>Ga0116119_1000001_pt1 | contig 725625 bp, 638 predicted proteins | sample June2015DPH_11_1_2_FD_89791 | JGI IMG/M metagenome (GOLD analysis project Ga0116119, IMG submission 89791) | Peatland microbial communities from SPRUCE experiment site at the Marcell Experimental Forest, Minnesota, USA - June2015DPH_11_100 | ecosystem: Environmental > Terrestrial > Soil >...
CGAAGGTTGTTTGATGTCAATTATATGAAGATTCTTGACGTAGTCAAGATGAGAACCTCAAGCTGACGGTATGAGCGTGGTGCAAAATTCATGGCTGGTGGTGGGTTAACGTTTTTATTATTCGGTTTTTAGTACCTATAACTTTGATACTAACCAATATGGTTGTTAGCATGAACTTGTTTCGTTGGGTGCATTACGAAAATTATCAGCGCCGCAGTCCCCAACAAAAACATTTGGGGATAAACTTAGCGCCGATCCGTTAGCTGGCATTGCCAAATGAACAATGAACACCATGTCAGACCTTGATAAAATCCTCCTTACTGCCGCCACAACAATACTAGGTGGCGCTACTCTTTTCATGACCACTCAGGTTTTTACAAAGATCTTTCTTGAACCGCTTTTTGATCTTCGAAAAACTATTCGCGACATATCCTACAATCTCGATTTCTTCGCGGCGGTCATTAGAAATGCCCCAGTAGCAGACGCTAATGAACTGAACACCGCTCGGGAGACATTCCGCACTCTCTTTGCTCAACTCAGTTCGGTGTCGAACTCGCTCCCACTCTATTGGTTATTCACAAAACTGAAATTCATCCCATCCAAAAAGGATGTCGATGAAGCTGTTCGTTGCTTAATCCGCTTGTCGAATACTAGCAGGAGTTCCACATATGAAATTACCAATGAATTTTACGATTCGATCACAATGCTTCTCAAACTTCGATAAGGCAATTAGGAATGCCAGCTAACCGAGCGGCTCCATTAGACTATAGATATAATTAACGGAAAGTATCATAAGCATATAAACCCAGAAGAACTGAAGAAGTCCAACGCGGCACAAGGCGAGCAGAGCTTACAGCTTGAAGAAGACCCAGTTCTTCGAGTGTGGCAGAAGCTAAAAAGTATTGACGTCAAAGAGATGAATCAATGGAGAAAGCTCAGACCACATCAGGGTTAGTGCACAACCGATGGAGGGAGAGATGGATCGTCCAAAAGTTGTAGTAGGTCTAGATGTAGGAGCCGAGACGTTTGCAGCAGCGGCACTGCGTAGCGCAGGAGAGGTTGGAGAAATTAAGGGATCGATAGCCAACACAGCGGAAGGGTTTGATGAGTTGGGAGCGTGGATCGATTCAATTTCAAAATTACTTATTGAAACTGACTTACCCATATTTCAGATCACTTCACTTTATAATTTTACAGATGCCGAACATATATCCCGCTTCTTTAAAAAAGAGAAGGGAATGAGTATGCGTGAGTACCGTAAAATCCACAAATCTCCATAGTGTTGTTCCATACGCATTTTGGCTAATTTTTGATATAAAATGGCTACTATCTAACCGGGATCATTTTTTACTTTCACTCTAATTGAATTTCACAAAAAGGACTACCGGCACCGATAACTTATTGTTTGAAGTGTGTTAGGAATACGGCCTTTTGCAAGATTACGCCAGTTCTTTCAATTTGGTGACTTTGATCGGCCATAAATTGATCAAATCACGTAAAATTTATCTTGATGTCCATAATCTGTTTAACAGCTTCGCAGGCGGACATTCATTGATTTAAACTAGAGCAGAACATTTAATACTTAGTCCACGAACAATTCAAGTGATGTAAGATTTCATCCTTATTATTTCTTAAGAAGGATGTAATAATGCAAACACACCATGCCGTGAGGAGAATATGTGGTGCAGGTTGTTTTCAACCTGTGCAGCTATTGCCTCTTCGTTGTTTAAGCCCGCCAAAAACTTCTCATTTCCAATTTTTTTACAGATCAAAGTATTACAATAATTCTTAGTTTTTGAAAAAGTAATTTTTAATCCACTAAATATACTTTGTTAATTGAAGGGTAGTTTTATGAAATTCAATATTATGTTAACATGCATATTAGTTGTGCTGTTGTTCGCTTTCTTTATCGGATGTATGGATGATAAGTCAACATCACCAGTACAGCCAGGAGTTAGTAAACAAGCAGTTGGTACAGTTGCTACTAAAATACCGCAAGTAGTTAGTACTATGAGTGACTTCAACCTGAATAAGACTGCCGGCACTGCCACCACGGCAACCGTCTCCCTCAATTCATGGCAGTGCAACAACCACAGCAGCGGCCTTAACATCTGGACCGGTGGCGTAGGTAGCTGGACTGTAGGCGCTTGGATCGAATTCAACAGCGTCAATATTTCCGGGGCTACCAACATGAACTTCAACCTTGCCTCTACGCAAAGCGGCAGCTACAAGATCGTCCTTGACAATACTAGCGGAACGCAGATAGGCACGCTGAATTTCAACTCGACCGGCAGCTGGAGCACTTACAACAACCAGTCCTGCTCTCTGAACCTGAACGGCAACAGCGGAAGCCACAACATTTATATAATCGATGCTAGTGGCGCAGCCAATCTCGGTACTTTGACACTGAATACCTCGGGTGGCGGTGGCGGTAGCAGTAGTAGCAGCTCAAGCAGCAGTAGCGGCGGCGGCGGTACCAGCGGAAACGTTTACCTTTGTTTTGATGATGGACCAAGTAATGGCAACTCAGGGAATCTGGTAAATGCCCTCAAAAACGCAGGCTGCAACCAGGCCACTATGTTCATCATCGGCCAAAATATCGCCAGCAACTCATCGGGCTGGAATGTCTATAAGAATTCCGGCTTTAGCTGTCAGAACCATAGCCAAACGCACCAGCATATGACCAGCTGGAGCTATCAGCAGGTCTATAACGACCTCAGTGCATGCAACACAGCCATCCAGAACGGCGGGAAGCCCAAGCCCACGAAGATCCGGCTTCCCTATCTCGAGAACAACTCCACCATCTCGTCTGCGTGTTCAGCGCTCGGCCTGTCGATCGTCAGTCCTAACATTGACAGTCAGGACTGGAACGGCGCCAGCACATCGGCAATCATTTCCGCTGTGAGCAACTTGCAGGCCGGCCAAAACGCCTTGGAGCACGATTGGCCCGCAAATACTGTCGCGGCTATTCCCACAATTGTTCAGAACCTCAAGAACAAGGGCCTCGGTTTCGCGCAATATTAAAAAGTGGAATAGTGTTATCTTGTAGTTTAAGGACTTGCATATTTTATGCAAGTCCTTTTTTAATAACAGATATAACTATTAACCATATTAAACGATGAAAAGAAATCGATTTACATTTGAAACAATAATTCAAGACTTGAGCACAGCTTGAATTTAAAATTTGGGTAATTATGAAAAAGAAATATTTAGTAAGTATCTATTTAATATTAATGTTAACGGCAGTATTATCAATTATTGCTGGCAGCTGCAAGACACATAATCACAATAATCCTGTTGTTACTAAAACTACTCCAGATAGCATAATTATTGGGGTTTGTGATTCAATTACAAAGCAATGGTCAATCGAAGGTAAACAAAAGTATATTAAAAATATCAATTCAAAAGATTCAATAAGGAACGACTTCTATTGGGATTCAGAATCCAACAAATGGATAAATTACGAGAAAGTCGAGTATGTTTACGATGACAAAGGTAACGAAACATCTCAGACATATTATTCTTTTAATAACAATACCAATCGATGGATATTTTCCAGTAAATCAGAGGCTACATACAATAATAAAGGAAACAGAATATTGGATACTCACTATATTTGGCAGACTTCCTCCAGCCAATGGGTTGCATCTGTAAAGACCGAATTTTTATATGACGATAATGGAAATGATACACTGGAAACCTTGTACATTTGGGGAGCAAACTTTAATAAGTGGATAGTCTCATGTAAAGTTGAAAATAGTTATGATGCAACCGGGAATAAAATATTGAGAGTTGATTATAAATTGGTACAAGGTTCAGGTATATGGGAATATATATGTAAATATGAATATACTTACGATAATGCCAATAATCTCAAATTTGAAATATATTATTATTGGTTTCCTATGTCAAGAATTTGGGGAAATTATTCGATCAGTAAATATGATTACAATAATGAATTAATTTTGCATTACTATCACTACCAACGGCTATTTACAGATAATAGTTGGTTTTTAGATAATAAGAGTACGTATTATTATAAAGAAACAAGATAGATTCAATCGAAAATATTTTGAGCTTTTATTCATCTCAATACTATTTTTTTCGATATAGATTGTTTTTCATCTTTTAAATTCAAGACATATAAGTCTGCTTTTATTGCTGAAGTGTTAATCTCATAAATGTTGCCATTTTCAATTTTTGAAGTGTAGATTAAATGTCCGGGCAAATCATATAAACAGACACTTGCATCAGTCTTAAGTCCTGATAATAATAATCGAATTGCATGATACTTTTCGTCAATTGCAATGATGCTAAAGTTACATTCTTTTTGAGTCAATGCGGTAAAGAAAAAAATAAAATTCATTTGCATTTTTTATCTTGTTTTTCTAATGTTAAAACAGTCCAAACAATATTAAATCAATACAATACCATTCATTTTTTATTTGGTTCACTTACAAAAAATACTGGGGATTCATCTTTCCTTCAACAGCTGTAAAAAATTATTGACAATCTTTTCCCTGTTCCACCAGCGTTAATTCTACGGTTCATGTAAGATTTTTTTTCAGGTAGTAATTGCAATTCCGATAAAGAAAATACTTGTAGCACAGAATATTGCTTTGTTGACACGTTAATTCTTTATTTGCAAAACTAACTCATAAAAAGGTGCAGTAATATGCACACTCTCTTTGCATGGTACAGTCGAGTTGGTGTTAACTCTTTTTACATCACACTCCACTTTCCTATTCGTTGTTTAAGCCCGCCAAATAACTTCTCGTTCCCTGATTTTTTACAGATCAAGGGAGCACACTAGTTTTTGAAAAAAGTAATCATTAATTCACTAAATTTTTCATTCGAAGCAGTTATGCTTCACTACATATGATTTGTTAATTGAAGGGTGATATTTAAGCAATTCAAACGTATAGTAAAATTTGTATTTGCTGTGTTATTGATAGCAGTATTTGCGCAGCAATCGAACGCGCAATTAGCAAACGGAAAAAGTAAATTCCACATGCGAATCCTTCTGCATCCCATTGGTAATAATGGTTTTCCGCTTTCGGCTTTCCATTAATAAGCGTTGCAGCATTTCTTCCCAATATATTAAAGACTTTCAGCGTGACAATTGTTTTTGATGGAAGGCTGAACGAAATTATTTTTGCTGGATTAAACGGCTTTGTATAATTCCGGCTGGGATTGAAATACATTGACAAGTCAGTCGAGAGTCCTTCCACCGAAGTGATCATTTCAGAAGAATGGCCGTTTCCAAACACCCTTGCCATTAGTTCCGACAAAGATATTCGTACCGCTTTTGACAATTGAGTAAACATCAATGTCTGTCAATCCTGAATTAACCGCACTCCAGCTTGTGCCGTTATCGGTGGAAAGAAAAACGCCCGCGCCACTAGTTCCGGCAAAGATATTATTGCCGCTAATGGCAAAAGACCCGACATGAGTATTTGTCAAATCCGAATTGATCTTCTTCCATCTTATGCCGTTGTTGGTGGAAAGAAAAACACCGCCATTGGTTCCGACGAAGATATTCCTACCTCTGAATGCAAAACAATGTATATAGCCTCCATAAGGCCCATTGGTTTGCACCCATTGTGCAAATATTGAATTCATAGAAATTAATAATGAAGACATAAGCAATAAAAATCGGGAAATCTTTTTCATTTATTCCTTTTCGGGTCTAATACCCCGAAGCTTGCTTCGCAATGGTCTTTCTAATATGTGTTGTTAATACTCCGCAGCTTGCTGCGGAGATTCTTTATTTACTCGAATTGCTTTTTCCCCCGTTTATATAATAGTAAGTGTTTTTTCTTCAGAGAACTTCTTCTTTATTTCTTTTAAAATTTTTGACTTTCTGACGCTTTGCTTTCTTAATGAATTAACCATTCTTATTGGATCCCTCAATAAGTTAACATTAGTTTCACTGCTTGAATCTTCCCAAAAAATAGGTTCTTCTGAAATTTTTTGTTTAAAAAGAACTGAAAGCATTAATAATTCAGTATCAAATGCAAAATTATATTCCTTTGCAAATGGCAATATTTGTTTCAGGGAAGCCATCTTGAAAGCTTTAAACCCATTCTGGGTATCGGAAAAATCAAGCTGAAGGAATAAATAAATAATTATATTATATAGCCAGCTGCTAATATTTTCTTTAACGCCTCTGTTTACAACTGTAGATTCTTTATGCCACCGGCTTGATATTGATATATCATATCCTTTAAAAAGTGGATATATAAGGATACCGGTAAATCTTAAATCGGATGATATATCCGCATCTGTATAAATTGCAATATCATTTTCGGCAAAGCCTATACTGTCTAAATTATTTAATGCTGTAATAACTGCCCCGCCTTTTTGCGAGTTAACTGCAATATCCGGGGCAAGTTCATGCAAAAACCAAACCTGGACGCTGCCATTCTCCATCAATTCAGGAAATACTTTTAAGGTATAATCTTTTATAAGTTGGCCTGAATGATATTTAGTGTCATTGTCATCGATAAATATCAATCTCCATGAAAATTCTTTATTCCATTTCATCAGCTCTTTAATCTGATTTACCTTTACCCGCAGAAAATCTTCTCCTTTCGGGTTCTCCTGGCTTTTCGGGTATAACCGGTTTTGCTCTTTATATACAGGCACCACAAAAAATATTGTTATTTTAGATGAAAGGACAATATTTTCAAATTTTGTACGCGATATGTCCAGGTAATACTCCTTTTCTTTTGGAACAGGCTTAAAAATAAATATTTCAGATATGATAAAGTTTAAGGCTACATTTATGAAAACAATATAAATTTGAGATAACAATGGTGTTACAGAAAGGTATTCTACAAGCAGGTAAGTAAAAATGAGGGATATCGCGAGCGTAACAAACCTTCCTAAATAATTTAACAACAACTGCCTGCCTAATTTTGGATCCCGGTTTCCAAATGTCCAATATTTATTAATTGCAAATGTTATCATATTTACAATGAAAAAAGCGATGGACTGACAGATAAGATAATGCACACTTAATTGCAATAAGTAGGCAAAAATCAATACATGTAAAAAGGTATTGATTATACCGGTAAGGCAAAATCTAAGAAATCGGATCAGCAAACGCTTTTTATGCATCAGAAAAGGATTTTTTTATTTGGACAGGTTAAACTTGTTGAATTTTATAAATTGTGAACTTTCGCCCATAAAATACTTTTTATCCATTTGTAAAAAATCAGGGGCATACATCACCCTTATACCAGATTCAGCACAGCCATAATGAAAATAAGATAATTTAAAATAGTGATCTCCTTCATTTAAAAAAGTAAATGGGATAAATTCCTTTTCGTCCCGATCGGGCTTTGCCCTATATAATATAGTCCCTTGATCAATAAAAAATTCAAGGGTGTCTAAAGAATACATAAAAAATTTATACCACCCCTTTTGCAGAACTTTGAATGAACCTTCAAAATTGACAAAAAAATTATTTTTATATCCCAGGTTTCCCAAGGTATTATGTGTGAAATCATATTCAAAAGGAAAATTAATTGCATCTACCTGCAGTTTTGTAGTATCTCCGGTCATGACATGAGGGCTACTTTCTGTAATATGAGGATTATTAATTATTGTAACATTCACATTTTTGGCCATAGTCCATCTTTCAACCTGCGTAATCCCCAATTTAATTAGAAACAGTCCAAGCAAAACGGAGATAAATATGATCAACTTTTTTCTGTATTTTTTAAAATTAGGAACAACTTCAAATATTGTTTCTATGGCGATAACATAAACAGCAAAAATGTAGGCATATATATACCTGTGTTCCGTACTAAAAAAGTAACACACTATAAGAGAGCACAAAATAACCGATAACAATATGAGATATTTATTTTTATCGACCCGGGAAAAAGGATGTGTGAAACATGAAAATACTACAATAAGGGAAAGGACAAAAAATAACCACCGGAAGGGATTTATCAAAATATCAAACCATAAAGCAGAACTGGTGGAGGGAAATAAAGTGCCAAAATATAATTCCTTAATATCTGCTAACTTCTGAATAAGTATTGCAGGATGTTCTTTAATGAAGTGGTTTGCAAGATCTATAAAATATTTCCCTTCATAAATAGGGGTTGTTGTCAATAATTTTCCGTTTTCCGGGCTTGTTACTGATCCGGGGGGATAGATCATATAAACATAGCCGTCAAATTCGCATCTTACTTCATAGCTTTTCGTGAATGAAAAATAATAATTTAACCCGCTTGATGAAGCAAGTCCTTTTAATCTGCCTTCAGATATATAGTTGTTTTCAACAATGATAAAAAATATTATGCTAAAAAAGCTAATTGTTACTAACGTAGCCTTCCATAGCCCACTGAAAAAAATACTATGTTTCCAATCTTTGTTAAAAGAATTTGAATTAGACAATAATGCATATAATGCAAATGGCAAACCAATTAATCCATATCCCGGACGAACGCCCGTAGCAATAGCCAATAAAACTCCACTGATAACATAAGTCCAGTTTTTATTTAGAAATAAGTAATAAATTGCTGCTATTAAAACGGGTACTGCTAGATTCTCTGATAGGATAAAAGCATTGAAATAAAATGAATAATAAGAACAGGTGTAAAATATTGCCGCACAGAAAGCAATGGTATGTTTCTTTGTTAAGCGTAATGTAATAAAATATAAATAAATTGCAGAAAGAGAGGAAAGAATAATGTTTAACCCTATAATAAATTCTAATTTGTAGTCAAGCAAACCAAAAAATGCCAGAACCTTAAAAACCTCATCCATGATAATATGATATAGAGGAGGCCAAATGACCCATTGGTTGATAGTCCTGACCTCGCCATTATACCTTTCTAAAGCCCTTTCCCAATATCCACCCATATCAGAGTTAAGGTAATTTTGATAATCTGTATGATAAAAAACAAAAATGTATTTAAGCGCTGTTGATAAAAGTATGGCCACAAAAAACCAAAATAACATTTTATCCTTTTGCTTCACATTTTTTATACTGCCAATAATATTATTGATTACTATTTTTATTTCGTTGAATGGTTTTACTAATGAATGGTTTTCATTTTCTTTCCGTACGTGCCCCTCAACTTTTTGTTTTCCGGCTGTTTTTTTAGCTTTCATGTTCTTTTTCACTAATAATTTTTCCTTGACTTGTCTTTCTTGCATGCTGCCTCCAACGTTACGCATATGTTTTGTTGGGGATTTTCGAAGTACTTTACTATCACGGTACACAAAACTTGAATAGTAGCAAAGCTCAAACAGAAAAAAATATCATGGGATAAAATTGTTGACAACAGATATTTTCTCTGATATCCATTAAGCAGGAATTATAAAAAACATAAAGGATAAAAGGACGAAAATAACTATTGCAAATAATCCAATCTTTTCTGCAACGTAAATATTTCGAACTTTTAATTGTGATAATGAATAAAAAAACAATGGGCACAGAGATATCAAAATAGGAAGGATATATCTAAAATCGTTACTACATGAAAAAGGGGTTTTTATTCTTAAAAATAATAATCCGGCAAATAGCAAAATAAAATTTAATATTAAAACCATATTTTTTTTAAGTGAAACAATACACATTTCTTTATTGGTAATTAATATCCCCATAATTGATACTAGAATTATAATTAAATAAAGAATATTAGAAAGCATTGCTATCATATAGTGATAAAATTTATTAAAAGTAAATTCTCCCCATAAGCTTGTTTTTAAAAGGAAGTTAAAGAAAAATTGGCGACCTGAAGAATCATCCCATGCACTAATAAAAGGTGTTTGTAAATATTTTTGTATATCCAAATATGTGAAATTATATATCGAATTTCCTACTGCTAAATCCGGCGTTAAAGATTGAATATTACCTACAATTTCATAATTATGGTTTTTACTCATATTATTAAACGAGAATAAAGCAAAAAGCGAAAGTCCGGCAAATAGAATTGATAAAAACATCCAATTACTTAGTGGCAATTTTAATATGTATTTGATTTTAAATTTTTCATTTCTAACCAACATAAAAAACTTTGCCGTTGTAAGTATAATGATTAAAGCAATTAAAATAAATCCATTAGCTTTACTAAACAATGTCAGAATAGCGAAAATAATGGATAGAATATGATATTTTCTTTGTTCTGTATTCCACCATCTTATGGTATAATATAATCCAATCGCATAGAACATATAAAAGGCCAAATCATTTCCTATTCTCACTGAATGCATTATCCCTGAAGGCCAAAATACAAAAAGTGCAAATAACAGGTAGAAATATTTCTTATTAAGATTTATGAATTCAGAAAAAATTTTATATCCAAAAACAAGAAAAATAAGATAAAACAATATTGAAATTATTTGTGTGAACCTTTGACAATAATATACATTTATAGAGATTATTTTTAATAATTTGTAAAATGGAGCATTTATCAAATAATACAGAGGCGGTTGATAATAAATCCATCCTTCTGAAGCAGACGGTAATTTTAAATTGTCTGCAATATAAATTATATATCCGAAATGCCCTCCATCAACTGAATTATCATGACTCCTGGTATCTGGCCCGGTATAAGCAAAATAAAACACTCTTACAAGAAGTCCAATCAATAGTATAATAATTGCACCTTTTCTTATTCCAGCTTTTTCTAAAATAAAATATAATAATGCAAAGCTGTTTATGATAATTAGTATGGCCAACATGACTAATTCAACAGAATAATAACTGAGAGTTATTGACAAACCATAACATCCACCATAGTCAACAATTTTAAATTCAAAATCATTCTTTCCTGTTTTTAAATATTTTCTTAAATCCAGGTTAAAATTACCTCCATAATGGTTTAAGCCTGAGTTATTAATACTTGTCAAATCAATGTTAACGTTATTTACTTTTAAATTTAAAATATAGTCATCGGCATTAATAGTAAATTCTTTTGTTGTATAAGGATTACAGAAAACATTACCTTTTACATAAAACTCTTTATATTTTGATTCCTGATTTGACGGGATTTTATTAAAAGGGATACTGACATTTTCTGTGTTGTTATCAATAGTTGTTCAACATTTTTAAACTCGGGGATTATTGACTTAAATAAAAAAAGAATTAATACCAGCGACGCTGATAATAATAAATATTTATTTAGAAAATATTTAATGATGTTATTAAAAATAAATGACAATAAATCTATTCTCATATATATAAAATTATTATTTTTCTTCCTGATAATCTTCTTCTGCGTTTACGGCCCAAATATTATCTTTTGAAAGTTTATTGTTTAAAATATTTCCTACAGCTTCCATGGCAGACAACATAGAGTGGTCCATATTATTGTATCTATGGGTACCATTTCTTCCAATTAAAAACAGGTTATCAATTTTATCTACATAATCTTTTATCAAATGGAATTTATCATACGTCCCAAAATAGGCGGGATAAGCTTTAGGTACTTTAACCCTGCAACTATCGAGGACATCATTCTTATCAATTATACTTATTTTTTCTAATTCATTTATTGCAAAACTAATAAACTCATCATCTTTCATATTCCATAATTCATCATCTTCATTGCTGAAGTATTCCAGGCCGATCCAGATAGTATCCTTAAAATCTTTAACCAAATAAGGGCTCCAATTATTAAATATCTGTAATCTTCCAATTTTAACATCTTTTTCCTGAATATATATCCACAAATCCGGGACAATATTATTTATAGTTGCAACTTTAGTTTTATTTATAAGTTTAATTTTTTTTAACAATAACCCTACAGTTATTAAATTTCTATAAACCAAACCTGAAGCAACATGCTTAACTGCACTATCCTCAATATTAAGACTTTTAATCAAATCTTTTACAGGCATTGAAGATATAAAATAATCGCCTTGAACAGTTATTCTTTTATCCTCAGTTCTATCATATATGACTGCTTCAATAATTTTCCCTTCATTCTTTTCTAATCCGATAACTTCATGATTTAAAAAAATTTTACCTCCCATTCCCTCAATTTCTTTTGCAACTTCCTGCCATAAATGTCCCGGGCCAAATTTGGGATAAATAAATTGTTCAATCAGGCTTGTTTCAGTATTCTTTTGATCAATAGAAGATTTGTTAGTTTTAAATATTTTATTTACAGCATGTATTATAATTTTTGAAACAGAAACACCTTTAATTCTCTGGCTTCCCCAAGTCGGTTGTATCTTATTTGGCGGCACGCCCCATACTTTTTCGGTATAATCTTTAAAAAATGTTTGATAAAGCTCCTTACCAAACCTGTTAATAATAAAATCTTCAAGAGATTTATCACTTTTTATTGGAAATATTTTTATGTATGCATAACCGTATATGATTTTAAATATTCTTAACAGCCCTAAATTATTTAAAGTTGAAAGGGACAGAGAAATGGGATAATCAAAAAATTTTCTTAAGTAGAAAATTCTGGAAATCCTGTTTCTTACGAGCATAACCTTATCTTCCTTCTCTGGGTCGGGAGCATTCTCTATTTTTGAAAACTCCTTTTCTCTTTTTAGTATTATATCATCGATTGAAGGTTTTCCCTGAAGCGGCAGGATATCGAGCCACCAATTCATCACTTTTTCAGATTTTGAAAAGAACCTGTGCCCACCCATATCCATTCTATTCCCATTATGGTTATATGTTTTAGAGATACCACCGATTTCATTTGTTGTTTCAAATATGATGGGAACAACATCACTTTTTTTCAGAAATTCATATCCGGCTGTAAGACCAGCAGGACCAGCAGGACCAGCACCAATAATAATTACAGTTTTTGCCAAACTTCAAAGCCTTCAAATTTTGTTAAAATAATAATATCCTGAATAAAAAATCTTTATACTCAAACATTCTACTATAGATTTGCAAATTTTATTCTTTTATCAATAGTAGTAGAGCATACACTCTAGAGTATGCGCTCTGCCTACTAATATCTTTCTAATATTGCCTTTAAACATTGCATCAAACTATCTCTGCAATAATGTGGCCGTATTTCTTGAATGTGCATGAATGCCAGAATGGTTCGCTTGCACTTTAATAAATCTTGGGTTCAATAGTAGCGAAGTGGCTCGCCAAATCTTATTGAATAGGCTTCCATGGCTTATCCACTCTTTTAGGTAGCGCGTTTATCGTTTTCCTAATTCTATTAAGAGCTCCTATACTTATTTTATCTTTTTTTATAAAAAGAAAATCTCTTTCGAATTCTATAATTTGATAATCATTTTCAAAGTTTGAAACTGCTTCTTCTTTTTCAATATCTTGCAAATGTTCGTGTTCAAAAAGTATAATAATCGGAGTATGTTTCTTCAAGTTTAGTTGTGATAATACTTTCCAGTCATAGCCTTCTGTATCGATATGAAGAAGCTCTAAATTATTAATATTGTTAGTCTCAAAAAGTTGATCAAGAGTTACTGTTTTGATTTCTATTTCTTCAATAAATGGTTCTAGTATACCGTCGAGATGCTTTATGATGTGTGTTTTATCAAAAGAGCCTAATTGGTCATACCAATTTGGGAGGTTTTCAAGTTTTTTGTTTGCTTCCTTATTAACACAATAGAATACCTGTTTTGATCCATCATTAATAGCTACATCATCAAAACGAAATCTGGAGTCGTTGGGGTAATTACTCTTTAATTTTTCAAAAAGATAAGGCACTGGCTCAACTAAAAGAACTTTCCATTTCGATTTTGTTAAAGCGAGATGAAAAATCGGATCTCCAGTTATCCCATTATTCGATCCGATCTGAACTATATCACAATCGGCATTTTTAATATATTTTTTAATTATTTTCGATACTATTTTTCTTTCGGGATCCAAATCTTCAGCTAATAATAGGTTTTTAGAATATTTTTTCATTTCTGCTTTATATGGTTTAATGTTAAATGCAACCTAAACGTTTTTGTACATTGTGAGTATAAATGCAATATATGGAGTTATGGGGCTTTTTTTATTTATTATCAAATATTTGTCGCATATAATCCTGTTTACTTATCATTAGAAACTCATCAATTATTGTAATCAATCTTATCATGGTTTCGCTGTTTTTTAAAACTTGATTAAAGACTAATCTATTCATTTTTGCTCAAATTTTCACCTCAATCTTGACATTTTCCAAGATTTAAATCCCGCTTGAGTACTACAGGTTAAAATGCACTACAACTCCTGCAATTATGAATTATGGCGTGTCTATTTCGCCTTATTGGTTTGTTATGCGCCATATGGCGTTTATATTGTTTTTATCTGTAGAGCATTATCTAATGGACTAATAATTTTTCCAAGTGTTTTCTGACTGATATGTGCATATATCTCTATATAGAAAACGCAGAGCATCAAATATTTGATTCAAAGTGGAAAGAGATAATTTTTTCTTATCTATTTGGTATAACAAGAAATTACGAATATCTTCGTTTGCTGCATCGCGCGTTTTCTTGGGGTGATTATTTTAGTTTACATTTCGCAAGCGCAAGCATCAGCTATTAACTTGTTCAGCCGGCAGCAATACATTCAGGGCTTTGTGGTATGAATTCTCCCAGATTGATTGGCGGTTTAACAACGGTTCAGGCAGAAAAGGCATTTGGTAGCGCAATCGGCGATTGGTCTGTTTGGTTTACGTACTGATATTCCATGCTCCAGTTCAAATCCTTTGACTTTTCCAATGGAATCATTTCCAGACTTATATCGAACGTAGAAATAGTTTTTTCTTTTTTGAAAAAACCTTCTTTTAAAAAAATATAAGCAAAACCGGATACAGTTGCTGCAGCGATTAAAAGCGACGTCTCAAGGACCAATTTGCGACCAGTCTTCAATTCTCTTGAGTCCCTAAAATAGTAATTTTAACCTCCACACCATGATGATTCTTATGATCCGTCATTATATATAAAGTTTCATTAGAAAGACCTAACTTTTCCGGTAAAACAGTTACATCTACATTAAGTGTATCATTGGGTTGGAGGTTTTTTTTATCCATCTTAACGGTAATTGATGTTGAAGAAACGCTGTCTCCACGAATGATAATTGGTGATTCAGATACATTCTTCATCACTATTCTTTTTGTAATTGGTTTTTTAATTACTGCATTCTCTATTATATAGAGCGTATTGGGTCCTGCGATCGATTGTAGTACTTCCTTTACATCCGCGATTAGTTTTACACCAAATGTTTTTGCAGTTGGATCGTTTGTATTAATATACTTCTCTATTTTTCCCTGCGTTCCGAAAGGGCTAAACTCATATTCGATATAATCAGATTGACCGGGAGGGAGAAATTCTTTCGGATTTTTCACTGTTGTGCATCCACACGATGATCCAACATAAAAGATGTGTAACGTATCTTTACCGATATTCTTTATTATGATTTTCCCGCTTTTCTTTTCACCATTGTATACAGTTCCAAGATCAATTTCATATTTATCAATAAAAAGTTTTGGCTATGAGAGAGCAATACCGGCAATGGAAAATATCATTATAAAGGAATAATAAATCAGTTTCATAGTTTTATCTCTACTGCTTAAATAGTTGATAGTTGTTTACACCATACACCTGACGATGCCATTTGCTTTAATATAGGGTCAAATAGACAGCGGTTTTCCTGCAAATCATAATACTCAATGAAACATAATGAAGGGAAGCTGAAAAAACAACAGAACATATCAGTGGATAAACAATTAATAGTTATTCATAAAAAGTTCAGATGAGTTGGAAAACTATTTATTAAACCATTGTCGTTCAATTATAAATTGAACATTGTTATTTACAAACGATAGTTGAATATAATAATTATTTTGTGATTTATTGAGCATGAAATAACAAAGTCACTCGTTCATTTGATATGGCAATATTAAAGCTCAATCAAATATCAATAGTGCTCATTCCATTTTTTTGCCGCAAGAGAATTGGTTGGTTGTTTGCGAAAAAAACAACGGCATGGTTTATGCATACGGTATTCGCCATGCACCTCACCATAATTTACCGTAAATTGAAGTAGTGTAAATTACAGGCAGGATTTGTCAGGAGCGGACTCCTGATACCACAGCTAATCCTAGTAACTATTTATTTCAAAAGAAGAATCCAAATCCTTTGAAAAGATCAACGAAACTCTCTCCCAGACCGCCAAAGACACCGGCACTTCCACCCGAAACACCAACGAAGTCAAAGAAATCGAAGAAAGAACTTGCTTCCTCGTCCGCTGTCCGTCGTGCCATCAGCACGATGCGACCTCGTTCCGACCGACAGTCGGAACGGGCAGGCATTCCTTCCGACTTTGAATTGACGCGTGAGTTTTCGACCGCGTTCGATCTGCTTGAACGCACAAAACACCACTATTATGTCACCGGCAATGCAGGTACGGGAAAGTCGACACTCCTTCATTACTTTAAAGAAAAAACGCAAAAGAAAACTGTTGTACTCGCTCCCACAGGAATTGCTGCGGTCAATATCGGCGGCTCGACGATTCATTCGTTCTTTCGCTTCCCCACGCGCCTCATCACACTGGACGATGTCAAAAAAATACGGGGCAAAGCAGACCTGTTCACTGCTCTCGAGACGCTCGTTATCGATGAAGTCTCCATGGTGCGAGCAGATATGATGGATGCAATCGATGCGTCCCTCCGGTTAAACCGCAACCGACCGTATGATCCCTTCGGAGGTGTTCAACTTGTTCTTATCGGCGACTTATTCCAGCTTCCGCCGGTTGTTGAACGGGATCTCGGAGAATATTTCGAAGATAACTACGTGACTCCATATTTTTTCAGCGCAAAGGTGTTCAGCAAAATTCGCCTGCAGAAAATAGAGCTGCAGCATGTATTTCGGCAAAACGACCCTGAGTTTATTCTGCTTCTGAATAAGGTACGCAACAAAGAAGTCGATCTGTCCGATCTGGAGAAGATCAATCAACGGCACCAGCCTTCTTTGAAATTCAACACGCATGATCTCGCCATCACTCTCACCAGCACCAACGCGCTTGCCTCAGCAATTAATTTGCAGCGGCTTTCTGCATTACCATCTCAGGAATATGATTTCGATGCAGTTATCGAAGGCGACTTCGATGAAAAATCGCACCCAACCGACAAGAAACTCAAGCTGCGAAAAGGCGCCCAGGTGATGATGGTCAAAAATGACCCGAACAAACGCTGGGTCAATGGAACTCTGGGCGTTATACAGTATATCTCCAATGATTCCATTAAAGTTTCTTTCGGCAGCGTTGTTCATACTATCGAACAAACCAGCTGGGAAAAATCGGTGTACGAGTACGACCGTACGTATCGCAGCATCGAATCCGTCGTGACAGGTTCGTTTCATCAATACCCGATAAAACTTGCATGGGCAATTACCATCCACAAGAGTCAGGGTAAGACGTTTGACAACGTCATCATTAATTTGGGATATGGTGCATTCGCACATGGACAAGCATATGTGGCACTGAGCCGCTGCAGGTCGTACGAGGGTGTGTATCTCAATGCTCCTTTGAAGTATTCCGATATTATTCTCGATCCAAGAGTTCGGGATTTTCATATGTAACAATAAAATCATTTTAGCTAAGGAGAAGAATATGGACATGAAACTCGTTATACGAAATGTTGCATTCATGGTAGTGTTCGGTGGATTAGGATTAACACAGTTTACAGAAAACGTAAGAACAGTTCAGGTGCTCGGATTGTTCGCGAGCGGAACAGTTGTTGGCGCTGCTTGGACCAGAATAGTCACTGCACTGACAGCAAAAAGGAACAAAGAATAAACGCGACACATTAGATTCTTGGATTTTATAAAAATTTTAAACATATTGAGGCGTCACCGCCTCAATGAAATGCGGCGGGATATTCCAATATCGAAAATGGAGGTCAACGATGAAGACAACGATAAGAACATTTTACCTGGTTTTTCTATTTATCACAATGGGTTCCGTTTCAACGGCTCAGGATTTTTCTTTGAAAGGCAGATCCGCAATTGAACTCAACCTCGGCTTATGGGGAGGGGCGAAAGCATCAAACACAGCCACGGCGACAGGGATCCAATCGGAGGCGAACACCAGCGGTTTTGCAGGCGGTCTCGGTTATTCATATTGGTTACGAGAACAACTGTCATTGACGGTAACGGTCAGTTTGCTCACAGCACAAGCAAGTTCTACCATCAGCGCTTTCAATGTCACACAGCAAGCAAGTACTGTTATTCCATTGCTGCTTGGCATTCGGTTTTACGTACCTAATCCTGAGTCTGGCGACAATGTTCGTCCATTTCTTTCAGCAGCGGTTGGAACTTATTTCGGATCAGAGGCAAAGAATACCTTACTTTCACAGCAAGCAAACACAGAGACCACATTTGGCGGACGCCTTGGCGTAGGCATTGACTTCTTCCTTGGTGATCATTTCAAGCTAAGTGCCAATGTGGGTTATCATCTTATGGCAGATTTTGAAACTGCCATTGGGGGAAGGATGAATTACAACGGAGCGGATTTCTCTTTGGGAGCCGGCTACATTTTTTGATATCGCATTATTAAAATGATGGTAACGGAAACTTTACTTCAGTAGTTCTGCCATAGTTACTACCGCTGCAGTTTCCGTCCGCAAACGACGCAAGCCGAGAGAGATGAGTTTGAATCCATTGTGTTCGGCGAGAGTCACTTCATCTTCCGAGAACCCACCCTCCGGACCAATAGTAATGAGAACCGAATGCACATCATCGTGATACTTCAGTTCCGATGAGATGGTCTGAAGGGAATCGGTTTTTTCGTGAGGGATAAATTTCAACGGCCAGTGTGACGAATTGCCTACCATGAGTTCGTATTTTTGCAGCGGTTGAATCCGCGGTAACCAACTTCGTCCGCATTGCTTCATTGCAGCAAGAGCAATTTTTTCTAACCGGTCATGCTTCTCGCGTTGTGGGATGGTTCTTTCACTGAGCAGCGGAATGATCGTCCGTACGCCAAGCTCCGTTGCTTTTTCCACGAGATAATCGAACCGGGCCGGGTTTTTAAGCAGTGAGACTGCAAGTGTTACATCAAGAGACGGTTCATGGTACTTCCTGTGCATTGCAGCAATATCGCAGCGTGCGTCTGTCTTTCCGTATCCGACGATCACTGCTTCGTACATTGTATCGTTGCCATCGGTGACAAAGATGCGGTCGCCTATGTTCTTCCGCATCACGCGGACAAGATGTTTTGATTCATCACCGCGAAGAATTAATCCGTGGCTGCTGATATCTTCTTGTTTGACGTAGAAGTAATCCATGGATAATGAGTTAACTAAAATGATGTATCAAAGTCAATAAATTCTTCCGTGATTCCGAGATTATTGAACGCTGCCCCCGTTTGAATATTGAATCCATATGGTAAGAGAAATTGAAATACAGCGCCCACGCCGGAATACCACGGTTGTTCCGACAAGACCTGATGACGCGACCAGAGTTTTCCTGCATCGGCAAAAATAGCAAAGTACAGACCATAGCGTAGTTTCTGAAACTGGGGAATGCCGAAGGATTCAATCTCAAGATAACGCGGCGTAAGAATCGGCAACCGGAGTTCGGCGTTCATGCCTATTCGGTTTTCCGCTTCCAGTGTCTTGTAGAAGTATCCGCGAATACGCTCATCGTATCCGAAAAAGACATGCCTGTACGGAGGAATCACTCCGCCCCAAGTAAACGATCCTATTGTCCGTACACCAAGAGCGCTCCCGCTGTTGAATCCAAAGAACTGCCGTAAGTCATATGCGCATCCGGTCAGGTTCATTTCCGATTCCCCGAATCCGCTCTTACTTATGCCGAGCGAGATCAGTGAACCATCCGTTGTATATTCACGGTTGTCCCGTGTATCATACCTATACTGTACGGATGCTGTGAGGAATGCATCGCGTCCCGATGATGAAACGGTGCGGTTCAATTGCGGCTCGTTGACCTGCCAGACTTCATACCCTACTGTGCCAGAAAACGTCTGATACAAACCAAAACGCTTACCAATAGTTCCATTCAAGAAAATATTCGAATTCTCATACTCACCGTAACTGGTATCCAGGTTGTGCACTTTTTGGACCGCAAATGATCCACTGAAATAAACATCATCATTGTCTGTCACTTTTGGATTTTGATAATTCAACATGGACCACCGATCGTACCCGAAACCGAAGCTTGCATACACCTTTTCGTTGCGCCCACGAAAATTTTGATCCATCACTCCCGCTCCGTAATACAGCTTTGACGGATCGCGATATTTCATTCCTAGTATCGGATACGGGACAAAATACCATCGTTCTGAGACAATAACAAAGACCGATGCAACATTTTGATGAACAGAATATTCCACGTCTACTTTGTTGAAGAGGCCAAGATTGTAAATATTGTTCCGATCGCGTTCAATGGCTTCCTGCGTCAACGTATCACCTGGTTGTATGGACATTTCGCGGAGGATGACATATTCCTTCGTTGTTTGGTTGCCAAGTATTTGTATGTCGTCCACGATTAAAATGGAATCAGACATCCACCGCGCTTCAAGCGAAGAGGTGAAGATGAAACACAACAACAGCAATTTTGAATATTTGATCACAGATCTCCAAATTGAAATATCCTTCTACCTATAAAGCAATCGCCGCGCTCTGCCTGCTCTCGCGTATGTCTCTTATCGCGTCAAGCGGGAGTGGTCGATTGCAATACAATGATCCATAACCACTTGAAGACCGGCTTTCTCTGCCTTCCTTGCCGCAGCCACATTAACAACACCAAGCTGGAGCCAGATGGTTCTTGCCTTCACCGCAATCGCCTCAACAACAATCTCATCCACTGCATCCGGATTACGGAACACGTCTATAATATCAATCGGTTTTCCGATGGATGTAAGATTGGGATAACATTTCTCGCCGTCAATTTCTACGTACATCGGACTGACAGGAATAACGATGTATCCTTCTCGCTTTAGGTACTGCATGATACGATGACTATCGCGTAATGGCTTGTTGGATGCACCGACTATAGCGATGGTCTTTGCGGTTGAGAAAATTTCTTTGATCTTGTTATCGTCTTCGATAGGCATTATGATTTCTCTGATTACACAGATCGCACCCTGAAAACTGATTACATTGATTTTCCTTTGTATTCTTCCATCGGTGGACATGTACAAAAGATATTCCGATCGCCATACGTGTTGTTGATCCTTCCAACGGACGGCCAGAATTTATTCTTCTTCAGCGATGGAACCGGAAACACAGCCTGTTCACGTGAATATGGATGATTCCATGAATTGCTCATTACCGTCACAGCCATGTGCGGTGCATTCTTCAGCGGATTGTCTGTCTTGTCTAATGTACCGTCGACGATATCCTGTAATTCTTTCCGAATAGCAATCATCGCATCGACAAAACGATCAAGCTCAGCCTTTGGCTCGCTTTCCGTCGGTTCAATCATCAACGTATCATGGACGGGGAACGATACTGTCGGCGCATGGAAACCATAATCCATAAGCCGTTTGGCAATATCCTCCACTTCGATGCCTGCTTGTTCTTTGAACTGTTTCATGTTTAATATGAACTCATGCCCCACTCTGCCGTTCTTGCCTTGATAGAGAACCGGATAGTGTTTTTCCAGTTGAGATTTCAGATAGTTGGCATTGAGGATTGCAATTTTGGTCACATCCGTCAACCCTTCGATTCCAAGCATCTTGATGTAGGCATACGAAATGAGCAAAATGCTCGCGCTTCCCCATGGCGCAGAAGATACTGCGTGAATTGCTTTCTCTCCGCCGACTTTCACAATTGAATGTCCGGGTAAGTAGGGTGCAAGTTGTTTCGTCACGCAAATCGGTCCCATTCCTGGTCCACCACCACCATGCGGAATAGCAAAAGTTTTATGCAAATTGATATGACACACATCGGCGCCGATTTCAACGGGAGACGTAAGTCCGACTTGCGCATTGAGATTCGCGCCATCCATATATACCAAACCACCGTTCTGGTGAATGATGTCACACATTTCTTTAATGCGCTCTTCAAACACGCCATGGGTGGATGGGTACGTCACCATCAACGCAGCAAGCGTCCCTCTGTACTGGGTTGCCTTAGCGTGGAGATCATCTACATCAATATTACCATGCACATCACAATTGACAACAACAACTTTCATTCCCGCCATCACTGCACTTGCAGGATTTGTTCCATGTGCGGAAGATGGAATAAGTGTCACAACACGCTGCGGCTGTCCGTGATCGTGATGATACGCACGAATAACGAGAAGACCTGCGAACTCACCCTGTGCCCCGGAATTTGGCTGAAGCGATGCTGATGCAAAACCCGTTGTTTTGCAGAGTGCTTTTTCCAATTCTCGAAAGATTTTGAAATATCCCATTGCCTGTTCGACCGGCACAAAAGGATGTATGCCGGAAAATTCCGGCCACGTGAGTGGAAGCAATTCCGTCGCGGCATTCAGCTTCATGGTGCAGGAACCTAGTGGAATCATGGAAGCAGTAAGCGAAAGGTCTTTATTTTCCAGACTTTTGATATATCGCATCATTGCTGTTTCAGATTGATACGAATGAAATACAGGATGCTGAAGGAATGTGGATGTACGTAGAAATTGAGCCGGATACGAAACCGCCATCGCTCCAAAGGAATCATCAAGAGAGCCTGCTTTGACCGGTTCTCCCTTTATCTGTGTAAATACATTCAGTATTGTTTCGATGTCTTCCAGTGTGGACGTTTCATCCAACGAGATGCCAATGTACTTATCTTCTATAAATCGCAGATTGTATCCTGCCTCGACGGAAAGTTGAAGAATGCGTTCTGCATGCTTCTTGTCGGCAACCTGAATCCGTAGCGTATCAAAATAATTTTCGTTCAGCTGCGCGAAACCACGTTTCTTTAATTCAACATCCATCAATGTTGTCAAACGATGAACGCGCGAAGCAATATTCTTGATGCCTTCCTGTCCGTGATAGACGGCGTACATACCCGACATAATTGCCAGCAATGCCTGCGCAGTGCAGATGTTCGATGTCGCTTTCTCGCGACGAATGTGCTGCTCACGTGTCTGGAGTGTCATGCGATAAGCAGTGTTCTCCTGAGCGTCAAGAGAGACACCGATGATGCGGCCGGGCATCGTACGGATATATTCGTTCTTTGTTGCGAAGAACGCCGCATGTGGTCCACCGTAGCCAAGAGGAATTCCAAAACGTTGAGAGTTACCAATGACAATGTCTGCATCAAATTCACCCGGCGGTGTGAGTAATGCCAATGCGAGTAAATCTGTTGCAATGATAGCGACAGCACCGGCATCATGCACTTTCTTGATGAACGGCTGCAGATTGACTACCGCTCCATCTTCTCCCGGATATTGAACCAGTGCGGCAAAGAATGTATTGTCGAAGTTCACCGTTTCAGGATTGCCGACAACGACTTCAATATTATGCGGTGTCGCTCGCGTAAGGACAACGTCAATTGTCTGGCGAAAGCAGCGTGCTGAGACAAAGAATTTATTCGATGTTCCATGGGGAGACTTGTTCACAATCCCATAAGCCATTGCCATTGCTTCAGCGGCTGCAGTGCCTTCATCGAGGAGTGAGGCATTCGCGACAGGCATTCCGGTGAGGTCTGCAACCATCGTCTGAAAATTCAAGAGAGCCTCGAGCCGCCCCTGCGAAATTTCCGGCTGATACGGCGTATACTGCGTATACCAACCTGGGTTTTCAAAAATATTTCGTTGAATCACACTTGGTGTTATGCAGTTGTAATAACCCTGACCAAGATACGATGTAAGCACTACATTCTTCTTCGCGATCTCACGGAGTTCTTTGAGCATCTCGAACTCTGTTTTCGCAGGTTCCATTTGGACCTGTTGCTTTTTTCGGATGCTGTCAGGAATAGTCTGGTCAATCAGTTCATCGATTGAACGAACACCGATGATCTTGAGCATCTCGGTCACTTCTTGTTCACGTGGTCCAAGATGCCGCGCAAGAAATTCACTTTGCTGATGTTTCATGTACATCCTCAGGATGAATATCTACTTTTTGTTGTTGGATGCGCTCGAGCGCATCAGCAGCCGCAGATTGTTCGGCCTCTTTCTTGCTTCGCCCGGATCCGGCGCCCCATGATTGCGCTCCTATAGTAACTTCCACCGTGAAACGCCTGTCATGTTCCGGACCTTCTTCCTGGGTAACCGAATAACGTGGAATACCTAAAGAACGGGCTTGTACATATTCTAACAGCGCACTTTTGTAGTTGTCGTCCATCATGGCAGAGTTGAACACTTCCGGATTCTCCAGCAAAGACGCATAGATGAATCTCTTCGCCGCCGCAAATCCTCCATCCAAATATAGGGCTCCAATGATAGATTCAAACGCATCCGCGATGATCGATTCCGATCCGCTGTCGATAGATTGGGCGGCACTCGTACTGAGCAGTAAAAAATCAGATAAATGCAGGTTTTTTGAACGCTGTGCTAAGATTTTTCGATTAACCAATCGCGAACGCAATTTAGTCAAATTTCCTTCTTCCATTTCAGGATAGGTTCTGTAGAGATGTTCGGCGACTACAAAACTGAGAATTGCATCGCCAAGAAATTCCAATCGCTCATTCGATTCCCATCGCTCATCGATAAGTTGAAGGTACGACCGATGGATCAGCGCTTGAAGAAATAGTTTCCACTTTCGCGGCCGGTAATGTAGGGCCTTTTCGAACTGTACAAAATCAAATCCTGTGGAGCGGAGTTTCTCGACAAGGGACTTGACCTGCTCATCCCGTGAGAGAAAAGAAAAACAAAGTAGGTAGAATCGGCAACGAAGCCGATTGATGATGTTGTTCAACACAACTCTTTCATCCCCACGAACTACCTGTGGGAAGGTTTAGCTTTCTTGATACCTTCTAAATAGAAGGGTTGCGTTATGACCCCCGAATCCAAACGTATTGCTGATCGCTACGTTAATATTCCAATCCTGCGCTTTGTTCGGGATATAATTCAAATCGCATTCCGGATCGGGCGTCTCTTGATTGATCGTCGGGTGTACTTTATTATTTTGAATCGCCATAATAGTGGCAACCGCTTCGACGACACCCGCTGCGCCAAGGAGATGGCCTACCATTGATTTTGTGGAATTGATAGCAATTTTTTTTGCACGATCCCCAAAAACCGTTTTGATGGCAGCAGTTTCACTTTTATCACCTGGAGGAGTTGATGTGCCATGAGTGTTTACATGGTCGATATCTTCCGGTGTCAATCCTGCATCGCGAATGGCTATGCGCATAGCTCGCACTGCGCCTTCTCCGCCCGGAGCCGGTTCCGTGATATGGTGCGCATCGCCGGTGAAACCAATACCGGAAAGTTCAGCATAGATTTTCGCGCCGCGATTCATGGCATGCTTACGTTCTTCCAACACAAGAATTCCGCTGCCTTCGCCCATCACAAAACCATCACGATCTTTATCAAACGGGCGGCTGGCTTTCTGAGGAGCGTCGTTGCGTATAGATAAAGCTCTTAAGGCATTGAATCCGCCGATACCCATCGGACAGATACTTGCCTCACCGCCTCCAGTCACCATGACATCTGCATTCCCGCGCTGGATCAGCATGAAGGCATCTCCTATAGCGTGAGAAGATGTTGCACATGCAGACACGGTTGCATAGTTTGGACCTTTCAGTCCGTAAATCATTGAGATGCGGCCGGCGGCAATATCCGGAATCAACATGGGAATGAAGAATGGACTGATAAGGCGCGGTCCTTTACCATCGATATAATTCATGAATTGCTTGTGGTACGTCCACATCCCGCCAATTCCGGAGCCAAAGATGACGCCTATGCGTTCACGGTCTTCTCTCTCAAGATTCAAACCTGAATCTTTCATCGCTTCCTTGCAAGCAGCAATTCCGTACAGTGTAAAGAGATCGGCGCGCTGCGCAAGTTTTCGATCCATATACTTCATCGGATCGAATCCTTTTACTTCGCAGGCAAACTTCGTCTCATAGTTACTTGCATCGAAAAGTGTAATGGGCCCGGCACCGCTTTTTCCTTCAATCAATGCTTGCCAATATTCTCGCACAGTGTTGCCGAGGGGAGTAATAACACCCATCCCTGTCACTACTACACGCCGCCTGCTTTCATCCACTGCCATGTCTTCTTCCTCATCAATCGAAAATAATGCGAAGCGCGGTAAACTTCTATACGCCCCGCGTGATAATTCTCAAAAAAAGAGAGAGCACCTCTGATTCAATGAATTGCTCTCGTTACTGTTTTATACCAAGGGCGATTATAAACCCTTTGACTTCAGGTAATTAATCACATCGCCAACACTGGCAATTTTTTCAGCATCTTCATCGGGGATTTGAATGTTGAATGCTTTCTCGAACTCCATGACCAGCTCAACTGTATCGAGCGAATCGGCACCGAGATCGTTTGTGAAAGATGCTTCTGGTGTTACTTGAGCTGCATCAACGCCTAATTTTGAGACGATGATCTCTTTCACTTTCTCAGTAGAATCTGCCATTGTATTACTCCTTAGATTGTTTTAAGATATTATGTTTTGGTTGATTATTTCATTTACATTACAAGTCCGCCATCCACATTGACCACCTGACCGGTGATGTAGCTTGCGGCTGGTGAAGCTAGAAATACTACAACATTTGCAATTTCTTCCGGCTTTGCAATTCTTTTCATGGGAATTGCACTTGTAAGACTCTCGCGTTGTTGGGGAGTTAATTTCTGTGTCATTTCCGTATCAATGAATCCCGGTGCCACTGCATTCACTTGAATATTACGAGATGCAAACTCTTTTGCAAGTGTTTTGGTAAGGCCTATAACGCCTGCTTTCGACGCAGAATAATTTACTTGACCGGCATTGCCCATCACTCCAACAACTGAAGCGATATTGACGATCTTTCCTTCTCTTTGGCCAAGCATTTGCCGACTCGCAGCTTTGCAAAAATTGAATGTTCCTTTCAAATTAATGGCGATAACAGAATCCCACTCGTCTTCCGACATTCGCATAATCAGATTGTCCCGAGTAATTCCTGCATTGTTCACAAGGATATCGATGCGTTGATATTCTTTCACGACCGCATCAATCGTATTCTGTGCTTCGGGAAGATTTCGTACATCCGATTGAATTGCTGTTGCTTGAACACCTTTCGCGCGAATTAAGTTCACAACTTCATCCGCCGCTCCCTCTAACCGGATATCGGTAAATGCCACATGGGCTCCTTCCGATGCCAGCTTCAATGCGATTTCTCTGCCGATGCCCCGCGCGCCACCTGTGACCAATGCTACTTTTTTATCTAGAACACCCATACTATTCCTTATCTCTATAATACTGAAAATATATTTAGATTACTCTTTATAGATCATTTCATTCATTCGATATTCCATCTGTGACTATGACATCACCCAATGTTTCAAATCCGCACGTTTCAACGTTCCCGTTGATACGTTTTACCAACCCCTGCAGTACTTTTCCCGGGCCAATTTCCGTGAACGTTGTCGCACCATCGGCAACCATGTTTGCAACACTTTCTTCCCAACGCACAGGACTCGTCAGCTGCCTATAGAGTAAACTCTTGATTTCATCCGCATAACGCACGGGTCTGGCTGTGACATTGGCATAGACCGGGACAGACGCATCGCGAACCTCCGTTCTGTCCAATGCCTTTTTTAATCCTGCTTGCGCTGAGTCCATCAACGGTGAATGAAACGCACCGCTTACCGGAAGTTCTTTTACGATTTTTGCGCCGCGTGTCTTTGCAAGCTCCATTGCTTTTCGTACTCCCGCAACCGAACCGGAGACGACAATCTGACCCGGCGAATTGAAATTCGCCGCTTGCACTATACCAGCAGGGGATGCCTCAGCACAGATTCCATTGACCGTTTTCGGATCAAGACCGACAATAGCCGCCATAGTTCCCGGTTGTTCAACGCCCGCTTGCTGCATTAACTCACCGCGTAATCGGACAAGTTTCAATCCGTCCTCAAATGTTAGTGCACCTGCTGCAACCAGTGCAGAATATTCGCCAAGAGAATGTCCGGCCGCCATTTCGAATTTTTGGTTTTTTATCAGATTGAACAACACAACACTGTGGAGAAATATTGCCGGTTGTGTATTCTTTGTCTGTCTCAATTCCTCTTCCGGTCCATCAAAACAAATTTTACTCAGGGAAAAACCGAGGGTCTCATCCGCTTTGCTAAAAAGCGCTTTGGCTTGAGTATTTCCCTCATAAAGATCTTTCCCCATACCAACATATTGCGAACCTTGTCCCGGAAAAACAAATGCGGTCTTGAGCATCGTTATCGCTTCTCCGGATTGGCTAATGACCAATTCAGCAGTGTTGCGCCCCATGTGTAGCCGGCGCCAAATGCTGCAAGTACAATTTTCTGTCCGCGTTTTAACTGACCGGCTTGCCACCATTCGGATAAACAAAGCGGAATTGTTGCCGCCGTTGTATTACCATACCGATCGATGTTGATCATCACTTTACTGCGATCAATTCCCATGCGTTTTACTGTCGCATCGATGATGCGAAGATTCGCTTGATGCGGGACGAGCCAGGCAATATCTTCCCCTTTTAAATGGTTGCGCTCCAAGATTTCCGCTGCAACATCAGCCATTCCGATAACAGCGCTCTTAAAGACCGTCTTACCATCTTGATACACATAGTGCATCTTTTTGTCGACGGTTTCATGTGTCGGCGGGTTCAAACTTCCACCACCTTTTATATAGAGATACTTGCCGCCAGAACCATCACTATAAAAACGCTGGTCTAGAATGCCATACCCTCTCTCATTGGTCGGTTCAAGCAATACCGCCCCCGCAGCATCACCAAACAAGATACACGTGTTCCGATCAGTATAATCGGTAATGGAACTCATCTTATCCGCTCCAACGATGATGACCCTGGAATGCACCCCGGTCTCAATGAACCGCGCACCGACACTAAGGGCATAGAGAAATCCAGAACATGCCGCATTGAGATCAAACGCCCATGCGTTTCGTGCTCCGATTCCATCCTGCACGAGACATGCCGTTGTCGGCAGCATCATGTCCGGCGTAATAGTGGCGACTATGATCAGGTCAATCTCCGACGCACTCATGTCGCGATTTTTCAGCAATTGCTGAACTGCTTTTATTGCCAAATCTGAAGTCGCTCCTTTTTCAAGAATACGCCGCTCACGGATACCCGTACGAGTACGAATCCATTCATCATTTGTTTCAACCATCTTCTCAAGATCAGAATTTGAGAGTATCTTTTCAGGAACATAATGACTAACCGCTGTAATTGTCGCTCGTCGTAATTCCATTTTTTCCTTTTCTATAAAACAGGGACTAGTAATGCTGCTTCAATATCTCGGTTTACCTGCGTGTGTGCTACTTCAGCAGCACGGAGAATCATATTCTTGATTCCCGTTGCCGTCGAACTTCCATGACCTATAATCGTTACACCTTTCACGCCCAATACCGGCACACCACCTTCTTTGTTCGGATCCATATCACTGAGAGATGCTTTGAGAGGCCATAGAGCAAGACCAACAGCGATCTTGTTTATAAATCCTTGTTCTGCAAACTGTTTCAATTTACTTTTCAAGAACTCAGGAACACTCTCACCGAATTTTAAAATACTATTACCTGTAAAACCATCGCATATAACAACGTCGGCTTTTGCCTTTAAAATATCGCGTCCTTCAACATTACCAATAAAGTTGAGTGTGCTTGCCGAAAGAAGCTTATACGCTTTTACAACTGCTTCTGAACCTTTAGATTTTTCCTCTCCTATATTGAGAAGGGCGATCGTAGGGCGTTCTTTTTTCCGAAGCAATTGGATATAAATACTTCCCATTACCGCAAACTCATAGAGCTGTTGCGCACGACAATCAACGTTGGCACCTGCATCGAGCAGCAAACATGTACCATGCTCTGCCGGGATAAATGTTCCAATCGTTGGACGGCTGACGCCCTTGATACGTCCCAATATAAGTGTCGCCGCTGAAAGTACTGCACCTGTATTACCGATGCTGACAAAGGCATCTGCTTTTCCTTCCTGATGGAGACGCATTCCGACAGCGAGGGAAGAATCTTTCTTTTGCTTAAGCGCAACGGTCGGCGAATCTTCCATTGTGATAATCTGTGATGCGTGCATAACTTTCCAAGGAAGATCATTCGCTTTCTGCGCCAAAAGTTGACGACGAATAGCTTGTTCATCTCCCACAAGAATGATTTCGAATTTCTCGTTTGATGTTCGGAGAGCATCCACGGCGCCAGCAATTTCCCGTTCGGGTGCATAGTCCCCTCCCATTGCATCAATTGCGATACGTAATTTCTTGGGAGATTCCATGAGATTCGCTTCAGAGACCAGTCATCCGGCACCAAAACGCATCCTGCTTATCAGGTTTCCTTCGGAGTAACAATGGAGCGGCCGTTATAAAATCCACAGTGGGGACACGCCCGATGCTGCAGTTTTTGCTCGTGGCAATTTGGGCATTCCTGCGTTGATGGAATTGACGCCTTGTAATGCGTTCGGCGTTTACGCCCACGGGCTTTGGAATGTCGTCGTTTAGGATTAGGCATATGATTTTTCCTTCAATAATATTCTCTTCTTCGCTTTCAATTAGTTATGAGACAGCTTCTTCAGTGCGTCCCATCGTGAGTCTGTCACTTGAGCATCACAAGTACAACTCTCGTTATTTCTATTCACTCCACATATTGGGCAGATGCCCAGACAATCTTCTTGGCATAATAGTTTCTGTGGGATGGCCAAAAGTATATATTGCCTCACATCCTCATCCAGGTCAATGTAATTCGTGTCTGCAGAAAGAACCTGAATTTCCTCTTCTTTTTTCAAATCAATAGTGGATCGGTCGCCTTGGATATAAACTATAGAATACTTCTTATCCATCTGCCAGATAAAATTATCAAGACACCGGTCGCAAACAAACTCCCCTTCAGCCCACATTTTTGCCTGAAGGAGAATTTGATGTAAGCTCTTATCGAGCCCTACCTTGATCTTCACCATACTCCTGAACCGCTCGTCCAAACCAATCTTGGAAGGATCGGCTTCAAAGAAATGCTCGTGAATTCCTTCCGAGAGATTTGAGATATTTATCCGAAATTCAGCCACAAAAACCACCACGTGAACTCCGGCTCAGCCGGAAGCTATCAAAATTGGCAAGGAAACGAACAGACTTTGCAAAAAATGTGTAAAAATATAGCTATAAACACGCAGATAATCAAGAAGAAAGTCTATCCAGGGTTTTGACGTAATTGGTAGTTGAGAATTCAGGTATTCGATCCGATGAACCTCTCCATCAGACTTTGTGATTCATTGGTCCGACAGGTTTTTTGATTAAAAGAGAGAGAAATTTTCGGACAGAGTTCCTGTTTCTCAGATTGAGGTTACTTTTTGTTGTATCGAATCCAACACCAATGAATTCTTTGCTGCTGTATCACAGAAAAGGATGTCGTACTCTCATAATACTACTGTGCTATAGGACAACTCAATCGGGAGGTTACACTCCACTCATTATTCCACTTTTTCATGAACCAACTATGAAATTATTTCCCCGTTGAGTAAGCTGAAAGATATGTATTCAAGTACGAGATAATTTTTCAGACCTTTCTTGTTTTTCAGAATTGCAAGGTTACAAAAAAGTGATTACCTTGATTCAGTCGGTTTCGGGACGTGGCGCAGCCCGGCTAGCGCACTTGCTTGGGGTGCAAGGGGTCGCGGGTTCAAATCCCGCCGTCCCGACGAGTAATTTTAATTTGGGGTGTCCCGCTGATCCCGATAAAAACATCGGGACACTGAAAAACGCGAAAGCGGCGGAATACTGAAATTGTCAACCGCTCGTTTAAACACTCGCGGGACAATTTCGGACAAGGGGTCGCGGGTTCTCCCGAAGGGATTCCTTCGGAAAAATCCCGCCGTCCCGACGAATTGAGATGAAAAAATCAAGAAGCGCATATGGAATTGAAATCCCGGAATAAAATTATACTTGTTGGCGATAAGGTACTCCTCGCCCCCGATAAAGAGAGTGAGCGGACAAATCATGGCTTATATCTCCCTCCCGGTGTGAAGGAGAAAGACAAGGTTCAGAGCGGGTACGTGGTGCGTGTTGGCCCGGGATATGCAGTACCTAATCCACAATTCATGGATCAGGAATCATGGTCTACAACTCCAAAAGACCCTATCAAGTACCTTCCTCTGCAGGCTGAAGAAGGTGATTACGCTATTTTCATACGCGATGCTGCCATTGAGGTTGAATTCGAAGGTGAAAAGTATCTCATTGTCTCACATTCATCTGTTTTAATGTTGCTGCGCCCCAGCAGCATCGACGAGTTGATCCGATCATCGAAACAGTAAGAGGGGATCTCTGAAAACTCCAAATCACAAATAGCAAATCCTGCTCTACGGGATCCCGAAAAGCGGGACAAATTCAAATGATAAAAAACAAACACAAAAAATCTTTTTTTTGATCATTCAGATTTGGCATTTGGTCATTGTTTGAAATTCGATGCTTGGAACTTGAGTTATTAGAAACGCCCAAGAGTCATTTCTCTACGTTCCTCTTATTTTTTTTGCTCATCAGATTTTTATGGAACCACTATCGCTCTTCTCTAAAATCGCTCCTCTGAATACCAACGAATCAGGTCCTCATCCTGCGCTTGTCTTCCTGCACGGCCGAGGAACCGACGAAACTGATCTCCTCGGGTTAGCACCCAACCTCGATCCGCGTTTACTTATTGCCAGTGTACAGGCACCGTACAGGTTTCCCAATGGCGGGTATACATGGTTTGACCTAGATGAGAACGGCGCGGTGAACATCGATCAACTTCTCAATAGCCGCGACTCTTTCCTTCGGTGGTTAGATGACTTTCAGCAGAAATATCCTGTTGATTCGAGCAGGCAATTTCTGTTTGGATTCAGCATGGGAGCAATGATGTCATTGGCGATATCGCTCTCGAGTCCCAAGCGCTTCAAAGGTATCGTTGTACACAGCGGCTTGCTGCCACAACACGAGCGGCTTTCCTATCGATGGGATGATTTGGGCGCTCTTTCGTTCTTCATTGCGCACGGCGAACAAGACCCAGTTGTTCCGATCGAATTAGGCAGACAAGCACATCGACAACTTGTGCAAGCGAACGCGAACGTTCTTTATCGCGAATATCCCATCCAGCACACGATCAGTGATGAAAGTCTCTCAGACATCTCAAACTGGCTGCAACAGCAAATCTGAACTACCTAGCCACAACGTTTGACCAAGGAAGAGATTTCCTGTATATTCTTATCATAGAGTATCTTTAGCATTTAGAAACATGACCGTGTCACTGAAACTATATATCGCAAGTTTTGTAGTTATCCTCTTCTTTTCTTTCCTTGCCACTGAAGCAAGAGCAGCAGATCAAAGCACTCTCATCAAACGCATTCTTCAATCCACACAACAGCGGTACGCACCGGACCGGCGGACGGCAGTCTTCGATATCTCTTATAAGCAGACAAAGACAGAAATTGTACTCTTCGGAGAAGTTGATACCCTTGCAGCAAAGAATGCGCTGATCGATGCACTGCGTAAAAATTTAAAAGAAAAAGTGATTGATAGCATTCATGTGCTTCCCGACCTAACACTGGGAAACTACAGAAATGGTATCGTTATTATTGACGTAGGAGATGTTCGACACGAACCCCGCAAGCAGGGAAAACTTATAACGCAAGTATTGATGGGCACAGTAGTGACGTTGTTGAAGAAAACCGGTGGATATTGTTTCATTCAAATGCCCGACCGATATCTTGGATGGATCAATGTAGCCGCAATTTACATAATAGATCAAACTGATGCGAAGACTTGGAACACTGCGCACAAAGTGATTATCACAGAATTGAAATGTATTGTTCGTAAGACACCTGACTCAATATCAGTGCCACTCTGCAATGTTGTGGCCGGATGTATTTTGAAAAGCGGTGGCAAGAATAATGGGTGGACGAAGGTGGAACTTGCCGATGGGCGAAAAGGTTTTGTGCCGGACTCACTTGTGCAGGATCTCGATGAATGGAATAAGAGTCGCATGCTCACGGGAGAAAATCTTGAAAAGACAGCAAAAGCGCTTTTGGGTATTCCATATCTTTGGGGCGGAACATCGGTGAAAGGAATGGATTGTTCAGGATTTGTCAAAATGGTATATCGATTGAATGGAATAGAGTTACACCGCGATGCTGATCAGCAAGCGGACCAAGGAACGCCAATCGATCCGGGGAAGAATTTTGAGAATCTCCAGAAGGGCGATCTTCTTTTCTTTTGCCAGAGGACAAAAGGAATACAACCGAAACGTATTACCCATGTTGCTCTCTCTCTCGGGAATAAATTATTTATTCATAGTGCAGGGCGAGTACGATTAGGTAGTTTTGATCCATCATCGAACTATTTCGAAGAATCGCTCCTGAACCGATTCGTACTAGCGCGCAGAATCATCCAGGAATAACTCGTGTAATGTTATTCAATTTATAAAAGGAAAACATATGGTACTAACAGAAAGTATCCGTTCACTGGCAAAGCAGGCGACGTATGTCATCTCAGTTCATACAGCCCTGCTGGTTATCAACAGTTATGCTCACGAAAAGATTGATCTTATCTATTCTCTGACTCCGCACATGCCACTTCTCTTATTTCTTTGCTTGGCACCACTGGTGGTAGTCTTCTTTTTGTCAACACAGTCTGCTCGACCAGGAGCGGTTGTTTTGCTTGGTATCTTGCCGGCAGTTTTGATTTATAATATTGTTACTCGATTCACGGCATTGCCTCCGATTACCCAGCAAGAACCTTCATTGATCTGGAAGATACTTTATGAAGGATCGTTCGGACTTGTGCTGGTTTTAGAAGTAATCGCTTTCTGGATCACTTTCAAATTGCTGCGAGAGATTCATACGCAAATAAACATACCTACGAAGAATGTTCCCAAGTAGCAATAAACCCTCAAGAGATTTTACTCGAGAGTGTTACACTTGATTTTTACACCTCTGACATTCACTTGGTTGGCAGTTCAAAAACCTAAACTTTAGATGTTAGAAAAAGAACAAACCGAGTGCATTGTACAAGCGTCATTCATATATTGATTCTTACTAAAAAACGTGCTAACCTTCATCAACCCGGTTGGTAAAGCGCGGGCTGGTTTCTGAGTTATGTATACATAAGAGAAAGAGTTGTATGAAAGGGACGACCATGAAGAGAACGACAGGAATGTTTCTGTTCATCGTTATCTGGACTCTGACATCGTTTGCACAGCAACAAGGAACTGAACGGTTTGCAAGGGTCATAAATCGTTTGGTCGAAGCGATGAATAAACAAGATTACGCCGGGATTGTGCGAGATTACGATGCCGGAATGTCGGCTGCATTTCCACTCAATAATACAACGATCTTATTCAAAAATTACGAATCCCAATATGGAAAGGTAACCAGGGTTGATTCGCCACAGTTCAGGGCAATGGACCAGGCGGTATGCATGATATACTTTGAGCGCGGCGCGATGGATTTAACGCTCTATATCAACGATCAAGAGAAGATCAAAGGTTTTATCTTCACCAACCACGAAATTCCCGAACCTCAACCAACAGAAGAACCAAAGCCGTTACCGACACCAACGCCCATACAGACAGCGAATCCAACAACGAGCCCGGCAGTTAAACAACCCGTTGCCCCTGTTGTACCTGACAAACAGGAAACAGAATTGTATCCTCCATTCAAGGGCACTTGGACTGTTATCGCTGGTGGAGAATTTCGTGAAGGTGCCATACAAAACAACTTATTGCAGAACAATATGCATATGAATTTTCAGCAAAGGATACGCTTGGATCACGTTATAAGAATGACGGGAAGGCAAATGAAGATTACTTCGGGTATGGAAAGGAAGTGCTCGCTCCGGCGAACGGAACTATCGTAGAAGCGATTGATGGTATCCGCGAAAATTCTCCGGGTTTGCGTAATCCATATGCACCTATCGGCAATGCAATTGTCATTCAGCATTCCAACCGTGAGTATTCGGTTCTAGCTTTTTTGAAACAGGGGAGCATTCGGGTAAGAGTAGGTGATAAGGTGACACGTGGACAAGTGATAGCACAATGTGGAAGTTCAGGCAACACAACTGAACCTGTGATTCATTATCATCTGCAGGATTCTCCATACCTACAAACAGCAAAAGGCATCAAATTTTATTTTGAACGTGTGATGGTTACCAAGGAGGGGAAGAAGGATCTCAAGCTCATCCATCTCCCCGGAATTGGCGAGACAATCAATTTGGAATAGAATACAACCAAACTATTATTCTATAATAAACTTATGCGAAGCGTGCCTTTTTGATAACGATGCACGTTTTTTTCATTACGAATACTCCATGCACGCCGTGGACTATAAAAACCAATGCGGGCGTAAGTTCACAAGAATTCTGCCGAAGTATTTATAGTAATTTACTTTGCTGATGTCGTTAGCTGCCGCTCTGATTTGAGTTTGCCCTCTACGATTGCCACCATAAAATCGATATGCAAAGGTTTGGGAAGGAAGTAATCCACACCCATGCGTAATCCTGCTCTCACGATGCGAGCGTCACCAGGATAGGTCATCATCAAAAATGGGATATGATTCCATTGTTTATTTGAACGTACTTTCTGATAAAATTCAAATCCGTCGGTGTCCAATTGCGGGAAAACAACTTCGCTGAGGATGAGATCGGGTGTATTCGTTTTCATGAAGAGAATGGCCTCATCGGGATGCCGTGCTACTCTCACGTCATATCCTCGACCAATGAGCGCGCGCGCGATGGAAATTAAGTCATCTTGATCCGGGTCAACGATCAATATTGTTTCCTTTGTCTCATTGGTCGCGCGTAATAAGGAGAATCTCTTTTCTGCCGCTGCTTGATCTTCCGGTGTTATTCCGAATTTTTTACGCATAATATCCAACACTTCCTGTTCATTGTCGGTCACCACACCGTCTTGCCAAACAATTTGCAGCGCATCGACGTACGCGTCGATCTTGATGTCCATTTCGAGTCGACAATGGTCTTCAAAGGTAATCAAAGACTGAGTGCGCACACGATGCAACATCGCAGATTCTTCAGGGGTAATAACACCGTCCGCCCAGCATTCCCTGAGAAGCTCCCGGTACAATGCAAAACGACCAGCCTCTTCCTGCGGTTCGCTTTTTAGTATCGGCAGTGGTGTTTGGTCTTTTTTGCTTGGCTTGGGAGTGTCGTCCTGCACAAGTGTGGAAGGTTCGGGAGTATCATCCTGGATAGGTAGTACGGTCGGCTTGGGGGTATCGTCCTGGATAAGTGCAGTCGGCGTCGTTTCAGGGGGAGCGTACACCTCCGGTTCACTGTGGCGAGGAGGTTTGAGATCAACGTTTCCCTTGCCAGCCGCTTCAGCTTGCATCAATTCTTCGATACGCTCAGAATATAACTGCGCATAGTGATTCTTCGGATCGATTTGATAAACTTTTGCAATAACTCCTAATGCACGATGGTACAATTTGACTTTGATAAATTCTTCTGCGGTTGCAAGCAGACGTGCAGTGGATTGCATCCGGCGGTCGACAGCCATATCCATTTCACCGAATACCATCTCCCGCTTTTCGTTTTCCTTCTGGATTAAATAGCGCGTGCGTTCAAGGAAGGAACGGATATACATGTTTTTAGGATCGAGTTCGAAAGCGGATTCAATTTGCAACAAGGCGTCATCATATTTTTTTTGCCGTACCAATTCATCTGCCTTACGAAGATGCTTGCCGACACGATTTTTGAAAGGATCGACGGGGGATTTTTTCTTTTTAAACATGAGACAGATTATTTCTCATGAGGTGAGACATGAAGTTTCCCTTCAATCATCGATAATAGCATTTTCATATCGATTGGTTTTATAAGGACATGATCGACGCCTAATCGATAACATGCATGGATCACCTTTTTATCGGTAATGGAACTAATAAAAAAGAACGGTGTTTGCTTGAGAGCTGGATGCTCACTCAACTTCCTACGAAATCCTATTCCATCCATTTGATCCTTGGGGAAAAGAATCTCGGAGAGGATAATATTTGGCGTATGAGTGCTGAGAATCTGCAGCGCATCTTCTGCTTTCTGGGACAAAAGGACAGTAAGACCGTGCTGCTGCAGCCCTTTACTCAATGATACTAGAGTCTGCCGATCTGCATCAACAACAAGGATAGTGCCTCGTGACTTCGACGATTTCTTGATCTCTGCATATCGTGATTCTGCTTCTGCTTGCTCTTCTTTCGAGATACCATATTTATCGAGCATCATCTGTAGCGCCTTCTGTTCCAAACCGCTGAGGCTATTATCGCGCCATGCAATGCGCAACGCATCCAGATACGCTTCAATTCTGGTTTCCCGTTCGAGCCTTCTGTGTTCTTCTTGCGTGATGCCAAAAAGCTCACGCAATGCATTAAGTTCTTGAGCTTCCTGTTCAGTTATTTTTCCATCGAACCATACTTCTTTGAGAAGTTCACAATACATCAGTGTACTGCCTCTTGTGGGAGGTTGTAGAGGCTGAACATCCGGTATTGCGGGTTGGACAAGGGTTGCTACAGGTTTATCATTTTCAATACTCTTATCCTGCATGAGAATATCAATTCGTTCGGAGTAGGTTTGTGCGTAATAATTTTGTGGAGCAATTTTGTATACACGCGCAACTTCTTCCAACGCATGGGCATACTCTTTTTTGTTAATATATTCTTCTGCCTTAGAAAGATGTTGAGCAATAAGAGCCGTTCGTTCTTCCGCTGTTTTTTCTTCTGATACCGTTTGGTCGAGTCCTTTTGGTTGAGAGCGCTTATACATCAACTTGACTCGCTCGAGGAAGGAACGTGCATAGTTATTCTTTGGATCAATTTCAAGCGCCCGCTCAATTTCCATGAGAGCTTCTTCATATCGCTGCTGGTGCGTGAATTCATCCGCAGTTCGCAAATGCTTGCCGATACGCTCTTTCAAAGCCTGGGGATCAAGTTTTTTTTCTTCAGACATTAGTTTCTGTCTATTGTTGTTCCAGAATACTGTTTCCGAAGTTGTTTTTTATTGCTTATAAGAATTCGGATGCGATGATGCCGTCTGTCCAACTTCTCGTTTTCCCGTAAGACAAACACCTAACAGTATACCTATATATTATAATAGTTCTTAAGACGATATCCAAGGACGATATTTTAAATGTCCGTAATATAGAGTATTTCTCTTAATCCAAATTTCTGAATCGCAAGCTGCTTAATGGCTCTTGACGGCTATTTCTGTCGAAATAATCCAAATTGTGCAATAATAAGCTTGCCAAGCTCTGTTTCCACTGCGCGCGATGCAAGCAATTGAAACGATGAGTTTGCCGAATACCAAACACTCGGTGTAGCGCCCCTGGCAGATTCGGATTGCGGAACCTCAGTAAATGAATTTGAAGTGCGAATCGCTTCCGAAGAAGTTAAATTTCCAGTGATGATGGTTGTTTGATTGGTTCCATCAGGATTCGATGCAGCAATAATCCGCATACATTGCGCTTCTTCCTCCTCTGTTGCTTTGGGTGGCATTTGCACGCTGACAACAACAAGCGGGCGTATTCCTGCATCTATTGTTGCTTGCAATGCAGCCTCAAAACTTGCTGTCTTCAGATGATCGAATGTTTGATTGTGTTGCGAAAGAATTGGATAGGAACTGAAAACAGCGTTGCCGGTTTGACGGCCGGAAATGTTCATCATCTCGCCGAACGCATTCCGCCAATCCGTTTGTGCTGAAAGCTCATTGACAAAATCTACGCGCGATGCGACACCACGGTACCGCGAGATCCCCTGGACTGCGAGCACTTCCACTTGTTCACGTTTCAGTACTTTCGCAAGTTCAACAATATATTTTTGCTCTATGCGTTTTTTGAAATTGCCGAGATTCAGGCTAGCAATATAAAATATGATTTCCGGTTTTCGGGCGATTTCTTTTTCATCCTTTCGTGAAATCGATGGGCAGCCCCAAAATATGAGAACCGATAAAAGAGTTCCAACTATTTTGATACAACAATATCTCATGATGTGCCTGAAATAATTATCTGATAAATAATATCTCCTTGCATAGAAGATACACCTTCACCGGATCGAATACAAATTGAACAACCTATCTTTAGAAATTTGCAGTTCACTGTTATTAAGGAACACCGAATGTTTCAGAATCAGCTTCGCTCTTATTCTTGTCTATTTAAAAAGGCAAGGAATAATTGATGTTTGATCCTCTTTTGCCCATTCCAAGGGTTTCCAAATAAAGCAAAGCAGTTTGTCCTGCTCATGCGCCTGCACGATGGCATTCCCCTAGTGATTAACCAATTCAACTTGTCCTCGTTGATTGCTCCACATAGAAATTGGGTAGGAATCCATGGGGACAGCAAAGATTATTTCAGTAGAACATAAAGACGAAACAGAGACGATGAATGATTTTGTCATCTGATATCTCTCACTCATTGAGAGATGTGATAAGGAAGAAGTTCGTTTTGTTTTTCTCAAGAGGCGTGGCTCCATTTTCCTGCGATGTCTGTCCCGCATTTGAAACACGTTCCGTCTGATAGTTTGTTTCTCAACACTCGAAATCCTTGCCGTTCGATGAGAAGTTCGTTACAGGAGTAACAATAAGTGTTCTCATAATTCCGCGTCTGCCCCGGCCGATTACCGGTATAAACAAAATGTAATCCTTCTGTATAACCAATTTCTGCAGCGCGAAGCAGAGTGGAGATTGGAGTGACTTCTTCTTCCGCCGCCATTTTGTACTCTCGATGATAGGCAGTTACATGCCACGGAATATCCGGCGAGACAGAGCAAAGAAATTTGGCAATGTCAGTTAACTCTTCATCTGCATCATTCATTCCTGGAACAACAAGCGTAACCACCTCAACCCACTTGTCACGTTCGTGCAATGACTTAATAGTATCAAGTACATTCTGAAGTACACCACCCATTTGTTGGTATGCTTTCTGGCGAAAACCTTTCAGGTCAACTTTGTAGAGATCAATCCATGGTTGTAAATAGTCGAGCACCTCTGGTGTTCCGTTTCCATTGGAGACATACGAAGTGATGAGTCCGGCTTTCTTTGCGTGCTTGAATATCTCCACTGCCCATTCAGAGGTAATAAGAGGCTCGTTGTATGTGCTCGTGATGATCGGCGCTTTCTGGCGAAGAGCAATTTTCACAATTTCCTCAGCATCAATTTCTTCGATAGAAGAAACGGCATGCGGATCTCGAAGCGTTTGAGATGTTACCCAATTCTGACAAAATGAGCAATGGTAGTCGCAGCCAAGCATACCGAAACTCAACGCTGTCGATCCGGGATACACATGGAAAAAGGGTTTCTTTTCTATCGGGTCAAGTGCGATACTGGAGACATACCCGAATGGAACATAAAGTTTTCCATCCTTGTTAAATCGAATTTTACAGATACCATCTTTTGCCGGAGGAATCTTGCATCTATGCCCGCAAGCGAAACACCGTACCCAATCGTCTGGCATTCCGACATAGAGCTTCCCTTCCTTCGTATGGTTCGCAAGAATTTCTTTGAGCGAGACTTCCGGCATCATTCACCTCACGAGTAAGGTACGATGTAGGAGGAAAGGAGTCAAGGTGGAGTTAAATATGAGAATTTAATAGCCTTTCCGTGGAACCACTCGGCATCTATCCATGTTCTGTTATTGATTTAAATTTCCATTATCATGAAATTATTATGCAAAAACAAAAAATCATCGTCATCTCGGCAGTTCTTGTAGATGTAATCGGGTTCGGCATTGTTATTCCAATTTTACCATTCTATGTAACGGAATTCGGCGCTTCACCGACTACCATCATGCTCTTATTTGCAACATTTTCTTTTTTCTCTTTTTTGAGCGCACCTTTGTTAGGGATGTGGTCCGACCGCATCGGACGTCGACCGATCCTCATTCTTAGCATTACCAGTACAGCGATTGGTTGGTTGGTGTTTGCCAGCGCACACTCTCTCTGGATGTTGTTCCTTGGACGCATCATTGATGGATTAGCTGCAGGCAATTTTACAACAGCGCAAAGCTATATGGTGGATCTTGCCAAAGACGAAAAGGAACGGGCGGCAAATATCGGACTCATCGGAGCAGCATTTGGGGTCGGATTTATTCTCGGTCCGCTCATTGGTGGTGTGTTGAGTAAAGTATCACATGCGTTTCCGTTTTGGATGGCCGGAGCACTGGCGGCAGCAAATGCGGTCTCTGCATTTTTCTTCCTCCCAGAAACACATCACAAGCCTGATCATCAAAAACCAATGAGTTTCAATCCGCTCAGACCGCTACTACGAGCTGCACAAGATCGAAAGTTACGGCCTCTTTACTTTACCTGGTCGTTCTTTGCATTCGCTATTGTGACAAGTCAAGCTGTTTTTGGCTTATTTGTCAAAGACGTATTTGGTTTCAGTGCATTCCAGACAGGAATGATGTTCACGATGATCGGTGTAATTGTGGTTATTAACCAGGGATTTCTGTTGAAAAAGTTTTGGCTTGCAAGATTTTCGGAAGTAACATTGGAAATTATGATGCTTATTGTGCTGGCTTTTTCCTCGCTCCTGGTTTCGACAGAAATCTTGCCATTGTTTTATCTTAGTTTTCTTGGTTTGGGAACCGGTCAAGCTATTCTTCGAGTTGTGATTACGAGTCAAGCTGTCGCAGCAACTGATCCTTCGAAGAAAGGCGAGACGATGGGAATTCTTTCAGCGCTGATGTCTGCATATATGGTGATCGCACCGCTTCTTGCTGGTTATCTCTACGAAATTTATTATTCGGGTCCATACATCGTGTCAGCACTATTATTGTTCCTTAGTGTTTATTTGGCATTATTATTTAGGCGCAGGGGAAAAAAGAAGATTTCATCGGTATAAAGGCAAACTATTGTTATAAATGGAAAAAGGTGTTTCGGCCGTCTCTTTTTATTATCTCCAAAAAACCTTATGGACGTGCACTACAATATTCCCTCTTTGATTGATACCGAGACCCGCAATCTGTGTTGTATAGATTTCCTGAAATGATACGGAGGTATCTTTGAGTTCTTCGAGACTAATTTCTCCGTGAGAGATTAGATATTGCGGCTTTTTGTTGATGAAGTAATCTCTGTTACTCGAGAAATGAAATCGATCTTTATCAACCAGTCCTACAAAGTCATAGATCTTCAATCCCGAATATACTCCGATAATACCTACATCTGATAAAGCCACTGAGCCATTCGTGCAACCTTCCGCCGAAAGGATAGATGCAATTTTTTTATACTCCCTTTGAAATCCATGAGTAAAACTGTCAGCATCTGGTTTTACTATACGATACGTAAAAAGGCCATGGACCAGCAGGGATGTAGCAACCAACGCAGCTAGAAGAAGATTCGTTGTCCTCTGGGAAAGATGGTATTGTTCGCAAGCCCTTGTAAACATATCGATCATTAAAAGGATAATGAGCGGTAATACTACGAGCGAATACCTTGATAATATGGTGACATTTTTCAAAATATAATATAAGTAGAATGAAACAATCCAGATTATGATCAATACAACCTCAGATCGAACGATATGCGAAACCTTTTTTTTCAAGGTATGTCTGATGTGCAACAATAATAGAACGAAAGCAAGAAAGATGACACATAATTCGATCGGGTTTCCAGACAAAAACAGTTTAGCGGATCGAACAAATGTATCCCATTCAGTAGAGAAAAACGTGTCACCGGCTTTGATAGAGAAAGTCGTTGGTACGATAGTTCCATAATACACAAAGGCAAAGCAATTCCAAATCACCGATGGAATTAATGCTATAAATAACTTTGCTGCATATTTTTTGACCGGTTCATTGAAAAATAAAAACATGAAAAAGAAAGAGACGAACAAATAATATTCCGGACGCACCAATGGCGACAAACCGATAATGAGATAAGAGAACCTACCTATGCTTCCTTGTCTCTCCTTGAAGAGAAGATATATCAGAACCAACATAAAGAAACATGCCGCTGTTGCTTCCATCCCTGTTAAGGACCATCGCAAAAAATATGTATTAAAACATAAAAGGCATGAAGCACCCAATGAGATGGGAACACTGAAACGAAGATGGGTAATATGGTACATCAAACAAATTGAGGCAATCGAAAACAAGAAAGACAACAATCTTGCGGCATGTTCAAGATCAATGCGTACTACTGTGAGAGCTGCAATACAGGGCGGCCACAGAGGCGATGTTGATCCATATGTTTTATTCCCCGCAAAACTATAACCGTTGCCTTCGCATATATCCTTCGCGTATCCTATATGAATAAACGTATCATCTGGCATAAATTCCAGATAGAGACTTGTATCGACAAGCACAAAAAGGAAAATGATCAGAAGAAGGAATTTGTTAAGATTGGTAAATCGTTTAAAAGATGAAAACAATAATTTCAATTGTGAAAATCCTTGGCAGTTCAAAGTCGAAAGCGGTTTTTGTCAACATAAAGATTTCGTCTAGATGAAATACAGGATACTTCGTCCATCACTAACGACGGATGACAGCCACTTTACCCGTTACAGTTTGAGAACCATTTTCTGCAAACGCGATGATAAAATATATCCCGGATGAAACGAATGCACCATTCTTATCCCGTCCATCCCAAAACGCTCTGCCTCCCCCTTGTGCGTCAAATTGTGTTACAAGAAAACCGCTTACCGTCATTACTTTAATAGTACTGCCAGCCACAAGATTACGAATCGTCAATGGTTGATCGGATGGCAAGAGAAATGGATTTGGCCCGACTTCCAGCCGGGAATATGATTGGTTGGTCTGAACGGGTTCAATAGTAAGGCTTGATAATCCTTGTAGTGTTCCAAAGTAGACGATACCGCGTTTCTGGTCGATAGCAATCGATTGCACGTCGTCAGCCAAAAGTTGACTATTGGTTGATGCGACAGTGTACGTCGGGGTCGGGAGCAACTGCGTGCCGTCTGAGTTGACAACAAAAACGCCATTATTCGTACCAATCCATTTATTATTTAAAGCATCAACAGCTATGGTTTGGACAGATGGAGGAGCATAAGCTAATAAAGCAAAGCATGAAGAAAATTGTTTTGGGAACTGAGGATCAGGTACGATTGTAACACCTTTATCTGTACCGATCCATACAGCACCGTCAAGATCAACTACAAATGTATAAACTATATCGCTTATCAATCCGTCGTCAGATGAAAGATGTCCCCAGCCACCTATGGTGTCTACCATTCCATTCAACACTGGATTTTCGTTAAAGACATACACGCCGTTTAATCCAGATTCCAATCCAGATGCAGAATTTTTTAGGTTCCCAGGGAGATCTCCGGCAAGCCATTTTGTGCCATTGCGATCAATGACCATCGAATGGAACCAACCATCTGAGGTACTATATTGATTGTTGAAATACGTTGCAGTACCATCATCATTTAATCTAAGGAGGCTTCTGCCACTTCCATTTACTCGATTTGAAATCCAAGTTTTTCCCTGATTATCCACAGCTACATCACCGGGTACAACATAATTGGAATCCTTCCCACTCCCCGCAGCAGGAAGGCTTGGAATGCTGAAATAATTCAACTTACGTCGGATAGTATCGCCAACAATTTCTATAACGCCAGCTCCCCATGTACTGACCCATACCGATCCTTTTGTTCCAAGTGAAACCTTGTAAGATCCAAAATGGGGAATACCAGGAAAAGTCTTCCATTGGGTATTCTCTGACAATGATGGATTGTACTGGTAGAATTTGGCATCTCCTGAGTCTGAGCCAGATGCTGCCCACAATACACCATTATCATCAACCGCGACACTGCTGAATAAATTTGATTCCGGGCAATTGGGATAGTAATAATTCCACCCCGATGCTGTTTGTCGCGCTATTCCGTTTGATGTGGTACCTATCCACAGCGAAGAAGCTGGAACAAGACATGACCCCTGAACAGAAGAATTTGAATCAACAACCTGAGGTGCTTCTGCAAAAGACGAGAGAGATTCTACTTTGAAACCTAATGCATCACTTGTTAAAATTCGCAGTTTCCCGCCATCAACAGAAAGATCGCTAATCGATTTCCCACTAAGTGATCCAACGACACCAAATGATCCATTGTAATAGTATCCAATCCCCTGGTCCGTGGCAATCACTAACGTGTCTCTCAAGACTGCCATCGCCGCAATTGAATCTGAAGAGATTCCGGGAAATGTAGTGTAGATCGTCCATGAATCTGGCGCAGAGAGATTAGGAGCTGCCAAAGGTGCAACCGCGAGTCCTCTGTCAGTACCAACAAATATGTGGCTTTCATCAGTAAGAACACATTTCACAACAGGTGCAGATAGAAAACCAAAGCTGGCATACGTATCCCCAAATTCCCATTTATCAATTTTAAAAGGTATTACACCGAACACTGTGGCAACAAACATTGTATCACCTCCTAGGCTCAGAAAGAAATCCTGTACTCCTATTTGGGGATCACCGTTTGGCCTGTTTGCATCGATAGATGTCCAAACCCCTGTTTGTAGATTATATGTGTCGATAAATCCATTTGCTCCGCCAACCCAAATACGATTTCCGGGTTCCACTGCAATGCAACGTATATCGTTGGAAGAAAGTCCGTTGGAGTGGTTAAACTTTTTATATTGCCCCGATATTGTATCATATACAAATACGCCGCCGCTCGTTGCCGTCCAAATACTGCTGCCCGCTCGCACCGCGCCGCGCACAGGCTTCATATCGGTAAACGATTTCCATTGTCCGATTTGTTGCTGACTCTGTGCATCAATACTCAGAATGAGGAGGAAGGAGATGATTGTTGTTCTGCCACTCATATGGTCTTTACCGTGATGTGCGTTTTAATGTCCGGAAGAGTGCAGCCATTTCGATAGCCGTCAGTGCCGCATCCCATCCTTTGTGCCCTTGTGAACCACCGATGCGATCTAACGCTTGCTGTTCATTGTTCGTCGTCAGCACTCCGAATATCACCGGTATAGAATGACGAAGCGCTACATCCTGAATGCCGCGTGCTGTCTCTGCAGAAATGTACTCGAAGTGAGGAGTTTCTCCGCGAATGACCGCACCAAGACAAATAATCGCGTCCCACTTTTTCTGTGCAGCTAACCGATTTGCCACTTGTGGTAACTCAAATGATCCCGGACAATATATTACCTTCCGGTTCTTCTCTGGAACGTTATGCTCACATAGACATTGTTCAGCGCCCTTTAAAAGTCTTTCCGTAATAGGATGATTGAACTTGCTGACAACAATGGCAAATCGAAATTTCGCTGCCGATTCTTGAAATGTGCGAGGAGTATGATTTTTGGGATTCACAACAACTCAAGAAAAAAGACGATTGCGCATGTCTTCGACAACATCCAGCGACACAGTATAGACACCAAAAGTACCCTCGTCATTTTTCTTGCCGCCATGGTAATCGGAGCCGCCACACTCCAGAAGGAAATACTGATGAACAACGCCGCGATAGAAGTCCTGACGCGTTTCGTTATGTGACGGATGCACCACTTCGATCCCGTCTAAACCGGCTTGAATAAGCGTTGACAATTCCACATCTGTTGTGTACTTACCGGGATGCGCGAGGAACGAAAGTCCGCCAGCTTGTGTAATGAGCTGCGTCGCTTCGAGCGGTGAGAGTTGGTATTTTTTTTCGTATGCTGGGGCGCCAGCACCTATGTATCTTAAAAATGCTTCGTGATAGGTATCCGTTAATCCTTCTTCCATCAAGGCGCTGGCAATATGCGGACGCCCTACTGAACCGATTCCTGCTTGATCAAGCACTGCATCCAATTTTAAAGGGATATTGATGTCGTTGAGTTTTTGGACAATGCGCTCAGCGCGTTTCAATCGCTCATAGCGGAAAAAAGAAAGATAATCCAGCAGTTTCTGATTCGTGTGATCAAAGAAGTATGCAAGTAAGTGAATATCTTTTTCATTCAACGCAACACTCAATTCCACACCTGGTACAATTTCTACACCGAGACTTTTTCCTGCTTCGATTGCTTCATCGAGAGCGCCGACATTATCGTGGTCAGTAATGGAAATAACAGAAAGTCCTGCTGCATGAGCCCGTTGAACAATTTCTTTAGGGCTTCGTGCTCCGTCGGAGTATGTTGTATGGAGATGGAGATCCGCTCGAGAATTGTTGGAACGGTCTGTATGTCCTGTTAGCCCATTCCTCTTTTCAACCATAAATGTCCGCACAAACTTTTATTCGTACACTCATCCATATCCTCAAATTCAATCCATGGCAAAACGAAAAGGATTTCTCACAAATATTTTTTCCGAAATGCCTCATAATCGTCAATGATGAGCTTGTTCCCTTTCATCTGCACTTCTCCGCCTTCGATGAATAAATGAATCATGCGGGAAACCGTTTCGCGGGACGTACCAGCCATATTGGCAATATCTTGCTGAAGCGGTAAGTCATCAATTTCCACTTTCCCTTTGCGGAAGATGCCGACATCGTCGGCAAGCATTAACATAACATTGGCAACCCTTCCTTCGGCATCTTTCAGTGACAGACTCTTGATCTGCATATCGGCTTTGCGCAACCGCATAGCCAGTTCTGCCAGTAGTGAAATCGTTACCGTCGGAAATTCATTCAATAACTCTAAAAAATCCCGCCGATGAATCATAAACAATTCGGATTTCATCGTTGCCACAACACTCGCCGATCGTGCCAACCCATCCAGCAACGACATCTCGCCAAAAAATTCACCGGGTCCAAACATCGAGAGGATGACTTCCCGTCCATCCTCATCCATTCGCACTACTTTCACCTTGCCTGTGATGATGACGAAGAGAGCAGCGCCGCTTTCCTGTTCAAGGACAACGATGTTGCCCTTCTTATATTTTTGACTTGTGCCGAGTTTGACAACCCTCAGCAAATCCTTCTCTTCGAGTTCAGCGAAGATAGGCACATTGCGGAGAAAATTGATTTCTTCTTGAGGCATAGTGGTCCGCATATGATGTATAAGTTAAGGTGCCCGTGTAATTAGAAATTAACATTTTGCACAACATAAACGTTGGTAATATATCTTCCGGTGTTGTGAAATGCAAGGTTTTAATAGTCTGAAGTTAGAGTTCCGTTATCAATGTTTTCGTTTAATAGATATCTAAAATCTGATTATTTTACTTCACTTTTCCTAATTCACCCTTGAGAAAATCAATAACAGCCACCGGCTCCGGATCTTCATTGTTCAAGATAGCAAGATAAAGAGTCACCCAATCACCGAAATGAATAAGTGAAAACATTCGCGTAAGTAGCGATTTTCCTTCACTCGCCACTTCCGTTACCATACCAGCATATTGTGCCACGATATGCTTTGTAATTTCCTCACGAATCGCAACGCGTTTATGGGTACCTGCATCCTTAAGAAAGATGACATGCATCTGCTTCATCAGGTCGGTTAATACTTTCCAACCGACAAGTTCGTTGTGGTTCATCTCCGGCAACACGTGACCCGAGGATAGCTGCTTGGCATTTTCCGCAATTTGCCCGCGCCATCGAATGTTAATGGCATCGAGATGCTCGGTTGGAGAATAGATGACCGGAAATTTACCTTTGATTCGCTCTGCCAATTTTAATGGTGCATTCTCTGCCGATTCTGGATTGCTATAGAGTGCGGCTTTGGTTTTGAGAAACTGGATTGTCTCTTTTATATCTTTGTCTTTTGATTTGATCAGACCCAGCTTGCCAAGCACAACGAGCAATGGGAAGAATGAGTATCCCAGAGCTGCACGCGGAGAAAGTCCCGGCGGAATTTGAATCCATGGCTGCTTGAACTTTTTCGCCGTTCTCGCCGCCTCTCCTCCTGTGCTAATACAAAGAACTCTCGCTTTTCTCTTTATTGCATCTTTATGTGCGGAGATAGTTTCCTCTGTGTTGCCCGAATAACTGGAGACAATGACAAGCGTATTTTTTCCAACGAACTCCGGCAAAACATAATTCCGATTGACCATAAACGGCACTTTGAGTTCTTCAGCAAGATACGAACGAAGCAAATCCCCGCCGATAGCCGAGCCGCCCAATCCGGTCAGTACGATGTTTTGTATACCCTTTACATTGAGCTTTATTTTTGCTTCCTTCCCGATGCGAACAGCTTGTTCAATTTGTTTTGGGAAATCAGCAATCCAAATTGACATTCCCTTGGGATCTCTTCGTGTAATATCATCGAGCGTCATCATTGTTCTCCTTTTAATGTCTCTTGATAGTATAAAGCTGTGAACGGTTCACTGAAGACTATCAGCTTCCGCTACCTGCCTTATCTTTTCTTTATTCTCAAACCATAAACCTGCATTCCCTGTTTATTCGATGGGAATATCAGGGAACTTACGCTTCATCAGATTCTTGAGGTACGTTTTGATCTCGTCTTCGGACTGCATCATCAGCACGCGTTCAGCGACGCGTATCGCTTCGGTATAATGGATCGAGCGAATTATCTTTTTGATTTCTGGTACTGCATTCGGCACTACGCTGAACTCGTCCAGACCGAGCCCAACAAGCAAAATAGTCGCCAGAGGATCACCCGCCATTTGTCCGCACATGCCCACCCAAGAATGCTTCTGTTTTCCGCGTTCGATAATGCGTCGTAAAAAACGGATGACAGCGGGATGAAATTCCTGAAAGAGTTCTGAAACAATATCGTTGCCACGATCGACCGCTAGCAAGTATTGAATGAGATCATTTGTTCCGATGCTGAGAAAATTCACTTCGCGTCCAAGGTGATCTGCAATAATCGCTGCCGCAGGTACTTCAATCATAACACCGAGTTTTATTTTATCATCAAAGGCAATTCTCCGCGCGCGTAAGTCATCTTTCGCTTGTGCAATCAACTGCTTCGTGAGCTGTACTTCTTTCAAGTTGGTCACCATAGGAAGCATGATGGCGATATTCTTTTTCTTGCTGGCACGCAGAATAGCGCGCAACTGATCAAGGAAGATCTGCGGCTTATCCAGCATGATACGAACACCGCGCCATCCAAGGAACGGATTATTTTCCTTCACTGTCTGTGCCATGAACTTGTCACCGCCAATATCAAATGTGCGGATAATGGCATCTTTTGGATACACTGATTCCGCGATGCGGTGATATACTGCATACTGCTCTTCTTCAGTCGGGAACACTTCTTCACCGAGGAGCAAACTTTCCGTGCGATAGAGTCCAATCCCGTCGGCACCCTGTAATTTGATAAACTCAAGTTCTTCTTCCAATTCAACGTTGGCGGCAAGTTTGATACAATGCCCATCGAGTGTTTCGGCAGGAAGTTCGCGAAGAGGGGCGAGTGTTTCTTCAAATGTATGGTACTGCTCTTTCTTCTTCTTGTATCGTTTTAACATCTCGGGACTTGGATGGAGAACAATTGCCCCATCGTATCCATCCACAATGATTGGATCTTCGGCGTGCGCGAGTAATGAGATTTGATGAACACCGACAACAGCGGGAATCTTCAATGCACGCGCAAGCAAAGCCATGTGTGAAGTTGCACCGCCAATTTCTGTTACATATGCCATAACTTCGTTACGGCTGAAGATAAGTGCGTCCGCTGCAGCAAGATTGTGCGTCACGACGACATGAGAGCCGTCGATCTTCGAAACAAGTTTTTGTTCCTCAAGATTTCGAAGAATGCGATTCTCTACATCGAGCAGGTCGTCAGCACGTTCACGGGCATACTGATCATTTGACGCCATCATCAGTCGATGATATTTTTCCATCTCGTCTTGAACGAGAAATTCGACATTCTTTCGTTCTTCCTTGAGCCTCTTATAGACAACTTCAAACAGAACTGCATCTTCAAGAAGGAGAAGTTGTGCCTCGAATATCTTGGATTGATCTGCACCTAACTTCTGTTCGGCAAAATCAAAAACCTTGGTGAGTTCTTTCTTAGATCGCGCGAGAGCGTTTTGAAGACGATTAATCTCTTTTCCGATCTCACCAACGTCAATAGTGCGAGTCTCGATGGTCGGCTCATGTTTCCGAAAAAGATACACAGGTCCAATGGCAATACCGGGAGACGCCGGAATTCCTCTCAGCTTTACCTCTTGTTTGGCAGTCTTACTCATTTTATACCTGTTCGGAATAAAAAAAATCCGTTTCTTCGTGATTATATCGGTTCACCGAAGCCGCTATCAAACAGCTCAGCCATGGCTCGGTACGCTTCTTCTTCATCAGGTCCGTCAAAGCGCACTAAGAGCTTAGAACCCTGTTCTGCGGCCAGCGTCATCACGCCAATGATACTTTTACCGTTGATTTGTAAGCTGTCCTTTTCGATAAAAAACTCGGATTGGAATTTCGCCGCCAGTTTGACAATCGACGCAGCGGGTCGAGTATGTAAACCCGCCCGATTCCGAATCGTTACTTCTCGTTCAATCATTCACGACACATACCTTTAGTAGGTTCTATTCAATAATTTTTCCGCCAGCCAACGAAGTGTTTCGCGCGCTGTGGAAGTCGGCAAGGCAACGAGTTGATTCTTCGCTTCTGTAATGTCGGTTTCAATCCTTTTCTTCGCAGAATCAATGGCGCCTGTTTCTTCATAGATTCTTCGAAATAGTGGCACCTGTTTACGCGGCACACCACCGTCAGTGAACACATGGTGAAGCATTTTTTTCTCCTTCCCCTTCGCACGGCGCATGGCTTCGAGAAGCAGGAATGTTTTCTTACCTTCCACTAAGTCGCCACCGATGGCCTTGCCGAATTCCTTCTCATCGGCAACGATATCGAGTAGGTCGTCTTGAAGTTGAAATGCACGTCCAACATACTCACCGTACCGCCGCAGTGCTTCCAATTCCGCCGGAGTGGCTTTCCCGATAAGTGCGCCGATCTGCGTCGCAGCAGAGACGAGTTTTCCGGTTTTCTTTTCGATCATCAACAGATATTCGTTCACATGAACACGATGGCGTGTCTCGAATTCCTTATCTAACGATTGCCCTTCACACACCGTGATGACGCTTTCAGTGAACAATTTACTGATTTCTTGAATACACGATGATTTTGTTCTGAGCAAAGCACGATGGGCTAGTCCAAGAAGTACATCGCCAGAGAGAATCGCAATGTTTTCATCCCACTTCTTGTGGACGGTAAGACGGCCACGTCGTGTTTGTGCATGGTCCATGATGTCATCGTGAACCAGTGTAAAATTGTGCAGGATTTCAATTCCCGCTCCGGCATGCAGCGCATCGCTTGCAACACCACCGACTGCTTCGCAGGCAAGCAATGTCAATATCGGACGAATTCGTTTACCGCCGGCTGCGAGAACATATTTTGCCGGAGCGTACAGCGTCTGTGGTTTATGTTCGCTGATGAAACCGCGAAGATACCGCTCGACAACTATTTTATGCCGCTCGTACCTTTGTTCTGGATTCATAATTTTTCTCACACTCTCGGAATCATCTGCTGCTCCTGCAACGCTGCGATGGATCTCGAACCGGTCAAAAACATTGTACCTCTCAATTCACATTCCCACGTATCGATAAGCCGGAGAACCGATTTCACTCCGCCGTTTGCAAGCGCCTTCAGAATGGGTCGTGCAACAGCAGCATAATCCGCGCCGAACGCAAAAGACTTCGCAATGTCGATGCCATTGGAAATGCCGCCGGATGATATCACTTTCACCCAAGATGATTTACTCTTTACTCTACACACACCCCTCAGCGCATCTATCGTGGGAATTCCCCAATCCCAAAACTCTTGTGAGTTCAATCTCACCTCTTCCTTCTTCCTTTTTCTATCTTTATTCTTTCCTCTTAAGATCTCAACGCCAGCCCAACTGGTTCCCCCTGCTCCCGCAACATCGATAATCGTTACTCCGCTATCGATGAGCCGCTGTGCAACGTCTGCGGAGATACCTGCACCGATCTCTTTCACGATCAGCGGAACAGGAATTGCTTTCACCAGCATTTCAATTCCGGCAAGCACTCCACGGAAGTTTGTATTGCCCTCCGGCTGAAGTAATTCCTGCACAGGATTGAGATGGATGGCAAATCCATCTGCATGAATCAACTCCACCAAACGAAGTATCGGTGATGCATCTCGTAACTTTGCCACTTCTGCCGCGCCAATATTCCCGAACACCGGGATATTGCTTGCTACTTCGCGCACCACAGAAAATGAGCGATGATATCGATCATCTTCCAACGCCTGACGCTGACTGCCCACGCCCATGGCAATCTTTTTGATTGCACACACTTCCGCAAGCTGCCGATTGATTTTTAGAGCATCCGCATAACCGCCGGTCATGCTGGAGATGATACATGGAAACGCTATTTCTTTTCCCAGGAACGATGTTGACGGATCAACATCGGACAGATTCAATTCAGGCAGGGCATTGTGTAAAAAATCCCAGCGTTCAAAACCGGCTGTCTTAGTGCAAAAAGAGACCTCCTTAGTCAAGCTAATATCTATATGCTGCTGTTTGCGTGACGATGTCCGCGTGGTTTTCATACATTATTTTCTCGATTGAATAATAAAGAAATCGGTTTCGAGAAGCAAGGTAGGACGTGGAAAGCGTTTCTTGATTTTCCTTTAATTTTTCTGTATCTAATTCAATAGACTGGTTTTATGAAATGAAAACAATGAAACCCCGGATGCGGCAAAAAACAGCGGCAAGACATAAAACATATTTCTTCTCCGACGCTCATCTCGGCCTTGGCTCTCCTGAAGAGGATCGCCAGAGAGAATTGCGTCTGATCCGTTTTTTAGATTTTATCCAACACGACGCCGAACAGATATTCATCGTTGGTGATTTGTTCGATTACTGGTTTGAATACAAAACGGTTGTTCCAAAAAAATACTTCCGTCTTTTTGCAAAACTTGCCGAGACAACCGAGCGAGGTATTCGCGTGTTTTTCATTGCAGGCAATCACGACTTTTGGGTGAAAGACTATTTCCGCACTGAACTTGGTATGGAAGTGTACCTCGATCCCATTCAAACGGAAATTCACGGGAAACGGTTCCTCATCCATCACGGAGATGGATTACTGAAAGGCGATATCGGTTATAAGATTCTCAAGAAAATTCTTCGCAACAGATTAAACATATTCCTCTTTTCCATCATTCATCCGGACGTGACCGGATGGATTGCTCGGTGGTCTTCACGCACCAGCCGACGCTATACGAGCAACAGAACGTACGAAAGCAGCGGTATGGTGGAATTTGCAACGCAAAAGCTTCAGGATGGATTTGATTTTGTCGTCATGGGACACAACCATATCTCATCGCGTCAAAAAATTGGAAATGGGGTGTATATCAATCTTGGTGATTGGATTTTTGAAAACACATACGCAGTGTACGACGGTAAAAAAATTGAACTCAAAAAGTATACAGATTGATTGAGTCGTGAGAATCGAGTGATGCATCATGGCTGATCGAAAATTCAGTTCGGAAGAGATGGAACGGTATTTCAATGATCCGGAATACCGGCATACACACATGAAACTTAATAAAAAATACTTCGACCGAAAGCATTTGATTCTCTACGGTACCATCTTCGTTTTTATCATACTGACAATATGGTACTCTGTGTACATTATTCGAGGGCTACCGACCCTTGATCAATTGGAAAATCCAAAACCGGAGCTTGCTACAAAAATCTATTCTATCGACGGTGAAGTGCTGGATCAGTTCGCATATAAGAACCGAACGCGCATTTCACTCGATGAACTTCCTCCCGGATTGATCAAAGGATTGATTGCAACGGAAGACAAAGATTTTTATAACCATTGGGGCGTTAATGTATCTCGGTTCATCCGGCAAATGATTCTCAATGTCGTTACATTCCGCCAAGCAGGGGCAAGCACCATCACTCAACAGCTCGCGCGCAATTTGTACAAGCTGCAAAGTAAACGTGAATCAATGTTTGACAAGATCACAAGGAAGATTCGTGAATTTCTCACATCTATACAAATCGAACGCAATTTTACAAAAAACGAAATTCTTGAGCTGTACTTAAATGTCGCCTACTTTGGGAAAAACGCCTATGGTATCGAATCCGCCGCGCAAACGTACTTTGGTAAACCTGCCACCGAGTTGACACCACCAGAGTACACATTATTCATCGGAATGCTCAAAGGACCGAATTATTACGATCCCATTCAACACAGCGATCGTGCCTTGGCGCGCCGCGATGTGGTGATCAATCAAATGGTGAAAGAAGGATTCTTCACGGAGGAAATGGCAAAGCAAATCCGAACCGACTCGCTTGATTTCAAATCTATTGAAACAGAGTTTCGCTCCGGCATTGCACCGCACTTTGTGGAATGGATCCGCCAGCAGCTTCTGAAGAAAGCTGAGGCGCATGGCTTTGATATTTACCGGGATGGTCTGCGTATTTATACTTCGCTCGACAGCCGAATGCAGCGGCATGCGATCTCAGCCATTGAAGATCATCTGAAGAATTTCCAAACAGCATTCGATACGACGTGGGATTGGAAAGAACATCCCGATATCTTGAATGACGTCATCAATAAAGCAATTCGGGATGATGAATCGTACCGCAGATCTCACAATGTGGCGACACAGGATAGTATTCGTGCACTGTTGCTTGGCAGCCGCACATTCATCGACTCGATAAAAAAGGCAGCGCAGACACTTGAAGTAGGTTTTGTTGTCATCGATCCGCATACAGGTCAGATCAAGGCGATGGTTGGCGGCAGGAATTATCGCACATTCAAATATGGATTAAATCATGTGACACAGATTCATCGACAGCCCGGTTCGGCTTTTAAACCATTCGTCTATACCGTAGCACTCGATAACGGATATCCGGTTTGCTACGAAGTGTTGAACCAACCCGTTACCATTCCGATGCCCGATGGTACTCGCTGGGCACCGGAAAATTTTGACAGAGATATCGGCGGCAAATACACATTGCGTGAGGGAATAAAGCAATCTAAGAATCTTATTGCTGTGCGTGTTATTCTTGAAATTGCTCCTGCCAAGCAGGTCTCTGAATATGCGCGCCGGATGGGCATCACGTCCCGTGTACCTGCATACGAGTCCCTTGCGCTCGGTACCGTTGAAGTATCACCATTGGAATTAACATCGGCGTATGGCGTGTATCCAAACGAAGGTGTACTTGTCTCACCCATTGCCATCCTTCGTATCGAAGATAAAGATGGGAACGTGATTGAAGACAATTCACCAAATAAGAAAGAAGTATTGAGTAAAGAAACCGCTTACCTCATGACAGACTTGCTGAAAGGTGTAGTAAATGGGGGCACAGGATCAAACGTACGTATTTTTTACAGCGGCCAATGCGCAGGCAAGACTGGAACAACAAACGATTATGCCGATGCTTGGTTCGTCGGTTTTACACCACAACTGGTGGCAGGAGCATGGGTTGGATTTGATGAACCCCGTATTCGCTTAGGAAGTTACTATGGTCAGGGCGGCCGCGCTGCCGCACCGATCTTCGGCAGGTTTATGCAAAAGACGTATCAAGATTCTACCATCGGTTTACCGCTGGAGTATTTCGTTCAACCAGAAGGTATTATCACCGACACGATTTGTGTGGATACAAAAAAGAAAGCGCGTGAATGGTGTCCGAATAAGACAACAGAAATCTTCAATGTGAAATTTCCCCTTGGGCTGTGTGACAAGCATACTTCTGCTGATTGGAATCGGAATAAGGAAGGCGAGGACGTTAGAAAAAATAGTAAGATAACATGGTAGAAATTGTAATGAGTACCGTTCTCCTCTATCGAAGGTACGAAGAGTTGTTACTTCGCTTTGAGTATTTCTCTCACCGCTGATCGAATTAGATTCGGATCCACATCATCCACGACCTTCACTTCGCCAATCTTCGTCGGTAGAACGAAGCGAAGTTTCTTTGCAACACGCTTCTTATCGCGGCCCATAGCATTGACAATGTCTGGCATCTTCAATGAGGAAAGCTTCGCCTTCATCGGCGCGCGGCGGATGAGGGAGACGAGCCGCTCATAAGAATCCGCATCTAACAATTTCATTTCTTTGGCGATAGAAGCTTCTGCAATCATTCCCAGAAGCACTGCTTCACCGTGCTTCAGGAGTTTGTAACGACCGGCGGATTCCAATCCATGGCCAATCGTGTGTCCATAATTGAGAATGATGCGGATACCGGACTCTTTTTCATCCTGCGAGACAATTTCTGCTTTGATAGCCGCACATGCCGCTTGCACATGCATCACTGCTTCCATATCGAGCTGCAATACTTCTTCAAGATGCGATGCAAGGTAGGCAAACAACTCCGCATCGCGTATGACGCCATATTTGATAACTTCCCCTAAACCGCAAATCATTTCTCGCTTTGGTAGTGTTTTCAAATAATCAGTATCCATCCATACCAATACAGGCTGGTGGAACGCACCAATCATATTCTTTCCCAAGGGATGATTAACACCAACTTTCCCACCGATAGAACTATCCACTTGGGCAAGCAGTGTTGTCGGAACTTGTACCAGCCTCATGCCGCGTTGATAGGTTGCTGCCACAAATCCTGCAAGATCGCCGATCACACCGCCGCCCAAAGCGATGACAGCTGCATTGCGCGGAATTCTTTTTTTCAACATTTCTGTAAAGAATTTATTCGCGCACGTGAGAGTTTTTTGTGTCTCTCCCGCCGGAATTGTAATCGTCAGAGGCTGGAATGTATGGTGAAGAAGATTTCGCAGCAACGGCTGGAGATGAAGACGCGCAACATTCCGATCTGTTATGATCACGACGGTATCTGAAATCCCATACCGGCGGCATACAGGAGCGAATGACGAGAGCATATCGGTACCTGCAAGAAGAGGGTACGAACGGTCGCCCAGTGCAACATCGATTTGCCGGTGAATCATAGGACTACTCCTTATCAATCATACCGCGAATATTTTTCATAATCTCATCCACCGTCACTCCAATGCGCATGTTATCAGCGGGAATAATCACATCGGCGCGCGAATAGAATGGTTCTCGAGATGAGAGAAGTTCCAGAATACGTTTTTCCAATTCTTGCGCGTGCAGCGGATTACCATCGGCATCCTTCAACATCGGACGATCACTTCGATACTGCACTCGCTGAAGTATTTCTTCCGGAGAGAGTTTGAGATAGATGAGAATTCCATTCTGAGATACAATCTGACAGTTCTCTTCGTTGGCAATCGTGCCGCCTCCGAGAGAGATGACAGAGTGATCGAGTTTTGTAAGCTCATGCAATATGTTCCGCTCTAAGAGACGAAATGCTTTCTCGCCTTCTGTACGAAAAATTTCTACAATCTCTTTCTGTGTCTTCTGTTCAATGAACCGGTCAACATCGACGTACTCATACCCAAGTGTATTGGCAAGAATAGGACCGATCGTACTTTTCCCGCTTCCCATAAATCCAGCAAGGAAAATAAGCGATTTCTTATTTCCGTGAAGTGTCTCTTTCATTGCCCGTGCTAAAAAAAAGGCGTCCCGATGAATCGAGACGCCTTGTCAAAGAATGAAGGATTTTAGCGAAAGAATTTATCCCGATGATCAACAATATCCGCTTTCTCCCGCAGTGTGGTATGCCAGTCCGATAATGCACGATTGCGCTTCTCCTGTAAAAGCTGTGCACTCAGCGATTCCCGCTCCGAGCTGTACTTCACCGAATCAAAAGGTGTCTTCGATAAAAGTTGGATAATGTAGTAACCGCGATTGCCTTCAAACGGTTTTGACAATTCGCCCTGCTTCAAAGAGAGAGCAATACCGATGAATTTCTGATCTCGCCCGACGCCCGAAGGAACATCCGTCGGTTTGAATGCACCGGTATTCTGCGCAACTAAATTTGGATTGGATTGTGCCGCTGAAATGATATCGCTGGAAGACGTTAACGTTTTGTAGAAAACATTTACCTGCTCGCGGATCTTTTCCATCTTTTTCTGTTTTATCGCCATCGATTTCAAGACACCTTTGACTTCCTCAAATGGACGGACGCCTTCTTCCCGGATGTTCGATACTTTTATCACGATCACTCCGTCTCGCACATAGATTGGTTCGCTGATCACTCCAAGTTTATCGGCAAACGCAAAATTGGTTACTGCATCATTTTGACCTATACCGGGAATGGATCCTGTTTTTTGGAACTCGGGAGTTTCGAGGACCTGATATTTACTATTCTCCGCAGCTTTCTCGAATCCTTCATCCTTTGCTAAATATCCAAAATCTTGAGCCGTCTGGAACGCGGTTTCCGCTGTTTGTGCGCTTGCTCTTACTTTCAACGCAAGGTCAATAATCTTTATTTCGCGTTTATCTCTGCCGGTTACTTTAATAATGTGCCAACCGAATTGCGTCCGCACCGGACCAACAATATCTCCAACACGCGTTCTGAATGCTGCATCCGCAAATGGTTTCACATAACGATCTTTCGATGCCCAGCCCAGTTCACCGCCTTGCATTGCTGATCCGTAATCCTGGCTATTCTCACGAGCAAGCTTTGCAAAGTCGGCGCCGGAGCGTGCTTGTGCAAGAAGTGCACGCGCCTTCTGGATTACTTTCACACTATCGGGTCCTGTTACGAGATTCAGGAGAATGTGGCTAGACTTAACGTACTCAGATTTTCCCTGTCGCTGATCGAGAATTTTAATAAGATGGATTCCGTCATTGTCCTTCACGGGGCCAACGATATCGCCTATCCTTGCAGAAAAAATCGCATCTTCTTTTTGCCTGCTTAACTCGCCATGTTTAAAGAATACGTCGGTAACCGGAATTTCGGAATATGTCTTTGCAAGTTCTGCGAAGTCCATAACGCCGGACTTTGCTTGATCCAAATAATTTTTTGCATCCTGCTCGACCGCTGCTGAATCTTCTGAAGAAGCGTTTTGACTAAAGTATACATACTTTACTTTTCGTGCCGCTTTTGCTTGGAAATCAACGGGATGAGACTCGTATTGATTCTGCAAGTCGTTATCGGTCACAGTCACTGCTGAATCCGGCACTAATCGATTGATGTCGAATAAAACGTAATTCGCATTCATGGTCACGTTACGGTCAATAAAGCGCTGCTTCACTTCGCTTTCGCTGACAATGGTAGTCGCCAGCAACAGACTTTGCAGCTTCCGGCGTTTCTGCTCCTGACGAATCCCTTCTTCTACTTGAATCCATGCTTGCTTATTTTGCGGATCCCTCATGGCACTTTGATACGCGTCCCGCCGGAAGGTTCCAGTGGAATCTTTAAATTGTTGTACCAGAAATTCCGGGGGATTCGGACCGTTCACAATATCGAGTATCTCTTGATTGGAGACCGTAATGCCGAGTCGATCAATTTCCTGCTCAAACAGCAGTTCGTCTACTGTTTGGTTCCACACCTGCGAACGAATCTGACGTTCGGTTTCAGCATCCACTTCACTGTTCTGTTGTTTCTTTTGATTTTCAACCGTACGCCGCACCAGTTCGCTGAACTGTTGATAGTTCACTTCCTTGCCATTCACACTGCCAAGCACTTCACGTGTAGCGCCGCCACGCCCTTTGCGTCCAGAGATATCGAAGCCCCAGTCGAAAATAATTAAGGCGATGAAGATGACTGCCGCACCGGCAATGATAAATTTTGGAGATTTTTCGCGAATGTCGCTTAATACAGCCATGATAGAACACGCTCCTATTTCCTGATCAAAAACAAAAAAACTGTAATTTTAGTGTTGATAAATATAGCCGACAATCATCTGATATGCAATGAATTTCTTGTTGACTTTGTTGGCATATCAGGTTATATTTTTTATCGAAAAAATAACCACGAATGTGTATTCTTTCGGAAGCGCGATGGTTGTGATATCGCGCTTTGCTTTCTTCATCAATCACCAACGTTCTAAGTTTGGAGATAATTTGTGAGAAATCAGCTTACTAGAATCATCATTACAGTCTGTTTCGTCATTCTTGCGGTCTACTTCCTCTGGCCGACGATCCGAGATTATAATTATCGCAAGCAACTCAGCCAGCTCACCGGACAAGACAGCATCGCATATGCAGAAAAGCATCACGATGACATACTCGATGCAAAAATGAAGCGTATGAAGTTAGGCTTAGACCTGCAAGGTGGAATGCGCGTCGTGTTGGAAGTAGACCTCATCCAATTATTAGATGATATAGCAAAGAACAAGGATGACAAATTCCGCACAATCATAAAAGAAGTTCGAAATGAAACAGTGTCAAATGATATTTCGATCATTCCAACCTTTGTAAACAAATTCAAAGCCGACACGATTCGTTTGAGCCGCTACTACGGGAGCATGCGCGATGATGACTCTAAGATTACGAGTATGCTTGAAGATGAATCCGGCAAGGCGGTCGACCGCGCCATCGAAATCGTGCGAAACCGTGTTGACCAATACGGTGTCTCGGAACCTAGTATTCAGAAACAAGGCGGACGGCGTATCATTGTCGAACTGCCGGGTGTAAAAGATGAAAACGAAGTGCGCCAATTGCTTCATGGTACTGCGCTCCTCGAATTCAGAATGATGAAAGATCCGCAAATTTCTTATAAGGTGATGGAATCTATCGACAAGTACCTTACAGGAAAATTAGAAACCGATACGACGGTGGAAACTGCTACATCAACAGAAAAGAAAAAGGAACCGGAAAAAAGGAAAGATGCTCTTACTGAACTCACCGGCAACGCTGCAGTTCCTGAATCCGACACTTCAAAGGAAGCACAATTTGCACGTGAGCATCCCTTCTTTATGTATGTTAAACCTGACCAACGCGGATCCGGCGAAGGATATGTCGCTGAAAAGGATAAAGACCGCGTTGTTCGTTTGCTCGAACGACCCGAAGTGCAGCAGCTTATTCCTGCCGATCTTGAGTTTTTGTGGTCTGCAAAAGTCCAATCATTCAAGGACGAACAGAAATACTATCTTCTGTATCCTGTGAAAAAGACCCCGGAATTAACCGGCAATGTCATCACAAATGCGCAAGCAAGCGTGGATCCGGAAGATAATCGCTCCATCGTTAATATGGAAATGAACAGCGAAGGTGCACGCGATTGGGCTCGCATTACCGGAGCCAATATCGGCAAACGGGTTGCGATCATCATGGATAAAGGTGTTTTCTCTGCACCGGTTGTGCAAGCAAAAATTACAGGCGGACGCTCAAGGATCACAGGAATGGACTCACCGGCAGAAGCTCGTCTTTTGGAAATTGTTTTAAAAGCGGGCGCCTTGCCGGCACCAGTCACTACTATTGAGCAGCGCTCCATTGGACCATCGCTCGGCGAAGATTCAATACGTGCTGGCTTGACATCGATTTTGATTTCTTTCATTCTCATAGTCCTCTTTATGGTTGTGTATTATCATTCAGCGGGTGCCGTAGCCGACTTTGCTTTATTCTTTAATATTTTGTTCATCCTCGGTGTTATGGCAAGCTTCGGTGCAACACTCACCCTCCCCGGTATTGCAGGTATTGTGTTAACCATCGGTATGGCAGTAGATGCAAACGTTCTCGTGAATGAGCGCATACGTGAAGAATTGGAGACTGGAAAAACTTTACGTTTAGCAATTGATACTGGATATCATAGGGCGTTCACTGCCATTTTTGACGGCCACGTTACTTCATTTCTGACGGGTATTGTACTCTATCAATTTGGCTCAAGCGGGGTGCAGGGATTTGCGCTCACGCTGATGATTGGCTTGGTGGCAAATCTCTTTAGCGCAATCGTCATCACTCACGTCATTATGAACATTATGATGGATAAAGGGTATCATCCAAAATTTGGATAATCCGTCATTCCACTAAACATGCAAATGCAAAGGATTTTCAATGCGACTGTTTAAAAAAACACATATTGATTTCATTGGAAAACGTTTTTTCTGGTACGTCGTTTCAACCATCATGGTATTGATTGGACTGGTTTCCGTTATCTTTAAAGGTATTAACTACGGGATTGATTTCCAGGGTGGAACAGAAATGATTGTGGCATTCAGCCCCAGCGTAGATATCGCCAATGTACGTATCGTACTCGATAAAGTGGGACTCGGAAAAAGCGAAATCAAATCTTACGGTAAAGAATCAACGCTTTTAATTCGGACAAGCGAACAAGCCGAAGGAACTACCATCGGCACAAAGATCAAGAATGCATTGACCGATGGATTTCCTGGCAACAACCTCCAAATTCTCCGCGAAGATAAAATAGGACCGAGGATCGGAAAAGAACTCCGAACCAATGCCCTCTTAGCAGTCTTGTGGGCTCTTGCCGCCATCCTTGTATATATCGGACTTCGGTTTAAATTCCGCTATGGCCTTGGAGCAACGATATCGATTTTCCATGATGTATTGACAACCTTTGGGTTTCTTTCCATCATGAATGGATTGATCCCAGGGTTGAACCTCGAGATTACTCAGGAGGTCATTGCAGCATTTTTAACACTCATTGGTGTTTCAGTGAACGACACAGTCGTTATCTTTGACCGAATCAGAGAGAACGAGAAACTTTTCAGATCTATGTCATTGGGAGATCTGATGAATAAGAGTTTGAACGAAACACTTAGCAGAACCATTATAACATCGGGAACAATTTTTGTTGTGTTGGTGATCCTATTGATTTTCGGCGGTGAGGTCAACCGCGGGTTTGCATTTACGATGGCATTTGGTATTGTCACCGGCACATATTCATCCATCTATGTTGCCAGCGCATTTGTGCTGGACTGGACGCGATATCAGAATCGCAAGAAAGCAGTAACAGCCTAATCCTTAGCATCGGAGAAGGAGTATGGTATGAAATTGAAAACGAAAGAGATCAAAGGCATTACGATCATTGAGCTGACAGGCAATGTTATCGGCGGCCCTGATGTGTCTGCCTTGAACGACTACTTGCACAAGCTCATCACAGAAGATAGGAAGAACGTCGTCGTTGATCTCAAAACGGTTAGCTTCATCAATAGCTCCGGACTTGGCATGCTCATCGGCGGATTAACAACACTGCGCCACTCCGGCGGCGATTTGAAACTTGCACGTGCGTCAAAGAAAGTCGAACATCTCCTGGAGGTGACAAAATTGCTGAAAGTATTCGATCTTCACAAGAATGTGAATGATGCGGTAGCATCATTTTAATACTGTATCAGGGCAGATGTACTCAGCATCCTCCCTTGATTGCTTCTGACATTCACTCCATCATACAAAACCACCATGCCTTCTCATCCCTTGTTCGTCACTGTTGCAGGTAATATTGGCGCTGGAAAATCTTCACTGTCACGATTACTTGGCGAACATTTCCAATGGAAGCCGTATCTCGAGTCTGTGGATGATAATCCCTATCTCTCCGATTTCTATGCCGATATGTCGCGCTGGTCATTCCACCTGCAGATTTATTTCCTTGCCAATCGCTTCAAGTGTCACAAAGAGATCGTCGAATCGAGCGAATCAGTGATTCAAGATCGTTCTATTTATGAAGACGCCGAGATCTTTGCACGCAACCTCTATGATATTGGAAAAATGACGGAGCGTGACTACACCAACTATGTTTCACTCTTCCACGTGATGATGGAATACCTCAAGCCCCCCGACTTAATGATCTACTTACGGGCAAATGTGGATACGCTTATAAAGCAAATCTCCAAACGCGGACGAGATTTTGAACAAGGAATCCAGCGTTCCTATCTCGAGCAGATCAATAAGCTCTATGAAGATTGGATTGCCCGATATAAGCTTGGTCCACTCCTCATCATCGAAAGCGATGACCTCGATTTCGTCAACAATCCAGTCGACCTCAACTATATCCTGGCGCGTGTGAAATACCGTTTACCACAGATGTTGTTGTTTGAATGAGCGAGGAGTAATGTAGTTATAACCAAAGACATCTCTGGAGATGTAGTCGTTTTTCCCCCATGGTGTAAGATGGAATAAAATATCACAAATCATTCTTATCACTTTATGTTCCTCCCCCTCTTCTTGTTTCTCCAGCAACATTTCTCTACCTTTTTCATGAGTACTCTGTGAAGGGAACCTTCGTGAGCTGTTACTTAAACTACATTCTGCCAGTTTTTTACTTTGCCTTAGTGTGGACTTACGGAAAGGCATTTTTCGCCGATAAACTCTGGGCAAAGCGCGCTAAAACACCGCTCCTGATCGGCACTTTGACATTCCATGTATTGTATCTTGCAGTCAGAACTATCATATTTCAGCATCCGCCTGTCACTACGATCTTTGAAATTTTCAGCATGTTGGCATTTTCGGTTACCGCCACGTACTGGATTATTGAACTCCGCTCGCATCGGAAAGAAACCGGGTATTTCATTCTCAACATCGCGTTCTTCTTTCAACTCGCATCGACTTTTTTTATCAAAGATACACCTGTCGTGCCGGAAATTCTCCGCAGCCCGCTTTTTGGCGCGCACGTTTCCTGTGCGCTGATTGGCTATGCCGCAAGTACCATCGCAGGCGCATACGGCTTCATGTATTTAATGTTGTATCATGAAATGAAAGCTTCACGCTTTGGTGTCATCTATAAAAAACTTCCTACGCTCGAATCATTAGAACGCATGACCATGACAGCGATAAAACTTGTCGTTGCCCTTCTTGGCGTAGCCATTTGTTTTGGCATCGTCTGGCTCCACCACGTATATCAGAATGCACATTATGACGACCCGAAACTCATCGGTACTGTTATTGTCTGGATGATGTACGGATTCTTAGTGGTTGCAAGGAAATATTTTGCTGTTCAGGGACGGAAAATTATGATACTTTCCATCGCAGGGTTTTTCATTTCAATCTTCTCAATGACAATCATCAATATTTTCTTCAGCGGATTCCACAAGTTTTATTAACATGAATCTTATCTGCGTCGGTATATCCCATCACACGGCTCCGCTGGATGTCCGTGAGCGGTTATGGTTTTCTTCAGAAGAGATTCGCCGCACCTTGCCGCTGTTGAAACCTCTCAATGTCGGCGAGAGTGTTTTATTCTCCACTTGCAACCGTACAGAATTGTATGTACTGACGGAAAACGGAACAATCGAGCCGGATGTGCTGAAGAAGCTTTTGATTGCACAGAAGTCCGCGGCAGGAAAAGTACAACCATCCGATATGTTTATGATGACCGCTGGCGATGCAGCGCGGCATCTCTTTCGTGTTGTGGCAAGCCTTGATTCGATGGTGTTAGGAGATGTACAGATTCTCGCACAGGTGAAGGAAGGATTCAACCTTGCTCTAGAACTCGAGACTGCCGGCATTTTTATGAACCGCCTTTTCCAGCTTGCGTTCCGTGTCGGCAAACGCACACGAACGGAAACCGAAATCGGGGAAGGAGCGGTTTCTCTTAGTTATGCAGCAGTGGAATTAGCACAAAAAATATTTGACGACTTGCAGAAAAAAACCGCTTTCGTTATTGGAGCAGGCGAAACAGCGGAACTCACTGCCACTCATTTGCGCGGAAAAAATATCGGAAAACTCCTTATTACCAACCGTACGCAAGAGCGGGCCGAACACCTCGCACAGAAAGTTCATGGCACTGCAATTCCGTTCGATTCTTGGTGTAACGCTTTAGCGGAATCTGACATTGTTATTTCATCCGTTGAAGTTAACCGTTACATTATACAACCGAGCGATATTCAAAGTTTAGTACGAAAGAATAGAAATGGACCTCTGTGTGTCATCGATCTCGGTGTACCGCGCAACATCGATCCGCAGATCAAGGAATTGGAAAATATTTTTCTGTACGATCTCGACACGTTGAATACCATGATCGATGAAAACCTGCAGCATCGGAAAACAGAAATTCCTAAAGTCGATGCGATCATTGTCGATGTATTGGCCGAATTGACACAATGGTACTCATCATTGGAAGTGAACCCCACGATTACAGCGCTTACACAATTCATGGAATCCATTCGACAGGAAGAAGTAGCAAAGAATATCAACCGCTTCAATCCTAAGGACCGTGAATTAGTAGAGCTGATCACAAAACGCATCATCAACAAGATCATACACGCACCCATCGTTAATCTGCGTAATGGACAGGAAACATCGCTCACTGAGCGATTGCAGAAGATGAACGCGATTCAGAGATTATTTGGACTTGCCAAATCATCCAAGGAAGATTTTCATGCCGAGTAATGTTCGTATTGGTACACGCGGCAGTGAGCTGGCACTGTGGCAGACACGTCACGTAGAAACACTCTTGGAAGAACTTTTTTCTGGTATCGTCATCGATGTACAGACAATCAAAACCACAGGCGATAAGATTCTCGACGCGCCGCTCGCAAAGATCGGAGATAAAGGGCTCTTCACAAAAGAACTTGAAATGGCATTGTTAGATGAACGTATTGATCTCGCTGTACACAGTTTCAAGGATGTACCGACTGCGATTCCTGAAAGTCTTGCGATTGGCGCTGTCCTAGAACGTGAAGATGTACGCGATGTCTTTATCGGTCATCCAAAGAACCCGAACCAATTATTCATGACTCTTCCACGCCATGCTGTTATCGCTACCGGAAGTCTGCGGCGTAAATGTCAAGTGCTCAACGCGCGGCAGGACATACAGATTGTCGACATTCGCGGGAATCTCAACACACGGATAAAAAAACTCGATAAGTCAAATTGGGATGGAATGATTCTCGCCAAAGCCGGTGTGACGCGGCTTGGCTGGGCACGGCGAATCACAGAAATCCTGCCATTTGAAATCATGCTCCCTGCTGTCGGTCAAGGAGCTTTGGTTATTGAAATGAGAAACGGTGATAAGCGTATTGAAGAACTCCTTCGTACGCTTCATCACCTTCCAACAGCTCTTACTGTGAGCGCCGAGAGATCTCTTCTTCGTCATCTCGAAGGCGGTTGTCAAATTCCTATCGGTGCATACGGACAGGTACAAGGAAACGAACTTCGGCTCGATGCAGTGATCGGAAGTCTGGATGGAAAACGCATTGTGAAAGGAAGCCGGAATGGAAGTCATGCGGATGCGGAACGAATTGGCATTGAGCTCGCAGATGAATTACTGAAACGAGGCGGCAGAGAAATTTTGGATGAAATCAGACACACGACCTCACCTTGACTATTTTGATACTTTCAGGTAAAATCATACTCGTAACACGATCAAAGGATTCAAGCGCTGAGCTTCGCTCATTGCTCGAATCACGAAAAGCATCTGTGATCTGTTTCCCGACTATTGAAATTAAAAACCCTGAGTCCTGGGACGAATGCGATAACGCGATCTGGAAATTAGCAGAATATTCGAGTGTTTGTTTTACCAGCAAGAATGCAGTGATAAAATTTGTAGAACGTATTCGTTCCATTCGTCCGCAAGCAGTCGACACACTCGCAACACGTAATATTTTTGCTGTCGGAGAAAAGACGAAAAGGTCTCTTGAATCATGCGGTTTTTCGGTTCTCGCAACACCAAAACATGCATCGGCAGAAGAACTCACAACAATGCTTCAAGCACACCAGATCAAGGGTGCAAAGATTCTGTTTCCAAAAAGCAGTATCGCAAGAGAAGAATTGCCGAAGCAGCTCCGTTCCATGGGCGCGGCGGTGGATGAAATTGTTGTGTATCAAACCATTATCCCGGAGCCGGATAATCTTGAACAAATTCGTCAAATGATTATGGAAAACAAAATTGATGTTGCAACATTTTTTAGTCCCTCAAGTATTCTCAATTTTACAGAAATGATTGGCTCAGAAGTTCTTGCACATACAGCAATAGCCGCAATCGGTCCAACAACGGCAGAAACCGCGCAGCAGCTCGGATTGACCGTAGCCATTCTCGCTCAGCAACCTACAGCCGAAGGGCTGGTTGAAGCGATTCAAGAACATTTTAAAGGATTGGAGGTTAGGGATTAGAGACAAGTTTCTTTCACCTCCAATCCCCAATCAGAAATCTCTAATCCAAAAAGGATTTACTATGACGAATAATTTATTCTTACGTGCCTGCAAAAGAGAACCTACCGAACGCACACCCGTCTGGATGATGCGTCAAGCAGGACGTTATTTGCCGGAATACCGCGCAATCCGGGCAAAAATGGATTTTCTTACGCTCTGCAAGACACCGGAACTTGCTTCAGAAGTATCCATCCAGCCTGTCGATATCATTGGCGTAGATGCATGCATCATTTTCTCCGATATTCTCGTTCTACCGGAAGCAATGGGTATGAAATTGTTTGTGGAGGAAGGCACAGGTGGACCGCGCTTTGATAATCCTATCCGTTCACGTGCCGACATTGACAAACTTATTGTGCCGGATCCGAATCGCGAACTCAAGTATGTCATGGATGCGCTTCGCTTAACACGAAAAATCCTCAACAACCGTGTTCCGCTCATTGGTTTTGCCGGCTCACCGTGGACGCTCGCAACATATATGGTGGAAGGAAAAGGATCGAAGAATTTCCGTTCTATGAAAGAACTTATTTATTCTCACCCTAAAGACGCACATGTGCTGCTCGATAAACTTGCACGCTCGGTTGCCGCTTATCTGAGCGCGAAGATTGAAGCCGGAGCACAAGCCGTGCAAATCTTCGATACATGGGGCGGCATACTTCCTCCGGATGAGTTCCGTGAGTTCTCACTTCGCTACATTGATCAGGTGTTAAAACTGCTCAAGCGCAATGGTGCTCCAACGATTGTCTTTTGCAAAGATTGTGCTCACTCTCTTGAAGCGATTGCCGATACCGGATGCGATGTCGTCGGCTTAGATTGGTCCATCGACATCGGCAAAGCAAGAATAATGGTCGGTAGTTATGCGGCACTGCAAGGCAATCTCGATCCGACCATCCTCTATGCACCGCCGGAACGTATACGTGAAGGCGTGAAGAAAATATTAGAAAAGTTTGGAAAAGGCTCAGGTCATATTTTCAATCTGGGACATGGCATTTTACCGGATATTCCTGTTGAACATGCGAAAGCATTCGTGCAAGCAGTGAAGGAAGAAAGTGTGAAGTATCATACATGATTGAAGATGTGAGATTGCAAAGATGATAGACTGAAACCGAGATCGAAGAACTCATGATTGGTAACTCAAAACTAACTTTTCATAAAAAAACAGCTATTGTCCTTTTTCAACTTGGCGGTCCGGATTCTCTCGAAGCGATTGAGCCATTTCTCTACAATCTCTTTATGGATTCTAACATCATCGATTTCCCCGGTGCATTCCTTGTTCGAAGACCTCTGGCAAAATTTATTTCAAGTCGGCGATCAGTGAAGGTTGCAAAGAATTACAGTCAAATAGGTGGAAAATCTCCGATTCTCGATCTCACACAACGTCAAGCGTCTGCCTTAGAATCCGTACTGCAGATACAGAACATCGAAGCGCACATCTTCATTGCCATGCGCTATTGGCATCCGATGACCGATGAAGTTGTACAAAAAATTAAAGCAGATGGATTTGAGCAAGTACTTCTCCTGCCGCTCTATCCTCAATTCTCACAAGCCACAACGCTTTCAAGTATGAACGACTGGAAGCGTCAAACGAAGAAACAAGGATGCGTCCTCCCGACTAAGTTTGTCTGTTGTTATCCCAGTCAACCATTGTTTATCGAAGCATTAGCAGAAAATATAAACTCAGCACTCGTACGGTTTCATAAAATAGCATCGACAGACATCGATCTTATTTTTAGCGCGCATGGTGTTCCGCTCAGCTACATCAAACGCGGCGATCCGTACCAATTGCAGATGGAAGAGACGGTGCGATGCATCGTAGAGCGTGGAAAGTGGAACTCTCCGCATACGCTCTGTTATCAAAGTAAGGTCGGACCAATGAAATGGCTGCAACCATCGCTCATTGAAACGGTCGAAGACCTTGCCGATAAAGGCCGTAAACATCTGCTGGTCATCCCAGTTGCATTCGTCACCGATCATATTGAGACGCTGCACGAAATTAATATCGACGTGCGCAGGCACGCGATGGCGCATGGCATTCAACAATTCGAATTGATGCCTGCATTGAATGATCATCCGAAATTCATCCAATGTTTGGCTGAACTAGTTCAAGCACAACTTGCATCGGACGTACAGCCCAACACGTGCGAGGCACTCTGGAAGAACCGCATAGATCGACCAATACCTACACTCTGTCCTTGGAGTAAATCTCAAATCGCAAAGAACAAATCTTAAACAAGCCCTAAGAACAAAACCTCAAACATATGTTTGTTATACTTTTTACTTATCATTTTTTCCTTTATACTTAAACACCTATGGGACCAACGAAAACAGATGTCATCATCATCGGCGAAGGTATCACCGGACTTTGCATTGCGTATTGGCTGAAAAAACGCGGCGGCAAGGTAACCGTGCTGGCAAAAGACAGCGAGGTCGGTGGAACGATGAAATCCGTGCAGGATCATGGCTTCTTGTACGAGACAGGCGCAAACACCGGATTGGAAACGACACCACTCTTGAAGGAACTCGTCGCCGACTTGAAATTAGAATCGGAATTTGTCTATGCTCACCCTGAAGGCAAGAATCGGTACATTCTCCGGGATGGTATTTTATATTCCATGCCGCTTGGGCCCGGTTCGTTCCTTTCAACAAAACTCTTTTCTCCCGCTGCAAAATTCCGAGTGATGAAAGAGCCCTTCATCGGAAGAGCGACAAAAGAAGAAAGCATTGCTGAATTCGTGGAGCGGCGATTGGGGCGGGATTTCCTTGACTATGCTATCGATCCTTTTGTTGCCGGAGTTTTTGCTGGAAAGCCGGAACAACTCAGCGTGCGTTCCGCTTTTCCCAAGCTTTACGCATTAGAAGAAAAGTACGGCGGACTTGTCAAAGGAATGATGAAAGGTGCACAAGAAAGAAAACAGAGAGCCGAGAAAGCAAAAGACCGAGCAGAGACCTTTTCATTTGTTAGCGGAATGCAAATGCTTCCGCATGCCATTGCCACTTCACTTGGCAAGTCGGTTATTCTCAATGCAAAAGTCACTAATATCCGCAATTTGACCACCGCGCACAACGAACCATCGAACGAACCCGATGCACGCCGCTATCTTGTTGAATATCTTCATGACGATCAAGAAACAGAAATGGAAGCCGATAGTGTTGTGTTCGCCATCCCCGCATACGACGCTTCCCCCATCATTAAATCGCTGTCTGTGGATACAGCACGCGTACTTTCTTCCATTTACTACTCACCCATCGTTTCAATCTTTTTGGGGGTGAACCGCGAGAATATCGGACATCGGTTGGATGGTTTTGGATTCTTGGTTCCATCGAAGGAGAGAAGGAAGATTCTCGGCTGTTTATGGAATTCCTGCCTCTTTGCTCATCGTGCACCGGCAGGGATGGCTGCGTTGAATGCCTTTATCGGTGGTGCGCGCCAGCCTGAATTGACAACCCTGAGCGATGAACGCATCATTCAGACAACACTGGATGAACTTAAATCTATCATGCAACTTTCCGGAAATCCTGTATATTTACATCTAACGCGCTGGCAGAAGTCGATTCCACAGTACGAAATCGGTTACCAGCACAAAATAGATGCATTAGCACAGTTTGAAGAATCCTATCCGGGAATTGTACTTGCCGGAAATTATCGCGGCGGCATATCGGTAGGCGACTGTGTACACAATGCACATGAGATTGCGAAAACGCTCTCTGCGAATATTATGTCGATACGATAGATCACGTTCAATGTACTTTTTGAAAGGATGTAGTATGAAGAAGAATATCACCGTCATATTTTCTCTTTTGGTTTTACTGACAGCCACTGTGCAGCTGTCAGAAGCACAACAACCGGCATTTCAAGACGATGATCTTACACCTGAGTTGTTTTCCCTGATTCTGAAAGATGAGTGGACTTATTTGAGAGAAGCAACCGACCAGCTTATCAAAGAGACTGGAAATCGTGATGAGTTCGAGACAACATCGGAATTCCATGTGCGCGCAGCGAAAGCACGGCAAACATTTATGGATAAGCTGAACGGACATATCAAGGACGCGAAGCTGGAACGAAGAGTATTTGGTGTGTGGTTCAAGGCAACACTCGTCCAGTACGATGCCGATGCAGGAGTGTATTCTGTGAAATCTCCGACACGAGTTGAAGCGCCATACGAAATCCCGACAACCGGTTGCGTCATTCCAAAAAATCCTTATGTTGGTCTATCGGATAGTATTCAGGGTGGTTATCGACAATCTCGTATCTATTTGAAATTCGATCCCGATTTCAAATGGACTGTCGCGCGAAACGAGGCAATGAAGGCAAAGAGTACCGAATCAGTTATGTACTTTAAAGTACACTTTATTTTGAATTTGATGCTGGAAAATTCTCAGAATCGGGGACTGCTGAATATTGTTCCAAAAGATATGCTCGTGATGAACCAAGCAAATAAATTTATCTATTTAAAAGAAAATATCAATCAATCAGAAGAATAAATTGTAACAGGACGTGTTCAACGGCCGTACTGAAGGGATGAATTTAAACGGGCGGCATGTGTGCCGCCCGTTGTGTTTGAGAGAGAAAAAATCTCGTATGCTGTACTTGTGCTGCACATCGGGAAACATCTTGCATGGTTTCTTCAGATGTTATTCGGCTTCAACCGTCGCACCATCGCCACCGTCAGACCGCTTACAATCAATACAGCAGCAATCCACACGAAATTCATAAACGGTTTCACACTCACTTCAGCGATGAGTGTTTCAGGCTTCTGGCCCATTCCATGATTTCCCCCCACTCCAACGACATTGATGTGCACATGGGATTTCTCCCCTTTGCCTGTTCCTATATTCATCGATACAAGTTGGAACCCAATATGACTATTCTGTAAATATGCAGTTTTCATCTCCGGTGCACCCTTCGCAGTATACGTTGTTACAGGTACAACGGTCTGAATATCTTTTTCAGTCTTCACTTCAAGCACAACACCGATAGTCATTGCACCGTTGCTGCCTCCCATCATTTCGCCTTTGTCATGAGAGGAAAGATCAAACTTATGGAATATAATTGTCATAGGACCATAGGGAATGGCGTCTCCTTTTGGCAAATCGACGATGTTTCGTTGTTCAGTGTCATTCTGTTCAAGAGACACTGGTTCAATGTAAAAATCCTTTGTCCAGTAACTACTATAATCTGGATTGCGCATGAGGCTATTGTTATAGATACTTTCAAACATGACCGGTTCAAGGGTTTTACGCTTTCCATTTTGATCCACATGAACAATAAATTTTGTTTTGCCATCCTCTGTCGGCAAGGTACCGCTATACGTCAACTTGCAGCCAAAAACCAATTGAGATTGATTGAGAGGAAGTGCAACGGATTGTTTCTGCCCATAACGCCCGGAAGCGATAATGCCAAGGAACAGAATAGCCAATCCTGTGTGGGCAAGCGCGCCGCCGATAAAAAGCGGTCGTTCCTTTGCCAACCGAAATCCTTGATCGACACTGATGAAAAATGCAAAGAGTGAAGTCAAAACAAGTACTGCTGCAAACAGATCATGCAGGCCTAAAAAGACAAGAATACCGAGAACAAGAACAGAGAAGGCACAGGGAATAATGAGACGCTTGAAAAGTAGTTGTCGATCCTCTTGATTCCATTTAGTCCGCAGGCTGAATCCCAGCAACAATGTCATCAACACCGCAAGAGGAAGAGTCGTACGATCATAGAAAGCAGGTTCAACGACAGAATCGGAAAACAATGGTTTGCTTGTTCCAAACAGAATAATCGCCGCGCAAACGCCTAACACAATTGTAGCAATGGACAGGATTGACTCACGTGTCATCAATGCACTGGGTGATGTTTGATTTTTCAAATCCTTCCGTCGCAGAATAATCATTCCAAAACCACTAATGGCAATGAGCACCAGCCATACAACCAGGAGTGTATAAGCAAGCGAACCAGGATCTACAAACGAATGCACAGAAGCATTTGCGAGAACTCCGCTGCGTGTCAGAAACGTGCTGTAGATGATTAACAGATATGCTAATACTGCAAGAATAAAATTTGTTCGTACAAGTCTACCGGTCAACATCTGAATGAGCATCGTATGTACAAGGATGACAACGACGATCCATGGAATGAGCGATGAGTTTTCTACCGGATCCCAGCCCCACCATCCGCCCCAGCCAAGCACACCATATGCCCAATAGCCCCCAAGCATAAGTCCGGAACCAAGTGACAACCCGCTAAAGAGTACCCATGGAAGTGCTGAGCGAATCCAATCACTGTATTTCTTTTGCCACAATGCGGCAACAGCGAAGACAAACGGAACTGCCAATGATGCAAATCCAATGAAGAGTACCGGCGGATGAATTATCATCCAGAAATTCTGCAAAAGTGGGTTGAGACCTCGTCCATCTTGAGGAATGAACCCTGGTTGTACCTCGTTCGGATGAGCTTCCCAAAGATATTGAAATGGAGATTTTATAGAGATCAACAGGACAAGGAAAGCCATCACAAGAGAGTATACGGTCATCACTTCCGCTTCCATTTCTTTGTGTCGGCTGTATCGCTGAAGGAAAATACCGATGATCACGGCAAATAATGCCCATAATAAAAAACTCCCTTCCTGCCCTGCCCAGAAGGTTGTGATTAGTAACGCTGTTGGTAAATCGCGAGAACTATAATTTGTGACATAGTTATATTCAAACCGGTGCTGGAAAATGTAGATCATAAGAAGTGCAGAACCTAAAATGACACTGACAACCGTCAGGATAAAACCGCTGCGTGCTTTAAGAAGATTTTCCGTTTTTTTTATAGATAGTGCATACAGTATGGCCGAAGTAAAAGCAGCAAGACAAGCGATCCAGATGACAACAGTACCGATCATTGTATATTCCTTTTATTGAATGTATACGATTATAAACAATCACTCCTCGAAATACAACACAGAATTGAAGTTGAAGGTTTCACTGAAGGAGGGATTTGACTGAAAACAAATGTGCGGGAGACTTACTCCCGCACATATAAAATTCCTGACATCTAAGATTTTCTACAGATCTTAATTACTCAGTTCTGCAATCGAATTATCCAACAGAGCCTTAACATATTTATAATTGTGAATACCATGGCTCTTTTCATATTGAATCTGTTGCAAATTCCAGATTGCACCGGCTTTATAAGCTGGGGCAATAATCAACGGCTTACTGCCCGTTGCATTAACTCCATAAGTGGAATCGCCTACAATCGTGCCAGCAGTAACTGTTACCCAAGGAATTTTACTTTTCTGCGACCATTTATTCGTAACTGATGTATCCATCAACATTTTAGCAAGTTGTGCAGTCTCTCCAATGATTGTTGCACGCTCACCCCAGTGTGCATCGGACGCTGAAGCTGTAAGGCCTGTATGACACCCAGATACATTACAGCCGTTTACATTGTAGGATGGGCTTGTCGAACCTGTTGCAAGATAGCGCACCCAAAATGTATGTCCGCCGTTTTGATCACCGCTGTTCACAGTCGCCATGTGGCAATCCTCGCAACCCAACGCTTTGTTGTTTATTAAAGTGGTATGATATGAGCTTTGATAATTTGAATAGCCTGCAAATTCAAATCCACCAGTACCAAGCAAAGTTTGCGTTGGCTCGCCTGAGACGTGGTTATTCCAACGCGACGTATAAATCTTTGCCGTATCTGTTGTATTTATTTTTGATGGATCCGGCTGCCAAGATGCAGGTGTTGTACCAGAGGTCCACATAAATGTGGAAGTCATTCGCGGTTGATGGCACTTTGCGCATAAATTGGATGCTGCACTGCTATTCCATATCTGTGTTGCCTGTCCAGCAACAAGTGTAAAGATATTTACTGCACCGGAATCACGTACTGTGAAATTACCACGTTGATGTGGAGCATGGCAAGTAAAACAGCCAGGAGGTGTTGCATTAGGGTAACCCTGGGTACAAATTTCTACGGAAGGAGCATTGATGTTAAATGTTTCATTTGCAAAACCCCTATTATAACGGTCGTAGAAACCTTCATTCGTATGGCAACCAGCACAATCATACGTGTTGCGGGCAAAATCACCACCCACCGCATGTTCTGATGTAGCATATTGAACTTCCCTTGCAACAACTCGATATGTTGTATCAGAGTCTGCACTATGACATGTAGCGCATTGAATGCCAGGGGCATAGCCTTCGAGAGCGCCGATAGAAGCATCTTTACCTGCAGGACCTGCGGGACCTTCTTTACAACCTAACATGCCCACAACCACAAAGAAGCCAACCAAACAGGTAGAGAGACTCCCGAATATTTTATTCATCATATAACACCTTTTCGTTAAAGGTTAAAATTTAATTATTTATGTATATCATCCTATATTTCAACAGACTCTTTAAGATAACTGTCTCTCTAAAAAATGTTTTATCCTTTATTATCGGAAGTTTCGTACCACTCCACCAGTGAGGTCGATCTTTCCGTTTATATGCATTAGTTTTCCGGAAGCCGTCGTGACATCTTCATGACACGCGGTACAACTTTGTGCATAGGAATAATGGCCTGCCGGTGGTAAACCATGACATGAACCGCAAACAGCTTGACTAGAGCCGCCATTCCAGACTGGAGCATTTGTTAAAACGCCTGTCATCACCGTACCTGAAAAAACCGAATCGCTTGCCCATCCGGATTTCGATAACGTCCAGTAACCATGACAAAATGTATTGGTGCATTTTAAAGTCGACTGGCTATACGAAGCTGATGGAACAACACCATTTGTTTGCAGAGCTCCTAAGTTGCTTATATGTACCTGTGCATATCCCGTTGCGGTGATATGTGTTGTGTCAGAAACCCCGTTGGGCAAATGATGGCAATCATCGCAATGCATCGCTGTGGAGGAAATTGTTCCTGTTCCTGTATAATGTATATTATGGGCCCCAACTCCGGGGGCGGTAGAGGAAGTATTTCCATAACGATCCGGTGCAGGAGGCATGCCATGGCACGTAGCACAATTTTCCGGCCCGCCGGGTCCTGAGTGACATTTCCAGCATGAATTGTTTGATGTACCGCCCTCATAATTGCTTCCATGGCACTGCTTACAAATATTAAGATTGTAATTAATGTTTTGAATATACTTGCCATGGAAATTTACAGAGCCGGTATCGATCCATCCTTGTCCATGAATCTGTACTTCAGCACCTGTTGCTATCGGTAGATCTTTTTTCAAATCACTGCATGAAATGAGAAGTGTTGACGTTATCAGTATCGTCAAAATCAGAATGATATATTGTTTCTTCATAATCAATCCATCCCATTATCGGTGGCAATAACCGCAGAATTTTTGTCCTTTAATTCCGCCCGGATGTGCGTTGACATCTGTATGGCACATATAGCAATTGGCGCCGGGATCACTATGCCAGGGCCCGTGCGTATTGGACATAAAGCCGGGGTCATGCGTTTTCGGATCATTACCTTTTATTCCATCGGGATCGACATGACAGGTGATGCACACTGGATCGGCACCCTCTGCACTGTGGCAGGCCGCACACGATTCAATATCTCGCTTTGCCAGACGTGCATGCTCACCGCCGCCGCTTCCAACGCCCAGAGTTGTGAATCCAGCAGCCATATGCGATGATGGTTTAAATGCACCTTGATTAATATTACCGCCTGCTTCATGGCACGTCGAGCAAAATTGTTCCTGACTATGACAGGTTTGGCATTCCATCGTCTTGCCCTTTGCGGCGATGCCATGAGTGAATCGAAAATTCAAATCGTGTACTTTTGTTAACACCATTCCTTGGCCGCGATCAATTGCAGTAAGTCGTGGTGAATGCTGTGACATCAAGTCACGACCTGGAACATCCACCTTCACTAATGCTGAACCATTATGGCAATCAAGACAACTTTCTTGTGTATGACATGTACCGCACTTGGCATCGCCCATCCGCGCCAACTGTTTGTGCTCATGTAAAAAATCTGACCGGTTATGTTCCGCAGGCCTCAGTGCAGCTAAATTCGTATGACATTTCTCGCATGCACCGGTTGCCTTCACATCATTATGGCACGTTGTGCACACATCCATTGCGGGGACAAGTTCCCCCGTACTGGCTTCGGTTCTATCAAGATCCGTGTGGCAGGTTTCGCATGCTACTTTCTGATCGTCGATGTGTTGTTGGTGTGAAAACCGGAGTTCGCGTATCGGATTAGAGCTTGCACTATACATTGTCGTATCGGCGTCAAGATGGCAGAAGGTGCAATTGCTTTTTGTTTGTTCTTCGTGACAGCTTTTACAGGCTTCCATCTTTGCGAGAAGATTATCTGATGCCTTTGTGCTCTGTGCCGCTTCACCATGGCAATCAGTGCATGCAATACCGGATTCTTTTACATGGAATTGGTGCGAGAATTTTACACGCTTCTGTTGTTTGTTATCACCGCTTGTTTCTCGGGATTTTAATGCAGTGGTGAAACTGAGCAGCAGGATGAGCACCAGACCGATACACAGGTATCCATGCTTTATAATAAAAGAAGTGTTTGTTCGAGTTGTTGGCATGTTAATCTCAGAAAATGTTCAATCGTTCGCCTAAATAATAGCTGCCTCGAACAAAGAGGCGTACATCATTGTTATAAATTTTATTTTGAATCCACTGTACTTGCGTATCCAGCGAAAACACTGGAACAGGCCGATACACAACGCCTAGCGCGCCGCTCAACGCATCCAATGTCGGGGCATCGCTGCTTAATTTATAATGCGCATATCCCGCCATCACTGTTGGGGTTAGTTTATTGTTCATCAATGGATAACCGGCATTTACAGAAAATGCAGCTAATTCTCCGCCATAACCTGTATTCCAACTAAAACTTGCGGACGCGTATTTCGAGCTGCCGCCCAAAGTAATGCGGTTGGAATTGTCGTCGCCATACGAAACAGATCCGACTTTCCCAAAAATTTGGCAGTCTTTACAGATTGCATATTCAGCACCGAGTTCATATTCACTGATCGTGTTGTATGCAAACACCCAGAAGATTGAATTATACGATAAGCGAGGCTCGCGGTGAATATATTCACCAGTTAACGAAAGTGGTTCCGTAACTTTGACACGAGTAAAAAGCTGTATTCTTGAGAGCTTATCCAAACTCATATCATAATCGCTGCGTGCATACGCAGAGACAATGTTGTATTCTATACTGACATCTCCGCTAAGATATTCTTCTGCAGTTGCGAGTGGAGTAATCTCGACATCGTGCACATTATATGTGGAATCGTACGCACGTGTTGCCCAATATGTTTCCGGTTTCAAATTCTCATGCATATAACTCAGTGACACACGTGCATATTCGGTCGGCATGCCAATAACTTGAGCGCCGAGCATGTTATTATTCTTTTGATCTCCGATCATTTCCAGCTTTTGTTCTGCATCAGGAAGTGAACCGTAATATCCAAGTACCTTCAATCTAGAATCAAGGAATCTGATTGAAGCGACACCACCATCGATGGTGCCATTGCCAACACCGGCAAAAATCGCTTGACGTCCAAGACTGAGATCCATCTTATCGAGTAAGTCGGAGTATTTCAAATAAAAATCATAAAACCGGACTGTACCTTCGTTTTTCAAAGGACCAGTAAAATCATTGAACCCCTGCATGTATGTATGGAATGAAAGATGTTCACCGGCTAACGAAAGTTGAGCTGTCTGGTATCCGAAAAGATGGTTTGAAGATTGCCCCACTGTATCCTGCCGCTGCCAAGCATAGGCAGATGAGACTAAACGTAGTTGGAAAAATTGAGCCGATGCCGCGTTGCTCATCACACAGAGAAACACGACTAGAACAGTAGCAGGCGTAAATGCACTACGTTGGAGTAATGGTGTCATTGGTCGCCGCCGTTTTATTTGGTTTTATAAAAACAAATAATCGTTACTTCACATCGGAAAGAACGCTGAGCGCCTCTAGCATTATTCGAGGTGCTCAACGGTATAGAACTATTATCCTTTTGGAATTGGATGTTTAATTTTCGCCCACATTTCTTCAAATTTGAATGTCTTATAGAACGGACTCTTTTCGTTATGGCATGTTTTGCACTTCTTTTCAATTGCCGCTTTATCTTTGTAGATGATCAAACCAGCTGCCACAGCCTTTACTGAATCTTTCATGATTGTCATGTTTTTATAAGAGGAACCTGCGCCGTGGCACATTTCACATTGAACACCATCAGCCATCAACTTCGTATCAGCCGTAATTGCGTGACATTCAAGACATTCCGGAGATTCCGCCGCAGTCTTCTTCAATCCTTTCGCTTTCGCAATTGCGTTTGCGGTATCTGAAGACAAGATTTTAAATGCTTCTGCATGCTTGCTCTTTTGCCAAATATCAAACTGTTTTCCTTGCTTCTCTGACTGGTGACAGACCTTGCACATCTTGACACCAACATATTTGTTTTGAGCGTTTAACATAAAAGGAACAACAAGGAAGATGATCAAGAAGAATTTAATGTCTTTCATAAGGCTCTCTTCTCCAAATTGTTATTATTTTCACCTTTTTCTACTTCTTGACGTATAAACAATCCACACAACCTAATCAATTTACGTACCGAAAATGTCTTTTTATAATACCACGAAAACAAGCCAATAATGACGGTCTAATGCATTTAAAACTGATGAATTATTCAACGATTTCTCGATCTAATCATTGAATTCCAATACTTGGGAAAGTACAATTATAAAATAAGAATACTCAAAACAAACTGGAACATGAAATTTCAAAACCATCCATTACTTATTTTGCTTTTTTTCCAACCTGCGAACGTAGAGAAACAAAAACAACGCTACAAGAGTAATGATAAGTGTTGCAATTGCTAATCCAATTCTTCGAAAATAATATTCACGGATTGCACTTTCGGATTCCACTACAATGAAAGCAGATGTTTTTAATCCATTAGCAATAACTTCCGTGAACTTCTCTTCACTAAAAGCATGAACCGCTGTTCGCGATTGAAGCCGAGCTTGTCGAACATCCCGGAGCCTAAACTTCGCTTCGCTGATTTCCATACCTTTCTGTTCAGCTTCATATATCAATTGTTGATCCATTTTCTCCTCTGCTTCCAGACTATCTATCAATCCACGCATCTTCTTTGCCACTTGATACCCTTTGACGTTTTGAGTTTCAGTGTGACACTGACTGCAAATAGCTTCTGGTCCAACGCCTAATAACTTATCGGTTACAGCAATAATTTCGTGATTGCTGTGACATGTTTCGCACTCAGGAAGCTTGCGCTGATCAAACGCTTTCTTATGAGGACTTGATGAAAAAAGATCTGCGTTGAGTGCATGACATGTGCCGCACACTTTTGAGACTGATTCCACACCCGGAGGTGCTGCACCATGATTTCCATGACAATTATTGCATGCTGGAGCTCCTGCGTCATGCTTTTGAAGTAACGCAATACCATGAACGCTCTTTGCATATTTTTCGTATTGATCTGTCGGAATTTTATATGCCTTCATATAATCAGTATTGCTATGACAGGTTGCACATGTTCCCGGAAGATTTGAAGCATATACTTTTGATTTCACATCCTTTGCAGATCGGATGTCATGACTTCCATGGCAACTTGCACATTCGGCAGTCTTTGGGTCCCCCTTTGCATTGCGCATACCATGAATGCTTGTTCGATATTTTTCCAACTGATCAACTGGGAGAGATGGATTGTAGGATTTTATCAATGTTATATTTGCATGGCACTGTGTACACGTTTTGACAACATTCAGGGGATACACAGGTGAAGATGGATTTTTCACCGAGACAATCCCATGTGAATTGTGGCAAGTAACACACTGCGCAATGTGTTCTTTTCCTTTTAGTGAAAGCGCTGCGTGTACACTCGCTTGCAGGTTTTCCCATTGATTTGTTGGAAGAGATGAACCAAACGATTTCATCTTTTCAGAAGAAGAATGGCATGTAGCACATGCCTTGGAGATATCGTCTCCTTTCGGCACTCCGATGAAACCCGCCTTTTTGTCCATCGCCTGCTCAATCTCTTCAGCGTTGGGATTACCACCATGGCATCCGGCACATGTAATTCCCTTGGCGTAATGAATATCGTGTAAGAATAATGCTGAAGGTTTGTCCTCTGTATTTCGATGACACTCAAAACATTTGTCGTTCGCAAGAGCACTTTCTTTGGAGGCAAGGACGGCTATTAGAATAGCGGCAAAAAGAAAAATTCTCTGTTTCATACGAGCCATCCAATGATCGTGAAAATGATGATGTATATAACAGCGAATAGTCCGAGATAATTCACAAAACGATTCTGTTCTCCCCACGAACTCTTACGATCCCAAAACGGCACCATCGTCCATAAAAGCCCTGCAATTCCAAAGAGAAGGATACCCAGGACTTCGCCATCCAAAAACCATAATTTGCTTGGGATATATTTCAATGTTTGAAACATATAGAGGAAGTACCATTCGGGTTTTATTCCGGCAGGTGCAGATGCAAATGCATCAGCTTTCTTTCCTAACTCCCACGGGAAAAAAACTGCAAGAATTGCAAGAAGATTGAGCACAAGAAGCCACAGTGTTATATCCCGTAAAATAAAATTAGGGAAGAAGGGCATCGTCTTTTGTCCAGTCTCTTTTTTGATATCCAATGGTTCACTCATCCCTTGACGCTGCACAAGAAGTAGATGAATACTCAGAAAGACCGTGAAGAGTCCAGGCAACACAGCCACATGAAAACCGAAGAACCTCGAGAGCGTTGCTCCGGTCACTTCCTCTCCGCCTCTGAGAAAGATCATTAATGGCTTGCCAATGATGGGAATTACGCCTGCGATGTCAGTACCGACTTTTGTAGCAAAGAATGCGAGTTCATTCCAGGGAAGGAGATACCCGCTGAATCCGAAGCCTAACGCAAGGAAGAACATAAACATTCCTGTTACCCATGTTATTTCGCGCGGCTTACGGTACGCTTTTTCAAAATACACACTGAACATATGAATCATGGTCGAGAGAATGAATAAGTTTGCAGTCCAGCTATGGATTGAACGAATGAGCCAGCCGAATTGCACCTTTGACATGATAAAGTTGATGCTTTCGAATGCAAGCTCTTCCCCGCTTTTATAATAGAGTAGCAAAAGGATGCCTGTGACAACCTGTATAATAAAGAGGAACAGCGAAACTCCCCCAAAATAGTACCAGATTGAATGACGATGCACAGGAACATATTTTTTTCCCATGTATTCCACCAGTCCCTGAAGCTCGACACGCTCGTCAATCCACGAATAGATTCGTTGCAGGTATGTTTTCATGTTTTTTTCGAAATAAGAATTTCATCGCCTTGTACCACGACTCTGAACTCATCGAGAGGTCGCGGCGGTGGGCCGGAGATATTTCTTCCGTTGAGGTCATACTTTCCATTATGACACGCGCACCATATCATGCCGAAATCTTTCCGGAATTGCACAGTGCAATCGAGATGCGTGCAAACTGCAGAAAATGCACGAACTTCACCGGTGGCTGTCCGGATTAAAATCACCGGTTTTGCACCGAACTTGATAATTTTTCCGCTCTCCTTTTCCATTTCACTGAGCTTCCCTGCTTTGACACTCGAGACCTCGACTTCGGCCTGTTTCGGCGGAATGAGGTAAGCAAAGATGGGATACAATACGGCTCCTAAAAAAGCTGTGACACCGCCAGCCAGAACCCATCGGAGGAAATCTCTTTTACTTTGGTTCTCTGGAATCTCAGGTATCTGATTCATGGAAGAATTACTTTCTATTGAACATTATGACAATCACTACAATTCATTTCTTTCCAAGCATTTCCAATGTCAACCGGATGCTGATACTCAACTCCGCTCAATGACATTCGCAGGCCTTTTTTCTCGAATTGCTGGGAAAGGATTGTATGACAAACATTGCAATCCCTTGATAACACTTTTCCGTCACCAGAAACATGTTTTCCATCATGACAGCGGAAACACCCGGGATAATATAAATGCCCAACGTTATCATTAAACCGCTTCCAAGATACATTCATTTCTGGAAAATAATTCCGCGAATATATTTTTTGAACCTCTTCAACAGCGCGATCAATATCTTTTTGCTTATCCCGTGCAATATCCGGATAGTTGAGTATGTAAAATTCTTTGATCGTCTGTTGAATACCTTCTCCAGCCTGCATCTCCGAGGTGTACGATTGTTCAAGTGCTTTGACGGCTAGACTTTTAATACCCGGAAGTTCGGGATCGATCCAGCCAAGAGACATTACATGATTCACAGATCGTGCTGGAGGATGATAAATATGCGTTGGGCGATTGTGGCAATCGATGCAATCCATCCGCCGCATTTCTCTTTGTGCTGCTGCTGAATCACTCATCGGTTGATCAGTCGATCGATAGACTGTGACTTTTCCGTCGAGGTCCTTCGCACGAACCCACGGAATCACTTGTCGTTGGGAATCGGTTGCGACATACATCACTTCATTTTCAATGTTCATGTGCCAATGAATTCCCGATGTGGGGCCAGCTTCAATATTTCCTCCACCAATGCGGACGAGGAGATCAAGCGTCCATTTGCTGTTCTTATCATCAGAAAGATAGTATGTGTTGTGTAGAAATTTCTCGCTAAAGAACTGCTTGGGCCAATGGCACTGCTCGCAGGTTTGCTGGGCTGGACGTAAATTTTCGATCGGCGTGGGAATAGGTCGTGAATATTTATTGAAGAGAACAGAATACACTTGATAGGCACCGGAAAATTTTGAGCGCACGAACCATCCGGCCCCTGGACCAATATGACATTGTACGCAACCGACCCTCGCATGAGGTGAATATTGATATGCTGTGTATTCCGGATGCATAACCTTATGACACACGGTTCCGCAGAATTGATCAGAATCTGTGTACTCATAGGCTTTGAAACTCCCAAAAGCGCTGAATCCCAAAAGAAGAAGACCCGCGAGAGAAATCGTTACGAAAGCTGTTCGTTGTTTAGAATCATTCAAGTCGATGCGGGGCAAGCGATGATCGATGACAAGTCCCTGCTTTTTTCGCCGACGTTCTCTCATTACGCCGAATGCAATCAGCAAAAGTCCGATGATAAGAATTATAGGCAGGACGATGAAAGTAATAATGCCCATATACGGCTTTTGTTCTTTCGCCAATGCGTCAAGCACAGCGAGAAACACGATCAAGCCAAAGCTAATTGAAGCAACGGCTCCCCCAAGGAGTGTAATGGAATTGTAAAATGAATCAGGAAATATTTTTTTCACGCAAGAATTCTCCAGCCTCAATCGTAATCATTTGTGTGTTATATGGGGTTCTCTTTTGATGTATTCGCTGCATCTTTTTCTTCATCAATAATCACGGATATCATTTTCCCATCTTCTTCCAATGCTTTGCGCTTTAAGGTAGCGAGCTCCTTCGGGTGTTCTTCTGCCATTTCAGATTCTGTCAATGAACCTTTGAGCCAGGCGAGATTCATTGGATAAATATCCGGATTAAAAATGACAAAATATATATGCCAGATAAAAATAGCAAGGAATGCCAACCATGCTTCATAGAAATGTACAGCACGAGCGACATCCCAGCCAAGCTTTGTAAAGAATCCCATAAATGTGTTATCAAACCATAGAATTACACCGGTTACACTCATCACCACAGTACCCCATACCAGCGCCCAATATTCGCTCTTCTCGATGTAACTGAACCTGTCAAATTGTGGTTTGGACGGTGAAAAGCCAAGATTGTACTTCAGTACAGCAATCGCATCGTAAATATCATTCCTCTTCGGTAACAAGTCGCGAATCAATTGTTTCCCGCGCGGAACAAAGAAGATATAATAAAGATGGTATAAGCTTGCCGCTACCATCACTGCAGCGGCAATCCGATGTACGACACCGCGCAGATCAAACACACCTGTATTCAAACTTCTAATTGCAGTAACCCAGAATGCCTCCGGGTATCGAAGCATAAAACCGGTAAAAACAAGCGTAAAGAAACTGAGGAGGAGTGAAATATGCTGAATGCGTTCATTCAAAGTCATGCGTACATATAATGTATGTCCATAATGTTCCTCGTGTATCAATCCACGCCTGATCATCAATCTTCGTTTTGATCTTCGATAGAAGTCGAGCAGGTTATGTACTACCATCCCGGCGATAATCGATGCAATAAGAAGAACGTAGAAAAACGATATCCAATAGAGTACGGGTTCTTCACTTTTGTTTGTATTCGAGGAATGAATGGAACCTATAGTAAATCGTTCATTCGCTCCGGGGTGACATTTACCGCAGGTCGTGGCAAGGTTGGATTTGTGAACCAAAGAAGTGGAATCGCTCGACGGTTTGATGTTGTGTACACCATGGCAACTTGCACAATTTGCAACTTCTGTACTCCCGGAACTTGTTGCAAGTCCATGGAAACTGGATGAAAATGTTTTAAACCGATCCCCGGCAAGTCCATATTTTTCCGTTAGGGTGACAGAACTGTGACATGGCGCGCAGACCTGTGCGGACACATTGCGTGCAGAAACGGGAGAATTCGGATTTGACGGCGAGAGGATATTGTGCTCGCCATGGCAATTTGTACATACAGGCGCCTCTTTATTTCCCTTTGTCGAAGCTGTTCCATGTATGCTCTCGCGATATTCGTGAGCAATTGCAGTATGACAAGTGCCGCATGTCTCCGGAATGCGATCACGATTTACACGTGACGTTGACTCTTTTCCCTTCTCAATTTCGTGGCTTCCATGACAATCAATACAATTCGCGGCAGCAGCATTTCCTTTCATCAGCGCAGAGCCATGTACACTTTTTTCATAAGCAGCAATAAAACCAGCCGAAGACGAAACTTGCTTACGTACATTGGGATCATCCAGATGACATGAGAGACAAAGCTTCTCCTGTGCAAGTTTCACTTTCGCAGAATCAGAACTGCCCTTCAATCCTGTGATCTGACTTCGATGGCACGACATGCAAACAGGTGCGCCGGTAATTCCAGCGCTCGACGCCATGCCATGCACCGATAGACGATAATGTTGTGCTTGTTGTTCATGACAGGTCGCACACATATCAATCGATTCGGCCGATATTATTCCCGTCGTCCTTATTTTTGTGCGTGGAATTTTGTGCGTGCCGTGACATTGTTTGCATGAAGCGACAAGTTCTGAATCGTTTGTTTTTGATTTCAATATCGGGCTGTGAATGAGATGTTTGGTGGTAGCATCTTTGTGACAGTTTAAACAATTGACTGGATCAATTTTTTCTTTGTGTGGAACATTGCCGGCATCGAAACCAACATGGCAGGCGATGCATACAAGTTTTGTATGAGGTGATTTTTTTAATGCTGCGTAATTGGCAAACAGGGAAATTGTTTTCCCCTTTTTCTCCATGGTCAGCGTACTGTCTGAATGACATGCAAGACAATCATCCACGGTCTGCGCTAAAACGATCCATGGGAGCAACACGCTTACTACAATGATGATTAAGAAATGAATATTTGGGAAATGCTTAGGTTTCTGTATCGAATATTTTTTCAATGCAACGACCTGAATTCTTTCTTTACAAACATGATTATGGACAAAGGCACGCATAAGGTGACAAATCATACCATGATTATCAAGCTATCACAAACTCCTTATTTAAACACGCTCGTTAATTCATTTTGAAAACAAAAAACATTAAATAATTGGCAATGATTGTACCAAAAAATCAAGCAAAGTGTTCGTTGTTTAAGCGTATTATCGACGCGTGTGTTGTATAACTCATCAGAATATCCTGAGAATTGGAATTCTTTGCTAAAAACGGGAATAATATGTGTGGAAGGTTAACGGGAAAAACCCAGCGTATCTAATTTGAAATGGCGTTTTTTCCCCTCCACTCACATCGAAGAAAGGAACTTAGATTCAAGCACTTGCATTCAAATCGCTTTTTCTGATTGTCCGCAGGTACTCTTCAAGTTGCGGACGGAATGAAGGATGCGCTATCGCAATGAGAGCTTCTGCGCGTTGACGCAGATTTTTTCCATGAAGGAATGCTGTGCCATATTCGGTCACGACATAATGAACATCCGCTCTGGAAGTTACTACTCCCGCTCCGGGTTTTAATTGTGGTACAATCCGGGAGACTGCATCATTCTTCGTTGTAGAAGGCAATGCAATAAATGCTTTGCCCCCCTTGGAATATGCACATCCCCGGACGAAGTCTACTTGTCCGCCAAATCCGCTGTAGATCTTCGTGCCGATGGAATCCGAACAGACCTGTCCTGTGATATCCACTTCAATGCAAGAATTGATCGAGACCATTTTTTCATTCTGTGCGATAATAAACGGATTGTTCGTATAGTCGCACGGATGCAGTTCAAAGAGTGGATTGTTGTGAACATAGTCGTAGAGTTGTTGAGAACCTAATACGAACGTCCCTACAACCTTTCCTGGATGAAGTGTTTTCTTTTGGCTGGTAATGATTCCTTTTTCAATTCCATTCACAACTCCATCGGAAATCATTTCTGTGTGAATGCCTAAATGCTGTTTTCCTTCGATGCGCGCCAGCACGGCATCCGGAATGCCGCCGATTCCTAATTGCAGAGTGGCGCCATCTTCAATCATTGGGGCAATGTAATCGGCAATTTTTTCCTCGATATCCGATGCGGCGACCTGCTTCCCTTCAATAATTGGTACAGAGCATTCTACAATTTTATGCACTCGAGAGACATGAATAAAAACATCGCCCAATGTACGCGGCATGCATTCATTGACTTGCGCAACGACAATCTTTGCGTTCTCTGCTGCCGCTTTCGATGCGCCGCATTCAGCGCCAAAACTCATGAACCCATGCGTATCCGGCGGAGAGAGATGCACCAAAGCGACATCGAGAGGAATATATTCTGAACGGAAGAGTGCTGGTATTTGAGAGAGATGTACAGGTACATAGTCCGAATTTCCCTCTGCAATGGACTCTCGATCCCCGGGACCGACAAAGAACGAGTTGTGCCGAAAGTGCTGTGCCATTCCCACCGCGGAAAGCGGATCGCTCCCCAACAATAAGATATGATTGACTTCGATATTAAAAAGTTCCGACGCACGTTTGGCAAGTGCATTGGTCAGAAGAAGAGGTGTTGCTGCATTGCCGCTTAAAAAAATCCGATCGTTTGATTTGACGACACGTACCGCATCTTCGACGGATACGACTTTTGATTTGTATTGATCAAGCCAGTTCATACTCATTCCTAGCGGTTGGTAGTCGACGATGACTTGAGCAGTTGTTGAATGTCCATTACTTTGAGGTCGAACGCTTTTGCTGCCGCATCATTGGTGCATTGTCCACGGAATGTACAAACACCTTTAGAAAGCCCGATATCAGATCGGAGAACTTTTTCTATCCCCAGCTCAGTCGCCTCACGCAGGAATGGAAGAAGCACGTTCGTCCATCCAACAGTTGCCGTGCGCGGCACAGATGCCGGAGTATTCGGAACACAATAGTGTACAATGCCATGCATGATATACGTTGGATCCAGCAATGTTGTCGGTCGGCTCGTTTCGACACATCCACCTTGATCGATGGAGATATCGACGATAACAGAACCGGGTTTCATTTGTTTCACTAAGTTTTCGGATACTAAATGAGGCGTCTTTTCGCCTTTCAGAAGAACGGCTCCTATGAGTACGTCGGCTTCACGTACCGCACATTCGATATTGTATTGATCGGAAATAGCGGTAGAGACTCTCCATTGAAAGAGATTTTCCACCTCGCGCAACTGGTTGATATTCTTATCGATGATCATCACTTTTGCCCCAAGACCAAGTGCCACACGTGCCGCAGTTCGACCGACAGTTCCTGCACCAAGAATCAATACATCGGCAGCAGGAACACCGGGAATACTTCCTAACAGTACACCGCGGCCGCCTTCACGTGTCTGCAGATAATGCGCTGCGATCTGAATCGAAATCTGTCCTGCAATTTCCGACATAGTCTGGACAATCGGCAGATCACCCCGTTCGTTCTCGATCAGTTCATGGGCGATAGCAGTAATGTTTTTTTTGAGAAGCGTTTCTATCGTTTTGCGTTTGGAAATTGCCAAATGAAATGCAGAAAAAAGAGTTTGTCCATCATGAAGAAAATTCAGTTCACTCTCTGTGGGCGGAGCAACTTTGAGAACAATATCAGAACGGTTGATGACCTCTTCAGGACTATAAACAATAGTCCCGCCGGCTGTGCGATATTCATCATCCGAGAAATAACTCAGCGCCCCTGCATTCCGCTCGATATAGACCGTGGCACCCAAACCGACGAGTGTCTGTACGCCACCTGGTGTCAGTGCGATCCTTCGTTCTGATGGAAATACTTCTTTCAAGATGCCTATGTTCATGAGAATATTCCTTTTAGCTCTGATTCGACGTGCTCAACATTAGGAAATGATTATTTGAAGTGCAAGAAGGTATTGAGTAGAACTCTTCCAAGAAACTTTTTGCAGTAGTTCACGAACCTGCCGGACGCATAAGTCTCTGCGACTCTCGGTCACATGAAACACAATCTTTCGTTGTTGGATTTTGTTCAAGATATTTTGCTGAAATTTCTCTTCCGCACAGAACACAGAGACCGAATGTTCCCATCCGAATGCGTTCAAGCGATTCGCGCATACGCATGATCGGCGCTGCAGTCATTGTATTCAGTACACCGCTCTGAAGAAACACGGAGAAGATTTCGTCCGGAGAAGAATCGGGTTTAATGTTGGCGTAACGAATTTGGAGATCATTCACTATATCTTTGAGGCGCTGGTGGCAGCATCTCTGGAGCGTAACATCTAACTCCGATAAAAGGGCGGCTTTGACACGCTGAAGTTCTTTTCCTTTCATCGCACACCTTCTCTTTCTTTGACGCGAGTAAGAGTACGATCGGGCTGTTTTGGCGTCAAATTCTAGCTCGTCTCAGTACTGTGTCTGTCCTATGATACGAACTCGGATCGAGAAAGTCCATCAAAAACTAAATTGCATCCGGCTCAAAGCTAGAAATAATCCCCTCGTTTACTTGTCCACGGGCACGGATTTCATTCAATTTCTGGTTAATGTGCAATACAATACGGCTCTTTTCTTCAAGCAGTTCTCGAACGAAAGAGTTTAGATCTGGATAATCACATTCGGTCATGAGTGTTTCATAGAAATGAATCATTTCCGCCTCTTTCCGCATTGCCTCTGTCAGCATTTTGCATGTAATGCGGCAGTCGTGATTGCAGTCTATTCCGCTTGGTTCCATTGTCTGCTCTTTCCACGTTTGAATTGCAGACTGTTTTTCATCCATCTGATTCATCGTTCCACCATTTCCGAAGCTGTTTCCCGGGATAATTCTTTTCCCCGTATCAATGCTTGTTCGTTCACCGGAATTAAATACTGTCGATGTGCCGGCAAAACACTGTGCAGAACATTGACAACATGTTCCGGCTGTACGATCGGACGCCTGTCCAGGAATGCACCGAGCAGTACCATATTCGCCACCTGCTTACTCGTCAGTTTTTGTGCCTCTTCTAATCCATGAATACCCAAAATTTCTATATCTGCTCTTATCGGGGGATGAATGATACTGGATTTCTCATAGATCAACAATCCACCCGGCTTCACTGCGGACTCAAATTTTTCCAGGGAAGGTTGATTCAGGAGAATCGCAGTATCAAATTTTGTGATGATGGGTGAACTAATGCGCGAATCTGACACGATGACGATGCAGTTTGCCGTGCCGCCGCGCATCTCCGGTCCATAGGACGGCATCCAGCTTACTTCTTTGCCTTCTTTCATTGCAGCATAGGCAATAATTTGTCCCATCGAGAGAACACCTTGACCGCCAAATCCTGCTATGATAATTTCGTGCGCGCTCTTCATTCTTCACTCCTGCAATTTTCTTAGACAGGACTCCATTCTATCTTACTATGATTTCGGTACTTTGATATCACCAAGGGGATAGAACGGAAACATGTTCTTCTCCAACCATTCGTTGGATTCCACCGGTGTCATTTTCCATCCGGATGGACAATTGGAAACTACCTCAATAAAACATGTTCCCTTATTTAATTTTTGATACTTGAACGATGTTTCGATTGCTTTCTTGATTTTGCGCACGGCGGAAGTATTGTGTACTGCATGGCGTGCGACGAAATACGCGCCGGGAAGCTGCGCAAGTAATTCAGTAATCTTCAGCGGATTGCCCATCTTTGATGCTTCGCGTCCGAATGGCGATGTGGTAGTCTTCATGCCAATGAGTGAGGTCGGAGCCATTTGTCCGCCTGTCATGCCGTAGATTCCGTTGTTGATGAAAAGCATCAAAATATTTTCCCCGCGATTTACCGTGTGTATAGTTTCCCCTGTCCCGATGGCCGCAAGATCACCGTCGCCTTGATACGAGAAAACATATTTATTAGGAAGTACACGCTTGATGCCGGTCGCCACAGCGCTTGCGCGTCCGTGCGCAGCTTCTTGCATGTCGATGTTCATATACTCATATGCAAAGACTGAACATCCCACCGGTGCCACACCGATCGTTTCTTCTTGAATGCCTAATTCATCTATCACTTCCATTAAAATTTTATGTACCACGCCATGACTACAGCCGGGGCAATAGTGCATTGGTGTATCGGTAAGCGTGTGCGGTTTTTTGTAAACGACTTCCATGCCGTCAATGTTTGCTACAGGTTCCATATCTTTAATCCTTTTATGCCGGGACCGCTTGAAGTTTCTCAGCGATCGATTCCACGTGCATCAACACTTCTTCAGGCGATGGGATCATACCACCCATCCGACCATAGAAATCTACCGGCCGTTTTCCATCAACAGCAAGCCGCACATCTTCAACCATCTGACCGGCATTCATTTCGACTGTAAGAAATGCTTGTGCACTTTTCGCTAACTTTGCAATGGCGCTTGTTGGAAACGGATAGAGAGTGATCGGCCGCAGGAGTCCGACCTTCAATCCTTTTTCACGGGCAAGATCTACTGTCTTCTCACAAATGCGGGAGGTAAGGCCAAAAGCAACGAGCACAATGCCTGCATCTTCCGTACGAATTTCTTCCCAGCGTACTTCTTTCTGCATTTGACTGTACTTTGCCTGCAATATCAAATTGAGTTTTTCCATTCGTTCAGGCTGAATGAATAGTGAAGTGATTATGTTCCTCTCACGTGTGTGTCGTTTGCCTGTTGTTGCCCACGGCGCGTCCATCTTCGGCAGCGATCCCGCCGCAGGAAGAGTCACTTTTTCCATCATCTGACCGAGTGCACCATCTGCAAGAATCATAGCCGGATTACGGTACTTCTCGCTCAAACGAAATGCATCAAACACAAAGTCCACCATTTCTTGCACAGATGCGGGCGCGAGAACGATGAGATGATAATCACCGTGACCGCCGCCTTTTACTGCCTGGAAGTAATCTCCCTGCGACGGTTGAATTGTACCAAGACCGGGGCCGCCGCGCTGTACATTGACAATCAACGCCGGCAGCTGCGCCGATGTCATATACGAAAGGCATTCCTGCATCAGACTTATGCCGGGACTAGAAGATGAAATCATGGCACGCGCACCTGCACCCGCTGCACCATGAACCATATTGATTGCCGCTAATTCACTTTCCGCCTGGAGAATGACGACATTCGGATGGTTCGGCGCCTGCGCCGCAAGATATTCTAACACTTCCGATTGCGGTGTAATAGGATATCCGAAGTACGCCTGCATCCCCGCTCTGAATGCTGCTTCGGCAAGAGCTTCATTACCTTTCATCAACCGAGTTTCAGAAGTCCCTTTTTCGTTTGCCATGATTATTCACATTTGATGAATTGATTGTTCGTTTCAAACTGTTGTACCTTTTGGCTTCGTCTTTACTTGACGATACACCGTAATTGCACTATCCGGACAGACGATAGCGCAATTCACACAACCGGTGCACGTATCGTTCTTTAACTGAACATAGTGATAACTTTTTACATTGAGATTGGGCGACATCTCCAAACAATCTTGCGGGCAAGCCGTAATGCACAGTTCACATGCTTTACAAATATCCGTGGCAACGATAATCGTTCCTCGAATCATATATATTCTCCTCGTGAAAAGCACTTGTGCGATGACCAAGGAGGGAATCGCATAATGATATACTCGTCGTGGTTCAAGTATTGTGCCACATCAGTAATTTACGACATAAAGACTTAATTGCAAGATTTCAGAAGGAAAAAGGGATTGCTTAGCACTTTTAAGAAGATATTTTGATGGAATTCCTGAAAGCGGAAAAATATTTTTTAATAAATTATCCTGTTCCTACGAAGTTATTTTCGCAATCTGCTCCGCAGAACTTCGTTCTGAGCACATTGAAAGAGTACTTCGCAATACACCGCGCTTCTCCAGCCATTGCCATTATTATTTTACAATAATATTCAGAACTCAGCATCATGAAATACACAAGCCATCGAATATCTAACAACATCAGTCCACTTGCTATTGCACTGCCAAGTTTTACCGACAATTTGCATGAATACAGATATCCGACATAGGCAAACGTAAGATATGTACATCGTCTTTGATTTCTCTGATTGTAGAATATTCCAACACAATGTTGGTATAATTTTTGAAGAACTTGTCACAATCGCTTGAATATGGAAGGAAAAACAGCTAAAGTAACTTTACAATATTGAACTTACTCAATACAATAACCGGAGAATGGAATGCAGAACTTCGATTTGACTCTCAAAGATTTGAACAATTTCTTTCCCGAAAATTTCACCGAAGAGCAGAAAGCAAAAGCGAAAACTATCTTCTTAAAGGAACTTTCACTTTCGTGCCATAAATTCTACGGAGGCAAGATGGCCACAGTGCCTAAGGCAGGGATTTATGGTTTCAATTGGTTTAATGTTTGGTACACTCCCGGCGTTTCTAAAATCTCAACCACTATTCGCGACAACAACGACGCTTCGTTTGAACTCACAAACCGGGGGAACCTTGTTGCTATCGTTTCGGATTCCACGCGCGTTCTTGGCGACGGCGATTGCACGCCTTCCGGCGGTTTAGGTGTGATGGAAGGAAAGGCGTTTCTTATGAAATATCTCGGCGGTGTCGACGGTGTTGCTCTCTGTATCGACTCGAAAAACGCAAAAGGAGAACATGACCCGGATAAGATTATCGAGTTTGTAAAAATGCTGGAACCGAGTTTCGGAGCTGTGAACCTCGAGGATATTTCCCAGCCCAATTGCTTTAAAGTGCTCGATACATTGCGCGAGGAATGCAACATCCCCGTGTGGCATGACGATGCTCAGGGCACGGGCAGCGTGACTCTTGCCGGATTGATCAATGCTCTGCGTGTTGCTGATAAGGAAATGAAGAATGTGAAGATCGTCTTCTATGGCGCGGGCGCATCAAACACCACCATCGCAAGATTGATTCTCAAGGATGGCGCCGATCCCGGTAAAGTGGTTATGTTCGATACCAAAGGTTCACTCAATAAGAAGCGTAAAGACATCGAGGTAGACAAAGCATTCTACCGCAAGTGGGAAATTTGCCAAGCGACTAATCCATCCTGCATTGAAGGCATCGAAACTGCACTGACTGGAGCCGATGTACTGATTGCATTGAGCAGACCCGGACCAGACGTTATTAAGACGTCTTGGATACAGAAAATGGCAAAGAAGTCGATCATCTTCGCGTGCGCGAATCCAGTACCGGAAATTTACCCGTACGCTGCAAAAGAAGCCGGTGCATACATCATTGCTACCGGGCGCGGCGATTTCCCAAATCAAGTTAACAATTCGATGGGTTTCCCCGGCATTCTCAAAGGCGCTCTGATGGTGCGTGCACGCAAGATTACAGATGAAATGGCAATTACAGCCGCGTACTCAATCGCAAATTTCGCAAAGAAGAAAGGACTCAATCCTGATTTCATCATGCCGACGATGGAAGAAACCGAATTATTTGCACAAGAAGCCGCTGACGTTGCCACACAGGCTGTGAAGCAGGGTGTTGCACGAATTCAACTGAGCCATCAAGAGGTGTATGATACAACGCTTCGTGAGATCAAGGAATCGCGTGATATTTTAAATCTGTTGATGAAGGAAAATTTCGTCAAGAAACCGGACATGGCACTGATCGAAACCGCCGTAAAGAAAGCGGTCGATGCAGTGAAGTAAGGAGAGGCTTCGTAGAAACCTTGACAAGGTTTTCTAAGTCTTAACCAAGAGATCCTTGTCAAGGTTCTCTTAGCTACACGGTGCGTGAGAAAATCGGTTTTTCCTTCGTCATCTTGGGCAGGTAGGCATCGAAACACATTGCAATATTGCGAAGAACAAAGCGTCCCGCTTCGAGGATGACGATGCGATCCGCTTCCAGCGCAAGCAAATTCAGCGGTAGAAATTCCTTAATCTTCACAAGCGCATCCGCAAAATATTCATCGAATACTATCCCGAATCGCCTTTCGATGGTTCGTTTATCCAATTCCAGATCGCACATCAATCGCATAATCACAAATTTGCGAAGTTCATCGTCTTGCGTCATTTTGTAACCAAGATTGGTGGAAAATCGTCCGTTGTTGATCGCTTCATAATATGAAGGTAGGTCTTTCGCGTTCTGTGCATACACCGCTCCGAAATGCGAAATCGCAGACATGCCAAAGCCGAATAAATCCGCGCCGGCTTTCGTGGAATACCCTTGAAAGTTACGATTGAGGTTTTTATTCTTCTGCTCACGTGCCAATTCATCGGTCGGTTTGGCAAAGTGATCCATTCCAACATACACATATCCAGCGTTTATCAATGTGTTGATGGTAAGCTGCAGGAGGTATAATTTGTTTTCAGCTGTCGGTAATTGATCCTGATGAAGGAGCTTTTGGTGCTGCTTCATCCATGGTACATATGCAAAGTTAAAAACGGCAATGCGTTCCGGCGAAAGCTCAATCACTTTGTCGAGTGTTACCTTGAACGACTCCACCGTTTGCAGCGGTAACCCATAAATCAAATCAATGTTGATGCTCTTGATTCCAAGTTCGCGCAACCATTGAAATACTTGATGTGAGAGTGATTCCGGCTGGATGCGGTTTACTGCGGCCTGAACTTCGTCGTTAAAATCTTGCACACCGATACTGAACCGATTGGCGCCGCCATCGACAAAGGCTTTTAAATGATCAAATGTCAATTCGCGAGGATCGATCTCAACGCTGATCTCGGCATCAGAAGCGAATGTGAATCTCTCTCGAATATAGTTCGCAAGATCACGAATTTCTTCCGGCGAGAGATACGATGGTGTCCCGCCTCCCCACGCCATCTGAACAACGTTTCGCTTCTTCGAAATGAATGAAGTTGTGCTGTCAATTTCTTTTTTGAGTACAATAAGGTACTCGGATATTTTTTCACGATTGCGTGTGATGATCGTGTTGCAGCCGCAGAAGTAACATAACGTATCGCAAAACGGAATATGCAAATACAGCGATACGGGAGCAGAGCTGTTGCGGTTATTTTCGATGAGATCATCTTCAAATCGCTGTGGCGTGTACTCGGCAGAGAATATCGGCGCTGTAGGATAACTAGTGTATCGTGGGCCCGGCCGGTCGAATTGTTTCAGAATAGAAAGAAGATGATCGTCAATAAGGGGCATATTGATTCATTACGTGGCTGCAGATATGAAAACAACGATCAAGCGTGCGTTGTTTTTTTCTTCCCTGTTTTGTGTCCTTTGCGGACACAGTGAGTACACAGTTCGGCTGTTGGGTGCTTCATCAGATGCGCTGTCGAAATATCTTTACCGCAAGAAAGACATACGCCATACTTATTTTCGTCGCAGTCTTTCAGCGCTTCTTCAATTTGTTTCCCTTCCGATCCAGCACGGAGCATCTTTTCGCACATCGCAGATGGGTTCGATTTACATGGTTTTACCGGTTGATCACAATAGGGACAGATAAAATCTTTTCCATCTTTGAGAGAACGCACCCATGGAGATTTAGACATTTTCTCCAGGTTCTTGCTAAGCGCATTCACCAGGATCTTTTTTTTCATTTGATTCTCTGTAGACCTTTTCATGTCGATCCTCTTCCCTAAACACAGAGAAAGAGGATTCGGTTCCTATGCAAGAAGCTTGTAACGATTGAGCGCTTTCATATAATTTGCACGCTCATATGCAGAAGGGTCGGCAATAGATTTATGGCTCAGACTTCCTTTCATCTGCTCGATGGATTCGTACTCATGCTCCTGCATCCAGCGTTCAAGATCTTTCAATACTTTGCCGATATATTCCGGGCCATGCATTAACAATGCCGAACACATCATTGTCACATCTGCACCCACCATCGTTAACTTCAGTACATCTTCAGCCGTGTGGACACCGCTTGTTGCTGCAAGGCTTGCTTTTATTTTTCCAAATAAAATTCCAATCCAGCGCATTGGCAGACGATTTGCATAGGAATTGCTCAGTTCGACGCCCGGCTTCACATCCAGTTCTTCCAGATCGATATCAGGTTGATAGAACCGGTTGAAGAGCACTAAGCCATCAGCGCCTTCACTCACAAGACGCTGCGCGACATTCGGAATCGAACTGAAAAACGGGCTTAATTTCACGGCAACCGGAATCTTCACCGCACTGCGCACTTCCTTCAATACATCCGAATAACGATTCTCAACGTCCACGCTGGCTATGGTTCCGTCGGTAGGTAGATAATAGACATTCAATTCCAACGCCGAGGCTCCCGCTTCCGCCATCTTTTTTGCATAGCTTGTCCAGCCGCCCGGAGTAATACCGTTCATACTTGCAATAATGGGGATTTCTAATTTGTTTGCTGCTTTCGCAACGAGTTCTAAATATTCTTCCGGTGCAAAATGATAATCGGCGGTATCGGGAAAATATGTTAGCGCTTCGGCAAAACTTTCTGTTCCATACGACTTGTAGTGATCCATCGATGCGGCTTCGTGAGTAATCTGCTCTTCAAAGAGCGAATGCATCACAATGGCCGATGCGCCTGCATCTTCCAGCTGGTGCATCGAATCCATGGAACGCGACAACGGACTCGCTGATGCAACGATGGGATTTTTTAATTTCAGCCCAAGATAGGTTGTTGATAGTTCCATGTGTTCCACTCCTCACAGTTTTGGGATGACCCGTAACACTCATGCATGTATGATGAACCTCAGATGCCGCCCCGAAGATTCCGGAGCGACCTGAGCATCATTAATTTCATTATGTTAAGTACTCCAAATCAATTCGAAGCTGGTTTTTGCACATCACTGCCTTCATGTGCGAACTGCTCGTATATTGCCCAACGTACTTTGACATCTCTTTCTGCTAACTTCAGCAATTCTTTTGCACGATCTGGATTGCTCTTCGTCAGCACATTGAAGCGTGTTTCCAACGATGTGAATTCGGAGAGTGCTCCTTTCGGTGCTTTCGAATCGAGCTTGAACGGATTTTTTCCTTCCTTTATTAATTCCGGATTGTACCGGAAGAGCGGAAAATATCCGGTCTCGACCGCCACTTTCTGATTCGTCATTCCGCGTGCCATGTCGATTCCATGCGCGATGCAGTGTGAATACGCGATAATGATCGACGGCCCATCATATGCTTCTGCTTCAATAAAGGCACGTACTGTTTGCGCATCATTTGCACCCATCGCCACACGGGCAACGTACACATTATTGTACATCATTGCCATTAAACCAAGATTTTTCTTGGCAGTCGGTTTGCCGGCTGCAGCAAATTTTGCAACGGCACCGCGATTTGTAGATTTCGACATCTGACCGCCGGTATTGGAGTACACTTCCGTATCAAGAACGAGAACGTTCACATTTTTTCCGGAAGCAAGCACGTGATCTAATCCACCGTAACCGATATCGTACGCCCAGCCGTCGCCGCCCATAATCCACACGCTGCGTTTCACGAGATTGTCTGCGATACTCAATAAAAGCTTCGCTTCGGGTTTTTTAATGGCTGCCAACTTATCTTTTAAAATTTTCACTCGTTCGCGCTGCTCATAAATAGTCGCTTCGTCTCTTTGAACAGCATCGATGAGTGCCGTTGCGAGATCGACACCGATATCGGTCGAAAGCTGTGTCACATATTCTTTCGCCATTTCATTCAGCTTGTCAACGGTTAAGCGCATACCAAGTCCGAACTCTGCATTGTCTTCGAACAATGAGTTTGACCACGCCGGGCCGCGCTGGTCGCTGTTCTTTGTCCACGGTGTTGTTGGGAGATTGCCGCCATAAATGGAAGTGCAGCCGGTTGCATTTGCAACAAGCATGCGGTCACCAAATAACTGGCTTGCAAGTTTTATGTACGGGGTTTCACCGCATCCCGAGCATGCGCCGCTGTACTCAAACAACGGTAGAAAGAATTGCGATCCCTTTACGGAATCGGCCTTCACATTACGGCGATCGACTTCGGGCAAAGCGAGGAAGAATTCGTAATTCGCTTTCTCCTGCTCGCGAAGAGGCGGCTGTGGCTTCATGTTAATCGCCTTCACTTTGGCTTCCTTCTTATTCTTCGCCGGGCAGACTTCTACGCACAAAGTACATCCGGTGCAATCTTCCGGTGCAACCTGTATCGTGTACTTCATGCCTTTATACTCAGAACCTTTGTAATCCATTGACTTGTAGGTTGTGGGAGCTGACGCCAGTTTCGCGGAATCGTACACTTTCGTACGGATTGCTGCATGCGGACATACCATTGCACATTTATTACATTGAATGCAAATATCTGTTTCCCACACAGGAATTTCGAGAGCGATGTTTCGTTTTTCCCATTGTGCGGTCCCTGTCGGGAATGTGCCATCCACCGGCATTGCAGAAACCGGAAGCAGTTCGCCATTGCCGGCAATAATCATCGCAGTAACTTTTTTAACAAAATCAGGCGCCTTGTCTGAAACAACCGGCGGCATTTCGATCTTGCTCGTTACACTCGATGGAATTTTTACTTCAAATAAATTCGCCAGCGTCTGATCGACCGCCTCGTAGTTTTTCTGAACAACTGTTTCGCCTTTTCTTCCGTACGTTTTTTGAATTGAATACTTGATGGCTTTGATTGCTTCATCTTTCGGCAGAACACCGGAAATGGCGAAGAAGCATGTTTGCATTATCGTATTCACGCGGCTGCCCATGCCTGTTTTCTTTGCCACCTCATATGCATCGATGACATACAATTTCATTTTTTTATCGATAAGCTGCTTTTGAATGTGGCGTGGCAGGCGATCCCAAACTTCATCCTTCCCATAGAGACTGTTCAAGAGGAATGTACTTCCTGGAATTGCCGCCTGCAGCACATCAAATTTTTCAAGGAAGAACCACTGGTGACACGCAACGAAGCTGGCGCGGTCGATGAGATAGATGGAATGGATCGGACGCGGTCCGAAACGCAAGTGTGATGTTGTTGTGGAGCCGGATTTTTTCGAGTCGTACACAAAATACCCCTGTGCGTAGTTATCCGTATCTTCACCGATAATTTTGATGGAGTTCTTATTGGCACCGACCGTTCCGTCTGCACCCAAACCATAGAAGATAGCGCGAACCACATCGTCTCGTTCGACGCTGAAGTCTGGATCATACGTCAAGCTTGTGTGTGAAACATCATCATTGATTCCGACCGTAAAGTGATTCTTCGGCTGAGGTTTTTTCATTTCATCAAAGACCGCCTTCACCATCGTCGGTGTGAACTCTTTGGACGACAAACCATATCGTCCGCCGATAACACGCGGCATTACTTTGGACGGAGCTTTACTGGCGGCAAAGGTCTCGCTCAACGCCGTTACGACATCTAAGTACATCGGTTCGCCGGTGGAACCGGATTCTTTCGTGCGGTCCAGCACCGAAATATTTTTTACTGTGGCTGGAAGCGCTTTCACAAAATGTTCTATAGAGAACGGACGACACAACCGGACTTTCAGCAGGCCGACCTTCTCACCTTTCTCGGTAAGATATTCAACAGTCTCGTGTGCTGTTTCGGCACCGGAGCCCATCATGACAATGACGCGATCGGCATCGGGTGCACCGACGTAATCGAAGAGTTTGTATTCGCGGCCAACGACCTGTTTAAACTTGTCCATAACTTTCTGTACAATGCCGGGAACCGCAGTATAATAGAGGTTTGCCGCTTCACGCGCTTGAAAAAATACATCGGGATTCTGTGCAGAACCTCGAAGCACCGGGTGTTCCGGTGTAAGTGCGCGTTCACGAAGCTTCTGGATCAATTCGTCGTCGATCATTGCTTTCATATCGGCATCACTCAATTGCTCGATCTTCATTACTTCATGCGAGGTGCGGAAGCCGTCAAAGAAATGGATAAACGGCACGCGTGATTCGAACGTTGATGCATACGCGATGAGTGCAAGGTCCATTGTCTCCTGCACAGAGTTTGCTGCGAGCATTGCCCAACCGGTTGCGCGCGTCGCCATTACATCACTATGATCTCCGAAAATCGATAACGCATGAGTTGCAACTGTTCGTGCGGCTATATGAAAGACTGTCGAAGTGAGTTCACCGGCAATCTTAAACATATTGGGGATCATCAGGAGCAGACCTTGCGAAGCCGTGAAGGTGCAGGAAAGCGCTCCGGCCTGTAATGCACCGTGAACTGCTCCGGCGGCGCCGCCTTCGCTCTGCATTTCGACTATTTGAGGAATTGTGCCCCACAGGTTCTTGCGTCCTAATGCTGACCATTCGTCTGCCCATTCGCCCATATTTGACGAAGGTGTGATGGGGTAAATTGCTATAACCTCGTTGAGTTTATGGGCAACATAGGCGGCGGCCTCGTTGCCATCAATCGTGACTTTTATTCGTCCATTCTTCGCGTCTGACATTGTATTTTTCTCTTTTATTCGTTGATGAAAATGTTCACAGTTAATCTTCTCAGGCAAGAATTGTTCCGTCTTCCAGAGTCAATTTTCATTCAATTTCGCAAAAAATGTCCAGAACTACAAACGGAATTCGCAGTTTTAAGATAGAAATCTATAAAGTTTGCAGAATTTGATAGTCGCGTTGTTGGGAACTTCAATTGAATGTCCCTACTGCAAGTACCAACGAAAGTCTATTCGACTCAAGGAGTATGACTTCTTTTCATGAATACTGCGTTACCATCTGTTTGCATAATCATGAATGTTTATTTGGTGAGATTATTGATGTTGACCATTGTGGTATCAGGACAAAAATTCTGATACCATAAATGAGATCTCCAGATTTTTTTCTTATCTTCATGAAGGAGTGCATAATATGAGACGCACAATCTTTCATCTCCTTTGTTTTGCAGTATTGATTTTCCTTTCGGCATGCAAAGATGCCGGGACAGATGTTAAGTACCTTACCGGACAAATCGTCGAGAACTATAGCAACATTAATAATCCTTCCGCTCGTTGGCAGGCATACGGTTTGAAAAACTATGTCCTCGAACAAAGGAGAGATTGCTTCTGCCCGCCTGATGGAGCATGCCAAGTATATGTCAGAGAGAATGCTATTGTTGATGTCGTCAGGGAGTCAGACGGTAAATCCATTTTTGCAGAAGCACCACAGCGGTATAAAACTGTGGATGAATTGTTTACGCTGGCGAATTCCTTCAACTCCGACAGTGTCGCATCGCTGATGATACAATATGATGCTCGCTTTGGCTACCCAACTTTGATAAGTGTTGATATTAGTCTGCAAATCGCCGACGAAGAACTTTCATATCGCACATTCTCAATTAAGCAAATTTTGAAATAGCCTTTGGTGTTGCACTCGTCCATGGCAGTGTCAGGACAAAAATCCTGACACCACAAATAAGATTTCCAGATTTTGATTCGTGTCAGGCCGAAAACCCGACATCACAATAGTTTTTATCAAATTACATGTAATGGAGCAACCATGAAACACAATGTCTATTTTGACGGTAAAGTACAAAGTCTTAGATTCACTACGGAAGAGGGAAATGCCACTGTCGGAGTCATTTCACAGGGCAAGTTTACATTTTCTACATCCTCCGAAGAGCGCATGATCGTCACCTCAGGGACACTCAAGGTAAAACTTCCCAAACAGAACTGGAAAGCAATGGGGAGGAACGCCGAGTGGGTCGTTCCTGCAAATTCATCTTTTGACGTGGAAGCGGACACAGATGTTTCTTACATTTGCTACTATACGTGATACGTTCTATCCTTCATTCTGAAGGAGTTCCGACTCTGTCGGGATCGGAATGACAAATCGTTCTTTTTTTCTTATCTTACCTATAGAACATTATGACACAAGAGCTTGTTATACTTCTTCTCACCGCCGTATCCGTCGCGTTCTTACATACGCTCTTCGGTCCGGATCATTACGTGCCGTTCATTGTCATGTCAAAAGCAGGCAAATGGTCGACCATCAAAACGACATGGATCACGATCCTCTGCGGTATCGGGCATGTCGGCAGTTCGATCATTCTTGGTTTCGTCGGCATTGGGTTCGGTATTGCCGTCGCACATTTACAATCGCTCGAGTCCATCCGAGGAAACATTGCCGGATGGATTGTGATCGCATTCGGTCTCATTTACAGCATCTGGGGCATTCGACGTGCATATCGGAATAAGCCGCATACGCATTGGCACCCGCACAGCGACGGCCATGTTCATGATCATACACATGTGCATTCGGATGAACATACACACGTGCACGAGAAAACCGAAAGTCCAAGTATGACACCATGGATTCTATTTATCATATTTGTCTTAGGGCCATGCGAACCGTTAATTCCTATTCTTATGTACCCAGCGGCTCAAGGACATACTTTCAACGTTGTCATCGTCAGCGTTGTCTTCGGTATCATTACCATCGGAACAATGCTCACGGTTGTTCTTGGCTCTATCGCAGGTTTACGCTTACTTCCCACCGGGCAGTTCGAGCGATACACCCATGCACTTGCAGGCGTCTCTATTCTTCTTTGCGGAATAGCAGTACAATTTCTCGGTTTGTAAGTTTCTATGCCTTTCATTGAATAAATGATTTTATAGCTGCGATTATTGATCCAATCTCCATGGTATTTGGTTGTACAACCACAAAAGAAAACTAGTACATAACAACTTCTGCATTTCTTTTTTCCACAACAATTGATTAAATTCTATCCGATGAATCACCTTGAAGAGGAGCATTCTCATGGATGAAGATTTTACTCTCGTGGCAGTCATTGCAGGGATCATAATCGTGTTCATCGTTCTTATAGTATGGATGAAATCACGAGGAAGACGTCGCGTGGTCAATGCAATTACTCCGGTACAGGAAGCATTGAAACTCGTACCTTATATTGGTGGCCATCCTCAGTTAGATACCGTTTGGTATGCAGTTCGAGGTCAGGTTTCCGGATTGCCGATTAAGATCTTCGGAGGGAAATCTCGCGGAAGTCGAAATCCTGGGTCGTTCAGAGGAACTGGTGCAATACCAACAGCCGTCGATTCGGCGCATACAATGATCGTTGTATCCATGCCTCATACGATCCCATTTCATATTAGTATCCAGCGAAGATCTGCTCTTTCATCTCCAAGCTTCGGTACAAGCTATCCGGAGTTTGACCGTATTGTTCTGGTTGTAACAGAAAATGAAAAGAAAACTCTTACATTGCTGAGCAATGAACAATTACGTGCTGCCATCATTTCATTCATGAAAATATCGACCTCACAAGCATTTATTACCAGTTCAGAAGTAATGATCAAAATATTTGGCGTGAAACAAGTACTCCCCGCTGCCCACGAAGCAGTAAACATTGCCAATTTTCTTGGACAGCAAATAGAGAGGATTAAATAGAAAAAAAAAGCGAAGTTGGCATGATCTCAGAGGTCATACTACTTCTGGCTGAGACTCGTTCATGCGTCTGTACTAATTTGCTTGATAGTAAACCTGTTATATGATTTAACTTCTATTGAGCTTGAAAATATTCTTCCCCGTTGAAGGTGTATGTCTTAATAAATTTTCCTTGCAGCAATTGATCGAGCGATCCAACGATTTCTTCCTTCTTCATTTCTAACGAAACAGTCATCTGATCGACAGTCATTGCACGGCGTTTCAGGAGCGCAAGAATCGCTTGCCCGTCGGTCGTATGCGCTTGCGTTGTATGCGTTTCTTTGAAGATGCCGACAATTTCGGTTCGATTACCCAATATTTTTTGGATTTCCCTTAGACGTTCTTGACTCGTTGGTCGGGCAAATGAATACGCCGGCGGACGAATAACCGTATTGAGGTGAACTTTCTCCGGCTGAATCTCATCGATCACCTGCTTCATTTTGTAAACTTCATCGTCTTGATCATTGATACCAGCGACAAAGAGAATTTCCATCCACATTCTGCCGCGGTATTCCCGCCGGAATTTTCTAATGCCTTCGATGATAGTGTCGATACGAAGTTTCGGATTGGGCCGGTCGACTTTTTCGAACACTTCCGGTGTCACTGCATCCAGCGAAGGCGAGACGATATCGGCACCCATCAGATCACGACGAACAGCAGGATCATCCAGCAATGTTCCATTCGTGAGAACGGCAACCGGTACGCTCGTCATTTGTTTGATACCGCGAATGATATCGCCGATCTTGGAGTTCAGCGTTGGCTCACCGGAACCGGAAATGGTGATGTGATCGAGATTCGGATATTCCGCAATGACTTCTTTCACTTCAGCAAGGATTTCTTTCGCAAGAAAATATTCTTTTCTCGCAAGTCCGCGCTTATCGGTCACTCCGACTTCGCAGTATACACAATCGAGAGTGCACAGTTTTTTCGGAATAACATCGACTCCGAGCGACAATCCTAATCTCCGCGAAGGAACTGGGCCAAATGTATATTTACGTTGCGTCGACATTGCACTCTCCAAAACACTTTCCTCTTCTTTACAGTTCCATGATACTTTACAAAGAAATGAACAGAGCTCTTTTGTAAAAATCCAGTACATCTGTAGCCGGCGTCGTCTTGTTCGCCGTCTTTTGCAATAAGCGGACAAGATAGCACTTACTCATCCTCCTTTCGCAGTGTCGCATTCCAGCCGTCTTCCTGATCGAGCTTAACCTCGACCTGCCACGGTCGACAACACACCGGGCAGTCCTGCACAAAGGACTGGCGGCTTCCCCCGCCCTCATCGGCGTCCAGCTCTACGGCCTCGCCGCAGGAGGGGCAGTTTAGTGGAAAGGGTTCCATCATCTGGTTCTCCGCGTCGAGTCGTCACCTAATTGACGGCCGCTGAGTTTAGGGTCTTAGTGATGTTCGTGTTCTTCGGGCATCGGATGATCGGCAAACGCCAGTTTTGAGGACACGACGATCCGTTCCTGTTCGATGGCGAGGTTCTGGGCGACCGGTTTGATAAAAATCGTTTTCTTACTTCCGTCCGGAAGCGCGACGTCGACACTTGCTTGAATCGGCTGCGGGCCTGAGAATTCGAATTCCGGCTTATAATACCTCGCAGCATCGATGTTTGTGATATGGATTTTCTTTCCGAAAATTTTAATATACACTTCGAAGGTTGCCTGTAGAACTTTGACCGAGATTCTGTTCGATTCCGGGTGAAAGAGGACCTCGACATTCCCGGACGCTATTGAGCCATAGGATAGCGACCCGACGTGGATGTCTGCATCGGCAATGAATCGCGCCTGTTTCGGACGCAATTCGATCCGGGCATTGCGGAGAGTCCATGTATACTCTCCCTGCATTCCGAGCGTGTTATAATTACCTTTGCCGCTGATGGGCCCGACCGCGTTCAGAAAGCCGTCGAGCGTACTTTCGTAAATGGCGACGGCCGCGTCGGAGGGTTGTGCAGGACTCGCTGTCGAAAGACAAATGAGTGCCGTAAGAATGAAGAGAGATGTTCGCATGGTAACTCCTTAAAAATTATACTTTTGAGATACGTTCATAATTTCTTTATTACAATCTATGAAAGATCGTCGATTTTTCCCAACCCCCCATATCTCACCTTCAATAAAGGGAGGAGCCGAAGGCAGGGGATTCAGCTTTTCCTTTTATCCACCGACTTGTCCGCCGTCTTACTGGGCAGCCGGAGGCCAGTAACTACTACATAAAGCGTGTAACAAAATTGTACACGCATTCAACGAGGTCGCTGACCTCCGGCTCTTACAACGTTGAAACCTGTTTTAGATATATGTTTAAGCCAGCTCGGCTAAAATATCTTCAGTTTTTCGGACGCGGCCCATTCTTGGAAAAATATTCTTGACAGTATTGTCATGTTCGTCTCTTGAACGGCCGGATGTCATGGCGTCCTCAACGAATATCTGCTGATATCCATATTCATAAGCAAATCGAGCAGTGCTTTCCACTCCAATGTTCGTGGAAATACCGCACAAAACTATAGTGTCAATGTTCCGCCTCCGTAATTGAAGATCTAATTCAGTTCCATAGAAAGCGCCCCATTGACGCTTGGTAATTATAAAATCACTCGATTCTGGACCAAGCTCGGGAATTATCTCAGCCCAATCCGGCGTCCTTCCGGAAGAAACAGTTTGAGCTGGAATATCGGCGATTGGCTTGAGTCCGTCTTTCATATCACCCGATGGTGTAACCCTCACGAGAAATACCGGCATCCGATTTTTTCTGAAAGCTTTAGCGAGACCGGAAGCATGTTTGACGACGAAACTCGACTCGTAAGGTTGGCATGGTCTCCCCACGACACCCTTCTGAAGGTCAATAATCACCAAAGCTGTTTTAGTTTTATCTATACTGAGTTTGTCAGTCATAACTTGAGCTCTCCATGAATATTCTTTTCACCATTAGAATTGTCATATTTCTTTTTTCTTTTCAGTCCTATTGATCATCAGATTCTTGTTTGTACGGGAATAATTTCGCGCGCAATGGTTTTGCTTTTGTAGGGACGTATGGCTATACGTCCCTACGAGGATTTTCCCTCCGCAATCTTTATTTCTTCATCCATTGAATGTTATCACCATTTCTGTTCGGGAGAACATCTACCGGCCAACTCGGGTCGGCTACAATTTCCTGTCCCACGAAGCTATTGCTTCGCGATTACGTATCCTTTCCTTTTATCCACCGACTTGCCCGCCGTGCATGATCTTTTGGCGTAGCATCTGCTAAGAAGTTATGCAAAAGGGATTTGAATCTCAATGGTAAGAAGTTAAAACCATTGCTTCGTTTGACCGGGAGACTGAACAACATCCATAAGAGTCATTTTCTCACCGATAATTTCTGTCCTAAATTCCATCCACCAATGTTGTTTTAAAAAGTCAATTTACATTTATAGATCCTTAAATTTCCCAAAAATCGAATATGTACTTTGGCATATATATAGTATCTTTTAATAAGAATTACGATTAAGAGATGAATGAAGGACGGCTCACATGAAATCGAAATTAGTCTTTATGTTTCTTCTTGGTACAATTTTCTTATTTCTTGGATGCTATACGGTTCTTCTTGTGGAAGATTCCACGGAAAATGCTTCTGTTGAACCCGCTTCTATCACTCAGCCAGCTCTTGAATATATTCAAGTCTATTATCCAAACTCGGTTCCGGAACATATACCGCAGCCTCCACAATATTTACTACCAGCCACGTATGTCTCCGATAGCCCATCTTCAACACCACCGAATTCGAATGATCGCCGGCCAATACAAACAGGACGAGGTCCTGCCATTTCGAATCCTGCGCCGACAAGGAATGATAATAATAACAATGGAACTCGAGATTCGGGAGTGCAGAGAGGCAAACGTTAATAACCAAAGGATACTGTAGAGGCGTGTGGTACTTTTTCTCTGAAAGTTACAGCAGTAACTTTAGTCCTTTAAATTCTCGGAGGGCAATAGAGATTCCGCCAGTATGACACTTTCCTCAACTGCTTTCTTCGTCGATTCCGAAAGTTCTTCACTGAATTCAAACTGCGAGGCAGGAATACCGATGATGTACGCTTTCAACGGCATTCGTTGATAGAGCTGTTGACTCAAACGAAGCAGAGATTCCGGTGAGATAAAATGCGTGCGCGGCTGATCCACCTCAACACTGGGTACAACCACCTGCACATTCGGTTGTGCAACATTCACATCTGCATCAAAAAAAATTACGATATCGCTTACAGCAATCTGCTCGGCTAGTTCCGGCATCAGCTGATGCATGCAGACACATTCGATTTCGGGGCGGCGCTTCGCAATCAACTCGGCGGCACGAATCCCCGCTGCATCGTCACCGCGGAGTGTGTTGCCGTAGCCGATAACGAGCACCTTCTTCATCGGCGAACTTCGTCGAGCACCTCACCGCCCGCGCTGAGCAATTCCACATGCAGAGGCATTTGTCCGAGTGCATGTGTCGAACAGGAAAGGCACGGATCGTAACAACGGATACCTGCTTCCACACGGTTCAAAATGCCTTCGGTAATCTTTCCTTTCTTGCCGTCGATGAAGTGCGAGGCAATCTGGCGTACCGTGCGGTTCATGGCAAGATTATTCTGTGCCGTGGCGATGAGCAGATTCGCTTTCTGGATAACGCCGTCTTTATTGACATGGTAATGGTGGAACAGCACACCGCGCGGCGCTTCGGTGCACCCGATGCCTTCCAGCCGATTGATGGAGGCTTGTGCGCGAATAGTTTCTCCGAGAATCGCCGGATCCTTCAAGAGCATCTCGATCTTTTCCACGGCAAAGAGCATTTCAATACAGCGTGCGTAGTGATAATAGAACGAGTTGTTCACGACATTGACATTTCCGCTGAGTGATTTAAAAATTTTGCGCTCGGCTTCTGCCAGCGGTGTTTCGATATAATCACAGATGTTGACACGCGCCAGCGGGCCGACTCGGTACATTCCCTTTGGATAATCAAACGGTTTGTAATACGGGAATTTTAAATACGACCATGGCTCTACAGCTTCGCCAAAATGTTCGAAGTATTTTTTCGGTTCAATCGCATCTGCAATCGTATTGTCGTTGCCGTCTTTGATACGGAGAAGCCCGTCATAATATTCCAATCCGCCATCTTTGGAAACAAGCCCGACCAGCAATGTGCGAAAATTGCCGAACTCGGGAATTTCTTTCGCATACTTCTTATGGATTTTCTTCAATACATCTAGTGCAAGCCCGACGGTCTCCCTTGCTTCGGGAATCCATGTGAGCATCTGATCCTTCTTCGCAAGCTCAAGCGGTTCGCGCACGCCGCCGGGAACTGTCCACGGAGTGTGAATGCGGCGACCGCCAAGAATTTCGATAATCTCCTGCCCGAATTTTCGCAAGCGAATTCCGCGTTTCGTAAATTCTTTATCGGCAGCGATGAGTCCAAAGACATTCCGTGTTGCAGGATCGGAGTCGAAGCCCAGCAGAAAATCCGGTGAGGAGAGATGGAAAAAACTGAGCGCATGAGATTGCAACCACTGTGCAAGTGTCAGGAGACGGCGAAGTTTTTCTGCGGTTTCGGGAATTTCCACTGCAAGAATATCATCACCGGCTTTTGCCGAAGTTACCAGATGGCTGGCCGGACAGATACCGCAAATTCGCGATGTGATACCGGGCATTTCCCATAACAGGCGACCTTCAGTGAACTTCTCAAAGCCGCGAAATTCGTTCACATGAAATCGGGCATCGATTACATCATTCTTGTCATCCAGTTGTATCGTGATTTTTGCGTGGCCCTCAATGCGGGTCACCGGTGATATGGTAATCATTTTAGACATAATCTTCTCATTTCTTTTCGATTAATATTTCATGCCTTTCCACAGCATTCCATGTGCGCATGTTACATGCATGTATTTCAGGCATTCGACTATCCATATCGCAAATACACCGGTGGCAGTACCGGGATTCTTCCTTGCAGCAATTCGTTCACAGCAAACCAAATTTGGTCGGCAGTCGGCGGACAACCGTGCAACCATACATCCACTTTGATCACTTCATGCAGCGGTCGGGCCGTCTTTAACAGTTGTGCAATGGTGATATACTCATCAGGGATGCGCGGGTTCTTATCGGCAAGTTCAATATACGCACGCCGTTCAACATCTTCGACCTTAAACGGATTACGCATCGCGGTGACGTTTCCTGTCGTTGCACAATCCCCAAATGCGATGACGATGCGCGAGTTCTTACGAATAATGTGCGCCATCTCTTCGTTTTCAGAATTAGTCACTGCACCCTCTACGAGAGCGATATCCACATTCTCCGGAAATTCTTTTATATCGGCAATAGGAGAATAGACAAGTTCTATCTTATCTGCCAGATCAATGAGTCGTTCGTCAAGATCAAGGAACGACATATGACAGCCTGAACATCCTCCCAGCCATGCTGTTGCTACTCTTGGTTTCATAATTTTTTATTTCTAGTATTACGTTATCAGTTCTCGTTGTCGATTTTCATGCGCCTTATTTCGATTTTCTTTAGTCCTATTCTTCTTCATGTGCTGTTCGTACCCATTCGTGTTTATTGCGCGCATTCACAATAAACTTGATAAAGCCGCGTTCTTTTTGCATTTCGCCGACAGCAGCACCTTTCTCAAATAAAGCACCCGTCGGACAGACGCGAACACACTTGCCGCACGATGTACAGCTTGGTGAAGTACCCCATGGCTGATTGAGATCGGCGATGATCTCGCAATCGATCCCGCGGCCAGCAATATCCCAAACATGCGCTGCTTCCACTTCATGGCAAACGCGGACACAGCGCGTGCAGAGAACGCAGCGGTTTCGATCCATCACAAAATCTTTATGTGTCGCATCGAGAGATTTTTTTGGAAAGAGGTACGGAAACCGCACATGATCAAGTTCGACTTCGTACGCAAGATCTTGCAATTCACAATGCCCGTTGACGACACATACGGCGCACTGGTGGTTTCCTTCGGACGCCAATAACTCGACGATCATTCTTCGGTATTTTTTCAGTTTGTCGGTGTTCGTGTGAACAACCATACTTTCGGTCGGTTTTGTCGTACAGGCCGGAAACAACTTTGGTGATCCTTCGATTTCCACAACGCATAAACGGCACGCACCAAACGTGGATAAGCCTTCAAGATAGCAAAGCGTGGGAATTGGAATTTTATTATCTCGCGCCACTTGAAGGATCGTATCGCCTTCTTTCGCGCTATATTGTTCTCCATCGATGGTAAATGTAATAACGGACATAGTCTAAGCCTCCTTCACAACAGGTACTGATGAGTTTTCATGAGGACGTGTATTGCCCCCGTCCGATTTTTTCAACTTCGAAAGATACTCGTCCTTGAAAAATCGAACAGTAGAAAGCACACCATTGGGGGCCGATTGGCCAAGACCACAGAGACTTGTCTCTTTTACCATGGCACATAGTTCTTTCAGTAATTCAAAATCATTTTCCGTCGCCTCACCCTTGACAATCTTATCGAGCATCATATAGATGTGCTTCGTTCCAACACGGCAAGGAATACACTTGCCGCATGATTCATCCATACAGAATTCGGAAAAATATTTTGCTACCTCCACCATATTGGATGTGTCATCGATAACAATCATGCCGCCGCTGCCCATCATGGCGCCGACTGTTTGAAGCGATTCATAATCAACGGGTATATCGAGATGTTCTGTCGGAATACATCCGCCGGACGGCCCGCCGGCTTGGGCCGCTTTAAACTTCGTTCCTTCCGGTGTTCCGCCGCCGATGTCAAAAACAATTTTCCTCAGCGCAATACCCATCGGCACTTCAATAAGTCCGGGCCGTTTCACATTTCCGGCAATCGCAAATACTTTCGTGCCGGGACTTTTTTGTGTTCCAATTGCTGCAAACCATCCACTACCATTCCTCAAGATTGGAGCAACGTTTGCATATGTTTCCACATTATTAATAACCGTCGGCTTGTCCCACAATCCTTTCTCAGACGGATAGGGTGGACGTACTTTCGGGCGACCGCGACGGCCCATCACGGAACGCAGCAGGGCAGTCTCTTCACCGCAGACAAACGCACCGGCGCCAATACGGATATCGATGCGGAAATTAAAATGTGATTCAAAAATTCTGTTTCCCAGCAAACCAAGTCTTTCGGCTTGTTTGATCGCCGTTTTTAATCGATCTATGGCTAATGGATATTCTGCACGAACATAGATGAATCCCTGGTTCGCACCGACAGCATATCCCGCGATAGCCATTCCTTCCAGTACTCGATGCGGATCGCCTTCGAGTACACTGCGATCCATAAATGCACCGGGATCTCCTTCATCTGCATTGCATACAATATACTTCTGATCGGCGACTCCTTTGCGGACAATATCCCATTTCAATCCTGTCGGATAGCCCGCTCCACCACGCCCGCGTAATCCGGCTTTACGAATTTCACTAATGACCTCTTCAGGTACCATTTCGGTCAGAGCTTTCGCGAGCGCTTCATAGCCATCCGCAGCAATGTACTCTTCAATGCTCTCGGCATTGATCTTGCCCATGTTTTCAAGTACGATTTTCTTTTGCGAAGCAAAGAATGGATCGTTCAAGTCGATCTCGTTCTCTTTCACCTTCTTGCCTTGAACGATGTGTTCTTCTACGATTCTGCGTGCTACTGCTGCATCGACGTGCTGATAGAGTGTCGGATCTGAATGCACAAAAACAAGCGGACCTTCGCCGCAGAGACCAAGGCAGCCGGTGCCGATCATTTCGCATTTCTTTGATAAACCAAGTTCACCGATTGCTTTCTTCAATTCATTTTTCACTGCATCGCATCCGCTTGAAACACACCCTGCAGAAGAACAGTATAAAATGCGATGCTTATATTCCGCCTGCCGCGCTTGTTCCTTTTCCGCTAATTCACGGAGATCTTCTACGGTCATGCTGCAACCTCCTTTTTCTCTTCCTGCCACTGTTGAATGCGCCTCACAGCTTCACACGTTGTGAGCTTGCCCGCGACTGCATCATCAAGCACAGCGACGGGCGCCAAACCGCATGAGCCGACACACCGCGCTGAAATGAGAGATACCTTGTTGTCTTTTGTCGTTTCGCCAAACTTGCAGCCGCAATGATGCTCGACGCTTTTTTGGATTTCGTTCGCACCTTTCACATAACAAGCGGTACCCGTGCAGAGTACGAAGGTGTGTTCGCCTTGCGGTTTGAGGCGGAAGAAATGATAAAATGTTGCGACGCCGTACACACGGCTGAGAGGAAGCTTGAGTGCATTGGCAATATATACCATCAGGTCGTTTTCGAGAAATCCAAAAATCCCCTGCGCCACATGCAGAATCTCGATCAATGCGTCGCCGCTTGCGTGGTACTTTGTGATGGCACGATCGAGCAACTTGAATCGGTTGTCGCCGCTTGGATGGTTCTTAGGTTCTGGTTGTACCATAGTTGTTGAGTGAAGTCCGTTATTCGTTGTTAGTGGATGATACCCTTGTGTTCATAAATCGATCTCTTTTGATACCTTCTGCTTCTTTACTTCCAACTTTTCACTTCTTATTTATCACTTGCTCCTTCAACCACATACACCACTCTACAATTCCTTGCTTTGTTGTGCATGAAGTTTCAAACACGTTTAATGTTGGATTGATGCGGAGAGCATTGTTTTTCAATTCTTCAAGATGACAATTGACATAGGGGAGAAGATCTATTTTGTTGATAATGAGGGTTGATGCATTCCGAAACATTCCGGGATACTTCAGCGGCTTGTCGTCACCTTCCGTTGTGCTTGCAACGACAATTTTCATGTTTTCTCCTAAATCATAATTAGCGGGACAGACAAGATTGCCGACATTCTCAATAATCAAGAGTTGAATTCCCTTGAGGTTGATAGTGCCGAGTGCATCGTGTATCAAATTTGCTTCGAGATGACATCCGCCGTTCGTAATAATTTGCACCACAGGAACGCCAAACTTTGCTACCCGCTGCGCATCCAAGTCCGTCTGCACATCTCCTTCAATCACTGTCACTCGAAGACTGTCTTTCAAGTATTCAAGTGTTCGTTCTAGGATACTTGTTTTACCGGAGCCGGGCGAGCTGACCATGTTTACCACGAATACGCCATGGGAACGAAAAACTTCACGATTTCGGACCGCAAGCTCATCGTTCTTCTCAAGTACTTTTCGTTCTACCGTAATAATACTCATATCACCCGTCCAGTCTCTTCCAATTCAATCTCCACAACATGCAACTCAGTGCCGGAGAGTACTTTAATATCAGTACTCTCACATTCGCCGCACATTGCAAATCCATCTTGATTCTCTGTGGTTGTGTTGCAGGTACGACAATGAACACGGAACGGAATATGTTCAGTAACCAACCGTGCATTGCAGAGTGCCGACTCTGCCGTGATTGCTTGGAAAGAAAATTTTAATGAATCCGGCACGATGCCTGCCACTGCTCCGATCTTTACACGCACTGCGGCTACTTGTTTCCATTCCGGCTCGGGAATGCTTTGCTGGATTATCTCAACAATATTCTGCGCAATTGAAAGTTCGTGCATAACAATACGTTTTCTTAAAGAATCATTACTATACAGGGCAAGAAACGTACCGATTCGCATTCGTCTACTTTCGGATAAAATAAGCTTATCGCTTTTCAGTTATGCAAAAAAGAGGAAACCGCTTTCCCGAAAATGAATAAATTAAGGGTTACATAAGTCCTGGATTGGCGGCCTCTTAATACGTATGAAGATCTTCGTCCCAAGCGAATTCGTTATTTCACCATTTATAAACCCGAATCTTAAAGAACGAATGCGTCTACCACGTTTTAAGCAAGACAATAATTTTCCCCTTCGCTTCTATGATATCCTTACTCCACACATGAACTTCTCTTGATTTACAAAAAAGTCTCAAGGTGCTTCACTTAGACTACTCAATTTCCTTCAAATCACAAGTTCAAGTTGCAGATGTTGATACAGTATTTGTATTTCGATAAAACCTTGTATATTTGATGTTGTCTAACCCTGGAGCGAAGTGAATCATTGCTCATCTTTTATATTCATTATTCAAACAACTTTTCGGTTTTTCACTCGTCTTTATTTATGAAAGCAGTGTGTGATTTCCATGTATTTTGGGTAGGAGTCAGTAATGAAAAGAAAAATCTATATCTCTAGTTCTGCGGTCGTTGTGGTCATTATAGTCGCGTATTTTCTCTTTGCAAGGAATCATAGTCAGACCTACAACTTCAAATTCGACAAAGTCTCGCAAGGCGATCTTACCGTCTTTGTCACTGCAACGGGAACGATCAATGCTGTGACGTCGGTCGATGTCGGGACACAGGTTTCCGGGATCATTGCAAAACTGTACGCGGACTTTAACTCTGTCGTGAAAAAAGGGCAAATCATTGCTCAAATAGATTCTACCTTCCTTGTCCAAGCGGTGAAAGACGCGGACGCAAGTCTCGATAAGGCAAAGGCACAATATGCAGACAGCAAAAGAAATCTCGACCGCGAGAAAGCCCTCCTCGATCGCGAGCTTGATTCTCAGCTCAATTATGATGCGGCATTGACAACGTATGAATCAAATCAAGCCAATTTAAAATCTGCGGAAGCTGCCCTTGACAGAGCAAAAATTAATTTAGCTTACGCAACGATCTATGCTCCTATCGATGGCGTAGTGATCAACCGTGCTGTCAACATCGGTCAGACGGTAGCAGCAAGTTTCTCTTCCCCCACATTATATACTATTGGAAACGATCTGAAAAAGATGCAGGTGGAGGCAACAGTCGATGAAACGGATATCGGCAGGGTCAGCATCGGTCAGCAGGTAACCTTTACTGTCGATGCGTATCCGGACGATAAATTTGCAGGTACGGTATCACAGATCAGACTTGCCCCCCAATCCATTCAAAATGTCGTCAACTATATTGTCATCATCGATGTGAACAATGATCAACTGAAACTCATGCCGGGAATGACCGCCAACGTCAAAATTCTTGTTGGGAGTGTAAATGATGTTATGAAAGTTTCGAATATGGCTTTAAGGTTCCAGCCGCCGAATGATATTATTGACACAACCGATTCTGGCTCGATGCGAAGTGATTTCGCGAGCAGAGGAAAAGACACTGGAGATTCTTCCAAGCTTCAATCTGACGGCCAAAGTACACAGAACGGGGGACAATTTTCGCAAAGTGACAGAGAGCGTTTCCGGGCTATCAGAGATTCAATTCAAGCAGCACACGGAGGGAAGTTGAGTCAAGAAGAGTTGCGAGGCGAAATGCAGAAGATAGTCGCAGGCAAAATAAATCGGAGCAAGTCAATGGTTCAGCAAAACAAACCTAAAACGAAAACGCGGAAGGAATCAAATGATTTCAGTGTTATATCGAATTATCCCGAATATCAAAAGAACGCTTACATTCCGTCTCATCAATCAGGAAGAGGGAGAGTCTGGATTTTGAAATCGAATGGACTGCTTGAGTCAGTCTTTGTTCGGACTGGATTAAATGATGGTCGATTTACCGAAATCACTACTACAAAATTGAAACCGGGAGACCAAGTCGTACTCGGCGCAACATCGAACAACGATTCCGGAACTGCACAAGTACAGAATCCTCTTGCAGGATCAGGACAACAGCAACGTCCCGGCGGCGGAGGCGGCTTCCGATGATCCACGATCGCACTCCTCCGTTGGTTAGCACGAATGGGTCTCTTATACAGATAGAGCACCTGACCAAGATCTATCAACTTGGCGAGGTTGATGTGCACGCGCTGCGCGGTGTATCGGTCAATGTATCAAAAGGCGAGTTCGTTGCCATTATGGGAGCTTCCGGTTCCGGCAAATCCACATTTATGAACATTTTGGGATGTCTCGACAAGCCGACAAAAGGATCATACATACTTGAAGGTATTGATGTCGGGAAATTATCCAGAGATGAGCTTGCGATGATACGGAATAAAAAAATTGGATTCGTGTTTCAGGGATTCAATTTGCTCTCACGCACTTCAGCATTGGAAAATGTGGAACTACCGCTGTTCTATGGTCCAACATCGAACAAAGTTCGAAAAGTGAAGGCAATGGAGTCGCTCGAAAGAGTCGGTCTCGGAGACAGAATCCATCATTACCCGAACCAACTCTCCGGTGGACAACAACAACGTGTTGCAATCGCACGGTCGTTGGTGAATGATCCAAGTATTATTCTCGCTGACGAGCCGACCGGCAATCTTGACAGCCGAACAAGCGTTGAGGTTATGGGGATTTTTCAGGATTTAAACGAGAACGGTATCACTATCGTACTTGTGACACACGAACCGGATATTGCAGATTTTGCGAAGCGTCACATTGTTTTTCGGGACGGCAGGATCCGGGCAGACAAAGTCAACAACAAACCCAAAATTGCATCTGACGTGATTAAAGAACTTCCTATGATCGACGATGAGGAGGAAACAGCATGAAGATATTGAATATTCTTCTTTCCGCATTCAGAGCGTTGCAGCGCAACAAAATGCGATCCTTCCTGACCATGCTTGGGATCATCATCGGAGTCGCAGCAGTTATTGCAATGCTTGCCATCGGGCAGGGTGCAGAGTATTCGGTCAAGGAACAAATTGCGGCACTAGGAACCAACGTGCTTATGGTTTTTCCGGGTGCACAACAGCAGGCGGGTGTGCGAAGCGGAGCGGGGTCGGCAACAACCCTCACAGAAGACGACGCGCTGGCGGTTTCGCGAGAATGTTCAGCCGTGCAGTATATTTCGCCTGGAGCGATAGCCGGCGGTCAGGTCATCGCAGGAAATTTGAATTGGTCAACAAGCATTCAAGGAGTAGGTACCGATTATCTTGAAATAAGGCAATGGCCTATTGAATATGGAGATTTCTTTACGGACCAAGATGTTAAAGCTGCTGCAAAGATCTGTATACTTGGAAGAACTGTTGCCGATAATCTTTTTCCTGATGCAAGTCCTGTCGATCAGACCGTTCGCATACGTAATGTTCCTTTCAAGGTCGCTGGTGTACTTACAAAAAAAGGACAAAACGCAATGGGCCAGGATCAGGATGATGTTATTCTTGCACCCTATACAACCGTTATTCGGAGACTTTCACATTGGCCCAACTTACGATATATACTTGTCTCTGCAACAAGTTTGAAGGATATTGCTGTAGCGCAAACACAAATTTCCGAGCTCTTACGAATGAGACACAAGATTCAACCTTATGATGTAGACGATTTTACTATTCGAAATCAAACTGATCTGGCTGCAACAGCGACAGCGACCACGCAAGTTCTCACTATCCTGCTGGCAAGCATCGCCTCTGTTTCATTGCTCGTCGGGGGGATCGGTATTATGAACATTATGCTGGTTTCCGTTACCGAGCGAACACGTGAAATAGGAATACGCATGTCTATCGGCGCTCGCGCCAGGGATATTCTTACACAATTCCTGATTGAAGCGCTTGTTTTGAGCTTGCTCGGCGGGATCACGGGAATCATCCTTGGTGTTGTCGGCTCAAATGTGATTTCCAGTCTCGCAAAATGGCCTACAATTATTACGGCATTTTCGATTATTCTTTCATTTGGGTTTTCTATTGCAATCGGCATTTTTTTCGGTTTCTATCCGGCAAGGAAAGCGGCTATGCTGAATCCCATTGATGCTTTAAGATACGAATAGTTCTTCCCCACAAAGTCCATCTTTTGCGCTGTTTTTTTGCAAAAGGTGGACTTCTCTTCTCTCTCCGATTTGCTTCCCGTCCAGAAATTTTTTAGCTTCGACTTCAGCAAACAATATATGTTGCTCTATACTATAGCGGTATACCGTTCATGTTCATCGACCTAAGTGCACTGGTATGAATGAAGTCTTGTAACTACTCAGCGTATATATTTTAGTAAAAAGAGAAGTGATCCCATCTTTAATATCCATGAGGATAACTTTCCCCCTTTCATAAAGGGGGAAGGGGATTCCACATTATCGAAGAACATATTGAATAGTTACGAAGTTTTCATAAATACAGATAAACGGAAGTGATATTGCAGCAAGATTATATTGGGCAGATGCCAAATCCCTTGACGCGAAAAGTGCATACATGAGTAAAGACTTTCGCATAGCAACCTTTCTAAGTTTTAGAACGCCATGGATGAAAAGGATATCATTGGACATCCTTTTGGGATTTCTGTTTATACAAACTGCTCTGATACCATCTTCCTTTGCACTTGATCCTCATAAGGCTATCACGCAGTACACTCACACTAACTGGCAAACTGAAGAAGGATTACCACAAATTGCGGTGCAGTGTATTACTCAGACACGCGATGGGTATCTCTGGGTGGGCACACAGGAAGGTATTGTCCGGTTTGACGGAGTAAAATTTACTGTCTTTGATAGAAATAATACGGAGGGAATTAATCACAATAGCATTCAGTCCCTCCTTCAAACCACCGATGGAAACTTGTGGGTGGGAACCGAAGGCGGTCTCACGCGAATGCAAGGTGGTAAATTCGTTTCCTACACCGGAGCAAATGGGCTTGCGAACAACAATGTTGCCGGTCTATACGAAGATGCTCAAAAAAATCTTTGGATTGCTACGAGCGGTGGCGGTCTCAGCGTATGGAAAAATGGCAAGTTTACAACATTCACAACAAAAGATGGACTTGCCGGCAACTATGTAACAAGTGTGACGGGAGGAAATGATGGAACCCTCTACATCGGCACGACCTCTGGGCTGGTAAAGTATGCCAACGGAGTCTTCACCACATATACAACCGCCGATGGACTTGCGGATAACGATATCAGAATTGTGTATCTCGATACTGACGGCGTTTTATGGGTCGGTACAGTCGGTGGACTCTGCCGATTCAAGAATCGGAAGTGGACGACTTTTACGACAAAAGATGGTTTGGTGAATGATCGAGTGAGGAGTCTGTGGAAAGACCGTGATGGGAACCTTTGGATTGGAACGAACGGCGGAGGCCTCAGCCGTATGTCGGGCACACGAATCTCTTCCTATTCTACTTTTGATGGATTGATCGACGGTTATGTCTCTGCATTTTGCGAAGACAGCGAGGGAAGTCTCTGGGTTGGGACGGTGGGCGGCGGACTGAATCGTTTCCATGACGGATGCTTTACGGTATACGGTGAGAAAGAAGGGTTGGCACAAGATAATGTACGTGCTATCTACGAAGCGCGTGATGGCTCAGTATGGGTCGGAGCAGATATTCGCGGCCTTACGCGCTTCAAAAACGGCTCGTTGAAAGTTTACACGGCGCCAAAAGCTCTTGCCAATGACGGTGTACGTGGTCTCTGTGAAGGTACGGATGGTTCTTTATGGATTGGGACGTTCGGCGGTGGTCTGTGCAGACTCAAAGATGGTAAGTTCACTACCTTTACCACAAAAGATGGGCTCGCACATGAAAGGATAAATAGTCTTTTTATGTCGAAAGACGGTACTCTCTGGATTGGAACACGCGGCGGCGGCATCTCTACATTCAAGAATGAAAAATTCAAAAACTATACGGTGAATAAAGGATTGGCAGGCGATATCGTTAGGACTATTTTAGAAACTAGCGATGGAAGCGTATGGATATCCACGAATAACGGATTAAATAGATTCAAAGATGGAAAGTTTATAAAATATTCTACGGAAAATGGGCTTTCATATAATATCATTTACTCTCTCTTTGAAGATGAAGCTAAAGCCCTTTGGATTGGGACATATGGCGGCGGCCTTAATAGATTTAAGGATGGTCGATTCACGGTATTGACGACAAAGCAAGGTATGTATGACAATGCTGTCTTTCAAATTCTTGAGGATAACCAAAAAAGTTTTTGGCTGACGTGCAATCGTGGAGTCTACCGTGTAAGCGAGAAGGAGTTGAATGACTGCGCCGATGGTAAAATCCAGACAGTACATTGCACGGTATTTGGAACAGCAGACGGGATGAGGAGTGCAAAGTGCAATGGAAGTTCGCAGCCTGCAGGGATTCGGACGAGGGATGGAAAACTGTGGATCCCAACGCTTAAGGGCGTGGCAATCGTTGACCCGGCAAGATTCGTGCAAAGTAACTTTTCTCCGCCGGTGTTTGTCGAGCAGGTTCTATTCGATAGGCGCTCAATAAAGATTGATAGCGTAGTACAACTTGGACCGGGGCATGGCGAACTTGAGGTTCACTATACAGCGCTGAGCTTCAAATATATGCTCGTGGGGTTTGACAAAGATTGGATCGATGCCGGCACTCGACGAGCTGGATATTATACAAACATTCCTCATGGGAGCTACACTTTCAATGTTATTGCCTGCAACAATGATGGTGTCTGGAATTTGAAAGGTGCAACGATCGAACTGGACATTGCTGCATATTTCTATCAAACGAATTGGTTCCGTGGTTTCATGACAGCGATCGCAATTTTGATGGGGCTCGGTGCATATCGAATTCGCGTCAAGAATATTCAGAGGCACGAACGAGAGCTAGTCCGGATCGTTGAAGGTCGGACAAAAGATCTTCAATTGGAAATCGGCGAGCGCAAGCGGGCTGAGCTGGCTCTGAGAGAAAGCGAATCGAAGATACGTACAATCCTTGCCTTTTCCCCGAACTCAACCGTCGTCACCGATTTGAATGGTAAAATCCTGGAATGTAATCAGGCGACATTAGTATTATATAACTTTTCGGATAAAACCGAACTGCTTGGAAAAAACTCATTAGAATTAATCGTACCGGAAGAAAGGGACAAAGCGACAAAAGAACTCAGTGCCGCTTTCGAAAAGGAATATTTGAGAAATCTAGAGTTCACTCTGATGACTAAAGATGGAAAAAAATTTCGAGGAGAATTTTCGGTTGGTGCAATACGAGACTCAGCAGGGAATCCGACATCATTCGTAACGATTGCTCAGGACATCACGGAACGCAAGAAAATTGAAGAAACGATGCTTAAATTTCGATTAGGTATTGAACGGTCGCCTGATGCCGTCTTTATTACTGATCCTTCCGGCACGATTATTTTTATAAATCCCGCATTCGAACATTTGTACGGTTACAGTTATCAAGAAGCTGTCGGGAGCACACCACGCATCCTTAAATCAGGGATGCTCTCTCCGACAGACTACAAGCTTCTTTGGAGCACGCTCCTCTCTAAGAAAGTAGTCTCTGGCGAGATCACTAACAAAACGAAGGACGGGCGCCTTCTCACTATCGAGGTTACCAATAATCCTATCATTGATGATCAAGACAATATTATTGGTTTTTTAGGAATTCATCGTGATGTCACAGCACGCAAGCATGCGGAAAATGCATTAAAGGAAAGTGAAAAGAAATACAAGAGTGTCATTGAAAACATACAAGACGTATTCTATCGCTCTGATAAAAACGGTCGGCTTATTATGGGCAGTCCTTCCGGTGCCCGCTTGTTTGGATATTCCTCTGTCGAAGAGATGCTCGGTCTGCCTCTAGAAATTTTATGGTTGAATCCTCATGAGCGAGAATTTGTAATCGCCAAGATCCGTGAGAAAGGACTGGTTCACGACTACGAAGCTACATTTGTCCGAAAGGATGGTACCGCTTTTCCGGTGACCATCAATGCTCATTTTTACTATGATGAAGCAGGGGCATTCCAAGGAACAGAAGGAATGATCCATGATATCACCGAGCGCAAACAAGCGGAAGAAGCATTAAGAGAATCCGAAGAGAAATTCCGGACTCTCGCTGAACAATCGCCAAATATGATTTTTATCAATAAGAATGGAAAAGTTGTCTATGCAAATGCGAAATGTGAAGAAATTATCGGGTACACGAAAGAGGAATTCTATTCTCCTGATTTCGACTTTATGACGCTAACTGCACCAAAGTATGTAGAAATGGTAAAGGGGTATTTTGAAAAACATGTGAAGGGCGAAGAAGTACAGTCGTACGAATATGCTGTTGTGACAAGACAAGGAAAGAGAATTGATACAATCATTACTACAAAATTAGTATCCTATGAAAAAGAACATGCTATTCTTGGCATCATCACAGACATCACTGAACGCAAGCGTGCAGAGCAGCAACTCCAAGAAAGCGAAGAGCGATACAGGCGACTTGTTTAGTTTTCACCAGATGCTATAACGGTGTATAGTGAAGAGAAAATAGTGTACGTCAATCCTGCGGCTGCGAAACTCATCGGCGCTACGGATGAATCTCAACTGCTCGGACTTCCATATCTTGACATTGTTCATCCCGATTATAGGGAAGCCGTTCATCAGCGGGTTGTCACTGGAATGACAGAACAAAAAACTTTACCGCCTATGGAAGAAAAATTTATCCGAATGGACGGAGCAGTCGTTGATGTGGAGACAACATCGTTGCCGATTATCTATAAAGGAAAGCCTGCTATGCAGGCCGTTTCACGAGATATTACCGAGCAAAAAAAGTTACAGAGCCAACTTCTTCAATCACAAAAGATTCAGAGCATCGGCACACTTGCCGGCGGTATTGCACATGACTTTAACAACATTCTTGCTATAATCCTCGGGTATTCAGCTATGCTGGAGAATTTCAAAGGTGATGGCAGAAAACATGCTGAGAGTGTTGCCGCCATTAATCAAGCGGTGGATCGAGGTGCAGCATTAGTGCGCCAGATACTGACGTTTGCACGAAAAACCGATGTCACAGTTGAACCGGTGAACATTCCCAATCTTGTCCATGAACTTCTTTCGATGCTGAAGCATACATTTCCGCAGACGATTACATTTACGCAAACTTACGCACCAGACCTTCCGGAAATCCTCGCCGATCGTACACAGATTCATCAAACACTATTGAACCTGTGCGTGAATTCACGGGATGCTATGCCCAATGGCGGATCGATCACTATTAAAGCGGAACAGCGCACAAAAGATAAGGTGCGCGGACGTTTTCCATTAGCTGATCAGGAAAAGTACGTCTGCATCAGCATAAGCGACACAGGCGAAGGAATGGACGAAGCAACGTACCTTCGTGTGTTCGACCCTTTCTTCACGACGAAAGAAAAAGGCAAAGGAACAGGTCTTGGTCTTTCAGTGGTGTACGGTGTGATGCAATCACACCATGGATTTGTGGATGTAGAAAGCAGTATGGGACATGGAACAACATTCTTGTTGTTCTTTCCGGTGCCGCCTCCTGCAGCCAAAAGCGAGGAACAGCTGCAACCGGAAAAAGTTAGAAAGGTAGGAGGACATGAAACAATTCTTCTCGTTGAAGACGAATATTTGTTATTGAAAAGACTTCGGAAGCTTTTGAAATCAAATGGGTACCAAACCTATACTGCAACCGACGGCAAAGAAGCCATGAAGATGTTCACGCGACACCATAATAAAATTGCTGCAGTGCTCTCCGATATCGGTTTGCCAAAGATGAATGGAATTGATGTATTCAAGAAACTTAAAGAAATGGATCCGCACGTGAAAGTCATTTTGGCAAGCGGTTACTTTGAGCCGGATATCAGACTCGATCTCCAGCATGCTGGAGCAAAAGGATTCATCCAGAAGCCGTATACAAATAATGAAGTTTTATGGAAACTCCGGGATGTCCTGGACGAAAAAAACACATAGAGATGATCAGAAAAATGTCCTCATCCCTGCATCTTGCATATTCGTAAACATCATCTATAACCCATCAAGGATCTGGAACTGGCTGCCGATGTGAATTGTTAGTTTTACATGATGAAAAGCATTTATTATATAGAGAAGCCGGGCATATAAAACAGCTTAAAGAGTTCATTGGAATAGACATTTGGAAAGAAATTCTTGGAATCAGGCAGGTGAACTTCAGACAAATGATTATCCTATGAAAAACAAACTCATCTATTTTGTAAAGATACTGCTGCTCGCTATTATCTATTTCGGTGCAGCAAAACTCGGTCTCTCTCTTGCCTTCTTACAAGCGCAAGTGTCGCCTATCTGGCCGCCGACAGGAATCGCACTTGCAGTCATGCTGGTGTTTGGTTACAAGATGTGGCCGGGCATATTCATCGGAGCTTTACTAACAAATATCGCAACAGCCGAAACACTGCCGGTAGCTCTCACAATCTCTCTCGGCAACACACTCGAAGTTCTTGTCGGCGCTTATCTTTTACAAAGGTTTGTGAGTTTTCAGAACTCAATGGATCGATTACGCGATGTACTCGGCTTGTTATTATTTGGTTGTACCGTGAGTCCGGCCATTAGTGCGACTATCGGTGTCAGTACGCTGGGTATTTCGGGGTTAATGCCCTGGAGCGAATACATCCCTGTCTGGTTGACCTGGCGCAGACTGGGGATGCTATGGGTTTAATCATTGTCACGCCATTTTTATTATCGTGGTCTGTACGTTCAACTATACACAAACCTCTTTTCTTTTGGCAAAAGATAGAACTATTTATTGGAATGACCCTTCTTCTTATCGTTGGTCATATTGTCCTGAGCGGCACATTCAATTATCCGTATCTCATGTTTCCATTTATTATCTGGTTAGCTTTAAGATTCGGTATGCGTGCGATCAGCACGGCAACATTGATCATAGCAACACTGGCCACGTATAACACCATTCACGGCATGGGACACTTCGTCGGTTCGTCAGAGAACGAAAGCCTTATTCTGCTGATTCTCTATATTGGCGTTATTGGCATCACAGGTATGGTATTGGCGGCTGTTGTGGCTAATGGACTTCGATTTGAAAAAGCGTTGCAACAAGCCAACGACCAACTGGAAGTGCGTGTTACCGAACGGACATCTGAATTGCAAGATGCTCTTAATAACATCAAGACACTTGGCGGGTTGCTGCCAATCTGCGCTAACTGCAAAAAAATCCGTGATGACCTGGGATATTGGCAGGCAGTAGAGAGTTATATTATGAAACACAGCGACGCTACATTTACACATGGTATGTGTCCAGATTGTATGAAGGAATATTTTCCCGACTATGTACCGGCAAACCATAGAAAGCCAGCTGATTCTGAAAAACATAAAGAATAGGAACATTGTAATTACTTGATGCTCGCCGATCTATCTGATTTGTTGACTTTCCGGATAACCAATAATTTCTTGAATCCGTTTAAGTAATTTTAAGAGTTGCTTCCGCTTATAAATTCTTGTAGCTTTATTTTAGGAGATGCGAGTTTACGAGTCAATCTTGTTGCCGCAAGACAAGTTAATATTCGCTCATGACTTTCCGTATTGTATTTTGTATAGGAATGTTGTACGCCGATTTAGCAGAGTAGGATATTCAAAAGAGATTATTGATTTTGATCTCTTCATTGCTCCAAATTAGGCAAGGACTTCATTCACAGACCCAAGTGCTCAAAAAGGAGCGCAGACGTTGTTAAGTCTAATCAACGAAGTTGATCTATTCTTTTCCTTTCTTTTATTTCCTCTCATATCTCTCTTCCATCTATCATTTACTAATCTGACAATTTCTCACACAATCCGATCAAAGATTCGCAGTCAGATTTCTTTAGGATTGATTGCCGATGCAAATGGAAGAGCGAGTATTGTTTGCTTTCGCTATATGCCGCCTAATGGACAAAGAACGAATTGAGGTGCACCATGGAACCGATGGGCAAAATTAAAATGACATCAAATCTTATATGCACTGCGATATCGAGTTATTGCACATCTGAGGCAAAAAAAATCACGATAAATGTTCTTATCGTGTTCTTACTTATGCACACGGTTCTGGTATCTTCTTCTTTTGCGCTTGATCCTCATAAGACAATCTTGCAGTACACTCACACCAATTGGCAGACTGACGATGGTTTACCACAGAATGCGGTGCAGTGCATCCAGCAAACACGGGATGGATATATTTGGGTGGGCACTCAAGAAGGTCTTGCCCGGTTTGATGGGGTAAATTTTACCGTCTTCGATAGAACCAATACAGAAGGAATCAATAATAACAGTATTCAATCGCTGAGTCAGACTGCTGATGGAAGTCTATGGGCGGGAACGCAGGGTGGTCTCACGCATATCGTCGGCGGCAGATTTATTACTTATACGATGGCAGATGGTCTTGCAAATGACAATGTATATGGTCTCTACGAAGATGCTCATCAAAATCTTTGGATTGCTACAGGCGGCGGTGGTCTCAACGTATGGAAAAACGGCAAGTTTAAAAATTATACTACAAAAGATGGACTGGCACACAATTTCATAACGAGCATTACAGGAGGAAAGGATGGAACAATTTACATCGGCACGACTAGAGGACTGACTAAATATTCCAATGGAATCTTTACTACTTACAGAACTGCCGAGGGTCTCTTCAATATTAATGTGCTCTCTTTGTGTCTCGATTCCGACAATGTTCTCTGGGTCGGTACAATCGCAGGGCTCTACCAATTGAAGAATGGGAAATGGACTATATTTAAGACAAAAAATGGTTTGACGAATGATCGTATACGGAGTATCCTCAATGATCGTGACGGCAACCTATGGATTGGGACAGAAGGAGGAGGAATTAACCGCATGCGGGGCACCCAGTTCTCTTATTATTCTATGAACGATGGATTGATTGATGTAAATGTCTGGACATTTTTTGAAGACAGTGAAGGAAATCTCTGGGTCGGTACATTGAGTGGCGGGCTGCATTGTTTTCACGATGGGAAATTTACAGTATACGGTGAAAAGGAAGGGTTAAGTCAAGATAATACTCGCGCTATATATGAAACACGTGACGGTTCAGTATGGGTTGGATCTGATAATCGTGGGCTTACGCGTTTCAAAGATGGATCATTGAAAATATACACAACGACATTTGATAATGCACGCTTTGGTGCGCGTGCCATCTCTGAAGGTTCCGATGGTTCTTTGTGGGTCGGGACATACGGTGGTGGTCTCTGTAGATTAAAGAATGGCAGATGGACCGCCCACACCACGAAAGACGGACTTGCAAACAACAGAATATTTAGTCTCTTCATGGCAAAAGATACTACTCTTTGGATCGGGACTCGCGGAAGCGGAATCTCTTTATTGAAGAATGGAAATTTCACAACCTACTCGACGAGCAATGGTTTGACAAACAACGAGATACGAAACATCCTGGAGGCAAGCGATGGAAGTATCTGGATTTGTACAAGTAATGGATTGAACAGATTGAAAGATGGTAAGATAACAAACTATACGACCAAGGAAGGACTTTCCTATAATATCGTGTACACAATCTTCGAGGATGAAAATAAAATTCTTTGGATCGGAACGTATGGCGGCGGTCTTAACAGATTGAAGGATGGCCGCTTCACGGCATTTTCTACACAACAAGGCATGTACGATAACACAGTATTTCAGATTATCGAAGACAATCAAAAGAACTTCTGGTTGACATGTAATCGGGGGATCTACCGTGTAAGCAAGAAGGAGTTGAACGACTATGCCGATGGAAAAATCCAGACAGTCCACTGCACGGTATTTGGAACAGCTGACGGACTGAGGAGCGTCAAGTGCAATGGGAGTTGTCAACCGGCGGGGATACGCACAAGGGACGGGAAAATATGGATACCGACCATGAAAGGTGTTGCAATTGTTGATCCGGCAAAATTCACGGAAAACAAGATTCCTCCACCTGTGTTTATCGAACAAGCTTTGTTTGACAAACACGCGGTACAAATTGATAGTGTCGTACAGCTGGGACCGGGGCAAGGCGATCTTGAGCTTCATTACACTGCATTGAGCTATGCAGCTCCAAAACTTGTGCGTTTCAAATACATGCTTGTTGGTTTCGACAAAGATTGGATCGATGCCGACACGTGACGCGTAGCGTATTACACCAACATTCCTCCTAGGAAATACACTTTTAAGATCATTGCTCGCAACAACGACGGTGATTGGAATTTAACCGGCGCAGCGCTCAAGGTAAACCTTTCTGCATATTATTATCAGACCATTTGGTTTCGTATCCTTATGGTGATTGTTGTACTCGTGGTTGGATTCGGTGTGTATCGATTTCGCATTAAAACTCTCCGAAGGGATGAACGAGAATTTGTCCGGATCGTTGATGACCGAACAAAGCACCTTCAACTGGAAATCGGTGAACGTAAGCGGATAGAAGAGGAATTACTGATTTTATCTTCGCGTTATGAAGCCATGCTCGCTTCCATTCCTGATATCATCATGGAGGTAGACAACGACAAGGTATACAGGTGGGGAAATCCAGCAGGAATTGAATTCTTTGGAGAAGATGTCATCGGAAAAGATGCAGAATTCTATTTCGAGGGTGAGCAAGAAACTTATCAGATTGTCCAATCTCTTTTTAATGGCGATGAAAACATTGTTTATGTCGAAAGCTGGCAGCGGCGTAAAGATGGTGAAAAACGTTTATTAGCATGGTGGTGTCGTGTGCTGAAAGATGAAAATGGCAATGTAACAGGAGCATTATCTACTGCGCGGGATATCACAGAGCGGAAGCGAGCAGAAGAAGTATTACGCGAAACAGAAAAAAACTTTCGACTGCTTTTTGAACAAAATCTCGCCGGCGTTTATCATACAACACTCGAAGGTGTTATTCTCGACTGTAATGATGCATTTATCACTATGCTTGGCTATAATTCTCTTGAAGAACTGAGAGTGCATCTGGTAACCGATCTCTATTTCAATAAGACCGCGCGAGAGGATTTTATATCCTATCTACGATCGCATGGTTTTATCAAAAATTCTGAAATTGCTCTCCGTCGAAAAGATGGTACTATCCTGTTTGCCCTAGAAAGCGCCACTTTTGTTACAGGGGATAGAGACTCTCTCCCTTCTACTATTCTCGGGACAATCATCGACATCACCGAGAGCAAACAGGCCGAAGAAGCACAAAGAGAAATCGAGGAACGCTATCAGCGCCTTGTTGAGTTTTCTCCCGATGCTATTGCAGTACACAGTGATGGGAAATTCTTATATGTCAATCCTGCTGCCATCAAACTTATCGGAGCAAAAGACGCATCAGAATTGATCGGCAAGCCATTCTTGGATATTGTTCATCCAGATTACAAAAACGCTGTAAACAAGCGAATCATGATGGGGATGGAAGAAGGTAAAACGCTCCCGTTAATTGAGGAAAAATTCCTCCGGCTGGATGGAGGAGTCATCGATGTAGAAGTAACATCTCTGCCGATTGTCTTAAAGGGAAAGCCTGCCATGCAGGTCGTTGCAAGCGACATCACAGAAAGAAAGAAACTTAGGATAGAACTTCTACAGTCGCAAAAAATGCAGAGTATTGGCACGCTTGCCGGAGGCATAGCACACGACTTTAATAATATTCTCGGCATTATTCTGGGATACACAGGGTTGCTTAACAAACATAAGTTAGATGATCAGAAGTTTACCGAGAGTCTCTCGGCCATTACTCAAACCGTTCAGCGAGGAGCGGCCCTTGTGCGTCAGATTTTGACATTCGCACGGAAGACAGATATCTTATTCGAACCGATCAACCTTATCGATCTGGCGCACGAACTGTTCTCTATGCTCAAGCAAACCTTTCCAAAGATAATTACAGTCCAAGAGGTCTTTGCGGAAGATCTTCCGTATATCCATGCTGACCATACGCAGATCCATCAAGCATTGTTAAATCTCTGCGTGAATGCGCGGGATGCGATGCCCAAGGGCGGTACAATTACCTTCAAAGCGGAGAAGCAACCGAGAGAACAAGTGCAAGAACGATTTCCAACAGCAGACCAAGATTCATATATTTGTATCAGTGTAACCGATACAGGTGAAGGAATGGACGAGTTAACACGTCTCAGAATATTTGATCCGTTTTTCACAACAAAACCATTGGGAAGAGGAACAGGTATGGGGCTGTCTGTTGTCTACGGTGTTATACAAGCGCATCATGGCTTCATTAATGTAGAAAGCCAATTGGGACGTGGAACTACTTTCCGACTCTACTTCCCTGTTCTGACCATAAATGAAAAAGATGTTCAGCCGCAAATGCCGACCGAATCCTTTGCGATTGGCGGCACGGAAACAATTTTATTCGTAGAGGATGAAGATCTTCTTGTCGAGACTGTTTGCATCTTTCTCGAATCAAAAGGATACGTTATGCATATTGCGTAAGATGGCATAGAGGCAGTCAAAGTGTATAAAGAGCATAGACACGAAATTGATCTTGTTCTTACTGATTTGGGTCTTCCGGGAATGACGGGAACAGATGAATTTAAGAAACTTAAAGAGATAAATCCGGATGTAAGTGTTATTTTTGCGAGCGGTTTTTTTGATCCGGATATTAAATCTGAACTCCTGAAAGCCGGAGCCAGGGGCTTTATACAAAAACCGTATATGCCGAATGATATTCTCAAGAAACTCCGCGAGGTGTTGGACGAGAAAAACGAATAGAAATGGTAAGAGAGGATAACTTCTTCTCAATTCATAGTTCCTTCTCGTCGGAAATTCATTTGCTATTGCGCAACAACATTCAACCAAAGCATTGTCTGTGGTGTCTAATAAACGCATGAATTTGTTTGCAGAGAATTGATAACGGAAACATTTTTACGTTTCATTCGTTCTTTAATCACTTAGGGCCGAGGAGTTACAACTAAATATTGATATTACGCAAAGAGGAAAAGAACGACTGTTATTCCCAGCCGGAGTCGTAAATTTGAAAAATTTTTGTTCGTAATTGGGGGGAGACAATATTAGTTATTCACTCTCTATAAGAACGTACAGTTGAACGTTTCACAGAAACCAATATAAGAAAGGAAAAACCTATGCAAGCAGCTATTAAGCGGCTAACCGTTGCATTCGTACTTATCATCGGAGTATTGATACTCCTATCGACTGTGGCACAAGCCCAGCCACAACGCATGTCGGTAAAGGAACGCGTCAAGATTTTGAAAGACACTCTGAAGTTAAATGACGAACAAACAATGAAGATCACAACTATTCTCGAAGATCAACGAGAAGAAATAACCACAGCAATGAATGACAACCGCGGTGATCGCAATGCGATGCATGCTGTAATGCAGGAAATTATGAAGAAGACCGACGACAAGATAAAAGAAGTGCTTACCGAAGATCAGGCAAGCAAATATGATGAGATGCTGAAAGCTCAACGTGCAAAGATGAACCGACGTAAGCAAGAAAGCAACAAACAATAAGACTCCACAATCGCAACTTCACACAGAGCCAGGTTTCCCCTGCCTGGCTTCTGTGTTTTTATATCGTCACAATTATTTTTCCTTCTTTTTCATTCTCGTTCTTGCTTCTCTCTCCATTTCTCGGTACTATTTTTCTGAAACCATTCTACGGATAGACATGCAAACTTACATACGCTCTACTTTTATCGTCATCGGTTTGGTACTACTTCAAACCACCTTCATCCCGTTCATCTCGCTTAGTGGATATCTCCCTGATCTTTTTATTTTGTATCTGGTATATATCGCTTTGCGCCGCGGACAGATCGAAGCAACCATCTGGGGGTTTATTATCGGTTTGCTTCAGGATATAATCGCTATAAAGTTTTTCGGGCTGGCCGCGCTCTCGAAGACCGTTGCCGGATTCGTGGCAGGCTATTTCTTCAATGAAAACACGACTGAGCAGACCCTTGGATCATACCGATATCTGTTGCTGGTCGGGATGTGTTCCATAGTTCATAATTTCGTGTACTTTGCCATTTTCTTCCAAGGAAGCGAAAATACAATTTTCTTCTCTACGCTGGAGTCTACGTTGGGAATGACGCTGTACACATGCATCATCGGCATTCTGCCAATGTTTTTCTTCTCCCGCAAATTCAATGTCTCGTGGGCACAATGATCACTGTGGACGAAATTGATGTATCTTCGCGGAGACGCGTTTTAGCGATCGTCATCATACTGGCATTCGTTGTCCTTTTTCTTCGGCTCTACCAGCTTCAATTGCTGTCGCATACGGAGTTTGGAAAAAAATCTGAGGAAAACAGTGTGCGCGTGGTTGTCAAAGAACCGGTGCGAGGATATATGTTCGATCGTACCGGTCGTCTCGTCGTGGATGTGGGACCAGCGTACTCGATCACTGTAACACCAGCGGTTTTCGACACAAACAATCTCACTTTCTTGAGTTCGCTACTGCAATTAGATCCTGCACTCATTCAAGGACGCATCAATCGCGGTCGTGCATATTCACGGTTTTCTCCCGTCCGCGTTATTCGTGATGTTGATTTCAAAACACTCTCCAAGGTGGAAGAAAATCTCTACTTACTCCCCGGAGTCAGCTATGATGTGGAATCCAAGCGATTGTATCCGTTCAACATACGTGCGCCGCATTTGCTCGGCTATTGCAAAGAAATTACCGATGCTCAACTTGCGAGGTCCGGCACTGCATATCAACAGGGTGACCTTGTCGGTTCATCCGGATTAGAGGCAAGTTACGAAACATTCCTCCGCGGCGAAAAGGGATACGAGTTCATCTCTGTCAATTCCAAAGGACAACTCCTTGGACCTCTGGAAGAAGGACGGCGTGATGTTCCTTCGAAAGAAGGATTCGATCTCATGCTTAGCATTGATTTCGGACTTCAAGCATTTGCAGAATCGCTCATGACAAATTATCGTGGTGCGTTGGTTGCCATCGACCCAAACGACGGCGGTGTGCTTGCGATGGTGAGCAAGCCGGATTTCGATCCGTCAGTGTTCAGCGGTGTCACTTCGTCTGAAGTCTGGGCAAAACTAAACACCGATCCTGACAAATCTCTTTTCAATCGTGCCACGATGACACGCTACCCGCCCGGCTCTACATTCAAGATGCTTATTGCAGCCGCAGCGCTGGAAGAAGGCATCATTGACGAGCATTACCGCATTACATGCAGAGGTTCATTCCGATTCGGGAAAAGAGTTTTCAAAGACGACAACGTACACGGATCTATTAATGTAGTAGAAGCTATTCAAAAATCGTGTGATGTATTTTTCTATCAACTCATCTTAAAAATTGGATTAGATAAGTTCTATGAATACGGCAAGCGGTTTGGATTCGGTAAGCCGACCGGAATTGATATTGGTGATGAAACATCGGGACTTATTCCATCCACCGAGTACTACGATCGAATATACGGAAAAGGAAAATGGACTCAGGGAAATCTCGTCAGTCTCGGCATTGGTCAAGGTGAGATCGGTGTCTCGCCGTTGCAGATGGCACAGTATGTCGCAGCTTTGGCAAACAACGGTACGCTCCTTCAGCCGCACGCAGTGAGTTCGATCCGCAATAAACGCACAAACAAAGTCGACATTATCGATCATAGTGAGATTCCGGTGTGGATTAATGGCGATGTGATGAGAATGATCCGAGAAGGTATGCGGCGTGTTGTTGAAGAACCAGGAGGCACTGGCGGCTTGGCACGTATCTCCGGAATCGTCTCAGCCGGAAAAACCGGAACCGCGCAGAATCCGCACGGTGCAGATCATGCATGGTACATCGGTTTTGCTCCGTTTGATCGGCCCAGAATTGCGATTGCCGTGATGTTGGAGAATGCCGGATTCGGCGGGACGAAAGCCGCTCCTATTGCCGGCATGGTTATGGAGAAATATCTTTTCGGTGAATTGCGCCGGAAAGTAAGCGCGAGCGTTTCTGCAACAACGCCGCATGACACAATAACGCACACAATTGAAAGAGGAAAACATTAATATGTTCTCGTACTTCAAAGAATATTTCGACTTCCGCGCGTTTTTCATCTGCCTTGCATTGGTGATCATTGGGTTAGTATCCATTTACAGCGCAACTTTCGATATCAACAACGCAGCGAACTTCTACCGTCAAGCTCTCTGGGCAGGTATTGGTTTCATCATCATGGTCGTTATATCTTTTATTCCCCTCCGAACTTTGCAGCGGCTTTCGATTTCTTTCTATTTTACTGTACTGGCGATCCTTGTGATCATCTTGGTTATTGGAAGTACCGTTAAAGGTTCGAAGAGTTGGTTTGGAATCGGTGGACTCGGTGGACAACCGTCTGAGTTTGCCAAGATTACAACTGTGCTGGCGTTCGCCTCCTATCTTTCTAGAACCGATGTCTCCATCTCGCGGGTCAAACATCTTTTCATCTCCCTATGCATATTCGCTGCACCGATGTTTCTTATCCTTGCCGAACCTGACCTCGGAACCACCATTGTCTTTTTTGCAGCCTTGCTGCCGTTACTCTATTGGGCAGGTGCATCAAATTTTATCCTTATTGCCATCCTCGTTCCTATTCTGGCAGCATTTGGTGCTCTCTTAGGTACAACACAATTTCTCATTGCAATTGTTATCGGTACAGTACTGCTGTACATCTTTCGTGAGAATAGATTTACGGTAGCAGTGGCATTTGGCATTACGTTAGCAATCGGACTTTCCGTTCAGGTTATATACGAACACATGCACGTGTATCAGCAAAAAAGAATTTCTGTGTTCCTGAATCCTGAAGCCGACCCTTTGGGTTCGGGCTATAATGTTGTTCAATCAAAAATTGCGATTGGCTCAGGTGGATTTTTCGGTAAAGGATTTCTCAAAGGAACGCAAACACAATTGAATTATATCCCTGAACAATGGACAGATTTTATTTTTTGCGTTACCGGAGAAGAGTTTGGATTTTTGGGGGCGTCGATCGTGTTAGGATTGTTTGCGGCGCTTTTGTTGCATGCACTTCGAGTTGCGAGCATTTCAAAAAATAGATTTAGTAGTCTGGCAGCGATTGGTATTATGGGAATTTTCGGCACACACATAATTATGAATACCGGCATGTCTATGGGATTGATGCCGGTGGTTGGTCTTCCACTGCCATTTCTCAGCTACGGCGGTTCTTCACTCGTTGCCAATATGATGATGATTGGACTGCTGATGAACTTCTATGCGAACCGGAAAGAGTATTAACCACTCTCTCCCATTGAGGACTCGTTTCGCATGACCATAAGACGATTGATAAAATAGAGTTCAAACGCCTTCTTCATTTGCTAAAATCCCAAAAGAGCTGTCATCGAGCTTCTTCTAGCTCCTTATATTTTGCCCACCAAATCCAATCCCGGCTTCAGCGTCTTTGCACCCGGTTTCCAGTTCATCGGGCATACTTCACCACCATGTTCAGCAACAAATTTTGCCGCCTGAAGTTTGCGAATAATTTCATCAATACTGCGGCCAATGCTGTTATTGTTGATTTCGTATGCCCTCAAGATACCCTGAGGATCAATCAGAAATGTTCCGCGAAGCGACAATCCCTCCTCCTCGATGAGCGTGCCGTATTCTGTGCATACCCGATGTGCTGGATCTGCCAACATGGGATAATTGATTTTCTTGATCGTTTCGGAAGCGTCGTGCCATGCCTTGTGCACAAATCCGGTGTCGACACTGACCGAAATAATTTCCGCACCTTCTGCTCTGATCTCGGCGTAATGATCTGCTAATTCTCCAAGTTCCGTCGGACACACAAATGAGAAGTCTGCCGGATAGAAGAACAGAACCACCCATTTGCCTCGATATTCTTTCAGAGAAATTTTCTTGATTTGGTCGTTCACATACGCATCTTCAGTGAAACCGGGAGCCGGTGTGTTGATTTTTACCATAAAATAATCCTCTTTCAATTAATGTTAAATTTGTAATAATTCACTATCACGATACCTAACAAAAAAACCAACGAGCGAAGTTCCCGTTGATTCTTACTATTTTTATCTCTCAAGACTTCTTGCGATCTTACAGGGAGACGGGAAAAATGGAGATTGGTGAATGAGACAAATCAGCACCGTATTGTTTGATCTTGGAAATGTCCTTGCATATATCAATTTCAGTGCATTCTGGCGCGACCTCGGATTTCTTCGGGCAGAAGAAATTGTTCCTTATAGAGATGGATACACATCTTTAACATTGCAATACGAGACCGGATACATTTCAACAGATGACTACTTGAATGGACTTCGATCTGTTTTCAATGATAAGTTCACGATTGTACAACTTGAGCAAGCATTTTCATGTATTATTCAACAACCTGTTAAAGGAGTAATAGATATTGTAAAACACGTATCTATCATACATCAAACGGCATTGGTCAGTAACACCAATGAGATTCATTACAGGCTCAGCCTCACAAAATTCGAAGCGCTCAAAATTCTTCGGAAGCATTATCTCTCGTACCAATTACGTGTGATGAAACCAGCGCCCGGTTTCTATGATGCCATCATCAAAGACCAGGGAATACTTCCTTCCAAGATGCTGTTCATTGATGATATTGCTGAGAATCTGAAAGCAGCAAAAAATGCAGGAATGCATGCAGTGCGGTTTGAAAATTCCGAGCAGTTGGAAACAGATTTACAAAATTTAGGTATCCTCTAATACCTTCCTATTATACAATTATTCAGACTGACCATCATCAATGAGATTACACTTTCACAACGCCAATGCCCGGCCGATCCATCAGCGTCACTTTTCCATTAATAATTTTAGTGCCGTCAAAAATATCGTTCTTGATGAGCAATGCGCCGTCAAGATCTGCCCAATCAACCATCGGTGAGAGATGCGATGCCGCGGAGATCGCGCACGATGTTTCCGTCATGCAGCCAACCATTACTTTCATTCCCAGCGAGCGAGCAAGTGTGAGCATCTTCTGCGCCTCGCGCATTCCCGTGCATTTCATCAATTTGATATTGATACCGTGATAGACGCCCACAGCTTTTTTTATATCGGTAAGACGCTGCACTCCTTCATCACCGATAATCGGAAGCGGTGAACGTTCTGTCAACCATGCCAAATCGTCTATCTGTTCTTTCGGCATCGGCTGTTCGATCATCACCATGTTTCGCTCGTTCAACCAGTGAAGCATTTCCAATGCTTTCTCTTTGTCCTTCCATCCTTGATTCACGTCACCGGTTAATGGTTTATCGGTGACCGAGCGAATCGTTTCGATCATCTCCTTATCAGTATCGCGGCCAAGTTTCACTTTCAACACTTTAAACTCTTCTGCTTCCTTCGTTTTCTGCCTTACAACTTCCGGCGTGTCTATACCGATAGTGAAGGACGTGTTCGGTGTTTTGTTTTTATCATATCCCCAAATATTGAACCACGGCTGTCCCATCAACTTGCCGATAAGATCGTGAAGCGCAATATCCACGGATGCCTTTGCGGCTGTGTTACCCGGTTCAATTGCATCGATGTCATTCAGAATGGTTTCAAGATCAAATGGATTTTCGTACTTGCTCAAATCAATTTTGGCGAGAAACGCCTGAACAGTTTCATGCGACTCACCAAGATACGGCGGCATAGAAGCTTCGCCATATCCAAGAATTCCATTCAATTCGATTTCGGTGAGCATCACCGGCGTTGTCGTTCGAGAGTTTGTTGCAATGGTGAATACATGCTTCAGTTCCAATGTGTACGGACGATACGTCAGTTTCATCGAACCGGTCTTGAAATGAGCCGAAATGTTTCCAGCAATAGATTTATAGGGATCGTTGATCATCATTGCGGCACCGGTTACAAGTGCGGTGGATTTAAGAAACTCTCTTCTGTTTTGTGACATTATTTTATGTTCCGTTATCTGTGCGACAATGCCAAGCTATTGAATTGATTGGATAAATTCAAATCACCTTTTGTCCCTTTATTTCATACTGTATGTTCAACTTGATGAACTGACAATTTAAACGGGCTGAACAAGCGACTACGACAAAACAATCCATAAATTGTTTTCATAGGCAATAATCTCCGGTTTTGTATGAGTGGATTATTCGGCTGAGGTGAGAATTCTTGAAATACATGCCGAAGTCCGATAACGACCCATGGGGAAAACTTTTAAGGCGTTCCTTCTTTTAATATAAAATATCCTAATTTTCGCTTGACTTTCTGCTGTTTTCCCGTAAATTTCATCTCCAGTGTGGGGAAAAGTGGGGAATTCGGGAAGAGAATTCCCGATGAATTTAGACATAAAAATTAAGAGGGCATTGTGTCATCATTTAAAGGTAGATATTCTTATTCAGTTGATGAGAAGGGGCGTGTGGCTCTCCCTGCAAAGCTGCGGATAAATATTGCAACGAGTGCGAAAGGAAATTTTGTTATTACACGCGGTTTCGAACGCTGCCTCTATGTGTATCCACAGGATGAATGGAACAAGCTGGAACAATTTGTCCGGAGTCTCTCATTCCTCGATGCGCAACATCGCTTCTATGCGCGAACGTTATTTGAACGCGCACATGATTCAAAGATCGACCAACAATCTCGAATCACACTTCCCCCGGACTTAATGAAGTTTGCTAATATTGAGAATGAAGTATTGATTCTCGGTGTGCTGGATCGGATTGAAATCTGGAACTCTTCTGTGTATGAAGAGTATCAGAAAAATCATCCGGACACTTATGAAACCGTTGCCGAACAGGTCTTTAAACCTCAGCACTAGTGTCGTGACACAGAGTGGAGACATACACATATCATACTCCCGTTCTTACACAGGAGGTTCTTACATATCTTCTCACTACGAAAAACGGGTTCTATGTTGATGGAACACTCGGCGGTGGAGGGCACGCGAAAGCGGTGCTTGAACGACTCGACCACTTGGGGAAAGTGATTGGAATTGATCTTGATGACGACGCATTGGCAGCATCACGTGAACGTCTAGCGCAATTTGGTGATCGCGCAATTATTGTAAAAGAAAATTTCAGAAATATTAAGTTTGTTCTTTCTCAACATGGAGTGAAAACGGTTCAAGGTGTGCTCCTCGATCTCGGTGTTTCATCGTTTCAAATTGATGAATCTGAAAAAGGATTCAGTTTCCGAACCGATGCGCAGCTCGATATGCGGATGGATCGTCATCAACAGGTAGACGCCAAGCATGTTGTCAACCAGTACGACGAACAATCGCTTGCGGATATTCTTTGGAACTATGGCGAAGAGAAACACGCGCGGCGGATTGCAAGAGCGATGGTACATTATCGCATCCAACATCCAATTGAATCCACAGGTCAGCTCGCCACTATAATAGAGCGAACCGTTGGCGGCCAGTTTCTAAATAAAACTCTGGCGAGAGTTTTTCAGGCGGTTCGGATTGAAGTGAACAATGAGATGGAAAATCTCCGGCACGCAATTCGTGATTGCATTGATGTCTTGAACCCTGGTGGGAGAATCGTCGTTCTCTCCTACCATTCACTGGAGGATCGCTTGATAAAAGAAGCATTTCGCACAGCATCGGCGCACTCGATTTCTTCGGGTCATAAAATTATCCCGGATACGATCGTGCAGCCTGTACTGAACGTGTTGACGCGAAAGCCGGTGACAGCATCGGAAGAAGAAATGGCGGCAAATCCTCGTTCACGGAGTGCAAAACTCCGTGCCGCCGAAAAAGTATAGGAAGAAAATGAATCGTGCAACCTGAAACACAAAATCTTGGTGAAGTGTATGCTGCTCGTGCAATGGCAGAATCCGAACCATTGGTTTCTACGATTTCTATTCCAAAAATTCGTGAAGCGCGGGATATGGTGTATAATGGAACAGACACCATGTCGAGCAAAGAGACAACAACACCTGATGGCACTCCATTGGCCATCAACAAAAAGCAGAGTCGGCGGAAGGTATCTCCGTTTACCATTATCTTAATTCTTCTTGGCGGTGCTGTAGCAAGTGTTCTCTATATAGGTAATATCTTAGCGGTTGGTCAGCTCATGGCACAGAACAATCAGCTTCAAATAAAACACCGGCAAATCCTCAATGGACAGGAACTGCTGAAGGCGCAGATCAGCCGGTTATCTGGTCTTGAACGAATCCAGCAGATTGCCCGCGATCAGTTGGGATTGCAGAATTCGAAACAGCTTCCCGTGTGGATCGAGATCAATCCTGAGCGCGTGAACCAAGTGGAAGAAGTGCTCCAACAACAGATGGAACATAGGCGATGACCGATCGGGATAGAGAACATGCTGTTCAGGGAAAAGAGACCGTGTCTCTCTCCCGTTCCCGTTTCCTGATACTAAAACTTTTCTTCGCCATTTTCTTCACCGTCATTTTTTCTCGGTTAGTGAAGATCCAGGTTATCGATGCCGGTACGTACAAAGACTTAGCACGAAAACAGTATGAGAGATCGTTCATCTTGCCGGCAACGCGCGGAAACATCTTCGACCGGAATGGTAATGTCATTGTTTCGAATACGATATTACTTTCGTTTGCCGCTGACCCAAAGATTATTGGCGACCGTCAAGACCATGTGGCAGAAATATTTGCACGCGTTTTTGGAAAGCCCTCTTCATTCTATCTTGAAAAAATGCGCGAGACACATGAAGATCAAAACATGCGACGATTTGTCTGGCTTGAGCGCAGAGTGACCCCTGAGATCGCCCGCCGTATCGAAGCGGCAAAACTCGAAGGCATCGTGGTCATCAACGAACCGAAACGGTTATATCATTACGATGAACTTGCCGGAGCGCTGCTTGGGTTTACCAATATCGACAACAAAGGAATCTCAGGTATCGAATTTCAATATGATAACGATTTGAAGGGTTGCAACGGTTCTGTCGTCATGCAGCGAGATGGATTGGGACGTGTGCGTCCTTCCGCAGATTACCCTCGTCGCGAACCAATAAATGGGAAAGACATTTTTCTTACCATCGATGTCAAATATCAAGCGATTGTGGATGAAGAATTGAAGCACGGTGTTGAAGTGAACAAAGCGGATGGTGGGTGTGCGGTGATTGTAAATCCGAAGACAGGGGAAGTTCTTGCGATGTCCGTCTATCCGTGTATCAATTCAAACGATGTTAGTTCGCTCAACATAGCCGATGCACGCAACCGTATCATTAGCGATGTGTTTGAACCGGGTTCTGTATTTAAAGTGGTTACAGCCGCCGCTGCATTTGAGAACAATCTCGTTACACCAGAAAGCCGTTTCAATGCTGAACATGGAAAGATGAAAGTGTCCCTTGGCGGCAATAAGTTTCGTTTCATCAGCGATTCCCATGAGTTCGACTATCTTACATTCCAGGAAGCGATCGAGGTATCCAGCAATATCGTGCTGGCAAAAGTGGGAAAATTACTTGGCGGGGAAAAATTATATCGCAAAGCACGTGACTTTGGATTTGGGATGATTACAGGCATTGATCTTCCCGGTGAAGTCCGCGGAGTGCTGAAGAAACCGATTGACCATGACTGGTCAGGCACTACGACTCAAACCATGTCGTATGGATATGAAATCGGTGCAACACCTCTTCAAATTGTCTGCACGTATGCGGCTATCGCCAACAACGGGGTGCTCATGAAACCCTTTGTCGTTACTCACATTGAAGACGGCAATGGCGAAACAATTGCTGAGCAAAAGCCGCAAGCAATCAGACGCGTTGTATCACAGAAAACACTCAATCAACTTTTGCCCGCATTTGAAGGAGTTGTTGAACGCGGAACAGGAAAAGAAGTGCAAATCAATGATGTGCGGATCGCTGGTAAAACCGGAACATCGCGCAAGTATTTTGGCGGTAAATACGTGGAGAATAACTATACAGCGTCGTTTGTAGGTTTCTATCCAGTAGAAGATCCGCAAGTCGTTTGTTTAGTGATGATGGACAATCCGCGCTCACGAGGGTACTACGGCGGCAGCACCACCGGACCGGTGTTTCGTGCCATTGCAGAACGCGTGATTATGACATCATATAAATTTTCCCGAACTACAATTGCAAAGGATCCTGCTGCACGCGGCAGCATTGTTGTTCCCGATGTACGTATGCTGCAATTGTTGTTAGCAAAAAAAATGCTCACAAACTACGGACTCAATTGTCAAATATTTGGAAAGGGTAATTTGGTCGTCAAGCAAACTCCTGAACCAGGGAAAAAAGTCGAAAGAGACGAGACAGTCTCTCTCATCCTCGACGGCGAATCCGTTGTTTCGTCTGATGGAATGATTGCAGTGCCGGATGTACGAGGAATGAGCATTCGTCGTGCAATGAATCGGCTTGTTTCAGATGAATTTGAAGTAAAAGTACAGGGATCCGGTGTCGTGACACAACAATTCCCAACCGCGGGTGAACGAACGCGGCTGGGCTCATCTATCACACTTACCTGTATGCCGCGCACTATGGCACAGGCATCATTATATTGAATTGATCTACTTATGAAACTCTCTCAATTACTCGAAGGTGTTACGGTTTCCAAATTGTTCCAAACGATGTATGGACAGATGGTCGTTACACATGAAGTAGAAATCAACAAACTCCAGTACGACTCACGGAAAATCCAACGCGATGATTGCTTTGTTGCACTCAAGGGAACGACAAGTGACGGACATACCTATCTTCAGGGTGCTATTAATCAAGGTGTGAAAGTTGTCGTCCTACAAGATGATAATGCACTTCCGGATCCGTTCTGTATGCATGTTGGTGTCATTAAAGTCGTAGTACCGGATACGCGAAAAGCGCTTGCCGTGATGTCGTCGAATTATTATGGTCATCCATCTAAAAAATTAAAATTTATCGGTGTAACTGGTACGAACGGAAAAACTACTACTTCTCACCTGGTGAAGTCGATTCTGGAAGCTGCCGGAGAGAAAGTTGGCTTGGTCGGGACGATTGAATATAAAATCGGCGAACGTGTCATTCCGGCTACGCATACAACACCCGAATCGCTTGAGCTCAACGAACTCTTTGCTTCGATGGTGGAAGAAAAATGCACTTCGGTATCGATGGAGATATCTTCGCACGCATTGGATCAGTCTCGCGTCTTTGGAATAGATTTCGATGTTGCCATCTTCACGAATCTGACACAGGACCATCTCGATTACCATGGAACGATGGAAAAATATTTCGAAGCGAAGAAAATTCTCTTTATGGATTTGAAACCATCTGGTTGCGCTATTATCAACAATGATGATCGGCGAGGAGTTCAGATACGTGACGCTATCAACACGAGAACAATTTCCTACGGCATTACCTCTGCCGCTGATGTTCAAGTAAAAAATATGAAGTTTAGCATCACTGGAACAACACTTACATTGAGTGATGGACATGGAGAATTCACATTCACCATGCCGCTTATTGGAAAGTTTAACGTCTATAATGTCCTCGCAGCATATTCTGCCGGCATTGCACTTGGAATTCCACGCGAACAAATTTTAACTGGTATCAACAATCTGAAAAATGTTCGCGGGAGATTTGAACGTATTGTTTCTCCTGCAGGATGGACCGGAATTGTCGACTACGCGCACACACCGGACGCGCTTGAGAATTGTCTGAAAACGATTCACGATATTCTGCCGACACAGAATCGAGGTCGTATTATTACTGTGTTCGGTGCCGGTGGTGATCGCGATAAAACAAAACGTCCATTAATGGGTCGTATTGCAGGTGAATATAGTGATATCGTCATCGTAACGACCGATAATCCGAGGACAGAAGATCCAGAAAAAATCATTGACGACATCGTGCATGGCGTTATTCGTCATGCGAGTGTGCTGCGTGAAATAGATCGGAGAACAGCAATTGAACGTGCTGTCAATTGTGCACAGCGCGGCGACGTCATTCTCGTTGCAGGAAAAGGACATGAGGATTACCAGGTAGTTGGTCAAGAGAAAATCCATTTCAGTGACCGCGAAGTTCTGGAAAGTCTTTTATGATTGCACTGATAACTCTGATTTTCGACAGATCCAAAATTTCGCAGATGTGTCGTCTGTGGACTCAATGGTCTGCGTTTCATCAAAATAATCTGAGCACTCAAGAATGAAATTGACCAAGCCCGACATCCTCGCACTACCGCATCATAAAGCGATTGGGTTTGATGGACTGAAGAATTTTAAAATCCCCGGTATTTCGATCGATTCACGGACCATGAAGGCAGGTGAACTCTTCATTGCCATTCGAGGTGATCAATTCGACGGACATAATTTTATTTCCAAAGCCATCGAAATGGGTGCAGCCGGCATCATTGTTGAGCGCCGATGGGCAGAAGCGAATGCAACAATGATGGTGAGCATCCATACCCCCAGACTCACCGTCGAAAATACCATTCATGCTCTTGGGCACCTTGCCAGATTATATCGACGAAAGTACGCCATTCCGTTTATTGCAGTGGGCGGATCTAACGGGAAGACGACAACAAAAGAAATGCTAAAGAGTATCCTCGGTCAAAAATATAGCGTGCTGTGCACAGAAGGAAATTTGAACAACCATATCGGTGTACCGCAAACACTCTTTCAGTTAAAGAAAAAACATGAGATTGCAGTTATCGAGATCGGCACTAATCATCTGGGCGAAATTGAATATCTCTGCACCGTTTTGGAACCAACACACGGATTAATCACTAACATTGGTCGTGAGCATCTGGAATTCTTCGGCTCGATAGAAGGCGTCGCCAAGGCAGAAGGTGAACTCTTTGATTGGCTGGCAAAGCATAACGGTACTTCTTTCGTCAATACGGATGACAAGCATCTTGTGCATCTAACAAAGAGGTTAAAGAAAACAGTACGCTACGGATTTTCTTCTCGAGGCACATCTATCAAGGGAACGGTAGAATCATATAACGCGAATGCCCAAGCCCTCTTGCGTGTGAAGCCGCGAACCAAAAAGGCATTCGATATTACTGTGGGTGCTCCCGGAGAACACAACGCACAGAATGCTCTTGCTGCAACAGCCGTGGGTCTTGCTTTGAAAGTACCGCGTGTGAACATTCAAAATGCTCTTGGTTCATTCCAATCAGCCAGTAAAAGGATGCAAATTCAGCGGACTGCAAAAATAATCATCTTGAATGATACATACAATGCAAATCCTGATTCTACACTTGCAGCATTAGCAACGCTGCATGCCATGGTATCAAAGGGAAAGAAGATTGCAGTGCTGTCTGATATGCTGGAACTCGGACATCAAGCAAAAGAGTTACATCAACAAATTGGAAGAGCCCTCGTTCAGTACGGTGTCGATATTCTTTTTACCGTTGGCGCTCTCTCAAAACATACATATGATGCCGCGTTCGTGGAGACTAAAGCACATTTTGAAAATAAAATCGTGCTTATCGAGCATTTGCTTCATACACTCAACGATGGTGACATCGTTCTCATCAAAGGGTCGCGCGGAATGAAAATGGAAGAAGTAGTTTTCGCTCTCGATGAGCATTGTTTACAGAAGGTAAAAACATAACTTATGCTGTTCTATCTTTTTACATACTTGCATAGAACATTTGACTTTCCGGGTTTGGGTGTATTCCGATACATCACCTTCCGCGCCGGTGTTGCTGCTGTGACAGCATTGATCATTTCGTTCTGGCTCGGGCCAAAGATCATTCGTACGCTGCGTGAACTCCAGATCGGCGAGGCAGCAAAACTTGAAGCACCCAAGACGCATCTCGTAAAAGCCGGTACACCGACCATGGGCGGATTGATCGTCCTTCTCTCAGTACTCATCCCTGCTTTGCTTTGGACAGATTTAAAGAATGTGTATATCTTGCTCATTCTCTTTGTCACTGTCACACTTGGTACTGTCGGATTCCTGGATGATTATTTGAAAGTTGTCAGAAAAAAACCAAAAGGGCTTATCGGTAAATATAAAATTGTAGGACAGGTCTTTGTTGGATTAGTCGTCGGCAGCGTGATCTACTTTTTCCCGCAATGGATTGATCCGGAGCTGGTTCGGTTAAAATCAAGTACCACTGTTCCTTTTTTCAAATATCTTGAATTCGATTTTGGAATATTCTATATCCCGGTGGTCATATTCGTCATTACCGCAACATCAAATGCCGTGAACTTGACAGACGGACTCGACGGATTAGCAATTGGAAATGTCGGTATTGTATGTTCCACACTTGCCATCATTACGTATGTCTCGGGACATGCGATTTGGAGCCAATATCTCACCATTCCCTATTTACGCGGCAATGGCGAACTGACAATTTATTGTGCTGCAATCACTGGCGCATCGCTGGGATTTCTCTGGTTTAATTCGTACCCGGCGCAAGTATTTATGGGTGATACCGGTTCGCTTGCGCTCGGCGGTGTTATCGGTGCTATATGCGTATTGATCAAAAAGGAACTTCTCCTGCCAACACTTGGCGGTGTATTCTTGATGGAAACAGTGTCGGTCATTATTCAGCGGTTCTATTTTAAATATACCAAGAGACGCTACGGTGAAGGCAGACGCGTCTTTAAAATGGCGCCCATTCATCACCACTTTGAATTGCTCGGTTGGTCGGAACCAAAAATTGTTACGAGGTTTTATATCATCGCTATTTTGCTGATGATATTAAGTTTGGCAACATTTAAGGTGCGGTAATTTCCAGAATGGATAGTACGTTTCTCCATAAGAAAAAAGTTTCTGTTATCGGTGCGGCACGAAGCGGTGTTGCCGTTGCACAACTGCTTCGATCACAAGGAGCCAATGTGTTTGTCAGTGACTCTTCTTCGGCAGAGAAGCTGCAATCCTCAATTTCCAATCTCCAATCTGAAAAGATTGAATTTGAGGTCGGCAAACATTCGGATCTTGTCTATCATTGCGAGCTCATGGTGATTAGCCCTGGTGTTCCCAGCAATGCGCTTGTTGTTCTTGAAGCACAGAAACGCAGTATCAAAGTTGTTAGTGAACTTGAAGTTAGTAGTTGGTTTTGCCGGTCACCCATTGTGGCAATTACCGGTAGCAATGGAAAAACAACAACCGCAACTTTAATTGGAAGGATACTCGACCATGCAAAGAAAAAACATGTTGTTGCTGGTAACATTGGAACGGCATTCTCATCTATCGTTTTGGAACTGGATGAAACAGATGTTGCTGTTCTGGAAGTGAGCAGCTTTCAATTGGATCATATCGAGACTTTCCGATCAAAGACTTCAATCCTGCTGAATATAACGCCGGATCACTTGGATCGGTATAATCACTCGATGGAGAAGTATGCAGCTTCCAAAGCACGAATCTTTAAAAATCAACGCTCAGATGACGTGCTCATCTATAATGCAGATGATGAATGGACAAACCGAGTCGTCTCTCAAGCACAAAGCCGTAAGGTTGCTTTCAGTATACAGCAAAAACTGAATGAAGGTGCATTTGTCGAAAACGAAAAGCTTGTCGTTTCTCTTGGAGGAGTCAAAACGGAAATCATCGACATCGATCAGATTTTCATCAAAGGCATACACAATCTTTATAATTCGATGGCAGCGGCACTTGCAGGACAACTGCTTGGAGTTGAGGCAGATTCGATTCAATCAACATTGAAGACATTCGAAGGAGTTGAGCATCGTCTGGAGTTTGTTCGAGAACTCAACAGCGTTCGCTATTATAACGATTCGAAGGCCACCAATGTGGATTCAGTATGGTACGCGCTGCAAGCATTCAAAGAACCGATTGTGCTGCTCCTTGGAGGTCGTGACAAAGGAAATGATTATTCCCGATTAGCCAAACTTGTGAAGAAACAAGTGAAGGCGATTATTGCCATCGGCGAATCGGCAGATAAAGTAGAACAAGCATTTCGTGGAACGTCCGCCATTATAAAGACAGCGTCGATGGATGAAGCAGTCTCGACAGCTCAGTCCCTCGCACAATCTGGAGATGTGGTTCTCCTTTCACCGGCATGCGCATCATTCGACTGGTTTAAGAATTACGAACACCGCGGTCAAGTGTTCAAAGAACTTGTGAAGAATTTATGATTTCAAAGATATCACTAACTGTACACAGATGGTTGATTTCTCGGAATATGAATATGTATAATCCGTTATCTGCGAAACATCCGCGTAATCAGAGTAATCAATGCTGAAGATTCAACGAAATCATATTGACATCTGGCTGCTCATTGTCGTGCTCGGACTGATGGTTGTTAGTCTCGGCGTCGTTTATAGCGCATCTGCGGAATGGTCATTAAAGCGCTTCGAAACTCAAAGTCATTACCTCGACCTGCATGCAATCAAAGTATTGCTCAGCATTAGTGCCCTGTTTGTAGGCTTGAGCATTCCGTACGGTTTTTATAAGAAATTCACAAAGCTCGCGCTCATGATTGCCGTGTTATTTTTAATTATCACTTTCGTGCTCGGAGGTGAAACGAAAGGTGCCGTTCGTTGGCTTCGCTTCGGCGGATTAGGATTTCAGCCATCAGAATTTGCAAAATTTGCATTGCTATTCCATATAAGTTTCTTGCTGGCAACAAAAGGTGAAAATATCAGAGATTTTAAAAAAGGATTTCTCCCTGTCATCATTTGGATTGGGACTGTTACCGGGTTAGTGCTTGCGCAACCCAATCTCAGCACTGGTTTGATGCTGTTTGTGTTGACGGTGGTGCTCCTGTATGTGGGCCGCGTCCGACTTCCACATCTTCTCGGGATGATTCTCGTTGCCGTCTGTCTGTTTGCTCTCTATGTGCTATTTATGGCGTATGTATTGAACCGTCCGTATCAGTTGCAGCGCATCATGCATTTCGTACAAGGAGATCCGAACGGCAAACATAATTATCAACTCTGGCAGGGTATAATCGGCTTCGGTAATGGCGGATTGTTCGGCGTCGGTCCTGGCGAGAGCCGACAACGTGATTTGTTTTTGCCCGAATCATACAATGACTTTATTTATTCCATTGTCGGAGAAGAATATGGATTGATCGGTACGCTCGTTGTGCTGGGTGCATTTTTGTTTGTGATGCTTCGCGGTTTTCGAATTGCGAAATATGCAAAAGATGATTTCGCACGGTTTCTTGCTATTGCCATTACAAGTACAATTACGTTGTATGCATTAGTGAATGCGAGTGTGGCACTGGGAATTTTTCCCACCACAGGTTTACCGATGCCATTTATCAGTTATGGAGGTTCGTCTTTGATGCTGTCGGCGTTTTCCATCGGCGTGCTGCTGAATATTTCAGCACACACGGATTTGCATCCACGGATGATTAAATCTGTAGAAAGCGATGTGGCAACACTTACACCGGAGACAGGTCTCGGAAAAGCGTATTAAAGAGTGCCGAAAGAGAAACTGAGAATTCTCATCGCGGCAGGCGGAACCGGCGGTCATGTGTTTCCGGCAATCGCCATCGCAGATGAAATAAGAAAGTTGAAACCAAATGCGGAATTCTTGTTCGTCGGTACAGAAGGGAAAATTGAAGCGCGCGTTGTTCCTCACCGAGGATACACGCTTGCAAATATCTGGATCAGCGGATTCCATCGTAGCTTGCGGATGGACAATTTGCTGTTTCCGATAAAAGTAGTTGTTTCACTTGTTCAATCGTTCTTTCTCATGAGAAAGTTTCAACCGAATGTTGTGATCGGAACCGGCGGCTATGTGTGCGGACCTATATTATTGATTGCATCAATGCTCGGAGTTCCGACCGTTATTCACGAGTCGAACAGTTATCCGGGAGTGACAACACGGTTACTTTCAACGAGGGCAACAAGGATCTTTACGGCGTTCAATGCAACAACGCGATGGCTAAAGCAAAAAGACAATGTTGAACTTATAGGTACACCAACGCGAGATGTACTTGGAACAATATCACAGGAACATGGAATTCGATTTTTCAATCTCGATCCATCGAAAAAAACAGTGCTCATATTCGGCGGAAGTCTCGGTGCAACATCCATCAATCAGGCTGTGAGAGAAATGATACATGAATTGACAGGTGCTGGAATACAGTTGATATGGCAAACAGGAAAATCAGACATGATGCTCGTGGATGAAATGAAAACAAAAAAGAACACATGGGTTGGTGTATTCATCGATAAAATGGAATATGCGTTTGCCGCAGCTGATGTTGTTGTTTGTCGTGCCGGAGCAACAACACTGGCAGAATTGACACGTCTGGGCAAAGCAGCAATTCTCGTACCCTATCCGTACGCAGCTGCGGATCATCAGACGTTCAACGCACGCTCACTCGTCGATGCCGGTGCGGCAGTTATGATAACAGATCGGAATGTGAAGGCAACATTGAAGGATGAATTGATTTCTTTATTGAGCGAGAACAAGAAACGGCAGCAGATGAGTGATGCTTGCCGGAAGCTTGGAAAACCAAACGCCGGCAGTGAGATTGCGCACCGAATTCTTGATATAGTAAAGTAATCATGAACGGGAAAACATTCAAATATAAGCTCGATTTTTATTACCAGCAAACGCTGATATATCTTCTCACGATGGTATTGTACGCCGGCATCCGTGGTAGTTTTGTGGAAAGCCAGTTCAGTTTCGTGTTTATGGATCCTATTGTGTACATCATCGTGTTCTTTTTTTGTATATCCTTAATTGTACTGTTTCTCAATATCTGGCGCGATCGAAAATTCATTATAACCTCGGAACAAATGATATTTCATTCGCGGCACCGGGAACGGATTTTTGAAATCAAAGATATCGAGTGGATACACATCGGCAAGGAACGATTCGTGCAAACGGCTGGACGGTTTCAACAAATTTCTATCAAGATGAACAACCGAGCGATTCCAATTCGAATTCGAGTCGGACGATATGAGCACAATCGTGAGCTTGTTGCTGAAATGGAAAAAATCGCAAAAACAGTGCCCGGTAAAAAACAACGTCGTTTTGACATCAGACGGTACAGACAAAATTCAACTTTCTTTCAACGGGAATTGTAATAGATGTTTCGTTCTATTAAGAAATTACATTTTATTGGGATCGGCGGTATCGGGATGAGTGGCATAGCGGAAATTCTGCTCGATCAGGGATTTAAGATCAGTGGCTCCGATCGTGCGCTTTCTGAAGTGACGGAACGTCTCCAAAAACTTGGTGCCAGTATATTCGAAGGGCATCGTGTAGAAAATATAGCACAAGATGTAGACACGATTGTGTACTCTTCTGCGGTACAACCGGATAACCCGGAAATTCTCGAAGCCCAGAAGCGAAACATTCCCATCGTGCGTCGCGCCGAAATGCTTGCTGAAGTTATGCGCTTGAAATATGGCATCGGTATCGCCGGCACTCACGGAAAGACAACGACGACTTCGATGACAAGTCTTGTACTGATGGAAGGCGGACTTGATCCAACAGTCATTGTCGGCGGTAAATTAAGCGGATTAGGCGGAACAAATGCGCGTCTTGGACGCGGTGAATTCATCGTTGTAGAGGCGGATGAATATGATCGTTCATTCTTGTCCATCACACCGACCATTGCCGTGTTGACTACACTCGAAACCGACCATCTTGATTGTTATCGTGATTTGGAAGATATCAAAAGCGCATTTATTCAGTTTGCATCAAAAGTACCATTCTACGGATTTATCGTTCTCTGCCTCGATGAACCGGCGCTGTTGGATATTATGCCGCACCTGAGCAGAAAGAAAATTGTTACCTATGGTCTTAATCCGCAAGCGGACGTTCAAGCGGTGGACATCCGACACAAGGATAACTCAACCGCGTACACGCTTGTTCGTAGTAATCAAGAACTCGGCACAATCATGCTTCAGGTGCCGGGTATACATAACGTTCAGAACTCACTAGGCGCAATCACCGTCGCATTGGAACTTGGCATTCCATTTAAAAAGATCAAAGCTGGCATCGAGAAATTTGCGGGCGTCTATCGGCGTTGGGAAAAGAAAGGCGAAGTGAACGATATTGCATTGTACGACGATTACGCTCATCATCCAACAGAATGCAGAGCAACCCTCTCCGGCGTGAAGTTAGGCTGGCGACGACGGATAGTTTGTGTATTCCAACCACACCTGTACAGCCGTACTCGCGATTTCTATGAAGACTTCGGCAAGTCGTTCCTGTTATCAGATGTGCTGGTTGTTACAAATGTATACCCTGCGCGCGAGGAACCGATTCAAGGGGTGAACGGTGAGTTAATCGTGAACGCAGCAAAGCAGTTTGGTCATAAAGATGTTCATTATGTTCCGGACAAAAAAATGGTCCCTGCTTTTCTGAAGTCTATCGTGAAATCAGGTGATATTGTAATAACAATGGGTGCAGGTGATATCTGGAAATATGGTGAAGAATTTTTGAATCAAATAAAAAATCAAAAGTAAAAAGGAAATATCTAAACAGGTTAAATATACTCCTTTGCATGAAACAATGATATCATTAACTGACATACAGAAGATACTTCGCGGTAACATTGCTGTTGATGAACCGATGGCAAAATATACATGGATGAAAGTCGGTGGCCCGGCAGATTTCTATATCGAACCGACGGACAAAGATGATCTTAAGGCAATCGTCGCTTATTTCCACACGCATCATTATTCATGGATGGTTCTTGGTCGGGGAAGCAATGTGCTTGTCAGTGATGAAGGAATTCGAGGTGCTGTTATAAATGTTGAACAGGCGCTTTCAAAAATTTATATCGAAGGCGGTCTTGTCATTGCTGAAGCCGGAGTACGGTTGACAAAATTTGTCGATTTCTGCATTCAGAATGAACTTGCCGGCGTGGAAATGCTTGCGGGAATTCCCGGTACTATCGGCGGCGCGGTAGCGATGAATGCCGGTGCTCACGGCAGTGAAATCGCTGATCATCTTGTTGAAGTTGAAGTTATCCGCGACGGACATACACAGCAAGTGAAAAATGAAAATGCACAGTTTACATATCGGCATTCGGGATTTGATCAAGATGTGGTGCTAAGTGCAGCATTTAAGCTTCAACGAGGAGGCAAAGAGCCGCTGAGTGTAAAGCGTCGGGAATTGATCCTTCGTCGCAACGAGACACAGCCGCTGGAGTTTCCAAACCTTGGCAGTATGTTCAAGAACCCACCGAATACATTTGCGGCAAAATTGATTGAACAAGCCGGATTAAAAGGCAAGAGAGTGGGCGATGCGCAGATATCGGAGAAGCATGCAAATTTCATCATCAATCTCGGCAATGCAAAAGCAGAGGATATAGTAAAGCTCATCGATTTGGTGAAGCGTACGGTATATCAAAATTCAGGAGTGATGTTGGAATTGGAAGTAAAGATGGTAGGCTTCTCCAGTTCTGCGAAGGAAGCAACATGAACGAATCAAAACCAAAGATTTTTTATGTACTGATGCTGATCGCTCTAGTGATTTCTCTTGCATTCGGTGCTAATGCATGGAAATCAAGCTTGAAAATTAATCAAATCAAAATAGATGGCAACCGGATCGTCAACACGAATGAAATTATTCAACTTACTCAAGTACAAATAGGTACGCTTCTGTATAAAGCTGACTTAACCGCTATTCAACGAAATGTCATGAGCCACTATTATATCAAAGACGCTGTGGTTGAGCGGAACCTACCCAATTCTATAAATATTCAAATTATTGAGCGCGTTCCTGTTGCCATGGTGAATCTCTCCGAACCGTTGTACTTAGATGAAGATGGAGTTGTACTTCCCAAAACTGTTTCATACAAAATTTTTGATCTGCCCATGATCAGTGGAATTTCGGCAAGTGAACCATTTGTTTTAGGTTCAACCATTACTCAGCCAGACGAAATCGAAGCTCTGCAATTGCTTGCGGTGTTAAGAATCGTGAATCGTCCACTGTATCATAATATTTCAGAAATACAAGTGCGAAACGGTGGAGATATTGTGCTCTACTCGGCGGAAGGCGGCGTGCCCATCATTTTCGGACACGGCGATCTGCCTGAAAAACTTATACGATTAGAAATATTTTGGAATGATATTGTACGCACGCGTGGAGTGCAATACTTGCAATATGTGGATTTACGGTATCAAGACCAGATTGTTGCACGCTGGAATCAAGAACCATTAACGACAAAGAGCCTATAACGATAGAGTATTTATGGAAAATAATTTCGACAAAAAGGACGCGATATGGAGCAGGACATAGCAGTCGGATTAGATATTGGTACTACAAAAGTATGTGCGATTGTTGCATCGCCGGATGACAATTATCCCGGGAAACTGAAAATACTTGGAATCGGCAAGAGCACGTCTGAAGGATTGACGCGCGGTGTTGTGACAAACATTGAAAAAACAGTCCGCTCTATTCAATCGGCTGTCCAGGATGCCGAACAGCAATCCGGTGTAAAAATCAGTTCTGTGACGGTCGGCATCGCTGGCGACCACATTCAGAGTTTTCAAAGCCGCGGTGTCATCAGTATCAGCAGGCCGGAGAATGAAATTACGCAGGAAGATGTTGATCGGCTTATTGAGGATACGAAGCGTGTCGCTCTTCCACTTGACCGGAGAATTATTCATGTCATTCCCCAGCAATTCATTGTCGATGGACAGGATAGTATTTACGATCCGGTCGGAATGTCCGGTGTGCGCATGGAAGCGATTGTTCACATCATCACCGGACTTGTTACGGCAGCGCAAAACATTTACAAATGCGTTCAACGCGCCGGTTTGCATGTCAATGATATGGTACTCGAACCGCTTGCATCGAGTTATGCAGTATTGGATGATGAAGAAAAAGAAGTTGGTGTGGCGCTTCTCGATATCGGTGGCGGCACGACAGATCTCGCCGTGTTTGAGGAACGCACTATTCGTCATACAGCAGTTATTGGTATTGCCGGTAGAAAAGTAACGGACGATATTCGTAAAGGGTTTGGCATCCTCACCGATCAAGCCGAGAAGATCAAAGTGGATTATGGCTTCACGTACGAGCCTGCAATCGTGGATAATCAGCCAATTCAAATTCCCGGTATTGGCGGACGCGCACCGCTCGAAATCGACAAACATTTACTTTGCAAAGTTATTCAGCCAAGGATGGAAGAAATTTTAGAATTCGCAGCGATGGAAATTAAACGTTCCGGCTATTCTAAACATCTTTCAGCGGGCGTTGTGCTCACCGGCGGCGGCTCACTTATTAAAGGAACTGCTGATCTTGCAAAGGAGGTACTCGGAATGCCGGTGAAGATTGGAATTCCAGGCGGATTCAGCTCTGGCCTTGTTCGAGAAATCGAGAATCCAATTTATGCTACAGGCGTCGGACTGGTGATGCATGAGTTGAAACATCGTGATCGTTCCGGTGTAAAAGCAGTCATTCAAAATGGAAAAGGTAAAACGATCTTCCAAAAAATGAAATCGTGGTTTGATGAACTGTAATATGAGTAAGAGCTTTCTTAACAACAAATTCACAACAAATAAAAGGAGAACCCACCGTGCCTATCGAACTTGACACCTTAACTGGTCGAGGAGCAAAAATTCGTGTTGTTGGTGTTGGCGGAGGCGGAGGCAATGCCGTCAATAGCATGATCGATAAAGGTCTTGCCGGCGTCGATTTCGTTATCATCAACACCGACCTGCAAGCACTGGAGCGCAATAAAGCTCCGCACAAACTTCAAATTGGCAAAAACCTCACACGCGGACTCGGCGCCGGCGCTGACCCCAGTATTGGTTTCCGTGCTGTGGAAGAAGATCGGGAAGAAATCGCGCAGGCCCTGTCCGGTTGCGATATGGTATTCATTACTGCAGGAATGGGCGGTGGTACCGGTACCGGCGGCGCACCACTAGTTGCAAGCATCGCAAAAAGTGTCGGTGCACTCGTAGTAGGTATCGTGACGAAGCCCTTTAACAGCGAAGGCAAACGAAGAAATGGACAAGCCGAGCAAGGAATTGAAGAGATGAAGAAGAATGTCGATACACTCATCGTCATTCCCAACCAAAGGCTTCTCGATCTTATTGATCGCCGCACTCCAATTATTGAGGCATTTGAAATAGCCAATCAGGTTTTGTATAATGCTACACGCGGCATCTCGGAAGTTATCACTGTTCCGGGCTATATCAACGTAGACTTTGCCGATGTGCGCACTATTATGAAAGAAATGGGCGACGCGCTCATGGGCACCGGCATCGCATCAGGCGAAAACCGTGCAACTGAAGCGGCACAGATGGCAATTTCCAGTCCGTTACTTGAAGGTGTTTCCATCGCCGGAGCACAGGGCATTCTCATCAATATCACCGGCGGTAAAGCACTCAGCCTTATTGAAGTGGATGAAGCAACAAAGGTCATTCACGAAGCAGCAGGTGAGGAAGCAAACGTCATTCTCGGCACCGTCATTGATGAAAACATGACGGAAGAGATTATGGTAACTGTCATCGCAACCGGTTTCAACAAACGAGCAGCGGCAGTTCAGCGACCCGCAAAACCAACAGCGAAACTGATCGACCATGTGCCGGTTGGTCCAACAGAGTTGCAGCGCTTTGAGGTGCCGACATTTGTACGTCGCGGTGTAGAAATTCCGAATACTCCGCTCCGAGAAGTCGGTATGCAAAGAGAAAAGATTGACAAGTCCGATACCGAACGTCCGGCGTTTCTTCGTAAGATCATGGACTAATCGGGCGGCTATTTCATATTGATAGAAGTGATTTACCTTCTCATCTCTCCTGCACGGTGGGAATAAAGGATGACTCATATTTCTCCGGCCTTCCGGTGACAGGTTTATTTCACGGAAGGTTGGAGTCTATGTTCTCTTCTAAAACAAATCATTTATTGAACAATTTCCGCCCCTTCAATATTTATTTTTTTACTCTTGCTTTTGTGAAACTTCTATCGTAATATTACGATATATTAATTATGGGAACATCAAAGAAAGAAGTTTTTAGCAACAGTCAGAATCGTCTTGCGGATCTGGGGAAAGCCTTTGCACATCCGGCACGTATCGCGATTCTAGAATTCCTTGCCAAACAGAATGCTTGTGTTTGCGGTGACATTGTGGAAGAACTTCCCCTGTCTCAGGCAACTGTATCACAACATCTTGCTGAATTGAAACGTATCGGTCTTATCAAAGGCGAGATTGAAGGACCAAAGGTGTGTTACTGCATTAATAAAAAAGCATGGCAGGAAGCAAAACAAATTCTTGCTCAGTTCTTGAATGATGCGAAATCGTGCTGTTGAAAATTTTTTATACTCATCTATCGTAATATTGCGATAGTTATTTACAGGAGAATGACATATGAATACCGAACAAGAAATCAAAGAGATGGTGAAAGAGAAATATGGAGCCATCGCACAGCAAACCAAAGAGCAGAACCAATCCTCTTGCTGCGGCAGCGGCTGCGGATGTTCAAACGTGGAGTTTTCGATCATGTCAGAAGACTATACGAAACTTCCCGGCTATATGCCTGATGCCGATCTTGCTCTTGGCTGCGGCCTGCCGACAGAGTTTGCCCAAATCAAACCGGGCGATACCGTCGTCGATCTTGGTTCGGGCGCAGGGAATGATTGCTTCATCGCGCGTTCCATTGTCGGCGAAACCGGACGTGTGATCGGAATTGATATGACAGAAGCGATGGTCGAAAAGGCAAAAGCAAATGCTGCAAAACTCGGATTCAAGAATGTAGAATTTCGTCTTGGAGATATCGACACCATGCCGATTGAAGATAGTACCGCTGATGTTGTTGTAAGTAATTGCGTCATGAACCTTGTACCGAACAAGCAGAAAGCATTTTCCGAAACATTCCGCATCATCAAACACGGTGGGCATTTCAGCATCTCAGATATTGTTTTGCAGGGCATACTTACGGATGAACTACGGAAGGAAGCAACGCTCTACGCGGGTTGTATCTCCGGTGCGGTTCAGAAAGAAAAATATCTGCAGATCATCAAGGAAGTTGGTTTCACAAATATCACCATTCAAAAAGACCGCAAGATCGATATTCCAAATGATATTCTTGCAAAATTCCTTACCGCAGATCAATTGCGCGAATACAAGAAAAGCCATGTCGGGATATTTAGCATAACAGTATATGCGGAGAAACCATGAACATTTTATATCGTCAAGCGACAGAAAAAGACACCGCAGACATTCGCTCGCTGCTGGAAAGCCAGAAACTCCCAACAGAAACGGTCGGCACAACAATGACTGAATTCTATTTCGCTGTTGAGAATAATGCTATCATTGGAGTTGCTGGATTTGAATATTACGACGAAGATGCGCTGCTCCGTTCTGTGGCTGTTCCAACCTCATTGCAGAAGAAACGAATCGGTTCGCAATTGGTAGATTGGATGATATCACTGGCAAAGCAAAAGAAAGTAAAGAGAATAGTACTGCTTACAGAAACTGCATCAAAATTCTTTGCCAAGAAAGGATTCATTGCTGTAGATCGTTCTTCTATCAACAATGACCCCATGAAGAAATCATCCCAATTTGGAAGCTGCTGCTGCAGTTCGGCAGTATGTATGAAGCTAGATTTATAATTCATAGGTGCGCCTCAGGAAAGAAGAATGAATCAACCCATTCAAGAAATAATCGGACAGCGATACTCCTGTCGTTCCTACCTTGATGAACCGATACAGGAAATACATCAACAGGTGCTAAAGAGATTTCTAGAAACACAGCAGATCGGTCCTTTGGGAACGCATGCACGATTTGAACTTGTTGCCGCCACGCAGGATGACCGGCAGTCTCTGAAAGGACTTGGCACGTACGGATATATTAAGAATCCGACTGGATTTATCATAGGTGCACTTGAGCAAGGCCCGAAGAACTTGGAGGATTACGGGTATCTCCTCGAGCATGCGATCCTCGCTGCAACCGATATCGGTTTAGGAACGTGCTGGCTGGGCGGAACATTTACCAAAAGCAGTTTCGCAAAGAAAATTACTTTGCGTAATGAGGAAACAATTCCCGCTGTTATCGCAACAGGATATATTGCGGAGAAGAAAGGAAACAATGGGAAAATTCGGAGATATTTGAGCGCTAATCGACGCTTGCCGATGGAGCAATTGTTCTTTGCAGATACATTTGGCAACCCATTAACGATAGAAGCTACCGGTGCATATGCACACATGCTGGAAATGGTCCGCTGGGCTCCCTCGGCTTCCAATAAACAACCTTGGCGTATAATTCGAATCGATGATGCATGGCATTTTTATCTTCAACGAACCAAAGGATATGGCAAAGGAACTCTCTTGTTTAACATTCTCCGTCTTGCCGACTTACAGCGCGTTGATATGGGGATTGCCATGTGCCATTTTGAACTTACAGCTCGTGCACTGGGCTTGAATGGACATTGGGCAAATAAAGATCCTCAGATAAAAACCCCAGAAAACACTGAATATACGGTTTCATGGATTGATAAATAATTTATCGCAAAGAAATCTCTATGACAAAACGAATTCTTATCCTTTGCACCGGAAATTCCTGTAGAAGCCAGATGGCGGAAGAATTTTTGAAATCATTCAACCCGAACCTGGAAGTCTTTTCTGCTGGAACACATCCGGCTTCGCGCATCTCTTCCCGTGCAATTCAAGTAATGAAGGAAGTTGGAATCGATATCAGCAAGGGACATCCAAAGTCGATTGATCAATTTCTTGGCGAGTCGTTCGATTATGTCATTACTGTATGCGATCATGCCAAAGAAACATGTCCGGTTTTTACCGGCAAGGTCACCCATCGTCTGCACATTGGATTTGATGATCCGGCAGAAGCAACCGGCACCGAGGAGGAAGTGATCGCAATCTTCCGGCGAGTGCGGGATGAAATCAAAGAACAGTTTTATGAGTTCTATCAATCAAAGCTGAAAGATAGTCGAGGATAGAATATGGTATGTTCAGATCAGAAATGCGGCTGTGGAAACTCCGACGAATTGATATCTCTCCAGTTGAAAGTTCCGGCTGATGAATGCGGCTGCCAAACCGCCAGCGACGGTTCAGTTCCAACATCAAAACGCTTTATCATAGGCAATATTCAAACTAGGGTAAGTGAAATTCCACAAATCTCAACCAGACTCGACTGGAAAGATTACCTTGGAGCTTTCAAAGTACGCTGGGGTATCAGGAGAGATTACTATCGAGTGGACCCTGGATTATACGCTGTCGGAATACCGAATGAACGTTCAGATATCTTTGTAACTGCCAATTATAAACTTTCATTTGATCTCGTGAGAAAGAATTTGAATGGAATGAATGCGTGGCTTCTGGTCCTGGATACCAAAGGCGTCAATGTCTGGTGCGCGGCAGGTAAAGGAACATTCGGGACAAAGGAACTGGTGCGGAGAATTCAGTTGACATCGCTAAAAAAAATAGTTATTCACAAACGTCTGATTCTTCCGCAGCTTAGTGCGACAGGTGTTGCGGCGCATCTGGTCAAAGAAGCATCCGGATTCATTGTGATGTACGGACCGGTGAGAGTTTCGGATATTCAATCATTCATCCACGCAGGATACAAAGCAACGAAAGAAATGCGGCGTGTGAATTTCGGTTGGTATGACCGTCTAAGGCTTATCCCCAACGATATCATTTATAACCTGCGCTATCTCCTATCTCTGTTCATCGTCTTCTCTGTTTTCTCGGGAATCAATATAAATGGGTACTCAATCCAACAGGCACTCAGGAATATCATCCCGATTGCAAAAATCATTGTGGCGGGATATTTTGCCGGAATAGTTCTTACTCCATTACTTCTTCCATATATTCCTACGCAAAATTTTTCCTTTAAGGGACTCATCATAGGGCTCATTGTCTCGGTGCTCTTATTCCTGAACCATTCTCTAGATGGAAATCTCATAGCAAACCTCGCTGAAATATTCTTTCTATCGAGTTTCTCATCGTTCCTCGCTATGAATTTTACGGGAGCATCAACATATACATCACTTGCTGGAGTAAAAAAAGAAATGAAAATTGCAGTGCCGATGCAACTTGCTTCTGCAGTGATCGCAGTGGTTCTCGTCATTTTTAATACTCTACTTGACGGCAGGTAAATCCATGAACAGATTACGATATTATTCTGAAGTTGTAACTCTTCAACTGATTCAAGAGAAATGCAATAACTGCGGTATATGTGTGAAAGTTTGTCCGCACGAAGTCTTTGAACTGAGAGACAAAAAACTGCATATTATCGGTCGTGATTTTTGCATGGAATGCGGTGCGTGTAAAAGAAACTGCCCGCAGGGAGCAATTCTCCTGGACGTTGGAGACGGATGCGGATGCGCTGCGGGAATTATTCAGGGTGCTTTCAATGGTACAGCTCCGTCATGCGGCGGCCCTGATGAAGGTACGTGTTGCAATTAACACAACGAAGGAACGATAAGGAAAAGACGTACTCGATGACTTCATTGACAAAACAATTATCATTTGTTGACAGATTTTTAACGCTCTGGATATTTCTGGCAATGTTTATAGGCATCCTTTCCGGATATTTCTTTCCAGGAATCGTGCGCTTCTGGAATTCATTTCAATCCGGTACCACCAACATTCCCATCGCCATCGGTTTAATTTTAATGATGTATCCTCCTCTTGCAAAAGTAAAGTATGAGGAACTCGGTGATGTTTTTAAAAACACAAAAGTGCTGGTGTTGTCGCTTGTTCAAAACTGGATTATAGGGCCCGTATTGATGTTTGTGTTAGCAGTTTTATTCCTTCCAGATCATCCGGAATATATGGCCGGTTTAATAATGATCGGTCTCGCGCGCTGCATTGCAATGGTTATTGTTTGGAATGAACTCGCAAAAGGCGATTCTGAATATGCAGCAGGTCTGGTTGCATTCAATTCTATTTTTCAAGTTCTCTTCTTTTCGGTTTACGCTTACATTTTCTTAACCGTTCTTCCGAATTGGCTCGGGCTGCAATCTTTTAAAGTAGATATCACCATCGGACAAATTGCCGAAAGCGTCTTGATCTATCTCGGAATTCCTTTCTTTACCGGCATGGTAACACGCTTTATGCTGTTGAAATTAAAGAGTAAAGAGTGGTACGAAAAGAAATTCATTCCGAGAATTAGTCCCATTACGTTAATCGCGCTTCTCTTTACCATCATAGTCATGTTCTCTCTCAAAGGCGAATATATTATTAAGATCCCTCTTGACGTTATAAGGATTGCAATTCCCCTGCTTCTGTACTTTGTGATCATGTTTTTTCTCTCGTTCTTTATAGGCAGAAAAGTCGGAGCCGACTATTCAAAGACCGCAACTCTGTCTTTCACGGCAGCAAGCAATAACTTTGAGCTTGCCATCGCCGTGTCGGTTGCAGTCTTTGGCATTAATTCCGGCGAAGCATTCGCTGCGGTTATCGGACCGCTTGTTGAAGTACCTGCACTTATTGCACTAGTCAATGTTGCACTCTTCTTCCAGAAAAAATATTTTAATGATGTTGAAGAAGTAGCTGCTAGAGCGTCGAATGAGTACCCATAAATAAAACAAGTTTGATAATATCTGATAGGAACAGAATTATTTTTATATTCTGCCAGGACTTTTTTACTCGTCGATATTCGGAGGGCATGCTAAGTTGTTGATTGGATTAGCTGAGATTTTATTCCGTCCATTTTAAGATTCCCGATGGAAACACTTTGGAATGATATTCCCTTTTAATGCTACCGGATAAAACAATACCAGAGTGCTACGGTCTGCATTCCCCCCTCTGCACTTTTAATCAATTTCTGCACGTCTACAAGGGAAGCAACCTGCTTATTATCAACATCGAAGATAAACCCTCCGCGAATCGTCATCATCTTCCTGTTTTCTGAATCGAAGAGATCATTCCCATGCATAGTGGCAACTCTCCGATTGTCGCCATCATAGATTTCGTCACCTCTTGTAAAGGCGATTCTCCGGTTATGTCCATTATACAATCCGGTATCACGCATGGTATATTTCATAAATTTCATTTCTCAAGAGCGTGTGCTGTTTGGCGTGAGAACCCCTGCGCGTATAATGCACTTATTGTCGGGATCGCCTAGAACAGATTTTGAGCATAGTGAACCCTACTTTATATATATTAAGTATAGATGCTTTCTGCGTCAATAGCGAGTTGTATATTATTTTAATGTTGCTCCAAGGGAAGAATATCGTTTCCGGATTGATTCAGGGTCTTTTACATGCTCTGCGGAGAAGGAAATGGAAATACATCGGAACCTCTACAGCAGTATGCTCGTTTACATATAGAAGTGTGGGACAGTCTCAACAGTTCCGAAAATATTTGTAATACTTGTCAAGAAGGGAAATGATCATGGTAAAACGGTTATTCACAGTAACACTCATGGTGCTTACTGCCGGTTTAGCTTTGCAAGCATCCGGGACAAAAAAGAAGATAGAGAACTTCACGTTGGATGATTATAACAGTGTTCGGCATTCGCTCACCGATTACAAATCCTCCAAAACAATCGTCTTGATGTTCATCGCGACACAGTGTCCTGTTTCCAATGCCTACAATGAGCGTATGGTGCAACTCTACAAGGATTACACTTCCCAAGGTGTTGCATTCATCGGCATCAATTCAAACAAACAAGAAGGTACCGAGGAAATCAAAGAACATGCACAGGAACATGGCTTTCTCTTCCCAATCCTCAAGGATACGAACAATACGATTGCAGATAAGCTTGGAGCTTCTGTGACGCCGGAGATTTTCGTGCTCAACACAAAGTTCGAAATTCTCTATCATGGCAGAATCGATGATTCTAGAAAAGAGGCAAAGGTAAACTCGAAAGATCTTCGAACCGCTCTCGACGCGATTCTCACAGGTAAGCCAGTCGATATTACAGAGACAAAGGCCTTCGGCTGCTCGATCAAACGTGTTCAATGATGATCAAACAATTTCTGATCCTCGGCTTGTTGAGCCTTGTTACGATTGGCAATGGCTACAAATCGCATAATGTGCAGGGAGTTCGTTCTGAGAAAAAAGGCGGTACAGAGGAATTAATAAGTTCAGATCGAACGGTCGATCGTATCGACAAGGCAGGTCTGCAAAAGCTTATTCATGAAAGGCATGGGAAAATTCTTTTGCTGAATATCTGGGCCACGTGGTGTTTGCCATGCATCGAGGAGTTCCCCGATCTTATCAAGCTTTATTCATCGCAAGGAACTGACACCCTTGAGATTGTCGGTATCAGTGTAGATGATCCTGACGATACGGCATCGAAGGTTGTACCGTTCCTCGAAAAACATGCAGTCCCGTTCAAAGTCTACCTTGCTCATTTTATTAAACAGGATGATTTTATCAACTCACTGGATAGTACCTGGAACGGTGCTGTTCCCGCGACCTTTATTTATGATTCTCTGGGAAAACAGAAATTCTTGATGATCGGTGAAAGAACATTCGATCAATTCAGGCAGAAGGTTGAACAGCTTAAAATAAAGCGATGAGGGCATCTTTGATTGCAACAATATTTTCAGAAAAGAGTGAAGGAGAGGAAATTAAAAAGTTACTCCGACAACGCGAGGCATTCCAATTTATTGTAGACGACGTCGGCAAACCTCCCGTCCGGCGACGAGACATCGCGGCTACAATTATTTCCCAATCACTCTATCGATCGCACTTCGCACGGCATTCACATCTGCCGGTAATAGAATGGGCGGATTGGCATAGTGCGAATCAACTTCCTGAAGCGCTTTCTCATGATAATCCACTTTGAACTGTGAAAATTTTAATCCATGCGCCGTAGAAATCACGACAACGCGGTCTTTCTTTTTTATGACTTTCCGTTCTATCATTTTCAGAAGCGCAGCAAGCGCAACGCCTGTTTGTGGACAAGTAAACAATCCGGCTTTATCTGCACGTGCAGCGGCGTTTGCAAGTTCATTTTCTGTTGCTTGCTCAACAATACCGTCGAATTCGCGAAGTACTTTCACAGCGCGCTCATAGCTTACCGGTGCACCGATTTGAATTGCCGATGCAAGTGTTTTCTTTGCCTGAACCGGTTGATATTCTTTATATCCATTCTTAAAACTCAGATACAACGGATTCGCATGCTCTGCCTGTGCACAAACAATCCGCGGGAGTTTCTTGATGAGGCCGAGGTCACGCATCATTAACAAGCCTTTCCCCAATGCGCTGACATTGCCGAGGTTTCCTGCGGGAATAATTATCCAATCCGGAACTACCCAATCAAATTGCTGGATAATTTCAATACCGACGGTCTTCTGGCCCTCCATTCGCAATGAGTTCATCGAGTTGGCAAGATAAATCGAATTATCAGCGGTAATTTCCCGCACGATGCGCATACATCCGTCAAAATCTGTATCGAGCGAAAGTACCGTTGCACCGTTGGCAATCGGCTGCACAAGCTGTGCCGTGGAAACTTTTCCTTTGGGCAGGAACACGATGGTTGGAATTCCAGCCGCAGCGCCGTACGCAGACAATGCCGCCGATGTATCTCCAGTGGAAGCGCACGCCACAGCGCGAATCGGTTTCCCGTCTGCCATCATTTGCTTTACAACAGAAACGAGCACGGTCATTCCGAGATCTTTGAACGATCCTGTATGGCTATTGCCGCAGAGTTTTACCCACAAATCAGGGACTCCGATATCCTTGCCTAACCGTTCTGCCCAGAAACAGTTGGTATGCCCTTCATACATTGAGACAATGTTCTTGTTATCAAGATCCGGACAGACCCATTCTTTCTTTCCCCACACACCGCTCGCATAGGGCCATTTGTTTGTCCTCGTCCGGTCATCGAATAACTTTTTCCATGATGCTGCAGTTCGTCGTTTGAGCGCTTTGATATTGTGCTGGACATCCAGCAAGCCGCCGCAATTCTCGCAGTTGTAGATCACATCATAGATAGAATATTTTTTTTCGCATCCTCTAATACATTCTAACCAACTGTGCTGCATATTTTTCTCCTCTACGACACCCAGCTATTTATGGGATGTCATTGTATCCAAATTGTTACAATACTGACAATCATTAGAGAAAACATTGTATATCCCAATATTTGACTTGCCTTCTCCGACTTAATAATCTTAGCAATCACATCGCCCATTTTCAGCCATATAATCATACAAGGAATTCCGACCAATCCGAAACTTATCGCATAGACGAAGACATTCAGATGGACGTTATTAGATTGCGGTAAAAACGCGCTTGCTCCACTGATTGCCATGACCCACGCTTTCAGATTAACAAATTGCATGGAAAATGCTTGACCAAATCCGATAGTAGCTTTTTTGTCCGGTTCTACTTTCACGCTAAGCTTTCTCAAGATAAATGCAAGATAGAGCATCCATAACGACCCGACAATCTTCAGTACTAATCCCGCCGTTGGACTTCCCATAATGATATTCGCAATGCCATATCCAGCCAAACAGAGTATAAGAAAGAACCCGAGGAAAATCCCGAGCATAACGTTTCTCGAATCATTGAAACCATATGCTTTTCCGTATGAAAAGAGCATCAGGTTATTCGGACCCGGAGTAATCGACATCAACGATGCATAAATGAGATAGCCGATAATGTTAAAACTCATGATTCCATTTCTCTTTGCGTACGCAGGCGTGTGTTTCTTAACTGTGCAGAAAAAGCTCCATAAGCTCGTAACCGTTATTGATCAGTATTCCGGTTTTGGCGGCGTTCGTCTCACCAAGTGGAAGATGGATACTGTGACTGATTCCCTCACCTGCTAGAGCAAATGGTATTGGATCGTTTGTATGTCCTCGGGTCGATACAGGCGTCGGATGATCCGGCATCACTAAGATTCGCCAGCTTTTATATTTCTGAAGCTCTGCCATCACAGGCCCGACAATATGCTTATCGATTTCTTCCAAAGCTTTTTTCTTTATATTTGCGTCTCCTGCATGTCCGGCTTCGTCCGTCGCTTCTACATGAACAAGGACGATATCGTACTTCTTGAGTGCTTCGACTGCGGCAAGTCCTTTGGCCCGGTAATTCGTATCAAAATATCCGGTTGCGCCATCGACTTGTATAAAATCGAACCCAATGAGATATGCCAATCCTTTGACAAGGTCGACCGCCGTGATCGCTGCACCTTTGATGCCGTACTTTTTCTCGAATGGCTCCATCTTTGCTTTTTTTCCATGCCCCCAGAGCCAGATAGAACTTGCTTCATTCTTTTTGAGGCCTCTGCGAACAAGATTGATCGGGTGATCTTTAAAAAGTTTTTCACTCTTTTTTATCAGCTCAATGAGAACTTCTGCATTTTTCCCGCGCGGGAGCAAGTCGATGACTTTCTTACCAATATGATCATGCGGCGGTTGAAGCTGAAGATCCGTAAAGTCATAGCCATTGACCACCATAAGGTGTCTATAGCCTACGCCCGGATAAAACCGGATACGATCGCTGCTGAATTCTTTATTTAACTCATCTATAAATTCCTTGCCTTCTTCACTGGAAATATGTCCGGAACTATGGTCAACCATGGTTCCATCGGTTGTTGTCACAAGATTGCATCGGAATATCCAATCGTTTTCCGTAACATTAATGCCTTGTGCAACCGCCTCAATCGGCGCTCTGCCTGTATAGTATTTTGCCGGATCATAACCGAGCACGGCCATCATCGCCACATCGCTGCCCGGCTGAAGAGCGGGAGGTACTGTTCGACACAACCCTTGTCTGCCGGTCATCGAAATGGAATCGATGTTCGGCTTTTCTGCAGCTTCAAATATTGTTTTCCCACCGAACACATGTAACGGTTTATCGGCTGCTCCATCGGGCACAACGATGACATACTTCCTGCTCAATGACAATACTCCTTTATACAAATTCTGTTAATGCGGCAAATAGTGAAGCAATTTCAGGAGATCGGAAAAGACTCCCATCGCCGTCACATCAGCACCCGCACCGGGACCTTGCACTACTAATGGTGTCTTCGAGTACCGCTGAGTAGTGAATGCAATGATATTATCGCTTCCCTTGGTCGATGCAAGCATATGATTTTTGGGGACTTCCAAAATACCAGCAGAAGCTTTGCCGCCCTCCAAAACTGCAACATATCGAAGGACCGAACCATGCGCTTGAGCCGATTTTAACCGTCGTTTCATTGCTTCGTCATATTTTGCATACCGTTTGAAAAATTCTTTTGAGAAAGCGCCGCTGCGCAACGGCTGAGGAACAAGACTTTCTACTTTGATATTATTCATATCCATTTTCAAACCGATTTGTCTGGCAAGAATTAAGAGCTTTCGAGCGACATCATTGCCGGATAAATCTTCGCGTGGATCCGGTTCTGTATATCCGAGCTTCAGTGCATCTTCAACAAGTGCACTAAACGGTATCGAACTATCAAAATGGTTAAAGAGATGGCTTAATGTTCCGGAAAACATTCCTTCGATTTTAATAATTTGATCTCCGCTTGCAATTAAATCTTGAAGTGTCGAGATAATCGGCAGCCCTGCACCAACGTTCGCTTCGTAGAAAAACATTTTTTGTCGACTCTTCATCAATTCCGTCAACCGCTTATATCGCGACCAAGGAAGAACGTTCGCTCTTTTATTCGGTGTGACGATGTGCATGTTCAGTTTGACGAAATCTTCATAGAGGTCAACAATTTCAGAGCTTGCAGTACAATCCACAATAACACCATTGGTAAGTTGGAGCGTGGCAATATTCTGCAATAACCCTGAATAATTCACTCGCTTTGATGAGCTGTCAATATGCTCTTTCCAACGTTTGAGATCAATCCCTTTCGATGAGAAGATTGCTTTGCCTATGTCATAAATTCCACAAACGCGGACATCGAAACCTTCTGAATGAAGATACGACTGCTGTTGATGAATTTGTTTGAGAAGTGTACCGCCTATATTGCCGGGACCGATCAGTATCACGCCAAGTTTTTTTCTCGGTTCGAAGAATGCTTCGTGAATAACATTCAAAGCAAGAAGTTTCTGTACTTCATCGATCACAAAAGAGATATTACGCTCTGATGCACCTTGAGCAATCGCGGAAATATTCACATTATTCCGCCCCAATGCCTGGAACACTTTTCCCGACACGCCGGGTGTACCTTTCATTCCATCACCGACAATAGCGACAATGGTTTGATTCGGTTTCTCGTCCAACGACGTTAGTTTGGATTGCAACTCAAAGTGAAATTCATGGTGAACTGCTTTCTTTGCTGCCGCCGCATCAGAAGTGCTGATCGCAAAGCAAATGGTGTGTTCGGATGATGCCTGTGAAATCAAAATCACATTGACGTTATGTGAAGCAAGTGCCCGAAACAATCGTTCTGCAATTCCCGGAACGCCTACCATACTCATGCCACGCAGTGTGAGCAGCGTGCAATGGTCGACAGAAGTAATTCCTTTTGCCACGCCTTCCCATCGGTCTACATAATGCGAAATGCGAGTGCCTGCCGCTGCGGGATTCAGTGTATTCTTAATGACAATAGGAATATGTTTTGCCACAGCAGGCGCAATCGTTGATGCATGAAGCACCTTTGCGCCGAAGTAAGAAAGCTCCATCGCTTCTTCGTATGACATGTGCGGCACAACAAATGCTGCAGGAACGGAACGCGGATCAGCGCTCAGAATGCCGTCCACATCGGTCCAGATTTCAATGACGGATGCATCAAGTGCTGCGCCAAAAATTGCCGCTGAATAGTCTGAGCCATTTCTGCCAATCGTAGTTGTCAGACCGTCATCGGTCGATCCGATAAATCCGGTCACAACAGGAATGAGCCGTTTGCTAGAACCCGCAAAGAGTTTTGTGAAATATGATTTAATCGCTCGATTGGTTTTATCAAATTGAACAATGGCACGAGTGAATTGATCGTCGGTTTTCACCATCTCGCGTGAATCCACAATGCATGATGGCTGAGTTCTCTGGAGAAACGATGCAATGATTACTGCTGAGAGACGCTCACCGAAGCTTGCTGTTACATCAAGCGCACGCGGAGAACTGTGACGCAGTAAATAAATTCCTTGCAGTGCATCATGAAGTTCAGAAAACAGCACTTGCACATGAGCGGCTACATTCTTTGGCGGACGTCCATTATGGAGAACTTTCAATGTTGTGGTATGACGCCCGACAATATTTTTGTAAATGGATTGAAATTCTTTATTGCCTCTCTCCGCTAACTGTGCGCATTCTAATAATTGATTTGTCACTCCTTGAAAAGCGGAGACAACTACAATCACACGTTCTTTCTTGGCAGCTTCGAGAACAATGGAAGCAACATCACGAATACGTTCCGGGTTGGCAACGGATGATCCGCCGAATTTTATTATTTTTTTTGCAGACATAGCATATCCATCTTTTTATAACTACTCAGTGTATTCTTTATTATGTCGTTTTTTTCTTGGTCTCTTCTCCTGTAAGGAGAGGGAATAATTTCTTTATTTACTAAAACAACATACTGTGTAGATGCTTGTTTACTAAAGATTCATCGGCTGTAGTCTATTCTGTAATATATTTGCAAGTTGCAACATATCTTCCATCACGCCGGCGGCTTTAATTTCCGGACCGGCACCCGGCCCAGAAATAACCAATGGCATTTCTTGGTAGCGATGAGTAAAGATCTCGACAGAATTTGCCGGACCGCTCTTTGACCCGATATGACCGTCTTTGGCAACCGACGTCAATCCGACTCGTCCACCCTTGGATGTAAGATGTGCAACATATTGTAAACTTCTTCCTTCACTCTGTGCAAGTCGTACTTGTGCAGCATACATCTCATCAAGAGACGGCAAAGCAGTCATAAATTCTTCGACCGTTCGCGATACCCACGTTGGTGGATACATCGGTTCCGAAGTCATGTTGTGCATTTCAAGCGGCCAACCGGCTGTACGCGCAAGGATCAAAGCCTTCCGCACAATATCATATCCACTCAAGTCATCACGAGGATCAGGTTCTGTATATCCCATGTTCTTCGCATTGGCTACAGCAACAGAATACGGAACGCCTAATTCCAGGGCAGTACACAAAAAACCCAATGTACCGCTGACAGACGCTTCAATGCTCGTGATTTCATCTCCTGTATCAAGCAGATACCGTAACGTGGAGATAATAGGCAGCCCTGCTCCGACCGTTGCTTCATAACGAATGAGCGGATGATCGTAATACATTTTTGCCTTTGACCATTCATCAGCAAGTAAAATTTTATTCGCGATGACAATACCGCATCCCGCTTCAAGAGCATCTTTCACGATGGGCATGGTTTCTAGTGAATGTGTCGCATCTACCAGGATAGTCCCCGGCCGCAGTACATCATTTAACTTTGCGTGCGGGTGAAGATCAGCTACACCATTGAGTCTTCGATGCTCATCGGTGTCACGTAGAATCTTCTGCAACATTTCTTCGGGAATGCCCTCGTTCTCCCACATCAAACCGGATGAATCAGAAATGCCCGCAAGGACAAATTGAATTCCCGTTCGCTGGGCAACTGTTTTGTGTGTGTCAAGAATCTGACGCACTAACGTACGGCCAACAGGACCTAAACCAAGCAAGACAAATGGTACTTGAATATCCATTGTTCTTTTCTTTTATATTCCCGCAGCAACCATGTCGCCGATCTCTTCGGTCGTATAACCCATTTTTCCTGCTGCAAGATTTTTGATTTTTTTCTGGACAAGGTTAATGACCGAATTCTCTACTGCTTTACCTGCTTTTTCTTCGCCAATTGTTTCTAAGAGCATACCGAGCGCGCAAATTCCTGCAAGCGGGTTAATGACATGTTTTCCGGTATACTTCGGCGCAGATCCGCCGATGGGTTCAAACATGGAGACACCTTCCGGATTAATATTGCCGCCTGCTGCAATACCCATACCGCCTTGCACCATCGCGCCAAGATCTGTAATGATATCGCCGAACATATTATCGGTCACGATCACATCGAACCACTCTGGATTCTTCACAAACCACATCGTTGTTGCATCAACGTGAGCATAGTCGGTTTTAATATCCGGATATTCCTTTTTCACTTCATCAAATGTCCGCTGCCAAAGATCCCATGCAAATGTCAGCACATTCGTCTTACCGCAGAGCGTGAGTTTTCGCTTCTTGCTGTTCCTTTTTTTGCAGTACTCGAACGCATAACGGATGCAGCGCTCAACGCCTTTACGGGTATTGTGAGAAATTTGAATAGCGACTTCGTTCTTCGTGCCTTTATTTTCAAAACTTCCCAAACCTTTGTAGAGGCCTTCAGAGTTTTCGCGCACGACAACAAAATCAATATCTTCAGGTTTCTTATTTTTAAGCGGACAGAACGCTTCATTGTACAACTTAACCGGCCGCAAATTAATATATTGATCGAGTGCAAAACGTGTCTTCAAGAGAATTCCCTGCTCAAGAATTCCCGGTTTCACGTCCGGATGTCCGATTGCGCCCAGAAAGATCGCATCGAATTTTTTTAAACCTTCAAGTTCTTCATCGGTAATCGTCTTGCCGGTTTTCATATACCGCTCACCGCCATAATCAAACATGGTTGTATCATAGGAAAATCCAAATTTTTTCGAAGCAACTTCCAAGACTTTTAAGCCCTCAGCGACTACTTCTGGACCTGTGCCGTCACCGCCGATGACTGCGATATTATATTTCTTTGCCATTGTTTTTCTGTCTCTCCTTGGTATTATTTCTTTTATTCTTTTATAAGTTATTCAATAATTTGCTTAATTCCTTTGATCTTTCCGTCGCTGTTACAACAGCGTTAATCAACATTGCCCTCAGTCCATGCGATTCAAGTTCATGGATAGCATTAATGGTCGTTCCACCGGGTGTCGTAACTTGATCACGTAAAATTGCTGGATGAAGTCTGGAAGTTTTTGCTAACTTCGCTGACCCAAGCACTGTTTGGATCGCCAGCTTTGTTGCAATATCACGCGAAAGCCCCATTTTAACACCACCATCAATCAGTGCTTCGATAACCATATAAATATATGCAGGGCCGCTGCCGCTGAGTCCGGTGACTGCATCGAGTTGGTCTTCCGAAACAACAACGGCGTCACCAACTGCTTCGAAGATAGATTTTGCAATTTCTTGCTGCTCTGCGCTCACATGCTCGCCATAAGCAAGTGCTGCCGCACCTTCATCGACCGTTGCAGCAATATTTGGCATGGCCCGCACAATACCGAGTTTGGTGCCAAGCATCTGCTGGATAAATTCAATCCGAACACCGGCAACAATGGAGATCACAAGATGGTCGGGCCGAATAACTGGTTTAATAGTTTGCAGTACACTGGCAAGCGTCTGCGGTTTTACACAGAGGAGAAGTATCTCCGATATTTCCGCTGCTGCACTGAGATCTGCGGCGATGCGAATTTTCCATTCAGCCGCAATTGCTTGCAGTCTGGGCAGGTCAATGTCGTATGCTATGATCTTTTTCGGCGGCGTAAGTTTTGCGTTGATGATACCCTTCATCAATGCTGATCCCATGTTGCCGATTCCAAGAATCGCAATCGGTTTGTCAATATGGTGGTGATCTTCATGTTCGTGTGTCATATCTTTTCCTCTCAGCTGCATTGCTGTTCTCTTTTATCGTGAGTGCGCTGCCTCGTATTGTTCAACTTCTTTTGTAAATCTTCGTAAATACTCCAATTCATCGACTCCATTCAAAAGGCAAAATTTTGAAAACGGGTCAATCGGAAACTTTGCATATGTACCGGATGGAAATGTAATCTCCTGCTTTTCAAGGTCGATTGTCACCTCAGCATTCGGCGATTTCTGAATTTCATCTTTCAATTGCTTATGCTCTGAGGCCGTAAGAATCACCGGAAGCAATCCGTTCTTCATGGAATTACTGCGGAAAATATCTGCGATCGTTGTACTGATCACTGCACGAAAGCCAAATGCAGTCAGCGCCCATGGTGCATGCTCACGTGATGAACCACATCCAAAATTATCTCCTGCAAGTAATATTTGTGCTCCGCGATGTTGCGGTTGGTTCAAAACAAAATCCGATTTGGGAGTTCCATCAGAGTTGTAACGCCAATCGCAGAAGAGCTGTTCTCCAAGACCTTTCTTGTCGATAACTTTCAGAAACCGAGCAGGAATGATTTGATCAGTGTCGACATTATCCACAAGCAGTGGAACGACATGCGATGTTAATGTTGTAAATGTTGCCATAGATTTTCTCTTTATTTGTTTGAGTTTAATATTTCCTTGCTTCCACTTCCAGCCGAACCAAGTTGACATAGATTCTCCCATCATCTTCAGGAGGATGATTTTTAAGATATGTCTTGGCAAATTGAGTTATAAATGTATCTCGCTTTTCTGCTGGAACTTGTTGCGTATGAGGAAGCCATGTTGTTCGAAGCCATGCTTCAAGTGCTTTACGGTTTTGATGAATCCCATCCTTCGGTATTAATTCTACTCGAATTATTTGAAAGCCTGCATCATGTAGCCACTTACGATATTCATCCGCATCATAGAACCCATACGGAAAATTGAATCCTTGAAAGTAATAACTCCATTCATTTTTCTTGATCAACGATTCAAAAGCTCTTTCTACATCTCTAACATTCCCTTTTCCTCCCATTTGCAAAAGAATTCTACCGCCATGTTTTAGGCCGGAGAAAATTCCTTGCAACACATGGCGGTGATCGAGAACCCAATGCAAAGCCGCATTTGAGAAGACGATGTCGAACTCATTCCGGAAAGATAAACTGCTTGCATTCCCTCGTTGAAAGCGCAAGTTGGGAAAAGCGTCTGCCGAATACTTGCTTTGTGCAAGCGTGACCATCGATTCCGAATTGTCAACGCCTATGACAGATCCATTCGGCAGATAGCCGGCAATCTCAGCGGTTACTTTACCGTCACCACTTCCGATGTCGAGAAGCCGTTCGTCACCCTTCAGATTCAACTTCTGGATAAGCTCACGTGCTAACTGTTGTTGGAGAGTCGAGCTTTGAGCATAGTCTGCCGCATTCCATTGATAGGTTTGTACGTTCATTGCTCAATCCTTAAGTAAAGTGCGAACATCTGTAATCTTGCCTGTGACGGCAGCAGCAGCAGCCGTCAGAGGAGAAGCGAGCAATGTGCGTCCGCCTTTGCCCTGTCGTCCTTCAAAGTTCCGATTGCTGGTGGAAACGGCATATTGACCGGCTTTAATTTCATCACCATTCATTGCGATGCACATTGAACAGCCGGACTCGCGCCACTCGGCACCGGCATCTGTAAATATTTTGTGTAACCCTTCTGCTTCCGCCTGATGTTTGATCTGCTGTGAACCGGGAACGACCAAGGCACGCACATTTGGAGCAACTTTGCGCCCTCGGAATACACGTGCAGCATCGCGCAGATCTGACATGCGGCCATTCGTACAGCTGCCGATAAAAACAACATCGATCTTTTTTCCCGCAAGAATTTCGTCCGGTTGAAGTCCCATATAGTGAATCGCTTTTTCCAATGTTTGCTTATCTGCCGCATTACTCACTCTGGATGGATTGGGAACGCGTCCAGTGACCGGCAATCCCATTCCCGGATTAGTGCCAAATGTCAGCATCGGTTCAAGTTTTGAAATATCCAGCGTGACCGTTGTATTATACGTTGCACCAGCATCCGTCGGCAACAAGCGCCAACGCTTCAGCGCTTTTTCCCATGCTTCATCTTTGGGAGCAAATTCGCGATTTGCGAGAAATTCAAATGTCTTATCGTCCGGTGCCATCATACCGGCACGCGCACCGCCTTCGATTGACATATTGCAGACAGTCATTCGTTCTTCCATAGTAAGAGAGCGGACAGTAGACCCGGTGTATTCAATGACGTGTCCTGTACCGCCACCAACACCGATCTTTGCTAAAAGTGCAAGGATAATATCCTTCGCTGTCACACCGGCGCTGAGTTTTCCTTCAATGCGCACTTCCATTGTTTTCGGCAGACGCTGCAACAAACATTGAGTTGCAAGCACATGTTCGACTTCGCTTGTGCCGATACCAAACGCGAGAGCGCCAAAGGCTCCGTGTGTCGCAGTGTGGCTGTCACCGCAGACGATTGTCATTCCCGGCTGGGTAAAACCAAGTTCCGGTCCGATGATGTGTACAATCCCGCGTTGCGGATGATTTTTTCCGTAGAGACGAAAACCAAATTCCTGCGCATTAATTTCCATCTGACGCATTTGCTTTGCCGCAAGTTCATCTGAAATCGGAACTGATGGAGGAAGCGTCGGAATACTGTGATCCATCGTTCCTACCGTACGATCCGGACGGCGAACCCTGAGTCCACGTCGGCGTAATCCATCGAATGCCTGCGGCGATGTTACTTCGTGGACAAGTTGTAAATCGATGTACAAGACAGCCGGAGAGTCCGGTTCCTGCACAACAACATGATTATCCCATACTTTTTGAAAAAGCGTACGTGGTTGAACCATAGTATAATCCATTTAAATTGTTCGATTCGTTTTCTTTCATCAAATTTTTAAATATTAAATTATTAATAAGTCTGCTGTAAATTTGAATTTTTCACAATAGATGATTTGTTTGATAAATTATTTTCTTTGCATAACATCAGTTATCTGATATATCTAAAATCTATTCTCTTCGATAACGTTTTCTTTACTGGACAACTTTGTACTATTTGCATAAGCTTCTCTTTTTCCAATCCTGTTAACTTTCCATCAACTTCTACCTTGCATTCAAATATAGCAGATTCAGGTTCGTTTCTATTAAGTGATACTTCTGTTTTTATCTCAGAAACATTAATATTATGGTTTTCAGCAAACATCCTTATGTGCATATTCATGCAACTTGCTACTGCTGCCTCTAGAAGTTCATGCGGTCTAAAACCCGAATTACTTCCTCCTTTGTCAATCGTCGTATCTGAAAAAGCTGAATGTTCACCATTAGAAAACTTCGTCTTATAATTTATTTCTTCATTTTCTGTTCGTATCATTTTATGGTCCACAATGTTCTATAAGGTTTATTACATATTTAAAAAGCATGTTACCATATATTTCCCCTGTTCAACTTTTCTTTACCTTTTGCTGCCATGACTTTTAGCTATTCTCTATTGCCAAACGTATACAGACATTTTTTATTTCTTGGTTTCTATTTTTTTACCAACGGAAAAACTATTTCCCAATTTTTTGCCAATAGACCAATATTCTCGAATCGTTGCACAATACACTAAAGGATCTACTTTCGATATATCAATATCTTTAGGTTCCAATCCGTCAATTTTGTCAGCATCAATATGTGTTTCAATTATTTCACCGAAAAAGACATGGTTCTTTTTAAAAGGGAATTCATTAACAACAATGCACTCCATATTAAATGGGCATTCTTCAATAATTGGAGGAACTATTTTTTTACTTTTTAATGGCGTAAATCCTATATCTTTAAATTTATCTGTATTTCTTCCGGATACAATGCCGCAATAGTCTGTTTCAATGAATAATTTTGATGAAGGAATATTAACAGAAAATTGTTTGTGCTTGCTGATTAATTCAAATGAATATCTATTTCTTACTAATGATATACCAATAATATGAGGAGATGAACTCATCATTCCAATCCATGAAATCGCAATAATATTTGGTTTTTCATAGGTGCCTGACACGACGAGCGCCGCTGGCACAGGAAAAATAATATCTTTTGGGCCAAGTTGTATTTTCATTACGATTTTCTCCTGTCAAATTTCAAATTGCCATAGCGTATTTAAGGATGTTTTCTACATGTATTTCGGTCGTGTTAAATAATTTAAAATTAATAAAATCCTCTTCTTTTAATATAAAAGGCAATTCTGTCCCGCCTAAGATCAAACCATCAATATTGTTTTGCTTTCTCATATATTGAACGATGTTTATAAAAGTCTTTTTTGTCTCTTCAAGAAATATTCCCTTCACAAACTCATTCATGTATTTATCATGAATATAATTTTGTGATTCAAGAGACGGCGTTACGATTTCAATGCCTTCTTTAGAAAATCCAGCTTGATAAAATCCGCCCTGCATTGTTGATTTTGTGCCGAACAATCCGAGTTTCTTACAACCAAGCTTTTTTGCATATTTCACAGTCACTTCTACAATACTAATTAGTGGAATACTTGACTTGTTCTTGAGCTGTTCAAAAACAATATGCGGTGTATTTGATGCTAACACAGCAAAATCTGCACCGCCATTTTTTAGCTTCTGTATCTCACCGCTCAAATAATCAACTAAAGTATCAAAATCTTTGTTGGAGACCAGATCTAACATTCGCGTCATATTAATACTGTTAATCAATATTGACGGATAGTGATGAGTACTGTCTTTCTCTTGAAATCCGGTAATTATTCTTTGATAATAGTCTATAGTCGATGGAGGTGCTATACCACCGATAATTCCAATGACTTTTCTTTGCATCTCTCTTCTCAGGCTGTAACACTGTCCTTTGGAAATATTTTCTTCTGTTGTTCTTCTTTTCGTTTCTTTGAAGCCAGAGCGCGATTCAATGCTTCAATGTATGCGCTCACACTTCCGGTGATGATATCCGTGCTTGCTGCGCGCCCGTTAAACAATAAACCATTGAAATCAATTCGAACAAAGACTTCTCCAAGAGCATCATGTCCAGTATGCACAGATTTAATGGAATACTCTGTCAATTTACCTACAACACCTGTAATCCTCTCAACAGCTTTATAGGCAGCATCAACCGGGCCGTCGCCCGTTGCGGAATCTACTATCAACTGATCACCTTGTTTCAATTCAATCGTTGCCGTCGGGCGCAGATTCGTGCCGCTGGTGATTTGGAGATTGACCAGATGATACACTTCTTCTATCGAACTGACGCCTGACTCTAGAATGGTTTCTAGATCTTCATCAAATATTTCCTTCTTTTGATCGGCGATCGAGCAAAAGAGTTGATACGCACGCTGAAGTTCTTCGTCTGTTAATTGATAACCGAGTTCAGCATACCGCTGTTTCAACGCATGGCGGCCTGAATGTTTTCCAAGTACCAGCATGCTATGCTTGATCCCAATCGACTGCGGCGTCATAATCTCGTACGTCAGAGGACTTTTCAACATTCCATCCTGATGAATACCTGCTTCATGCGCAAATGCATTCGCGCCGACGATTGCTTTATTTCGCTGAACCATCATGCCGGTGAGACTGCTTAATAATTTACTTGATTTGTAAATCTCCTCCGTATCGATATTCGTTTTGAGGCCAAGTTTTTCATGCCGCGTCTTAATAGCCATGGCTATTTCTTCTAACGAAGCATTGCCCGCACGTTCACCAATACCGTTAAGAGTGCACTCCACTTGCCGCACACCATTTTGAATCGCAGCAATAGAATTGGCGACTGCCAAACCAAGATCGTTATGACAGTGTGAACTCAAAATCGCTTTATTGATATTCGGCACTCGTTCACGCACCATACGAAACATTGCGCCATATTCATCAGGAATAGCATACCCGACCGTATCAGGCAGATTGATAATACTTGCACCGGCGTTAATTGTTGCTTCGACGACTGCGCATAAATAGTCAATATCGGTACGAGAGGCATCTTCGCATGAAAACTCTACTTCTTCACAAAGCGATTTGGCATACTTCACCGCCCATACTGCATCTTGTAAAACCTGCTCGCGTGATTTTTTAAGTTTGTACTTCAAATGCAAATCCGATGTTGCCAGGAAAATATGGATTCGCGGTTTGACAGCTCTCTGGATTGCTTCCCAGGCGCGGTCGATATCCTGTTTGACGGCGCGCGCAAGTGCGGCGACTGTGCAGGTCTTGATCTTTTCTGCAATCAATCTTACCGACTCGAAGTCGCCAACAGATGAAATAGGGAATCCTGCTTCGATCACATCCACGCAGAGCAGTTGGATCTGACGGGCCATGCGAATCTTCTCTTCAAAGTTCATGCTGCACCCGGGTGACTGTTCACCGTCGCGCAACGTCGTGTCGAATATAAATACGCGGTCTTCCATGGTCAACTCTCCTATATCTTTTTATTTTCTATTTGTACCAGTTTACGAATCCAATCCATCAGCGCTGCAAATTGATCCGGCGTGAGCGATTGTGCTCCGTCGGAAAAAGCTTCTTCCGGATTCGGATGCACTTCAATGATTAAACCATCAGCACCCGCAGCAACAGCAGCCTTTGCCATCGGCGTTACGAGGCTTCGTACACCTGTCCCATGACTTGGATCAGCGATGACGGGCAAATGACTGAGTTCTTTTAACGCGGGCACGGCGGAAAGATCGAACGTGTTACGCGTATAATCTTCAAATGTCCGGATACCGCGTTCGCAGAGTATCACTTGCTCGTTGCCTTGAGACATAATATACTCAGCCGACATTAAGAGTTCTTTTAATGTGCTGGATTGTCCGCGTTTGAGCAAGACCGGTTTCTTTAGCTTGCCGACTTCTTTCAGCAAAACAAAATTCTGCATATTACGTGCACCGAGTTGAAGAATGTCCGAATATTCCGCAACCAGCGCGACATCGGTAGGGGTAATGACTTCCGTGATAATCAGCAGTCCGGTTTTTTCGCGGGCTTCAGCAAGAAGCTTCAATCCCTCTTCTTCTAATCCTTGAAAACTGTACGGTGATGTCCGCGGCTTAAACGCTCCACCACGCAGTACTGTTGCACCGGCTTTCTTTACCTGTTCCGCCGACTCGATGATTTGTTCCCGACTTTCAACTGAACATGGACCAGCCATCACGACAAAGTTATCGCTTCCGATGACAACCGGCGGCATCGAACTTCCTCTCGGTGCAGGAATCGTTATCGTTGTCCGTGAACCATGCCACTCACGGCTGGCAAGCTTAAACGGTTTCAGAATCGGAACAACATTTTCCACACCATCGAGCGAGTCAAGTGCCTGCAGGCGAAATTTGCCGCGTTCATCGCCTACACACGCAATGACCGTGCGCAATTCCCCGTAGATTGGGTGAACTTTGAATCCAAGTTCTTTGACTTTATTAAAAACATGTTCAATTTGCTGCCGGCTCGCACCAGCCTTCATCACAATAATCATCGAACAACTTCCTTTATGGATAACCTACTGCATCAAACTGCACCGGGTGTACGGTGCTTTAACAAATGATAACTGATCGAATCGACCAGCGCTTTCCAGCTTGCTTCCACCACGTCCGGAGACACGCCAACCGTATTCCATGACAATTCACCGTTCTCGGTTTCGATCAATACGCGCACCTTTGCTGCTGTGGCATTTTGCGTGTCAAGCACGCGCACCTTGTAATCGGTCAAATGGATCTGACTCAATTCAGGATAAAATTTTTCAAGAGCTTTACGCAGTGCTTTATCGAGTGCGTTGATCGGACCGTCTCCTTCGGCAGCGGTGATTTCTGTTTCGTTGCCTACACGTATCTTAATCAACGCTTCAGAACGTGCGTCCTTTTCAAGACTATCTTTTTGGATACTGACCTTGAATCGTTCTAAATCGAAGAAATGTTTCATCTCTCCGGTATGACGTTTCACCATCAACTCAAACGATCCTTCGGCATCTTCATAGCTGTAGCCGTAGTGTTCCATCTCTTTGATTTCGTCAACAATTTTCTGCACGGCCGGAGATTTCTCATCAAGCTCCATACCTAATTCTTTTGCTTTAAAGATGATATTGCTTCGCCCAGAAAGATCAGAAATCAATACTCGACGAACACTGCCAACTGCTTCCGGTACGACATGCTCATAGGTGAGCGCAGTTTTCATCACCGCGCTGACATGAACGCCGCCTTTATGTGCAAACGCACTTTCCCCGACAAACGGAAGATTCTTCTGGTGTTTCATATTTGCCAGTTCACTCACATAGCGCGAGACACCGGTGAGATGCAACAATTGTTCATCTGAAACGCAGCGATATCCCATCTTCAATTGGAGGTCGGGTATAAGAGAGCACAAATTGGCATTCCCGCAACGTTCGCCATACCCGTTGATCGTACCCTGCACTTGGATACATCCTTCGCGTACTGCCAGCAATGCGCTTGCGACTGCCGTTTCGGAATCGTTGTGCGTGTGAATACCGAGAGGTGTCGAGACACTTTTCTTGACTTCGCGCACTATTTCCGCCACTTCCCATGGCAATGTTCCGCCGTTGGTATCGCAGAGAACAAGAATTTCGGTACCAGCTTTGCCTGCAGCTTGCAAGGTCTGCACAGCGTAGGCTTTGTCATGTTTATACCCGTCGAAGAAATGTTCTGCATCGTAGATCACTTCTTTCCCATGCTTCTTGAGATAGGCAACGGAGTCGGCAATAATTGTCAAATTTTCTTCAGGAGTAATTTGCAGCGCTTGTTTCACATGCAGAAGCCACGATTTTCCGAAGATGGTTACAACCGGTGTCTGTGCATCCAACAACGCACGAATATTCGCATCCTTTTCAACAGGATTTTTCGCACGGCGCGTTGATCCGAATGCTGCAATCTTTGCATGCGTGAATTTGGTGTCACGAGCACGCTTGAAGAATTCCATATCCTTAGGATTCGAACCGGGCCATCCGCCTTCGATATACGTTACACCAAACGAATCGAGCCGTTTGGCAATCTTTAATTTATCTTCGGCAGAGAAGGAAACATCTTCTCCTTGTGTGCCGTCGCGCAGCGTTGTGTCATATAATGAAATTTGTTGCATAGACAGCCTTTGCATAATCTATGAGTGAAAAATTTTAATTAATGTGCAGAGACGTTTGAGAGAACACTCCGACACTTTGCAATATATCAAACCGAATTAATTCTGTCCTCGGCCACTGACTCCTTTAATCTTCTTGGAAATAGCTTTCGCTTTTTCTTTGGGACGAAGCGCACGGACAGCGGCACCGGCTTTCCACATTTCGGAATCATGAATTTCTGCGAGTTTCTTCGCCAAATACTCTTGATAATCCTTGCCGCCGCAATCTTGAATCACTTCGCGAGTTTCCTGACCGCTCTTGACGGATTCGTACAGCTTTTCGAACACCGGCAGATTTGCCTGATGGAAAATCGGTCTCCACTTCAATGCACCGTGTTGTGCGGTGACGGAACAGTTTGAATACATCCAGTCCATTCCATTTTCATCAACAAGCCGGATGAGACTCTGTGTCAGCTCTTCAACCGTTTCGTTGAACGCCTCAGAAGGGGAATGGCCGTTCTTGCGAAGGACGTCATACTGTGCCTGCATAAGACCTGCAAGTGCACCCATCAACACACCGCGTTCGCCGGTGAGGTCGCTGTAGACTTCCTTCAGAAATGTTGTTGGGAATAAGTACCCAGAGCCGATTGCGATGCCGACAGCCAGACAGCGTTCTTCTGCACGTCCGGTTGCGTCTTGAAACACGCCATAGCTTGAATTGATACCAGCACCGGATAGAAAGTTTCGGCGAACATTCAAACCGGAACCTTTTGGAGCAACCAAGATCACATCGACATCTTTCGGCGGGATCACTCCGGTCTCCTCTTTATAGGTAATAGAGAATCCATGCGAGAAGTACAACGCATCACCGGGTTTGAGATTTTGTTTGACCACAGGCCAAATAATTCGCTGAGCTGCATCAGATACAAGCATCTGAATAATTGTTCCGCGCCGAACAGCTTCTTCAATCGGAAAAAGAGTTTTGCCGGGAACCCAGCCGTCTTTGACCGCACGATCCCAATCCTTTTTATATTCTTTCGACTGGCCGATGATCACATGAATGCCATTGTCTTTCATGTTGAGAGCTTGGGCAGGCCCTTGTACGCCATAGCCAATGACAGCTACAACTTCCTTCTTGAGAACTTTTCGCGCTTTTGCAAGTGTAAATTCTTTACGGGTGACAACTTTTTCTTTCTCACCGCCAAAATCGATGATTGCCATGTTCTTTCTCCTTATTTAAAATGATTGTTTTTCTATTTCCACAATTCTTAAACTAAACTTAACCAACGAGGACACAGCGTCACTCAATATGTCTTTGTGATCTTCGTGAATAAAATCCTATGGTAAATTTGAAAATCCCATCAATTGAATATCCATCGCACGGGCAGCTTTCCGTCCTTCTGCAATTGCCCAAACGACTAATGACTGACCGCGCCGCATATCTCCCGCAGCGTATACTCCGGGAACTGAAGTTAAATAATTTTCGTCCGTGGAGACATTCCCGCGAGAATCGAGAGCAACACCCAACTCATCGAGCAGTCCACTCTTCGTCGGACCGGTGAATCCCATCGCAATCAAAACCAGATCGGTGTCGATGGAAAATTCTGATCCCGGAACCGGTTTGAAATCCGGTGCAGGACCGACACGTACGGCATGCAATTTCTTTAGATTGCCTTCTGCGTCACCTTCAAAACGAGTTGTCGCGATAGACCAATCTCGTATTCCGCCTTCTTCGTGAGCACCCTCTATGCGCAACTGCAACGGCCACAACGGCCACGGTGTGCTTGGAGATCGGTCAATCGGAGGCTTAGCCATGATCTCAAACAGCTGGACTGATGCCGCCTTCTGCCGATGGCAGGTGCCAAGACAGTCGGCGCCTGTATCGCCGCCGCCAAGAATAATCACTCGCTTGCCTGCTGCAAGAATTGATTTTGCCGGATCAACAATGGTCCCGCCAACGCGCTTATTTTGCTGTGACAGAAAATCCATCGCAAAGTGAATTCCTTTCAACTCACGGCCGGGAACTTTCAGATCACGGGGAGATTCAGATCCGCCAGTAAGAAGCAAAGCGCTGTACGACCTCTGCAATTCATCGGAAGCAATATTCACTCCAACATGGGCTTTCGTTGCGAACACAATCCCTTCTGCCTGCATTATTTCGATGCGTCGATCAACCTGAAATTTTTCCAATTTGAAATCGGGAATTCCATAACGCAACAATCCGCCGATGCGGTCGTTCTTCTCGTACACCGTCACATGATGTCCGGCACGATTTAATTGCTGTGCCGCTGCAAGTCCGGCCGGTCCCGATCCGATCACCGCAATCGTTTTTCCTGTTCGTACTGCCGGACGTTCAGGCTTGATCCATCCTTCGCGGAACGCAACATCGATGATCGAACGCTCGATCGCTTTGATCGCGACGGCCGGTTCATTGATAGCCAATACGCATGCCGTTTCACACGGCGCGGGACAAATACGTCCGGTGAATTCCGGAAAATTATTTGTCGAATGCAAAATACGGATCGCTTCTTTCCATCGATTCCGGTACACAAGATCATTCCAATACGGGATGACATTGTTCAACGGACATCCTATATGACAGAAAGGAATCCCGCAATCCATGCAGCGCGCGCCCTGTGTCCGAACTTTTTGATCCGTAAATTCCTGATAGATATCCTGCCAATCATTAATACGCTCCGCTACCGGCCGGCGGGCCGGCGTTTCGCGCTTGAATTCCAAAAATCCGGTCGGCTTACCCATGGGCAACCTCCTCGACAACTACTGTCGATGTCGTTTTCTTGGCAGGCGCATTTGCTGCTGCGCCTAATACTCTCTTATAGTCATGCGGAAATACTTTAACAAATTTCTTTACCAGCTGCTGCCATCGGTCGAGAATAAATCGTGCACGGGGACTTGCAGTGTATTCGAAATGTTTTTCCACGAGTGTTCGCACGGTTTCTTCGTCTTTCGCATCAAGCGAATCAACGTCAACCATGGACCGGTTACAGAGTGTTGCAGAAAACTCACCGGTTTCATCCAGCACGTATGCAAAACCACCCGACATACCAGCCGCAAAATTTTTCCCTGTCGGCCCGAGGACCACTACTATGCCGTTCGTCATATATTCGCAGCCATGAGCGCCAACCGATTCTACAACAGCCGTCGCACCGGAGTTGCGGATGGCAAATCGTTCGCCTGCTTTTCCATTGAAGTACGCTTCGCCGCTTGTCGCTCCATATAAAATGACATTTCCGACCACTGTATTTTCCTCAGGCACACACTTCGATCTTCGCGAAGGATAAATAATAAGTCTGCCGCCTGACAATCCTTTTCCTGTATAATCGTTAGCATCTCCTTCAAGCATGAGCGTAATTCCCCGCACCAGAAATGCACCAAAGCTTTGACCCGCAGAACCTGAAAAATGAATCTTGATCGTATTCTCCGGCAATCCAGCAGAACCGTATTTTCTGGCAATTTCTCCGCTCAGCATCGCACCGACCGTCCGATGGACGTTCCGAATCGGAAGATCAAATTCGACCGGAGTTGCCTTTTCAATTGCATCTTTTGCATTTTCGATCAACTGATGATCGAGCGCATCATTCAATCCGTGCTCCTGTAAAATTTGACTACGGCGTCCAAAACGTGATGGCGCCGGCGGATAATGCAAGAGGAACGAAAGGTCGATATGTTTTGCCTTCCAGTGATCGACACCCTTACGCGCTTCCAGCATATCGACACGCCCAATCATTTCGTCAACTTTTCTGAATCCAAGCTGTGCCATGATCTCGCGCAATTCCTCAGCGACGAAGAAAAAGAAATTGATAACATGTTCCGGTGTTCCTTTAAACTTCGCGCGCAGTGCCGGATCTTGCGTTGCAACTCCAACCGGACAAGTGTTCAGATGACATTTTCGCATCATAATACAACCCATCGAAACCAACGGCATCGTCGAAAAACCAAACTCTTCCGCGCCCAGCAATGCTGCAATAGCAACATCGCGGCCTGTTTGCAGTTTTCCATCCGTTTGCAACCGGACACGGCTGCGAAGGTCGTTCAATACGAGTACCTGCTGCACTTCTGCTAGTCCGATCTCCCATGGAATACCGGCATGCTTAATGGACGATAACGGCGATGCTCCTGTTCCGCCTGAGTCACCGCTGATGAGAATCGAATCTGCATGCGCTTTCGCTACACCTGCAGCAACCGTGCCGACACCATTTTCTGCAACAAGTTTCACCGAAACCCGGGCACGCGGATTGACATTCTTCATATCGAAAATCAACTGTGCCAGATCTTCGATGGAATAAATATCGTGATGTGGGGGCGGTGAAATAAGACCGACGCCCGGAATTGAATGCCGTATTCGTGCAATGATAGCATCCACCTTATGACCGGGGAGCTGTCCGCCTTCACCAGGTTTTGCGCCCTGCGCAATCTTAATCTGAATTTCGTCTGCATTGACCAAATAATTTGCTGAGACGCCAAATCGAGCCGAGGCAATTTGTTTGATTGCGCTTCGTCGGAGATTCCCGTCTGCATCCGGCTTGAATCGTGTTTCGTCCTCGCCGCCTTCACCTGTGTTCGACCTGCCGCCGATGCGGTTCATCGCAATTGCAAGGGTCTCATGTGCTTCTTTACTTATGGAACCGTACGACATGGCTCCTGTAACGAATCGTTTCACGATTTCCTTTGCCGGTTCCACTTCTTCGGTTGGAACAGTACGCGTTCCTTTTTTGAATTCCATCAGTCCGCGTAAATTATACAATCTGCCGTTTTGATTGTTCAGATGCTGAGCATATTCTTTGTAACTCTTCTCATCCGACAACCGAACTGCTTGCTGAAGTTTCGTGATGGTTGTGGGATTGACCACGTGCCGTTCACCGTTGATGCGATAATAATAATTCCCGCCGAGATCAAGCTCTGAATCGACGCTCGTAAGTTTCCGGAACGCAAAGTCATGCTTCATCTTTGCTTCCATCGCTATCTCATTTAGTCCGATACCGTCAATGCGTGATGCGATGCCCGTAAAATATTTCGCGATAAGTTCTTTTCCTAATCCGAGCGCTTCAAAGACCTGTGCACCTTGATAACTCTGCAATGTGGAAATACCCATCTTGGACATTGTCTTGAGTATTCCCTTGTTTACTGCTTTCTTATAATTGTAAACCGCTTTTTCGAATGTGATCTCCTCAGGAAAATACCCCCGATTTGCAAGTTCTTCCAATGTTTCGATAGCGAGATACGGATTGACCGCACTTGCACCGAAACCGATCAGCAAGCAGTAATGCATCACTTCACGCGGCTCACCGGATTCCACAACCAGCGCCACCTGTGTACGGGTCTTTTCCCGAACGAGATGATTGTGCACCGCAGTCAGCGCCAGCAAACTTGGGATCGCTGCATATTCTTCATCGACACCACGGTCGGAGAGGATGATAATCGTATACCCGGATTTTATAGCCAACGACGCACGGCGGCAAAGACCATCTAATGCCCGTTCAAGTTCTTTTTCGCCGCCATCGACTCGGAAAAGCATCGGCAGCATCGTGGCAAGAAAATCGCCTTGCGAGACGCGCCGCATTTTTTCCAGATCGCGGTTTGTCAAAATAGGCTCGAGCAATTTCAGCGTATGGCAATGCTTCGGTGTCTCGTCCAGCAGGTTTCCTTCCGTGCCGATGTAACTTGTCAACGACATCACCAATTCTTCACGGATCGAATCGATCGGCGGATTGGTAACCTGCGCAAAATCTTGTTTAAAGTAATTAAACAATGTCTGCGGTTTATCCGAAAGACATGCCAGCGGTGTATCCGCACCCATCGAACCAACAGGTTCTTGCGCATCGGTTGCCATCGGAACTACGATCATCCGGATATCTTCGTCTGTGTAGCCAAACGCTCGCTGGCGTTTGAGCAAATCCTCCGGACTGAATTCGATTTCACGCGGCGGCTCAGGAAGCTGATCCAGCCGAATTTGATTATCCTGAATCCATTGAGCATAGGGCTGCCGGTTCGCGAGCCGTGTTTTAATTTCCTCATCCGGAATGATTCGCTTTTCCGTAAGATCGGCAAGCAGCATATTGCCCGGTTCAAGACAACCTTTGTGCTTCACGTTCTCCGGTTCAACATCCAGCACACCTGTTTCAGATGCCATGATCAGAAAGTTATCATTCGTCACCAAATAGCGCGCAGGACGGAGTCCATTGCGATCAAGCGTAGCTCCGATCACACAGCCGTCGGTAAATGCAACTGCGGCTGGACCGTCCCATGGTTCCATCAACGATGCGTGGAATTCATAGTACGCCCGTTTCTCAGGAGACATACCGGTATCCGCTCCCCATGCTTCAGGAATAAGAATCGTCATTGCATGAGGCAAGCTGCGTCCGCTCATCGTGATGAGTTCAACTGCATTATCCAACGCCGCAGAGTCGCTCACTCCCGGCTGGATGATCGGGAACAATTTGTTGATGTTGCTGCCAAATACATCCGACGTAAGAACTGATTGACGCGCGTGCATCCAGTTGACGTTGCCGCGCAGCGTGTTGATCTCTCCGTTATGACAAATATACCGGAACGGATGCGCAAGCTGCCAGCTTGGAAATGTGTTCGTAGAGAACCGCTGATGCACGAGACACAGCGCACTCATCGTATCGGGATCCGACAGCTCTTTATAGAAGCGCGCAATCTGCGGTGCAATCAGTAATCCTTTATAAATAATTGTCCGTGCAGACAGCGATGGGACATAAAAGAAATTTTTATTCAGAATAGTCGATGCAGCAATTTCCGACTCGGCTCGTTTCCGAACGAGATACAGTTTTCGTTCAAGTTCGTCGGTTGTCATTCCAGGAGCGCACCGAATGAAAACCTGTTCGATGTACGGCTGGGAGACACGTGCAACACGGCCGATAGCATCGGCATCCACCGGAGTATCGCGCCATCCGAGCATGCTCAATCCTTCTTCCTGAACAATTTTCTCGATAATAGCTTCGCATTCGAACCGCGGCTGCGGTTCGACCGGCAGAAACAACATTCCAACACCGTACTCACCTTCAGGCGGCAGTGCAAAACCAAGCTTACCACACTCTCTAGCAAAAAAAGTATGTGGAATTTGGATGGTAATACCGGCACCATCTCCCGTTTTCGGATCGGAGCCGCTCGCACCGCGATGGGCAAGGTTTACTAATATCTGGATTCCCTTCATGATCGTTTCATGCGAACGTTCGCCGTTCACATTGACGATGAAACCGATTCCACATGCATCATGCTCATTACGCGGATCGTACAACGGAAAATCTTTAAATACATCTGAAGTCATTTCTCTTGCCTCTGCCCTGTCTTTCTCACCTTATCCATTTATGCTTCGCCTTGAAACTCTCGTTTGATTGCAACGCGGCCTGTGCGTACCAGTTCTTTAATCCCGAACGGTTTCAACATATTAATAATTGCATCTACTTTGAGTTGCGAACCGGTCGCTTCTATTGTCAGTGTTTTGGGGCTGACATCCACTACCTTCGTACGGAAAATTTCCGAGATCTGCATGATCTCCATCCGCGTTGTTGGTGTGGATTGTACTTTCACCAAAGCCAGTTCTCTGTCGACAAACGTGTCGTCTGTCAAATCTACCACTTTAATTGTATCGATCAGCTTATGAAGTTGCTTCATAATTTGCTCGATGATCTGATCGTCACCGTGTGTTACAATGGTCATACGTGAGACAGCTTCATCTTCTGTCGGACCGACAGTGAGACTATCGATGTTGTACCCTTTGGCGGCAAACAATCCGGCGATTCTATTTAATGTGCCGAAATGGTTTTCTACTGTCATCGAAATTGTGTGCTGTTTTATCTGTTCCTTTGTCGCTGATGATGCCATGGTATCTTCTCCTGTTTTCAGTAACATTATCCTTTTGCATGAATCATCGTTTTGTGTGTCGCGTGTGTTTGTACCAGCGGCTCCGGACTATCCATGATTTCGTTCACCGTTTGTCCGGCAGGGATCATGGGAAACACATTTTCTTCCGGTGCAACGACAAACTCTACCAGAATGGGGCCTTCATTGTATTTCAAAGCTGTTTTGATAGTGCTTTCCACCTCTGCAGGCGATGTTACTCGCATACCACGGATACCGTACGCCTCGGCCACCTTTACAAAATCCGGACTGGTAATGTGTGTATGCGAATACCGCTTCTTCCAGAAGAATTCCTGCCATTGGCGTACCATGCCGAGAAACCCATTATTCATAATAAATATTTTCACGGGAAGGTTATTTTGTTTAATGGTTGCCAATTCCTGAATGTTCATTTGAAAACCGCCGTCGCCGCTGATGCAGATAACCGGCAAATCGTTCCTGCCAAATGCTGCGCCCATGGCAGCGGGAAGCGAGAAACCCATCGTTCCTAACCCGCCCGACGTTATACACGTGCGCGGATGTTTCCACTTGAAGAACTGTGCTGTCCACATTTGCGATTGGCCGACATCGGACACAACGATGGCATCGCCGTCCGTGATTTCACCAAGTTTGTGTATGACATGCTGAGCACGGAGCGATTCGTCATGCTTATAGCGCAGCGGATGTTCGGCTTTCCATCCATCAATAGTCTTCAACCACTCTTTTGTTTCCAGCGGCTTTACAAGTTCGTTCAAATGTTTGAGAACGCGCTTCACATCTCCTACGATGGGAACATCCACCGGAACATTTTTACTGATGGCCGACGGATCAATATCGATATGAATTTTTTTTGCGTTCTTCGCAAATTCCTTTACGTTTCCAGTCACGCGGTCATCAAACCGTGCCCCGATAGCAACCAGCACATCGCATTGATCGACAGCCATATTGGAATACCACGTACCATGCATACCCAGCATTCCAAGGGCCAGCTTGCTCTGCTCAGGGTACACGCCCAATCCATGTAATGTCGTGGTAATCGGAGCGTGCAGCTTATCTGCAAGCGCACGAACTTCAATAGACGCATTGGAACTTATGACACCACCGCCGACATATAAGAGCGGCCGCTTCGCTTCATTGAGAAGATCCGCCGCTTTCTTGATTTGTTTGATGTTTCCTTCCACAGTCGGATTATAGCTGCGGAGCGAAATAGTCTTGGGATATTCAAACAGAGCTTTCGCCGCAAGAACATCTTTCGGCAAATCGACAAGCACGGGACCCGGTCTGCCGGTGGTGGCGATGTAAAATGCCGCCTTAATAGTATTCGCCAACTCGTTAACATCTTTGACGAGATAATTATGTTTCGTAATCGGGCGCGTGATGCCGACGATGTCCACTTCCTGGAATGCATCATTTCCGATAAGTTTTGTGACAACCTGCCCGGTGAACACGACCAGCGGTATCGAATCCATATACGCATCGGCAATACCGGTGACAGCATTCGTTGCACCGGGACCGGACGTGACGAGCACAACGCCGGGTTTACCTGTTGCTTTGGAATATCCTTCCGCTGCATGTGTTGCTCCTTGTTCGTGCCGCGTGAGAATGTGTTTGATGTGTGTAAGATCGTGCAGCACATCATAGATACCGATAACGACGCCGCCCGGATACCCGAAGAGAGTATCGACGCCTTCCTCTACAAGGCACCGTACAAAAATTTCTGCCCCTGTCATCATTTTCCCTTGATGATTGTCTTGTGCCTTTGTCGGTGTCATAACAATATTCCTGAATTAGTTCTTAGATGAAAAAAATAATTTTCTTTCTTAACTTCTCAGCGTTGCGCCGGTGTTGGCGCTTGTTACAAAATGCGCATAACGCCGCAGCCATTTGCTCGTTGTGCGGGGTTTGAATTCCGGCAGAGCTGCAATGCGCGAACGAATTTCTTCGTCGCTCAGACGAACATTTAATGTACGGGCGTCAAGGTCGATGTCGATGATATCGCCTGCGCGCAGCGCCGCAATGGGTCCGCCGCTTGCCGCTTCAGGTGAAACGTGTCCGATGCATGCACCGCGTGTACCGCCGGAAAAACGTCCATCGGTAATGAGCGCAACTTTTTCTCCCAATCCCATTCCCATAATTGCCGAGGTGGGCGAGAGCATTTCCTGCATACCGGGTCCGCCGCGAGGCCCTTCGTACCGAATCACGACCACATCACCCGCCTGCACTTGTCCCGCAAGAATTCCCGCTTGCGCTTCTTCTTGACTTTCAAAAATACACGCAGGTCCGCTGTGCTTGCGCATAGAAGCAGGAACTCCGGCAGCTTTGATAACAGCGCCTTCCGGAGCGAGATTCCCGAAGAGGATCGCTAATCCGCCTTTTGCCGAATGCGGATTTTCCACGGGACGAATAACTTCTGCGTTCTTCACTTTTGATTTTGCAACAATACTGCGCAATGTTTTTCCACTCACCGTCGGCCGATCAAGATGCAGCAGATCATCGCTTTTTCTTGTTATTTCATTGAGGATCGCAGGAACACCGCCTGCCTTGTGCAAATCTTCAATATGCCACGGACCCGATGGACTGATTTTTGATAAATGCGGAATTTTATCCGCCACTTCATTGATGCGTGAAAGCGGATAGTCTATACCTGCTTCGTTGCAAAATGCAAGCGTGTGCAGCACGGTGTTCGTACTTCCGCCCATCGCCATATCTAATGCAAAAGCATCATCGACTGCTTCCTTGGTGACGATATCACATGGCCGGATATTTTTTTCAATCAGCTTCATAATTATTTTTCCGGCTTCCTTCGTCAAATCATTCCGTTGTTTGCTTTTCGCAAGAGCAGTTCCGTTGAAAGGCAGCCCCAGACCGATCACTTCCAGAAGACAGTTCATGGAGTTGGCAGTGAAGAGTCCGGAACATGAACCGCAGGACGGGCAGGCAAATTTCTCAAGAATCGTTAACCGCTTCGCGTCCATGGTGCCGGCTTTGTACGCACCGACTCCTTCGAACACGGAAATAAGATCGATGGTTTTACCATCGGGAGTTCTTCCGGCTTTCATTGCGCCGCCGGTAACAAAAAAAGTGGGGATGTTGGTACGGAGCGCGCCCATGACCATGCCGGGGACAATTTTATCGCAGTTCGGAATGCACACCATGCCGTCGAACGCATGTCCTTCGATCATCGTTTCGATGCAATCGGCAATGAGTTCACGGGAAGGCAGGCTATATTTCATTCCGGCATGACCCATGGCAATGCCGTCATCGACTGCGATGGTATTAAACTCGAATGGAACACCTCCGGCTGCGCGGATGGCATTCTTCACTAACTTTCCGAATGCTTGCAGGTGCACATGGCCGGGGACGATATCCACATAAGAATTGGCAACAGCAATGAACGGCTTGCCGAAGTCCGCTTCTTTTACGCCTGTAGCGCGGAGCAAGGCACGGTGGGGTGCTCGTTCAAACCCTTTTTTGATGATGTCAGATCGCATAGTTCATTCCTTTCAGACAGAATACAATACATTTTTTCCTCTGCCAGAGGAGAACGTTGCAAGACCTGATTTATTGTGGAACCGATTTCGGTGTGCTTCGTCAACCTCTGGCTTTACTCAGCCTACAATAATAAGGCTAAGTACAAGCAGGAGGCTAAGAATAAGAGTCAGCGGTAAAATACCAAGTGTGGACAGAAGAACCGTTAGCCGGATGTTTCTTCCGACGGTGCTGAATGATCCAAAAGAGGTTCTATGGTTGTTCTGTTTCACTGTATTTCAGTAAATAAATTCTGCTATACCATACGAAAATCTTTTGAGTTTGTCAAGAGTTGAGCAGAAAAATCTTAATCTAAACCTGAAAATTATGAGCATTTATACAGGGAACTGATGTTTTTGCCTTCGGCAGCGAACGACCAACTTCGTAGGGGTGAAAGGGGAGCGTACGGTAGAATAAAGAAAGATCACAACGAACCTGTGAGCTTTTATGAACCATCGATCTATTTCAGTTATGGGCTGTTATCTAACATTTCGCAAAGCCGCATGTGAATGTTCTCATCATGTTTTTTACCTAACCCCCTTTTTTGTTCCCCCTTTCACAAAGGGGGAAGCCGAAGGCAGGGGGTTCGGTTATTTCGTCAGTTTCATGACGTATTCCGACGGGGCGGGATTAACTTTGAAGAAGTCATCCTTTTTACCCTGCGTTCAGCGTAATGTCTTTCTGGAAGCCGGTATTGTTCATACCATAACCGGCAGATCATCGATGGAAAAACAGACTTGCTGTCCATAATACTTTACCTTACAACTTCTTCGTTCGGAAAATCCTTATAGATGAAAATTGTTCGACAAACTACATATATTGCGAAGCTTGTAAAAAGTATTCCGATGATGTTTGTCCAGGTTCCTCCGATCATGACTGCGACCACTCTGAAGTCGTTCCGGAAACTATGCCCGATGGTATATCGTATGAAGTAGTTGTCAAGAATATCGAGAAGGGGACTCAGGCAGAAGAAGACGAATATCAATCCTGCCAAAAATGAATGAGTAATCTTTTTTGATTTTAGAATAAACAAACCGGCTGCCAATAAAATGATATCTCTCAGGTAAGGGGACAAGCTCGGCAGGACATGCTGCCAATCTGAAAAAAACTCAAAGCGAACCCTACCTCTGGTAAAATCGAGGTCACCTTCCCAGAACCTTGGTAGTAGTCGATAATTTACAATCCTGGCTCCGACAAGAATCGCGCCCAGCATATGGCTCATTTCATGAAACATCGTGTCTGTGAAAAACCACACGAACAAAAGCACAACCATATTGATCAGCCAGGTTTTTTGAGGCCAGCCGCTTCGTCCATAAAAGATGGTCAAAGGGGTTACGACGAATGCTAAGATCTCCAGGGTAGCCATTTGACGCTTTGTGCCGATCAGAACATAGCGAACCAACAACCACGATAAAGCAATAGTGAAAATGATTGCTCCAAGAATTAAAAGCCAGTTACGATGGTTGTGTGTTTCTTTTTGATCCATAAAGAATATTTCTAGTGTACCGTTCTTTATTGTCTTGCTCAACGAGATACTTTATCCGCTGCTTTTGCAGTGCCCAGAAGATGGAGCTGTTGGTTGGATCTTTATGTTGGAGAGATTCAAAATGAAATTTAGATAAGTTCAATCCTTTTATAACACAAACAAAAGCTTGTGACATCCTTAATATATATACTTTATGATCCCTTTTTAAGCATGTTAGACAAAAGGACGGCAGCAAAAAGAGAAATCATAGGAAATGGAGCAACTATTTGCTTCCAATAATCTTATTTTTTGTTTTCGAATCAAGGTAGTAGTCAAAAGCTTTTTTGAGAAATTCATGCCGTCTTTTAAGCGAATAAGCTTCGACCGAAGCCTGAAGAACATATTTTTGAAATTCTTCCATCAGCGTGGAGTTTCTAGCCTGTTTATAATTACTCAAAAGATCCATATTTTCTTTTATTTCGTTGAGTAAGGCCGCATAGAATTGCGCGAACTTGGGAACTTGTTTCGCATTTCCTTCTTCGACTAATTCCTCAATAAACAAATATCCAGAGACTGCAATAGCTCTACTTGATATAAGGGCTGCATCTTTCCCAAATGTCTTGTCCATCAATCTGAGGATTCTCTTTATGCGGAGAAGATTCTCATCATTGTTGTCTATATCATGGTTCTCGTCAAAAAAATATTCAATATCCTGATATCTGGCCCTGACGAATTCACCTTCTGGCATGGCTTTGGCAAATGAGTTTATGCATATCTGAGCAAGGGTAAAGGGTCGAGAAAATCTTCTTTCCGATAGATTTGTGTTTCTAAAAAAAGGACCGTTGTTCCCAACATCCTTGTAAATGAAATCTCGAATTGTACCAGTTCTCGACTTTAATTTCTCACCAGAATTTAATTGAATTCCTAGCTGTAATCTCCTAAATATCTCTCTCACATTCTTTTCATCAATGGACTCATAAATGCAGAAGCTCAATTCATAATCTTCAATTTTCTTAGCAACGGTTGGGTGCTCTTTCTGCAGTCTTTTGTATGTGAATTCCTCGTCCAAAAACCTCAATGTCAAAGGTGATTCTTCCTTCGGTTCCGGTTTGAAGAACCTCGACAGAGTGACCATTCGTTGCTTGCCATCAATACATTCGTAATTGAACTGCCTGTTTCCCTTGACTTCCACGAGGTAGAGTTTAGGAATATCAATATCAATGACAATCGAATCTAGAAGCTTTTCTTGTTGATTCGTTGACCATATCTTTTCTCTTTGGTAGTCAGCATCCAGGTCTATTCTGTAAAGGTAGTCATCAATGAATTTCTTTACGGAAATGCTGAGCAAGGATCGCAGCTTTGATGTCTTGGGTGGCATTGTTTCTCCTAATCAGTCATAGAATTCTTTTCAAATACTTTGTACGGTTGATTCTTTTTTCTAACATTTGCCGAGCTTTGGCTCTCAACCAAATCTTGAATGGATTGTTAACTTCTGGATCGCTACCCTCGGTATTGTCTGGGATTAATGACCCTTCGATATCTTTCAATGTTATTATTTTAGGAAAGAACCCGTAATCTCTCTTAACTCGCTCGCCTTCTTCTTGTGAGTTGATTATTTGAATTTCCATATGGGCGTTTCTTTCCAGATGAGCCTTGAACAGCAAATCTACAAGTCCTATATCATTCTGGTTTAAAGAGCACCCAACAATGCGAAGAGTATCACAACGAGACAACTCCTCTAAGGCTCTTCCCCAAATGAAATTGTAGGGAGGAATCAAATAGTTCTTATTTATTCCCAAAGGAATGATCGGAATCGTTCTTGATTTTCCATATGTTTTTATTTTTGTCCAATTGAAGGACCCATGTAGTTTCAAAAGTGGAAATCCCTGACCAATTATTGAAGTGTGGCAGTAATTTGGGTCTTTCCTAAAGATGGTTGTGTATGCTTCATCCAAGACGTCATCGTAATTCAATGAAATAACCGCGGTCACTTCTTCTTCTTTTTTGACAAGCCAATGGAGCTCGAATAGCGCCTTGTGAAGCCACAATGCTTTCTTCCATTTCGAGAGTACTCTAGTAATGTCATTCTGCACCAATTGCTTCAGGTAATTGGCTTTAAAGTCGGCATCGGGAATTCGTTGAGACGCGATGAGTGAAATCAGTAATTCAATGTTTACTGGACCTGCGCGGTATGTGACCTCCTTAACGTCTTTCTTGAATCTTGCATTATTCTGAGCTTTGTTCATCACCCTTTTAGAAACATAGGAAATCAGCAATCCATTCTTACTCAAAAAAACTTCATCAGGAAAACCAAGGTTCAGGATTTCCGCATGAGTTGCACCAGCACCAAGCAAGTATACTATTTTCTTAAGCGCCATTTCAAAAAGGACGATACGATTTATCTATAAGTTCACAATCCATTCGCAAATCGAAGTGAGTTGCTCATCGTTTGTTAGGTTTGCAGCGTTGTTGAGAGTCCCTAATTGTAATTGTTTGAATATTTCGGAAGCCATACTATTTTCAATTGCTGCACCAATAAAGAATCTCTGCGGTTTCTTTTTCTTTTTAGCAAAGCCCTGTCTAATCCGATCTAAAGCAGAGTTAGCTGTTTTCCAATGTTCATCTGCGCCTGCCGGATCAAGCCCGCCTTTGAGTTCACCAAGTGCAATATAGGCATGAGCGTTATGAATAATAGACTGCTTACCTTTCTTTAAATCGTTGAGTGTGCCTTCCAAGATTGAAAGATCAACGTTTTTCTTGACGGTTGGAACGGTAATGTTCAAAATAAGAAGTCGATTGATTTTGTTCTTTGACCAGAAAAGACCATTAATACGCTTTTCTATCCCTTCATCATTTTGTGGCTTTGGTAACCACATGCCTGTATCGTCATCTTTCCATTTATAATCGATTCCAGACAAATTAAAGACAGAAAGCAATGAGCGAAGAAATTTTCTTTCTCCTAATACTCCTGCTAAGTTTCTCGCTTTACCACCTAAGGCATCTCCTTTGGTCAACAAATAACGGTAAACAAGCTCATCGATGAAATTATCACCTGCTGGTTCTAGAAACTTCTCGATCAAACCTTTGATAGCGAGCGTTTTATCTTCATCGGTTAAATGATTGAGAGATTTTTCTGAAAGACCGGAGGCTGTAAGTAGTCCAACTCTAAGGTCTTTCAATTCAAGAAGATCCTTGGGTTTGGCGACCCTGCTTGCAAGAGATTTCAACGCCTTGGCTTCTTCGACGTAAGGAACTGCCAAATAATTTTTTTCTAGAGCAAGTGCTATAAAACCAGACCTAGTTTGCTCCTTGGATGTAACCAAATCATTTGCAGATTTAATGAGTGTATTTTGTTTTATCTTTTTTGCCATAGGTACACGCACTTTCGGATTTCAGTCCGCCCATAACTACCCATTTGTTGACTACTATTGCCCTTGCCCCTAGGAAGAACAAAAATCTTCTGAATAGTGAAGCCAAAGTTCTCTGCAAATTCTGAAAGGATGAGATCGACAGGTATTTCTTCGCCACCATAACGAACGTTGTCGTTGACCATGACACAGTAACCATCTTTTTTTATAATTCGAGCCATTTCATAAACAACAAAACAAAGCTCAAGAAAGTAATTTTTAACCATCCGCGGAATATTATTGTTATTAAGTTTCTCAAGTTTGTTAAGTTCATCAAGGACTGAATTGACTTCCTTCATTGCAGAAGAGGAATTATAAGTGCTCAACACCTTATCAAAAGTTGCTATTCTATTCATAGATGTATACAACTGGTTTAGATATTCTATTTTTTCTTTGTTCTCGACGGTACAGGACAACAATTCTTGTCGAAGTCCTTTAACTCTTTCGCTATCGCATCCAAGATAAGCTAATTCTAAAGCATAGGTTCTTGTATAATCATATCGATTACAATAAGGAGGAGATGTCACGATAAAATCGAATGAATCGTTTTCCATTTTTGGTAGTTCTTTAAGACAAGTTCCTTCAATGATCTTAATGTCTTGTTGATCGTGTTCATTCTCTCCAACAGAATCAAAAAGAGAATCGTTATGAGGTGAAACATCGGCAGTTATTTGATCTAATTTATTTTTCAGAGCTTGTTCAAATGTATGTATCTTACCCTTGTTAAATGGTTTTCCTGTTAAATCTCTTTTGGAACGATAATCCCATCTTAAATATTGACCATCTTTTCTTGTGAAGCTAAGCTCTTCTAGTATTGAGAATGCTGCAAACCTCAAAATGGTTTGAATTTCTTTCTTTTTGAGGGTATTGCAATATGTTAGGAATTTATTGAGTGCGACTTCAGTGTCATCTGGGAAGGCATCTCGAGTTATGGGAATATGATTAAAATGAGTCGCTGAATTCTCGATTCTTTTGAAATCTTGCCAAAGGTTTTTAACATTCTGGTCAAATTCTACTGGATCGATCATACGTAATGCTTCCCGAGTTTCCATAACGAAGATACCTACGGGCAGAACCTCAATACCATAAGAATCCCACCCAAGAGCTTGCCCGGCAAACAAAGTCGTACCAACTCCTGCAAATGGATCTAAAACCTTCCCAGGTTTATTGGAAAATTTTTTAAGAAAGTAGCTGACAAGCCCAGAGGAAAAACCCTCTTTATATTTGAACCAACGATAAACTGGTTCTTGTTTGTTGGCTTGGAAACTTACAAGCTGGCGATTAAAATTGGAAGCTGTTTCCAGCTTGCCAGAGAACCTATCGTAGAGTTTTTGCCGCTCACTTGGAAATATTTCAACTAGTTCATACATTTTAAAAATCTATTAATGATTATACGTAAAGATACCAAAAGGAGTGCCGATAAGCCAATACTCTAATCCTGGGAATATTAATACACAGCGCTGTCATAACATATAACTACGTTTATGATAATAGGCATGGTTTTTATTTATCATGTGGAGAAATAGATGAAATGTATCGTATGTTTTTTATTGTTAGTCGCGGTTTTGTATGTCTTTTTGCAGGTCCCCGTGAAGATCTATGGAGCGAATCCCCAAAATAGTAGGATTGGGAACCACTGTAAAAATGGTAGTGAGTTTTGGGTAGAGAAGCAAGAATGTCTTTGAGTCTATAAGCCGATAAGCAAATGAGCCGATGAGCAGATAAGTCTGTGAGTTTATGAGTCGTTGAGTAGATGAGTAGGAAGGAAAACAGTAAAGAGTGAACAGTGGAGAGTCGTAGGGGCTTGACATGTCAAGCCCGTGGGCAGGGGCGAAGTGCTTTTGCTTATTGAGTTCTTTTCCTGTCATTGCGAACGTTTTCTAGTGAAGTGCGTTTTTAGCATCCCGCTTTGAGGGGCAATCTGCACACTCAGACTTATCTGCGGTAATCCAATCTTTGCAGATTGCTTCGTCTCCCGATCGACTTCGTCGTTGGGGATCCTCGCAATGACGGGATACTTGTTCTCACATTCTGGATTCCCGACAGAAGCATTCGGGAATGACAACATTTTTTTAGATGGCTCTTATTCGTTTTCGCAGGAGCAATGGTTGTTCCCCTTTGCTTTTTTAAAACATTCACGCCCCTCTTTAAAAGACAGGTAGACGAGCCCCAGAGTTCCAAGTGTATCCATAAACGCAAATCGTGTGAGTTCATAGACACCGCTTGAGAAAAGTAATATGAGAGACATGTAGATGCAAACCTTTGTGCATTCAACATCTGCGAGTATGGCGGCGGAATTCAACTTCCTGCCGACTTTTCTTTTCCTGATCACGAGAACCCACATCACCGCAATAGAGATCAGCGCAATGATTACTCCCCACAAGGTTGTCTCGGGCTTATGTCCTATCCAGAGGTTGTACATACTTGTTGCAGCAAGTCCGATGACCAACATGTAAAATGCATAACCGGTCACCCTTAAAGCGGTCCGTTCAAAATCATCGCGATTGCTCTGGGGATTTTTCTGAACGCGCAGCACCATATGTGCGATACCGAATCCTGAAAGAACTTCGATGAAACTATCTGCGCCAAAACCAAACAATGCGAGGCTTTCATCCCGATAACCGAAATACATAGAAACAAGCCCTTCGGCTATATTATAGAGGATAGTAAAAACTGCAAGCCCCAAAGCAATTCTATAGAATCTGCTCAGGTCTGTCGGCAGTGCCGGTGTATTTATTTCCATATAGATGTAACACGGAGTATTTGAAATCAGTTCTTGAGAGAAGGATCCTGAGGGATTGACACAGCTCTTTTTTGTATCTTCACTTTGTTTCCTTCTTCCATCACGTAACTATAGAGAAGTTTATAGCTGTCGTAGTCGAAGCGATGCGGAGAAGAGGAACTGCCGCTTTGTCCGGCACGGTCATTTCTTTTGCCGGCTCCGATCAGGCACCAGTTATCGATGACAAACACTTCGCGGAGTTTTTTATCCTTTGAGATTTCTTCCACTGTGACCGGACCATCGAAGGGCCAGGCGATAATATGGCGTGCCTCAAATGCCGCATCCACACGTGCATTGTATGCCGCCGGGTCTTCCTCGCCGATACATGCTCCATCGCATTGTCCAAGGTGATATGGAAAACAGCATCCGCGCGATGTTTCCAGCCGCAGCAGTTTTGAGCACAGCCGGTGAGTTTTGGAAATCTTGTCGAGGAATTCCTTCGCCTGTGTTTTATGTTTAAAGATACCGAGGATGGGAGCATCCGGTTTGAGATCGAGATAATCAACCGCTTCCAGTTTTATTGTTATGTACCCTTGATCATTCTCTACACCACGCGCAATAATAATGCGCCGTGGCTGCTTCGAACGGACATTATACATCGGGCGAAGCTCTTTAATGAGCTTGGATTCCAGAAGAAGCGCGCCAAGTTCACCGGCGGTTTCACGCGCTTCTATGCGGCGAATGCGTTTCGTTAACCAACGTTCATCTTGAGAAGCAAAGTGCGAGCGCACACGTGCACGAATAGTTTTACTTTTCCCGACATACATCAACACATCGTCTGCACCATAAAAGAGATAGACGCCTGATGTGGCGGGAAGAGTAGTGATAGTAGATTTATTGAATTTTTGATTTTGTGATTGAGTGAGTGACACACACATCCAATTTTTTATTGCTTCAGTTGTAATAAGAAATGATGAATTTCTTCTAATCGTTGTTTCGGTTCATCTGAAATTCGTATTTTCGCCAAAAGCTTCAATTGTTTGCCGTCCTGCTTGAGGCGCGGCTGGAATTGTTTCATCTCGTGAATACGCCCCATGATTTTCTGGAACGGCGCCTCATCGCCTTCATAGAATTTATTTTCCTCCGGCGGCGGAAAATGCAGCGAGAGGAATTCACCGCTTAATTCAACTTTCGTAAAACCAATTCTCGCCGATGTTATTTTCAACTCGACCAGCCGGAACAAATGTTCCACTTCCACCGGATACTCGCCGAACCGATCCTGCAATTCCCCCCGCATGGCATGGACTTCTTCAAGTGAAACGCACCGGTACAGCCGTCGGTAGATATCCAACCGTTCGGAATCGTGCTCAATGTAGATATCCGGAATGAGCGCCTCAATATCAGTCTCAATGGCCGTCTCCGTTTTCTTTTGTTTCCCTTCTTCCTTTTCCCCTTCGGCCAATTCTCCGAATTCCTCTTCCTTCAACTCCGCAACTGCTTCTTCGACCACACGCTGGTACATCTCAAATCCCATTTCCAAAATAAATCCCGACTGTTCTCCGCCCAGCAAGTTGCCCGCACCGCGAATTTCCAAATCACGCATGGCAAGATTGAATCCGGAACCAAGCTCGGTAAATTCCTGAATTGCCTGCAAACGCCGCAGGGTTACCCGCGGCAGTACGGAGAGCGGCGGAGTAAGAAGATACGCATACGCTTGAATATTGGATCTGCCCACACGCCCGCGCAGCTGATATAACTCCGCCAATCCAAACCGGTCTGCTCGATTGATGATGATCGTGTTCACACTCGGAATGTCGATGCCGGATTCGATAATTTTTGTGCACAGGAGGACATCATACTTTCTCTCCAGAAAATCCATCATCGCCTTTTCTAGTTCATGTCCCTTCATCTGTCCGTGCGCAATATGGAAGCGCGCTTTTGGTACGTGTTCTTCGAGCATCGATTGGATAAGACGAATATTTTGCACACGGTCATGCACAAAGTACACTTGTCCGCCGCGATGCAGTTCTTTCATGATAGCTTCACGGATAAGTTGGGGATCGAACTGGGCAATTTCTGTCTGAATGGAGATGCGGTTTCTCGGCGGTGTATTAATGAGCGACAGATCACGCGCTCCCATCAGCGAGAACTGCAATGTCCGTGGAATAGGAGTTGCCGTCAAAGTAAGAGTGTCTACGTTTGCACGAAGTTGGCGCAATTTTTCCTTTGCCGATACACCGAATCGCTGTTCTTCATCAATGATGAGTAAACCGAGATCTTTGAACACGACATCTTTTGACAATAAACGATGCGTGCCTATTAAAATATCCACCTTACCCTCTTGGAGTCCTTGCAGAACCTCTGCTTGTTCTTTCTTTGCACGGAAACGCGTGAGAGATTCTATGCGCATCGAATACCGTCCAACGCGATCGAGAAACGTCTTGAAGTGCTGGTGTGCAAGAATTGTTGTCGGTACAAGCACGGCAACTTGCTTGCCATTCATCACTGCTTTGAACGCCGCCCGCACAGCCACTTCCGTTTTGCCGAATCCGACATCGCCGCAAATCAACCGGTCCATCGGCGATGCCTGCTCCATATCTTGTTTCACATCAAGTGTCGATTTTGCCTGATCGGGCGTGTCTTCGTACAGGAACGATGCTTCCATTTCTTTTTGCCAGTGTGTATCGGGAGCAAATGAAAATCCATGCTCGTGCTTGCGCCGTGCATACAGTTTGATGAGATCGCGGGCGATATCTTTGATCTTCTTTCGCGCTTTGGACTTCAGCCTGTCCCAATCTGCGCCGCCAAGCTTGTTGAGCTTCGGTGTATGGCCTTCCTGTGAGGAATATTTTTCTACACGATTAATAAAATTGAGATGAACGTAGAGCGTATCGTTCTCTTCGTACACAAGTTTCATCACTTCCGCTTCAACACCGCGCACTTTAATCTTCTGCAATCCGGAAAATCGCCCGATACCATAATCCTGATGCACGACGAAATCGCCGCGCTTAAGCTGCTGAAGTTCTTTTTGCGTAAAGCCCTTAAACTTTTTCCGCTTCGTTGTTCCCCGTCGTTTCAGTCTTCCGAAAATTTCGTGTTCGGTGAAAATGGCTATCTTCGCTGAAGGATAGATGAAGCCGAAATGGAGTGCTTCAGTCAAAAGCTGATATTGGAGTGGAGGGGGAAGATTTACGTTTTGCTGAATATCGTCTTCATCCCGACTTTCGTGTTTCTCTGTATCCCAGACCGTTTGATCAATATTTTCCAGTTCATGATTTCCGCGTTCCTCAGCGTCCCGCGTTGTTTGCGGGATGATTCCCGTTTTGTCCGGTGCTGTCAGTTCTTCCTCGATCAGCTCGCTGAGACGTTCACCTTCTTCCTTTGTATCGCAGGCGAGATAGACTGTGGATTCCTGATGAGAGAGTCTCTGAATGTGGTCAATCAATCCCTTGACGCTTCCGGCAACATGGGGTTGAGGTTGACTTTGGAAATCAATGCGAATTTTGGATTGTGAATTTCGAATTGTGGAATGATCAAATCGCGCAAAAACCTTTGCTTGAGTTACCAGATCTTTCCAATCGAAAATATCCGGATATCCTTCCTGCAATAATTCATCAATTTCTTTTTCAATCAGTAATGGCTCGTCAAGAAAGAGAAGCGCACCGGTCGCTAAGTAATTAAATAACGATGACCATGTTTCTGTTGTATCTGTGGAATCTGTGCTCTGCGATAAATCAACGCCATCGGTGGAACGATGCTGCAGGCTTGCTACAACACTCGCCGTTTGCAGATCGCGAAGAGAGCGCTGTGTAAGTACATCGAACTCGCGAATGGATTCAATCGAATCTCCCCAGAATTCAAACCGGATTGGATTATCCCCAATAAACGGAAAAATGTCCAGAATGCCGCCGCGCACAGCGAAGTCGCCGTATTCCTCGACGAAATCCTTTTTCTCGAAGCCAAGTATCGCAAGTTTTTGAATTAATTGCTCGAATGGATATTCCTTATTGATTTCCAATTCAATGGAACGCTCCGTAAATCGTTTCGGTGCCGGGAGCTTCGTCGTCAACGCTTCAGCTGAAGCAATAACAAGCACACGTTCAGAACGCGATAAAGCACGGAGCGCTTCCATCTGCGCAACAGGTGCGCTCATATCAAGCAGCTTTGCCGCATGGGTAGGACCCGAAGCGAAGAGATGCACCGCAGAATCGTCAAGAAGAAGTGCACAGTCATCACGGAGCTGCTCTGCGCGATCTTTATCCGGAACGACAAGAAGCATTTGAGATTGGCGCACAGTAAAGAGATGTACCGCCACAAATGCCATCAGCGAGCCGCTGATGCCTTGCATCTGAACCGGATTACCGGGCTGAAGCGATTCTACCGCTGCCGTCAGTTGTTTGAACGGTTCGCTTTCTGCGATTTTCTTTTGGATGGTTTCAATCACACAACACACTCTCGATTGTCGGCGTACAACACTCATCACAGATCAATCGACTATCAACACTTCCAGAAAACACCTTACCCCGACTATCACGGAATTTCCGGACAATCAGGGCCGATGATAAGCTACCGAAAAGTCGGCCGACATTCAAACTGTGCAATGAAAAGCCGATCGCCGGAGAACCACGAAGGAATAAAAGCGATGCAACCGAACTAATCCATATCCAAATTAGGACACTACCAGACATTGCTTCTTGGCTATCTTCTCTTATATTTAGAATAAACAAGAAAGAATGTGTTCTTGATATAAGAACATCGAAAATTTATATACCGACAGAAGGAGGTTTCTATGAAATCCGTTGTGCGATATTTTTTAGTAATTCTATGTGTCATTGGATTGACAAGCGGTCTTGCAACCGCACAGGATTTGTCTGCGGAATTAGGCAAAGTTGGTACTACAAACATTAGGAATTACATCAATCCGCTCTTCAATGGTTTCTCCGCTGATATGAATTCGGAATTCTATCATTCTGCAGATTTACACGGCGTTCTTGGATTTGATGTCGGTCTTAAAGTCAGCTTTGCACAAATTACCAATGATCAAAAGACTTACGATTTTGTAACACCGCCTCAATTAAGTTTTGCTGGCGGAACACTTACGGCCGGAACAGATTATGACGCTGTTGTTCCGGGTGTACCGACAGTGGTTGGTGATAAGAACACAAAATATTATTTGAGGATGAAATCTTCAAGCGCTTACTATAATGTATATAAGACAAAAAATAACGGAAGCGATATCCTTTTCCAAATTCCTAACGGATTCGACCTGCCTGCAGTGCCGATGCCTATGCCGCAAGCTGCCATCGGGCTCCCTTTTGGTTTGGAAGTAATGATCAGATTCATTCCGACAGTTTCAGCCACCGATGCAGGTAAATTCAACTCTATGGGCTTTGGTCTCCGTTATGATATCGATCGGTGGATTCCGATGTTTCCTCTCGATGTTGCAGTTCATTTCATGACTCAGAAAATGAATTTTAAATCAAAAGACGATCAAGATATCTTCAATGCGTCTGGTACAGCTTTCGGTATTGAAGTAAGTAAAAAGTTACTTTTCTTGACGGTATATGGCGGCTTACAGTTGGAACAAGCTACGTTTACTCTCTCACAAATTGACGGTAATTTTATTACACCGGATAATACAAAAACATCGTTTACAATACCGGAAATGACTTTTGACGGCCAAAATAGATCCAGAGCAACCCTTGGAATTCGATTGTTGTTGGCTGTCTTGAATTTACAAGCAGAGTATAGCTTTGCGAAGACACCAGTTGCAGCACTCGGTGTTGGCATTTCATTTCGATAAAAAGTTTCCTGAAGTATTCCATAAGGCTGCTCCCGAACAGGGATCAGCCTTTTTTGTGTGAGAGATTCCCCATTTCTGCCAGAGCAACAACTGAGAGAGAAATCGGGAATCTCTCTCTCAGTTTCCATTTCTCACAGAAATTCCGTATCTTACTTTTGCCTCAGGAAGCAATTCGAGACTGAGGCATTTTTATTTTCTATTGAGGAAGAATGCAAGAAATCAAAAATATACGTAATATCGCCATTATCGCGCATGTTGACCATGGCAAGACGACGCTCGTGGATTTTATGCTGAGACAGACAGGAACGTTTCGTGCCAATCAGGATATGGGCACGCGCGTAATGGATTCTAATGATTTAGAAAAAGAACGCGGCATTACTATTCTCGCAAAGAACACCGCAGTGATGTACAAAGATCCGAAGACAAGCGAAATCTATAAAATCAATATTGTGGATACACCAGGCCACTCTGATTTCTCCGGCGAGGTGGAACGCACACTGAAAATGGTCGATGGTGTCCTTCTGCTGGTTGATGCTGCCGAAGGACCGTTACCGGGTACCAAGTTCGTGCTCAAGAAATCGCTCGATCTCGATCTCCGTCCCATTGTCGTCATCAACAAGATTGATAGAAAAGATGCACGTGCGCATCAGGTACTGGACGAGGTATTTGAACTATTCCTCTCGCTCGGGGCGCACGATCAGCAGCTGGATTTTCCTACGATTTATTGCATTGCAAAACAAGGAATTGCTAAAAACGAAATGGATCAAGAAAGCACCAATCTTGAACCGCTCTTTGAAGCAATTATCAATCGCGTTCCCGCGCCTACCGGAGATCCTACAGGTCCGTTTCAGATGCTTGTAACAACAATCGACTACAACGACTATCTTGGCCGTCTTGGCATTGGTCGTGTATCGCGCGGCAAGATTCGTCTCGGCGGACCGATGAAGATCGTCCATCGAGATGGATTAGTGGAAGATGCTCGCGTGACAAAGATATATACATTTCAAGGACTGAAACGCATCGAGGTGGAAGAAGCCGGCACAGGCGATATCATCGCAGTTGCTGGAATGGAAGATGTTGATATCGGCGAGACCATTGCCGATGCATCTGACCCGACCCCGCTGCCATTTGTTGCTATCGAAGAGCCGACACTTTCGATGAACTTTATCGTGAACAACTCACCGTTTGCCGGACTCGATGGAAAATACGTCACGACGCGCCACCTTGGCGAACGATTGGCAAAAGAATTACGTTCCAATGTCAGCTTACGGGTGGAATTAACAGACTCTCCTGATGTCTTTAAAGTAAGCGGAAGAGGCGAATTGCATCTCGGTATTCTTATTGAAACGATGCGGCGTGAAGGGTACGAGTTTCAGGTCTCGCGCCCCGAAGTCATTCTCAAGCGCATCGCCGATGTCATCTGCGAACCGATTGAGCACGTCATTATTGACGTACCTGATGAACACGTCGGTGTTGTTATCGAAAATATCGGTAAGCGTAAGGGCGAAATGCGGCACATGCTTCAAAATCAAGGCAACACGCGTCTCGAATTTCTTGTTCCTGCACGCGGGTTGATCGGATTTCGTTCAGAATTCATGACACAGACAAAAGGTACCGGCATTCTGCACCACCTTTTTCGAGGATATGAACCGTTCAAAGGCGAACTTGCGCACCGAACACGCGGTTCATTGATTGTGTTAGAGAACGGCGATTCCGTTGCATACGGAATGTGGAAATTGCAAGAACGTTCCACCTTTTTCATTGAGCCAGGTATTAAAGTCTATGCCGGTATGATCGTTGGCGAAAATTCGCGCGAATATGATATGGTTGTCAATGTATGCAAAACAAAGCAATTGACAAATATGCGCGCTTCCGGTTCCGATGAAGCAGTACGGCTTGAACCACCACGGAGGCTTTCGCTCGAACAGGCAATCGAATGGATTGGAGAAGATGAGTACGTGGAAGTGACTCCCAAGTCCATACGTCTTCGTAAAAAATATCTTGACCACAATGAACGCAACCGTATGTCCAAGAAAAAAGCAGAAATTATAGAAGAATGAAAGTACGATTGAATGATTTTGTGATTGAGTGAATTGTTGATTTAAGGATTTCATAAGAGGGTCATTCGTCATCGTTTTCTTCTTAAAAGTTTGTTTTATATTTATTCTGTTTCCTGTTTTCTAAATCCTGATTTCTGATTTAAAGAAATGTTCTCCTCGCGTACAAATTGGAATACTACTCCTAACCGACTCTCCGGTTTAGCAGCAGAGAAACGCCTTCGAGGAGAATCGATTACCGATCTTACCGAGTCGAATCCCACGAAATGCGAGTTTTCTTATCCAAGCAAAGAAATTCTCAGCGCTCTTACCGAACCATCCATAGTATTGTACCAACCTGAACCACGCGGGCTTCTCAGCGCTCGAAAAGCTATAGCGGAATATTATGCCATGCATGGTATTGCCATAACACCTGAACAAATTATTCTTACATCAAGCACGAGTGAAGCATATTCATTTCTCTTCAAACTCCTTTGCGATGTCGGCGATGAGGTCGTGATCCCCCAACCAAGCTATCCGTTGTTTGAATATCTGTGTCAGCTGAACGATATCACGCTCCGGCAGTATCGACTCGCGTACGATGGTGAATGGCACATTGACTTCGCATCCCTTCGAGCGCAGTTCTCAGATAGGACAAGAGCTATCGTTCTTGTTCATCCAAACAATCCCACGGGTTCGTACCTCAAGCAGAATGAATTTGACCGGATATGTTCTCTTGCTTCTGAGCATCACCTTTCTCTTATTGCCGATGAGGTCTTCGGATCGTATGATATTTCTTCAGACGTACATTGCGCAAACATTTTGACCTCTCAATCTTTCGTACCGTTGTTCTCGCTAAACGGCATTTCAAAACTTTTAGGCCTTCCTCAACTCAAACTCTCATGGATTGTTGTGGACGGCAATCTTCAACAAAGAGACGAAGCTCTCAATCGACTTGATATTATTGCCGACACTTTTCTCTCGGTGAATACACCTGTACAAGTCGCACTTCCAAAACTTCTTCGCTGTTCTTCAGACATCGGGAATCAAATTCGCCTGCGGATTCAGACGAACTATCGACTATTGCAAAAGGTCTTTGCGGATTCAAGTACGTCGGTACTTCGAGCCGAAGGCGGGTGGTATGCCGTTCTCCAACTTCCGCAAAAGTACAGTGACGACACTTGGGCTGAAGAAATTCTTACTCGCCAAAACATCCTCGTACAACCGGGACACTTCTTTGATATGGAACAAAAATCGTGCATTGTGATAAGCCTTTTGTCGGTTTCGGATCTTTTCGACGATGCTCTACTGCGGCTACAACGATTTATCGAAGAAAAATAGTCATCGCAGATCAAAATAAGACTGACCTTATCAAGAGTGGATACCTATTAAGAGCTTGAACATAGAAGTGGAATGTTCCGGTTTTGCAAGTTTGTTCAGAGAACTTTTATACGCGAAAGTTGACTCTTTTCCCAAATTCGTCTACTTTCGTATGGATATTTTTCATACAGGAGAATTTCGTATGTCTACACCGTTATTAACACCTGAGGAACGCAAGGCTCGTGTCTCGACTTTATTGCGTCAAGTGGACGAAGATGTAAAAGCGAAAAAGCTTGATGACGCACTGGATCGTATCCGCAAAGTTTATGAGTTTGACATCAAAAACATCTACGCACGCGCGTATGAAGAACGCATTCTCATCATGATGATGGAGAAAGAACGTGAGGTTGTCGTGCGTGAAGCAAAACAACAGGCCGCCGAACAAGTGGATCAGGAAGTCAAGCGCCACCTAAAAGAATTCTATAAACAGCAAGAACTTGAGAATCAGAAACGAAAGCAGGAAGAGAAAACAGAACAGGTACTGGAAGACCAGGCCCGTAAAGCGTCCGTGAATGAAGTGCAAGAAGTAGCGCATAAGGATTTGAACGCTATTGAAAAAGATACGGCACGGCGCATCGAGGAACTTGAAAAAAGGCTGATTGCACAAATTCAGCAAGCAGTACCGGGAACATCTTCTGCTGGTACAGCTACTGGGGCAGAAATGATTCAAGCCGAGGTTGAGCGGAAAAAAATTCAGGATGAGGCATTTCTCAAGATGAAAGAGGAACAAAAACGTGCTCAGAAAGAACTGATGCAGCAGATGGAAGAAGAACGCAATACTCTTTTAGAACGCGAGCGCGAGAAAGCAAAACAACAAGAAATTGATGCTTACCGAACACTCATGAAGCTGATGATACAACTTGCTGTTCCAGCAGAAATGCAGTCCTCGCTTCTTCAATCCCTAAAAATATCTTTCTCCATCAACGATACAGAACATATGGAAGCGGAGCGCTCGGTACAGGTGAGTGCTTATATTGATGCGGTGCGAACACTTTGGCAAATCGGCAAACCCTCGGATGAAGACTCCATACATCTCAAGAACCTCCAGCAGTTCTTTAAGATTTCGGATGATGAACACATTTCCATTACTAAGCGAATTAAGAAAGAATTAGGCCTGCCGGATGAGACCGCCGTCATCGTTGTCATTGATGACGACCCCTCTATCCGCAAATATGCCGAACATATTCTTAAGAAAACATACCTCAATGTTATTACAGCAGTCAATGCAGAAGGTGCGTTGACGGAGATAGAAAAGGTTTCACCCTCTCTCATTATCAGCGACGTGAATCTTGGCGCCGGTGTTATGAGCGGTTTCACATTCTACGAAAAGATCGCCGCAGGCGCGTACGGAGAAAAACTAAAATCCATTGCATTTGTGCTGATGAGTTCGATGGAAGGCGAGTTCTTTGTCAGAAGCGCCAAACAACTTGGCGTAAAGGCATACCTGCCTAAACCATTTACGAAGGAATCCTTAGAAGCGACGATAAAACATGCACTTGGATAGAAAAGCGAATCCTCAAGTCATGCATTAGATTCGTTCACACTGATCGGCAGGAATCCAACCAACTTTTCCATCGACAAGTGTGATCTTCACCCAATCACCAACTACATCAGTGAGTTTCACCTTCACACCTTCATGAATAACAAATGCATCCACGCTTTTATCGTCTGGGGATGACTTTGCAGTGACAATCTGTGCAGTGATGATTGCCTTGTCCTGTGTTGTCTCTTGAAATGATTGAATGCCCAGCATTGCTGCCCAGAGAAAAACCAATAGGAAGGACACGAAGAATATAATCCGAGCAATACGAAGAATATCTGGCCCCAAAATGAAGTACATCGTTGCGAGCGACCCAAAGAGCAGTACCCAACTCAGAATGAAGAAAATTCGCACTTTTTCCGGCGATACCAGAGAACCGACGGCGCGCATCCATTGAATAAAGAACATTTCCGGCACCGGCTCGATGCGGTCAATAGTTTTAAGATATGCGAGCTTGAGATTGTGCGTTATGTCGGGATCGTTCGGATGTAATTGAGTGGCGCGTTCATAAGAGAGAATTGCTCGTGCAAGTTGTTCATTCCGATAATATGCGTTGCCAAGATTATAATAGAGTTCGGCGCTTGAATATCCTTGTTTGATGATATGTTCATATTCTTTCGCCGCATCTTGATACTTCCCTGCACGGTACAATTCATTTCCACGGTTGAATACATCTTCCGGAGTTTGCGCCCATGCCGCACTCACGAGCAAGGCACTGAATCCGGCAATGAGAATCCACTGAGCACGTTTCATGACGTACCTCGCTTACTAAAGGTCTGCTCAATACCATTGATGGCGCTAGCGGCAACATCGAGCAATTCCTTTCGCGTTTCGGTTGTATCGGAACCCGGCGCAAAACGGACAAATTCTGCACGTTCCATACACGTTTTTAATGATTGAATCACTTCTTCCTTCACACCGCGCTGCTGTAATTGTGTAACTGCCATATCCATGACAAAGTCGGCTTTCGCAGTTCTGAGTTTATGCTCCAGGTATTCTGTCAGCGCCTTGAGAATCTCGGCATGATAACTTTCGGTGTTTCCCTGTTCAAGGAGCGCACGTGCTTTCTTGAGGCGGTGCGATGCTTCACGTCCTGCTGTCTCAAACAGAAGCCGCGGCATATCACCATAGATTTTTTCCATCCGCTTGCGGAAGAACCATGCTGCGGCAAATATCAATGGCGGCAATACCATACCAAACACAAACCATTCTGAAGAACCTGCTTCATTTTTCTGCTGGAGAGTCCCGGTGGAAAGTTTGAGAAAGCGAATATCTTCACCAAGCATCCGAACATCTTCTTTCGATATAGTACTGACGCTGCTACCGGAATACTCTTTGCCCTGTTCAATGGAAAACTCGAACTGCGGAGAATGAAGTGTAATATATTCTTTTCTGTCGAGATCGAAATAAACAAACGACATCGGCTCGAGAACACGCTGACCAGCATTGCGCGGGATGAGTAGATACTCGGCCGTTTTCTTTCCGCGAATAATACCGCCATCACGTGAAATATCCTCTGAAATTTTCGGCTCGTACGATTCGATATCGGTAGGTAATTGCGGTTTGGGAAGTGTCACCAACTTGATGTTACCGGAACCCGATACAATTACTTTCAACGTGATGGGATCACCAGCCTTCACACTATTTTTATCCACACTTGCATTGAATGTAAATCGTCCGATAGCACCCGAAAACCCAGACGGCGCATTGACCGGGAGAGGATCAACGGTAATTGTGAGCGGATTCGATTTCACATCCAGATTCGTTGTCTGAACTTGTTGGAAGAATGGATCATTAAAAAACTGATCAAACGGGTCGTTGCCCCGTCTCTTCGTCTGCACTTGCACAGCACAGCGAACTTCGAGTGGTGCAATCTTCAAAGTACCGGCTTGTGTTGCAAACAACGCTGTCTTTTTTATCACCACAGAACGATATTGTTTGCCATTGAGAGTTTCATTCGTTTGGCTGGGTTGCTTTGGCATATCAAAATCTTCACCCCAGAAACCGTCAAACGCCGGCGCTTTTGCAAGATCATATCCGGAAACCGATACGCGTGTGTACAGCTTGAATGTTACAATCAATTGTTCACCCAGCCGAACACGTTGTTTGTCAGAAAAAGCTTTCACGATCAAATTATCACCAATATCAGCGCTTGGTTGATCGGGTTGTTTTTGTTGCTGCTTTGGTTTGCCCTGTGTGACTTCAATTTGAATCGCACTCGATTTAAGTGTTTTGCCTTTATACTCAATTGTTGCTGAACCGAGAGTGAATTTACCTGCTTGACGTGCATAGAGAATATATGTATACACAATCGAAGCTGACATTTGGCCGTTGATCCACTGCATATTTGTAGATTGATTCGGTCCCGAAATGACAACGAATTGATTGAAGTCCGGAGCTTTTAGATTATGAACACTATTGACGTCGCTTCCGGTGAAGGTGAACGTCAATTGAAATTGCTCGCCCGCTGCAACTCTCATTGGATCCGCTACTGCAGTCAATGTGCCGTCCTGTGCTTGGAGAGAGGCAGTAGAGAATAAAACAATGAACAGGCCGATAATATATGGATAATATTTTCTTTTTTGATCTATCATTTTTTCCTTCTGGCTTTTAACTGTTGACTCTTAACGTAGAGTTAATTGTTATTTGCCAGCTGCTCAATGCTCCAACCCTACCAATCCTTCTCCACTTTCACTCTCACTGCTTCCCGTTTACGGAGGTTCTTTTGAATTTCCTTTTCGTTGTTACGGAGCGCCTCTAAGATGCGATCAGCTTCTTGTTTCGGCATCTGATTCTTTTTCTGGACTTGCTGTTGCGTCTGATCTTGTTTCGCTTGCTCTTGTTTTTGTTGTTGATTCTGCTCTTGCTTCTGCTGTTGATTTTGTTGCTGCTGATCTTTTTTCTGATCTTGCTGCTGGTCTTGTTTTTGATCTTTCTTCTGCTGTTTTTGTTGTTCTTGCTGCTTCAATTTTGCACGTGCCATTTGTAGGTTATACCGCGTATCGTCGTCGTTTGGATTTAATTTGAGTGAGTGTTTGTATGCCTCAACCGCTTCTTGGAACTTATTCGAACGATACAACGAGTTGCCCAAATTGTAATATGTTTCAGCCTGTTCTTCCGGAGACTTCATTGTCACACCAGAGTTACCATATTCCCGAAGGGCTTCGTCGAAGCGTTGCTGTTTATAATACGAATCCCCGAGATTAAATTGCCCCTCTTTCGATTTCGGATTCTTTTCCAGCGCTTTCTTATATTCCACTTCAGCATCGGTATAGCGTCCCTTTTCATACACTCGATTTCCTTCACTGATATGTGAACGAACTGTCTGAGCTGTTGAGCTTTTCGAGAGTATTATAAGAAAAAACATTGCCGCAGCAGCCGGCAGGAATTTTTTAAGACGAGCAACCAGCTTACCACGCCGAGCCGAAAGCATGAGCTCGAGAATGAGAAGAAGAATTGCAACAGCTAATGGATATTGATATCGCGTCTCATATCCTGTAACCTGTTTTGTTCCAAATTCTACTTTTTCCAGAGAGGAAAGCTCTTTAAAAATATCGTCAATTTCGTTACCGCCGCTCGTTGCCCGGTGGTACGTTCCTCCGGTTGTCGACGCAATTTGTTGAAGCATTGTTTCGTCCAGTTTCGTGAGAACAATACTCCCCGATTGATCGCGTTTATAGTCAGCACGTTCTCCATTTTGATTATAAATCGGAATTGGACCTCCATCGGTTGTTCCCATTCCAACTGAATAAATTCGCACACCGGTTTTTTTTGCCTCTTCTACTGCACCCATCACATCACCTTCAGTATTCTCACCGTCAGAGACGACAACGATTGCTTTTTGTGTCGGAGCGTCTTTGGAAAACGATTTAAGGGCGACTTCGATGGCACTTCCGATCATCGTCCCCGGGATAGGCACTGCATCCACATCGATGGCAGAAAGAAATAAATCCGCTGCGGCGTAGTCAGTAGTAAGGGGAAATTGTACAAACGCATCGCCTGCAAAAACAATCATACCGACACGATCACCGGAAAGTTTTCGCAGCAGTTCTGATACATCGCGCTTCGCTTTTTCCAGCCGGCTCGGACGAATATCTTCCGATTTCATACTCAACGAAACATCGAGCGCAACAAACAGATCGATACCTTCGCGTTTCACTTCTTCCAGTCGTGTTCCCACCTGCGGATTAGCCAGGGTGAGAATCAGACAGGCGAGAACCGAAAGAACGAGCAGTTGTTTGATAATACGCATTGCCAAACTCGCTTCCGGGGCAAGTTGTGCAATGAGAATATTTCCAACAAACCTTCGAACCTGTTCCTTTTGCCATACATTCAGGAAAAAGAAACCTACGCCAAATGCTGGAATCAGGAGAAGGAACCAGAGATATTCAGGATGTTCGAATCGCAACATGACTATGGATTCTTTCTCAGTAACGTACTCGTCAATCCAATCTCTAACATAAACGCAAGAAGGCCGGTGATTAACCATCCACCATATAATTCCGAGTACCTTTTATAGGCCGTCACTTCAATTTTTGTCCGTTCAAGTTGGTCGATCTCTTTGTAGATTGCTTTCAATTTTCGATTATCTGTGGCGCGATAATATTTGCCGCCAGTCATATCTGCCACTTGTGTAAGAACTTTCTCATCGAGATCAACCGGAATCATCTGGCGGCGAATACCAAATGGTGTCTGCACAGGATATGGTGCTTCGCCTTGCGCCCCCACACCGACCGTATAGATGCGGATACCATACGTTGCAGCGATCCGCGCTGCGGTGATAGGATCAATCTCACCTCGATTATTTACACCGTCAGTCAGGAGAATCATCACCTTACTTTTTGCCTTGCTGTCCTTTAAACGATTCACTCCATTAGCGATTGCAAGACCGATAGCTGTACCATCGGCAATCATCCCATTTTTTACATCACGTAAAAGGTTCTTTAATACAGGATAATCTGTTGTGAGCGGGCATTGTGTAAAACTTTCTGCAGAAAATACTACCAGCCCGATGCGATCGTTCGTCCGACCGTCAATAAATTCCGAGGCAACCTGCTTTGCCGCTTCGATACGATTGGGATTAAAATCTTCTGCCAGCATACTGCCGGAGAGATCCAGCTCAAGCACAATATCGATTCCTTCGGTTGATATATTCTGTTTATCCAGTACCGACTGCGGCCGTGCCAATGCAATAATGAAGAGCGCGATTGCCATCATACGCAGCCCAATGGGAATGTGGCGTATTCGCTCACGCACCGTCCTTGGAATCTTACCGAAGACCTGCAAAGACGAGAACTGCAAAACCACCGTCATTTTTCTGCGACGCCACCAGAGATAGTATCCGATTGGCGGCAAAATCAACAACAGCCATAAGAATGCAGGATTGGCAAACTTATCACCGAACATCGGCAGTGACCTCCTGTGATTCCGGTTCTGTCTCGATAGAAGTTTTCGGCACCATTGAACGCACAATCTCATATGCTGAATGCATTTCTTGTTCGTGTTCAGCGGGTGCCGGCTGATACTTTGCAAACTTCACCAAATCTGCAGTGAGAAAAAACGATCCCATTTCTTTCCAGACCATCAATGCTTCGGGAACATGTTTAATTTGTACCAGGATTTCATCTGTCGTCATCTCCAGCGCAATGATATTCCATCGCCGTTCAAAGAATCGCCGGATGATCTCTGTGACTTCCGAGTAGTATTCTTTCACCAACCCCTGCTGCCACAATTTTTTTTCTTCAAGCACCCGCAATGCTGTCAGTGCTTCGCGGTGCGGCGGGATAACTACTTTGACATCAGTAAGAATATTTTTCTTCTGTTTCATTTTTCGCCAGTAATAGTAATACCCGCCTGCAAGTGCAGCAAGAACGATCAATGCGATCAGGTATGGCAGAAAATCTTCAAACAACCATGGTGCGTTCATCGGCGGTTTAATGTCTTTGATTTCACCTTGAGGATCGATAGTAACACCGGTGATGGTCAAGAGGAGCGAATTGGTAAATGCTTTATGTGTGTTTGTATCGCCTCTCACTTTATAACCAAACTCAACTGGAGGCAGAAAGACTTTTCCGGAATCAATGGTCGTTAAACGAATCAGCCATTGGAGGTCGGTACCTTTGCGTTCCACTGTCACAATTTCAAACGAACCGATGCTGTCTTTCACTATTGGCGCAATCGAATCAACCGCGGCATCAGACTTACCCTCGACTTGCACATCAATCCAACTACCAATCGGAAAGATGTTTGTATTTGTTTTTACGGTCAATCGAACTTCCTGTGCAAGTGTTACGCTCGTAAAATTCACGTACAAAAGTATGAATGTAAAGAATCGCATTTTATTTACGAGAGTTAGCAGCTTGTTGTTAGTTGTCAGTTGATGATTCGTGAATAATGCCAATTGATTTTAAGTAGGAATTCAACTTGGGTGCCAACTTTTCAATTATCGGTTTGATTGTATCCACTTGTTTTTTTGTAATTAGAGATCTATTATAACAACGACGTAACCAGTGCATGGTCTCATAGAGTGAACCTCTCGCATTTCTAACAAATCTTTTATTGTCCAGAGCGGTTCCACGTCCAACTTCTTCAGCGATATTTGCTCCAACACTATCGGCAGAACGAACAATCTGAGAACCAATCGTGATCTTTTGAAAGTTACCCCAGTCTTCAACCATTTTCCATACTTCGTCTGCTAATCGCTCCGCAAGTTGATAGACTTCCAATTTTTCGAAGTTCGTTTTTGCCATTTTTTTCTTTCACGATCAACAAACGACTAACTACTAACAAATCACCATCTCTTCTCCCTCAATCGGAAGAAATCAATCAATGGTTTGAGGTACGGCTGGTCAAGGTGCACTTCAATATCATCGAGCCTTGATTTAATAAAGAGCGATTTACGCGCCTCCTGCATTTCATGGTTCAAGCGGCGATAGAGGGACCGCAGACGCGCATCGGAAGTATCGATTAATCTGGTGGCACCTGATTCGGCATCGCGCAAATGCATCAGTCCAACACTGGGCAGTTCGTTCTCGCGCGGATCCTGCAGCACAATACCAATCAAGTCGTGTCGTTTGCCGGCAATGCGGAGTGCAGCTTCATAGCCGCTATCCATAAAATCAGAAATGACGAAAATGATGCCACGTTTTTTTTGAACGTGGTTAAGATATTCCAATGCTGTCTTGATACTGGTTGCCGGACGTGTCGGTTCGAACGAAAGCAACTCGCGGACGATGCGAAGAACATGACCGTGTCCTTTTCGCGGAGGAACAAATTTTTCTATGCGGTCGGTAAAGAGAATCAATCCGACCTTGTCGTTGTTTTTCATCGCCGAGAAAGCAAGGATAGCGCTTAGTTCCAGTGCGATATCCCGCTTCAATGCAGATTGTGAACCGAAGAACTGCGAACCGCTCATATCGACAACCAGCATGACCGTCAATTCTCGTTCTTCTTCAAAGATTTTTATGAATGGATGATTGAAACGCGCAGTGACATTCCAATCGATCATCCGCATGTCGTCGCCATACTGGTACTCACGCACTTCAGAGAATTCCATGCCGCGTCCTTTGAAGACGGAATGGTACTCACCGGTGAATACCTGATTCACCAGCCCGCGTGTGCGTATTTCCAATTGCCTGACTTTTTTTAAAAGTTCTTTGGTTTCCATTTAGTAATCAGTGATCAGTTTTCAGTCCATTGATAGAATATTAGAATGTTTTTCAATCAACATATCGCTCAATCGAAAATCACAAAATGGTCTACGGCACTTCTACATGATTCAATATTTCCGTTACGATCTGCTCTGGCGTAATCTCTTCCGCTTCTGCTTCATATGTTACTGCAACACGATGGCGCATGACATCGGGACAAATTGCGCGCACATCTTCAGGAATGACATAGCCGCGCCGCTTGATGAATGCATGTGCTTTTGCAGCCAACGCCAGATTAATAGAAGCGCGCGGCGACGCGCCGTAGCTAATGAGCGGTGCGAGTTTATCCAATTTAAAATTCTTCGGTTCACGCGTCGCAAACACAATATCGAGAATATAACGCTCGATCTTTTCATCCATATACACCTGCCTCATGACTTCACGGGCAGAAAGGATTTCTTTTGTGGACACGACAGCTTTTACACTCTTCTCATTTCCCAGAACATTCTGCCGCATAATGAGCAGTTCTTCTTCACGCGAAGGATAACCGATTTTTACTTTCAGCATAAAGCGGTCAACTTGCGCTTCGGGAAGCGGATATGTTCCTTCTTGTTCAATCGGATTCTGCGTTGCCAGCACAAGAAACGGTTCTTCGAGTTTAAACGTCTCTTCACCGATGGTTACCTGGCGCTCCTGCATCGCTTCAAGAAGCGCGCTTTGCACTTTTGCAGGTGCGCGGTTAATTTCATCTGCAAGAATAAAATTGGAAAAGAGGGGACCTTTCCGCGTAAAAAACTTTCCGTCTTTCTGATTGTAGATCATCGTTCCTACGAGATCCGCAGGAAGCAAGTCCGGTGTAAATTGGATGCGCTGGAATTTAGCGTTGACAGCCGCTGCCAGCGTTTTGATGGCAAGTGTTTTTGCCAATCCGGGCACGCCTTCTAAAAGTATGTGTCCGTTGCACAACATACCGATGAGCAATCGGTCTACCATATTTTTCTGGCCGACGATCACCTTACCGACTTCCGATGTCAGTGACTCCACAAATGCGCTTTCACGCTGAATCATTTCATTGATGGTTTTGATATCCACAGTATACTCCTCTTAATAAATATGACGGTCTTCAATTCTATTCTGACGAGGAACCAAGTGCATCTGTTCCCGCATTTCTTAACGAAAACGAAGCGAGCCACGCGACAAATTCAACAATGAACCTGCTGGCGGCCCGGTGATTTTTCAACACCTAAAAAATCTCTACAATGATATGAAATGTAATAAGAAAACACACTCAATGCAACGTAATGAAAAAGTGTTTCAATCCGGAACCACCAAACACCATATCGCGTTTTCATGTTTATATGGGTATCATAAACGATATTCTACTATATTATCGGAGAATATGAACATGTTTGCAGAAATCGGATCTTCGCACAAAGTAGGATTGGTCGGAACGGGATTGGTCGGTTCATCGTTTGCGTATGCACTCATGCAGCGAGGGATTGCATCCGAACTTGTGCTCGTGGACGCAAATGCAGAGAAAGCTGTGGGTGAGATGATGGATTTGAATCACGGGCTTTCTTTTACGAAGCCGATGAAGATTTCAGCAGGTAATTATTCTGATCTGTCCGGTGCAAAGGTTGTCGTTATTACAGCAGGTACTTCTCAAAAACCCGGTGAAACTCGCTTGGATCTTCTCGCAAGAAACGCCGCTATTTTTCGATCCATTATTCCGCAGGTTGTGAAACACAATCCCAATGGTATTATTCTTATCACAACAAATCCGGTTGACATCCTTACCTATATCTCTCTGAAGGAATCCAACCTTTCGCCGACAAAGGTGATCGGGTCCGGAACAATCTTAGACACTTCCCGCTTTCGATTCCTGCTCGGACAATTTTACGAGGTCGATACACGCAGCGTGCATGCATACATCGTAGGTGAACACGGCGATAGTGAAATTCCTTTATGGAGCATGGCAAATATCGGCGGTGTACGATTGCAGGAATTTGCCCCGCTCAAGAACAAACACTACGATCAGGAAGAAATGAACAAGCTCTTTGTGAGTGTTCGGGACGCCGCGTACGAAATTATTAAACGCAAAGGAGCGACATACTATGCTATCGGACTCGGATTACTTTCGATTGTGGAAGCCATCCTTGGTAATTACCGGTCCGTGCTCTCCATTTCAACTCTCATGACGGGACAATATGGAGTTCAAGATATTTGTCTCAGCATGCCATGTGTTGTCGGTGTACATGGCGTGGAAGAAGTTTTAGCGTTAACAATGAATCAGGAGGAAGAAGAAGGTTTTCACGCGTCGGCAGTCAAATTGAAGGACACATTACAGACAATGGAGAACCTTACCGGATGAGCATAAAACCCAATCATTTCGATGCTTTTCCGAACAGCTGTTTTGTCTGGATGCCAATTGTTGGAACTCATACAAAAAACTATTATCCTGTATACAAGAGCAGCATTCGATAAGGACCACAGATCATTCAATAATTCCAATCAGATAGTAACTCATACTGATGCGTCGGGAGAAATCCAATATATCGACAACGCATCAAACAACAACTCACAATAAAAGAATCCTACAAGGAGAAACACCATGAAAATGTTTATCGGTAATCTATCTCGCGACATTACGGAAGATGAGCTACGGAAGGAGTTTGCCGCGTTCGGGGCAGTTGACTCAGCCGTCATTATCAAAGATAAATTTAGCGGAACACCGAAAGGATTTGGATTTGTCGAAATGTCGGTACGCGCGGAAGCAGAAGCGGCTATTGCAGGATTGAATGATAAAGATCTTAAGGGGCGCAAAATCGTAGTAAACGAAGCCCGACCGATGGCCGACCGAAAATCGGACAACCGTGGACGCGGCGGTTCTGGCGGCGGTGGAAACCGTTCTCGGTAATCTCCAATCTGTAATTTCTGTCTCAATTTTGAAGACAGGACAATACGGAGTTCAAAATATTTGTCTCAGCCTACCATGTGTTGTTCGTGTACATGGCGTGGAAGAAGAACGAGGTTTTTCGACCTTCCGCTGCAAAACTCAAGACGACGCTGGAATCACTCCAACAGAGATGATGGGCTTGTAACAAACTCGTGCATACCTGAAAGACTTTTTGCATATTGAATATTAATCTGCAAACAGCAGATAATCATATGCAAGAAGTCAAACGAACATATCCTATCGAAAACATCCTTCCGCGATTGTTGGAAACGTTTCAACACTCCAACAATATTGTCCTTTCTGCTCCGCCAGGAGCAGGGAAGACTACACAAGTTCCTATCGCACTTCTTGCTACGGAATGGATGGCACAAAAGAAGCTCATTATGCTCGAGCCGCGTCGTCTTGCCGCACGACGTGCAGCAGAATATATGGCCGCTCACCTTGGCGAAAAAGTCGGCCAAACGGTTGGCTACCGCATCCGGGGTGAAGCAGTTAGTAGTAAACACACCCGGGTGGAAGTGGTGACTGAAGGAATTCTTACCAGATTACTTCAGCATGAACCGGAACTTCCGAACGTTGCAGTCGTTATCTTCGATGAATTTCATGAACGCAGCATCCATGCCGATCTCGGTCTTGCGATGACACTTGATGTGCAAGAACACTTGCGCCCGGATATACGAATTCTCGTTATGTCTGCCACGCTCGATGGCTTAGCGATTGCAAAGTTACTCGGTGATGCACCCATGATCGAGGGCAAGGGACAAAGCTTTCCGGTCGCCACGCACTATGCCCGATCCACTTCGGAAAAATTTATCGAAGCCCGAATTGTTGATACGATTGTGCGAGCATTGGATGAACAGGAAGGCGATCTCCTTGTATTTCTTCCCGGACGGCGCGAGATGAGGCGTGTGGAAAATCTTCTTTGGGAAAAACGCATATCGGAAGATGTGCTCGTTCATTCGCTCTATGGAGACGCACCGTATCAACAGCAATCAACGGCATTATCTCCCGCGCCACCCGGTAAACGGAAAGTGATTCTCTCCACCAGCGTTGCTGAAACGAGTTTAACGATTGACGGTGTATGTGTGGTTATTGATTCCGGATTGGCTCGTATGTCTCAGTTTGATGTACGGCGAGGAATGTCTGGATTGGTAACGGTTCCTGTTTCCAAAGCCGTTGCCGATCAACGACGCGGACGTGCAGGACGCCAACAGCCCGGTGTCTGTTATCGTCTGTGGATGGAAACTGAACACGAAATGCTTTCTAAATATCCTCAGCCGGAAATCAAAACAGCCGATCTTGCACCATTGACACTCGATCTTGTCCAATGGGGAACACCGGACGGTGCAGGCTTACGATTTCTCGATCCGCCGCCGCCGGCACATCGTGCACAAGCGCATACATTGTTAAAAAGCCTCGGTGCCGTTGATCAAGCAGGAAAACTGACATCGCATGGCAAAGCAATGTCGGAGCTGCCCATCCATCCGAGACTTGCGCACATGATTCTGCGCGGGAAAGAATTAGGTTTTGGTTCACTTGCATGTGATATCGCAGCACTTCTCGAAGAACGCGATATTCTCGCAGGAAAAAAAGACACCGATATTGACCTTGCATCGCGTTTACATATCCTTTATAAGCAGCGCGCAGGCGATGAAGGTGTTCGTGATCGCATTTCATCTCAATCGAGACGACTGAAACAGCTCACCGGTATCCGCAATGAATCAAAAGAAAAAGAAGAGTCGGCACCGGGAATTCTTCTCGCACTCGCTTACCCTGAGCGAGTAGCCCGCAGGCGTGATACTAAAAGCAATCGATATCAGATGGCAAGCGGAACAATAAGTGTTTTACCAAGCGGAAGTCTTCTTGCACGGGAAGAATTTCTTGCCATCGGCGAAGCGGATGGAATCGGCGCTGAAGTTCGTGTATATCTCGCTGCACCGATTACAAAAGAAGAAATAGAACAAGTTTTTATTGATCATGTCATAGAGGAAGAAGAAATCCGCTGGAATACTATCAATGAAACTGTGATTGCACGTCGAATCTCACGATTGGGTGCTGTGATTCTTTCCGAACAACACATAAAACCACATGGAGAGAAAGTAATCTCGGCTCTGATTGACGGCGTGAAACAGTTAGGAATACATTGCCTGCCATGGGATAAAGATACACGCTCACTCCAACAACGAAGCGAGTGGCTTCGGAAATATCTCTCGCCTGCTCAGTGGCCCGACTTGAGTGATTCAAATCTTATCAATACCGTAGAAGAATGGCTTGCGCCGTTTCTTGATGGAATGTGGAAAAAAGAGCAGCTCAGCACACTTCCTCTTCTCACAATTTTACAGTCGAAAATTTCGCAATCGCTCGTTCGTCAAATTAATTTTCTGGCGCCCTCGCATCTCAAATTACCGAGTGGTTCAATTGCTGCGCTGGATTACTCAGGCGATCAGCCGGTGCTTGCAGTTCGGCTTCAGGAATTATTCGGGCAGATCGATACACCAAAAATTTTCAATGGTAAAGTAAGTGTGTTGATTCATTTATTATCACCCGCACGGCGCCCGTTGGCGGTAACTCAGGATTTGCACAGCTTCTGGACGAATGTGTATCCGGAAATCCGTATACAAATGCGCTCTCGATATCCCAAGCATATCTGGCCGGAAGATCCGCTCAGAGCAAAACCGACGAACAAAACTGTCAGAAAAAAGAAATAACTCCAGTAAACTGAGTTTTTTTGCCGATCATTCGGCAAAGTCAATTTTACCTGAATGCACGCGGGCATTTGTTTTTATCCCGAACTTCTCTCTCAATGCTGTTAGTTTCTGCACCTGCTCCGCACTGAGTATATTCAAATTACCAAGCTGCTTCGCAATGAACACGATCTGAGCTACGTGTTCAAGCGTTTCCATTCTATTATACGCGTCAAAGATATCCTTGCCAACTGTAAGCGCACCGTGATTTGCGAGAAGAAAACCATCTGAATCCCGGAGGTGAAACAGTAGTTTACAATACAACTCTTCTGATCCTGGTGTTCCGTACTCAACCAGCGGGACTTTCCCTAATGCAATGACCGCCTCAGAGAGAACATCTTGGTCAAGCGGAATTCCAGCAACGGAAAATCCCGTTGCATACGGAGGATGCAAATGACATACACTATGGACATCCTTTCGTTCTTTATAAATCTGGAGATGCATAAATAATTCCGATGACGGCTTTTTCTTTCCGCCAATCACTCTGCCGCTCATATCCACAAGGACCAAATCGCTTACCTTCATAAAGCCCTTGCTGATACCTGTCGGAGTTATAAGAATACTTTTCGCATCAATACGCATACTGATATTTCCGTCGTTCGATGCGATGTAGCCACGAGCATAAGCTCTCTTGCCGGCTTCAATGATATTATTCTTCATGGAAACGAGACTTTTTTTCAATTTATCAACTCCTCACAATAATTCAATGATTCAATTGTCAATGCATTATTGAACAACAACATAGGAAGAGATATGGTTTTATTCAACTGATTCATGACTGTAATTCTTCCAGTTCATGCCAGCGTGTGTAGAGTCGGTCAACGATTGCTTTTGCTGCGGAAAGCTCTGCGGTTAATGAGACAGTCTGGTCACCATGCTTCTCGTAGAAATCAGGTGACGCAAATATTTTCTCAATGCGTTCAACTTCGGCTTCGGCATTGAGAATATCCTGTTCGATTGTCTCAAGTTCCTTCGCTTCTTTCCATTTTAATTTGTTCGTCTGTACTTTCGCCTGTGGTTTTTGTTTCTTCGGCTCTACGGCTGTGTTTACTTTTGCCGCCGCTTCCGCTTCTCTCACATTGCGTTTCTCTATATAATAGTCATAATCCCCTTCGCTGAAATGTATCTTGCCGTCTCCTTCGAATGCAAGTATCCCGTTGCAGACTCTGTTCAGAAAATACCGATCGTGGCTCACGGCAATGACGCATCCGTTGAAAGCGACGAGCGCTTCTTCCAGTACGCGCAGCGTTGGTAGGTCCAGATCGTTCGTCGGTTCGTCGAGGATGAGAAAATTCCCGCCGTTCTTCAGCACCTTTGCAAGCAGAAGCCGGCTGCGTTCTCCGCCGGAAAGTTTTCCAACCTTGGTATTCATCCGGTCGTCAGCAAAAAGGAAACGCCGCAGGTATGTCCATACTTTCATCCGCTCTTCGCCGAACAGTATCCATTCCCGCCCATCGCCAAGCTCCTGAATGACTGTGTTCTCATCATTCAGTGCCACGCGTGATTGATCGATATAATTGAACACCGTCCTCTCGCCAACAACAACCTCGCCTTTGGCAGCCTGAAGCTCCCCTAAAATAATCTTCAATAGTGTTGTTTTGCCAAGACCGTTGCGTCCGATGATGCCTAATTTACGTTTTCTGTCAAACTTGAAATCCAATCCATCGAATAATTTTTTTTCACCAAGATCCATTCCCAGATTCTTCAAGTTGAGAACCGTTGTTCCAAGGCCTGACGGCGGGGGAATTATCAACTCGACTTCTTCTGCCATCTCGGGACCTTTTTGCTCAACAGCATCAAAATATGCTTTGAGCCGGCTTTTCGCTTTCGTTCTTCGTGCACGGGCTCCGCGGCGCACCCATGCAAGTTCGCGGCGCAGAAAACTATTACGCTTCCGCTCTTCGGTTTCTAATTGCGCTTCCCGTTCTACTTTATCCAGCAAAAAATCATTGTAAGTACCGTCGTGTGAGGTACATTCACCATTCGAAAGTTCGACAATTCTGTTTGCAATCGAATCCAAAAAGTATCTGTCATGTGTGACAAAGAGGCATGCTCCGGAATAATTTTCGAGAAATTCTTCCACCCACTCGATCGACTGTGTGTCGAGATGGTTCGTCGGTTCATCGAGAATGAGGAAATCCGGACGCGAGATAATTGCCTTGCACAATGCCACACGCCGCTTCTCTCCGCCCGAAAGCGTATCGATGGCTCGATGCTTTTCGGGAACATTGAGTGAATGCATCGCCGTCTCGATCCTGTTCTCGAGATTCCATCCATCACGGTGATGAATCTGTTCCTCCAGAATATGACGTCTCTCCGAAGTTAGAGGAAGCGACTCGTACTCTCTTATGATATCAATGACATCGTGCGCACCGTCCACAATATTTTCATAGACCGATTTAGTGGAATCGAGCTGACAATCCTGTGCAAGGTACCCGGTAATAATGTCCCTGCGTCGCGAAATCGATCCTGAATCCGGCTGCATCATGCCTGCGATTATTTTAAGCAAAGTCGATTTGCCGGAACCATTGCTGCCGATGAGTCCTATTCTGTCGGTTTGATGAACATTCAGTGTTGCATTTTTGAGAACTTCTTGAGGTCCGAACCGAATAGCAAGATTCTGCGCAGAGAGTATACTAGGGCTGATCGCTTTAGACATAATGAGTTTTAAACACTATTTCACACCTTGAAGATGCTAACGATTGTCACTGTATACATGATGCAAAAGTTTTATTTAATAAACTTTGAGAGTGATAGGATAAGGAAAAACTATGCGGCCTGCAAATTTCGAGCCGAAAGGTCATAAATAGACTTCAGGCAAAATGCAGAATAAAGGACTCCCCGTCATCCGCACGATAACGAATGTTGATTGATTAAGCCTGAAGAACAAACAAAAGATATTTATATAAACTTTTTTGCCTTAGGCCAAATTTCCGTTAAGGGCATTTTCGGTTTCCGACAAAGCCAGATCGGACGATTGCATTCGTAATTCATCTGCCATCCGGTGGATGTACGTGTTCCTTCCTGCACATCATTGAAAAGCTCTTCCATTCGTGACCGCGGATTTCCAACCATAATGAGGACTTCAGCTTTTTTTCCGGCCCCCCAAAGCCAGTAACTGTTATGCCCACTGATCACTTGTGGAAAATTCAGCGAACGCTCATAATACTCTAGGGCACCTGCATCGCCGTAATTTTCCCCAGCAAGTAGAACCGATCCAGACTCTCGTTCCGGTAACCGTTGAATCACTGCGTTAACAGAATCCGCAAGTTCTTTCCATCCGAACCTGTCTGCAAGATTCTGGGGCAGTTCCGCTGAGATTCCTTTTTCAAAATTTGTTTGCATACCATGTTGATGTAAATATTGTGCTGTTGATGACGGTGACATTATCGGTAAAACCATCGGAAGTGAAACCAATCCTCCAATCAATAGCAGTATAGCAGTTACCGGTATCAACCATCGTAGAAAACGTTTGGCATTCCACCGTTCCCACACTACTGCGCCACCTGCAACGAGGACAGGGATGAACAGCGCAATCCGGTCTAACCGATTGGATTGAGCGGTTATCATCATAGCAAGCATCAGTAAAAATGCAATACCAAACATACGGTACTCACCCCGCTCTTTTCCTCGCAAAAGCCATACAAGCCCAGTTACCCACAAGATTCCTGCAATGGGGTTGCTTGAAAGCAATTGATCGAAAACAATTTTCAGTGGCGGCGTTGGGACATTTTTTAATTCCGAGGCATTTTTGTAAAACTCCAGCGATATGAAGTTGTGCGAGAATTGCCAGATGAGATTAGGCAGCACAATGAGGAAAGCCGTTCCCATACCAATCCAGAAATGTTTTTTCAGAAATTCTTTTCTTGCTGGAGTGAACAAAAGGCCAATGAGCATAAATCCTGCAAGAACAGCGAACGTATGCTTGTTTATAATGCCGATACCCATGAATACTCCAAACAGAATCCAGAGCGAAGTTTTCTGTTCCATAATGATACGGAGCAGCAACAATACCAACAATGGAATAAGTGCATATTCTATTACATTCATAGAATAAAAACTTGAGATACCGATTTGAATAGGAGCGAGCAAAACAGCGAAACATGCCAATGCTTGCGCTTTCCATTCGCCGCCGAGTTTACGTGTAATAAGCCCAGTCATTGCAACCGGTAGAGTGCCAACGAGTGCTGCAAGGATGCGAAGCGAAACAAGAGAATCTCCGGCCGCCGATACCCATACCCATAACACCGCAATGGAAAACGGGGGATGATCTACAAATCCCCAGGCGAGATGTTTGGCACAGGCAAGATAATATAATTCATCGCGGAAAATACCGTACGCCGGTTGAAGAAGGGCAGCAAGCTGAAGAAGAAATTTAGCAAGAACAAAGATAAGGATGATGACACAAGAACGTTTCATAGCTATGCTACCTTATGATTTATCGAAAAAGTTCCGATCATATTTTTTCTTTCAGATTTCCGAATTCTCGCCAGCCCCAAGAAAAGGGAGTTATGAAAATGCCCGGCGGAGGACCGGGCAACAGTCAAACGTTCATTGAATGAGTATGTGAGTAAAATTTTTATTTATTTCCTTTTCCCGTACACCAGTGTCAATCCGATGCCGGCAACAATGTATTCGAATACTGCAAAGATAAACCATTGCAATGCGAGTGAATATGGAATAGCAATCATTGCATAAGTGCCGTAAGCCATCCCGACGCCCATCATCAATCCGATATAAAGTCCGTAGCGAACGCCTTCCAGGGGTCCTTTTCCTTCGTACCCCTTTGAATAGATCAGTGCGAAGAAAAATGCAACTACAATTTTCACAATATGCAGAATCCACATTTTGTCCACCATATCGGAACGCCAGATGTTTTGTGCGGCTGCATAGGCAGGGGAAAGGATAACACCATGGATAAGAAAATCCAGCACTTCTAAAATCACAAATACAACAACTGCGCCAATCAGAACTTTTTTCATAATTTCTCCTTTTGGTTTGTTGGTGATTGTAGGGATTTAGAGAATATTTGATAAAATAAAATGTATTATTCCACTTGTGCCTTTTTCGATTCCACTTTCAACCGCATCCTGAAAATGAAGGACAAGCTAGAAATAAATCCTCACTCGTGTCTTTTTCAGAGCGGGAGACGGGGATCGAACCCGCGACGTCCAGCTTGGGAAGCTGGCATTCTACCGCTGAATTACTCCCGCAGTAAATTCTGAGTCAATATAATTTATTATGCAAAGACAATCAAACAGCATGAGTTGTTAGATACCATAAATTTCAAGCCTTCGGCATCTTTCAGATGGATTAGCTTGCATGAATTCCGTATTTTCTTTTGATGAAACATCGGCATTTTACACTTGTATTGCTCATCCTCGTGCTGAGCGGCTGCAATTCATATATCCAGCGAACGGTATGGCAGTCGATCACAAGAATCGGCGAGCCGATCCCGCCTGCCCCGCATATGATCGCAACACCGGTGCTCCAAAACGTGAAGCTGGCTGTGTCGTGGGTCGGGCATGCAACTGCGCTCATTCAGATTTACGACAAGATATTTATTACCGATCCGCTTTTTACGAACACGATCGGTATGATTGTCACGCGCGCTGTCAAACCCGGACTCGATCCGGCTCTCCTCACAAAAGTAGATTTCACACTGATCTCGCATATGCATTTCGATCATCTCAGTTACGGCAGTCTCGATATGCTTCCGAAGAACGGGACGCTGGTTTTCCCCGATGGACTTGCGGAATATGTTCCGGACTTTGGTTTTCGGGAAATTGACGAGATGAAGCCGTGGGATGTAATCGAGGGCGACAGCGTCCGCATCACGGCGGTTCCGGTACAGCATTTCAATGGCCGGTACGGAATTGACCGCGGATGGATGGGTGAACGCGGGTACACCGGGTATGTTATCGAATACAAGGGAATTGTTGTCTTCTTCGCAGGCGACACCGGTTACAATCCTGAACTCTTTAAAGAAATTGGCTGTCGTTTCAATATTGACCTGGCAATTATTCCTATTGCGCCAAGTTCAGGAAGCGGTCTAGGATCGCAGGTGCATGCAAACCCGCTGGGTGCGCTGGAAATTTTCAAGGATGTGGGAGCGACATACATGATGCCGATCCATTTCGGCACGATGCTTTTCGGATCTACTGCAAACCCACTGGGTCCGCTCGATCAGCTTCGTGCGGCTGCAGCGGACGAAGGAATTTCCGAAAGAATTGTAGGACTGGAAGTCGGTGAACAACGGATTCTTTATTAATAGACTCAATTTTTACAAATGCAGTGCAGTAAAAATTGTAACTCGAATTAATCCCGATAGCGTAACGTATCGGGATATTGTCAATACCTGATTGACGTGAGAGCGGTCTCTTTTGAAATAATGTAATTGTTATTACAGTGTAATAGTGGTAGCTTTTGTTTGTCTATGATAGTTCAAGATTAAAATTATCTCGTGTTCATCACCAAAATACTCATTAAGAAGAGAGGCATTATGAAGAAACATATTTTTATGAATTTTTTCATGGTATTATTTCTGGTAATATCCATCACAAGCATTTCCGTGTTTGCTGCAGATTCACCGAATGCAAAACTATTGTCTATTGCCGAGGTGGCAAAGGTAACAGGGATCCAGGGACTTAAGATCGCTTCTAAGGATCCGAGCAAACACATGATTGGTGATCTGAATATTGTGAAGCCGGATGGAAAAAGGCTCTTAAGTATTGTATTTGAAACTGTCGATCTGAAAGCGTACGCTCAAGCCAAACAATCGAGCTCATTCAAGAGCGCTTATAGCGGTCCGGTAAAAGGAATCGGCGACGAAGCGTACGAAGGTCCGCCCAAGATGACGTCTTTCATTCTCACTGTACGAAAGGGAACGCACTTAGTGACGATCTCAACGGACTTAAACTATGAAACGATGAAACCGCTTCTGACGCAAGAACAGCTCAAGAAGATTGCAGCGATTATTATCAAAAACGGAAAATGGTAATTTAAACCATTCAATTTTCTTGTGCTCATCGCCAGAAAAATTCGTTAACAAGAAAGACTTTATGAAAAAACAAATATTTATGAATTTCGTCACGGTATTATTTCTGGCAATATTCATCATAAGTATTTCGGGCGTTTCTGTGTTTGCTGCGGATTCACCGAATGCTAAATTATTGTCTATTGCTGATGTGGAAAAGGTAACAGGCATCCAGGGCCTTAAAATGGTTCCTAAGGATCCAAGCAAACACATGATTGGTGATCTGAATTTTGTGAAGCCGGATGGAAAAAGACTCTTAAGTATTGTATTTGAAATTGTCGATCTGAAAGCGTTCGCTCAAACCAAACAATCGAGCTCATTCAAGAGTCTATACAGTGGCCCGGTGAAGGGAATCGGTGACGAAGCGTTCGACGGTCCGCCCAAGATGACGCCGTATTATCTTTCGGTGCGGAAAGGAACGCACTGGATAACGATCTCGACATCCCTCGATGTTTCCAAAGGCATGAAACCGATTCTGACACAGGAACAGCTCAAAAAGATCACAGAGATTATTATCAAAAACGGAAAATGGTAGCTTAAAGTAATTTGCTTTCTTGCTTATTCTTCGGCAGCGCTTGTTCGGGCTGCCGATTTTTATTTGAAGACAAACAAACAGCATGAGTCGCTGGAGATATTTTCTCGTATCATTTTAAGAAGTGATGTGTGTTGTGTCACGTTGATTAACGCAATTCTTTGATTATCTTATTTATATGAAAACTTACATGTGTCCTCTCTTTATAATTTTATATTTAATTGTCGGCTGTTCAAAAAATGAAAGCAATCCAGCCAACAGTCCAAGCGATAACCCAACCGCAGACAACTCCACGATCGATAATGTGAGTGCCGCCAACGGCGACATATCAGCGGCTATCGATGCAAATAATAAGATACATGTCGCCTATTTTTCATTTAACAGGGGATTAAAATATGCAACGAACAAAACCGGTTCATGGGTTGCATCCATGATTCATCCGGAAGATACCAACACGACTACGGGGTATTTTAATGATATCGCGGTTGATAACAGCGGTTTCGTTCACATTGTCTACATGACATCCGGTATGACATTGCACGATACATCGGCAATTTATTATGCAACAAATAAGTCTGGCGGATGGGTAAAGACAAAGATTGCTCATGCGATTGGTTCCGATTTTAGCGGGGTAGGCATTGCAGTAACAAGCACGGGAAAAATTCATATTGTTTATGGCAATAATACGCCAATGGAGTTATTTTATATAAATGATCTTTCCGGAGGTTGGAGCGGACCAGTGAGTATTGGCACATATTGGACAAGTGTAAGGCCCCGACTCGCTTTAGATGCCAGTAATAATGTTTATGTGGCGTACGAACACGGCGGTGAAGGAACTCTTCATCTTCAAACCATCAATGCTTCCGGAAGTTTAGGGCTCAATTCGATTCTTGATGGCGGGAATCCAGGAGAGGATCGGGGCTGGACTCCGGATATAGCAATCAATAAAATTAATGGCGCGGTCTTGATTCCATACTGGAATTACGACAACAAATATCTAAAACTTTATAATGCCGGGACTATTACAAAGATTGATTCATTGGTAAACTGGACTGAACCGGGTATTGTAACAGATGTTAACGGAAAAGCATATATCTGTTATACGAACCCTTCGACTTCCGAATTATATCTTTTTTCAAATAGAACAGGTGGGTGGGTTAAAGAAAATCTGTCTGTCTCTACTCCTTCATCAAAGTATTCGAGCGTTGTTGTTGAGTCAAATGGAACAATCGATATTATCTATGCCGGTTTGACGGCTTTAAAAGTAGTTTCAAAATAATTGTTGTCGGCGTTTTTATCAAGGCTTGAGCCGTTGATTCGGCGGCAAAAACGGAAAATGGTAATTTAAACTATTTAACTTTCTTGCTTATTCTTCGGCAGCGCTTGTTCGGGCTGCCGATTTTTATTAAGACAATCAAATAGTGTGAGTCGCTGGTTGGTCAGCTTGCCAAAGTTGTATTTATTTTTTTTCTCGAATCAGTTTATAAGATTTAACTTGAACAATGCTCACTTTTTCTGAATTGAGATTATTGTCGAATTCAATCAGATAAATTTTATCATGACCAGCAGGTTTAGCAGCAATCGGGCGACATTTTAGTTTTGGAAAATTCTGGTTGGCAAACTTGACCATATTAGAAACCTGAACCCAGCCAAGTTTATCTCTGTCGCCTGGACTCTTTGCCTCAAGCGGAAGAATATATTCAGTACCTTCGGAATCAATGCCAACGTATAAATCATCAACTTCGATTTGTCCTTCACCATCAATCGTTGTTCTAATATGCGATTGTAAATGGAAGCAAGTAATTTCAGTAAAAATATCTACAAGACGATTATATCGGATGGAAGACAATAAAGCTTGTTCATCTGCTGAAGCATGTTTTTCTACAATTTCGGGTAGAGCATTTGGAATTTCGATAGCCAGTAAACCTTCTTGAATATCTACGAATGGTTTGCGTCTAGATTTGAGAAAAGAAAACCGTCCTTTACCTTTCGGTTTAATGAACCAATTACCTTTGTCAAGAATAGATGGAGGAAGATTTGAACGAGAACGGTAAGTATAGACAACATCCGGTGCATTTCGTAGAGTTATCTTGAGTTTCCTGGCAACAGCAACAAGTTCATCTTTAGTAAAGTCAATTTCCGACGAACCTTCTTTGTACTTTGAGGAAAATAGTTTTGTTATAATTCGATCATAATCTTTTTCGGATGTAGTAGGCGACATTTGTTGGGAATCCTTATGATTATTTACGCAAAATGAGAACGTTCTCGTCGATCTGAATTTTTGTTGCTGTGGCAAGCCTCGTTCGCCATAATTCAATTTCTTCAACTTTGTAGCCAAGACTTTCTGCAATCTCTGCAAGAATTTTTGCGGTAGGGATATGCGTACGGAAGAACGACATCTGATCACCGACAACATATGCTAATCGGGCATCGGAAGATAAAAGCGGCCTAAGGCTTTCAAAATGGCGATACATTCCACCAAAATAGTGTTTTACAATTTTGTGATACAACTTTTCAAAACCCGAGGTCTTTTTTAACTGAATACGTTTTTCTTCGATTGCCGCTGCAAGCTTTGTTATGGAATCGAATGATTTGACATGGTCCTGATCGTTATCGGCAACAAAAATATTCCGAGAGTTACTTCGTAAAAGTTGTTCTTTAAGCATTCGAAGACCCTGTTTACTAGAAATCAAACCAAGTACAACACTTTCAAGCCGAGTTGTACGAGTATAGTCTTTTTCATTCGGATATGGTGGTGAAGTTATGATAAAATCAACTTTACTAATATGATGAGGAAAATAATCAGCAATATGTCTCGCGTCGCCATGAACAATCTCAGCGTTCGCAGTTATTTGAGGTTGTGAATCAAGGTCGCACACCATTCTGTCAACAAGACGATAGAAGTAGTCAAGGATAGGAACATCTTTCTTTGGTTTTGTAGTGTAAATTTCTGGACCAAAAGCCACATTACTCGCATGGTTCACAACGAGATTTGCTAAAGCTAGAAGAAACAAGTTCCGGACTTGCTCATCAGAAATACGTTTTATACACTCTTTTAAAATAAGAACTCTACGGAGGGGAGTTGGACTAATAAAATCTTTCGGTAATACTATCCGTTGGTCATCGGTTAATGATGGTTCAGAAAGTAATGGTCTGCCTTTTTTAGGTTGGACAAAAAGTGAGACATCCTCAGATAAATTAAACTTATCAAACGAAGAAGAAACGGATGAAATAACTTCACTAAAAGCAAGCTGCACATCTGAAGGTGAAGTACTCCAATCTGTTTTAACACGAGATGCAAAATAGACAATAGGATTAGCTTCAAGTCCGAGCGAATCGATATTGAGTTTTTTGCACTCAACATTTGTAGTACCAGTTCCACAAAATGGATCAAGAACAATATGGCTATTATGGATTCCAAATTTGAATGAATAATAACGAACAAGATGCGGCGGATAACCTAATACGAATTGATACCACGAATGGAAAGACTTGTCGATCAATTTAGTCTGATTTCGAACAGAATTTTGTATTTCTAAAATGTTTTGCATTGTGAATACAAGATACAAAATCTATTGCCCAGTCCAAAGGCCGATCATTGGCCAATTTTCTTTAAAAAAGTGGCGCCGATGCCCGTCCGGTTTGTCAGCGAGCGTTGACTTTCTTTTTTAACGTTGAGAGCTCTGTATCATACTGCACAATCAGATCCCTGCTGCGTTTCGCCATTGCCGCAGGAAACGGGCATGATTTTCTTTTTTTCGTATTGAAATGCACGGCAGTCAACTCCATAACAGCGGCGATTTCTCCGGTTGCATCATTGCGCATCTCGTGGACGAAGCGGACGGTTTTCTCTTTGAGTTCAAGAATGCCCGAACGAATGGTTACGGTGCTCCCGGGTTGGACTTCGGCTTTGTACGTAATGTTTTGCTGAAGCGCGGCGACACCGCAGTGTGTGCGCTTAAAATAATTGACATCCAGTCCCATCATCGCAAAAAGCTGCCACGCTGCGTCGTCGAACTTACTTACATACCATACGACATTCATATGTCCCATCAGATCGCATTGCCATGGATGGACAACACCGCGATAGGTAATCGGTAATTCAGTCATTGTCATTTTCCAAAATAAATTTCAGAACCGTAATCATTTCCACCCCATGCGCTGGCGCAGAGTTGTAATATGAGCAACGTGATGCTTCCCATGCCACGCGTAGAGCGCCAGTTGTTCATTCAGAGACATAAGTCCTAACGCAGGATGCCGAAATCTCTTTTCAAACGCATCACTAGAAATGCCCCGCAGGCAGGCAATCCATCGCGCATGGAGCGCATCGAGAAGAGCCAGCGAGATTTCAACCGGAACCGTCTTCAAATCGGGAAGCTCAGCCCATAATGCTTCTTTGTAGGTCTTGACATCCGGCTCATGTTCCGTCAGTGCGAGCTTCAGCCGCACATAGCCATTCAAATGGCTGTCGGGAAGATGATGGACAACTTGCCGGACCGTCCAGCCGCCTTCACGATACGGCGTGTTGAGCTGTGCATCATCCAATCCTTCAACTGCTGCGCGGAGTTCCCTCGGCGCTGTGGCAATTTCCTGAATGAAACGTTCTCTCTGTCCAGCATCGATGTGATCCGGCTTTTTGAATTTGCCAATCGGATATTGAAGATTTTCACTCACAGTCATTGATCTCCTTTCTATATTTTGTGGTGAATTTGTCTTAACCCTGGATTCCCGCTTTCGCGGGAATGACAATTGTCTTTTAGGAATCTTCTAAATGCTATTTAATAATTTTCATAGTTATCTGTGTAAATGAATAAAAGCAACCATAGGGCAATGGATTTTGTATCTCTATTAAATAGTTTATTCTGATAACTTTTGCGCCCTAGGTGCAACCATCTCTGGTGGAGAAATATCTTTTTATGAAAGATCAATCATCTTGAAATCTCCTCCAGCTGAAGTCGTTTGGGATGCCTTTAACTCGGCTAATTTCTTAACGACAACAGATATTCTTTTAAGCATTGCCAGCCATTCTTCAAAATCCTTTCTATAATTATCCGGCAGGTCATGCCGTAAGCGGGATTGCAGAGGTACCATGACTGCTGTGAGGGGATTGTTAATTTCGTGGCATATCGTACTAACAACTTCTGCAATCGCCGAAAGGCGTTGGCTCTCGATCAATTGATTTTGCATCTCGCGGAGCTCCACCTGCGCTTCATCGAGTTCTTTGTTTTTCTGAACCACGGCATCATACGTGGATAAAAGCAGATTCATAATCTGCTGGCGGTTTGAAGTAATTGTATGGTGTTTACCATCTACCACAATTTCCATTGTTTCTTTGTAATCATGATTTACGTTCAAAGCCATTGTAGCAAGAATGAATTTTATTTTTGAAATAAGATATTTCTCATCGTATGGTTTCGGGACAAAATAATCGGCACCGGTATTCAGTGCTTCGACGATACTCTCTGAAGCCGACATCGTGGTGAGCAATATGACCGGTATTGACCTGAGACGAGGGTCTTGTTTGAGAGCCTGACACAATTCATAACCGTTCATCTTTGGCATAAAAATATCACTGATGATGAGATCCGGTTTACCCTTTCGAGCACAAGAAAGGGCATCCTCACCATCTACTGCCCGCTCGACATGAAAACCATTTTTCTCAAGCAGATTCGCAAGTATGAGCAATTGCGTCGGGCTGTCATCGACAATGAGGAGTGCTGCTTTTTTCTCTTTTTCCATTTCCATCTCACCTCTAAGGTTTTCCTAATGTTAGCCAAATATCCGTGAGCTCACTCCCATCATCGTAAAATGGCATGTACGATGTGTCCCGGCTTCTTGAATTTGCCAATCGGGTATTGAATATTTTCACTCACCGTCATTGATCTCCTTTTATTTTAGAAAAAACTTGAATGATAAGTTCATCGAAATCGTGTCACCTTCCGGTTCTTACACCCACTGCATTTCATTTATACTCTAATAGATTTGTCTATTTGTATTTACTTTATCCATAAATATCTTTCAAGTAGCATATACTTTTCCTCTCTACTGAAGAGTATCTCATGAGCGAAACATAAAATACACCGCTCCCAGCAGACACAAACCCGCCCACAGATAATCCAATTTCAACGGCTGGCGCATATAGAAAATGGCAAACGGGACGAATACGGAGAGTGTGATAATTTCCTGCATTATTTTCAATTGAGATAAACTGAGTTCTGTGTACCCTATGCGGTTAGCAGGAACTTGCAGCAAATACTCAAACAACGCAATGCCCCAGCTGACCAATGCAGCGATGTACCATTTGCTCTCATGCAAATTTTTGAGATGACCGTACCATGCGAAGGTCATGAAAATATTGGAGCATATAAGAAGACAAGTTGTTCGAATGATAACAGACATAGAAAATCCAAGAGCTTGTGATAAAGATTTTATTTCGTATATATTTGCCGCCAGTGCATATAGATCCCGCTTTAAAAATACGAGGCAGGCAAGATACACGGAAAGATTTAAGAGTAATCTACTTCTTGTTCATTCAAATTTCAACTTGAAGAGTATGCCTGACTTTAAATGGAATTTATCTGAGAAGTACCATCTTTTTCTGTAGGTACACATTTCCGGCAATGAGACGATAAAAATATATTCCACTCGCAGAGGTGTGAGGCATCCATTGGTACTCGTACACTCCTGGAGACTGTCGTGCATCCACAAGCGTTGCGATCTCGCGTCCAAGAACATCGTAGATCTTAAGAGTAACCTTTCCCTGCCGCTGAAGCCGGTAGATAATATTCGTCGTTGAATTAAAGGGGTTTGGATAATTTTGTTCCAATATATATTCCGATGGCAGCAGATCTTTATCAGAATTTACAAACTTCAGAATCCATTTATCGGGATCAAGAAGTACTGCAGAAGGTTTGTCATTACTCTTAATAACAAATCTCTGTTGCTGTAAATCGTTAAGCACTGTGAGCGTTGTATCCCGCCCGGTTACCGTGATCCGAATATCGATAGGCATGGTGAAAAATGCAGGATTACTTCGACCGCTTATCTGTCCGATATCCAAAATAATCACAGAGGAATCCCCCAAAGATTTCCAAGTCCAGGAATAGTTATACACCGGATAATTTTCACCATAAATCCATTCTTGAAAAAAGTAATTGAGGTTTTTCCCTGAAACGCTTTCACAGATTGATTGAAAATCTCTTGTGGTCGCCGTGCTATATTGTAACGCCGGATCATTCGCATACGAACGGAGAGAATGAAAAAAAATACTATCTCCCAAAACATGGCGAAGCATATGCAGCACGGAAGCCCCTTTCGAATAGACAAGGGCTGAATTAAAAAGATTGAGAACGTTGGTTGTGTCGGGATTTCCAATTGCACTCTGTGTTGTTTGAGCTTGATCAAATTGTGGGTTCATATATGCCCAATATGAATCGATGCCATAGCGTCGTTCAAGATAGAGCGCTGTGGAGTATTGTGCAAAACCCTCATTTAACCACAGATCCGACCACGACCGGCACGTAATCATATCCCCAAACCACTGGTGAGCAAGTTCGTGTGCTATAGTGTTTTCTTCAAATGTTGTTGTAGAGGTCATAGTCTGATGCTCCATCGCCCCGCCTCTTCCAAATTCCGCATGACCATATTTTTCTTTGATGAAAGGATACAGACCGAAGAGGTTTGAAAAAATTGTCATCATGTCGATCACTCGTGGAAGAGATTGGATTGCCTCATTATAATGTTCGGGAAGAACATAGTTCAGCACTTCCATGGAATCTGTCTCTGAATAGTGAAACCAGTTTGAGAATTGAACATAATTTGTAATTGCGACAGAGATCAGATAAGAAGCTATGGGATATCGCTCTTTCCAATGGTATGTCGAAGTTCCGTTGCCATTGTTGATCACCGATGCAAGGATGCCTTCTGAACCAACTCTCAAATTCGAATCGCAAGTGATAATGATATCGGCAGAATCCGCTTTATCACTCGGGTCATTTTTACAAGGCCACCAATCTCTTGCTCCATACGGTTCGCTCAGCGAATAAACCCATGGTACACCAGCGTGTGAGTCAAAAAAGAAACTTCCGAGTCCTGTCGCAATTGGCACACCTTCGTAAAAAACATCAATCGAAAGAGGCTCGCCAGAAGTGTAAGAACGAATGAGTGTTATATCAAAGGAATTACTGCTTTGAGAGAAGATGCTGGTTTGGCCATCCACCAACACCGAATCCACACGCATTTGATTCACAAGATCGAACGTGAGAGAACGTGCGCTGTCTTTACGACAAATTCCTGTTATGGTAACCTTCCCTTTAAGATAGCTTGACGATGTCCTTATATCTAAATCGAGGCAATAATATGTAACATCAAACCATACACTTGCCGCTGTTTCTGCGAACAACCGTTGTTGATGTAAGATGGTCTTTCCATTCGTAAGCTTTTGTAGAAACAGTTCTTGTTTATATTCAGAATCAGAAGACGTTTGTGCGTGCGCCCCTGAATAAATAATCCATATCAAGGAAAGAAGTACTCGAAAATTTATTTTCTTGAGATAATCGTATCTCAATTTACAAGCCATTGCAAGGATGGATGATATTCTCTCTCCGCATTACTGATATACCGCTAAAGAATGCATGTCGGAAATGCAGGAACAAGAATAATCTACATTTTGCTCAATCCAATATCAAGCTTCTCGTTATTGCAAAGAGGGGACGGTGAGGAATTCAGTGCAGCGGTTTCAAAGGAATTCTACAGCTATTCCTTTTTCTATGGTTTCGACGATCTTTGCCGCAATCGCTTCCGGTGAATCAAGTTTACGCACATCAGTCTGGCGCTTTGTATGTGTCACCTCGCGCCGTTTCGGAAGCTTTTGAAAATTTGCCTCCGGTTCCCGCGGATAGACAAGAGATACACTGACACCTTGACCGATATATTCAGTTCGTGTATTCAGCGAAATCATGTTCAATACCGACTTTGCAGATTCAGCTTGTAGTAAGGTCGATCGTGCTGTTTGAAACACTCCTGAACTGATATTTACAATCGCTCCACCGCCTTGTTGTTTCATCAACGGAATGGTTGTCTGCATGGCAACGAGCGGTCCGTAAACATCCGAAGTTATGAGCCGGGCGAAACTTTCCACGTCGATAGTTTCCATTGATGTATTTAATTCTTGACTTGCATTATTAATGAGAACATCGATTCGGCCATAAAAAGCTTGAGTCTCTTGTACTATTTGTTGTATTTCCTGCGGCTTCGTCATATCCACAGCCACTGCAAGAGAGTCTGGCATTTTTACTGCAAGTTCTTTCACTTCTTCGAGAGACCGTGCCGCCAGCACTACTTTCGCACCTTTCCTGATGAACAACTCGGCAGTAGCTTTTCCGATACCGCTGGAAGCTCCGGTCACGAGTACAACTTTATCCTTGATATCCATACATGCCTTCCCTTATGATTGGCGTCTCTTCATCTCAAAAGATTTCAGAAATGCATTGCTGCAAATCTACATTTTGCTGAATCAAATTTCAACCGTATTTTCGTGTCAAGTGATTTCTATCACTCTCTTCTAAATCCTTTGGAATGTGCTACCCCAATAGCCAGCGCAAGAGTAAACAAGATTCAACCAGTAATAGGTTTAACTGAGTGAGCTAACAGAAGTATCACAAGCACGATACAAGTGCCGACAAAGAGAGATCCAGCCGTTTTCGTGTTCACGAAGAGCTCTCCTTCTCTTTAGGGCATGTGGCCGACTATCCTCGATTGTAATGTCTTTTCGCTAATTGCGTTACTTCCACAATAAATTTTGTTTTCGCTTGAGTATAGGTCACTCTGTCGTTCGGGAAGTTTTCTGCCAAGCGAACTTTTATTATTTCATATTCTTTCGCACTATCCGGATGCTCGATTAAATAATCTCGAAACAGCAGCCTATCCCAATGTTCAAAATCATGTTCCACCATATGGATATGATGCGTACGGTACCCTTGTGAATCTCGTTTGATGAACCATGCATAGTACGGAGGAACATCGTCGCCCCACGTTGGTCTCTAAAAGTATTCGTACCCTTGAAATGTTAAAATCGGGACAATACTATTCTTTGTTTCGTCAAGAGATGTTACTTCCACCAGCATATCAATAATGGGTTTTGATGACAGATTGGGCACTGCCGTGCTGCCGAAGTGTTCGATCCTTTTTACCAGATCATGCGGCAAACAGGAGAAGAGATGATTCTTCTCGAGTTCAAACATTCGTGGCCAGTTTGAATTGTACGGAACGATGGTAATTCCTTCCTCAACAACTTTTTTGATACGTTCTTTCAGTGTATTCATCGCGATGATTTTTATGGATACGCCCAAAAATACTTCAATCCAACCCATAATTGATAGGTACCAAAACATGCCAACGCAATCGTTGATACGCCTATCAAAGCCCGAGTTACTCGAGGTCCCAATGTTTTTGCAAAAGCAAAGAGGAGAATGATTCCCATTAAGCTGACAATCATAGAAATATAAAAACCGGCCAGCAATGCAATCCCGTTGACTGGAGTTTCTCTCCATCCTTTGAGAAGAAGCGGTCCCATCACTAAACTCCAGCCAAGATAGGGACCTGGGTTGAGAAAATTCACAACCGCCGCTTGCATCACGCTCTGTCGGCTGGATGAACTGTGGATAACTGGTTCCGTATTATAATTCTTCCATGTTTTCAACGCATCGACTGCAAGATAAAGAAGAAATACTCCTCCGGCACACTGCAGTACATTGATGAACCATCCGGGAATACGACTCAACAGAATCACAACCACTACAATGATTGGTCCATCGCTGAGCAACGGTGCAAACGAAGCCGGCAAAGTGCGCCGCCATCCTTTGCTCAAGGTTTGAGAAATAAGATAACTTTGGAATGGACCTGGTTGTACGGCGGCTGCAAAGGCGTACGTCATCCCTAAGAGCAAGTAATACATCATGGAGTATCGTTCTTTCGCTGAATTGTTTTCCTGCCTATAAATTCCTGCGTAATGCTTTTAAAGCGAGAACTCCTTGGATGCCGCCCGGCAGCCTAAACAAATTCCATTCTTTCCAGAATGTCGAGTCAATTTCATGGATGATCAACAATGTAAGGTTGAGCAAAAAGAGATTCGTGTTTCAGGTCTTCCTATTTCTGTATTTCATTCCCGTATTCAATTCTCTTTCGGCCATGTTACGGTGAGATAATCGAACTTTCCGTCCCGACTTTGTCGGGACGAGATCTCGTCTCGAATTCTATTCGAGACGGACAATGACACTGGAATGAATCTACCGCTTGTTCAAATAAATTTCAACAGTTGAAATTGAACACATATCTTCTTTCCTTTCACCAAAGGAATATGCCACCTCGAACTCAAGAAAATCTTGCCAGAATGATTCGTCTCGCCGATGAAGTCTTCGGCATGAAACAAGATCCGACACAAATCTCTGTCAACACAAAAGTTATAGCCCGTCTCCGAAAAATCCATCCAAGCACCATGACAGAGAAGAGCACTAAAAATGGACCAATTGCATGGATTCTTGTTTTTCCTACGACGCAGGACTTGATGAAACAATTTATAACAAAGAAGATTCATGAGCAGGAATTATTGAAAAGTACTTCTCTGCGAGCTGAGTATGATGCTGTCTATTTATGTTCAGCGCTTGTTCTCCCTGAGCATAGAAGAAAAGGACTTGCAAAGCGTCTGATGTGCAAGGCGATCAAATCCATCCAGAAACAGCATCCAATCAAATTCCTTTTCTATTGGGGATTCAGTGCGGAAGGAAAGAAGTTAGCTGTTTCCGTTGCTAAAAATCTTTCTCTGCCCCTCTATAAAAGAATCGGCTGAGCTACTCCCTCTTTCTCTTCGTTGCATAAATTCTTCATCGAAGTGACTTCTTTTGATAATCGTCCGGTTTTTACGTATTTTATTCGGTAATTACAACAAACATTGAAAGAACTATGACGACGAACGAAAAAAATGATTTTATCCGCGAAATTATCGACGAAGATCTTCGCACGAACAAATATCAGGGATGTGTTCATACGCGTTTCCCTCCCGAACCTAATGGTTACCTCCATATCGGCCATGCAAAGTCCATTCGCTTGAATTACGGAATTGCTCAAGATTACAATGGTAAATTCAATCTCCGGTTCGACGACACAAACCCAGAGAAAGAAGAGCAGGAATATGTCGATTCGATCATCGAAGATGTAAAATGGTTAGGCGGCGATTTTGAAGACCGTTTATTTTATGCATCTGATTATTTTGAACAAATGTACCAATGGGCTGTTGATCTGATTAAAAAAGGGAAAGCGTACGTCTGCGATCTCGATGGAGATGAAATTCGAGCAACTCGCGGCACACTCACAGAGCCTGGGAAGGAAAGTCCCTTTAGAAACCGAAGTATCGAAGAAAATCTTGATTTATTCGAGCGTATGCGCAAAGGGGAATTCCCAAATGGAGCGAAGACCCTGCGCGCCAAAATCGATATGGCGTCGCCGAATATCAACTTGCGCGATCCAATTATGTATAGAGTCGTCCATGAGGGGCACCACCGCCAAGGAGATACTTGGTGCATCTATCCGACGTACGATTGGGCGCACGGACTCGAAGATTCGATCGAAAACATCACGCATTCTATTTGCACGCTTGAATTCGAAAACCATCGGCCGTTGTATGATTGGTTTCTTGAGAACCTCGGAGTGTACCACCCGCAGCAAATCGAATTTGCCCGGCTCAATATTACGTATACAGTGCTGAGCAAACGCAGGCTGCTGCAACTCGTTCAGGAAAAACATGTCTCAGGCTGGGATGATCCTCGTATGCCGACTCTTGCCGGATTTCGTCGCCGCGGATATACTGCAGATTCGATCAAAGTATTTTGCGACAAGATCGGCGTTTCAAAAAAAGACAGCATGATCGATGTGGCAATGCTGGAATGGAGCATCCGTGAGGACCTTAATAAGAACGCGCAGCGTGCAATGGCTGTGTTGAATCCAATGAAAGTGGTGCTTACGAATTATCCTGAAGGCAGAGGAGAAGAATTGAGTGCTGTGAATAATCCGGAAGATGAATCAGCGGGCTCACGCATGGTTCCATTCAGCCGTGAATTATACATCGATCAAGAGGATTTCCGCGAGGTACCGCCGCCAAAATATTACCGGTTGTCGCCGGGAACAGAAGTGCGTCTTCGGTATGCATACATCATCAAATGCGAAAAAGTTATAAAAGATGCAAAAGGAAGCGTTACAGAACTTCATTGCACGTACGATCCGGCGACCAAAAGCGGTACTGCAACAGCCAATCGCAAAGTGAAATCAACTATTCATTGGGTCTCCGCACGTGATGCAGTGAATGCAGAAGTGCGGCTCTATGATCGTCTCTTTGTGAAAGAAGATCCCAACGAGGTGGAAGAAGGGAAAGACTTTCTCTCCAACATTAATCCCCATTCTCTGCAGGTGCTGACACACTGTAAATTGGAACCGATGCTCGGCACAGCCGCTCCGGGAGACCGATTCCAATTTGAAAGAACGGGATACTTTTGCGCTGATGCAAAAGATTCTAAACCGGGCGCACCTGTCTTCAACCGTATTGTCACGCTGAAAGACACATGGGCAAAGATTGAACAGAAAGAAAAAAGATAATAGAAAAATGTTGATGCTGGTTATCTATCCACAATAACCTGTTGCTCTATTATAGAGCATGGTGGGATTCCAATTTACATCTTGTCCTAAAACCATTCTAGGAGCTGTGCGATACTCCTGAAACCCCTCTGACAATAAATACTTTCGAGCTATTGTATTCATCGATGGAACGACTGCTGTCGTTTTCCCACGATTGAATCTCAACTTCATAAGTTCAAACCCTGATTTGGAATCTTTTGTCATGATGAGTCCGCTGCCAAAATTCGGAAGATAGATACCGCTGATACGAGTTGATTTTTCTGGGACATAGACCCATCCGGTAGAAAGAAATCTTTCAAGAAAAGTAAATCGTTCCTCTCCGGTAATCTCTCTGTCAAGCTCCTTGATATATTTTACATCTTCTTGTCTGACTTCTCTCACATTTGAAATGCGTTGAATCGGAACAATCGATTCCCTTTTGTAAAATACATATTCTGCGCTGGTATGAAAGCCAAGCTTTCTATAGACAGATTCACCCATTGCACTGGCAGTGAGCAGTTGAGTGGTACATCCCCTGTCTTTGCAGTATTGTATAAGATGGGAGGTTATTTCTTTTCCAATCCCCCTTTTTCGATATTCCGGAAGAACAATGATCGTTCCAAGCCAGCTGATAGTTCCATGCACTATGGCAATTCCGCATCCTATTATTTTTTTATCGACTTCAGCTGCCGCCGGATAAAAATAAGGATACCCGAAATGAAAAGAGAGCAACCGCGGAAGATCCAAGTTCCAATCTTCAGGAGGAAAATTTTGCAGCTGAGGAATTTCCGATTGTTCTATCGGTCTTATTCTGAGCAAGATTCAATCCTCACGGCTGCGGTAAAGCTGGTTCGACGAACAATATCTTCTCTCGTTCCAAAGTAACTGTGCCCGCCGGAACTCCTTTGGGCTTTCTGACGTACTTCCCCTCGCACATCGCTACTGGCACCAATTTTGATTTCTTCATCTTACTGTAATATGCTGCGATAGCTGCTGCCTGTTCAATTGCTTGCTTGCTCACCTCGCCTTTTCCGGTTCCTACTTTTAAAACAACATGCGAACCGCCCACGCCGCGTGCATGGAACCAGAGATCGTTCTTTGCTGTATGGCGCGTTGAAAGCAAATCATTGTTCTCACCGCTTTTTCCCGCCCACACTTGAAATCCGCCCGCAACAGTAAACAATCGAAACGGTAATGGTTCTTCTTTCTTGAGCTGTCCTGATTTTTTTGTTTTCAATCCAAATTTTGAAAGCTCTTTCCGATTTTCTTCTGCAAAGCGATGTAGATCATCTTCTGTGATAACGTCTTCCATGCGCGTGAGAAGTCGATTGATCGATTTTTGCTGCCCTGTCAGTTCAGCCGCGCGCTGATGTTGTTCTTCTGCAGCATGCCGGGATTTGACAGCTTTCTCAAAGTACCGTTCAGCGTTCTTCGCCGGAGTCAGATGCGGATCAAGAGGGATTTCAATAAGATCGGTGGTCCGGTCGACGAAATCTTCTGCCAATGCTGTGGTGTCACCCTTTTTGATAAGATGCAGTTGAGCTATTAAGAGCTTGCCGAACTTCTCATACAGTGCTGCACGACTTGAGACCTTTGCTTCGGCTGCAATTTTTTGCAGCGTCCGTTCCATATGTTCTTGTTCGCGTTCCAGCACTTTTATGATCTCTTCCTTCTCGTGGAGAATGGTTTTCTCATGACGTACTTGTGCACGAAACGTAGAGATTGCTTCCGACACAGATGCATATTTCTGAAACTCGAATTCATTGAGATGCTGCAATGGAATGATAGAGAAGTGCACAGGCGATGTGCCGTTCGAGTACACACGCGGTGACGGTGGAGAAAGAAGTTCTTCCTTCAATCGTTGTGCACCGTTCAACAAAAGGTCAATTTCATTTCCCAGTAAATCGGCAAGCGGTTGTTCGCCGTTCAAATCAACACGGGTGAGCAATTCCCGAATAAGCACAGGACCGAATAATGGGAATATACGTTTCAGCGCAGTTGCGAGTAGTTGGTCTCCGTACGTTGCCACGATGCTGTTGTGGAGCGATTCTGGAATATCTGGACGTTGAATCTGAGAAGACAATTCATGTTTCGTATTTTTCAGATCCGATTTCTTCAAGAACAGATCGGTCACCAGACCATTTGTATCCACGAAAAGAATATTCGCTTTTGATCCGAATAATTGTACAATCAGTTCATACCCATCCTTCAATCGAATATATATTTGTCGATCTGTCGTGTGTATGGAAATCTTCTCAATCATCATCCCATGAACTTCGGAAAAAAGATCTGTGGAGTTTCGACGCGCTCGAGCAAACGTTTTTCGCGCATAGATATAATTGTCCGCTGGTTCACAACCGACGAGAATAACGGCAGGAGTTTCCCGAAACGACAGAATCAATTCACCGCGGTATTGAGTAAAGATTTCGTCCACTCTTCGTCCGGAGAATTCTTGATTCAATTCAACCGCTATGTGAAATAGAGTATAGTAGTTGGTAATCATTAATGTGTGTCGGTTATCCACAATTCACATCCAAAATCAGTAAAATTGCAAGGAATTGCAATCCCGATGTGGATAACTCGTGAATATCTACGTGTAGATGATGTGCAAAAGTAAACCTTGCCCTCCCATCGAAATTTCCGTACCTTTTAATGCAAAATTCTATCCGAGGAGACTTTGTGGTAGCAAGCATGACCGGCTTTGGCCGTGCAGAAATCAGTAGAGACGGTATCAATATCAGTGCAGAGGTGCGAAGTGTGAACAGCCGCTACCTCGATCTCACGTTGCGGCTGCCGCGAAGCATTTCCCAGCGTGAAAAGGAATTAAAGGATATTGTTCGCACATTTCTCAATCGTGGCAATTTGAACATCACCGTCAAGATTGCTTACGACTCCAACGGTGCTATTCCTCTGAAAGTGAACACAGGCGCAGCGAAGTCGTACTTTAAGCTGCTCAATGAGATCCGTAAGTCCGTTAAGATTCGCGAGCAGGTTAAGCTTGAACATCTTTTAACCTTCTCCGAAGTGCTCGAACCGGTTGAAGAAGAAGAAACCGATGAACGTGAATGGGAACTCGTGCAGGAAACAGTTCGGCAAGCATTAGAAAACCTCAATGCGATGCGCTCGCAAGAAGGAAGCGAATTGGCGAAGGATCTCGAAAAACGTATCCACTGGATGGAGGGAACTCTGAATGAAGTGGAGAAACTTTCGAAGGAACGGATCCCGGAAGAGCGGAAAAACTTGCATGAACGGATCGCGCAGTTGATAGAAGATAAGTTCGTTCTTGACCAAAATAGGCTAGAACTGGAAATCGCTTTGATGGTTGATAAACTTGACATTACGGAAGAATGCGTCCGTTATAGGAGTCATAACAAGTTTTTCCTCGAGGCGCTCAAGAAAAATGAAGCAGCTGGACGCAAGTTGAACTTCCTCGTGCAAGAAATGAACCGAGAAGCAAATACGATCGGTTCCAAATCCAATGATGCGGCTATTGCACATGTGATAATTGGGTTGAAAGAAGAACTGGAAAAAATTCGGGAACAGTTGCAGAATATTGAATAGCAATGAGTGAATTTGTGAATAGTTCATTGGCAAGGTGTGCATCAGGTTCATCTACGATTCAATCACCAATTATATATCACCAATGACCAAAGGAAAGCTCATTGTCCTATCGGCACCCAGTGGATGCGGAAAGACCACAATTGCGAAAACGATTCTTGCAAAATATCCGACGATGCTCTTTTCTGTTTCTGCAACAACACGGCCCATACGGATCGGTGAAGTAAACGGAAGAGATTATTTCTTTCTCACGAAGCAGGAATTTGAAGATCGTATTGAAACCGGAGGTTTAGCGGAGTGGGAAGAAATTTATGGAAATTATTATGGAACACTGAAGAGCGAAATTCACAGGGCGCTCGATCATGGTTATTCCATGATGTTTGATGTGGACGTGAAAGGTGCATTATCGATTCGGCGACATTTTCCTAAAGACTCTGTTCTCATTTTTATCATGCCGCCGAGCATAGAAGTTTTAAAGAAACGCTTAGAAAATCGGAAAACGGAAAATCCGGAGACTCTCAAACAGAGGCTGGAGCGGGTACCAATGGAACTGGAACAGGGTTCACAATTTGATTTTCAAGTGGTGAACGATGATCTCAATAAAGCAGTTGCTGAAGTAAATGAGATTGTTCAAAAAAAAATTATAAATACTATACAAATATACTCATAGCGTAATGGAGGAAACCCAGTGGCAGTCAAACCAGTTGCAATGCATGAATTCTTAGAACAAACCGGTAACATTTACGAAGCAATCATCGTTGCCGCGAAACGGTCGCGGCAAATTCACGATGATCTCAAAATTGAGTTATCGCAGCAACTCGAAACGCTCAAAGCGCTCAATGCGACACCGGAACCGGAAGATGACAGTGAAGTTACAGTTGCTAATCCGGATCAACTGAAGATTAGTCTTGAGTTTGAGAAGCGCAGGAAACCGACAGAAGTTGCGATCGATGAGGTACGGGAGAAGAAAATTCCCTACCGCTACAAAGAACATATTGATTTCTTTGCAAAGACTTCTTCCAAAGAAACTGCGACCGAAGAATAACGGAATTTGCGATGCGCGGCAAGCATGTGTTAGTTGGAGTCACAGGTGGGATTGCGGCTTACAAAGCAGGATATCTCGTTCGTGATCTTGTAAAGTCCGGTGCTGAAGTAAAAGTGATGATGACGGAAGCGGGAACACGTTTCGTTACACCGCTTACGTTCTCCGCGCTTTCAAAGAATCCGGTTTTCACCGATCTCTGGACGAACAACCAATCTTCGGATTCCGACATCAGCACACAGCATATCGACCTTGCCAACTGGGCAGATGTGCTGGTGATTGCACCGGCATCAGCCAATACAATAGCAAAACTTGCCTACGGCATATCCGATAACCTGCTTGCTGTCGTTGCTCTTGCAACAACGCGGCCGATTATTCTTGCACCGACGATGGATGCAGAGATGTATCTGAACCCTGTCACGCAGAACAATCTCACATCGCTTAAAGAACGCGGCTACATCATCATCCCTCCGGTTGAAGGAGAACTTGCCAGCGGATTAAGCGGACCAGGACGTTTGCCAGAAATTAAAATTATTATTGAGACAATTGGAAAGATCCTTGATCAATCACATCAGGATTTAAAGAAGAAACGAATTCTTGTGACGGCGGGACCAACACATGAAGCAATCGATCCTGTGCGATTTGTGGGAAATCGTTCGTCCGGGAAAATGGGATTTGCAATTGCGAACGCCGCTGCCCAGCGCGGCGCGGAGGTAACGCTTATTGCAGGACCAACACATCTCGAAACACCGCGCAATGTAACACGCATTGATGTTGAATCGGCACAGGAAATGCTGACCACAGTTCTTGCCCATACGAAAAAAACAGATGCCGTCATCATGGCGGCGGCTGTCGCCGATTACAGTCCTGCAAATCCAGCGAAGCATAAAATAAAGAAACATTCAAGTAGTAAGGCACTGGAATTACAGCTCGAAGCAACAACAGACATTCTCGCAACTCTCGGCAAGAAAAAGCGGTCAATGACGCTGGTAGGTTTTGCACTGGAAACAAAGGATGAACTTGCAGGAGCAAAGGAAAAACTTCGAAAGAAGAATCTCGACCTCATCGTGCTCAATTCCTATGGCAAACAGAACCGCGTATTCGGTTCTAATCTTAATGCGGTCGCGATGATCGACAAACGCGGCAAAGTGGAACAACTTCCCATTATGCCGAAGTTTGATATTGCAAACAAAATTCTGAATAAAATAAAAACTCTCTTGTAGTTTTATTAGGCGCAGTAATCCCGGAAAATAGATCCTATCGTTCTCTCTTGTTCAGAAGGGAAGATTTTTTTTTCATTGGGATCGAAATAGTAAATCATAATATCTGACCTATGTCTCTTGACGATGATTTCAATACCTTGCTGTCGGATACTCAACGTTTCCTCGAACAACAAGCAGAACTCTACGGCGACTCGCTGCTGATTCCAAACACTCCTGTACAGCCAGCAACAGATCAGCCGGTTCATCAAGAAGAGCGAACTCTATCATCCACGAGCGGGACATCCATGCCTCGAAAATCTGAAACAGATCTTTTTGGAAATCCTGATGTTCCTCAAACAACTACGACTCTTCACGCTTATCCTGCAGAACCTTGGACATCCGCCGAAAGTATTCCAACGCTCGATCAGGCAATCAACACCTGCATGAAATGCGGACTCGGAAGAACGCGGACGAAGTTTGTCTTTGGTGTCGGCAATCCCAAAGCGGAAGTGGTGGTTGTTGGTGAGGCACCGGGAGCCGATGAAGATGCCCAAGGAGAGCCGTTTGTCGGGCGCGGCGGACAGTTGTTAAACAAAATTCTTGAATCAATAAAATTTCAACGCAAAGAAGTATTCATTTGTAACATTCTCAAATGCCGACCGCCGAATAACCGCGATCCGCAGCCGGAAGAGATCGAGTTATGCGAGCCGTATCTGTGGAAGCAGCTTGAATTGATCAAACCAAAAATGATTCTTTGTGTAGGACGCATCGCCGGGCAATCGCTCTTAAAGACCAATGCCTCATTAACGCTCTTACGCGGAAAAGTGCATGATTATCGCGGCATTCCATTGATGGTGACGTACCATCCAGCGGCTTTGTTGCGCAATCCAAATTGGAAAAGGCCTTGTTGGGAAGACGTTCAGAAGTTTCGAAAACTGTACGAAGAAATGAAAGCCGGAAAACAAAACATCAACCACATAACACAAGCTTCAAATACATTTCAATAGTAAAGATCCAACGGTAAGAATTTGAAATTTGTTTGTAATTTGATTATTGAATATTGAGATTTTGAATATGGATCGAAAGAAAGAATTCATCAAAAATTTAAAAAAAGCATGGCGTGATGAAATGCTGAGCGCACGCAACTATCGCGCATTAGCGGAACATGAGCAGCATCCGGAAAAAAAAGCAATCCTTATCCGCATGGCTGAAGCGGAAGACCGGCATGGTGATCGATGGGCAGTACGTTTACGCGAGCTGGGTGTCGAGGTAGGCACCTTCCGCGATACACCGATAGAGAAATTGCAGCGGACAATGCTGCTGAAAAGTTCAAGCGAAGACGCCGCACAAATGCTGGAAGCAGGCGAAAGCCAGGCAGATGCATTGTATGAAAAAATGATTATTGCGGCAGAATCAGATACGGATAGGCAGGCGCTTCTTGAAGCTCAGCGCGAAGAAAACGCACACAGCAAAATGCTGGAAGAAATGAGCCATCCGCGAATTTCCCAGCATCCGCAGAGCAGGCTCGATCGAATATTAGGCAGGGAACATTGGCATGTCACCGGAGGCGGTTGGATCGGTCAGGCAATTTACGGAGTTAACGACGGACTCGGCGCTGCTTTCGGTGTCGTGAGCGGCGTGGCGGGCGCAACCTCGGCAAACGGCAATTTTATTTTATTGAGCGGACTCGCAGTGGCAGTTGCATCCGCATTGTCCATGGGAAGCGGCGCATACCTCGCAACAAAATCGGAACGGGAAGTGTACGAAGCTGAAATGGAAAAGGAAAGACGCGAGATTGAAGAACATCCCGAGGAAGAGCAGGAAGAAATGGAGCTCTTCTACCAGCTCAAGGGATTCTCGCCTGAAGAAGCAAAAAAAATGACGGCAAAACTTGCAGAGCAGCCGAAACAATTTCTTAAAACGCTGGCGCATGAAGAGCTCGGACTTTCCGAAAAATCGTTTCCAAACCAATGGAAATCGGCGTTCAGCGCTTCGATCAGCACGGCAATCGGCGCTATTATTCCTGTGCTCCCTTTTATTTTTTGGTCGGGAATGGAAGCGCTCGTTATTTCGTTTATCGTTAGTACAGCGGCGCATTTCGCCGTCGGAGCATCGAAGGTGATCGTCACCGGGCGCTCGTGGCTGAAGAGCGGCACCGAGATGACTCTTATCGGATTAGGCGAAGCAGTCACAACATATCTCATTGGCATGCTCATAGCGCCGATGATTGGATGATGTAACCGCGGATTTTAATCCGCGGCAAAGGAGAATGTTGTATGGCAGACCCACGAAAAATAATTGACTTCAACTCACCGCAATCGGTTTCGACCGAAGGACGCGTACCGCCGCAAGCGATGGATGTGGAAGCCGCTGTCATTGGTGCGATGCTCCTGGAGAAAGATGCCATCGCCAAATCGATTGAAGTTCTGGATGACACTGCTTTCTACAAACCGGCACATCAGAGCATCTACCGCGCAATGATGTCGTTGTTTGAACGAAGTGAACCGGTCGATCTTATAACACTGACAGAAGAACTTCGCCGCCGCGGTGATTTGGAAAAAATCGGCGGTGAATACTATCTTACGGAACTCACAACAAAAGTTTCCAGCGCCGCGAACGTTGAGTACCATGCGCATATCGTGCTGGAGCGGGCGCTTATGCGTCAGCTTATTCATTCATCGTCAGAAGTCATCAACCGTGCATACAGCGAAACCGAAGATGCGCTTGGCTTACTCGATGAAGCAGAGCAAAAGATTTTCGACATCTCCGAACAGCGGATGAAGAAAAGCTTCGTTTCCATGAACACCGCAGTACACAAAACGATGGATTTGCTTCAAAGCATCCACGGCAAACACAGCGGTGTTACTGGTGTGCCTTCCGGCTTTGCCGATATCGATTCGCTCACGGGCGGATTCCAACCATCCGATCTTATTATTATCGCCGGTCGTCCGTCGCAGGGGAAAACGGCGTTTGCGCTTTCGATTGCGCGAAACGCATCAGTGCTGCACGATTTCCCTGTCGGTATGTTTAGCCTCGAAATGTCCACACAGCAATTGGTTATGCGATTGATGTGTGCTGAAGCGCGCGTTGATGCGCATCAAGTCCGCACAGGGCGTCTGCCGGAAGATGAGTGGAAGAAACTTAGTACTAGCGTTGGGCGCCTCTATAAAGCGAAAATATTTATCGACGATACGCCGGGGCTTGCCGTGCTGGAATTACGGGCAAAGGCTCGCCGATTAAAAGTGGAACACAATATCGGACTTATCATTGTCGATTATCTTCAACTCATGCAGGGACCAAGGAACGCGCAAAGCCGCGAACAAGAAATCTCCGCTATCTCACGTTCACTGAAAGCACTCGCGAAAGAATTGAATATCCCTGTCATTGCATTGTCGCAGTTGAACCGTTCTGTCGAATCGCGAAATGACAAGAGGCCCGCGCTTTCAGACTTACGTGAATCCGGTGCCATCGAACAAGATGCAGATGTTGTGATGTTCGTTCATCGTCCCGAAATGTTCGGAATTACGGAGCAGGATGGCGAAGCAACAGAGGGATTGGCAGAAATTATCATCGGTAAGCAGCGTAATGGCCCGACTGATACAAAGAAATTGCAGTTCATTAAAAAGTATGCTCGATTTGAAAGCCGAGACGCATTCAGACCTGAGACATTTTTGCCGGCTGAACCTGGAGAAGAGGTTACACCGTTTTAGATTGGAGCTTAGAATTGAATAAGTAAAGAAAACGCTCATGGACCGTCGCACATTTTTGCAATCGATTCCCGTTGCTGCCCTCTTGCCTTCTCTTCTCCTGCAAGAAAAGGGCGCAGCAATCGATCTTCTTTCCGATCCAAATGAATTGATCTGTAAGAAGAAATTTGATTTTGCCCTCTCTCTCAAGCTCACCGAAAGACCGATCAACGAAGTCATTATTGAAATTGCCAAGTCATTTCTCGGTGTTCACTATGCCACCGACACTATCGAAGCACCGGGTGAAGAACATCTCATTGTTGATCTTCAAACACTCGACTGTGTGACCTTCTACGAAAACTCGCTTGTTCTTGCCCGATGCGTCAAGAAAAACACGATGACATTCGAACACTACAAAAAAGAATTGCAATTTGTTCGTTACCGTGGCGGCATCATCGATAAGTATCCAAGCCGATTACATTATACGTCAGATTATTTCTTTGACAATGAAAAAAAATCCGTGCTCAAAAATATTACAAAAGAAATCGGCGGTGTGCCATACAACAAGAAGGTCAACTTTATGTCTACGCACGCCGATTCCTATGTGCAGCTAAGAGAGCATCCGGAATTTGTAAAAATGATCGCAGCACAGGAAGCAGAGATGAACAAACGGATGATGTATCACATTCCTAAATCGAACGTAAAGAAATCCGCTTCACAGATCAACGATGGCGACATCCTGGGCATCACGACGACCATCGAAGGATTAGACTGCACGCATACCGGTATTGCTATCTGGCAGAACAAAAAATTGCATATGATCCATGCACCGATTCCTGGTTCAAAAGTGCAAATCACCGAAACACCACTTTGGGAGTACCTGAAGAAGATTAAAAAGGATTCAGGAATAATGGTAGCAAGAGCGTTGGAACCAAAAGTGTAAGACAGATGAAAGGTCTTAGACAATAGGTTGACACAATGAAAGGGAACTGTGAATGAAGATAGACAAAAAAACACACTCCCATGTTTCTATTGTTCAAGGTGATATCACCACACAAATGGTCGATGCGATTGTCAATGCTGCCAATAACTCGCTTTTAGGCGGCGGAGGCGTTGACGGTGCGATTCATCAAGCGGCTGGACCGATGCTGTTAGAAGAATGCCGAACCCTGAAAGGTTGCGAAACCGGCAATGCAAAAATGACAAGAGGCTATAATCTTCCTGCAAATTATGTTATACATACTGTCGGTCCTATCTGGCAGGAAGGTACACACGATGAAGAAACTTTACTGGCAAATTGCTATGGGAGCTGTTTCGCGCTTGCGCGGAAACACGGCATCAGAACTATCGCGTTTCCATCTATCAGTACAGGTGTGTATCGATTTCCGGTGAAACGGGCTTCTCGTATTGCACTGAAGGAAATTTTCCACGAACTTGAAACCAATATAGAACTTGAACGTGTACTTATTGTATGTTTTGACCGAACAACATATGAAACATATCTATCCGTAGAGAAGGAATTAACCGGCACAAAATAGTGTTAGAGTAAAGGATTTATGAAATTAAGGCACGTACTCTGGATCTTCTTGATCACCGCAGGCTTTTTTGTCGAGACCTATGCACAGAAGCCAATCGTCAGCCCGCGTGATTCGGTCAAGGCAATATTTAACGGGAAGAAGATCGCGATTAGTTATGGTAAACCGTCAATTCTCGGACGGAAAATCTTCGGCGCCTTTGTACCCTATTACCAAGTTTGGCGTACCGGTGCCGGTGCGGCAACAACACTGATAACCGAAACCGACCTTGAAGTAGATGGGGCAGTTGTTCCGCGCGGCGCGTATTCGCTCTACACACTTCCTGCTGAAGAACGCTGGAAGCTCATCATCAACAAACAGACAGGACAATGGGGAACGATTTATAATCCACAACTTGATCTTGCCCGTGTCGATTTGAATATCAAGAAGTTGAAATCCCAGATAGAAGACCTCACATTCAAATTAGAAAAAAACGGCAATGATGGCGGTACACTGAAAATCGAGTGGGCAAATACATCGCTTTCGGTTCCCTTCCATGTCAGTAAAGACTCGTTGGTACCAAGTCCGCGAGATTCTGTAGAACTCATATTGAACGGGAAACGCCTATCGGTGGATTATGGTCGTCCATCAATGCGCGGCAGAAAAATCATGGGAAGTATTGTCCCGTACGGCAAAGTTTGGCGGACGGGGGCCAATGCCGCAACAGGATTTACGACACAAGCCGATCTCATTTTAGGGAACGTAAAATTGCCACACGGATCTTATACTCTCTACTCTCTCCCATCATCCAATCAATGGAAGCTCATTATCAATAAACAAACCGGACAATGGGGAACGGTGTACAATGAAAAGCTGGACGTAGCACGAATCCTTCTGAAAAAGAAAACGCTTGCGCATGCGGCAGAGAAGTTCACAATGACATTGGAACGCACGAGCGATAAATCCGGTGTGATGAAACTCTCCTGGGAAAAAACGCAGTTATCTGTTGACTTTCAGATCCAATAGGAGCCTTGTATGGCAACAAAAATTACAGTGAAAAACAACGGAAGCATTCGTGTGGAAGGTGAATTTGAATTGGTTGATCTGAGCGGGAAGAAATTCGATCTCAATGGTCGAACGAGTGTTTCTCTTTGCCGCTGTGGCCATAGCAAAGATAAACCCTTCTGTGATGGTTCACACCGGGAATGTGGATTTCAATCAGAAATTACGGCGCGTGAGTTGCCGCCACTAACACCAAAATCCTGATTATATCCATAGGTGTGCAGAGCCGCGTGTCTATGCTCTATTTCTTTGTCGCATCACTTCGTACAAAACCACAGCACTGGCGCTTGCCACATTGAGTGAATCAACTCCACGCTGCATAGGAATCGCCGTTGTGATATCACAAGCCGAAAGAACACGCGGAGAAATTCCATCCCCTTCACTTCCGAAAACAATGCAACAGTGGTCGGTGAAATCCACGCACTGAATATTGTGCTTTTCCGCATGAGGATGCGCGGCAATAATTTTGAAGTTGTGAGAACGTCGAAGCAGTGTGAGAGTCTCGACAAGATTCCCGCAGTGCACAATGGGTATCTTAAACACCGTTCCCATGGAATTCCTCACAGCCCGCCGTAAATAAGGACTGCTTGATGTTTCTCCTACAAGAATGGTTTGCACTCCGAAGCCAGCACAATTCCGTACAAGCACACCGAGATTTTCAGAATTTGCCAATCCATCCACAGCAACAAATAAACGCGGCGGTGATGACTGTCTGAGAACTGAGTCAAGCGTTGCCTGTGTAGGAATTTTCCCAAGCGCCATAATACTTTGATGCAAATTGTATCCAACAATCGTGTTGAGCAATTCCTTCTGCCCAAGAAACACGGTTATCTTCTCGGGCCTTGTGACGAGAAGTTCACGATATTCTTCTAACCACTCCGATGTCATAAGAACAGAAAGAATTTCATGAGAGCTCTCTAGAAGTCTCCTAACAACTATTCTCCCTTCCCCTATAAACTTGCCCTGGCGAAATTGTTCTACCGATTGGCGCAAGGTGCGATACGGTCCCAATTCAGGATGCTCAAGAGATGTTATGGGGATTAATGTAATCAAGTTGTTCAGTGTAGAAATGGTTTATAATACCGGTTTATTTCTGTATAATAATACGAAGAAGTCCGCACCAAAACCAATTTCGATCAGCCATGCGGATTTTACCGGCAAACACATGGGCGTTGACATTCCGTCAAAAAGGACGTATCATTTTACAGAAGAATGTATTACTAAACAGTCCAGCTGCATTACATAAAGGAATGTCTATGACAATAAAAGAAAAAATGCATGGCGCGGTCGCGGTTCTGAGTTTGAAAGGCAATCTGATGGGAGAGCCGGATACAGAAAATCTACGCGATAAAATTTACAGTCTGTTGCAGGAAGGACTCAACAAGATTGTTGTAGATATGAAAGGCGTGCGATGGATCAGCAGTACCGGTTTAGGCACGCTGATCGCTGCACTGACATCCGTACGAAATAAATCCGGCGATTTGCGCTTGGCTAATATCACCGAGAAAGTAGAAAGTCTGTTTGCCATTACACAATTGGTAAAAGTGTTCAAGACCTACGAAACCGTGGATCGGGCCATTGCAAGCTATAAGTAATATTTTTTTAAAGGTATGCCGAACGCAGATTTTATCGCAAAGCAATCTCTCGGGTGTCTACCGTGATACGCCTTCATGTACTTTCACAACGGAATATTCCTCTGAGTAGATCGGAATGCTCTGTGGGCTTGCCACAGTTCTCAAACTGAAGCTTCGTCACTTCGCAATCATGCCATGTATGTAATCTTGCCCATAGCGCTTGTTGGTTTCCTTCTCACCTGGCCACTGTTGCGCCGGTTCACACGGATATGGATACAGAGGCCTATTACTGTTTTTGAATCCATGGTTGCGGGAACTATCGCATGGCTGTTTCTCCTTTCGCTCCTGGCATGGTTTGGCGGGATCGGTTTAGCATTCGTGAACTGTCTTTTTATTCACAAAATTATAGATATTGGAATACTTTTTTTTTCCGTGCTGCTCACGAGCGTTGTAATGCATTCTATCATCCAATCGAGATATGAAATGCGCCTTGATGATACCCATGATTTCTTCAAGGTGGCAATTCAATTTCGGCGTTCTAAACAGCGAAGGCTTGATTTACTTTTATTAATGCGTCAGGGGCGGAAACACAAAAAAGGACGTGCTGTGAATGATTCTGAATCACGCCAACGCGAACGCCTGCAAGCGAACTTGGACAAAGAAAAAGGACAAGATGCACAACTCACGCTCCTGCGAGAAGGAACTATTATCGATATGAGCGAGCTGTGGCGTATCCGCACACAGACACATCCTCCCTATCCATTGTACGAAAAAGTTCAAGAAGTCAGAATTGATCCGAACAAAAAACGACTTTCCCTTTATGCCGACTTCCCGGAACTGAGCGAAGAACAATTAAAAGACGAAACAACTGTATTGCGATTCAATCGACAGGTGTATGATTTTTTCCAATCTATGAATGCAGAGCCATGGCTCAAACCCTATACACCGTTCTTTGAAAGTTACTTCCTGATGTGTCGGGCAACAAAGAAAATTCCGGAGGGTGCTGAGTTGATGTATCCATTTATGAAAGTGGGTGTATTGGTTTCTGAATTGCGCAAACTTGAAGATTCGTACTTCAATCCGCGGAGACTCTCCGAGATTACCACGCTTGCTTTTAACAACGGCGCTCAAGTGTAAGCGAACGTGCGATGACAAAACAGAACCAAGACCAACAGTTATTCTTTTTCACATGGTACCATCGCGAAGAATTTCAAGTGCTGCTGATTCTCGTCGGATTGATTGTATTTTTTGCTCGCTCGTATTGGGTATTGATGACCCTTGCGGCTTTTGTGATCGTCGTGTTGGCGGCATTGTACTTCATGCGAATTCTTGAAGGATATTTCACAAAGAGGATGCTCTTTCCTTCGATTATTCAACGATATCAGGACTTAAAAACGGCGCTTCATGGTCACTCCGTGGAGCGGTCACGCATAGCGATGGCTCTTCTCTCGGCATGGATCTTGGGTGTGCTGTGCTTGCATCGAATCCGATTGGCACAAATAAGTCCAACCGATAGAACACCGACCGATATCTATTGGATTATTTTTCTTGGATGGTATTGCATTATCTGCACCATCATCGCGCTTTACTTGATGTGGTTATGGAATACATGGAGTCAAAAGGAATCGAACCATATACCTTTCTTCGACGGCCTTGTGGCAAGTCTCTTTTTCTATCATGGCCTCTCACGAAAAAACCGGGTTGTTACATACATAGCGACATTCGTACTTGGAGGAGTACCGTCGTTTATTGCCATCCGGCTCACGCCCGAAACGCCACATGGATATGAAATTGCATGCGGATTGATAGTGCCGCTCATAGGATTGATTCTCGGCGGTGCATACTATGCAATGCTGCATCTGCACAAATCTTCACATCACAAGTGAAGAGTCTCGATCCGTCCATCTCGTATATCGCTTCATTCCAGCATGATACTCCTGCAGTGACTTCACCATATTCTTGTTTCCTCCTTGAAGTTCAATTCCCTTTTGTCTACATTTTGAGCAAATGTCGTTGGTAGCATGATAGGAATCCGTCTACTTTAGATGTGCATTGGAAACAGCGAATGCTACACCGGCAGAATTTAATCTCTATCCAATGTCGACGAAACGAAAAAGACAACAAGCAGTCAACGAACAAGAACCGGAAAGAAAACCAACCTTCCGCTTGAAAATGATTGCGCTCAGCGGTATAGGTCTGTTTACTATTCTTGCTGCAGCGTACATTCTTACGAAAGGAGATTTGTTCGGGACAAAGGACACACCCGTCGTTCAAAAAGCGACTTCACAGGATTCATCTGCATTTGATCTCTTTCGACGTACAGTACAGCGTGCGTACGCGATTGACAAACTCTTCCATCAAGTTTATAATGCAGAATGGGAAGGTGCGAACGGCGCCATCGGAGATGCATATCTCTATGCTGCAACCGGCGATGAGAACCTGCTGTCTTTATATACCAGTACGTATAAGCTTCTCGATATGCGCAACGGAACCTGGGTGGACGATCGCGCATGGATATGTTTGGCAGAAATGTATTGGTGGGATGTGTCCGGAAGAAAGAATATGCAATGGGTGGATGATGCAAAGAACAGATATCTGGAGGCGAAGCGCGAGGGACGACTCTCTCATCACGAAGGATTTTGGAGCTGGTATAACTATGCACCGAATATGCAGGGGAACTTCAGAATATTCACGAACAGCAATATGAACCAGATGGCGACTGTTGCGTGCTGGCTGTATGAAGCCACGCATGAACAACGATTCTATACAGATGCCATGCTGGTGTGGAACGGCGATACGAAGTATCCGGGAGTGGAGAAACAGTTCTATCGAGGCGATGGAAAATGGCAAGGCAATGAAGGACAGGCGGCATTCGGCAAACAGTTTCCGTGGGAAGGAGCTGGTATGTGTACGATCGGGGCAGCGATGTTCCGGATGACCGGCAAGGCGAAGTACAAAAAGATTGTTGTTGAAACAGCACGCCGCATCATGGATCCGGCTAACGGTTGGATCGATGCGAACGATTATTACCAACTGCGGATGGATGGAAACGGGGCTTTTGTTCATTTTATTCTGGACGCGTACCAGATCGCACCTAACCAGCTACCTGATATTCCGGGTAAAATTGAGAAAATGCTGGAACACGTATGGACGAACCATCACGGCGAGGCAGCGATAACACTCCATCGCACTATAGATGATGGCATCCGAAACGGATGGAATCCAAACGGCGGCGAGGATGGGTACAAGGTTGATGAAGTAGGAACGGTGCATCCGCAATCGCAGGCAATCCGTGCATTCGGTGTATTCGCGTATGTACTGCACACACAGAACAGTATACCATAAAAGTAATTGCGCGATGATTATAATGGTTGTCTAAGAAAATATACTGTCATTGTTGTTGCCGACTTATCGTTCATCCAAATCTGTTTTCGCTTTTTCTAGTGTCTCTCTCAACATTGATGGCTGTTCAGTATGTTCTCATTTTTCTTTTACAGGAGAGTATAAAAGCAGGTATCTCTTGACACAGCATCGATATTCCCGTACTATGATGACAGGTAATTTAATTTTATATGGTTAACTTGAAATGATTTCCTTTTTTTTCTGTTTCTTGCTGTCGCTGTTTTCCGCATGTCTCACGAACGATACGACTTCGTCAACAGTTTCTGGCAGTATCCCGGCTAACGATCACGCATCCAGCGACATCGTCCTCAAGATAGATTCCCTCTTTCAAGTCCTTTCGACAAAGAGAGGCTTTAACGGTAACGTGCTGATTGCGCAGAGAGGGAAAGTTATCTATGAAAACGCCTTCGGGTATGCCGACCTGAAAGAGAAAACGCCGCTCAATATCGAATCTACTTTCCAACTCGCCTCAATAACGAAACAGTTTACTGCAATGGCAATTATGATGCTGCACGATGAAGGCAAGCTCAACTTTACCGATACGCTGCAGCGATTCGTTCCAGGATTTCCCTACCAGAACATAACCATTCGCCAATTGCTAACACATCGTTCCGGCTTGCCAGAATATATGAGTTTCGCCAAACGGTACTGGAAGAATAAGAAACGTCTCATGAGCAACGATGACGTTATGGATATGTTGATCACACATCAACCGGGATTAGTTTTTGTACCGGATCGAAAATACAAATATAGTAATACGGGGTATGTGATTCTTGCGTGTATCGTTGAGCAGGTATCGGGATTACAGTACCATACTTTTCTGGAAAAACGGATTTTCAAGCCGCTCGGCATGAAGAGGACGTTCCTCTATAACACGAAAAATGTGTTGGATGTCAAATACCAGACATTGGGATACAAGAAAAATAGGCGCAGAGCGGAGGAAGATTATTTAAGCGGTGTAGTCGGAGATAAAGGGATCTACTCCACCGTGGAAGATATGTTCAAGTGGGACCAGGCACTGTACACCGAACAATTAATCAAACAAACAACTCTTCAGGAAGCGTTTACACCCTTCAGCTATGACTGGCGGAACGACAACAGTTACGGTTATGGATGGCGCATCGTAACGGCGGACGACAGTAGTAAGATTGTGTACCACGCCGGTTTGTGGCGCGGGTACAGTAGTTTTTTTGTAAGAAGACTTCGCGATAAAACGACGATTATCGTGCTGTGTAATAAAGTAAATTGGAGTTTTGAGAATATTGATCGCTTCTTGGGCATCCTTGATTCGGCGAAGCACGGCGTCTCTTCCGTCGGCGGCGATTGATTGGACGAACGATGACTCGTGTCTGTTAGAATTCTCACTTAATCGCCGTTTTGCGATTTCCTCATTTTTCCATTCCGCACTTCCCATTCTCTGTCTTCATCTTTCCCCCTGCTCTTGCATTCTCTTAAGAAAACAGATACATTTTTCTCAGTTCTAACTAAAAAATATTAATTCTGAATAGCCGGCTTTTACCGACAGAGTATCAAGGAACGTCCCTTGAAACAAACCGTAACATCGAAAAGCGAAGGTCATGACGAAAGAATCTATTTGTGATCGTTTAAAACAAACATTCTCACGACAAATATTTTCTCATCATCGTAGGAACGACTATTAGAAAGGAATTGAAGTCATGAAATATCTGCCTCTTATTTCATTCACATGCATTTTCGCTTTGTGTTCTTGTATGGGTCATAAAGTTCGAGGCAGCGGTATACTCAGAACCGAAGCAAGAGACCTCCCCACTTTTGAAACCATAACGTGCGAAGGTTCTTATGAAGTTCAAATTGAATGCCAAGCGAAACAGGCATTGACAATCGATGCCGACGAAAACCTACTGCCGCTCATTAAAACAGAGGTGAAGAATAACGCTCTTCGTATTTACACGGAAGAAAACCTACAGCCTTCAAAAGAAATAAGGATCATCGCGTCCGTCAAGAATTTGTCGGAGTTGACAGTCCATGGCTCGGCACATGGCGATGTGAGCAATGTCAATAACAATGCACTGTCTGTCGAAGTCAACGGTTCTTCAAAATTACATTTCAACGGAAAAACGGCCCAACTCAAAATAACTATTTCTGGTTCATCTAGAATTGATGCGACATCTCTTGTTGCAGAAGACGCGAAGGTACGAATTTATGGAAGCGGTGATATTCATGTTTGGGTGGTGAATAGTGTCGATGGTCAAATTCATGGCTCAGGCAGTATCAAATATAGCGGTGAGCCAAAAAATGTCAGTCAAGAAATCAATGGAAGTGGAACAATATCTAAGGAATAAATTTCTTAAGTGTGATGGTGAGAAAATACAGAAAAGGAATTTATGTATGAGTCAAAAAAACAACACTCAACGTGGAACGAGTTTTCTCGTTGTCGCGGCATCGCTTGTCATTATTGTCTGGGGAATCGTTCAGGCACAATCTGTTCTGGTGCTCATGCTCGTCGCTCTGTTCCTTGCTGTCATCGGAGCGCCGCTGGTACTGTGGCTCAAAGAGAAGCGAATTCCTTCTGTTCTTGCAGTGCTGGTAGTTCTATCGTGTATGGTTACCATTCTGCTTATGATCGGCGGACTCGTCGGCACATCGCTCGCTCACTTTTCTGATAGTATGCCGTTCTATCAGCGACGCATACAGGAGGAAGTCCAAGCATTGAGAGGATTCTTGGCAAACAAAGGCTTCACTATCAAGGATAATGCTGTGCTTGAATATGTCAATCCGGGAGCGGTGATGGGTTTGACTGCCAGTTTGCTTTTAGGATTAACTTCAACACTTTCCAGCATTTTTCTCATCCTGCTCACGGTCACATTCATCCTGCTCGAGGTTTCCAGTTTTCCCGTTAAGCTTCGTGCTATTCTCGATGATCCAAAAGCAGAATTTTCACAATTCAAAAAGTTTATTGAGGATATCAACCACTATCTGCTCATTAAAACCGGTGTCAGCGCAACCACGGGTATCCTCATTGGAATCTGGATGTCCATTCTCGGCGTAGATTTTCCCGTGCTCTGGGGTTTTTTGGCTTTCCTGCTTAACTATGTACCGAATCTCGGTGTAATAATTGCTGCTGTACCCGCAGTGCTTCTTACTCTGATCCAATTTGGGCCGGGTCATGCGGCGCTTGCAGCTGGCGGGTATTTAGCAGTAAATTTTATTATTGGCACAGCTGTTGAACCAAAACTCGTGGGACGCGGTGTTGGTTTGTCGACACTCGTTGTTTTTCTTTCATTAATTTTCTGGGGTAACTTACTCGGTCTGATCGGTATGGTTTTGTGTATTCCGTTTACCATGACATTAAAATTTGCATTAGAGAATCATGAACAAACGCGATGGCTTGCCGTGTTACTCGGACCTGAGACGCCCATTGAGAATATTCCTCTTGTGTCAAAAAAAAAGAAAGCACATTAATCAAAGAACAAGATGTCGAAGATGAAAGACAAAAAACCGCTCTTGATACGATGTCCGAATTGCAAGCAGGTACACGAACCCGACTTCAATGAAACTACGCGGCGTTACGTGTGTCCTCTCTGCGCTGCTCCCGTGGATGCTCAGGTCGTTATCGAGAAAAAGAAACGCGGATTGAAATAGTTTTGGAAGTTAAGATAGAATATTGCACTTGGAACATCAAAAGAAATATCGCTCTCTCTCCGATCTAAAGCAACTCATCGAACCGCAGCCGGTTCGTGCAGTCCCTCCAAAAGGTCGACACGATGGAAAAGGCAGCACTGTTCATGTTTTGCTAGATACGCATGGAAGAAAAGGAAAGAGTGTAACAATCGTGAGCGGTTTACGGCATAATCCGACAACAATGGAAGAAATCGGCCGGATATTAAAACAATATTGCGGAGCCGGAGGAACAATCAAAGAAGGAAAGATCGAAATACAGGGAGATCAACGCGCACGTGTCACTGAAAAGCTGATACAGATGCACTACATCGTGAAGTAGTTGTCTGTGGCGGAAATACTAACACACACATATGAAAAATCCATCTTGATGCGTGTGTTATGAAGTACCAATCGGCTGCGATGAAAAACAATTCGCGCAACAGATATTTTTCACGCTTGCCACTTCCAATATCCGGTAGAAGTTGAGTTAAAAAATAATCGACAATCCGACAGAGCCATTCACACCAGAAAACGAAAACTTGATATTTGCGGGTTGTGTAGAAGTGTCTTCTTCATATTCATCGAAGGCAAGTCCGCGGTAGCCAAGTTCAAATGTTAAACCGATTTTGTCTGAAAATCGGACTGTTGTTTGTCCGGCAATCCTAAAACCGTACGCCGGGCTGAAGAATGATCTTGAATAGGATGTCCCTTTACCTGTCGAAGATGTATAGGACGTTTCTTCGTCAATGTATCCCAGTCCATAAATAAATTCTATTTGAATTTGTGAATCAAATGTGAACGATGCAAGTCCTACACCGATAGAAAGAGGATATGCAGTATAGATTTCCTTAATAGTGCCTGTGGTATACCCTGTCGTTGTCGGAGTGTTTTGTGTTTCCGGAATAGATACTTGATAAGAACGCTGAATTGACATGTATCCGCCGCGAAGGAGAAGAATTTGATTGTCTTGCAGCGGTCGCAGAGAAAACGTTGCTGCAATTTCAGGAATCGATTTTATAGTTCGGGTTGTACTTCCAAATACATCATTTGATGTTGATATATGGTCATTTATATCAGTCGGGTTGATAGCATAGATCCCGTAACTGAATGAAAGTTTGTATTTTGAAAGAACGGGAGAAGAAGCGCTATCTTGTGCCTGCAATGATTGACGAAACAGTATCAATGAGAGAAGAAAGAGAATTGTTTTCATTGCAGGTTCCTTATTGTTTTAGTGCGACCTGACGGCCTTGGACATACACATCACCTTGAATTAATTGTTGAAGTTCGATGTAATATATTCCAGCAGGAACTTTTTGATAATTTGCTCCGCGACCATTCCATAGAACTGTGTCATAACCCGCCGGATGATTATAGGTATCAACAAGTGTTGCTTCCGTTTGATTGAACCGATCTTTGATAACGATGCGTACCCACGGTCCAGTATCATTTTTCCCGACGGCTGGAACACCATAGATTATCCAGGTAGTGTCGGTAAACGGATTGGGATAATTCTGTTTCAAATCATAGGAAAGCGGCGGCGTATTATTGATTCCTTGACATGAAATAAAAGACAATGCGAGAATACAGAGAATTACGTATTTCATATATACTCCTTGGACAAGTAAGTAGGCGAATGATTCATTATATTATAAGGAATATTCAATTGCAACTATATTTATACATTAGAAAAATAAGAAAGAATAAAAAAAATCAAACATATTTCTGCCTTCTTCAACAAACAACAAAATAAATCCGGCATCATTCTCGTTTAATATTCGATCTTGTTTCGTCGTATATTATACAATGTTGATCGTTCAATTATAAAGAAAAGGAAAGTACTATGTTTCGCAAATATACTGTTATCGCTTGTATCTTCGTGTTTGTCTTTAGTGTCAGTGCGGTGGGGCAGAAACAACTGAAGGATTATTGTACCAACCTTCCTTTTGCTATGCCGGAAATGAAGGAGCTGCAATTTCCGAACCGCACATTCAGTATTAGGGAGTACGGTGCTATTGCCGATGGGCATACGATGAATACAAAACCATTTGCCGATGCGATTGCAGCATGTGTTCAAGCAGGAGGCGGAATGGTGCTCGTCCCTCCAGGAACATGGCTCACGGGGCCGATCAAACTGGAAAGCAATATCAATCTTCATGTGGAAAAAGGTGCGCTTGTTCAGTTCAGCAAGAATATTGATGATTACCCATTCGTACAAAATTTAGACGGAAGGTCAAAGCGTTTTGAGAGAACTCCTCTGATCAGTGCATATAAAGCATCCAACATTGCTTTTACCGGTGAAGGTGTTTTCAACGGTGCCGGAGAAGTCTGGCGTTATGTCCTACGGGAAGATTTAACTGAACTGCAATGGAAAGCGCTCGCTGCTTCCGGAGGCGTTGTGTCGGCGAATGGCGAAGAATGGTGGCCTTCGAAAGAAGCGATTGAGGCGGAGCAATTTCTGAAAAGTATCACTCAATCGAAAAAGGAACTCACGATGGAGGACTATGAGAAGACGCGGGAATACCTGCGTCCTAACCTCGTAAATCTTATTCAGTGCAATGATATTTTATTTGATGGACCGACCTTCGAGAATTCTCCCAAGTATCACATCCTTCCGGTACAATGTGAAAACCTGATCATCCGCAATGTGAAAGTGTTTTCACCTGTATACGGAAAAAACACAGATGCGATTGATCCAGCAGCTTGCCGCAATGTTGTCATCTACAACTGTCTGATAGATGTCGGTGATGATGGAATTTGTCTTAAACCGGGAGCCATTGCTGAGAGCCAAATGCCGGGACCGTCGTGCGAGAACATCGTCGTCGCCGATTGTGTCGTCTATCATGCGCACGGAGGATTTGTTATCGGCAGTGGGAGTTACGGCGGTGCACGCAATGTGTCCATTCGTAATTGTGTCTTCATAGGAACTGATGTTGGACTTCGATTCAAATCGGCACGGGATAGGGGTGGTGTCATAGAAAAGATATTCTTCGATGGTATACAAATGCGCGAGATCGTAACCGACGCTATTCTCTTCGATATGTATTATTCCGGCGGTGCGCCTGATGTGGAAGCAAGAAAGGACTTGACCATCCGGAAAGCGGAGGTTGTGACAAATAGGACGCCGCAATTCAAAGATTTCTACGTTAAGAATATCGTCTGCAACGGGGCAGATCGAGCAGTGGTTATCAACGGACTTCCAGAAATGTCGATCAAGAACATGAATCTTGAGAATGTATCTATTACCTCAAAACGAGGTGTGATGCGGATGGACTCCAATTGAATGGATGCAGAATTGTTCCACAATCGGGCGCGGTATTCAATGTCATCTCAAGCCGAAATGTTACAGTGAATGGCGGTTCATACCCTGCTGCAGCGGATGTGTTTGTTAAGGTTGTTGGAGAAACCTCGGAGAATATCCGTCTTATTGGTGTCGATCTCAAGCAAGCGAAAAAAGCGGTCGAGCTTGATGCAAACGTGAAGGTTAATGCGGTAAAACAGGAGTAAAAGATAGTGCGGGCAAGTGAAGGAGTGTCCGTGCAGTGAGAGTTGCACGGATTTTTTTCGTACGAATTATAAACTCCCATAGAAAAGATGTTCTTCCAAGTGAACAGAATTCGAAATTCTTCATTGTCTCTCGCCTCATTTTTTTCTACCTTGCTCACGACCTGAACATCTATTTTCATTGGGTGATGAATACATCGCCCCTACTAATATTATGAACCCGACAACTATTTTTGTTACCGGTGCCACCGGTTTTATCGGCACGAAGCTTGTGAACGAACTTGTCAGGCAAGGACACACCGTTCACGCACTCACACGTGCAAAGAGCAACCGCGAAGGACTTGATCACGAACGCATCAAGCTGGTACAAGGTGATATTATGAACCGTGAATCGCTTGTTGCAGGGATGGAGGACTGTTCGCATGTCTTCCACCTTGCGGCGTATGCGAAGAACTGGGCACCTGATCAGAAAATTTTTTCTGACCATAATGTCATCGGCATGCGGAATGTTTTCGAAGCCGCAAGGCAGGTTGACATACAACGCGTTGTCTGGACATCCACCATCGTTACGTTTGGACCGACAGCACCCGGTGTGATTGGTGACGAAACAATGCCGAGGATTACACAAAAGTACTACACCGAGTATGAAGAGACAAAAGCTATCGCGGAAAAAGAAGTATTGAAAATGGCAGCAGAAGGATTTCCTGTCGTCATGGTGAATCCGACGCGCGCGTATGGTCCCGGGAAGCTAACGGAAGGAAACTCCGTGAGCTTGATGATCGATCAATACGATCGAGGTCAAGTACCGATTCTCTTAAACCGCGGCGTCAACATCGGAAATTATGTACTGGTCGACGATCTGGTGCGCGGACACATTCTTGCGATGGAAAAAGGACGCATTGGCGAACGATATATCATTGGCGGTGAGAATGCATCATTGAAACGTTTCTTTGAATTGGTGGATGAAGTCAGTGGCAAGAAGCATTTTCAAGTGAATCTTCCACCGAAAGTAGGACTTGCGTACGGCGGCATTCAAAAATTTGCAGCCAATAGATTCGGCGTTTATCCACAGATAACTACCGGCTGGGTAGAAACTTTTTTGCAGGATTGGGTTTACTCGTGTGCAAAAGCTGAGCGAGAACTTGGTTATACATTCACACCTCTTAAGGAAGGAATTCGTTTGACATACGAATGGATTCTCCAACAACGTCAACTCAAGAAGAAAAAATCATGAACAGATTTGAAGACTTCTTTTCTCTTCCTGGCATTTTTTCCAAAGAGAATAAAAAACCAACTATCATTCTCCTTATCGCTCCGCTTGTCCTGACCACGTGGAAGTACTACGGCACCAAATCGTTTTACCTTGCTCATCTTAGCAACACGTTTGTTTTATTCAACAGTGCCGCAATGACAGCGGAGTGGTATAATTATTTTTCTGCCTTCGTTCTACTAGGTGTGTCTTCCATCGCTATTATTAAATTGGTGTTTAAGGAATCGCTTGCTGATTACGGATTGCGAGTTGGCGATTGGAAATTTTGGATTCCGGCAGCGCTTGTCGTCGGGGCGGTAATGATTGGGCTTTCCTATCCATCATCAAAAGATCCGCAATATATTGCAGAGTATCCGCTGTACAAAGGTGCAGGTGATTCAATGCAGTTATTTGCGATGCATGCTTTTGCCTATCTCATTTTTTACATTAGCTGGGAAATTTTCTTCCGTGGTTTTATGCAGACCGGATTGACACCGCGATTCGGCATTTGGGGAGCTATTTTGGTACAAGTCGCCCTCTCATGCATTGTACACATCGGCAAACCAGACAGCGAAATATACGGCTCCATTCTCGGTGCTTTGGTGTGGGGATTATTGGTGTTCCGTTCCAAATCAATCTGGCCGGCGATTACAACACATTGGCTTCTTGGTATCTCACTCGATTATTTCATTTGCTTTGCGAGGTAACTTTTGCGAAGGTTCTTATGGTTCGACAAAGACAACCTTCGCAAGGTTGTCGTGGATAAACTATGACAAATAAAAAATTCGCAATCAGTAAATTACAACTTGGCGCGACAGATGGATTAATTCTCGCAACACTTACCTTCTTTAGTTTACTTGCAATTATCTTTTTCAACCGGATCGAAGGATGGTGGATGTTGGTCCTGAAAAACATTGCTGTTGCGGTTGCCTACATTCTCTTCAACCGGTTGAGCGAGAAGACTACGAAGAAATTCTGGCGATTCTTTCTGCGCGTTGCATCAGTCACGCTCACGTATGCATATCTTTTCGGTGCCGTTGATAAATTTCAATTGCTGATTCATGGTGAATGGATGGATTATTATGTTACCGATTTTGAACAATGGGTTTTCGGTGTACAACCAACTTTATGGCTTGAAGACTTCATCTCTAAACCTCTCACGGAATGGATGATGTTCTCTTACGTGATCTACGTTCCTATGTATCCTGTGCTTTGCGGAATCATTTATTATTTACACGGCGAGCTGGCAATGGAGGATTACTTCTTCACGCTCGGATTCACCAACATTCTTTGCGATGTTGGATTTATCCTCTTTCCAGTTGCCAGTCCGATGTATTACATCAAACAATTATACACTGTTCCGTTAGATGGTTGGGTCTGGACATTTCTTGGTGAGTGCATGCGGAAGTACCTTCATTTTGCCGGCGGATCGATTCCCAGTCCGCATACAGCCGCCGCGACAATTATGTGGGTGATGGCATATCGGTATCATCGTCCATCGTTCTGGATTTTGTCGCCAATTGTACTCTCACTGTACATTTCCACATTTTACTGCCGTTTTCATTATGTGACTGATGCAGTGGTAGGTATAGCAGTTGCATTTCTTGCGCTCGCTGTTACTCCATTGTTGATAAAGTTGTGGGATAGAATGGCAGAGCGGAAATCTGCACGTACAAAATAAAAAACATACAAAGATTCATTTACCTTTTTGAATTCCATCATATTAACTCATGGTGCCCGTTAACCATGAACGAAAGGAGTTCGCTATGAAATATCTCTTTTGCTCGTTGTTCGCTGTTGTTTGTGTGTTGATGAGCGGCTGGTGTGAAACATCAGCACAGCCTATCACACCGGCAAGCGATCGCCAATCGGTCGACCTCACTATCTATAATGTTAATCTTGCACTGGTTCGTGAGGAACGTACAATCGATTTGGTGAAAGGATTGAACCATGTCGTTATTCCCGATATTCCTGCCACCATCGACGGCACGTCGCTGCACTTTTCAAGTCTCACCGACCCGGCGGCAGTGAAAGTGTTAGAACAAAACTACCAGTACGACCTTGTTCACCAAGCCAAGTTATTGGAAAAATATATTGGCAAAGAAGTGGAATTCATCCGAATGGACAACGAATCAAAGAAGGATTACACCGTCAAAGGAAAACTTCTTGCTACCGGTTGGCAGTCTCAACCTGGGTACAATCCATATGGTGGAGGTACACCGTACTATGCAACCGGACAGATGATCGCGGAAATCAACGGGAAGATTGAAATCGGTCCCGAGGGTCGGCTTGTCCTTCCCAGTTTGCCGGAGGGATTGATTCTCAAACCGCAGCTTGAGTGGCTCGTCAATACAACAAAAGCAGGCCAGCACAAAACGGAAATCAGTTACCTTGCCAATCAGTTAACGTGGAGCTGCAACTATGTCGCCTTACTCAACGCTAAAGATACAGAAATAGATTTATCCGGTTGGGTGACGGTCACGAACAATTCCGGTACAACATTCAAAAACGCAGGATTGAAATTGGTAGCAGGTGATGTAAACCTCGTCAAGGAAGAACAAGGCGTATATCCCATGGCAAAAACCTCCCGTATGATGGACGAAGCAGCGGCCGCTCCTCAATTTCAACAGAAAGAACTCTTTGAGTACAAACTCTACTCGCTCCAGCGCAAAACAGATCTTGGCAACAATGAAACAAAACAGATTGAATTGATATCTGCAAAGAATGTTCTTTCAAAAAAAGTCTTTATCTATGACGGACTTTCTGATCAATGGCGGTATTGGTATAATAACTACTCGTATCGTGCACAAGGAAGCTTCGGCCAGGAATCAAATAAAAAAGTCGGCGTATTTGTGACATTTAAGAACGAAGAGAATGCCGGGCTTGGCATTGCTCTTCCAAAAGGAAAAGTGCGCGTCTATAAACGGGATGACGATGGCAAGGAACAATTCATCGGTGAGGATGAAATTGACCACACGCCGAAGGATGAAGAAATTAAACTTTATCTCGGAAACGCATTTGACATTGTTGGTGAAAGAGCGCAGAAAGATTTTCGTGTTGTCGTTTCCGGACATGTGGTAGATGAAACATTTGAAATAAAAGTACGCAATCACAAATCAGAACCGGTCGATGTCCTCGTCTATGAACACCCGTGGCGCTGGAATGAATGGGATATTACAAAAAACAGTGCCGCCTGGGAAAAAGTAGATCAGACTACAATCAAGTTTCCTGTGAAGCTGAAAAAGGACGAAGAGAAAATAATTACCTATACTATACGATATAATTGGTAGTTAAGTAGTGAACACATAGCAATTGTGTTTTTGCATAGAGAGACACAAAAGCCGTCTTGAGGGAACAGGACGGCTTTTTCATAATCAGCGAAAGGACAGCACTAGACTCTTCGTTTACTCAACACGTGCGTCCAATGCACAATTTGTTTTTTCACTTCCTGCGGATTCGTGCTGCCTGCCGATTGTTTGCGTGCTACGCTTGTCTGTGGCAAAATGAAATCAAAGATATCCGGCTCGAACTTCGGTGAGAATTCCCTCAGCGTGCCAAGATCCAGATTGCCGAAATACATCTTGCGTGTCACGCAGTATTGAACGACTTCGCCTGTGATCGTATGTGCCTCGCGGAAGGGAATGCCTTTCGTGACAAGATAGTCAGCCATATCCGTTGCAGTGAGAAAATCTGTGCGGAGTTCTTCTTCCAGATGGAATTTGTCGAACGTCGTATGAACTAAGATATGCGCAAGGATAAAGAGGGATTCTCGCGCCGTCTTCACGACATCGAACATCGGCTGTTTGTCTTCCTGCATATCGCGGTTGTATGCGAGCGGCAGTCCTTTCATCGTCGTAAGAAGATTCATCAATGCGCCATACACACGCCCTGTTTTACCGCGGACAAGTTCCGCCATGTCCGGATTCTTTTTCTGCGGCATAATACTGCTGCCGGTCGTATAGGAGTCGCTGATTTGAGCAAAGGAAAATTCTTTCGAGGTCCAAAGCACGAGCTCTTCTGCGCAACGGCTCAGGTGCATCATCATCAAACTACAAGCAGAGATGAATTCAAGAATGAAATCCCTATCGCTCACGGCATCGATGCTATTTTCCACGATACCATCAAAGCCTAATTTCTTTGCTACCAGTGCACGGTTGATCGGAAACGGTGTTCCGGCAAATGCCGCAGCGCCAAGCGGAGATTTATTCAAACGCTTGCTGCAATCTTGCAGGCGCTCGAAGTCGCGTTCCAACATGCTGATGTACGCCAGCAGGTGATGCGACAACATAATGGCTTGCGCCCGCTGCGTGTGGGTATAGCCCGGCATCAAAACACCAAAATTCTTTTCCGCTTTATAGAGCAGCACGCGCTGAAGATTAATGACGAGTTTGCTGATTTCACGGATAGCCGAGCGAAGGAAGATACGTTCATCAAGTGCAATCTGATCGTTGCGGCTGCGGGCTGTGTGGAGTTTTCCACCAAGCGCACCGATTTTCTGTGTCAGCCGTTGTTCAATCGCCGAGTGCACATCTTCATACTCGGACGTCAACTTGAATTTTCCAGTTTCAATTTCTTTTTGGATCGCCTTCAGGGATGTGCGAATTCGCCGTCCTTCTGATGCAGTAAGAATCTTACATGCGGCAAGCATTTCGACGTGGGCAATACTTCCTACAATGTCTTCTTCGTACAAAAGTTTATCGAATTCAATGGAAGAAGAAAACTTCAGTGCAATTTCAGCAAGGGGTTCTTTGAATCGTCCGCCCCAAAGCGTTCGATTTGGCATAACCGGCGTCCATATAATAAGGGTTGATAAAAAATTAGTTTAATCAATTTACTCAAATTTGCTGGAGGGAACAATGGCATGAAGCAAAAAAGAAAAATGCAAAATAAACATATTCTACTTTTTACTTCTTAGTTTATCCTTTACAATTTCCGATCCATCTGCATTAAGTTTCACAAATTCTTCAAGTCCTTTTACAATTTGCTCCGCCACTTTCTTCCGGAATCCATCATCCAATAAGAGCATTTCATCTTCGGGATTGGACAGAAAAGCCGTTTCCACGAGGACATTCGGCAGTTGTGTGAGTGAGTTGAGCATAAAGTTAAAGCCGCCAACAACACCAAACTGTTTTAGTCCGATAGCAAGCATCTTGTCATACATAATGTCGGCAAGTGGTTTAAAACCAATATGCCGGTAGTATGTGCTGACCCCGCGAAGAGCAAGCGGATCGGAGGCATCACCGGCAGAATTACAATGAAGGCTTACCAGCAAGCACGCACCTGAGCGAACAATTTTATCGATGCGCTCGGACATTGCCGCGCCGTCATTTTCCGTTCGTGTTAGGACAACCTTTGCACCCTTAGCAGTTAAAATAGAATCAACGTGATGAACCATTGAGATGGTCATATCTTTTTCTTGTGCACCCGTCGCACCGATTGCACCATGATTGTCGCCGCCATGTCCTGCATCAACGGCAATGGTGAGTCCGGAAAGAACTGAATCGGGCGACGCCATCATTGGCGCGCGGCGTATCTTCACGCGCAGCAAATTACCTGCATAATCAATATCATACCCCCAATGTGGATGCAGAAGATTGATGATAATCTGGTACCTGTCTGCAGCAACTTGTTTCCATGTTATACTTTCGATTCCTTTTGCAGAAAGCTGCTGCGAAATCCAATTTGTATTCGATGTTGCGCCATAGACATCCACAACAATTGCATTGGGATTGACTGACTGCTCGCTTGTGAAAGGAAGCTTTTCAGAAAGCGCAACCGTAACAATATCTTCCGAACTGCTGCCGGTTGCAGAAATTGCGCCGGCGAGCGATCGTGTTACTGGTGTATCCGGCGGTAGGAGTTTTGCAAATTCTTCCGGCAGCCATGCTTCCATTGTTTCTGATAAGCGTATGCGGTACTGCGATCCAATTTTGCCTGTTACCTCTACCCGCACACCCGCTTGAAGGAAACCAAGTTTTGAACCACCAAGCCGATCCTCACCAAGCCCGGCATTGAGATACGGACGCTTGCCAATGACTTCTGCAACGCGCGGTAATTCTTTTGGAAAAATAGAAATCTTCGCTGTAGAGTATGCTTTCTCACGGCTCCAGAAACTTTTCTTCAGCCGGAATTCGATCTGCACTTCATGCGCTGCGTCGGTCGATTTTATTTTATAGCGGCCGATGTAGACGCCGATAAATCCGCTGCCTTCGCTCGGCGGCACTTCGCGCATTGGAATTCCTGATTCAACTTTCGGAATATCAAACGATGCTTCCCATCCCGGGCTTCCCTTAAATTTTACTTCCAGCACATCGCCTGTTGTCAGCCACATATCTTCAGATGGTTCCATCATAGCTTGTTCGATGACAAGCGTGTCGTGCGGTGAGTTCTTCATCGGTTCGGGACAAATGATGACAAAATCCTTCCACAACGAATCACCGGCTGCCGACTTTACGGTGAAACGAATAATATTTGTATCGACGTTAATGTGTGTGAGATCGACAAACGCTCCGCTTGCATATACTTTTGTTTGCTTTCCGTTGATGAATGCTTTCGCATCCGGACGTGTGCAAGCGGCTATCCGATAATGAGAAGCAAATGTCCAAATAGTATCCTTATCCGGACGCTGTACTTGCAAGAAAAGTGTGTCTTTCTTTATGTTGGCTTGTAGAGGTGGCAGCAGTTGGACCGTGTCAACTTTGCTTTGAGCTAAGAGACTTGACGTAAAAAAAAATGTTGTGATGACTGAGCGAAACATGAGACTTCCTAATTCTTGAGCTAACAACCAGTATCAATCAAGAAATGAGATAAAATTCAAGCATAAAGAGACGATTGATTTATCAGGTGTCATACCTTTACCGCACTCATTGCAGGAAGGGAATGATTAATGAGATGAAGCTTCTTCGTGCCGTATATCTCCTAACACATCATCTCCGGTTTAGAATATTTGTTATAGTTACTCTTTCTGAACTAATAGTGGGTTAGGAACGATCGGCACCTTCGATTTAGTACTTTTATCTTTTTCAATGCTGACGTCATCGAAGACAAGCGCCTCGGGGGTAATAAAAGAGACTGGAACTGACGAATTGAGCAAAGTATTATAAACAATTTGTTCTTTCGTTCCATGAGTAATGTGCTTAAAAGCGTTCATCTGCAAATCACTTATGACGGCTGAACGCACCAGTTCTTCTTCTCCCGTTTTTACCAAAACTTTATAGATTTGTATAGGCTTGGAGACTGTTAAATTCCTGTTCCCCGTTTGAAGACCGGATGGTCTGTTGCCTGCATTTGATACGTCAAGTTTGCGGATTACATATATGTATTCCAGCCCGTTCTTCTCGGCTTCAGCAAGCACAGTTTTGTGCAAAGATTTAAAAATCTCGCCGTTATTGTACGAGATATTAATCACTCCCGGAGCTTTTTGAGCACTCACGGAAGAGCCCATCAGTGCCAACCGACAGTATCCATTCGATTCTTTCACTTGAGTGGTAGGTACACGGTCATTGAGCAACGTTTTCAGAAAGCCTTTATCCACCAACACGAGTTCATCCTTTGGAACAACTCCTTCGGCATCGATTTCGAATGCGCCAATCAAGGGAATGTTGTCGAACGACTTAACTTTGGGTGTGGCCTTGATGGTAATGTTTTCAGGACAGATTTTCTGGTTTATTTTATTGTCGAGTCTATTGACACTGCCGTGGCTCTGGTTTTCGATAGCGTACACGGGTTCTCTCGATGCAATGAGTCCATTTCCCTTGAATAGTTTCTCTGCACAAAGTTCAGCAGATGCCTCGCCTTCGAAAATGACAGGACCCGTATAAGAATTTTTCATGGCAGGTGCTTTACTTAATGTCTTCAGGTTGTCGGCCATCTGCTGAATGTCCTGTTTGATTTTATCGGACTTCGGCAGTTGGTCTGGTGTCAGTGCGTAATACAATAAATGGTCGTTGAGTTGTTCGCCGTCTTCAGCTAATGCATTGGCATTTACCAATAAGCATGCAATGCTCATCGGAATTCTCAATTTTGTTCCTTCACTCGTTGCAATATATACTACAGCATTTTCTAAAAGCACAGTTATCGATGAAGCACTGATGTGGCTATAGAGCTTAAATATGCTTGAAACATCTTTTGCAATGCTTTCCCATTGAACGATATTATATGATATGGTCTTGCCTTCTACGATCAAACTCACGGGTGCAATTTTGGAATAGTCGTCAAGCTTTTCTTCTTCGGACATGTTTTGTTGTTTTAATGCGGCGAGTTTTTGCTCGTAATTTTCTATGGCAGATTTATACACCCGGTCACTCATAATCCAGAAAGAGCGCCGGATTGCATCATAATCATTCTTAAGAGGCAATGGCAGGTAATCGCCTCCTGCCGAAATGTTCTGTGTTCCGGATATGAAATTCTCGTCGTTCAACGAATAGTCACCAACCATGAGTCTCATATTTTGTGAACGTCTCGGACCTTCGTACGAATATTGTATTGATCCCAAAGTAGCTTCAATTGATAAGAATTGGGCGTCGCACAATTGATAAGAAACGAAGAATGGCGGTTTATATTTTTCTAATTCCAGTTGTGCAATGTTTCGATTCAATTCGTCATTCATTGCCTTAAAAATCTCATCGTTGCCATTGGTCTGGGTTCTTGAATCCGAATGGCAAAAGAAACAGCACAGTAGAACGAATAAATGGCATTTTAGAATTGTATGCATCATAGTGGGAATTAAGGGTTGAATGTATGTTATTTGTGATCTGGGCGAGGAAGAATAATTTGACGTTCCTGCGATTTAGTTTTCTTTTGGGTTTCAATTACTTTGATCAAAACCATCGGCGCAGCACAGGAAACCGGTATTGACCCTGACTCTGCTCCGCAATATCCATTAAATATTTCACTCTTGCCTCCTGCCAAATCAATTTGAGAAAACATCGAAAGCGGTGTACCGATAAGATCCACCCCTCTGACAATCTCATCGGGTCGGCCGTCGCTGTATACTCGATATACCAAAATGGGGGTTACATTAAAGGCGTTGGGAATATACCTTCCTGTCATAGTAAATCCTCCCAATACTTCATCAAAAAGGTATCCATACGGTTTATGCTGTTCTTTAACAAGTTGAATGAGCTTTGCACGTAATTCTCCCAAGGTTTTTGGCTTCGTTGTTTCCACGATCAGGTTCGATTGCCTTGCTACTGGTTGCATGCCTATCATTGCACGTCCATGTCCATTCGATTTGAAGAACCCATTAATAGGAGTGCGCGACATGAGGAAGTCTTTCAGGAATCCATTGTGAACAATATTCACGCGCTCTCCTTTCGAGCCTTGATCGTCGTACACATAGAATCCGCTTAAAGCTTGGTCGGCATAGGTTTTCTTCTGAGGATCACAATAAACATTGAAACTCGCGGGCAGCACTTGTTCATTCACTTTCTTCTTAAATGTCTGTCCATCGTCTTCATTCTTCATGCGCTGGCCTTCAACACGATGACCAAAAATTTCATGAAAGAAAACACCAGCAGCCTTTCCTGTTAATAATGCTGGACCAGAATAAGACTCTGCAACAGGAGCGGTTTTTAAGGCGGTTAAATTGCTAACAAGCGTATTGGCATCGGCGGTCATCAATTCATCTGAGGGTAATCCTTCGGGAGTATGGGCAAAATATGATTCATATAACGGCATTTCCATACCGTCTTGTGCTTTAATCTTGCCGCTAATGTTCACGTAAGCACTGGAATTGTTCTGTACAATTTTATCGCCGCTGTTTGATACAAAATACTTTCTGGTTATTGTATAACTCAAGTAACTTGAACCGGTAAAAATGGCGGAATCCTTGAGAAAGGCTGCTGAATATTTGTTCAGACGATCTTCCCAGATACGAATATCCGATGCTAAATTTTTAGGTTCTAACTGCGGTTCGAAATAAACATTTGGGCATTCCGTAATAAAATCGGCTGCCGTATCTTCTCTTGCAACTTTCACACTAACATCTGCCTTTATTTTAGAAAATCGGGCAACAGCTTGTTGATAGGCTTTGTTGGTCGTGTTCCAAAGAACTTGTTTTACGGCCAATGGTTCATCGGATGAAGGAAGATAGCCCCATGAATAATTGGATTCGTTGGTTTTTGAAGAATGGTAATTATCGAGTGTTGGGCTTCCCACTCTTACTGTGACTGTTAGATAAGAGACTTTTGAATTGTGTGAATTGGAATCAAGCGAACGGGTCAATGCGCCAAAACTGGATGAAATAAAATAGCTGTATATTTCATCGACCCGATAATTCATATAGTACACTGGAATTTCCTGCTGTGCAAGCACATGCATTTCGCGTTGCACTTCTTCATCAAGAATAGTGAAAAGCTTATCTTGTGAAAAGGACATTTGGTAATGCACCAAAAAAAACAGAGCACCACAAATTTTCAAAGGGAGCGGCAGCAGAAGTATTTTCATAAACTATCTATTCGGGATGTTATGGTTCATCAGTGGTACAATGCTAGACGAAAGATACAACATATTATTTACAAAAAAAAAGGACAGATAAAATCATCATTTTGTCTATTATTGTTGCACTCTAATGCTCTATGAAGTGTTCCTAAGAGGCGGTACGGTAGAGCTCCCTCAATAGCAAAGGTGCGTTAGGAACAATGCGGCGTTCACATTCCTGGTATTCAAGTGTGAATGTCCCTGTCCGTGTTTTACTAACTGCTCCGTTGACAGTAATCTACAAGTTTGAATTGATTTTGGCAAGAGAAAAAACAAAAAAGCCGTTCACGGCCGTGGATGGCTTTCTGTTTCCAACAGTATCTTGTCTGCTATTATTTTTTCCTCTTCAGCAAGTCCTTGTTCACATGGTAAAATGTTTTTATCGGTAAACCATAGATTTTGATGAAGCCGACGCTCGCTTTATGATCGAACGAATCCTCTTCTGTATAAGTTGCCAGCTTTGTGTCATACAACGAAGAGGGCGATGTGCGTCCGGCTATATCGATGTTGCCTTTATAGAGTTTTACTTTCACCAAACCGGAAACGACTTTCTGCGTCTCATTCACAAATGCATCCATAGCAACGCGCAACGGTGTGAACCACAGGCCATTATAAATCATATCGGCATAATCGGCGGCAAGCTTTGCTTTGAAGTGCGAGGTATCTTTGTCGAGTACAAGGCGCTCAAGCTCACGGTGTGCAAAATGGAGAATGGTTGCAGCCGGAGCTTCGTACACCTCGCGCGATTTGATACCGACCAATCGGTTCTCGACAAGATCTAGTCTGCCGACGCCGTTTGCGCCCCCAAGTTCATTCAAACGACTAATTAAATCAACACCCGACATTTTCTTTCCATTCAATCCGACCGGAACACCTTCTTTGAATTCAATCGTTACATAGGTAGGCTCGTCCGGTGCGAGATTGGGTGGTACGGTACGCTGGTATGCATCGGCAGGCGGCTCAACCATCGGATCTTCCAACACACCGCACTCGATGGCAGTGCCCCAGAGATTCTCATCAATGGAATATGGATTCTTCTTCGTTGCAGAAACCGGAATGCCATGCTTTTCACAATAGGCAATCTCTTCTTCGCGCGATTTGAATTCCCACTCGCGCACTGGAGCCAGCACTTTCAACTCCGGAGCAAGCGCCGCCACAGCGACTTCAAATCGGACTTGATCGTTTCCTTTTCCAGTACAACCGTGCGCAACCGCCGTGCATCCTTCTTTCAATGCAACTTCTACCAAAGATTTTGCAAGCAAGGGACGCCCGATCGCTGTTGCCATCGGATAGTTGTATTCATACAATGCGCCGGCTTTGAGCGCAGGATAGATGTACTCTTCCACAAATTCCTTGCGAAGGTCCTGGACATATGCTTTCTTCGCACCGGTCTTCAGTGCTTTCTCTTTCACACCGATCAGTTCTTTTTTCTGTCCCAGATTTCCTGTAACCGTGATAATTTCAGCGTTGTATTTTTCCTGCAGCCATTTCACAATGACTGAGGTATCGAGACCGCCGGAATATGCGACGGCAATGCGTTCCTTCTTCACGTTCATTCTCCTAAAATTTATTTTCTACTATTCCAAATACTAAAAATGTTTCTAAAGGTTTTTCAACTCAAATGCTCATCTACTATTTTATCCAAATCATTGTAATGCCGGGATTGCTTGCGCCAAGATCGGGATCGAAAATCTGTCCGCACGCCTTTCGCATTTCAATCGTCTTCGCATCAAACATGTTATATTCTTCTCCGGGAATAATTGCTAACAGCTTTGCATGATTTCGATACGTCCAATTGCGAACAGCTTCTTTTAACACACCTGGCCGTTCATCACTACCATAGCCATGGATCACTTTCAACACACATCGTTCTTTTGACAAGCGGGCGTTTCGCAATTCATTTTCCAACAATTGTTCAGCATCATCAGACTTTAGCGGTGGATGCGCAATGTCAATAGTACGAACAACCATGAAAGTATATTCCTCCGAAAGTGTTCGTGCAAAGACGGTTACCGTTGTTTTGTCTTTGCGAGCACATCGCGTAGTGCTTGAATAGTTGCTTTGATCTTCTTGATTGAACGCGGCAAAATGAACACTGTGTTATCACCGGCAAGTGTGCCAAGCACAGACGGCAACCGAAGATGGTCAATAATTTCTGCAACACCTTGCGCACGACCAGGAAGCGTCTTGACAACTACCACGGTCTCATTCGCTTCAATGTTTTCGACTTCCATTCCAATAAGCGTTGTCAGCCGTTCTTCTTCCTGTTCCGGATTGAGCATATACTTTGCACCACTCGGTGTATACACCCAAGCAATACCGAGCTCCTTCATATCACGCGAGAGCGTCGCCTGAGTTGTTTTAAATCCTTCTTTTCGCATAGCTGATGACAACTCGCTTTGTGTGTTAATAGTACGGCTGGCAATGATTTGTTTGATTGCCAGATGGCGTTGCTGTTTTTCCATATGTGTGTTCCCTATGATTCGTGTATCATTTGGGTTCCAATTCCTTCGTCGGTAAATATTTCAAGGAGCAGTGAATGCTTAATGCGTCCGTCGATGATGTGAATCTTGCGAACACCGAGATCAAGCGTTGTAAACGCCGAGCGTACTTTTGGAATCATTCCGCCGTGAATAGCGCCATGTTCGATGAGCGATTCTGCTTCCGAATGCGTGAGCGATGAAATAAGCTTCTGATCCACGAGCACACCTTCAATGTCACTCAGGTACACCAGTTTTTCCGCTTTCAATTCTGCTGCAATGGCACCGGCTGCAAGATCGGCATTAATATTAAGAATTTTACAATCCTCTCCTACGGCAAGCGGGGCGATCACCGGCATCATTCCGTTGTTGAGAAGTAAGTTGAGAAAAGATACATTCACAAAATTTACTTCTCCTACTAAACCAAGATCCTTTTCTGAATTCCGCTTTGCCTTGAGCAATCCGTTGTCCACACCGCACAATCCAATCGCATTCCCGCCGTTCGAATTTATGAGATTCACTATTTCTTTATTCAGCTTTCCTGCAAGCACCATCAGCACCACATCCACCATGTGTTCATCGGTATAGCGTTGACCGTCGACAAATCGCGATTCAATATTCAGTGCAGCTGCAAGATCGGTAATATCTTTTCCGCCGCCATGCACAATGATGATATTGATGCCTATTTTTCGCAGGATCGTTACATCCTGAGCAAATGTCACCTTCAGGCGTTCATCCCTCATTGCTGCACCGCCGTACTTAATGACGAATGTTTTGCCTTCGTACGTTTGAATGTACGGTAACGCCTTAATGAGGACTTCTTCTTTTGTTTGAGTATCGATCATACTATTTTTCAGTATTTAGTTTCGAGTTAAGAGTTATAAGCTTTGAGCATTATCAATTAATTTTTATATTCGACTTTCCATCTTTTAAATTCTGCATCTTTATGATCTATAGCTTGCATTAATATTCACATATTCTTTTGTCAAGTCGCATGTCCAGAAGTGCGCTTCGGCGGAACCTTGATTCAGGTCGATCAGCACTGTGATGTTTTCCAGTGATAGCGCCGCTTTTGCTTTCACTTCATCGAGAACAATTTCGTAATTTGGTTTGAAAACCGGCAGCCCGTTAAAACTGATCGAGACGTTCGCCGGATTAAATTCAATACCGGAGTACCCGACAGCAGCAAGAATACGTCCCCAATTTGCATCTGCACCGTGAAGTGCAGTTTTTACCAAATTAGAATTTGCCACGGAGCGCGCCGCTTGCATTGCTTCTTCTTCGCTTCGAGCGCCTTGAACGATAATTTCCACGAACTTTGTCGCACCTTCACCGTCGCGTACAATCATTTTGGCAAGCTTGATGAGAACATATTTTAATGCAGAAAAAAAATGATGGAAAGCGGGAGTGTTTTGGAGAATCTCTTCGTTCTTTGCCAAACCATTGGCAAGCACGAGCACCATATCGTTCGTGCTCATATCGCCATCGACAGAAATACAGTTAAAAGAATGGCCATTCGCAGCATTCAGAGCCGCTTGCAGTGCCGAAGGTGTAATGACAGCATCAGTCGTGACAAACGCCAGCATCGTAGCCATGTTCGGCGCAATCATTCCGGACCCTTTCGCCATCCCGCCCACCGTGATAACAGATGAACCGCTTTTGAAACGAACAGCACACTCTTTCGAAAAAAGATCGGTTGTCATGATCGCTTCAGCGGCATCTTTGTGTCCATCCGTTGAAAGTTTTGTGGAAAGTTCACGAATTCCTTCTGTGACTTTTTCTATTGGGAGATATTGTCCGATCACTCCAGTGGAAGAGACAAGCACTTGCTCTCGCGGTAGATGAAGAGCGTTCGCCGTCATATCGACCATCGTCCATGCATCCTTCATTCCCTGTTCACCTGTGCATGCATTGGCGTTGCCGCTGTTCACAACAATGGCAGAACACAGATTTGACTTCTGAAGCTGCAACTTATCCACCAGCAACGGCGCTGCCACAACTTTGTTCAACGTGAACACACCGGCAGTACGTGCAGGTTTTGTCGATTGAACAAGTGCGATATCTTTTTTTGCTTTTCGTATACCGCAGTACAATCCGCCGGCAACGAACCCTTGAGCAGCAGTCACACCACCGTCACATTCCTGAATTGTTTCAAGTTCCATTACTTCAATCCTTCTGTTTCCTCAAATCCAAACATGATATTCATATTTTGTACTGCCTGTCCCGCCGCACCTTTGATCAGGTTATCAAGAGCGGAAAGAACGACGATCTGCCCGTCTTCCTGATTAACACGGAATCCGACATCGATAAAATTTGTATAATTAACATTTTTTATTTCTGGAATTGCCGATGCCGAGTAACGAACGAACGGCGCTTTTCCATAATACTTTTCATAGATAGCAAGTATTGCTTGATCATCAAGCTGTTTCAACAGCGTCGCATAGATAGTCGTGTAGATGCCCCGCGTTATCGGAAGAAGGTGTGGCACAAACGAGAGCGAAGGCGGTACGCCCGAGAGCATCTTTAAAACCGTTCGAATTTCCGGAAGATGCTGATGTACACCAACTTTATATGCTCGAACCGATTCGTTCACTTCTGCGAACGACATATCGACAGACGCACTCTTTCCGGCTCCAGAGACACCTGAGAGCGAACTCACAGCAATTCCTTTCGGTTCAATAACCCTTTCTTTCAACAATGGAGCAAGCGGAAGAATGGCGCTTGTCGGGTAACAACCGGGATTTGCAATGAGAGCGGCTGACTTGATTTGATTAAAATTCCATTCAGGTAAACCGTACACCGCTTGTTTTAATATCGCGCTTGCCGAGTGAGTACGTTTGTAATACCGCTCATAGAGTGAAGTATCCTGCAAGCGGAAGTCGCCGCCGAGATCGATCACTCGTTTTCCTGCCGCTAGCATGACCGGGACAAGATTCATCGCCTCACCCGACGGCAGAGCAATAAAAATCAGATCGCTCTTGGTGATAGACTCAATGGAGTACGATTCAAGAACAACATCCAGCGTTTTGTTGAACGACGGCATGATATCGCCAAGCTTCTTCCCTGCTGAGGTATGCGCGAAGAGCTTATCGATCCGCACACCAGGATGCTTGACGAGAAGTTTTATAAGTTCAGCGCCGGAGTATCCCGACGCGCCAACCACAGAAACAGAAATCATCGGTTAAGTGTTTTCCCTTTCAATTTCTTACTTTTGTTGCTTGTATGAATATACAATAATACGGATAATTATGCAAGAATAAAATAACCGGAAGTATATACATCGCAAACGCAAATTATGCGTGGATTATACAGTGTTAACTTTTGTTCATAATATTTCATATGTTCTTTTTGTTATATCACTAAAACAATCGGACCTTATTATCGTATGTAATAAGTGCAACCACTTGGTCAATATTGACACATATCACTCTCTATCGTTACTAAAATCGCTAAAATATATAGGTTTTTAGGTCGGAACAAGCAAGTCACAATCTTTGTTCTATTTAATGTGGATTGTTGCAATTAAGATCAGTGAGTATTATACTATGGCTAAATTAATTAACCGTCAGAATAATATTCGAAAAGCAAATTGACAGCAACAAGTGTTCCTTTACAGAGGGAAATGTACCATACACAAAAAACAGGATATAAAGACCTGACCGAACCGGTATTGTGTAAGCGAAGAAATGCATGGCTTGGTTTTGGTTATTACTACTGGGATGAAATTGAAGATGCGATTCGATGGGGAAATGATCCGAAACAAGAATTTAAAAGTTATGATATTTATATAAGCAAGATTAATTGCTTAGATGTTTTGGACACAGTGTTCAACGAACAGCATTATAGATTATGGCTAAAACAAATAGAAAAATTAGGCAACCATTGGATTAAAAACACAGGAAATAAATTAACTTTAAAAGAAATGAATGAGTGGTTCAGAGAAAGGGCACAATGGGATAGTGTGACAGGGATTTTATTCCAAGACCTACCACAAAATAATGAATATTTGTTAGTAATTAATTTTTATTATAGAAAAAGAGTTCAATTGGCAGTTTTTAAGAAGGAAATAATATTATCGTTTGATAAACACCTTCATTACGAATAATATATTGGAGTTATTATTATGTTAGACTTAAATGAATTAGAAAGAAAAGTTGACGAGGCAATTGCAAAAGACACTCCAGAAGAAATGATGGAATGGTTGCTTAAAAAAAGGATGAAGGAATTTTCTGATTTTATCCCAGATGGAAAGGTTGAGTCACTCGATAATGATAGACATATAACATTTGCTAATCCCATTATATCGAGTGGTGCGAAAAGTAAAGAGTCATTTGTTTCTTCTTCCCAAGATTTATCACGGGCTGCTTAATGGAAATTAATGAACAACCCAAATTGAGATTTACGGGAATTGATTTTTTACACGTTAATTTTAACGCTCGGAAAAAGTCGGGTACGTCGAATACCGATTTACAGCTTTCGGTCGTTCCCCATGTAATATTCCCCAAAAAAGAACCTACAAAGTTCAAAATTATCGTGGAGATCAATATTGGGCGTATAGATTTTTTTGAGTTAGAGCTATTTGCTTTGGGGCATTTTGAAACTGACAGAGTAATTGACGAAGATATAAAGAAGACGCTGGTTAATCAAAATGCCGTTGCTATATTGTTTCCTTATATTCGGTCATTTGTTACCACGTTTACTGCAAGCCTTGGATCGTCGATTGAGCCTATCATAATTCCGATTCAACTTTTTAAAGGTGAATTAGACGAAGTGATAGAGCCCGAAGAGAATATTCAAATCGATAGTCCACAATTAGAATTGAAATAATATTTCAATCCACCTCGACAAATAATCCTCCAATAAAAACCGCGACCTACAAAGTCATTCTCTCTTTAGGGACTCTTCTTTAAACCTATTAGTCCCCATACATCAGGAGTTTTCGTTTATCCTATTATAGAGACGGTTATCTTTTTAGAATGGCCTGCTAAACCTGAGAAGAAATTGTACCGGGGCTGGTCGGTCTGTTCGCCATGCAAATCCAATCCTGTAAGAGCCGGTTTGGTTTCCCAATGCTACACCAAAGTTATGTTGAAATTCGTTTAACTTCATTCCGTCGAATCCCTCGGTCGCAGCAGCACTCGGAAGAGCCGAACGTGTGAATCCGGCATCCGAGGTGAGGATGATATTCACATACTGGAAAATCCATGTCGGCCAAAAATTCAAATCATCCATAACGTTGCCGTTCAAAATGAATTCCATATTCACGAGCATCATCCGGTTGCCAATGTCTGACTTGAAAGGAAATGCATTCATCGTTCCCAATCCGCCTAACTCGTATTCTTTCTGCGGCGGGAGCAAACCGGTTGCAGTGCCTACGCGTACACGCACATTAAAGTTCTCGTATCGTCCCAAAGGCTGGAAACGCCGTACATCAATGATATATTGATCAAAATCAAATTCGCTTCCCCAAGTATTTTTAGCAGACTCGATTGAGCCAAACAAGCACCATCCTTCTTGTGCCCGGCTTGTTTTTGTTACGGTACTGATTCCGCCGCTCAGCATCATGCTTCGCATCTTGCCCGGGTCAATGGCAGGATTTGCACGAAACTTTTTACTACCGCCAAATAATGCCCAATCGACTTTGTTAGTAAGAGAATCGTAAGAATCCGCCAGATATGCCAGCGTCAATTCACCCTTCAAATAGTCATGCTTCAAATAATACGCTGTATGGAGTGTGAAACCTTTGCGCTCAAAATAGTTGCGAAAATCTTCATGAATCAGTAATGCTGATGCTGTGTTTTCGTTTTGTGAAATAATCCATTGGTCTTTCGTGTCGGTGAGAGTATATCCTTCTGCTCCAAGTTCAATAATTCCCGCTCCTTCATCGGAAAGAAGTGCAAACTGTCGCACTAATCCCAAATTGCTGCGCCACGTATGCGATTTAAATCCCCAACCGATGCTGCCGTACGCATTCCAGACTTTTTCACCATCCCAATAATATTTTTTTTCCGTACCGAGACCGAGGAAAACACTTTCCACGCGGTTATACCGAAAAATAAAATTATCCCAATTGGTTTGCTCGCTTCGCCATGGTACATCAAATGTTCGACTTGATTGCGAAAACTTTTTGCGTGTTTCGCGGTAACTTTTTGTTTCCGTTATTATTGTATCTTCATATCCTGCAACACTACTCATGTTGAGTGTATCCGAATCTCGAACATTCTTATCACCGGAAAATATCGGTACATTTCTGTCAATGCTGTTGGCAGTATTCTCCGGCATTTTTTGCGATCGGGATAGCATCGTATCTTCTGTGACAGCCTGTGCATCTGCAAAGAGAAAAGGCGCAAGTACAAGAGTTGCAGAAAGAAATATAATGAACTTCTTCATGGATTCACCCTGTGTTCTTGAAATATCCTTATGCAACATTACGGCATGTAAAGTGTTAAAGTTGCATAATGTGCTACTCTGGAAGATAGTCTGAGATCAGATGAAATTCAAATTTAGTTTCGCATAATCATTTCAGAGAAATAGAATATCTTCTCGGACTTAGATCTGGATTTGGAACAATGGGAGTTCCTGATTTTTTTGAGGTACCTGCAGACGCTCTGGTTTTGGCATGCCGATTCTAAAATGTGCTTTCAATCGTTGTACATCGTAGCCGAAAGGAAGGAGAAGCGTTTCCACTGCCCGCAAGGCAAGCTCGGTATACTGCTCAATATCGTAGCCGTCTTCGAAAGCATAGAGTGCAAGAGGTTTAGCTTTTTCAGGCTTTTTCTTGCCGGATTGATCGAGAATAATAAACTCGATCGATTCGCCTGCCGAGAGATGTACCCCTATGTCTTCCACCATCTTTGAAACGACCGCGCTGATGCTGTTATTGAGATATTCATCTGCCTCGTGCGTGATGTGGCGTTTGAGAACAAGCTCCATCGGGTTTGCACGGCCGCTTTGAAGGAGTGCAATGAAGCCCCGTGCGATCTCCAACACCTCCGGCACGAGTGCCGATACTTCCTCGACATTCTTTGCGGCGGACATTTTATCCAGCATTGCTTTTTGCATGTTTTTGATAAACTTCGGCGTATCGCGCCGCCGCGCCTCGATACCGCGCATTTTGATTTCACCATGCCGGTACCATCCCACATAATGATTTGCCGTAGTAATCAGCGGATCCGTTTTTGAAGCGGGGAAAAGAATCCAGTTGTACATGCCTTCCAGCGAAATATCGATACCGACACGTGTGGAGATTTCACGCGTAAGCTTTTCGTAATCGTCCTGCGTCGCGCCCGGTTTTTTCAGCCACACACAATCGATAATGGCGTGAAGAAGTTTGTAGCCGCGGCTCTCGGCAATTTCTTTTGCAGTAAGAATGGCGTCCCGCGAAAAGGCATTGACCGATTCGTGTGCCTCGATGCGTCCGAAGCGGGCATTCTTGTAGCCAAGATAGCCGAAGCAGCTCACCAGCATCCACTTGAGCGCGCTTTGCCGGCAATCGTACCGCTTAAAGAGTGCTTCATCTTTTCCTTTGAATTCTTTTTTCTTTCGCTTGTAATATGCACGTTTGGCAACAACACTGCGGAGCGTTTCCGGAACCACACCTTTACGTCTCTCGCAAATCGTGTATCCAAGTTCTGGCACCGTTTCATTATGGCAGCATCGGCAGTTCACCGTCTCCGGCGAGACGTTGTTGTTGACCATAATGCTCGGATACATCGAGACAAAATCGAGTTCCGCAACATCCTCGTGGTACCCAAGCGGGGGATTAAAAATAAGTCCGCCGCGGTCGGCAAGCAGCAACGTTGCGGCAGATTTGAATTCCTCCGGTTCGCGTTTCTTCGACGGAATAAGAACATTGTTACGGTATGCCCACGAAAGCTGCATCGACGACATTGATGTGCCGATGCTCGCGCGCCCTTGCCGCTGTCCGCACATTTGTGTCAGACGCGTCATCTCGAAGAGACCGTCAAGGTCGGCTTCGCTCACGGTGAAAGAATTGTTCGCATCGACATGCCAGCGTCCTGCAAGCGTGAATGCGCCGTCTTTGTGGACAATCTTTCCGTACTGAAAGAAACTCGATTCCTTTGTTGTGCGGTGCTGTACCTCGGTGTCTCGATTGAGAAGCAAAGGAATGTTGAACTGTTTGGAAAGCTGCATAATCTTTGGAAGAAGAACAGCATCACCGTAATCGGTGACGAGCAAGTCGGGATCGCAATGATGCAGGTGCCAATTGAACGCTTCGAGCAATTCGCGCGGCGAATCCTGTTCTAAGGCATACGTCCGGTTGTCGTAACTGATTTCTAATTGCAGAAACTTTTGGTACTTCGGCGGCACAAAATCATTACTATTACGAAGCTGCATAATGGAAAACGGCGGCAGCTCATATTCCGGCGCTTCACGGTTGTCATTGAGATGCCAGGAGAAAAGCTCACCTTCCTTGCTGACCTCATACTCGCCAAGTGCCAACGGAAACAACTGTGTTTCATACAGAAATTGCTGCTCCACGGAAACATCAGAATTGAAAAACGCAAAATGCGGAAAGAATTTCTCGAAGTACCATACAACTTCCTTGAACCGCATCGGATCATGAACAAAGGCTTGCAGCACGTCGATGGGATCACCGGAATAAATTTCTGTGCGTGTGGTTGCGGCAAGCGATACGGGAACCGGACACTGATTGGCAAGAACCGCCGCACGCTTGGCGTCGAAATCGTTCAGGTGAAGAAAGAACGACGGTGTGAATTTTCGGAGGCAGCGCAGCCGTGCGCCGTTCCGGCCGATAAACCAGAGTGTAACGCCGCGTTCAGATGGATACACATCGAACAGCCAGGCGGAGACAGATAATTGTCGATTGCAGATTGTAGATTGATTTTTGTCATACTCAACTGCTCATAGACTTACAGACTCATCGGCTTATCGGCTCAATGGCTCAACTGTTTTACTGCTTCTTCCAATCTTCGTATCGCCTTCTGTTGTTCCATCATGATCGACATTATCATACTTTCGAACGGAATTGCCCGCATCGCATAAAAATTTTCTGCCAGGTGAAGTTTTGCGGCACGGAATATTTCGTCGAAGACTTCCTGATCGTCTTTACGCAGTCCGCGGCGGAACTTTGACCAGCTTGCCAGTTCCGCATCGATCAGGTTGGTGAAGGTGGGTACGGTTCGTCCCATAATTCAATACTCCTTTTATTTTTTCGTGCACGGGTTGTTGAGATTCTAAGTAGAGCTGAAGCGATCCGCGTTCATTGGTATCGAGTTTATATACGCGATCCACGCCGTTTTTGAGCGTGGTAAATAATTGATTGCGTTCCTGCGGTGCGACGGTCCTTTCTAAACATACCAGCAGGAGCGAGACTCCTTTCGATTTCATTTCCTGAAACGAGCCGAGCAGTCTCTGAAGAATCTGCCGCACCTCGCGCAGAGATGCCTGTTCGTCGTAAAAGGTATCAAGCAGTCCAAAGACCAGCGCAGTGTTCGAATGAATGGTCGCAAGAAACGCCGGCAGTTTGTGCGCAATTGCCTGTTCCATTTGATAACACGTGAAGCCGCGTGAGATGAAAATATGATTGAGAAATTTGTTCGGGTCGATCTTCCGCGTTCGGGCGAATCGTGAAAGCGCGTACACATCGAAACGGTTGCAGCCGTCCACGACGGCAATAGGATTTCCTTGAACCATCGCATGCGCGGCCATCTGAAGCGACAGCTGAAAAATAGCCCGCTCGCCGTACAGCAGAAATACTTTTCCGGGCTTATCTGCAAATGCATGAATCATCCGTTCAGAGCGGATGGGCACTGCATTATCGTGTATATCTACGGTTGACGGCGGAGCGGGGTACCGGCGTTGGCGCGCAGCGGGTACTATGTTGATTATCTTGTTCATGTCCTTATAAAACAATACGACATTTTTGTCGTCTTGTCAAGAAGTGATTCCAGCGCGATCCACGGTCGTTTTCTGCTCTCTCATAAAGCTATTGACAATATGGGATAAAAAGCATTATTTTGGTTATGACATTTATGTCGTGTAGACCTAAACCGCTGATAATGGAATGACACTATGTCGGTTGTCTTTAATAACAAAGCATATACGGCACGACGCAAAGCATTACGTCGCTCACTTTCGAAGTCGGAAGTAGTTATGTGGATACATCTTTCACCAAAACAAATAAATGGATTCAAATTTCGCCGGCAATATAGTGTGAATCAATATGTAATTGATTTCTATTGTCCGGAACTCAAGCTCGCTATCGAAATTGATGGAGATAGTCACTACGGTTATCTCTCTGAGAAATATGACAACGAACGGCAAAAGTATATTGAATCTTTCGGTATTCATTTTATGCGATTTACCAACGATGATGTTTGCAACAATATAGATGGTGTTCTTCAAATGATTTACGAATGGACAACAACATACAACGAGAAAATACTCCTCCCCATGTCCCCTCCTCATAGAGGAAGGGATGGAGGGGTGGTGAGAAAAGATTTCCGAAGAAAGTAACAGTTCTGAAAGTGAATAATTCTATGAAATCTACAATTGCTCAACGCATCCGTGAAGCGCGGTTGTCAAAACAATTTGATCAAGCCGACCTTGCCGCGAAGATCGATATTGCCACACGCACTGTTCAGCGCTGGGAAAAAGGCGAACAGGTGCCGGACAGTAATTATCTCATGCGTATTGCCAAAGCAACCGGCATAACGGCTCACTGGCTGCTGAGCGGTGAAGGAGAGATGGTTTTTGCTGAACAGCACAAATCCAAGATCATACCATTGCCGACAAGCCGTTATAAAAAAGTGGAACTCGTTTCGCTTCCCTTGCTTGCATCGGTGCCAGCCGGCGCGTTGAGTCAGCGATTTCATTCCGATCATGCTGACCGATACATCACGGTGGACGATGTGCGCGACCCGAACGCTTTCGCACTCGAAGTGAAGGGGAACAGCATGGCGCCCCGCATCGAGAACGGCGACATCATCGTGGTAACGCCAAAATTAGAAGTGCGAAGCGGCGATATCTGCGTGGTGCGCGTGGATGAGGAAGATACCGTGAAGCGGATTAAAATTGACGAACAATTTGTACACCTCATTCCGCTCAATCCCGAATACGAACCGATGGTGGTACGCAAAAAGGATGTGACTTTCATGTGGCGTGTGATAAAAGTGATTAAGAGTGTGTGAGGAAGGGAAGGAATTACACCATGAAATGGATTGACACTACAGATATTAAAAATTGGGCGACTAGAAGAGATTGTCAAGAGACATTACCTCAATTGGTTAGAAAGTTGATAAGGGCAACATCTCATTCAATTAAGAGTATAAAATTTCCATCAGGTGAAAATGTTTTAATTGGTGGTTGGGATGGGATTCTTGAAGTAACAGAACAAACAGAATATTTACCCTTAGGGATATCTGTTTGGGAATTCGGATCTGATAAAGATATCAAAGGTAAAGCAGATCGTGAATACGAAAAGAGAAGTAAAAATCCTTTAGGCTTTAATCCCACTGAATGCGTATTTATTTTTGTTACACCACGGCTGTGGACGAAAAGTGATGAGTGGGTAAAAGAAAAAAAGAAAGATGGTATTTGGAAAGACGTCAAAGTAATCAATGCGGAAACACTTGATGAATGGCTTGAAATTGCACCGACAGTTTCATCTTGGTTAGCTATAAAACATATAGGGAAATATCCAAGTGAAGGAATACAGTCAACAGAGGATTTTTGGAGTGAATGGACAAGCGGTCCAAAATTTAATCTCAATTCAGATGTATTATTAGGAGGTAGAAAAGAACAAATTGAAAAAATATTTGAACTTGCTTCAAATCCAACGCTTATAGCAGTACAAGGGGCATCAAGAGAAGAGGCTTTAGCGTTTGTTATTTCATGTTTTAAAAACGATTCCGATAAAGAAGAGGATTTCTTTGCAAGAAGTGTTATCGTTGACAGTGCAGATACTTTTAGAAGATTGTCGGTTCTTAAAAATCCATTAATCTTTGTACCAAGATTTGACGATACAGGAATATTAAATCGAGCAACAGCAAATGGGCACTGCGTTATAGTTCCGCTTGGTGCAGATTCTTCTATTAATTGGAGTAATAAAATTATTTTACCTCAAATAGACCGTGAAGCATTTGTTGAAGCACTTACAAAAACAGGTATTACAAAGGAACTTGCAGAAAAATATTCTAAAGAATCAGCAAGAAATATCACGATCTTAAGGAGGCAACTTGAATTTGTTAGAATTGTTCCCGAATGGGCTAAGGTTGAAAATGTAAGAGATATTATTCCTGCTCTTATTGTTGGTAGATGGAATGAAAATTATAAAAATGATCAAAATATTTTAGCGAAACTATCTGGCGAAAATTACGAAGGATATTCTAAAAAACTTAACCTTTGGCTTTATTCATCCGATTCTCCGTTTGTAAAAATTGGAACCTCTTGGAGACTTGCTTCACCATTAGACGCTTGGAGTAATGCCTCAAAATATTTGACACCACATGATTTTGAGTTACTTCATACTTCATTTATTGAAATACTGAATGAAATAGATCCTGCCTTTGAACTGGAACCAGAAAAAAGGTACATGGCTTCAATTTATGATAAGAACCGAAGGTTTTCATCATGGATAAGAGAAGGAATAACACAATCATTAATTTTGGTTTCAATTTATGGTAATCAGTTGAAATTTAATTTGTCAATAAAAGGTGAATCGTGGGTTGATAGAATTATTGCAGAACTTCTAAATACTGATGACCCACTGCTCTGGAAATCAATTCAAGAAATGTTGCCTTTGATTTCAGAGGCATCTCCAAATGAATTTCTAAATGCAGTTGAGAAATATCTTCTACTTGACAAATCACCGATTGCTGCATTGTTTGAAGAAGACCCTGGTTTTATAAGTCCTCAAAGCTATCATACAGGACTTCTTTGGGCATTAGAAAGTCTTGCATGGTTACCCGAGTATTTATCAAGAGCATCGCTCGTTTTAGCTCGACTTTCAGCTATAGATCCAGGAGGAAGGTTATCTAACAGACCAATAAACAGTTTAGTTGATATTTTTAAACCTTGGCATTATCAAACACTTTCGCCCTTTGAGGAACGAATTGAAGTCCTAAAGCTAATCGCAAAAAAGAAACGAGAAGTAGCATGGACTTTGTTAATTCGCATGCTTCCAGAAGGCCATAGTATCGGTAATTTCACACACAAAATGAGATGGAGAGTGTTTGGTCTAAGTTTTGAGAAATCATATACCTATCAAGAGATATGGAATACTCATACGGCCGTGGTCGATTTGTTGCTTACAATATTTGATTTCTCAGAAACAAAACTCTCAGCATTAATTGAGAAATCAACTAAATTAAGTTCCAACGATAGAGATAAACTTCTATCATTTATTGAGTCAAACTTAGATAAGGTGAAACAGATTGATTTTTCCTCATGGCACACTTTGCGAAACATATTGTCTGACCATCGTTCGTACCCCGATGCAGATTGGGCTCTGAGAGAACCAGAATTAAGCCGATATGAAAAACTCTACGCGTTATTAGAACCGTCAGATGAAATTCAAAAATCAACGTGGATGTTCAATGACTATTGGCCAAGATTTCCAGAAGGTCATCAGTACAAAAAAATATCTCATGAAGAACATGAGCGAAATGTACATGAAAGACGAATTGAATCTATAAAAAATATTTATAACAAATATGGAATTAAAAAAATAGTAGAACTAAGCCTTACAGTAAAATTACCAAGGGTTTTAGGAAATACATTTGGATATATTGTGGAAAACGAATCGGAAATACTATCTCTTTGTGATGAATTAAATAAAGAGAAGAATTATTGGGGATTCATTCACTTTCTAATATTTAGAAAATCAATGTCAAAAGGTCTTGATTGGACTTTTGCACTGTATGGTAAATTAAGAGAAAAGGGATTTAATAATATAGCTTTAGCCCAAGTATTTGTTCCATTAAATCCAACAAAGGAACTTTGGGATTTCATTGATTCAACAAATGATGAAATAAAAAAAGAATATTGGTCAACAGTGGACCCTAACTTTTGGAATATCCCCACCGATCAAAAAGTAATTGGGCTTAATTGCTTAATTAAATATAAAAGATACGTAAGCGCCATTGATGTTTGTTGTCATTTTGTTGAAGATATTCCAACCAATACAATCGTTGAGATACTAGAAAAGGCAGCCACAGAAAAATCTATTGAAAATGTGCACTTACAAGGTTATGAGGTAGAACAACTGTTTAAGTCTCTTAGTAAAAGGAATAACGTAGATAAACAAACACTAATTAAATTGGAATGGTATTATCTCCCATTGCTAGCTTCATATGACAACAATAGAAATCTGAAATTACTTCATGAAGAACTATCAAATAACCCTGACTTTTTCATTGATGCATTGAAATGTATGTATAAACCTCACAATGATGAAATACTTGAAGCAGAAACTCACGAACTATCAAATGAACAAATTCAAAACAGAGCAGAAAAAGCTTTTGAATTATTACATTCGTGGGATATCATTCCAGGTGTTGATGGGAAAGGAAATATTGATGCTGAGTTTCTCTGGAGCTGGATTAACAAAGTTAGAGAACTTGCGGTAAAAAATCATCGAATTGAGGTTGCAGACATGCATATAGGACGATTGTTAGCACAATATCCTGAAAATATTGCAAGCTGGCCACCAGATGAAATATGTAATGTTATTGAAGTAATTAACACAGAGGACATTAAGAGAGGGTTCTACTCTGCGACCTGGGAAAAAAGAAGTTCTTCGACAAGAGGACCATTTGATGGAGGCGATATCGAAAGAGGACATGAAAAATACTTTGAAGGACTTTCGAACATCCACAAAAACAAATTTCCAAATACCGCAACTATTTTAAATAATCTTGCAAAAGGATATGAAGCAGACGCTAAAAGAATGGACGATAAAGCAGAAAAAGACAAACTGGAATATTAACGAATTTGCAGGCTCTGATAGTCAGAATGGTGAAGCTTGATCTTATGGTATACAAAATATATTCTTTGTCGGGGTCAATGTAGTTAATTGTCCCAGCTCTCATCCATAGAATGGACTGAATCCACCTGGAACCCTGTAACCGGATGCAGTAAAATCAGTCCGGGCTGCAAGAACTGCTATTCCGAACGGATGGCAAAACGATTGCAGGCAATGGGTTCGTCCCGCTATCGGAATGGCTTCAAAGTGACTCTTCAGGAAGATATTGTCGAATTGCCGCTCGAATGGAAGCAGCCGCGCGTCATTTTTGTCAATTCCATGAGCGACTTATTGCATAAAGATGTGCCCTGCGATTTTATCGTAAAAGTCTTTGATACCATGAGGCGTGCGCATTGGCATACGTTTCAGATACTCACAAAGAGGTCGGATCGATTGGTGCGCATAGCGCCATATCTTCCGTGGCCGGAAAATGTCTGGATGGGCGTCAGTGTCGAATCTCAAAAATATACAAACCGGATCCATGAACTGGTTAAAGTACCTGCTGCTGTACGATTTCTTTCCTTAGAACCGCTCCTTGGCCCCATCTCAAGACTTCCGCTGAGAGGAATTGATTGGGTTATTGTCGGCGGCGAATCGGGTCCGGGTGCGCGTCCAATGGAGCGGGATTGGGTCACACAGATTAAACGCCGCTGCCGCGAAATGAATGTCCCATTCTTCTTCAAACAATGGGGCGGCGTCCGCAAGAAAGAAGCCGGTCGCGAACTTTCCGGAAGAACCTTCGATGAGATGCCAAGAACGCAGCTAAGACAGAAGAACGCACCTATTTCTCTCGAACTCGGTTCAATCTGTGAATAGAAATCCTTCGAGGACATATTGTCATTCCCGAATGTTTTAATCGGGAATCCAGAACCTTGATTTACTAAGACCTGGATGCCCGCTAAAAATCTGCGGGCATGACAACAGTGGTATTGATAGCAGCTATTCTTTGGATGGGTTATAATTTCCTCTCTTACTTTGACATTCCATGAGATTCAATGTAAATTAACGAGGCAATAATGCAATACCTCGAAATGATTATGCAAAAAGTTCTCTTCATCACATATTTCTGGCCTCCGTCAGGCAAAGCAACCCTGCACTGGCCGTTAAAGATGATCCAGCATCTGCCGGGATTTGGATGGCAGCCGATTGTTCTCACTGCCGATGACGACACATTTTCTTCTCGAGATGAATCCTTGCTCAAGGAAGTTGATCCAGATCTGAAAGTCTTCAAAGCACGGGCCCTCGAACCATTCGGCCTCTACCGCCGCTTGTTAGGAAAAGAAAAGAACGCGCCATTGACAGCGTCGGAAACAATATCAACGACCAATCGCGGAGTGCGGCATCGACTTGCAATCTGGATACGGATGAATCTCTTTGTCCCGGATGCACGAATTGGCTGGTACTGGAATGCCGTCCGCAAAGGAAAACAGGTTCTTCGATCCGAAAACATTCAGGCAATTGTATCTATTGGCCCTCCGCATACAACATTGTTGGTTGGGAAAAAACTGAGCAAGGAATTCGGTATTCCGCATATTCCTGTCTTCATCGATCCGTGGGTTGATATCACGTACTATCGTGACTTCAAGCGAAGCGTACTTACACTTGCACTTGACCGCCGCCTAGAACGATCTGTCCTTGAAGAAGCTTCACACATAGTGTTTGTTGCAGAAAGTATGAAGGAGGATTATGCACGGCGATATCCTGCTATCCAAAATAAATCACACGTTCTGTATTGGGGATACAACGAAGAAGCGTTTCATGATTTTATTCCAAAGAGTGTACCGGCATCAGAAATTCTTTTACATGCAGGGAATATTTTCGATTATCAAAATCCAAAATCACTCTGGGCAACTCTTCAAAAGGAAATACACAACGGAAGGAATCTCAAGATTGTTTTTATCGGAACAGTCGGTCCGGGTATTCGGCAATCAATAATGGATGCAGGGCTGAGCGACCGGATAGAATTTAAGGGATTTCTCCCCTACCATAAAATGATTGAAGAATTAGGCGCTGCATCGTATGTGATGGTATGCGCAACGGAAAAACGCCACGTACCCGGAAAACTCTTCGAATATCTTCGTTCCGGCAAACCTATCATTGCGTTCGGAGAGGACAATGAGGAAATCCGACAAATCCTAGATGAATCGAAGGCAGGGATGATTTTTCCTTATACCTCAAGCGGTCAAGAATTCTTTGACTGCGTGCATACTTTTCAGACCAATATGAGTGTTGTACGCCGTTTCAATAGAAAAGAAATCGCTGGATCACTGGCTAAAATTCTTAGCGAAGCCGCCCCAACATAACATTTCTTTCTCATCAATCCAGATTCCGTTTTTATAAGCCGTTAAATATTTATAGCAACTACGAAAGAAGATCGATGCTTTACAAGTTCTCTGATAGGCAGGCATTTCATCTGGATTGAATTCACTTCAAATATGGATTTGAAGGTAGTTGAATAGTAATAAATCCTTTTTCTTTCATTTTTTTTACAATTTCCTCGCTTGGCTGTTCCTTAAATACAACACAGCACAACGAACTGTGAGGAATGATTCCCACCGAGCTTATTATACTCCTCATAGCCAATTTCATTTTTATTTTTCTATACACCTTTTGATTGAGCGGGACATCCGACAAGCCGTCAATGTTCTTATGAGTTGCAAAGATTTCATATCTCTTGAATGCGATATAGGGGAGTCCCATGCCCATAGCAATTTTTTCGATTTCTCTCTCAGAAATTTTGAACACATAGTTGCCGACAGTTTCCCATGAAAAACGATTTTTCCAGAGTTTATTGATCAATAATGGATGTATCCTGTCACACATATTTTTGATCAGAACGAGCAGCGACATTTTAGAAAGTATATCAATTGGCTCAGTGAGAAGGATGGTTGCCATTCTGCTCACACGAATCATTTCATAAAGTCCCAAATACGCTCTCGGGAAGTGATGAAACGCTTCTTTACACATCACATAATCAAAAGAGTCGTCACCATACGTGAGTTTTTCAACGTTCTGTTTGCTGTATTCAGGAATAAGGCCTTCGGCTTTCACTTCCTTGAGCAGAGCATCCGAAATATCCGACGCCACGACATTCTGTCCTTGCTGCACTAAATAATTTGCTTCTAGGCCGTTATAATCTGCTACTGTTAACCATGTTTTTTTTGCATCGAAAAAAGGTTCTAGATTCTTCAACGGCTCTGCCGTCAACTTATAGGCAGCACAGTCCTGGTTCCTGATGTGAAACAAATTTTGCTCTTTTTCCTTTACCATGTTTTCGATATGAACTTCGTGCGCTTGATAATTTATATCGGTGAGATTCTTTTTAGAAGTTGTCCTAGGATTTTTACTTCCTTTATGTGATTTTATTTTGGTGGTCATATTTATTTAGTTTGCAATGTGGGTTGAGATTTACCGGTAAAACATATTTTGAAGATTATTTCTCTTTTGTATACCATTAACGAAGTACTTTCTTGTACGTTTCAAGAGTTTTTCGTGCAGTATCATCCCAAGAAAATAGTTTTACTCTCTCCAATCCCTTTTCTCTCATGTGATCGGCTGCATCGTTATTGTTCAGTACTTCAGAGAGTGCTGTTATCAGACTTGCCGGATTTTCCGGATCGAAATACTGTGCAGCATCCCCGCCTACCTCGGGCAGCGAACTCCTATTGCTTACTATCGCCGGACAACCGCAGGCAAATGCCTCCAGGACAGGAATGCCGAACCCTTCATAGAGTGAAGGATAGACAAATGCCCGTGCTTTTGAATAGAGATATGCTAAGAGAGTATCGTCGACTTGTATTTGAATGATACGTTCGGACAAGTGCAACCTTTCAATTTCACGGATTTCTTGTTTGGTAAATGTGCTCCCCCCGGCGCATACTAAGAAATATTTTGTATCTGTTTTGAAGAACACCTTGGCTGCCTGCAGGAGAAAGAAAAAATTCTTATACGTATTACGCTTGCCGACATACAGAATGAAATGATCCGGCACAGGAAGAGACGGCGCTTTTGCATCTGTGCGTGATAACGTGGTAGCAAGCGGGATGACATCAATCTTCGAAGCAGGTATTTTTAGTAATGCGATGATATCATTTTTCGTATGTTCAGAAATGGCAATAATACGATTCGCTTTCAGCGCCACCTTCTTTTTATGCTCAGATGTAAAATCAAATCTGCTGAACATATGAGGATAATGTTCATGCGCCATATCATAAATCGTGAGAACAAACGGCATGTCGCCGATAAAATCGAGGAAATATGGGTGGTAGTATGTCGGGTGAAATACGTACGCACCAGGTCGTTTGGAAAAGCTCTTTCGGACATAGATACGGTTTAATAATTTTATAATTTCATTCCTCCCTTTAAACCTGTGTGCAGGAAAGAATTGTTTAACATGAATATCATCGATATCGGTTATGTACCTGTTATTCGAATACTTAATAATGAGTTCAGGCGTAATACCTTCCATGCCTGAAAATGCTTTAAAGAGTTGGTAGTAATACCTTGATATTCCGCCATGTTCCTGAAACGAGAATACTTGCGGGTCAAAGAGAACGTTCATTTTTCCCTCTGATCGAGCGGGTTTGTTCTACGCTCAATTGCATTCGAATCGGTTTTTGTTTTACTTCCCATACGCATCTTTATTATTGATGGAATACCGAGCAATGATGATTTGAGCAATACATCGAATACTGTACTGCTCAACACTTTTGGCGTCAATAAATGGAAACTTTTCCCATTTGTATAAAGATGCAAGTTGAATATTTCGGTAATTCTTTTGAGAGATGCGATGGAATAGAGGGCGATATGTTGTCCATGAGAAAAGTAATAGTATTGCCACTGCTCCGGATCGGGTGTTCCGGATGTAAATGTGTCGGTTGAAAATAAGATAGAACGAGATATCGAAAGCATCTTCTCTATTTCATGCAGGGGATCAGCGAAATGTTCAAAACATTCAAATGTGGTTAAGAGTTCGATAGGCACATCGCTTCCGCTATTGAGACTGAATCCTCGTGCAAAAAGATTCTCCGTGTGGGGGTCTGTCCAATAAAAATCGAAGCCGTAATCACGCATCAATCGTACAAAAAGGCCATAGCCCCCGCCGTAATCCAGAAAGCGTCCCTTTTTATTAAAAAGGAAATAGAGTACTGTGCTGGTTCGTTTTGCAGATAAAACATTCCTCTTTATTATTCCAGTATCTTCAATTGTCATAGGTGCACGATAAGCTTCATTCAGCCAATACGGTTCTTCTGTTTGTATAAATCCACATGACGAACATTGGAAGTAATCTACATCATAACGGTTGAGTATATTTCTGCGGAATATTTTAGAAGTTGCGCTATCGCATATCTTGCAAATCAATCGTGTTACCTTTCAAAGAAAATATATTTTGTTCAACCAGCGTCGAATCATTTGCCGCGTTTTATTAAATTTGTTGGGGTTCATATATTTTTTAAAAGTATAACGATCGGCATAGAGATCGGGTACAATGATTTCCGGGTGAATGATCTGAGCGATACTTGCAGTCGGGCGATTGGCCAGTGTGTAAAAATTATCTATCGTGTGTGTTGCATTTTGGTCGAATCCAATATTTGATATTAAATTCCTGTTGGGAATAAGAGCGAGTCCCCGATAGAAGGAAGTAGCATATTGCCACTGAAAATCCCATGTATCCTTTTTATGTTCATAGACGAGATCGAAGTTCCTTTTCCAATACGTGCGTATAGTTGGATCGGGGAAGAGTTGCAGTAGTTTTTCCTCATGCAAGTATTGAGGATAGGATTTCATCTCAACATCATATAAATCCCATGCGCGCTTCCATGTAGCCCAGCCCCACACATGATTGATATTCGAAAAATAGTAACTGCCATCCCCGCGTGTACTTCCATCCTGGAAATTAGCACCGCCTATATGCATTATTCTCTCGTCATTCCTGTAATACTCCAGGAGAGTATCACAGAAACGAAAGAAAGAACTATCCGGGACACAATCGTCTTCAAGAATAATTCCTTCGGCTACGTGACGAAAGAACCAGTCGATGCCGGAGCTGACACCTATTCGACATCCCAAATTCTTTTTCGAAAAGTTTGTCTGGAGTTCGCATTTCCAATCTACTTTTTCAACAATCTTTCGTGTCTCGGCACAGAGCCGGTCTTCACCCGTTTTGTGTTGACGTGGTCCATCTGCTGATACGAAGAGCCGGCGCGGTTGAATATCCCGAATCCTTTGAAATACTTTTTCGGTTGTCTCCGGACGATTGAAGATGAGAAAAAGGATAGGAGTATTAAATAATTCCGACTTCATTATTCAATTGCTTTACTTATTGTTAAAGGTGTTGATTAATAGAAAATTCATTCTCTAGTTAGATAAAAATTCTTTATTACGCAATTCATCCACTTATTAGACAGGTTTATTAAATAACTCCCCAAGATTGTTCTTCCAATGTATGGGGTTTCTCCATTTTATCAACACACCGTGGAGTCTATCTATTTCAATGGGTTCAAAGAATTTCAGCACATAAAGAATCAATGGAAATGATGCAAGCAGGCACAGTTTTGTCAAAAGCCTAACAGAAATTTGTACGTCCTGTACCAAAGAACCCATCAATATTATTATCATACCGACCACACTGAGCAAGAACAATTTCACATACTCGTAGGGAATAAAGTAGTATCGTTGAGCAAAGATATACATGAGAAGAAAGAAAAGAAATTGCGAGATGAGTGAAGCAATAGCTGCTCCAATGGTTTGAAATATTGGAATGAGCAAAGCATTCGCCAAGATATTCACAATTGAAATCGTAACAACAATAACAGAAATGATTTTTGTCTTCTTTGTCAGATTTAATCCAACAGCAGAAATATCTTTTAACATGCCAAAATATATACCGAAAGAAATAAAGGGAATTACCTTATAAGAATTCCAATATTCTGGATTCTGGGCCATAACCTTTATGATTTCGCGGCCAAAAAATGATATGCCCATCACGCAAAACATAACTCCCAGTGCTACATAAGTCATTACCTTGGAATATACTCTTTTATTATTTGGATCATCCATAATCTTATAAAGCATCGGTGTGATGGCAAGATTAATAGACATAACCACAACTACATAGATTGTATTTGCAATTTTGTAACCTAACGAATATATGCCTACGTCGGATAGATGACCGAAGTATCGGAGCATGTATCGATCGGCGATATTTATTATAACTCCAGAAATAGAGCCGAAAACTAGAGGCATACTTATAGAAAGCATTCCTTTTAATATCCTAAAATTGAACCTGAATACTATATTATCAAGAATATATTTTAACAGAAACAGAAAATATACAATACCACCGATGATTTGAGCAATATAAATACCAAGTACATTCATCTTGAAAGAGGCTACACAGATAATCGTAGCTATTAAAGTGATTGCTAACTGACTCGTATTTACAACAGTAAATAATAAGGACCGTTGCTGGAGCTGCATTAACGAAGAAGGAATAGATGCAAGTATTTGAAGTGAGGATGATATAACAAGTAATATTACTAACATGGAATATCGGGGTGAATCAAATAAGATCATTGAGAGTTTTGATGCAAATACTACACCTGTTCCTATTAATATCAGAACAACGAATAAAAGGGCTGACAGGCATGTAAACATAATAGAATGCCGCATGTCGGCATATTCTTTATCCCAGTACCAACGGAAAAAAGAATAGGATAAACTTAACCCAAAGATTGAAACAACCAACTGGGATGAAACTTCAAGAATGCCCAGTATGCCGTATTCCTGAACAGAAAGATGATATGTATAAAGTGGCAGTAGTATGAATCCAATTATTTTTGTAGATACATTTCCTATGCCATATATAAGGGAATTCTTTGTTGCAGATTTTATAAATGCCAACATTGTTTTTATGTGATTTTATCTTTGATGAATTGATTCCAATTCACACGTGAAATTTTATTGCAGATAAATTTAAGGAAAGCAACTGTCATCATTTTCCCAAACGTTGGAATATTTCTCGTTGTTATCATATGAATACTTTAGAATTTCCCTGATATCTCGATTTCCTTTTATCAAAGCAAGTTATGCTTCGTGGAAAGGTTAGCAACTTTTGCTAACGACGGACAGCCTCTCATTAGGTTACAATACGCTTATGGAGACTCTTGAAATATTCCGGGTACAATGATGGTCGTATCATTACATTAATAATTTTAACAATACTTTTCAGATAAATGTTAATATTCAATTTTAGTAAACAGCCATAATTTTTTATTCCGGTAAAATCAACAAACATTTCATTGTTTGTCTGAAGTTTATCGGATAAAACAGCATTCAGCATCAATATAACTTTTCCTTTTTTACTTCTGATAAATGTCATCTGAGGGTTTCTGAGCTTTATCTTATCCAAGAGATATCGTAGCTGAATATTATTAAGACAATTGATGATTAATACGCCGCCAGGTGATATTATTTTTATTATTTCCGATATTCGGACTATCATGTCATCGTTATTCATACCGCATTGAATAAACGCCAGGTCAATAGAAAAATTTCCAATAAAAGATAATCGAAGACGTTCTACAGCGTTACTTAAGTCTCCGTTAATAAAACGTATGTACCCTCTGTGAAGAGTTTCTCTGCTAAGTTTTGATGCAATACGTACCGGTGTCGGTTCAGAATCCAATCCGCTCCATTTGCTAAGAGCATAGATTTCTGTGCCTGGGCAATATTGGGCTACAGCAAAGATATTTGCGGTGTTATTTTGATTTATTCCATATTGAACATAGCATCGAGGGTTATATAAGAGAGAATACCACGATAAGAACAATAGGGGTTCTATATCAATTATTGGGAGTTGCAAGTTCCAAGCATAATCAAAAAAATGAATATTCTTCAGTATTCTATTTGAAAATTCGTAATTCTGAATTTCGACTTGTAATTCTTGAGAGGTTTTTCCAGAAAAATATTCACCGCTTAATTTTGAGACCTCTTCTGGAATTTTGGATATATCATTAAAACATGAATTTATCAATTGTAACGGATATTTATTAAGTCCCCAATTTTCGTTGTTGGCTTGAATATCTTTGCGATAAAAATGAGCATTGAAATTTTGTTTTTCAACAGGACGTTGATCATAAGGAATATGTGACATGTGGAACGATGATACACCAATGCAAGTAAGCTCAAGCCATGCATACTTCTGCGATGCTCGCAGACTCAAGTCAATGTCATTAAAACCCCAACCACCAAGTTTTTCATCGAGACCTCTTAATTCATACCAAAGAAGTTTATGCATAATTATAGAACCAGCGGCAGATGAAATACTGTTTATTGCCCCCTCTCTAAATCTATTATGCTCTCCTGCAGTTGTCAGTAAAAATTTTTCCCATTCATCAAGTGTTGGCCGACTTTTTACAAATTGCCAAGGCACATTTTGGCGTGAACATATAAAATATGTTTGCTCTATGTTAATCGGGAACTGATGTGCGCCCTCAAGTAATTTCAGGAGGGACTCAAGTGAAAACTGAGTAAAAATTGTATCTGCGGCGGAAAGCATTATAAAATTCCCCGAGGATTTTCTGATACCGGCATTCACTGATATCGCGGGATGAAAATTATCTTTGCCATTCTGGACTTCTTTGATGAGTTCAGGAGGAATGTATAGAAAATGGCAAATTTGTACGGCCGGACGGGATAGATTCAATGTCTGTGACATAGGCTTTCCGCTACCCCAATCGACCACAACAATTTCTACATCTTTCAATCGGCCAAGCCGATCAAGATTACGAGCAATGAAATTAATAGTTGTTGTAATTCGATATAAGAAATCCGGCATGTAATCATCATCGCGGCCGGTAATAACAATCGAAAGTAACTTTGATACATCTTTTTCAGAAATGTCATTCGTCATAGCTCAATCACTATTTCAGATATTAGAAAAAAAATTCGCTGCTCTATTAAATGACTCAGGGGTTCCTATATCAATGAAAGCACCACGACATCGGTGACCATAAAGTCCTTTTTCAATAAGATTTGGTAAAATTTCCTTTTCGAGTGAACAAAATTTTAACGGAGATTTATTTTGGAAAATTGATCGATGAAATAAGTATACACCAGCATTTATCCATCCCGGTTCCTTGCTTTTTTCTTTTTCAATGAAATTATTGATTCTATCTTCTATATCAAGTTCAACAGCTCCATAGCGGCTTGTATCGTCCATTTTTGTTATAACGATTGAAGCCTTGCACCGTTTTTGAAAATGCCAATTAATATATTGAGTTAAATCAACATTTATATATGAATCCCCATTAAGGACGAGAATATACTCATCATCGATAAACCTTAGAGCTTCCTGGATTGCTCCACCAGTACCGAGTGGTACATTTTCTGGAACATAGGTGATATTAATATCCCATTTTGAACCATTCGAAAAAAAGGAAATAATGCTATCTTTTTTATATCCAACACTTAGTATGATATCATGTACGTCAAATGATTTAAGTTGTAGCAGTAAATATTCAAGAAAAGGTTTTCCCGCAATTGGTGCCATGGGTTTTGGAAGGTTGCTGATCACACTCTGAAGTCTTGTTCCTTTTCCTCCTGCAAGTACTATTGCTTTCATTCATCCGGCTCGACAATTTTATATAAGTTTTCAAATAATGGATTTGTTGCAATAGCCATTATCGATATTCCGGGAAGCAAAGATAGTTCACCCTGCGCTATTGCTGAAAGAAGTTCGTCAATTGATAAAAATGAAACCTCAAGTTCCTCCATATCGCTTTGTTGGGGTTCTGCAACTTGTTTTAATCCTTCGGCAATAAAGTAATGTGCTCTCCCATAATTGCGTGTACCATCAAGAGTAAATGTGCCGATATGCTTCCATGTTTTTGCCTGAAAACCTGTTTCCTCCAAGAGTTCTCTTTTTGCGGCGTTAAGCGGTTTTTCGCTCTTATCAACAAAACCGGCAGGAAAAGTAGTTGTTATTTTACCCAAACCGTGTTTATATTGACGTTCAACAAGGACTTTCCCTTCGTTCGATCTTGCATAAATTAATACATAGTCTTGCGCTTCAATGCGATAGTAGTCATCAACAATGCGATTGTTAGGAAGTTCTACTGTGTCTTGAATAATCTTAAACCAATGCTTAGCCTCAAATACAACACTACTGGATAACGTCTTCCATTCCTTGATAGGTACATTTGATTTCATGGTCTGTCAAACTAAATCTTCTGAATAATAAATTACCTGGCTCCCTAAAGTATCAAATCGAAAGGGAACATGCAGTAATTTATCCAAAGCTTTTTTAATCGATTCTTTATATTCAGGTTTTGCATAAAACAACATAAAACCGCCTCCACCAGCACCTAAAATCTTTCCGCCAAGTGCTCCTGCATTAAGAGCAGTTTTATAAATATCATCTATATATCCATTCGATACTTTAGTTGAGAGTGATCTTTTTGTAAGCCAGGTTTCATGAAGCAATTTGCCAAAATCATCAAGGTTTTCTGAGTCGCCATTTAATATATCGACAGCCGAATCAACCATTGAATGCATGGATTTCAATTCTTTATATCGGCTATTTAAGTTTTTCAGCTTATCCTGTTCGATTTCCACTGCAAATCGTGCGAAACCGGTAAAAAATAACATGAGTCGATCTTGAAGCATTTGAGACTTTGTCTCGCCGATAGTTAAAGGTGTTACTTCAATATTATGATTTGAAGAAAAATCTATTCTATTTAGACCGCCAAAGGCAACCGCAACTTGATCTTGGGAACCAACTGCCTCATTAATCATTTCTTGCTCAATGTGAATTGCTTCAAGCGCCAGCCGTTTTTTAGTTACGATCTTTCCCTGCAGTGCATAGAGTGCGTGTAAAAGCCCGACAGTAAAGGCGGAACTTGAAGCCAATCCAGAATGGGATGGGAGATCAGCATCATGTTGCATTACGAGACCTTCGCTCACTTTCATGAAACTGTAAGTTTCACGAACGGCGGGATGCTGGATTTCTTTGATCTCATTGAACGCTTCTTGCTTTGAGAAAAAAACAACCTTGTGTTTATAGTCGAAAAATGGTGGAAGCTTGCGGCAATGGACATAGCTATATTTATTAATAGATGTAGAAATCACTGCCCCGCCGTATTCACGATACCATGCTGGAAAATCGGTACCGCCTCCAAAAAATGAAATCCTAAAAGGTGTTCGTGTAATAATCATAGTGTTTTTTAGTTTTGTACAACATTCCAGATTATAAAAGAGTATCCTTCGTGAAACAAGTTGCCGATACGTACCCGTTGCGCCTTGATGATTTTTACTCTTCCTTCAGACTCAAGTTTCTTGAGCGCATCGTAGTATCCGGCAAGATAATTCCTGGTCTTGTGATATTTGATTGCAAGATAGTCCATCAGATTGTTATCATCATACATCTCAAGAATTGGCTCGGCATTGATACAAAGTGCAGGTTTTTTATTCAAGATAAAATCTAAAAATGTTTTATAATTACCCCCGAGCTGCTCAAGGGAGTTCAATGTGATTACCACCGAATCCGACGTAATGTCGAGGCTGTAATCTGGCTGAAAATAGTCAAACAATTTTCCCGAAATAGAAGCTTGAAGGCCCGCTCCTAATGCGTCAGCGATCTTTATGGAGCTTTCGGCCCAGTCAAGTCCTGTAAGATGCTTGTCTGGAAACAACTTGTTGATGATAGCCAGATTGTAACCTGAGCCGCACCCAAACTCGAAGATATTTTTATACGGCTTGAAGTAAATGTTGAATAGAAAGTGTCGGAAGACGGTATAAAAATTTAACTCAAACTGATTGTCTATGGGTTTTACGAATCGTGAAAACACTCGCGAAATATTGTATTTTGAAATATATTTCGGCGATAATTGTGAGACATCATAATTGCTTGCAATGAATGCGTCGAGGTTTTCTTGCCATCCTTTTTCCCAGTCGCCTTTTCGATTCTTACCGGAAGGTTTAAGATCTCCACTGTCGATAGTTTTAAGCACCGAGAGAATGATTTCGTCTCTCTCCTTCTCTGAAATAATTTTATAGCAAAAGTCAAATTTCTCTATTATCTCTCCACAGATTGCATCAATATTATCTGATGTGGTTCCGAATAAATTAGCGAAACTATTGGTATCGAGAGTTTCCCTTAACAGAAGGTTGCTTTCTAAAATGTTTAATCCGTTTAGCTCAGACAAAACAACCCTCCTCATCTCTACGTGAGATTATTGGATTTTTAATTGGCCACCATATTTTAAGACGTGGATCGTTCCACACATAGGTAAATTGCCCCTTTGGGTTGTAGTAAGTAGTTTGTTTGTAATGAAAAATGGTCACATCGCTGAGAACGAGATGCCCATTGCCATATTTAGGTGGAACAAGCACCTGCCAGCGGTTTTTATCCGAGAGCGTAAAAGATTGCCATTTGCCAAAATGTGGCGACTCGGTATCGCAGTTCACCACAACAAAATAGAATTTTCCATACATGCAGGAAATCAATTTCCATGTCTCGGCATCTCCGTGAATGCCCCTCAAAACGTTCCGGGTTGAAATGGATATGTCATCCTGAATAAATTTACAGGATATGCCTTTTCTCTGATACTCCTCTTCGTTGTACGTTTCAACATATTCGCCGCGAAAGTCCTCGAATATTGATGGCTTGATCAATAACACCCCTTCTAATTGGGTATTTTCAATTTCCATTTTATTGTCTCCTGAAGTAATTTTTTTTCTTAAGATATTCGTCCTGGTGTGAAAGGAACCAGTCCCACGTTGCCTTGAGTCCATCCACCAAAGAGGTTGTCGGATTGTAACCGATGGTATCTCTGGCAAGTGCGATATCCATAACCCGTATGGGAGCTCCGGATGATTTGGTCGTGTCAAATTCATAATTAAAATCAATGAAACTTCTGAGTGCTTCGACCAGTTCTTTTACGGAATGACCTTTCCCGCTTCCAAGGTTGACGAACGAACCCTTCGTCCCGTGATGGAGTGCAAGAATGACGCCCTCGGCGACATCGCGGCTGTAAGCGAAATCCCGGATTGCGGTTCCGTCTCCCCAAATCTTAACCGGGTCTTCTTTGCTATGAATTCGATGCATCAAGGATGGAATTACCATGGCGTTTTCTGGATCGAAATTGTCGCCGGGACCATATACATTGCATGGCCGGACCACAGCAAAATTTTCCATGCCGTACTGAACAAAATATGCATGGACCTGTAGTTCTGCCACACGTTTTGCCCAGCCCGCAAAATCCATCGGCATGCTATCAAGACGGTAATCAGACTCCTTGAATATCTCCGCATTAGCATAGGCGCCTATAGAGCTTGTATAGACTAGCTTAGAGACATTATTGATCCGGGCTGCCTCGATCATGTTTGTGTTCATCATCAGGGTCGGCACGAAATGACTGGCAAGTTGCGTGCGAGATACTTCGATGGATCCTTTGATGCCTGCAAGATGAAACACGAAATTAATACCTTTTGTCAATTCACGGCAAAAGGGAAAGTCCGTGATGTCTCCCAAGATATGCTCTGCAGATTCATGCACCTTTACCTTGTCAAGAGAAACAATCGTAACTACTGCACCGGCATTGCACAGAATGTCAACAACCTGTCGGCCGATCAATCCTGTCCCACCAGTCACAAGGCATTTTTTACTTCGAAACGCATCTAAGATATCCAACGAGATCATGAAGTCAATCCTTTCCTTGCACTTTGATAAGATCGAAATCGCATTTGATGTTATTGCGATCTATGAATTTAAACGATAAAATGTATTCATCGCTGGGAGATAATTTCGTTGCAGCTTCAAATGCTGCATGCCGGATTCCAGATCAAAGACAAAGCTACCGGTTATACTCTTTTGAAGTCATAACGTTTCTATCCGGCTTATTTGGTTGATCTACTTGAAAACCATGCAACAGTGTCATGCAATCCCTCTTCGAACGAAATGGAGGGTTCAAAACCGAGTAGTGCCTTGGCCTTTGCAATATCCATCATCCTGAAGGGAATGGTCGACGGCTTGGTTGCATCAAACCGGACATCAACCTTTTCATGACCGGCAGCTTTAAGAATAATTTCAATAGTCTCTTTGATTGAGTACCCCTTACCATAAGCGATATTAACAGGATCAGCAATCGGATGCTTTTCCAACAGAAGTAGACATCCCCTGACGAGATCCGTTACGTGAAGTGAATCTCGCACATCTTCTCCCGTACCCCATACCTCGAAAGGATTTTCCTTAGCGACTGCTCTACGAATGAGTGCTGGTATTACATGGCTTGTTTTTGCGTCAAAATTATCATAGCGGCCATATACTGCGGAAGGTCGTGCTATTGCTACTTTTACTGAGGATTTCGATGTTACATACTCTCCCAAACGCTCCAGATAGCGACGCATCCATCCATAACCGAAATATGTAGGATGGGTCGGGCCGATCCACATCTCATCTTCCTTGACAGGATGATTCACAGCGGGATACCCAGTGCTGCTGCTGAAGATTAAGACCCGTTCCACTTTTGTTGTCCATGCTGCCTGAAGGATCTGGGATGTAAGGACCAAATTGGCGGTAATGGCGGCCATAGGATTGCTTGTCGTAACCGCCGCCGCAGCTACAGCGCCCGCTGCATGAAAAACATAGTCGATACCCTGCATCAATCTTAGACAGTCTTCTTGTCTTGACAAGTCAGCAGTTGCAACCTCGACCTTACAAGTAAATTCGGCTGGCAGCGGCCGCTCATGTAATGGTACGATGACATTTGCGCCTTGCGCAATCAATGCTTCCACGAAGTGTCTTCCGATAAATCCTGTACCGCCGGTAACTAAAACGTGTTTCTTGTTGTAGAACATAAAACGTCATCCTTTCCAGGATGAAAGTTCGCTCTGTACCCGAATACGAATCCCATGAATATCTAGACCCAGTTTGGTGCGTATATCCTCAAGTCTTCCATACCACCCGCAGAATGCATCTGGGAGTCCGTGGTAGGATGACCTCAGTCCGGGTACTTCATGAATCGCTTCCTGCAAACCGAATGCGTCATGAACAATGAGAATCGTCGTGTTTGCATATTTTGCGATGAGCTCATGATCGATGGGCTTGATTGTATGAAAATAAACGACATTGACCGGCATGTCCTTGCATGCTTCCAGAACATTGCCGATGAGTGGTCCTGCTGTCATAATCGTCACACCGGATCCGCAGTCTTTGAGCACCACACCTTTTCCGAACTCCACCGGCATATCAATAGAATGAGGGTGGTCTGAAAGCCGATAATAGGTGGTTTTTCCGCTTGCGTACCGGCTCCGCATTAGAACGTCGAGCTCTTTGCGTGAACCGGGCTGCAGGACGTCGCACTCCGGCAAGAGACGTAGAATGGCAAGGTCGGTATAGGTATGATGTGTTGCGCCGTCCCATGCATAGTCGAACGATGCTCCGCACGAAACGATATTGCCCCCGAATCGGTTGTAGCACATATCGATCTTGATCTGTTCATAGCTGCGTTCAGTAATGAATGGGGCGATAGTGTGGGCAAAGGGGATGAAACCCTGGGAACGAAGCCCCGCGGCGACGCTGATAATCGAGTTTTCGCAGATCCCAAGATTATAGAAACGATCAGGATACTTCTGCTGAAAATCGTTCATGAGGTAGACGCTGACGTCACCGAGAATCATGACAACCCGGTCGTCGGCCGCGGCGAGATCTGTGATGGTGTCCCTAAATTGTTTTCTCATCGAGCTCCCTCATCAGTGCATTGAACTCCTCGTCGTTCGGCGAGCGCCGGTGCCAAGCGTACTGGTCCTGGACAAGAACAGAGGATCCGTGGCCCTTTTCAGTGTGCGCGACGATAACCTTAACTCCTTGGACTGGGCGTTGCAGAGCTTCTTTCAGAGCCACAAGGTCATGGCCGTAGCATTCAATGACGTCGCATCCGAACCCACGAAAATGGGCTACTGGGTCCTGAATTTGGAGTCCCCGGGAGTGGGAGCGGTTGTCGTCATACAAGATGGTTAGATTATCGAGTTTCCTACTGACAGCGACCAATACGGCCTCCCATACCGATCCTTCGTTAGATTCACCGTCACCTATTAGGGTATAAACCTTTCGCGGGGACTTCTTGATCTTGAAGGCGAGCGCAATTCCCGTTGCCACACCGATGCCATGTCCCAACGATCCAGTCGATACCTCAATGCCAGGCACTTTCAATCGGTCGGCATGACAGCCGAAATCCGACATGAAAGCACCCAACGCATGTACTTTGTTGATATCGAAGTACTTGAAATTCGCAAGCACACAGTAGTGTGCGAGTGCTCCATGACCTTTGCTCAGGATAAAAATATCCCGGTCCACCCAGGAGGGATTATCCGGTTTGTGTTGCATGAAGTCATAGACGGCATAGAGTGCCTCCACGATAGAGAAACAGGTCGGGATATGACCGTGACCGCTAGACTTGGCGATCGCAAGAATGTCCTTACGAATATTCTTACAAGCGGCTATCATTCTATCTCCAGATATGAAATGCGCGCAGTCATTGGCATTCTCTGAATTCTGAAGTTGCTTAGCCCGAACACTTCTTTGAGGGCGAGGGTTTCACCGGGGAAGATATCGTCACAGAGCTCATCAAAAACAAGGATGCTTCCCTTGCAAATATACGGTTTGATTGCCTCCAAAGCGGCCTTGGTCGGCGCATAGATATCAAAATCAAAAATTGCGAGGGAAATGATAGTCTCCGGATGCCGTTTCAAATAATCGGGGATCGTTGTGACCGCGTCACCCTTGACGAGCTCATACTTCTTCAGATGAGATATGGGATTGAGCTGCTCTTGCAGGGCGAGAATCCTGTCAAGGTACTGTTCATAATTCTCGGTGACGGAAAATGATCCGTCGGCGCAGTTCGCCCGGCTTCCGTCTTCTTTGCTGACACCTTTGAATCCAGCAAACGTATCGAACCCGACGATTTTTCGATGCCGGTTGAATGGCTCGAAGATGCCGCGCAGGGCCGAAAGAAGTGACAGGGTCTGACCCCAACGAACGCCGAATTCCATGCAAATGCCGTGGGTGTTGACGATCTTCCGGTAGATCTCATAGAAGAACAGGACTCTCGACAGCGATTTTGAACTGAGGTAAAGGCCCAGGTTCGGTAGCAGTTCATCGTCGGGAAGCGGCGTCTGTTTCAAGGCTGCTGAAAATTCCCGCTGTATATCCTTTTCTGTAGCACTTGAGAGAACGATCGCATCATGTTTTTCTGTTTTCATCTTATCCACCTCTTATGATTTTCTTTCCACCACGCGACGGTTTTGCCGATCCCTTCAGCAACCGAATATTCCAGATCCCATCCTAACATGGCTTTTGCCTTGGAATTATCCAACACCCGAGAAGGTACCGTGGAAGGACTTTGTTCATTATAAACGATACGAGTCGGGTTGTGTCCAGAGTATTGTAACGCCCATTGTACGACATCGCCGACCGTTGTTTTGACACCCGATCCGATATTAAAAACATCAAATTGTATGTTTGAATTATCAAGCATCATGATAACTGCCTTGGCAAAATCATCCACATAGACAACATCCCTTGTAACTGCGGGATGTCCCCAAACTTCAAATGGGTCCATCTTATCAACTGCCTTACGGATAAGCGCTGGGATAAAATTGGAGGTTGCCGGATCGAATCGTGCATAGGGACCGAAAATATTGGCCGCCCTAGCGATTACAATCTCCATGCCCTGCTGATGCCAGAAAGTGCAGAGCTTCTCTGTGAAACGGGTTACCCAGCCGATGCCCATATAAGCTGCATAGGGCTCCTTGTTTAGGTCCAGATCTTTTTCTTTGATATATCCTTCCAACTCCTGATAAAGGGAAGCCGAGCTGATATAGACAACCCGTTTGATTCCTTCTTCGAAAAAGGTTTGCAGCATCACTGTGTTCATAACCACATTTTCAGTGATTTGCTGCCATGGTTGTTCTGTAAGGACAGTTGCTCCAGATGTTCTAGCAGCAGCCATAATAGCACAATCACAGCCACTTACCATCCTCTTGCATTCGGAGAGCGAGGAGAGGTCTCCCTGCACATACGTAATCCGACCATCTCTGATGAACGGTTCTGTATAATGGTATGCTGCTCGTATCTTTATAGAAGGATGGTATCTCAGTAACCATTCTATGATGGCAGTGCCTGCGAGTCCTGTTGAGCCAGCTAAGAAGATATTTTTGTTATTGAGATACATATTATCGTGAAAACAGTTTTTCTTGTTTTTATGACTAGTAATTAAAAAATAAACGAGGGAAAATTATTAGAAAATACTTTTCACAGCCTCCAATAAATTTTTTATTGAGGGTATAGAGGATTCCAAGGAATTTCCAATCCTTATTGTCTTTATCCCTGCGGCCAGCCCTGTTAATATATCGTTTTCTGAATCGCCGATCATATAGCTGTCGCCCAAATGAATACTAATCCCCTTTTTTCCGAATTCCTCAATGGCTTTGAATATCATACCGGTCTTCGGTTTTCTGCAGTCGCATCGATCTGAGATATCATGAGGACAGAAATACACAGCATCGATGTTACCATTATGCATTTGTATTTCCCTTTGCATCTTGTCATGGATTTCGTGCAATTGTTCTTGTGATATGATGCCCTTCGCAATACAACTCTGATTGGTAATAATAATGGAAAGAATCTCTCTGCTCTTCAGTATTTCTATAGCCTCAAATACACCCGGCAGAAAGAAAAACTCACTCCATTCCTTCACATAATCGCCCTCGGGCATTTTCCTGTTCACTACTCCATCCCGGTCGAGGAAGACGGCTCTTTTATTCAATACAAGATAACTCACTCTCGACGAACTTACATAAAATACCACCGATGAGAATATGTGTTTTTTTTCTCTTGGGGGTATTGGTTGATGATACTATAATTAGATTCTTGCAGATGTCAACAATCGCTCTATTCTTTCCACCGGCAAAACCTATCATCATAATGCTGAAATTATAAATTGTTTTATTAATTATTATTACATCACTTGTATGTTAGCGATCAATTTGCTAAGACCTTCCATTCTTTTATACTGACCTATCTTGTCAAGAATCGTTGACCTTTCTGAATATTATTACGCCAATAGTCCAGAAGATCCTGCATAGTTTTTTCGAATGGTATTTGTGGCACCCAGCCAGTATGTTTTTTAAACTTGTCTGTATCAGGGACCTGAAGATCGGCATCTAATGGACGAATTCGTGCTTCCTCAGTTACAATTTTGATTGAATCTTTGATGGATGAAATAGAAATAAGATGTGTTAACATATCTCCAACGGTACAGGAAAATGTCCCTCCAATATTGTAATACTCACCGGGTATGGGGTTCACAGTAACAAGCATGAAATATGCCCGGACAGCATCTCTTACATCGGACCAAGTTCGTAGGGAGTTCAGGTTGCCTGTTTTTATGATAGGTGGAATTATTCCATGCTCTATCATCCCTATCTGCTTAGCAAAAGAGGATTCGGCAAAGACATCACCACGGCGCGGTCCTGTATGTGTGAACATTCGTGTAACAACAACTCGTTGTCCATATGCCTCCGCATGGAACCTGCCAACGAGATCAGTCCCGATCTTGGAGATCGCATAGGGAGAAGCAGGGTGGAAAGAACATTCTTCATTAATGGGTAATTTTTCTTTTGGGACTCGTCCGAAAACTTCCGATGAAGAACAAACATGAATCACTGGATCGATGCCGGGACATTTACGTAATGTCTCCAGAAGGCGTTGAGTCCCGAGGATGTTTGTGTCTAGGGTTTGCAGAGGAGAAGAAAAACTGGCTATTGGAAAACTTTGGGCAGCAAGATGAAATACATAATCTGGTCTGCTTTCCTCAACAGCATTTTGCAAAGAAATATAGTCACACAAATCTCCATATATGAAATGGACCCTGTCATTATTATTTGCCCGATCAAGCAGATGCTCAACATTATCTAGAGGACTACGCCAACGACACATTCCAAAAATATCCCAGTCGGTATTCTCCAAAAGGAAATCAGCTAAGTGAGACCCAACCATTCCTGTTATACCTGTAATGAGTACACGTTTTGTCATCTGAACATTCTTTTACAGTTTATGCTAATTGCTGTATCCGTCAAATAGACTATGATCGTATTGCGCTCAGCCGTTCGACCAATACTCCGGATCCATCCTCAACGGATTCCTGAATATCAAAATAGAAAATATTTTCCTCGAAGGCAATGTTGTCTTGGGTACATTTCCATTTATAAATATATTAATGTTATGGACACCATTTTCGAATAACGGAGTAGGCATGCTACCTGACGAATGAAAAGAACTCATAAGATATCTCATCATTATGTCTTCTTTCAATTGGTGTTTGACACTGTCATTGTACAAAGGTAGACAAACTAATACCAATAAATCCATTGTTAGATTCATAGTCTTCCCTGCATAGTAATTTTTTGTCCTGAAAGTTGTCGTGACATTGTGTTGACTGTGAATGAAGCAATTGTATGAACCACCACCATATAACCGATTATAGCGAGATCCGTAGTTTAGCATAATATCGCCCTTTAAGAGTTCCGATGTTATTTACTCTATCTGAAAATTCATCAAAAACCTTCTTAAAACCAAAGACTTCACTGTCACCTAATAATAAGGTAATTTGCTCATTGGTTTATACGCAGACTCTATAGTCTGCACAAGTTGTTGCCTCATGCTCATCGTAAACCCTTCAAGAGGCTCAGGAGTTCTTCGTGCTTCGGATACTTATGATGCCATTCAGGATTATTTTCCATTTGTGTACAGCCAAATCCTTTTATGGTATTTGCAATAATGGCTCTGGGTTTTTGACCTCCATGTTTTTGGAGTGCATCAAATATTTCATCGTGGTTGTGACCATCAATAGAGCAAGTTTCCCATCCAAAAGAATTTAATTTTTTTCCCATATCGCCAATTTGCAATGCCCGATCTGTAGAATGATTGTAATCAACAATGCAACAGAGGTTGGTTAAATTATGATGTGATGCAAGGAGGGCTGATTCCCAAACAGCACCCTCGTTTGCCTCACCATCTCCGATAATCACAAAAACTCGAGAAGCGAACTTTTTCATTTTCAAACCTAGTGCCATGCCAACACTGAGCGGAAATCCGTGTCCTAAAGATCCTGTCGAAGCTTCAACACCAGGAATTTTATTTCTATCAGGATGTCCTCCAAGGATGCTATCGAATTTTGCAAAATTCTCAAGTTCAGACGCAGGAAAAAATCCCTTTTGCGCAAGTACGACATACAATCCTATTGCTGCATGTCCTTTGCTTAAGACGAACCTGTCTCGAACTGACCATTGTGTGTGTGTTGGATCAACTTTTAAGATTCTATCATAAAGGACCCAAATCAGATCTAAAACAGATAACGCACTTGGAATGTGTCCTTCCTTTGCATTCGTTGAGATCGTGAGCACTTTTTCTCTTAATGTTCTCATGTCCATATTATAAGCCATTCTTTCAATAGGTCGTCTTAAAAAAGCATGCGTCTGGACTAAAAATGCGTTTTAACGATTTATGATTCCAACTTTAAACAAAAAGCATTTCACGAGTGAGACATTTTTAGGTTCAACTCAAATCTGTTTCTTTTTTCGAGCTACATATTGGATTCCGAACACTAAGATGCCCCCGAGGACCAATAGATTCGTTCCCAAGCTGATGCTCTTGCCGATTGCAAACGATGCCGGTTCAAATTTCATCGTCAGTGTATGAGTTCCCGGAGGAATAATAACACCACGGAACAAATAATCAAGCTGAAGAATTTTCACCTCGTTCCCATCGATAAACGCTTTCCATCCCTTAGGATAATAAGCTTCACTGAGAAATAAAAGATTATTCCCTGTCGCCGTTGTGCGGACTTCAAGATCTTGAATTCCATAATGCACGAGTGTTGCTTCTGCACCTTGTGACGGTGAGTCAATTTTCGTTTTGATGTTTTCAGGGAGATAAGCAATATCACGTGGATCGAATGACCTGGCGGCTATATTATTGAGCGTACTCAGACTATCGCTTACCTCACATCTATTCACAAAGAACACTCTGGGGAGCCAGAAACGAACTTCATAGACCTTTGTATTTGGACTATTGTACACTTGAGTTAATGCCGGACTTGATTCGTCTCTGTTGCTCATAAGATACTTAATATTCATAAGCTGCCACACGAGCGGATTTCCCAACCCGGCTACATCGACCATGTTTTGATAAATACGCATCTTTGCGCCTTGATATCCAAAAGCATTCTGGATTCTCCAGTACGCATACGAGTTATCACCGTACACAGGCTGTCCGTCCGTTATTTTTAAAACACGAAACTGTGTTGTGTCTCGCTGTAATACCTTAATAAAATCTGGTGTCGGTATAGATTGGAGACTTTCCTTTTGATCCCTTGGGTCTGAGGGTTTCCATGCAACACGCCAGAGATCAAAAAGAATGGCAACAACGAGTATGCCATATAAGGTTGCAGATTTTAATTTTCCTTTCTGATAATAAAAGAACGCACCAAATACAATCATAAGAAGAACACATCCTACGAGAATATCCGTTATGACAGAAGAAACAATAAAATCATATACCATTGCAAGAACTCTTGGATCCTGACCATAGTATCGTGATAAAATATTTCCAACTTCTTGGAGGGGGAAAAATGACGTATAAATTCCTTTGATTACTCCCTCGCCTATGACGGCAATAAGAATACCGAGACCAATGCCTCCAAGCGCATATTTCCATCGTTTCACCTGAAGAGAGCTCAAGTTCTTCCTGTATTCCGGAATAAATGATACAATCCCGTACCCGGCAAGAATTGGTGTAAAGAATTGGACGAGGATGAGAATTGTCAGCGGAACCCGGAACTTGTTGAACATTGGAAGATACCGATACAACAGATCGTAAAGTAGTGAAAACTCCTTCCCAAATGCGACGAGTAATGAAAATAGAATCATAATTCCCATATATTGAACAAACGGTTCTTTTCGATACCTGACGAATCCGACGATTGCAAGGACGATAACGACAACTCCCATATATTGAGGAGAATCAACATCAGGTTGCGGACCTATGTACGTGTTGAATTTAACTTCCTGGTTTTGCGTTAATGGACCCTGGTAAGGATGATTTCCAAATCCGTACCATGAAGGGACAAAGAAAGTCATCATCTCGCCGGGACTGAACGACCAACTTGTTGCATAATCGTAGTCCAGGCCGCCCTTAATAGTTTTTGTTTGTGATGTTGAGGATGTTTGTGTAATAGGATTTGTTCCACGGATCGAATATGGGTTGTATTCGAGTGTTGACAAATATTGATCTGCACCCATAAGTACGGCAAAAACGGTAGCAAGCAATAATGTTGTTCCGCTGACAAGAATTCCCTTCCAGTTCTCTTTTTTTATCACTGCTCGAACAAAGAAAAAGATCAGATAAAATCCCAGGGACAAATAGATGTAATATATGAATTGTACATGGGTTGGTTCTAATAACAGCCGCAGCATAATAATGAGTAAAAGAGCTAAAAGGATATTAAACTTCTCGCGCAGTTTATCCACAATAAGAAAGACATAGGGAAACCATGCAAGTACGGCAATTTTCGTGACGTGACCGATCATAATCAAAATCGCAACACGCGTCGCATACATTGTCATCAACGACACAATCAATGCAACCGGTTTATTTTTTAGCCGCTGATAAATAAAAAAGTAGACACCAATTCCATATACAAAATAGTATAGTATCCACGTGCCTGATTGATGGCCTCCATCTAAGAAAAGATATGTGAGCACAGTGCGGACTATCTTTTCCCACACAAAGGCTGTTAGGTCAAAGGTTCTTTCCACTGCAAATGTGACACTTGCATATCCCGGCATTCCACAAAAAATATACGGATTCCATAGTGGAATAATTCCCTCTGCTTTAGCATCCTTATATATTGTATCCCAGCTATGCGAGGCAATTGAATCTGCACCTTGGTACGATTTGCCGTCGAATATGATAGAATGGAAAAACAAAAGCAAACTGAGATAAATAATAGCAATAGCAACAGGATGTTGATACTTCAGCTGGATGATGGGATGTTCCGCCGTGGTTTTGGGGTTACGTATCTGTTCTCTTACTTTCTTTGCCATAAATAATTTTAATCCCTCATGAATATTGTGAGAAATTTTTGACAATGAGGAGCTTGCTTCGATTCTCTCCTGAAAATATAATACAGAGAAAAGGAGTTACTTTCAACAAACTCATCGGCACACACAACATCAGGCTTTCTTTGCCACTACATTCAATCCTGTACCAGTTTTGTTTTTGGTACTGTAATCCAACCACATCATCGGTAAAACCAACGGCAATACGATGAGGTAGTAGAGCGGCAGCAAGACAAAAAATGCCTTTGAGGCATTCAAAAGCAATAACGGGAATTTGATGCCCAATCGCCATGCAACGGTGCCCCAATGTCCATACGTGTAGCGTATCATCTCCACGTGAAACCCCGCAGCCTCTAGTTTGTTCCGTATCTCCTCCACACTATAGCCGTTACGCGCATGTTCTTCGACAAAGCTGTGGTCACCTTCCGAATGTGCATCGGATCCCCCTAAATTGGACGGTGTATTGATGAAAAGTTGTCCATTTTTCTTAAGTGCACGATAAAAATTTTGGAAAACTCCAACATCATCCGGAATATGTTCCATCACATCCACCGAGAGAATAACCTCAAATTTCTCTTTATGCTGAATGTGCGTCAGGTCTTCAACGGCAAAGGAGCACCGCATCAAACCAATCGCGCGGAAGAATTGATTGCAGTCGGCAATTTGTTCTTCTTTCACGTCAACGCCATAAATAATCGCAAGCGGAAATTGTTTCGCAATAAAGTATGAATATTGCCCGAAGCCGCTGCCGGCATCGTACACGGTGAATGGTTCACGATGATTGTCCAGTTGTCGACGGAGTTCGCGCTTCACATACCACTCGCGTAGAAACATCACACCGAGCAGTTTGTAGAACAGAATTCGCAGCCATGGTTTGTTCCGTGCCGCATCACCAAAAATCTTTTTAATCGGATCGTATTGCATAGGTTAGGCTTTTTTCACAAATAGAGTTTCAAGCCGCTCAATAAATTTATCCCAGCCATACTGTCTCTTTTCTTCTGAAATGTTCTTAGCAAATTCTTCTTCACAATGTTCATTATAAAATTCCATCACTGCCTTTGTCAGTGCATCCGGATTATTCGGAGGGATAACAAATCCTGTGTGTCCATGTATTACCACTTCCGATAAACCGCCAACATGTGTGGTAATGACAGGTTTATTAAAGTGGTAAGCAATCTGGATAATACCGCTCTGTGTCGCCGAAATGTAAGGAAGCACAACAACATCTGCTGCGGAAAAAAAAGTCGCAACTTCATCGTTGGGAATATATTGAGAATAAATTCGGATACAACTTTCTAATCCATGCCCGTGGATCATTGCTCGATATTTTTTTTCATCCTCGTAGAATTCTCCGACAATCAAAAGCGTTACCGGCACCATTTCTTGAATTTTCAGCATAGCATCAATCAATACGCTGAGTCCCTTATATGACCGAACATAACCGAAGAAGAGCATCACGCGTTCATCCTTAAGCCCAAGTCTCTTTCGTGCTTCTTCCTTTGGCTGAAGTGTGCCGAAGACATCATATAATGGATGCGGAGATACTATGTATCGTACGTTCGGTAGAATGCGGACGAGATCCTTCTCGACTTCTTTCGATAACACAACAAACGCGTCAGCAGAATGGAATGCATACTTCGTCAGCGCTCCATCGCCAGGACGTTTTTCATGCGGGATGATATTGTCGCAAATGAAAATCACCTGCGCGTTGAATTTACGCTTTACCAGTCGGGCAATCGAACCAAAGCATGGTGCAAAGAATGGCATCCAGTACCGGAAGATGATGACGTCTGGCTTTTGGTTTGTAATATATCGAGCAGCACGGTACCAAGAGATTGGATTAATGGAATCTATCAATGAAACAGTGGGAACATTGAACAATGGTTTCCCTGGATCTATCTGTGACTTGCCAGGAAAAAACAATGAAGGATACTGTCTAGTAAATGAAACAATTTGCACATCATGTTTTTGCGAAAGACGATGACCGAGGATGGCGTTCATTTGTGCCATTGCTCCCCGTAAAGGATAGGCTGGACCGACGATAACGATTTTCAACGGACCCGTCCTTTTTGCAGTACTGTTGAATCGGTCGCTGCCAAATAATTAAGACGAAAAATATAACTGGGGAATTGCGAGCCTTCTTGATGTACAAGTTCAAACATTTGAGGGTACTTTTCTGCAACTGGCTGTACGTATCGGCGCAGCGTGGATGACCACTGGAAGTTGTCGTACAGAAGGTGTGTCATGTTGAGCGACTTCCACTTTGCAACAATTGAATCCGGATTTGTCTGATCAATTTTGTAAGTTCCATAAACGGAATAATTACCGGCGTAGATAAGAAACAATTCAGGTTTTCGGCAGACAATACCGGTGGTTTGTGCCGGCAGTTGCTCTTTGATCCAGAGTGATGCCCGCAGATAATTTACCCAATCTTCCGTGAAGCCGGCGAATTTATTCCCACCAAGGTTTGCTTTCAGTATTGGATAATTTTCATCGACAGCTTGTTTTGTTCCCATGACACCAGCAAACATCAATCCGCAACATGCAATAAGCGTAAGCGTTTTCGCGCGTGCAGAAACGGTTTCTGCCTCTGTCAATTTTGCCCAACGATTGCCGAGCCAGCGGAATCCCTCAAATATTCCAAAAAATAAATATGGAATAATTGGAACAATCATGCGTGGTGTGGCAAAAAGATTTTGCAATACCAATGAGATGAAGGCAATATACACCATGATAAAAATTCCAATGAAAGATGTAGTCGTCATTTTACGTTTTACAAGAGGCGTGATGAGACCAATCAGTACGACGGTAGAAACAAGAATCCCTAGACATGCAATCCAATTTATTGACTCGGTTCCATAACCATTGGGAAAAGATAACAACCTGCCGTCGGCAGTGCCTATTTCGGGTGGCATAGGCAATCCAAGTGCGAATGGAATTTGATAATTCAATTGATTGATAATGTTATTAATGAATCGTTCGATAAATCCGCCGAATGTTTCTAATCCTAGTGTTGAGTTATACGGGTTTTTTAACAGGAGAAGAGAAGCTTGTCCGAATGCCGCTGTTCCGGATGTCCACTCATAAATTTTTATCGGACTATAAAGTATTATACATGCAATGATAAATACACCGCCTTGTTTCCAGCGACGTTGCAGTGCGAAGAAAAGAACAGTCGCTACAACAACCGTAATGCCGGCAATGCGGATATAAAATGATGCCATTGTAATGATGGCGGCAAAGATCGTGAAGATAAATGAGTTTGTTTCACTAGCGCGCAGAACGCAATAGATCGCCCATACCAACAAGAGTGCAAAAAGTATTTCGCTAAATGTCTGATGTGAATATCTTAACATCAGCGGATTGAGAGCGATCAAGAGTAACGTTGGAAAGAGCACCATTGGCTTGAAGCGTTTACGGAAAACGAAGAATAACGAAAGAATAATTCCGAGAAAAAATACTAACGATGTTGCTTTGAGCAGCACCAAGTTTGTGCCGAGAACAAAGATAAACAATGCCAGAATAATTGGATAACCGGGGGTTCTGAATCCAACCGGCAATTGACCTGTAGATACAATGTTCATCGCTTGCAGTACATACGAGGTGTCATCGCCATCAACACTTGGTTTTATGTCGAATGATAAGATGCCGGCGCTCAATCCAATGACAAGCACACAGAAGAGCCACAGGTGTGCATTTTTTTCGAACCACAGACTCATGCGATCATATCTTGTAAGTTTCGCCTGAGTCTTAGTTTTGTTATTATCTGAACGATTGTGTTTTGCCATGAGCGAAATTCACTTACACAAATTTCATTCGGCGTGCTGCAACGAGAACCATTTTCAGCAACAAGAGACCATGTCGCCAGCGCTGGATATTGGTTGTGCCGTACGTACGTTCGGTGTAGCGAATTGGCATTTCGACAATTTTCATATTCTGTTTTGCAGCGCCGAAGATAAGATCGAAATCGCCGAACGGATCAAACTCCCCGAAGTAAGAACGATTTGCTACAATTCTTTCGTAATCTAATTTAAAGAGCACTTTTGTTCCGCAGAGCGTATCTTTGAATTTTTGATCGAGCAGGTACGTGAACATTATACTGAAGAACTTATTGCCAATGAGATTGAGAAAACGCATAGCTTCTTTTTCCATGGGATAGACAAGCCGGCTGCCGTTGACAAACTCTCCATGGTTTGTCGCGAGTGCGTTGAAAAACTTTGGCAAATCTTCTGGAGCTACAGTCAAGTCACCGTCAAGAATCATGAGAATGTCGCCGGTTGCACGGGCAAAGCCATCGCGTACTGCATTCGCTTTTCCGCTGCCGCTTTGTACGCAATAGGTAATATTTTGTTTCTCACCGTAAAGATTTACAACACGTTTAATTTCATCAAGTGTTCCGTCTTTAGAGCCACCTTCCACGAAAATTATTTCAGTTTTGCTGCCCATATCGGGAATGCGTTGTACGGCTGTCTCGATGTTGCCGCGTTCGTTCCGTGCTGGAATAATGACAGAAACAGAAAATCGATCAGAATTGGTTTCCTGAACCCGCGGGCGTGCAACAATGAACCTGACGACGCAAAATTTTCTGAGCAAGGGAAGTTGAGAAAAATATTTGTTGAAGAGCCATGAGATTACAGGAATGTTCTTTGGCAGGAGCAATCGATATCCAGTGCGGATAATTTCAAAATCTGCCAAATCGAGCAAGTTATGCAAGTCATGTGTGTTGATCCAATTCTGACGCGGTTGGGGAGTCTTGATGCCGATCCTTTCTGCGAGAAGAAGAACCGGCTCCCACAAAAAATTATAGTATGTAATAATAAGGCGGGAGCGCGGTATCATGACAGTATGGGCTTTTTCCAGAGCAAGCTGGATGTCGTATAAATGCCCAACGAGATCAGACATTACAACATAGTCAAACTTTTGATTATACGATAATTCTTCCGCATTCATTACATGAAATATTAAATGCGGATGCTTTTGCTGAGCCAGTTGCACCATCTTTGGACTGATATCTATGCCAACGCCTTTAGAAGGCTGTACAGCATTCAACAGATCGCCTGTAGCACAACCGAGTTCAAGCACGGTGGACTGTGGAGGAACGAGGAATTGCAGCAAACGCTCAACACTTTTATGGTAATAGCGATTACGATTTTTCCATCGATCCCAAGCAGGTGCCAGCGAGTCGAAGTATTTAATTTGGTCAGTTCTTACGTTCAACGAATCCTAATGCGGAATTGTTTGACTGGAATGAATATCGTCAAACATTGATAAAATTCCAAGAAAAAGGAAAAGGATCGAACGCGGGAATCCCGAGAACGAGAAATGCTCACATTGAAAGCTACCGCTGCCGATATGCTTTCGTCTTGGTCTTGGTGTCTGCCAGGCGGGACTGAGTGTCATGTCTGTTGGTCACTGTTAAAATGATCAACATGGCGAATAACGCAGGTAGATTGTTCCACAGAAACATGGGTTTGAACGAATACGAAAATAACATAGATGCATATATGAACAGAAGCCAGGGATTCATCTTCTCTTGCCGTTCTGCGAATAACATCGCCATCGGAGCACACAAGATCGATAACTTGTAGTCATGACTCACAGAAGGTAGAAGCATTGTCCCGATAGTACAGGCAAGCAGGAAAGAAGGATTGAACGGATTGGTCCGGTATCGCCAAAACATAACTCCAATCAGAGTGATAACTCCAAGGAATAATATAATCTGCCAACTATCTTTGTTAAAGGTTGGATCATAGTATTTTTGTACAAACACGAGAAATGATTGTATCGAATGATTTCCCCACCAACTGTTTGGATCAGACATTTGTGATTGAATGGAATGCATGAATTCGTAGAAAGTTGTGATTCCTAAGGCAAACAAAAGTGCGATGTTGGCGACTGAGAGCAAAATGAGTCGCTTTATGTTGCTTTTGAGATCTGTCTCTTTGATAAACATGAGGATAAACAACATCGGGTAAACTTTTAGCTGAACTGCGAGAGTAAAAAGTACGTACGATAATCCACGATATCGAGGCAACTTGTGGAATATCCAAAGCCCAGAAAGACATAGTGTCATTGCGATTACATTGAACTGACCACGCTCGATCTCAAATTGCAGTCCATACGAAAACAGTCCTGTGGAAAGAATTACGAATGCCGGCATAAAGGCTCTGAACTGAATGAAAGGAAGGTAGAACGTTATAAATGCAAAGCAACAGAGAGTAAAAATAGTCACTATGATATACGCGAAACTACTATCAACAAGCAGTAGCGGAGTAAACAGTGCGGTCGCAAGAGGTGGATAGAGATTATTGCCGACGTATGCGGACTTGCCATGGATCCATGAGCTGCTATAGGCAAGCATTTGAGATAAATCCGCACCAATAGTCGGCATAGTATAAATGTACCGGTAGAACATCATTGTTTGACCGGAGAAAAATACCGGAACAATGAAGAACCAGCCATAGAGAATCAGGCAACCGACCATTAAATAGATATGAAATCGTTTCATAGATGCTCCATCAATAAGTTGAGCAAACAAGGAAGAACATCATCGTGAGCGAAATCATCATTATCAACAGAAGTTTTCCATGTCGCGGTTTTTGAAAATCATGAGTACAAATATTTTTCCTTCTCACGCTCATGTTCTTTGTGAATATATGAAGAGTATGGTAGTATATCGAGATAGGCGGTAAGTTCGTTATTTCAGAATCTCCCGAATTGAATAAGTCTCTTCGTTGCGTTCATGGCGTGAGATCATCTCACCGAGCAAACCGAGGGATACAAATTGAACGCCAATAATAATAAAGAGAAACCCAACCATGAAGAGCGGACGATTGCTGAGCGATGTGAGACCCATAAGCCATTCAATAGACAGATAGCCATCGATTGCAGCGCCAATTATGAACGAGACAAGTCCCCATACACCAAACAGATGAAGCGGACGGCGAATGTATTTTGCAGTAAAAAGAATCGTCAGCAAATCAAGAAAGCCGCGATAAAATTTTCCAACGGTATATTTTGAGTAGCCGTACTTTCGTGGATGATGTTGAACAACCTTCTCTCCGACACGAAAACCGGCTTGATGCACCAAAATAGGAATGTAGCGATAGAGGTCGCCGTAAATTTTCAATTCCTTGACAACCTCGTTTCGGTATACTTTTAAACCACAATTCAAATCATGGATACGCAATCCGGTCAACCTACTTGTAATAGCGTTAGCGATGCGTGATGGCAATGTGAAGATGGCGGAATCGTGTCTCTTTTTCTTCCATCCCGATACAAGATCGTACGAATCACCCAATGCTTCGATGAGCAAGGGGATCTCTTGGGGATCATCTTGCAAATCGGCGTCCATCGTAATGACAAAGTCACCCTCTGCTTCTTTGAATCCTGCCGAAAGCGCTGCCGACTTACCAAAATTTCGCCGAAAGCGAATCACTCTTATAGTATCCGGATGCTCAGCGTGTAATATCGCTAACACTTTAAACGATGTATCTGTGCTTCCATCATCAACAAAGATGACTTCGTAGCGCTTGTTTATCCGTCGCATCGTTTCTCTGATATGCGAAAATAACTCGCGCAATGATTCTTCTTCATTCAAAAGGGGAATGACAATGGAGACATACGGAACTTGCGATTTGCCGGGCTTTTCTGTTTTGAGCTTTGCCATCAGTGCATTCGCTGGTATTTGTGAATTATTTCACAAATAAAGTAACGGAAAAACGAGCAAGATGCAAGAAAAGGACGATCAAGCCCATCGTTCAATTATTGAACTCAAATAACAATCTTAGTATGGTTGTCCGGTTATCTACCGGTATGCGGAATAGAACGCTGCTCGAGTTCAACTCGCTCCGCATCTGGTGTGGAAACTATCACAAACACCTCTTCCAGCTTAACAAAGTCCACACTGGGTGTCATGGTGATGGATTTGAAAAGCGAGCCTGCTTGTTCGCGGACATCACTCACAATTCCGATGCGAATATTCGATGGGAAAGTGTTGCCATATTCGGAGGTAGTTATCAAATCGCCAATTTTGATATCTCGCATCTTTGGTATGTTCTTGAGAGCAAAGGTTTTCCCATCCCATGCAATAATTCCATCCACTCGGCTGCGCTGGACTTTGGCGCTTACACGGAAGTCTGTATTGATGAGAATATTCACGATGGAATAATGCTTCGTGACCGATGTAACAATACCGACCAATCCACCGCTGCTCACTACCGGCATGCGCTCCTGAATGCCGTCTGCGAGACCAACATCAAGTGTCAGTGTGTTGCGGAGAAGAGAAAGATTTTTGTTGACGACACGGCCCGCTGTGAATGTATATGGTAATTGGCTTTTCAGTTCCAACAACCGGCGAAGCCGAAGATTTTCGAGCTTTGCTTCACGAAGCCGCTGTGCTTCATCTGCGAGTTCTACATTGATATGGCGAAGAAGTTCGTTCTCAGATTTAAGTCCGAAGTACGTAGGGATGAAACTCAGTTTTTCCTGCATCACTCCGAATACTACTGTTGAAATTGTGCGAATCTGTTTTATTTGCGGATTGTCGTTCAATGCCATAAGGAGAATAGAAAGCACAACCAATCCAGTGAGAATGGCGTACTCTCGGAATTCATAAAGAATTTCGTAGAAGCGTTGAAGCATTTTCTAATTTCAGATTTCGAATTGCCAATTGCGAAATGAAGAATGCAGAATGCGGAATGCGGAATAAATTCAATTCTCTAATCTCCTATCTCGAATTACTTACTGATGTCACGCAGAGGGATCAATCATGAAACAAATACTAAATTCGAATAATCAAAATATAAAACTTTAATATCTTGTTCATCCCATAAATTTTGAACATTTAGATTTTGATATTGTTTGTGATTTTGGATTTAGTGCTTAGGATTTTCTATCCATGTGCCGCGCACATTTGATATTGATAATTCGTCATTTAGTACCGCTTTCCCTTCAAGAGCACCTTGGAGTACTTTTCCATATTCTCCATTACCTTGCCGGTGCCGCGCACAACAGCCAGCAATGGTTCTTCGGCAACGTGGACGGGAAGATTGGTCTCAAGACGAAGTCGTTCGTCAAGACCTTTGAGTAAGGCACCGCCGCCGGTGAGCATAATGCCGCGGTCGAGAATGTCGGCGGAGAGTTCTGGCGGAGTGCGTTCCAAGGTGATCTTCACACCTTCTACAATTTGTGCAATCGGTTCGTTGAGTGCTTCACGGATTTCAACGGAACTTACTTCCGTTGTTTTCGGTATGCCGTTGACAAGATCGCGGCCTTTTACTTGGATGGTGATTTCTTCTTTGAGAGGCATTGCTGAACCAACTTCACACTTAATAGCCTCCGCGGTTCGCTCACCAATCAAAATGTTGTGGTTCCGTTTGAAGAATTGGATGATCGACTCGTTCATCTCATCGCCAGCAACGCGCCGCGATTCTTCATTGACAATACCGGACAAAGCAATGACAGCAATTTCTGTTGTGCCGCCACCAATATCGACGACCATATTACCGACCGGCGCATCGACATCTAAACCGACACCAATGGCAGCTGCCATGGGTTCGGCAAGCAAGTGTACTTCTTTCGCTCCGGCATGCTCGGCAGAATCGCGCACGGCACGCTTTTCCACTTCCGTGATGCCGGATGGTACCGACACGATGATGCGCCTGCTCGGCACCCAGCCTGCACTGATCTTTTTGATAAACTCACGCAGCATACCTTCAGCGATTTCAAAATCCGCTATCACACCGTCTTTCATCGGACGGATTGTACGGATATCTTTGTGTGTACGACCAAGCATTTCACGCGCCTCATTGCCGATAGCAATAATGCGCTTCGTGTTTCGATCGAACGCGACGATGGAAGGTTCATTCAGGATGATTCCTTTGCCCTTCATCCAGATGACAGTGTTTGCCGTGCCAAGATCAATGGCAAGGTCAGCAGAAAATAATGAAAAGAGTCCCATGAGAATTTATTTCTTTATTTGATTGATGACCATGAATCGAGTATTATTTTTACTAAACTATTTGCTGAGGATGTTTTTTTTCTCGGATCAACAACTTTGATTCTGCCGCCTTCTTTCGATTCACGATTGAATGAAAAGCAGGCATCAAATCCACCATTATTTATCGTACGTCTCTTTACCGAAGGATTTTCTTCTGTACCCAATTCATCACGTGCATCTAAGGTCACCGTCAGACAAAGCAAACCCTTAGACATTAACTTACGACTTGCACCTTCATCAGCACGAATTCTTTCTGCGTAACTCGCCTTTGGAAATAAAGCACCAAAAATCTTTACTGTTCCAGATTTCGTTATTCCCTGCAGAAAGATGTCAACGTCCTTCTCTCTCATTTCATCTGCTGAGAGACCGAGAGAATTGATAAAATTGTTGAATGATTCACCTTTAAGTCGGATTGCTCGAACACCTGATTTTTCTAAAGCAGGAATGTTGTTTAGATATTCAATCAAATATGTCTCAAAGGCATCACCACTTGCACGTCGATACGATTGACCGGGTTCTTCCTGGTTTGGGAAAGACATTCTTAGATTCTCAGTATAGATTTTCTTTATGCATGTCCATAGTTCTGTTCCGTTAACATCTGGAAATCTCTCGAGGCTATATTGAAACACAACTTGAAGCGCCCATTGCTTGATGCTTTCCATTTCTGTTGCCTCGAGCAATAGTAGAAGTAGTTGTTTTATCTTGTCAAGTTCCTGATCGTTCATTGAGTCTTACTTTCGAGTGAAAATTAGAATATCTTCTTTGTTTATTGCTCCTCCATAACCATGGTTATCTTCTCGGCGTAACTTAGGGAGCCTTTTGGATGGAAGAGTTCTCTGTAGATGCTTAAAAAGTTTGACTCCGAGACTATCCATTAACTCAACCGTCACTTTTCCATTTTCAATTATGGTTTGCTTGAGAACCCTATTGCCAATAACGATGATGACATACTCGCGAGTTACACGCGCCATTTGAGCAAGACCTTGATAATACTCTCTATAAAAATTAAGCCAATTATCGTCCTTGTCTTTTTTGTCGATGGCTTTCGCTGCTCGCTCAAGAGTTGTTGAAGGGAGTTCGATAGTCGCCGAAGAGGAACCTAGAGTTTTCTTTCTAGACATAATAACTTCTTCTCGTGAGAACCCAAGCCAGTACAACATATACTTTGAGAATTGAAGATAGGAAACACCGTTGCGCTCATCTCCGTAAGGTGGAGAGCAGATGATTGAATGAAATTCCTCATTTTTGAATGGGAGATTCTGAACAAGAGATTCTATCACTTTGGGATGTGCCGACTTTGGAAGATTAGGGATACGGTCAATAGCAAGCTTGCCCCTTGATGCAAACGAATCCAACGCTTTAGGATGAAACCGCCTAAGATCGTCTGGTTCCATTCTCCGAAGACGGACTTCATTCCGATATGTAAGCATGACATCTCTTACACTTCCAGAAAACGCAATCTTTAGTACATCAAGAACATCGGAAGAGAAGCGATGCGTAAGCTCACATTCTTTGATTACTCTGATGATTGACGTAAGTTCGGCAACGGTTGATGGCAAAAACCAATAATCAAGGTTATAATTTTCTGGAAAAGAAAGCGATCCGTCCAGATTCCTTATTGAAGCAATATGGACGTAATGAATCGCTTCAGACAATTCTGCTCTATCAACATACGTTGACTTTACTTTGGCAATTAAGAGGGCGAGTGGATTAATATCTGAACCGATTGCCATTCGATGGTTGCGCACACACTCAGTAAGCACAGCTCCACCACCACAGAAAGGATCAAGAACTTTTTCGCCTCTTGGAACATATGTTGTGATTAGTATGTCTGCCAATTGAGGTACCATGGCGGCAACGTATGTATGAATTGCGTGCGTCCCGTATTGTGTATCCACACCCTTGAAGTCAAGGTTCTCGCTTATTTGGTACATTGCAAGCTGCTGGGCTACTCGTTGTGCATTCACAATAATCTTTTGCTTTGGCAAAGTCGACTTTGTAGAACGCTTTGTTTTCTCTTTAAGCGCTAACCTTGGTTTTTTATACACAACTTTTCCCATGCGATTCCCTAATGTCTAAAATGTCTAATGCCGGTGAACACCATCGCCACACCGTGTTCGTCTGCTGCTTTGATAACTTCTTCATCGCGCACAGAACCACCGGGTTGAATAACTGCAGTTGCACCTGCTTTTATCGCTTCCAACAATCCATCTGCAAATGGGAAGAACGCATCGGATGAGACTGCACAGCCGTGTAAATCAAATCCAGCGTCTGCAGCTTTCATTGCCGCGATCTTGGATGAATCGACACGCGACATTTGTCCTGCACCGATACCGAGTGTTCGATCACGCAAGGTGTATACGATAGCGTTCGATTTCACGTGCTTTGCTATGCGCCACGCAAACAACAGCGCCTGCATTTCTTCGTCCGACGGCTGACGTTTAGTAACAACCTTCAAATCAGTTGGATGAATCCGGTGCTGATCCCGTTCCTGCACCAACATACCGCCAACGACCGCACGGATATCCAACTCCCGCATTTTGCGAAGATTGGATGTTTGCTTCATTAATCGGCGATCTTTCTTCTTTGTTAGAAACTCCAAGACTCCTCGCTCATACTCCGGAGCAATAACGACTTCGGTGAAAATTTCATTGATAGCTTCTGCGGTTGTACGATCCAGCGGACGATTTACACAAATAATTCCGCCAAATGCCGACTTGGTATCGGTCGCCAATGCTTTCTTGTAAGCTTCAACAAGAACTGCACCGGTCGCAACACCACAAGGATTATTATGTTTTACGATGACGACGGTTGGCTCGTCAAACTCAGCGCAGAGGAGTGCTGCCGCGTTGATATCTAAGATATTATTATACGAAAGCTCTTTACCGTGTAGTTTCTGAAAATGTTCGCTAAATTTTCCATAGAGCGCAGCCGATTGGTGAGGATTTTCACCATACCGCATCGGTTGTTCCTTTATCAACGACAAGGTGATGGAATCTGGCAGTGTGTTCTGCGGCGTCAGTCCAGCAAGATACGATGCAATGACTGAATCGTAATGAGCGGTGTGCTGGAATGCTCGGCATGCAAGCTGGAAACGTGTTTGCACGGTGAGCGCACCGTCGTTCTCGCGCATTTCTTCCAATACGACGCCGTACAAATCGGGATTGACGACTACAGCAGTGTGTTTAAAATTCTTTGACGACGAACGCACCATCGCTGGTCCACCGATATCGATTTGCTCAATGGCTTCATCGAGCTTCACATTTTCAACAGCAATGGTTTGCTCGAACGGATATAAGTTCACGACCACGAGATCGATCGGTTCAATATTATGTTTCTGCAATTGCTCACGATGCGATGGATTATCGAGCACCGCAAGAATGCCGCCATGAATGATCGGGTGCAAAGTCTTCACGCGGCCATCAAGAATCTCCGGGAAACCGGTCACCTCTGAAACCGATTTCACATCGATGCCTGCGTTTTTCAACACAGTAAATGTTCCGCCGGTGGAAATGATCTCGACGCCGAATTCTTTCAATACTTTTGCAAATTCGACGATTCCTTTTTTATCCGAAACACTTATCAACGCACGCCGAATTTTCAGCAACGGGTTGATGTCCGATGAAGTTGGTTTTGAAAAAGGATCCAGAATTATAACGTTATCCAAGCTTTTCTTCCTTCAATTTTTATTTTTCCTTCAGCAAAGGCTTTTAATGCTAAAGGATAAATTTCATGTTCAATTTTTAGTACTTTTGCAGCAAGCAAATCCGGAGTGTCACCCTGAATGATTTCGACAGTTTTTTGCATCACAATCGGACCGCGATCATATTCTTCGTCTACAATATGAACCGTAGCACCGGAAACTTTCATACCGCTCGCAATGACTGCTTCGTGTACAATGTGACCGTACATTCCCGCTCCGCCAAACAACGGCAGCAGCGCAGGATGAATATTCACAATGCGATTACGGTATCGCCGTACCACCTGCAATGGAATTTTCTTCAAATATCCTGCGAGCACAAGAAGCTCTGCTCTTTGCTGAGATAACACATTAAGCATCGCTTCTGCAAGCGCTTCCTCCGACGGAAACATTTTCTGCGAGAGATGACTTGTTTGAATTCTGCGAGTGCGTGCAATATCTAGTGCACCTGCATCGGACCTGTTGCTGATAAGTACGATGATGCGCGCCGGTAAAAGACCGGCATCGATTGCGCTGAGAATTGCTTGAAAGTTAGAGCCGCGCCCGGAGACGAAGACCGCGATGTTCATTCCACTTTTGCCAGAGTAAGCACCTCACGATGACGTCGAAATGTAGTGAGAAGTTGAAGGAGAATCAACGAAAAGCGTGAGAAAACAGAGAGTAATTTAACCGATAAATATTTGGGAGGGAGGAACAAACGGATAAACCCCTCTTCCTTCCTGAACAGAACTGGTGTCGCCGGCAACGAACATATTTTTCCCTTGGTACTCAATCACAGAATCTGTGTACGTATGATGATCCAGCCATGCAATATCAAGTCCAACTTGCGGAAAAACAGGATGTTCGATCTTTGCTGCTACGGTGTCCGGTGAAACAGGTAATTGTTCGAACGATTTTGCGATGAAACGAGTCAGGAAAGAATTACAAGTTGTGGTAATGAATGAACCGTGAGATGTAAAAAGCAAGCAAACAGCAGTCGACGTTTTTGCAATTCATTAATGAAGGCTAGAAAAATCGAAATTCGATTGCATTCATCCAGATTTTGTCAGAAGGACTAAATTTTACATTATAATGAAGAAAACCAAAAAAAGTTGAGAACCCTCCGATGATATAGTTTGACGACATCCCGGCAATAGTGTAGCGGGCAACACCGAGGTTCAGACCGATATATTCGCCATACTCAACGAGCGGCAGATGTGCTAAGAATTGTCCGGAGAAACCCCAATGGTTTGTTCCGACCTTACTCGTATACAGTTGTGTAGATACAATCATTTCAATTGAACCGGCAAATCTCTCCGGTTGTGTTACTTGAAGAAAATGCCAGGGTGGATCCTGCTTATTCATCCCAAATGAATACAACACCGGCGCTGCTTCCCATTCAAAAGCAAAATTTGTCTGTCGCAGAAAACTTGTCCATGAATAACTTGGAAGCGCCTGCAGTATAAGCCATGTACTGGAAATTCCATTCTGATATTTCTGTTCCTGAGATACGGCTGATTGCCAGAAGGCAAGAATCAGAATCGCGACAAGAAATAACGGACGATTATGTGGAGGTGTTCGTTTTGAAATCATTTTAAAGAAATGTAGGAAAAATCATTCACTGAACAAAATGTTCGATCCAATAGGCAACAGTGAATGAATTCAAAAAATTCAGAAGGCAGCCTGAACATGAGCCGTTGCTTTACTGCCACAAACTTTGATCGCTCTTTCGAAGAAATGAACTGAGAGACTAATGGAAAATTATGGGGACAGAAGAAAGCAAGACGAATGGAAATATGCCTGTCTATTTTAAGAGTTTATATTTATACGCGTATTTGATAACATCGGCGCTGGACTTTGCATGAAGTTTCGTCATAATCCTCTTGCGGTAAGAATTCACCGTGTTCGACGTAATTTTAAACTCTCCAGCGATTTCTTTTGAACTTTTTCCATCTGCCATCCTTTGCAGGATTTCAAACTCACGGTCAGATAACTTATCGTGTTTTGGCCGATTGATCGATTCATCAACGAGGTCGGGAATTTCTTGCTGTACTTCAGGACTGAAATATCTCAGACCTTGCGAAACCGCGCGGACAGCTTTCAGAAATTCTTCAGCCGGTTCGGACTTCGTCATATATCCGGTCGCTCCTGCCTGCAACACCCGGCGTGCATATTGTGAAACAGGAACCATACTCAGAACGAGGATAGGAAGACTCGGTTGAGAAGTCCTGACCGATGCGAGCACTTCTAACCCGCTTTTTCCCGGAAGGTTGATGTCGAGTATCATGAGATCAAATTTACCATTTTCTATTTGCTCCATGGCGGCTTCGTACGTTCCGGCTCGGACAATTTTTGAAGTGGAAAAGTTGTCCGTAAGTATCCGGATAACCCCTTCGCGCGTGAATTCGTGATCATCGACCACAAGCACTCTCATAACAAACCATTCTTCATCAGTGATGGATGTTTGTTCTGTACCGGAGTATCCAAGACGACTTGCGTTCCCTTCCCTGGACTTCCGTTAATCACTGCATTTCCTCCTATCATTCTGGCGCGTTCTCGAATACTTAAAAGACCTAAAGACTCCGGATGATCCAGCAAAGCTTTCTCAAAGCCTTTCCCGTTATCAATGATTTCGACATGCAATAGGTCATTACGAATCTGCATATTTACTTCGACAGATGTGGCTTGCGCATGACGTACAATATTCGTCAACGACTCCTGGACGATCCGATAGACTCCCGTCGTTACAGTTTCGTCTATGGAAGGAAGTTCCGATAGCTTTCGAAATCGTGCATCGATGCCGGTTCGTTTCTTAAATTCGACGGTTTGCCATTCGACGGCTACCGCTAAACCAAGGCTGTCCAAAATTTTTGGGCGAAGTTCGGCAGAGATGCGCTGTACGACCTTCGTCGTCGAGTCAACCAAATCCCGCATCGCTTGGAAACGCTGCACTACTTCACCCTGTGCAGAAGTATGTTGCTCCAGCCAAAGAAGATCAAATTTGATGCTTGTAAGCGTTCCGCCAAGTTCGTCATGCAGTTCACGGGCAATCCGTTTTTGTTCTTCTTCCCGCGCCGATTGGAGTTTTTCTGAAAAGAGCTGCATTTGGCGAATTCGTTCGCGCTGAGCGGCTTCAACCTTACGATGGTTCCGAACCATTATCAGCACAAAAAAAGAGAACAATCCCAGCACTACAATAGTGACGCTAAAGACTGCCGTAAGTATTACTGTTGAGTCTGAGGACATAGAAATCCTATCGTAAGTAAAATGTTAAAAAGAATTTTGAGGCTCCAATTGATAGAAACAGCAAGCAACATATCTTTTGAAGAATAGTGAACAAGAATTCCCAGTAACGCGTAAAACGTTAATGTGCCTGCATAATATATAACAAATGAAAGAAGAACCCAGAATCGTTGATGACTGACTAATGGTTGCAACCTATTCCCGATGACAACAAATAACGTGTATCCTGCGCTGAGCGCAAGTATAACTTGTGAAACACTCGCGGTGAGAGAATACAATCCATTGAGAGGTTCAAAGGTAACCTTTGCAATGATCCAAAACAGTATGTAGAGCAACAACAGCACCTGAAACAACCTCTTCATCCGATGCGACTCTTGCCAGACAGAAATGATAGATATGATAAACAAATATTCTACAAGATAATACGTATGCACAAGTCCCACTTGAAGTTGATGCCCCCTAACGAACCACATAAGAAAAATATCTGCCGCAAACGCGGCTGTAAGATAATAAAACAAAATTTTCATCCCCCGGTCTATAGATCCCAACCTGTAGATTCCAGCAAGGATCGGCAATACTGGACTGAAGAGCGAAACATATGCAAATATTGGATAGCGATTCATTTGCGGAAGCTGTGTCTGTTGTGAATTGCATAGCCACAAATAGAACAAGCATTATCAACCTCCCCCTGTTCCCTCGTCTTTACTCACCATCCGATTTGAGAGACGATGAAACAGGTCCAATCCTTCTCCAGCCATGATGAATGACTGAATGTGTGAATGATCAACTGATGTTACGCACGACAGAAACAGCGCCTAACAAAATAAAGTTGTTATGCCCGAATGTCCGACTCGATTCAATGAATCGAGTCGAGATCTCGTTCTGTGAAACAGAACGGACTTTAGTCGGGCATCCATTTTTCTGGATTCCCGCTAGCTGAAAGCCTGATACTGTATCACGCTTCGCGTGATTCGATCTTACGCCTCCGGCTGGGAATGACAGTTGTTCTTTTCCTCGGTGCAGAACTTCAGTCATCAATTCTTCTGTGAAACGATATTCTATCTGCACAATGGTGGAACTGCATGCTGTGCACTTCCACCGGATAATAAAATCGTGTTAAGATAACAAATGAATCATCTTTTTGCAATATGTGTGTGTTAATCGTTACACCAAGGAGGACATTGGGATGTTGGCCCAGCTAAAACATCTGATACAATGTCTTTTCCATTTTTATCAACTCCAACAAAGATTACACCAGGTTTTCCATTTGCATGCTTGCCATAATACATTCGTACTCCGACACATCCGGGCTGCGCAAGGATTTTATCAACAATATCATTTCCAAAGTATTGAGCAATGACTGCGTCGGATATAGCAATACGTTCATAGGTTTTTAGTAATCCTTTTGCATCCTGGAACGAAATGCTTTGGTTTTTATAACCGGCGAAATTTACTTGCTCTGCTCTGACAGATTGATTCATTGAAGGATAGATGAAGAGTGCGATCGCGAATATTGAAAGGATCGAAACGGTGACAATAATTTTCTTTATAGACATTTGAATTCTCCTTTGGAAGTAAAAATCTCAAATTATTCATTGAACACATGAAGAAACAAATTAAAGGAATGTTCAAACCACTTGGGCGGAGAGCGATTTTTTCGCGATTCGATAATCTTAGACATTCGGGGCTCCTTCAATGCAACCAAAGAACCGACATTCACAGAAAATATGTGCCAGCTAAAGGATCTGCATAGATCGATCAACCTATACAGGTCGCAATTTTTCGAAGAAAGCAAATACACTTGTTGTTATTTGCACATGGAAGTTACTTCATTATAAATTATTTGTCTGTCGTATTTTAACAATTAGGCTGTAACGATTTCGTTACATAAGCTGTAACGAAATCGTTACATACCCTATCGTATTTTACTCGGGAAATGAGGCCAAAGGAGGTAAATGGAAAGCCATTGCATGCACTCAACATATGGAACACCTTTCACATAGTGATGGCTACGCATCGGGCATTGAGCATATATGTATAAGCATTTCCACTGTCTTATGCAAGTGGTGCAATCCGGGTATCTCCCTATCGTAAGGCAGGGCAGAGTGGTAAAGAAAACATACGGCGAGTAGAAAGAAAAGAGATATTCGAGCAATTCGTCAAAAAAACCTTAGTAAAAAAACAGAAAAACACCTTTTCGAAACCATACAAATATTTTTTTGATTCATTGACATTCACTTCCTTGCTTTGTATTTTTCCCACGCAAAGAAATTCTTTATGAAACTCCATCTATTCATGGATCAATATGACAGCACTTGCCAATTCTCTTGTTTTCATTACAGGCGCCAGCAGCGGCATTGGACGCTCCTGTGCGTATAAATTTGCCGAAGCAGGCGCCAAGCTCGTTCTTGTCGCCCGCCGCAAAGAACGGCTGGAAAAACTTGCAGCAGAATTCAAGAAGCAATTTAAAACAGATTCATATGTCCATGCGCTTGATGTACGAGACCAGCATGCCGTAACAAGATTCGCTCAGAAACTCCCCATAGAATGGCAGGATATTGACATTCTCATCAACAACGCCGGACTGAGCCGCGGTCTCCAAAAACTGCACGAAGGACAATTTGAAGACTGGGAGGAAATGATCGACACAAATGTAAAGGGATTATTGTACGTCAGTCGCACTGTACTGCCGGGTATGGTGGAACGAAGAAAGGGTACCATTATTAACATCGGCTCCATTGCCGGTCACGACGTTTATCCGGGTGGAAATGTCTATTGCGCTACCAAACATGCCGTCGATGCACTCACCAAAGGAATGCGTATGGACCTTGTCGATACGCCAATCCGCGTTTGTACGATTGATCCTGGCTTAGTCGAAACAGAATTCAGCGAGGTACGTTTCCATGGCGACAGGGAACGCGCGAAAAAAACATATCAGAATATGACTCCGTTAACACCCGAGGATATTGCCGACGCTGTTTTCTACGCCGCCACAAGACCGGCACATGTGCAAATTGCAGAGTTGATCATAATGCCGACCGCACAAGCATCGACAACACTCGTGCATCGGACTCTTCCATCATAGCTGAACACATCGAACATTTGTCTTTCCTTTTTCGATCCTGAGGAATCCTCTATTCAGGATGTTACAATCCTTCTGAAAACCTTCTTTCAGAAAGATTCTTACTTAATTTTTCTCGTTTTCATAACAAAAACCGTGTAACGATAAATTGGCAACGTACTTGTATTAATACGACATGAAGATGCTTTGTCTTTACATTAATATCTCTTATATATTTTGTGATTGAAAAAGTTCGTTCTTATAATAACGCGATGAGGCTTGATACTGCCGTGTGTTGGTATAGAGAATGAAGGTCGGAAATAAACAAACGTCCTTGATCCCGCGCGCCAACACAGGTAATGAGACTCAGGGAGGGATAGTCTCACCAAGGATTTGGGTTCCCATCAAGGACGTTCTATTTATAGTGTACTAAAACGATTCTGTAGGTGCAAGAGATTTTAGGTAGTGTCTTAATTTGAATGAAGTTGGACTTGTTCCAGTAAATAAATAACGTTGAAGGGAGTGAGAGCATGGAAAACAGCTATGAAGAGAAAGTTGAGATTGCGAAGAAGACCGTAGCAAGCTTGGAAGAATTACAACATAGAGTAAACGGACTCAAAGAGCATCTGTTGAAAATCCAGGCTCTTCCCCTTTGCAAGTGGATGAATATTGGCAATGGTTCTTTGAGAAGATAGGCGACCTTCAAGCGCTTATTTGCATCAAGGAGAGTCTTTAACGACTTCTTTCCGGAGAGAGTGAGATTCTCCCGAGTGTTGGTATATAGAATGGGGTCGGAATATAATAGCAAACGTCCTCGATCCCGCGCGCCAACACAGGTAATGAGACTCAGGGAGGGATAGTCTCACTAAGGATTTGGGTTCCCATCAAGGACGTTCTATTTATAGTGTACTAAAACGATTCTGTAGGTGCAAGTGCTTTTAGGTAGTGTTTTCATTTGGATTAGATTGAATGTTCCAGCAAATAGATAACTTAGAAAGGAGTGAGAGTATGGAAAACAACCAAGAGAAGAAATCCGAGATTGCGAAGAAGACCGTAGCAAGCTTGGAAGAATTACAACAGAGAGTAGATAGGCTCAAAGCGCATCTGTTGAAAATCCAGACTCTTCCCCCTTGCGAATGGATGAATATTGGCAAAATGTGACGGACATTATTTGTCCAGCATACAGGTTAGGCTCTTGAGTCGAAGATATTCTTCATCGTATTTACATGAACATCTCTTATATATTTTGTGGTTGAAAAAGTTCGTTCTTTATATATAATGCGATGATGCTCGATACTGCCGTGTGTTGGTATATAGAATGAAAGTCGGAATATAGCAAACGTCCTCGATCCCGCGCGCCAACACAGGTAATGAGACTCAGGGAGGGATAGTCTCACTAAGGATTTGGGTTCCCATCGAGGGCGTTCTATTTCTATTTTAGTGTACTAAAACGATTCTGTAGGTGCAAGCGATTTTAAGATGATTCCAAAAATTTGTGATGATACACACAATAGGGGTGAAAAAGCAAGGAAAAATATATTATTTCAACACTTGGTACAAACCCCTCATCGCACCGTTCGGGGAATGGCAGAAAAGAGCTCTGTGCCAATACAGGAAAAGAAAATATGGTTTTTGAACAAACATATACCAAGCAATACACAACCTTTTTACGCGCGTACTATCAAACCAGAGCATTGATATGCAGGATCAATCTAAACGATAACTCAATTGATCAAGAAAGGAGATTCCGTTATGTCCGTCGATAACATTCTCCACGAAGCTTCTGCAGTATTACATGCTGCATTGAGGTATTCATCAAAATTTTCAGAGACTGATAAGATCGATCATCAAATTTATCGCATGCGCGTACTTATTACACAGGTTGCCGCACATAGTTATACAACATTGGGGGATTATACAAACGTCTCAGCGGAATTGCGAGAACTCCAGGACATAAAAGACGTCGTACTGAGAGCAGCAGAACAACGGTTTGGCAGTACAAGCACGATGCTCGGTGAATTCCGTTATCCGCAAAAACAAACGCCGTCTTCATAAGAAGACCGGCACTCAACAATTCACAGACATACATGTGCATTGCCATGTTCTATGAGGTGCTCTTCATAGCAGCAGGCATGATCGTCTTAAGGGATCTCCCCTCACTCGTACGTTTCTGACACTTCCACGTATCAGGGAAAAAAATCGAACTGTTTGCGCTCTTTCATACAACCGGATGCACAGGTATCATGCTCTGATGACCAACGTCAACGCATGATCACAGATAGGCCGCATGGAGGAAGCTGTCGACATAATGACGGATCCGCGGTTTCATAATTCGACGATTCCGTGTCCATAAAGAAATGGGCTCTTTCTCCCGAAGAAGGTATTAAAAAAATTTCGGCGGAGGGAATTTGTACAACGACCTCGGTTTCTGCGTCCAAAAGAACATAAAACACAAATGAAAATAAAAGCATTGCTGATCTCGTTCTAATCTATCTGTGCAAACAAGAAGACTACTGACGATGGCTCTTCCCAATGATATTCGAAAAACTGTATTCAAATCTGTTTTCTTAATCATCCGACGGGCAAGTCTGCCAGCCATGAACAATTTCATCCCCATGACTGTAACAGAGCTGAAACTGAAAGAATCGTCCCCTTCCGATTGGAAAACATTTTGGGCTGAAGTTCTTACCGGTCAAATTCGACGGGACTGCAGAAACGATTTGAAAATTTTCATCAACGGTTTCAACTACCACTGGTTCGACAACGATTCGAAAACCATGAAAGATCTTGTCGAATATATCTACGAGAACCAATTGCCTGTGGAGGAACGGGAAAATCCGCACACCAATCAATGGAAAGGAATGTTCTTTCTGCTGCAGAAACATTATACCATAAGGTAACTCTAACGATCAAACAGAATAAATGGAGAATACACAATGAGTATAAATACACTTGCACTCGATGCCGTCGCCAATAGCAGCGCAGTGAGGCAACCGCCCTCGAAAGACGATGTCCTTGGCGGGTTTAAGTAAATATATTCCCACGGAATCCGTGACGCTGTACGTAGCGGTAATTTCATCGTTACCGGCTCTTAAAGATACCGGAATCTCCCCTGCTGCTACATTCTGGTTTTTTGTCTGCTTCACTCCGGTACTGATGCTTCTCCTTTTCATGCGTCAGTTAGCTCTCGTCGGAAAAGATTGGAAAATTTCCGTCACACACAATGGCCCTGGTGGAAAATTATTGCATCAACGGCGGCCGTTTGGGCACTTGCAGTACCTGGCAACCCGTTTAGCTTCGCTGACTCTGCCATGAGCGGAGTGATTACAGGGTTTGCAGCATTGTTCATTTCAACGTTTCTCAATATCTTAGCACCCTTTTTCGAAAAAGCGACACCAAGCGCGTCATAAAAATATCAGGATTCAGTACTTATCGTTGACAGTGCCATCGAAACTTACTCATCCGCTCGACGAGTCCGTCGCAGGCTGGCGACCGTCTTGTTGGGCAGATGTCCTTGCGGAAAGAATGGATTGTTCGGGGAATAATAACCTCTCTGACCCTCGACATAGGACCACGTCGGGGGTCTGCTATATTAAACAACGAAATAAGGGAATCATCCAAATGCAGACACATTAAAAGACCTTTATCGTCGCTTTCTTTGATTGCGCAAAGGAACCCCTCTGTCCCGAAGAATCATCATTCTTCGGGACACCTCCCCTACAAAAAAGGGGAGGACATGACAGAAAGAAACGCATGTCCGTCTCGACGATGTCGAGACGAGATCTCGACTGCCGGTCAGCAGTCGGACGAAATCGAAACATGTAATCTCAAGGTTGAACTAAGACTTCGAATGCGAAGAGCTGTTTGTTAGAGATAGAGTCTATGCCAGATTTAGATTTGCCTCATCTAGTCCTGTTTCACTTCTATCGATTTCGCGGCTGGCGGAAAGACTCCGCATAATGATGAAAAAGCCATGAAGGGGATTTGACAAACACAATAAGGTTTCGTACGTTGCAATGTGTTGTCTCCCCGACAACACAAAATAGCCTCCCTAACCCCCGGCGTCTGGTAGTACGTCGGGGGTTTTTATCTTTGCAGGAGAACAAGACATATAGTCAATACAAATTAATTTATTTATTGCCAAGTAGTTTCGCACTCATTCTGCCTTTCATACTTTCTGTTGTTTACCATAAAATCAATATCAGCCGAAGGCGGTTCAAGATAATCTTTAAAAGGGATAAGACACTACAAATTGATAGGCAAAACAGCGCCTGTTGCGCATAAAAATGTTGAACAGAATTATCAGTACTAAAACAATAAAGACACAAGCTATCGCTTGTGTTACAGAAGGATATCTGCATATCATTTGGAATCCCGCGTGACTTTAAAAGAGTCGCAAGTTCTGTTGAAAAAACTATGGCAGAATATACAGCTATTACTCAGAGGTTTTTCGAATAGATGAGAAGATTGGATCGTTTCGTCCAACCGGCATGGTTGTAGAATTGTATAGCGTCTTCGTTATCGCTGTAGAGAAACAGATGGCATTTCACAATACGTTTTCGGCTGAGTTTTTCAAGGGAATGCGCCATAAGTTCTTTGCCGATTCCTTGCTTCCTGAACGCATGATCAACTGCTAGATGATATATATATCCCCGACGGCCATCGTGACCGCAAAGAACCGTACCGATGATCCGTTTCTCAATCTCACATACAAAACTCAATCCTGGATTTCGTTCAAGAAACTGGTTGATATTTCTTTTTGAATCCGCATCACTCAATCCGATCCCCGGAGTATTTTTCCAAAGAGTGATCATCTGTTCATAATCACCGACAATCATTTCCCGAATACAAGTCTTATCCATAGTACTTTTCTGTTGATTAATAACTTTCTTCCGTGATCTCTACTTTTCCGCGAAATACATAATGGATAAAAATGGAATAGGCAATCACAATCGGAACGCCGATGAGTGCAATCACAAGCATCGTTTGTAATGTCAACGGACTTGAGGAAGCATTGTAGATTGTGAGACTGTAGTGGAGATCGATGGAGGATGGAACAAGCCGGGGGTACAAACTCAATGCCATTTGACCGAGCATCATTGCTATTGCCAGTGATGAGATAAAGAATGCGCGGTTGAATTTCCCGGCATTTAAAAGAACCGGCAAGTACACGATAGCGCTTAAAAGTACAATCATAAAAATATAGAAGAATGGACTGCTCATTGATTTCTCAAACAAGAATGGCGACGCAAGCCAAGTCCACACCGTTATGATGACATAGAGTATCACATAACCCATCCAAAGATGCGACGCCCATTGTTGGCAGCGGTCGCGCAGCTCGCCGTCTGATTTTGTTGCAAGATAGATTGAACCATGCATCGTAAAAAGGACAAGGCTCAGCAGCCCAACACCGATGGAATAAGGATTCAGCAGACCGAGAAATGTTCCGAGAAAATTGCCGCTCGCATCTATCGGAACACCGCGGAGAATATTCCCCATTGCGACACCGAAGAAAACTGCCGGCAGAAGACTTCCGAAGCCAAATGCGAAATCCCAAGCCTGCCGCCAGAGCGGTGATTCCACTTTATTGCGGAATTCAAACGATACAGCTCGAAAGATAAGTGCTGTGAGCAGCAGCATCAGAGCAATATAAAATCCACTAAACACTGTTGCGTACACGATCGGAAACGCCGCAAACAATGCGCCGCCGCCAGTGATCAGCCAGACTTCGTTTCCATCCCATACCGGACCAATGGCATTGAAATAAATACGCCGCTCCTTCTCATCGCGTCCGAAAAGCGACAGAATGCCGACACCAAAATCAAAACCATCAAGAATTGCATAACCGATAATCAATACAGCAATAAGCCAAAACCAAATTGAATTCAGATCCATAATTCTTGTCTCCTATGCCTTTGCCGATTGCGGCCCATGGTTTACTTCCCGCACTAAGATATAAATGTACAAAATACCGAGCAACAAGTAGACAAGACCGAAGAGAATGATCGAGAACAGAATTTCTTCGGCCGTGACAGACGCAGAATGCGCGTCAGATGTCCTGAGCAAACCGTAGACAATCCACGGTTGACGACCAACTTCGGCGGTGATCCATCCAAGCTGACAAGCGGCAAGCGGCAGCGGAATGGACCAGATAAAGAGTTTCAGGAGCCATGTGGTTTCAAACAATTTTTTTCTGCGCAGCTGGATGTATGCGTACAGAGTCACACCGATGAAGTATAATCCCAACACCACCATATTGTGGAAAGAAACAAATGTGAGCCAGAGCGGTGGAATGTTCTCCGCCGGAAATTCATTGATGCCTTTGATCTGTGCATTGACATCACCGAAGGTCATCCAGCTGAGAAGTCCCGATAATTCTATTTTTGCTTTCAACTCTGGCGGTTTGACAACCGGGATAGCAAAGAAAACAAGCGGCGCTCCGGATTGTGTTGTATAAAGTCCTTCAATGGCAGCAAATTTCTCCGGTTGTGTACGTGCAACTTGTCTTGCATGCTCATGACCGAACGGCATCAACTCAAGCAATGACGTTATCAGTCCGAAAATGACCGCAATTTTCATTGCTCGTTTTGCAAGTTCGACTTCTTTCTCTTTGAGAATGAGATATGCGGCAATTCCAGCTACAAAGAACGCTCCTGCGATCAACGCCGCATCCATTGTGTGAAGATAACGGATCACCGTCGATGGATTAAAGACAGCATCATAAAAACTCGTGAGTTCTGCCCTGCCATTTCTAAGAACATATCCGGCGGGAGTCTGCTGCCACGAATTTGCGACAATAATCCAAAACGCCGAGATTGTTGCACCGACCGCAACCATCAATATGGAAAACCAATGAACTGCTTTGGAGACTTTATTCCTGCCAAATAGGTACAGTCCGAGAAAACCAGATTCGAGGAAGAATGCAAAGACGCCTTCAGCGGCGAGTGGTGCACCAAAAATATCGCCGACAAATTTTGCGTATACTGCCCAGTTCGTTCCGAATTGAAACTCCATCACAATGCCGGTCGCCACGCCGACTGCAAATGTTAATGCGAGAAGCTTTCCGAAAAACTTACCCATGCGCACATATAGTTCATCGTTCTTACGCCAGCCGAGTCCTTCCATAATAACCAGCAGCCAGGCAAGCCCGATGGAAATCGGAGGAAAGAGAAAATGAAATCCGATGGTGAGTGCAAACTGCAGGCGTGCAAGGAAAAGGGCATCCATAAAAAAGATCTCCAAATTCGTTGAAGGTGTTTATGAAAGCGATCAAAAGTTACTTGTTCGGCAACATCTGGCATTCTGCCTGAAATTACAACTACGAATTATAGGGCTGATGACACCTGCACAAATTTTGAACCCTTCGCTCCGCATACGGGGCATTCCTCAGGCGGTTTTTCGAACTCGATATATCCGCAAACCGGACAGAGATAAAATTCAGTAACGGATAAATCTTTCCCTTGCTGCGCTGCTTCCAGCGCCAGCTTGTACAGCTTGGCATGTACTTGTTCTGCATCCACGGCATATTTGAACATTCGCTTCGCTTTATGGTTATCCGCTTCTGCCTGTTTGAGCATCGGTGGATACATTTCGGTAAATTCGTACGTCTCACCGCCGATTGCAGCTTTCAAGTTCTCTGCAGTAGAGCCGACACCATCGAGGGACTGCAAATGTCCGCCTGCATGAATGCGTTCTGCCTGTGCCGTTGTCCGGAACAGACGAGCGATATTTTTCAATCCTTCTCGTTCCGCTTTTTCCGCAAACGCTATATATTTTTGAAATGCCTGACTTTCACCGGCAAACGCTTCTTTTAGATTTTCTTGTGTTGTTGACATAGATCTTTCCCTTCGATTAAAAAATTTGAATTATGAATGCACTTCTCTTTTGATCGTAAAATAAGAGATAGTTCTTCCATTCGCAATGAAAGGAGGGAAACGCGAATGGAAATTAAAATAATTATCGATTGAGAGAAATGATTTTAAAAGCGGCAGCAGCAGCTCCTACTCCATTGTCAATGTTTACGACTGTGACTCCTGGAGCGCAGCTTGTGAGCATGGCAAAGAGAGCCGTGAATCCGGAAAGCGCTGTGCCATATCCTGTACTGGTCGGGATAGCAATCAATGGCTGGGGATACAATCCGGCGACAACACTGGGAAGTGCGCCTTCCATTCCTGCGGCAACAATCAAAACACTGCAACGCTTGAGCTGATCATCTTTTGCGAACAGACGATGGATGCCCGCCACGCCGACATCATACACGCGTTCCATAGAAACTCCAAGACTTTCTAGTATCAAAGCGGCTTCTTCACAAACAGCAATGTCAGTTGTCCCAGCTGAGACAAGGCCGACTTTTGCCGTGCTCATTGCTTTCAGAGGTTTGCCAATACGGAAACAATGTGATTCTTGCACGATGTGAACACTCGGAAATGCTTTCTTCAACTTTGGAAAGAATTCCATCGGACATCGTGTGCCAAGTACGAGCTTTTGCTTTGCATAAAGCTTTTTTGCAATGAGAACGATTTGTTCAACCGACTTGTTCTCGCAGTAGATCAGTTCGGGAATTAATGTGCGTTGTTGCCGTTCATGATCTTCAATAAAATAATCATGGACACCGTGCAATTTGGATTTCATTCTTTCGCTATTCCTTTATTCAACTTTCCCGATTGGAATCCCTCTTCATCGATAATAACTTCCGCGTACCCCAACTGCTTCAAATGGGATTCGACTTCACCATTCATTTGTTTCAATTTTTCTACCGCCCAAGCGTCTACTTCAATCTTTGCTGTGGTCTGAAAATGGCGGACACGCACATTGGTAAATCCTTTTCCACGAATAAATTTCTCTGCGAGAGCAATTTGCTCCAAAGACTTTCGGTCAATGTGTGTTCCGTATGGAATTCGGGATGAAAGGCATGGTGCAGCAGGTTTGTCGGCATTCGGTAAACCATAGAACTTTGCTGCTGCACGAACATCTTGTTTCGTCAACGATGCTTCGATAAGCGGGGAACAGACGCTGGATTCTTTTGCTGCTGTTCGTCCCGGCCTGTAATCGCCGATATCATCGAGGTTGGCACCATCTAAAATGAATGGAATTTTCTCTTCTTCTGCGAGCACTTTCAACCGTGCATATAATTCCTGTTTACAGAAATAACAACGGTTCACCGGATTAGCTGCATACTGTTCGATTTCAAGTTCGTTATACGTAATTTCGCGATAGTTGAATCCATGATCTCGGGCTATGCGTCTTGCCAATTCCACATCTTCTTGCGTAATGGTTTCTGTTTTTGCTAGAATAATCAGCGCATTCGTTCCGAGCACCTGATGCGCAACAAATGCCACGAGCGTGGAATCGACACCGCCGGAATATCCGACGATGACACGTCCATACTTGCGTATGATTTCTTCCAATTGTTGCAGCTTTTTTGTCATGCGTTCCAAATTCTCTTTCTCAATTTCCTTACAGCCGTTTACTTGATGTTTATAACATAAAGAAGAAAGAGTTGGTTTCAAAATCAAGCCGAACGAAATGCATTCATGATTTTCAACTGAGACGTACGGGTCACAGGCAGAACCGAGAATATAGCACAGATAATAATACCATAGGGGATGGTTTGACCGGATAGAACCACTCTGTTATAAATAGTATTACAAATAAAGTACTTGACTTACATTTGATAATTATGTAAGTTATAATAAAAAGGAGACACACAATGGATACATCGGTAGTAACAGTAAAAGGACAAATCGTCGTTCCTGCAAAGATCCGGCGAAAGTTTGGAATCAAAAAGGGGACAAAAATCGCATTTGTCGAGCAAAATGGCAAACTCATGATTCAACCGCTTGATAAAAATTACTTTGAGAGTTTAGCCGGAATTCTTGGCACTGACGGCGATATGCTCAAAGGATTGATGGAAGATAAGAAAAAGGAGCGCGAACTATGAAGACAACAGTCCTTGATAGTTACGCGGTGATCACTTATCTCCAGCAACAAGAAGGATACGAAGAGGTTGCTGCTGTCTTTGAAGAGTGCGTAACCAAAGACCGAGAAACATTTATGTGCATTGTGAACTGGGGTGAGGTGATTTACCAAGCGCTTCGCAAAGGCGGAGAAACTCGCGCAAAGTTAGCGGAAGATTCCATAAGGGCTTTACCGATCCAACTCGTAGAAGTCAATAAGGAGCTCACGCTTCAAGCTGCTCATTTCAAAGCATTCAACAGAATGTCTTTTGCAGATTGCTATGCGGCTGCGCTTGCTATGAAACGAAAGTGTGAATTGTTGACAGGAGACAAGGAATTCAAACAAGTGGAAGATAAAATTAAAGTGCGGTGGATAAAGAGTAAATAAATTAGGGAGGGTAATATGGATAATAAGGAATTGTGCATTAATCTATCGAAAGCGGAAACAGAAAAAGAGGTTGTAGATTTATTAAACCAAGCGGGACATTGGAATGATACCAAAGCTTGGTGTTTTTATGGTGGCTACGAAGGCAATTATTCTGATATCGGCAATCAGCAAACAAAACCAGAATGTGCTCTGGTAGAAAAACTTATTAACAGTGTCGACGCTTCATTAATGAGGGAATGTTGGAAGAATGGTATTCAACCAGACTCCCAGTTTGCACCAAATTCTATTTCAGAGGCGGTAGAAAAGTTTTTCCATATCCTTAAAGGAAACTTAGTCAATATAGATGCAACAACGAGAACAAAACTTGCTGAGAATATTTGTATGGTTGCGACTGGTTCAAAATCGAGGCCATGTTATTCAATAGTTGATCGCGGTGAAGGCCAAACGCCCAATGACATGCCGTCCACCTTCCTTTCATTGCCAGATAAGTCCAATAGTAACAAGTTAAAGATATCTTTTGTTCAGGGCAAATTTAATATGGGAGGGACAGGTGCGCTTCGTTTCTCTAGTGAGATGCATAATCTCCAATTAATCATCACACGTAAAGATCCATTGATTGCTCAGAAAATTAAAAATGATCCGACGATAGGGAAATGGGGATTTACAATTGTTAGAAGAGAAAATCCTGGTCAACGAAGGAAGAATTCTTCATATACATATTTAGCTCCGAAAGGAAAAATTTTGAACTTTGATAGTAGTTCGCTCCCATTGCTTCCTGGTAAGTACCCAAATGCATATGGTAGGGATTTAGAGTGGGGTAGTTTTATCAAGCTTTATGAATATAGGGTGACGGGTGGACTCAAAGCCCCATTACATTTGGACTTCTACAATCGATTGTCTTTGCTTATTCCAAATCTAGCTTTGCCAATAAGGCTTTATGAAAGAAGAGAGGGCTATTCCGCGCATAGTTACGAGGCAACTCTGTCGGGATTAAGCGTAAGATTAGAAGAGGATAAGAGAGAAAACCTTGAACCGAATTTTCCCAATTCGGCGACAATTATAGCAAGTGGTCAAAAAATGTCGATATCAATCTATGCGTTTAAAAAAGGTGCCGATGAAAAATATCGTAAGGACGAAGGAATTGTTTTCCTAATGAATGGACAAACACAAGGTCGTTTGACAACTGATTTCTTTACGAGACAATCTGTGGGATTGCATTATATTGCAAATTCATTATTGGTGTTGATAGATTGCAGCAATTTCGATGGTCGTGCCCGAGAAGACCTTTTTATGAACAATAGAGAACAACTCAGTGACGGCGAATTTAGACGAGAAATTGAAGTTCAATTAGAAGAATTATTGAAACACCATCAAGGATTACGGGAATTAAAAGATCGAAGACGGAGAGAAGAAATTCAAACAAAGCTAGAGGATTCTAAACCACTCGCAGATGTCCTCAAGGATATAATTAAGAAATCTCCGGCTTTGGCGTCATTGTTCACTCTTGGCAATAAAATTCCTAATCCATTTTCTGTTTTAACAACAAAAGGAATCGGTGCATTTATAGGAAAAAAACATCCGACATTTTTTACATTAATGAATGACAATGGACATACATATCAAAAACATTGTCCCATCAATAGAAGATTTCGTGTCCAATTTAAAACAGATGTTGAAAACGAATATTTTGTGCGGGATAATTCACCTGGTGACTTTTCTTTTGAAATGAATGGAATCAAAACGAACAATTATCTTATAAATCTTTGGAATGGCACAGCAAATTTAACAGCTCATTTACCTGATAACGTAAAAGTTGACGAATTGATTAATTGCAGAGCAATCATAAATGATGAGTCATTAATAAAACCTTTTATTAATGAATTTTCTGTTTTGGTTGAGAAGAAAATTAAATCCCAGCAGAGCAAGAATGGCGGAGAACGCAAGAAGAGTCCTGGAGACAATGAGGGCAAAACAGAAGTACAGTCATCATTAGCATTGCCACAAGTGAAGGAAGTAAGACGAGAAAACTGGGAACAACATAAGTTTGATAAATTTAGTTCGATTGAAGTAAAGGGGGTTGGTACTGATGAAGGCTATGATTTCTTTGTAAACGTGGATAATATATATTTGTTGAGTGAAATTAAACTTCAAAAGAGCATGGATCCAAAATTACTTGAAGGACAATACAAATATGGGATAGTATTAATAGCGCTTGGTCTTCTCAAGGAATATCAAAACATAGAGAAAGGAGAAAACGGAAAAGAGGATTCCTCCAACAATGAAATTAATAAGTACGATGTTATTCAAAAAACCTGTCGCGCATTATCACCGATCCTCCTACCAATGATAAGTTTCCTTGGTGAGCTCGAATTAGAAGAGGCGGTTTGAAGAATGAAAATATCCCGCAGATTTCGAAAATCTGCGGGATGGAAAAAGATGGATGTTTGCATCTGAATAAAAATTTTAGACCCTTCGTTCGATTCTCTGCTTCCCCGTTTGAATTTATAAACATCCAATTGGTCATTAACATCATGCAGATCTCAATGCGTCTACAATTTTCAGGCGGGCTGCACGTGCAGCGGGCAGGAAGCCGCCGGCAAATCCCATAAAGAGTGAAAAGGACAACGACAACCCAATAATTGCAGGTGAAAGCGCAAAGGAGAATTCAAGCTCTGCAAACGAGCCGTAATTCAATGTCGAAAGAGAAAAGAACTGAAGGAACGATGCAAGGAACAATCCTACAATTCCACCGATAAGGGCAATGGCTAATGATTCGGTTAAAAATGCCGAAAGTATGCTCCGCCTCCGAAAACCAAGAGCGCGCATTGTGCCGACCTCTACCGTGCGGTTTGCAACAGCCGCATACATTGTAATCATCGCACCAATCGTTGCGCCGAAGGAAAATACCACCGTGATGAAAATACCGAGAATATGGATAAACAAAGCCATGACCTCCGATTGTTCCGCAAAAAACTTTTGCTCCGGTTTCGGTTCAAATTGCTGTAAACGCGGTTCATTGCTAAATGCCGCTGAAAATGCGTTGAAAGCATCCGGTCGGTCTAACTTAAAAGTCACAGTCGAATATCCTCCCTGTCTTTTAAACGCACCTTGCAATTGATCGCCATCCCCCCACATCTCAGAATCGAAGCCGCTTTTTCCAGCTTCGAACCGGCCCACGATTGTCCATGAATCTCCGCCAAATATAACTGTATTGCCCACTGCAGCCCCGAAGAAATTTTTAGCAATGGAGGATCCGACAATTACTTCACGTGCGCCAGGTTGGAAATTGCGTCCTTCGATGATATGTACCTGAGGCCGAAGAATAAATGCTTCCTGTGCAACACCGCGAACAGTTACATTGCTCAATCCTCCCGATTTTTTATTCAGGTTTATGATCACCACCGTTTCACCTGAAGCCAACGGTTTTCCATCTTTCGACTTGGCTATGTGCGGAAGTGTTAAAACTGTGTTGAGATCGTCGCGCAGTACAATGCTGGAAATTTCTCCATTTGCAGATTTACGTGCAATGATGACATTGTCCGGCTCGCCGGTAGCAACAAGTGTTTTTTGAATGCCATACGCCATCATGAGTACAGCTGAAAAGACAAATACTACAAGAGCAATGCCTGCAACCGTGATCAAAGTTGTCAATCGTCGTGATTTGAAACTTCTAAAAATATATTTAAATGGAATTTTCATGTCTATGATTCCTTATCCAATAAACCTCAAACCATCCACGATTCGTGTGCGCAGCGCCCGTTGAATAGGAAAGATCGAAGCAGCTAAACCTACAACGAGTGCAGCCGTTGCAGCAAGAATCAGAGTGAAAGGAGTAATAAAAAAGTACGGAAAAAATCCTTTGGGCATAAGCGCTTCAATTCCGGAAACCATAGGATATGTCACAAGTAATCCGGCTCCCGCCCCAAGAGCCGAGATAAATAATGACTCGCCAAGAATTAAACCGAAAAGATGTCCTCCGGAAAAACCGAGAGTTTTAAATACGGCATATTCGCGGGTTCTCTCGCGAGCAGACATAATCATGGTGTTTCCCAGCACGAGCATGATAATGCCGATAATGATATAAGCGACAAAATTCATCGCTGTCAACAGCGAGTTAAATCCCGAAATAAAATTTTGTGTAAACGCTCGTTCAGTTTCTGTCTTTGTCGCGTTTGAAGAATTTTTAAACAGACCATCGATTTGCTCCGAGATTGCTGCTGCTTGCGATGGATCTTTGATTTTAACAATGTACCACCCTACCTGTCCGGCACGACTAGGCATGTCTTGTTTCATTCGTTCATCTATATAACTCCAGTGGAAAAACATCTGGGTCGCATCGGTTACTTTATCACGTGGTTTATAAATTCCCCTCACGACAAACTCCCATTTCCCAGGATAAATATCTCCGTCCATCGGAATAATATCACCAACTTTAAAACCATATTGTTTGGCAATTTCTGAGCCAACAATACAGGAATTTCGTTCACGTTTGAACTGTTCAAACTCCTTCGCATCAACAAGGCATTCAGGGTAAACATCAAAAATTGTTTCAGCATCGACGCCCATCCGAGCAAAGAAATTCCTTTTTTCTTTATATGTACCGCCGAACCAATTTGCAAACGAAACCGTTTGAACGCCTGGAATTCTTGCGATCTGATCACGATATGAATATGGAAGGGGAAAAATAAAAGATACCGCTTGCCGTGTAATTAAACGGTTTGCTGCAGTGGCATCCAAACCGGCATAATACATATCCACAACAGTCCTCAGCACACAGAATGCCATCACGGCGATTGCCATACCGAGGATGGTAAGAAGTGTCCGTAGCTTGTGACGCAGTGCATTCTTAAAAATAAGTTTGAAGATTCTCATGGCACTCTCCTAGGATAATTCGCCCTTGTCGAGGTGATGCACAATGCTTGCCTTCTCGACTGCGCGCGGATCATGCGTTACCATTACAATTGTTTTCTTGAATTCTTTATTTAATCGATCCAATAAGGTCATAATTTCTTCAGCTGATTTTTTGTCCAGGTCACCAGTGGGTTCATCTGCCACAAGAAGAGTTGGGTCGGTAACAATTGCACGCGCGATTGCCACTCGCTGTTCTTGTCCGCCGGAAAGCTGTCTGGGATAGTGATGAATACGATCACCAAGGCCAACGACATCCAGTGAAAGTTCAACATGTTTCTTCCGTTCTGCTTTGGAAAGCGATGTGAGTAATAACGGAAGCTCGACGTTCTCGAATGCAGTGAGAACAGGCAGGAGATTGTAGAATTGAAATACAAAGCCGATGTTGTGCGAACGCCACTTCGCCAATGCAGATTCGTTCAGTTTTGTAATATCCGTTCCAGCCACGAGAACATTTCCTTTGCTGGGCCGGTCTATGCCGGCAATAAGATTGAGCAATGTTGTTTTACCGGAACCGGAGGGACCCATAAGGCCGAGAAACTCCCCCTCGTGAACATCGATGGAAATGTCGTTGAGAACGGGAATTTCAAAACTATCCCGCCAATAGGATTTGGAAACGTTTTGAACTTGGATGATCGTGTTGGACATAGTGTAATCCTTCATTATTCGTCAGTAATCAGTTTTCAGAAATCAGTTGTGGGTTGCTCGATGTCTGTTCTTTACAACACTTTCACTTTTGTTCCATCAGTGATCGAGGCATCTACTTTATCAATCACTTTTTCTCCGGAAGTGAGACCGTCTGTGATTTCAACAAGCATGCCCATCGTGCGACCGACAGAAACTGTAACAGATGATGCTTTATTATCTATCACGCGAAATGCAATTTTCTTGCCGGCGCGTTCGACGATTGCGGAGGCTGGAATAGTAAGACGCGGTTTTTCGGTGGATGCGGCTGCATCGGATGCTTTTGTCAAATATAACACCTTTGCCCCCATTTCCGGTAACACACGATTGTCGTACGATTTGAAGGCGACTTTTACCATTACCGTTGCTTTTGCACGGTCGGCTGTCGGAACAATTTTTGCCACATATCCTTGATAACGAATTTCAGGATATGCGTCGAGCGTAATCTCGCAAGGTTGATCAGGCTTGACGTTTTCAATATTGGATTCAGATACATCGGCTTCTACTTGCAGCGATGTCATATCGGCAATCGTGACAACAGCCGATTTCGAACCGACACTTGCTGCCATAGGGACAACCATTTCTCCAATATCTGCGTTCTTAGTCAAAACGGTTCCATCAAAAGGTGCTCGAATGAAAGTGTATTCCAAAGCAACCTCTGCACCATCAACCATGGCTTTTGCCATTTCAATATTAGCAACGACGCGCAACTGGCGAGCTTCAGCCGCATCATAGTCTGCTTGAGTTGCTAATCCTTTTTCTAATAAGTCCTTCTGACGTTTGAGTGATTGTTGTGCATCTTTCAGATCAGCTTCGTTTATCCTGAGATTAGCCTTCGCCTGTTCCAATGAGGCACGTACGTCGGTATCTTCGAGTCGTGCAATAATTTGATTGTTCTTAACTCGGTCTCCTTCCACCACTCCGAGATACACAAGCCTTCCGGTTCCCTTTGAAGCAACTGCAGCTTTTCGTTGTGCAACGACGTATCCGCTTGCAGTGAGCACCGCATTTGATTGCGATGGGGATGTCCAGGAGACTGTCGTTAATGTTACTTCGATTGCAGGCGTAAATAATGACTGATAAAGAAAGAATCCAGCGATCCCGAGAACAAGAATACTGACAGCGATACCAATATATGTACCTGTTTTTTTGGCGGGACCATCCTGATGTTCCTGATTTCTACTAATTCGTAATGCCGAAAGGTCAATGTGTTTGTTTTCCATAAATTTCAAATGTGATTTAGGTATTTATAAATCAGGTGTCCTTTAAAACGAAAACCAGAACTAAAAAGTTGCAAAATAAGCCATGGAACATGAGCAGCAAACTATTTGAACATACAGCAGAATATTTAAAAAGATATGGATAATTCGGCAAACAAGGGGAGTGCATCGGCAAATGGAGGTGAACTCTGAAAATATTGTAAAAAGAAATAATAAGAATCTTCCTGTGTTGCATTTTCTTCGATCTTGAATTACTATAATAGAGTAATTTCCAGTAAGGGCAAAAGGAGGCTGTATCAAGAAAAAAAAGGCACTAAAACGTCTATAATGCAAATTAGCAATGATTGTCTTTTACCGAAATCTTCATTGCTTTTTTTTATCCAGAGAGACAATTGAGATTCCTTAATCATCTATAATACCAAAATGACGGCAAACATGAAAATTCTATGTGTCGCAGTGTTATCCTTATTTATACTTCCATAGTGTTTCGGTCAAACATTCACTATCTCAGGGAAAGTCAAGGATGTAGCAATAGGAGAAGCCCTTGCTGCAGTGAGCATACGAATCGTTGGAACACCGCGCGGAATTGCCGTCAATGAATTTGCGGCAAATCAGCGGGTAATGTTCTCACTCGAACAGAATATTCACAGTATTCTATTCTTTTGGCTCAATATTCCGTTCCTGTATAAAAACAATATTGAGATTATCACATCGGTAAATTGTGCACGTGCATAGGCATCGTCATCGGCCCCGATTATTTATAACCACCCGACAACTGGTCGGTATTCCGAATCAGGCAATGGCATCGGTCGAATACTTGGGTTATTACGATTAGAGGTTGATCGACAACCATCTCAAACGCTGAGAAATGTCTATAATAGACCTCGCAATTATTAACTAATAACAATTTGTAAAATGGGCTTGATTACATTAATTATTTATGTTATTATACATTATAACGTAATTAAATAACGTTTCTCTCATAAAGAAGGAAAGGAGTCAATGGTATGGCAACGGCAAAAGATTTCTTTGAGTTTGCGAAGAAGAATAATACGGAAATGTTGGATCTTAAGTTTGTAGATCTATTAGGAAGCTGGCAACATTGCAGCTTTCCGATTGATGTGATTGACGAAGGTACATTTGAAGAGGGATTGGGATTTGACGGTTCATCAATCAGAGGCTGGCAGGGAATTCATATGTCGGATATGCTAGCCCTTCCTGATCCTAACACATTTTGTCTGGATCCTTTTTTTGCTAAACCAACTGTAAGCATCATCGCAGATATTATCGATCCGGTATCAAAACAGAAATACACTCGGGATCCGCGCTATATAGCACAAAAGGCAGAAGAATATTTAAGGCAAACGAAAATAGCCGATACTTGCTATATTGGACCAGAACCTGAATTCTTTATTTTTGATGAAGTCCGTTATGAACAAAATCAACATCGTGGTGTGTACGAAATAGATTCCCAGGAAGGTGCTTGGAATACTGCCCGATTTGAAGAACCAAATCTAGGTTATAAACCTAGTTTCAAGGGCGGCTATTTTCCCGTCAGCCCAACTGATACCTTCCACGATCTTCGCGGCGAGATGGTTTATGAAATGCGTAAAATCGGCATCATCGTAGAGGCTCATCACCATGAAGTTGCTACTGCTGGTCAAAGCGAAATTGACATGAAATTTACTAACCTGTTGAAAATGGCAGATCAACTTATGTGGTATAAATACATATGTAAAAATGTGGCAAAGAAAAATAATAAGACTGTGACTTTTATGCCCAAACCGATCTTTCAGGATAATGGAAGCGGGATGCACACTCACTTCTCTTTTTGGAAAGAAGGCAAACCTTTGTTCGCGGGAGACGGTTATGCCGGCCTCAGTCCAATGGCCCTTAATGCTATCGGAGGCGTTTTGAAGCATGCACCAGCCATTCTGGCTTTTGCTGCACCGACAACGAATTCGTACCGCCGGCTTGTCCCGGGTTTTGAAGCGCCGGTTAATCTGGCATATTCAGCCAGAAACCGTTCAGCATCATGCAGAATCCCAATGTATTCTCCAAGTCCGAAAGCAAAACGTGTGGAATTCCGCTGCCCAGATCCAAGTTGCAACGGATATTTGACCTTTTCGGCTATAATGATGGCTGCTGTGGATGGAATCCAAAACAAGATTGATCCAGGTAAGCCGTTGGATAGGGATATCTATGAAATGACACGGGAAGAACTGAAGTCCACTCCAAAGACACCGGGCTCGCTGGAAGAAGCTATTGTTGCATTGGAAAAAGACAATGCTTTCTTAACCAAAGGTAATGTTTTTACCCAGGATCTTATCGAAGCTTGGATTACTTGGAAACGAGAGAAAGAATTGGATGAAATGCATCTCCGGCCGCATCCGTATGAATTTCATCTGTATTATGACAATTAGTATTCTTAGTTGACCTCCTAGATTTCTAAAGAAGTCGATGGCCATAGTTATTCATCTTATGGCCATTGGCTTTTTTTGCACTCTTCTAACAAGAATCATCAGATATAATAGCTATTGAAGCGTGGAACCATTTCATTTCCACCGCATAAGTTAATATTTGAGTCGTTCTAGATTGACTTTTGGAGATATGCGAGTAAATTTATATTATCTTATACATGAGTAAATAATATTCATTTAAAGGAGAATCATATACATGGAAACAGAATCATTGGTGGTACAAGAATCATTGGAAAACACTTTCGGCAGTAACGTCTTTAGCGATGCAGCAACGAGAACCCGGCTGCCAAAAAATATCTATAAAATGTTGAGAAAGACCATCGATGAGGGGTTGCCGCTTGACCCAGCGGTCGCTGATGTCGTCGCAAATGCAATGAAAGACTGGGCAATCGAAAAAGGCGCAACCCATTTTACACACTGGTTTCAGCCCATGACCGGAATTACTGCTGAAAAGCATGATTCCTTTATTTCTCCGACCGCTGACGGGCGCATCATAATGGAGTTTTCCGGTAAAGAATTGATCAAAGGCGAACCGGATGCTTCTTCCTTCCCGTCTGGCGGGCTACGGGCAACATTTGAAGCGCGCGGATATACAGCGTGGGATTGTACTTCTCCGGCGTTCATTAAGGACAACACTCTGTGTATTCCTACAGCGTTTTGCTCGTACACCGGCGAAGCGCTTGACAAAAAGACCCCTCTTCTCCGTTCGATGGAAGCTCTTTCAAAACAGGCAGTTCGTATTCTCCGGTTGCTGGGAAATACAAAAGTGACCCGTGTTACAACGACGGTTGGACCGGAGCAGGAATATTTTATTATTGATAAAAAATTATATGTAAAACGGTTAGACCTTATGCTTACCGGACGTACACTCTTCGGTGCGAAACCGCCAAAGGGACAGGAATTAGAAGATCATTACTTCGGTAACTTAAAAGATAGTATCGCAGAATTCATGGCCGAGCTAGATCGGGAGCTTTGGAAACTCGGCGTTCTAGCAAAAACAAAACACAACGAAGTTGCACCGGCACAGCATGAACTTGCTCCGATCTATTCCACTACAAACATTGCAACCGACCATAATCAATTAGTTATGGAAACCATGAAAAAGGTTGCGAATCGTCTCGATCTAGTCTGCTTGTTGCACGAGAAACCGTTCGCCGGTGTGAACGGCTCAGGTAAGCACAACAATTGGTCGATGAGCACCAACGATGGACAGAACTTACTTGAACCGGGAAAAACGCCTCATGATAATGAACAGTTTCTGCTGTTCCTTGCTGCAATTATTCAAGCGGTGGACGAATATGCAGATATTTTGCGTGTTGCCGCTGCGAATCCGGGCAACGATCATCGGTTAGGCGCCAATGAAGCGCCTCCCGCCATCGTTTCAATCTTCCTTGGCGAACAGTTGACCGATATATTAGAGCAGATTGAAAATGGCGGGGCCAAATCATCCAAAGATGGCGGTGAACTGAAACTCGGAGTTATCACGCTGCCGGCATTACCGAAAGATTCCACGGATCGAAATCGGACTTCACCCTTTGCATTCACCGGCAATAAATTCGAATTTCGTATGGTAGGATCTTCAGCATCCATCGCGGAACCGAATACTGCTATGAATACAATCGTTGCTGAAATCTTGTCGCGTATCGCGAGTCGTTTAGAGAAAGCAAAAGATGTTGACACCGAAGCGCAGAACATCGTAACTGAAATTGTGAAGAAGCACAAGCGGATTATTTTCAACGGGAATAATTACTCCGAGGACTGGTTAAAGGAAGCAGAAAAACGTGGACTGCCCAATATTAGATCCACCGTTGCTGCTATTCCCACATTGATCAGCGAAAAGACTGTTAAGGTGTATGAGAAGCATGGCGTCTTGAGTAAAGCGGAAATGCATTCACGGTATGAAATATTCCTTGAAGCATATATCAAGACGATCAATATCGAAGCATTGACCATGCTAGACATGGCAAAACGTCAAATTTTGCCGGCTTCTCTTAAATATGCCGGAAAGGTTGCGGCTACTTTGTCCTCGTTGAAAACCGTAGCCGCTAAATCAAGCATTGCGGATAAATTACTGGCAGAACTGACATCAACGATCGATTCCTTCGGCAAAAATATCGAAGCGCTTGAAGCAACATTGGCCGTTAATGGTCACAGAAATGACGTTTTCAAGCATGCAGAATACTATCGCGATGTGGTCTTTACGGCAATGAGAAAACTACGAGTCGATGGTGACAAATTGGAAACGATGGTCGATGCAAATATCTGGCCTCTGCCGACCTATGCCGATCTGTTGTTTAGAATCTAAGGAGTTCTCGTTCCCTTTCGATGAACACAAAAAACCCCGTATTCAAAATTCGAGTGCGGGGTTTTATTTCATCATCTGCAAACAGTCATACAAATAGTTTCTGTCCAAGCTCGCACTCAGCACATCGCCCCTCCAAACAATAATACTTGTAGAGTTGAATCGCCGCCTGTTGATGACTCACATGTTTTTGGGGATGTCGCCCTTTCAGTAATTGTTTCTCCATGAACCGAGTGATTGAATTATCTTCAGTGGCTGGAAGAGATAGGTACACATGGAGGGCGCATTCGCGAACGGTTATATCTTTGAAGATGCGTGCGTACAAGAGCGTTACCGGGAGTACGGCATTAATAATGATCTCGCGAATACGCATGGTTCCGAGCGCTGTAACATTCTTGAGCGCCGCTTCATCGAAATTATAATGATGTTTCCAGAAATCGTTTGTCTCTATACTGAACAGTCGGATGAGTTCGCGTTCCTTTTCTCCCTCCGAGCTACTGGTCTTTATTGTTTGGATGATGTGTCGAAAGAGATCATCGAAGAAAAACTTGTTGATGAGTGCACACGCAGCAGCCATTCGGAGAGTTGGAAAGTTCGATGGTCGGGTCGGGAAGAATTGCCAGTCTGCAAGGTGAAGGATCTCAGAGTGAAATGAGGGTCGCAGCACTTTCCACTCACGCGCAAGTCGTCGCACATAATCGCGTGATTCCTTCTCTTTGAGAGAATTGAGTTTGGGAATCAATCCCGCCGCTCCAAAGAGCAACGCCTGAATTCTATCCCCTCCACTCCCCGCTCCCAAATCTCCAATCATTTTCAATGTGACGCTTTGTGCCAGACGGACAAAGGGTTCACGATTCTTACTATACCCGAGTCCCTCCATGACTCCTTCGTAGAGTACTTGTTCCCAAAGTTCTTTTTGTGAGAAATCTTTCTGCGTTAACTCGGGGAGCGGCGGCGGAATTTCATCGTGTTCACCTTCCAACGGCGGCTCGCCATACGGTCGCTGCCGTTCTCGCACCGTCATTCGCTTTTCATGAGCAAGCTGCTTCAATCGCTCTTCAAATCGACGGAGCTTTAGTTCAAGCCGCTCCACTGCGAGCTTTGTGAGCCAGCAATCAATCAGTTCGCTTGAGAGTACATCATTTTTGTCAAAACAGCGAAGAGTTCCTGTTTTTTTTACCCGTTCATCAAGAATAGCTTTTTGCCAAATGCTGTGAATGGATTCGGAAAGAAAATTCCCTAGAACAAGGACCGGGATTTCCCGTCCGCTTTTTACAAGTGTAGGCGGAAATTTATAGCCGGCTTCGAGAACAACATGGAGAACGACTTTGTTATAACGCGGATCCTCTTGATGCTGATGCTGGAACCAATCGAATGTCGTACGGTGAATTTCGATGTCACCCGCATAGGTGATGTTTCCCACTCTCACTTTTGCATTGAGAAAATCCGGGCCGCCGTCGGAGTTAAGTTGACCGACATGTAAAACTGTCAGGGCTCTTCCATCTGCAGTTGCCAACTTATTCTTTAAATATTGCTTGTTCCAGATATGACGAAGAAACCGCTCATGAATATTCCATGCACGGCGTTTCATACTTCCTCCCGCTTGTAGTTAATAATTGGCGCGTTTTAAATACTATTTCTATAGATTCCTATTTCTTCTACCATTTTCTTCGCTTCTCTTCGTGCAGTTTCTGCAAAATCTTTTCCTGATGACGCGTAGATAATGCTTCGGCTCACATTGATAATGGCAAGCTGTCCGTTCTTATCGCAGCCGTCGCGGACTGCCGATTTTAAATTGCCGCCTTGCTTACCGATACCGGGAATGAGCAACGGCATTTCCGGAACAATTTTACGGACCGTTTTAAGTTCACGCGGGTGTGTTGCCCCGACGACCAGACCGATGTTTTGGTTTGTATTCCATTTTTTTGCTTTCAGCACTACCTTTTCATAGAGCGGTTTACCATTTATCTTGAGCCGTTGAAAATCTTTTGATCCGGGATTTGAAGTAAGCGCGAGTAAAAAAACACCTTTCTCCGGATTTTTTAAAAACGGTTTGACCGAATCAAATCCCATATAAGGATTGACGGTGATCGAATCAAAACCAAAATCATCAAAGAGCGATTTTGCGTACCGCTCTGCCGTGTTACCGATATCGCCCCGCTTGCCGTCTCCAATGGTGAGAATGGATTGGGGAATAAGCTTCAATGTTTCCCATAACGTGGCCAAACCTCGCTCGCCCATTGCTTCGTAAAATGCAAGGTTCGGCTTGTACGCGCAGACAAGATCGTGTGTTGCTTCAATGATTTGACGATTGAATTCTAAGACAGGATTCACCGATGATTGCAGATGTGGTGGGATTTTGTCTGCATCAACATCAAGACCGATACAGAGAAGAGATTTTTGTTGAAGCTGAACATCACGAAGTTTTTGCGTAAATGTCATTGGTTTTTATCCTTTGATAAAGATCGAGTACACAATTTCACCCGCTAAAAGGAATAGCACAACAGAAGAAACAAATACAAATCGCCAATCACGCTCCACTCCAAATCCAACCACCGCAGTGATGACGCGAAGTATTGGTGTGAACATCAGAAAGACAAGTCCTGCAAACATCAGCGTTACAGGATCGAATGAACCGGAGAGCATCCGCATCACCAAGTTGCCGAGCGTTGGATTGCTGGAAAATGCAACGATTGTCGAAGGATACATCGCTGCGATAAGCAATCCTGCAATCATTAAACTTGCACTGACCCATATACCAATCCGAAGCACACGACCTGTCCAACGTTCGGTATCATGCCTAACATTATTTGATATGGAAATGAAGTCCGGCATTGAGTTATCGTAGATACAATTGGATCGAAATTCCTAATAAAGCTAAAGCAAAAATCCACGTCAACACTTTGCCATGAATTCTGCGGCTGATGCGAACGCCCGTCATTGAGCCGGCAAGCACGCCAAGTGCGGCGGTCGAAGCAATAAAAGGATTCAAATGTCCGTGTGCAAAATAAATGAATGCACTTGCCGCCGCAGTCACGCCGATCATAAAATTGCTCGTTGCCGTTGCCGCCTTCATCGGAATACCGGAAAGGATGTGCATTGCCGGTACTTTAAAAATCCCGCCGCCGACACCAAGCAATCCGGAAACATTGCCGGCAACAAGCGAGATAAGCATTGCAGCTGGTACCTTTTTCACTGTATAATGTACGTTTTTTTTGTTGGCATCGTCATAAAATGAGCCGGGAAGAGTGCCGTCGGTATAAATCGGCTCCTGACCTGTATGCTGCCGCACCCGCCAAATCATCACGAGTGCAACCAGAAACAACAGCCCAGAGAAGAGTTTTGCCAGGGCACTTGCGCTTAAATAGTTAGCTGTAATTCCGCCGAGAATGGCACCTGTCACTGTGGCAATTTCCAGCAGCATTCCAAGCCGTATATGAACCGTGCGACGCTCAAGGTTCATTGCAGCACCGGCACTCGATGTGGCAATCACCGCTATGATACTTGTCGCAATCGCTTGATGCATCGGAACACCCAGAATTATAACAAGAAATGGAATAAGCAGCACACCGCCGCCAAGTCCGAGCAGGGCACCAAAGGTACCTGCTGCAAATCCGCCAAGCAGAAGCGAAATAAATGAAATGATCGGCACGAGAAATTCCGTGTGGTAATTGTGTTTGTCTGCACTTCGATGGTACGAAAAAGAGGTAAGAGTTTCAAATAAATAAACCATCGGTTGCCGGTGTTCAGCGATCAGTTGGCGAAGAGAAGAAAAAAATATTTTTTTCTTATTGTAGCGTTTATTTATCAAAAAGAATTCTTATTTTAAATTGAAGCTCTGCTTGCTTCTCCGCAAATACGAATCTTGCCACCTATCCGATCGGAGGGGAACTGAGATGAAAACTTGTTACGACATCGTTCTTAATCGTATTGTTCCCTCGGAACAGGAACAAAGCCCAATTCTTGTGTTCACGAACCCAGATGAAATTGAAAATTGATGAGCACACTCTCGCATCGGCACTCGATCCGGTTGAATTGTCGCAGCTTAAGCATACTAGAAATTACTCTATAACGTAGAGAGAAGCACATGGCTTTTGAAGTAGTAAAATTTTCATACCTCAGTGAATTCATTCACCTGCCGGTTGTCCGTGTAAGCGACAATAAACGGATCGGCAAATTGATTGATCTGGCAGCAACCACATCGCAAGTTTATCCGCGCGTGACGGGATTGATGGTGCGGACGAATCGCACGAAACCGCCTATATATATTTCTTGGAGTAATGTGAAACGGATGGTGTTCAAAGAGCATATTGCGGTGGAGGATTCCGCAATGGACAGCGAGCAACAAGGTAGAGCGGCCGAAAACGAAATTCTCATCTGTAAAACATTTCTCGATAAGCAAATTATCTCGACATCCGGTTATAAAATCGTCCGTGTGAATGATCTTCAGTTGCTCATCGAAGACAAAGCAAAGGAAAGCACCAACCTTTGGGTGGTACACATTGACATTGGCACAAAAGGAATTCTGCGCCGGCTCGGATTCTTGCGCCCGGTGAATGCAGCATTTCGCTGGGTAACTGACCGAGATATCAAAGATGAATTTGTCTCATGGAAGTATGTACAGCCGACAGCTACAACATCGGTTTACGCGTCTGTGCAGTTAAAGACAGACGCATCGAAGTTATCGGAAATACACCCTGCCGATCTTGCCGATATTATCGAGGATCTCGGCACCGATGAACGCATTATACTCATCGAGTCGCTCGATCATTTCACTGCTGCTCAGACACTTCAAGAGATACAATTCAAGAATCGACTTCAGATTATCGAATCGATGGAACCGTTCAAACTAGCACCGATTATCAACGAGATGCAGATGGACGAAGCGGTTGACTTGCTTGATGCCTGTGATGTACAGAAACGGCAAGCAGTGTATGCTATGCTCTCTGTAGAGAAGGTGACCGAATTAAAAGAGCTTTCCAAACTTTCAAGATACAGTGTCGGCAGTATCATGAATACCGACTTCATTACTGCGAAGTCGACAGAAAAAGCGGGCACTGTGCTGGAACGCATTCGTGTGGAGTGTGAGAAATTAGAGATGTACCGATATGCTTATATACTCGATGATGATGGACGGCTGAAAGGCGTAGTGAGTTTACGCAACCTTCTGATGAGTGACGCAAAGATGTTTATTGCCGATATTATGACCGAACAACCGGTATCGGTGCAAATCGATACGAGTATCCGGCGTGTTGCAAAGCTTTTTTTCAAATACAATTTTGAGGCGATTCCTGTCGTGGACGACGATGACACTCTTCAGGGACTAGTCTCGTATCGCGATGCAGTAGCATCCCTTTACCCTGAAATAAAAGAAGAGGACACTGTATAATATGAATTTCTTCCGACGACTCAAAGATAATCCTGCTTTGCGTCAACTTGCAATCTTTCTCAGCATTTTGGGTCCTGGAATTGTCACGGGCAGTGTGGATAATGACGCCGGCGGAATCACGACCTACTCTGTTGCAGGCGCTATGTATGGCTACAAGCTGCTCTGGACATTGATTCCGTCATTCATCGCGCTTTTAGCTGTTCAGGAAATGAATGCCCGCATGGGTGTTGTCACCGGAAAGGGCTTGGCGGATTTGATCCGTGAGAGCTTTGGTGTTCGCATCACCTTTTACATGTTCATCTTCCTTTTGATTGCCGATGTGGGCAACACGGCAACTGAGTTTGCAGGCGTGGCGGGCAGTATGAATATCTTTGGCGTGAGTAAATACATTTCCGTGCCGCTTGCTGCAGGATTAGTATGGGTACTTGTGCTGAAGGGCAACTATAAATTTGCCGAGAGAGTGTTTTTAATCTTCAGTGTATTCCTGCTTTCCTATGTTGTGTCTGCTGTTCTTGCCGGTCCGGATTGGAAAGTCATAGGCACAGCAGTTATTACTCCGACCATTCAGTTCGATAAAGAATACATCTTTACCGTTCTAGGTATTATAGGTACTACCGTGGCGCCATGGATGCAATTCTATATGCAGTCGGCAGTTATTGAAAAAAAATTGAAGGTGAGCGATTACAAGTACACGCTTTGGGATGTAATTCTTGGATGCATTGCGACTATTGTTGTTGCATTCTTTATCATTGTTGCATGTGCTGCAACGCTGAATGTGAACGGTATTAAGATCAATGAAGCTGCCGATGCTGCGATGGCATTGCAGCCGTTAGCCGGTGCGCTGGCGAGTCAATTATTTGCGTTTGGACTATTTGTTGCTTCGATTTTTTCTGCGGCGATACTTCCGCTGGCAACCGCATACTATGTCTGTGAGGCATTTGGATTTGAAGCAGGCATTAATAAAAAATTCAGCGAAGCGCCGCAATTCTATTTTCTTTTCACTGTTATTATTCTGATCGGTGCAGGTATCATTCTCATTCCTGGCGCGCCGCTGATCGCTATTACTATCTGGACACAGGTGATTAATGCCATCCTGCTTCCCGTCGTCCTCGTTTGTATGATGGTTATTATTAATAACAAAGAAATCATGGAGGATTATACCAATAACCGCTTGCAGAATATAATTGGCTGGGCAACAACTGCTATCTTGATTGTGCTCAGTGCATTCCTCCTCTTCTCAGGAATAGGGTTGGGATAAAAAGTGTAAAACATCAGACATTTTCATTAAGAGGATTCTATGAAAAACATTGCTCTTCTTCTTTTTCTGTTTGCCAGTGTTTCCATGGGGCAGACATACGAAAACAATTTCACTAACACAACCATGCGGGTCGATTATTATCACATCGGCACAAAGGGGCAGGAGCAAATCATACTTGATAAAGTGTACGAAGAAGGAGCCTGGCCCGGAAGCAAAGTTAATTTGTTGGATACACTCAATCTTGGCGACAGTTTTTTTAAGGTCACCGATCTTCAAACCAACAATCTTATTTACTCGCGTGGATATTCAACATTGTTTGGCGAATGGCAAACCACGGATGAAGCGATGAATGGTGTATGGAAAACGTGTCAAGAAACTGTACGTTTTCCGTTCCCGAAGAAAAAGGTCGTTGTGAATTTCTATCGCCGTGATAAGTTCGTTGCCGCCGGTGAAATGATGGCATTCCGAGAGGTATTCTCAACGGTAATTGATCCGAATAATCCTACGGTTGTAAATCATAAGAAACATCAGAACGCATTTCCTGTATTTGATGTGATGATCAACGGTTCGCCGGACAAGAAAGTGGATATTCTTATTCTGGGCGATGGCTATGCAAAGGGTGATATGGAAAAATTCCGGAAGGATGCAAAACATTTTTCCGAAACACTCTTTTCCTACCAGCCCTTCAAAAAGCACAAAAACGATTTCAATGTACGTGCGATAGAAGTGATTTCGGCAGAATCTGGAATTGATATGCCGGATAATAATATATGGAAGAATACAGCATTGGGCACAATGTATAATACGTTTGGTTCGGCTCGCTATGTCTTGACGGAAGAGAACCGAACACTGCGCGATATTGCAGGCGCAGCACCGTATGATTTCATCACCATTCTTGTCAACGACAATCGCTACGGTGGCGGTGGAATCTTCAACCTGTACACAACATCATTCACACAAACAGCAAAAGTCGGACAGGAATGGGAAATGGATTATGTGTATGTACATGAGTTTGGACATTGCTTTGGCGGTTTAGGAGATGAGTATTACAGTTCTCAAATTTCGTACATAGATTTTTATCCAAAAGGTGTTGAGCCGTGGGAACCGAATGTGACGCGAACGAACACAAAAGAGACATTAAAATGGCGTAACTTTGTTTCCGACGATACACCGATTCCAACGCCATGGCGTAAAACAGAGTACGACAGTATTGAAGCACTCCGCGGCAAATTAGATAGACTTGCGGCGGATTACTATAACAAGCGCGAGGATTTACTAAAGAGTTCAAAGGAGATACTGAAAGATCCCAAGTGGATCGGAAAGGTCGGAGCGTTTGAAGGTTCTGGATACACAGCAAAGGAGATGTATCGTCCTGCTATCGATTGTAAGATGTTCGCGTTGAATCCGGTCGATTTTGACCCCGTGTGTGCAGCGGCGATTGAAAAGATGATTGCAATGTATGTGAGATAAAAACTTAAGAGACAAATTTTAAAACAGGAACTGATGACGAATGAACACAAATCCCATTGCACTTATTACAGGCGCTTCGAGCGGCATTGGATTAGAACTCGCAAAGCTCTTTGCACGGGAAAGTCATGATCTTGCCCTTGTAGCGCGCAGTCATGACACACTCAAACACATCGCTGAAAATTTGCAGCAAACATACGGTGTGCAGGTAAAATGCTATACAAAAGATTTGTCTGTTTCTTCCACACCGGAAGAAATTTTTGAAGCACTTCAAAGCGAAGGCGGCAATATTGATATTCTTGTCAACAATGCCGGATTCGGTTGGCGTGGAGAATTCGCGAATATGAATCCCGCCGATGCGTTAGAAATGATTCAGGTTAACATTACATCACTTACGCATCTTACTCGGATCTTTCTAGCGGGAATGATCGAACGAAAACACGGAAGAATACTAAACGTTGCATCCACTGCAGCGTTTCAACCCGGTCCGTTGATGGCGACCTATTACGCTTCTAAAGCGTATGTACTGAATTTTTCACTGGCTCTTACTGAAGAATTGCAAGGAACAGGAGTGACCGTCACAGCATTGTGTCCTGGCCCCACTGCAACGGGATTTGGAAAAAGAGCCGGTTTTACTAACGAAAAAATCCTCGGCGGTGCACTTTCAATGAATGCTTCCGCAGTGGCGCTTCAAGGATATAAAGGATTGATGAAAGGAAAGCCACTTGTCATTTCTGGATGGAAAAATTTGCTGGGTACGCAGCTTGTTCGATTGTTGCCGAGAACACTTCCTGGAAAGTTGGTGAAATCTGTTCAGCAGAAAAGAGGAACATGAACCGTGCTGTCATAATCTTTTTTTTCCTATGCGTACTTCTTACAGAGCAGAGTAATGTATGGACATCATAAAACCACTTCGCCTTCGAAAAGGCGATTTGATAGGACTCGTTGCACCTGCAAGCACTCCTTCCTCTGAGGAAAAAATTCTCAAGGGCGCATTGTACCTTGAGCAGTTGGGATATCGTGTCAAGTGCGGCAAACACATCCGCACGGTTTATGGATATCTTGCCGGGAGCGATGATGAGAGGTCCGCGGACTTTAATGAGATGGCGCGCGACAAAAACGTGAAAGCGATTTTCGCTGTTCGCGGCGGGTATGGCACTCCACGTTTACTGCAGATGATCGATTATCGTGCGTTGAAAGCACATCCCAAAATCATCGTTGGGTACAGCGATTTAACGGCATTGCAGCTCGCCATCTTCCGCAGGATTGGATTGGTAACCTTCTCCGGCCCTATGACAGGTTCGGATATGTGGAGAGATTTCGATCCATACGCCGAAGAACATTTCTGGCGCATGCTCACATCGAACAAGAAGATCGGAGCCATGAATAATCCTGCCGATGAACCGTTGAAAATTCTCCGGCACGGCAAAGCAAGTGGGCGATTAGTCGGTGGGAATCTTTCACTCCTCGCCTGCTTGATGGGCACGCCATTTCAGCCGCCTATGGAGGATTCGATACTCGTTGTGGAGGACGTTGATGAATCGCCGTATCGAGTCGATCGAATATTGGCACAGCTTCTCAATGCTGGAATTTTGCACAAGCTTGAAGCATTGGTCTATGGCAAGTTCACCGACTGTGTGCCCAGTCATCCAAGCGATCCATATTTAACAATTGATCAAGTTCAAGAAGAATTCGCGCAGAAGATCAAATGTCCCGTTGTAATGAATTTCCAGTATGGCCACATTCCCCGCAAACTTACAGTGCCGCTGGGATTGAAAGCAAGGGTCGATACTAAACGTGGAAAGATTGAAGTTTTGGAAAGCGGAGTGATGTAGAATATTATTTCTGGAAGAGCGCAAAGGCTCCTGCCACGACTGGGCATCGAATAGTGAGAGTTTTTTTATTTAGACTTTTACATTCATAGATATTGGGAACGAACAACACTAAAATTTTCTACTATGAGTGTGTTCCTGACAAAGAAATAAAAAAAAGAATATTCACTTTATATATGAGATAAGATAGATGGAAGAAAGAATTCCTGTCGGCATCGCTTCTTTTGGAATGTCCGGAAAAGTATTCCATGCTCCTCTTGTGTCCCATCATAAAAATTTTCGGATTAAACGAATTGTCGAGCGAAGTAAAGATGAAGCATGCATGCTCTATCCAAACATTCTCATATCGCGATCCATAGACGATCTTCTTCAAGATGATGAGATTGAACTTGTCATCGTAAATACTCCGGATCAGACACACTATGAACTCGCAAAGCAATGTCTTGACGCAGGAAAACATGTTATTGTTGAAAAACCATTTACACAGAACGTCATGCAAGGGAATGAATTGATCGAACTTGCTCGGCAAAAGGGAAAAATTTTAAGTGTCTTCCAAAATAGACGATGGGATGGAGATTTTTTAACAGTACAATACATACTTGATGAAAAATTGCTTGGGCGACTTGTCGATTATGAAGCACATTTCGATCGATACAAAAATATAGTTCCGCAGAACACGTGGAAAGAAAGAGCCTCGTCAGGAACCGGAGCATTATATAATCTTGGCTCGCATATGATCGATCAAGCGCTCGTACTCTTCGGTATGCCGGAAGCAGTAACCGGTGTTCTTAAAATAATGCGGACTGGCAGCGAAGTTGACGACTGGTACGATATCATATTGCATTATCCCCATGTTAACGTTAATTTAAAAACCAGTTTGCTTGTAAAAGAACCAGGACCGCGGTACATTCTTCATGGAACGCAAGGTTCTTTCCTCAAATGGGGACTCGATCCGCAGGAAGAAGCGCTCAAGCAGGGAAAAAATCCAAATGACCCAGACTGGGGACGCGAATCAGAAGAGTGGTGGGGAACATTGAACACAGAAAAAGAAGGGATTACGCATCAACGGAAGTACAAAACACTTTCCGGAAATTATTCTGCATTCTATGATGCTTTCTATGAAAGCATCGCTCATGGCAAGGAACTTCCTGTAAAACCAGAAGAGGCGTTAAATGTTATTCGAATTATCGAATCAGTACAAAAGAGCAGTAAAACTCGAACAACAATTGTCCTTTCCTAGTGATTATTTTATCGAACAATCTTGAAATTGAAGTTGGGACTTTGGAATTTCCCGTAAAGTCGCACCCAAATCGGCAGCAGCATTTCTGTTGCGCGCGCGTTTGAAATATCACCCAAATCAACGATAGATTTCCAGCCAAACCAATCTCGTAATATCGTTGTCACGGTTGTCTTTGCTTCCGCATCGTTTCCGCTGATAAATATATCATGATCACCGTGAGCGACAAGATCGGGATTTACCATGAGACTACAATTCATTGTATTCAGCGTTTTGATAACTTTCGTGTCGGGAAAAGCACGCTGTATTTGTTCTCCGAGTGAATCCGTGTTGCACACAATAAGCGAAGGCGGCATCCCTTTAGAGAAATCCAACGCGTTTGCGAGATCGATGAGAATTTTGTTTTTCAGATTGTGCGCACCTGCAAGGTTGAGTGCTTCTAGTGAAGCTTCGCCATGTGTGCAGTTGAATACAATTTCACCGAATGAAGCAGCATCGGCAAATGTCCCCTGAGAAGCGTGGGTTCCATTTTTCTTCACCCAAGCGGCGGCTTTTTCATTTGTCGTTGTACGCGACCCTATCTTAACTTCGTGCCCACATTGAATAAGTTTCGTCCCGATCGCATCGCCGACCATGCCAGTTCCGAGAACTGCAATCTTCATACTTCTCTCCTTCCATAGGTGTTTTTCGAATCATTTCTTTTCTCATCTAACACTGCTTCCAATACATAAGGTTCCGCTTGTATCGACTTCGGAGAGAAGAAAAGAATATCAAGGATAAAAGGAATTGTAAATAGTTTGAAAATATCTGATTTACTAATACGTGCGGTTCATTTTTGTTTTCACTTCAACCCAAGATCCATCTCCATCATCTGATAGTGGGAACGCCTCATGCCAAGTGATTCGTATGTTTTCTGGGCGTGTTCATTTGATTGGTCAACGTAGAGACGCACACCGCAGACATCCACGCGTGTTCTGGCGATCGACTTGATATACCGATAGAGTTCACGGAAGACACCATGCCTGCGATATTCCGGACGAACGTACACACTTTGAATCCACCAAAAGGTAGCGTTACGCCAATCGCTCCACTCATACGTGATCATCAACTGACCGGCGATCTTTCCATTGCTTTCAGCGATATAGTAGAGACCTTTTGATGGATCAGCGAACAATGCTTCCACTCCTTTTCGGAGTTGTTCGCGATTCAGTTCAATTCCTTCTGTCTCTTTCGCCATCGCTGTGTTGAACTCAGCAATGATGGAAACATCTGAAGGTACAGCAAGACGGATGCTGATGTTCATATAACCTTCTATGAAGTCCGATAGAATGATCGTTAATCAAATGTATAGTAGAACGTTATTCGAGGAACAACATCTGCATCTTTCTTGCGCCCGGCTGAACTTTTATCGGTGAAAGTATTCATCCAAATGTTCGGCATGAAGTGAATATCTTTCACCGGTGTATAATCGATGCCGAAAGAAAGAAAATATTCATAGAAATCTGTATCGGGAGAAAATCGATTCGGATCATAGTAATCAATCCGCCCGAATGCTTTGTATTGTTCAGAACAGCGATACCAGGAAAACACAGAAACCCCAAAAACGGCAACATTGTTATATAGGGTGTCTTGATTATGCTGCACTTGCTCTATAATCTCAGTTCCCGCCATCCATCGTCCTTTTGTGTATGAAAGAAATGCTTTCCATGTCGTACGATCTTTTCCTAACGCGGCAGGATCATAATCGACATACGCTTCAATTGAAAAATATTGAAATGGACTTCTGCCAAGCAGAAAATAATACTTTTTATACTTGTCGTTTTCCGGTTTTTGTGAATTGCCGTTTCCTATCTTCAAGTCATAATCCAGAGCTACGCTCGTCGGCAATGTACCGCATAACAACACCCCCATGTCACTTCCGCTTCAAAATCTGTTATCGTCTTTTCAACAGAACGATAACCCCATATTCCTTCGACTGATGCCCAGGTTGGCGTCGGTACAAGTCCGAGAAGCAGGTTTGATGAAGGCAAGATGTTTTTCCATTCTGCATATGCCGTTTTTACGTATAATCCTTGTCGTCCACCGGGTTCGAGGGATTTATTGTTGCCTTCCAATTGAAATCAAGTGAAAAACTGTTCAGAGATAATATAATCATAGAATAAATGAAGCCGCCGAATTTCAAATCCCTGAAAATCCTTAGCTATCGGTTAACTGTACTGAGATAACGAATCACCATATTTTTGTAGATCTCCTCCTGCTTTGTAGAAATAGTCTTCAATAATCGACCCGTGAATTCGGCCGCCCGTTTTTTCTTCAGAAGAGGAGAAATGGAAAGATAGTATACTGAAAATAATTAAGAACGATGCGGCACGCATAAATTCACCATGGTATCATAAAGAATGATTTATTTTCTGGAACAAATATGCCTCAAATGTGTAAGCGAATCAAGTGCCGAGAAAAAAATCGCCTTGTTATGAACAAGGCGATCGAGAATCAACAGAAAAATGATGTTTCTAATTCGTGTGTTAAGATTTACCGTACTCAGCCTTTTGATTCTTTGATCGTTGGACAAAGTGTCGAATGAATTCCACAAGAGCTGGAATTCCAGGTATTAACACCAGCGCAAGAATAACCACGCTGAAATGCTGTTTCACAAATGGAACATTGCCAAAAAAATAACCGATCAGAACAAACAAATTGACCCATAATAATGCGCCGATGATACTGAAAAGTAAAAATGTCCGATATGCCATACGTCCGATACCTGCAACGAATGGCGCAAACGTACGTATGATAGGGAGGAATCGTGCCAGAATCACGGTGATCCGTCCATGTTTATCATAAAACCGGTTTGTGCGGTCGAGATATTTTTTATTAAAGAATCGAGATTGTTCCTGATTAAAAACTTTCGGTCCAATTTTTCTCCCAATCCAATAGTTCGTATTATCGCCAGTGAGAACTGCGGATATCAGCAATGGAATGACATATTCCACATGCATCGCTCCGATAGCTGCCAACGAACCAATAGCAAATAAAAGTGAGTCGCCCGGTAAAAAAGGAGTTACCACTAAACCGGTTTCGCAGAAGACGACAAAAAAAAGAATTGCATAAATCCACATTCCATACATTGCGCAAAGATCAACCATGTGCCTGTCGACGTGAAGAATGAAATCTATGAGTTGCTGCAGGAATTCCATTATTGAGATATTCACATGCGACGCACTGTAAAAGTACGTCGCAGTGAGGTTGTCCGTTATTTAATGGAGATCAACTCGATGTCGAAAATTAGTGTGGCATTCGGACCTATCACTTGTCCACGACCTTCCGGACCATATGCGAGATCTGATGGAATGAAGAGCTGCCATTTCGAACCCACAGGCATAAGCTGCAGAGCTTCGGTCCAGCCTTTGATCACTTGTCCGATAGGAAATTCTGCCGGTTCACCTCGCTTATATGAACTGTCAAATTCGGTTCCATCTATGAGCGTTCCACGATAATGACACTTTACTGTTTGATCTTTTGTCGGTTTGGGTCCGTCACCCGATTTTAAAATTTTGTATTGCAGTCCACTGGACAATGTTACAACGCCTTCTTTCTTTTTGTTTGCGGCAAGGAATGCTTCACCTTCTTTTGCATTCTTTTCGCCGACGATTTTTTGCTTCGCTTGCATCTTGCCCATCATTTCCTGTTGAAAAGCGGTCATCGTTGCTTCCATATCTTTATCACTCATTGCTGTTTTTGAGCTATTGAGTCCATCCTTGATTCCTTGCATGAGGAGCCCTTGATCGATATCCATCCCTTGCGTTTTCATACTTTTTCCAATATTCACACCGATACTGTAACTGATTTTTTCTTTTTTTGTCTTGGGTGTTTCTTTTTTCTGCGCTATAACCGAGCCACCAAACAACGAGAGCACAAGAGCAACAACAATAAGTTTTTTCATGAATTATCCTTTAATTGAGTGATAAATAAAAACGCGGAGGAACCCGCGTTGAACTTACAAGAAGGTACAACTTTTTCTTCTTATATAAAACCGGATATTTCAAAAATGAATAATTGTCAATATGGATCTCTGCCGCTGTGCTGACTTCATTTTCTACCAAGCCCTAATGCCTTCGTTACTTGTATCCTGCCTTCTCCAAATCTTCCACTGATTTGAACTGATGCGGCGGATAAAGATATTTTGCAAGGAATGTATAAATTTTCAATCGTATTTCTTTTGCCAGCTTTGTGTCGATGCGATCGAAGCTGTGTCCACCCGGAGCATCTTTGAAAATCTCGTACTCGAATTTCTTCCCTGCCACTTTCAGTTCCTGAATAAGATGTTCGACCTCTTCCACATGCACATCATCGTCGATGGTGTTGGTATGAATAAGCAAGGGCGTTTTCAATTTTTCCACGAATGAAACAGGAGAACGTCTGCGATATTCTGCCGAGTCTTCGCTCACCGTTTTGCCGATGTGGTATTGTGCAGAAAAATCTTTGCGGTAATCATCATCATAATATTCTAAGCGCATCACAAGATCGCTCACCGGCACGCCGGCAAACGCTACTTGGTAATCGTTCGGATGCTCGAAGATATCCATCAGTGTAATAAGTCCGCCATGACTCCAACCAATTGCACCGACTCGATCTTTATCAACAATCCTATAATTCTCAATCATCCAATCGCGCGCTGCGTGATTGTCTTCCACTTCGCGTCCGCCATAATCGATGCGTTCGTAGAACTGCTTGCCATAACCGGTACTGCCGCGGTATTCCGGCGCCACAACGATATAGCCCTGCGCCATCAGCTCACGAATAATGTGTGTATGGTATGTCGTGAAATCTGCATGTACGCCACCATGCGGCAGAACAAGGAGCGGATATTTTTTACTGCGATTGAGTTTCTGCGGAATGAAGATATACGCCCAAAATTTTACCGGATTCAATGCACCTCTTGCCGTAGAATCCATGACTTTCCAAGGTGGTGGCCCGACAATAAAAACCTTTTCGATGCTAGCCACATCGCTCACTTTATCGTACCAAAGGACATCATCTACCGCCTTTGCTAATTGATCGAGACGATGATCAAGCGCTTCGAACTTCTCGTCGATTTGTTTGGAGATTCCATCTTCATTCATTTTCTTCTCCTGTGCATTAAGGGGAACCATGGTAAGCGCGGCAAACAATGAAAGAAGAGGGATCAATGATTTAAAATTATTTGTATTCATTAATTTCAATCCTCCTTATTTAAAGGTCGGTGAACATCCAAAGCGAAGTGTAGAAAAAAATGATGTAAAAACCAACTTGCGTTTCGTGCACACTCCTGCTACCTTATACGAAGAGTTTGAAAGGATTTCTATGTCACCTCATTTATATGAAGACAAGGATTTTTTAACGAACGCGTTTAATACCATCCCTTTCCCAATATTAGTGGTGGACGATGGTATGCGCATCCTCTTCTGGAATTCTTCTGCACTTCGCTTGCTCAGGAGCGATGTAGTGTTCCAACAGCGGGGCGGAGAAGCACTTTATTGTATTTATTCCGGGGATACGGAGGAAGGGTGCGGACACGGTCTTCAGTGCAAAACCTGTGTTCTATGGAATTCAGTAAAAGAGGCGAGCCGAGGTGAAAAAGTCTATCGTAAAAAGGCCATTATGCAGCGCAAAATCGGTGAGAAAGTCACCGACGTACCACTTCTGGTAACAACCTCTCCCTTCATATACGAAAATAGGTCGCTGACCTTGCTCATTTTAGAAGATATTCATGAATTAATGGAGCTTGGAAGTCTATTGCCTATTTGTACAAATTGTAAAAAAATTAGATCGAACACAAACCAGTGGCAGCAAATTGAGGTATATATCAAAGACCACATTATGGATGTGGATTTTACCCACGGACTATGTCCGGATTGCATGACAAAATTATATCCCGAAATCGCGAAAATGTCAAAAGAGTAATTATTCAACAGATGCACAATTCAAAAAGAGAACGGGTGAGAGAAACCACTGAACCAATGCTTCCAAATATGAAGAAACTTCTCGTGTTCTTGCTTGTTCTTTTCCCTCAGGCATTTTTTTCTCAAAGTGTAAAAGACTCGGCGTATCAGACAAATGTTGTTCGCGATAACCTACCGTCTTTCTATACTGTCCTTGCAGAACGTCTTACGTTTCCGCTTTCATGGTCATCGGGAAATTTCAATGATTTCAATACATGGCGAACAACAGCGCGCGCCAAGGTGATGGAATGTTTATTGAAACCTCCGCCGTCTATTCCGTTTCATCCGGTTGTGGTGGCAGAACAAGATCGGGGAAGTTACGTTGCACGAAAAATTATCTTCAACATTACTGCTGACAGCCGCATCATCGGTTATCTTCTCGTGCCAAAAGGGAAAGGACCATTTCCCGCCGTCATGCTTCTGCATGATCATGGTTCAAAGTTTGATATCGGCAAAGAAAAAGTTGTTGAACCATTCGGGGTTTTGCCCGAACAAATAAAATCAGCACGCGAATGGTCAGACAAATTATACGGTGGAAGATTTATAGGAGATGACTTAGCGAAACGGGGTTACGTCTGTTTTGCCACAGATGCACTCAATTGGTCTGATCGTGGCGGAGCAGGATACGACAGTCAACAGGCACTCGCATCTAATTTGTTCAATCTTGGTATGTCCTTAGCTGGTCTTATGGCTTGGGAAGATATCTATGCGGCGGAATTTCTTGCAACCAGGCCAGAAATCGATTCTACGAGAATCGTTGCAATGGGAGTGTCGATGGGTTCTTTCCGTGCCTGGCAAGTTGCGGCGTTGTCAGATCGGATTGCCGGTGGTGTCGCGATCTGCTGGATGGCAACACGAAAAGGTTTGTTAGTACCGGGCGGCAATCTCACGCACGGTCAATCATCATTCACAACGACACACCCTAATCTCGCCAACTATCTCGATTATCCTGATATAGCAAGTCTTGCTAGTCCTAAACCGATGCTCTTTTATAATGGCAATCAGGATAAATTGTTTCCTGCGCTCAGTGTTGAGGAGGCATTTTCAAAAATGCATAACGTATGGGACTCGCAGAAAGCAGGCGATCGACTGGTTACGAAATTATGGGATGCAGGGCATGTGTTTAACATGGAAATGCAGAATGAGGCATTTGAATGGTTAGACCGACATTTCCTTTCTCCACAAAAAAAATAAAAGATTAATTACTACGGTATCTCAAAATGAAACATCGCGTTACGGGAAAACAACAGAATAGCAAAATGTGCTTTCTCTGCGGTCTAAAAAATTCGTTCGGACTCAAGGGAGAATTTTTTGAATTAGAGAATAACGAACTTGTATGTATATTCAAACCATCGAATGAACACCAAAGTTATCCCGGCCGTCTGCATGGCGGCATCACAACTGCTGTGCTCGATGAAACAATCGGCCGTGCGATTATGATGAAGAATAAAAATGAAGAAGTGTGGGGAGTTACAATCGAATTTACGACACGCTTCAAGAAGCAAATTCCGTTAAATGAAGAACTCCGCGTTGTTGGCCGTATTACCAACGAGACCGGTCGTACATTTGAAGGAACGGGAGAACTGCTTTTACCAAACGGTGAAATTGCGGCAACAGGTTTAGGCAAGTACTTGCGCATGCCGTTAAACAAAATTTCAGATTTTGATCCTTTAGAACAAGAGTGGAAAATCACGAAGTCTGATAAAGATCCAGAGATTATCGAATTCTTATAAAAAACAATGAATCGTTTCCCTGTATTCCGCATCAAAGGAACTCAGCGGGTAGCTTGTCCGTTTAATTAATAGTATCTTATAGATGTGAAAAAGACGGTTTCCATATTCTTTATAGCATTCTATTTCACTCTCACGGTGGGAATGACCATGGCTATACATTTCTGCGGGGGAAAAATCACCTCTGTACAGATATTGCCATTTGTTCCCAAAGAAGATCCATGCGGCTGCGATGGCACAGCGGTTCCCGTTGATTGCTGCAAGACAGAAATTAAAACCATTCAGCTGAACGACGAACAAATCGCCGTGCACGTAAATCAACCATCTTCACCGCAAACCGCAGTAACCCTGTGGGCCGAGACCTCAATCGAAATAGCGTTATCTTCTCATGCGATTCGTGAGGTTGTTCCGGCAAGCTCTCCCCCTGATTCTCCCCCGCTCTATATTCTTCATAGCGTGTTCCTCATTTAAGGAGTGTGTGATACAGTAATAAACGCAGAATGGTTTCATCCATCCTGCTATTTCACTTTATCCATACACATTCTATTATAGTTGAGGAAAGCCATGAAAACCATAGTCATTTTATTCGCACTGATCATTTCTCTCTCATCGTTCCTTTCTGCTCAAGAAGACACAGTGAAAGATGCAGAGTTCAAAGTCTTTGGCAATTGCGCTTCTTGTAAAAGCCGCATTGAAAAATCGTTGAAGATTAAAGAAGTAAAATCTGCACGGTGGAACAAACAAACCAAGATATTATCAGTCGCATATCTCTCCCCGTCGATTACTCTTGATTCTCTCCAGCAGCGTATTGCCGCCGTCGGTCATGATACCGAAAAATATAAAGCAGCCGATTCGGTCTATGCGGAGCTTCCTTCCTGCTGTTTGTATCGCGACGCAGGTAAGTCTCACTAATCTTATCATATTAAACACACAAAAAAGATAAGAGGTGAGAAATGAAAGCATGTATAGCAATCATTCTTCTCGTTCTGACGGTCTCTGCTGGTTCTGCACAAGATAAGCTGAAGGGATATGTCGGAGAAAAGGATGAACAAGGAAATGAGCATCCGCTGGTTGGTGTCTCTGCGTACTGGTTGGGCACTTCCCGCGGTGAAACAACCGATTCAAACGGTTTCTTCAGCCTCCCGTTTATAAAAGAATCGAAAACGTTGGTAGTCCGCTGTCTCGGGTATCATCCTGATACAGTGACCGTCACCGATCGGCATTCCATTCGCATTTTCATGAAATCCGAAGCACAGACTGTTGGCGACGTGAATGTGATTGGCACGCGGCAAGCTTCATACTTGGACTACGCGAATCCGTTTAAGAAAACAGTGATGACGGAAAAGGAACTCTTTAAAGCTGCGTGCTGCAATCTCTCGGAAAGTTTTCAGACCAATCCTTCGATTGATGTTTCGTTCACCGACGCGATTACAGGAACAAAGCAGATTGAGATGCTGGGACTTTCCGGCATCTATACGCAAATGACGATGGAGAATATGCCGTATATCCGCGGACTCACATCCAATGTCGGGTTGACATTTATTCCGGGAACCTGGATCGAAGCTATCAATGTCTCGAAAGGAATTGGTTCAGTTGCCAACGGGTATGAATCCATTACCGGACAGATTGATGTAGACCTGCGCAAACCGGAGAAAGAAGACGAGAAGCAATTCTTTCTGAACTTGTACGGCAATATGGACCAACGCATGGAAGCGAATCTGAACATGCGGGAACGCTTGAGCGATAATTTATCGTCGATGACGCTTCTTCATATAAGTTCACAACAGCATCCGGTGGATGAGAATAGCGATGGTTTTCTCGATATGCCCCTGTTCACAACCATCAATGCACTGCAGCGTTGGAAAATCATCTTTTCCAACGGTTGGATGAGCCAGTTGGGTCTCCAGTATATGAGCGATAGTAAAGATGGTGGAACGTACAACCGAGAGCCCCCAATTGCTTATGAGTATGGAATGAAAAGTACTCTGTTTCGCCTTAATGGCAAAACTGGATATGTTTTTCAAGATGAACATGGACGGAGTATAGGCATACAATGGTCGCTCAGCCGATACAACACCACAGCACATTTTGGTACGCAGCTGTATGATGGAAATGAAGAGACGGGATATCTCAACGTCCTTTATCAAGCAGAGCTGGACGGCGAGGTGCAGACATTCCGAACGGGAATAAGTTTCTTGTTCGATCAATATGATGAACGCTATGACAATCTTTCTTACAACCGTATTGAGCGCGTACCCGGTGCGTTCTTTGAATATACATTTTCACCCAATGAACGATTCTCGCTTGTTGCAGGCATCCGCGCCGATGAGCATAATGAATACGGCACGATGATCACACCACGCCTCCACATTCGGTATACGCCGCAGGAAGATTGGGTGCTGCGGCTTGCAGCGGGACGAGGCTATAGAACTGCGAACATTTTTGCAGAGAACTCAACCGTGTTTGCCAGTTCACGCGTGGTTTCAATTGTTCCATCGAACTCTTTTGGGTACGGATTGAAACAAGAAATTGCGTGGAATTACGGCTTCAATCTGACGCATTATTTTACCTTCGAATATCGCGAAGCAACATTTTTGCTTGATCTCTACAGAACCGATTTCGAGCAGGTCGTCCTTGCCGATCTTGATTCCAATCCTCATCAAGTGCGCTTCTCTTCAATTCCGAATGGTTCGTATTCTAATAGTGCACAAACGGAGCTGAACATTCAGCCATTGGAGCGATTGGATGTACGCATTGCCTATCGGTATTTGGATGTGATGCAAAACCTGGGCGGCGTATGGCGCGAACGTCCGCTCACGGCACAGCATCGGGCACTGGCAACAGTGTCTTACGCAACGGAACGTGATCAACCGGATGACCCGCAGACATCGTTTGATGTGACGGGGCAATGGTTCGGAAAGAAAAGAATTCCTGAAACTTTATTGAATCCGGATAGTTTGCGTGCCCTCGCGTACTCACCCGACTTCTTTACCATGAACCTTCAAGTGACGCGAACATTCATAAAAGGCCTCGATATATATGTCGGCATTGAGAATCTGTTTAATTTCAGACAGGCAGATCCAATTCTTGACAGTGTAAATCCTCAAGGGCATTTCTTTGATGCATCGTTAATCTGGGGACCTGTGACCGGCAGAATGGTGTATGCCGGCTTGAGGTTGCGTGTTTAGATAGTGCGATTGGATGCTCTCTCATTATCCCGCTTGGATTCAATCTCGAGCGGGATAATATATTTATCGATAAATCATAATTTCATAGAAGCGAATCTGCAATTTCTTGAATCTGCATTGAATCAAAAATGTTCACGCCTTTCAGATTCTTCTGAGCAACTTGCACCATCGCTTTTGCAACATCGCGTGCTTGAATTGCACGGTATTTTTTTAACGGTCCTATCAATGCATATTTCAATCCCGACATAATGAATGCGCCTGCTATTTCTCCGGTCCTGTGCTCCGTACGTTCTCCCAGAAGAATCGAGGGGTGAAATATATTGATCGTTGTGAAAGAAATTTTCCGGATTGCTTCTTCCACTTCTCCTTTGACACGATTGTAGAAAATGCGCGAATGCGGATCGGCGCCCAATGAGGAGACAATCAAGAACTGATTTGCTCCGCAGTGTTGTGCAAGTGCGGCAATCTTGATAGGATAATCGAAGTCTACCTTTCGGAATGCTTCCTGCGTCTTTGCTTTCTTGATTGTTGTTCCAAGACAACAGTACACATCGTCGGCTGTGAGACATTCACCTAGAATCTCCAATTCGCTGAAGTCAACAACATGCTGGACCAATTTATCATGCGTTATCAATAAAGGCCTGCGCACGAGTACAACAACGCGTGTGTAAGACGATTCCTCCAATAAAAATTGCAGGCAGTGTCCGCCGACAAGTCCGCTTGCTCCGACAAGTAATGCCGATTTAGTGTCCGTCATGATTCTATGGTTTATCCCGATTTCGAAATTTATCGTTTATTTGCTTTGCAATCTTTTTATCGCGTTCTTTTTTTTGCTGCTGTAAGTTTTTATCATACTTTGTTGTTTGAAAGTGACTTTCGTGTTGCAATTTTTGGAACCCTTCATAACGCCCCGGGTCCAGCAAGCCGTCTTCAAGGGCTTGTTTCACTGCGCAGTTTGGTTCAGCTTCATGTTTGCAATCGCGGAAACGGCAATTCACTGCCAATTCTTCGATGTCATCGAAACTATCCTGCACGCCTTCTTCGCCGCTCCAGAGTTGCAGTTCACGTAAACCCGGAGTGTCGATGATAATGCCGCCATTGGGAAGAACCAACAATTCACGATGAGGCGTCGTATGGCGTCCATGGCTATCGGTCTCGCGAACAGTTTGTACCTTCGAATGTTCCATACCGAGCAATTGATTGGTGATTGTGGATTTGCCGACGCCAGATGAACCCAGCAACACGCCTGTGATACCCGGCGTCAGGAGCAAATGAAGAGGTGCAACATCCTCAGCGCGCAGTGCACTCATCACGACAACATCGACACTGTGTGCAATGGAAAGAACTTCCTGCGTGCATTCTTCGAGATGCGAACAGAGATCGGATTTATTGAGAACAATCACGGATCGCGCTTCGCTTTCCTCTGCAACCGTTAAGTATCGCTCCAACCGCCGCAGATTATAATTGCCATCCAAACCCATGACCAGAAATATGAAATCGATATTGGCGGCAAGAACTTGTTCGTCGGGACGATCACCGGCAACTTTACGGGAAAATTTGCTCCTGCGTTCCAGCACATGATGAATCACAGCAGATTGGTCGCCTGAATCGATTTCATAAACAACCCAATCGCCGACAGCGGGAAATTCTTGAAGCCCGGAGACATCAAAACGAAACTTACCGCTTACTTTTGCGTTGACTTCGCCTTGTTCGCTCAACAATACATAGCGGTCTTTATGTTGGATGGATATACGGCCAGGCAGCAGCCCTTTCCCCAAGTACGGAGTGAAGCGTGTCTCAAAAAAACTATTCCAACCGAGTAATTCTAATTTCATATATGAAAAATCATTTTTTTTATCTCATATTCTTCTATACCCTGTTTTCTTACCATCAATGTACGACAGTTTCGCAGAAAGACAAAGACAGGATGAAAGGGGCGTATTATTGTGACTGCATAGCTATTGTATTCACTTGCCGCTTCCCCGGCTATCTCACCAGACCGATACATCTAACGTAAGGCGACCTATCAAATGATCCATTATATCGAGCAATCTTAAGTATACTCTTGCAATCAGAAATGAAGTGCAGTATCTTTAGAAAGCAAACGTTCCGACCATATAATCACAAAGATGAAATGATATTAAACAAGACGAAAATTATAAACACCCTTTCGAAATTGCTCGATCAGCAAAGTCTCGATCAAATCCGGGATACAGTCAAGGAATTCAAGACAAATGTTGCAAACCTGCCGAGCGATAAAAAGGGATTTATTAACATCGGTTTCAATGGAAACACGATAAAAGTCGGTTCAAAATATCTTACTGGGGAACTTGATCAAATACTCGACACCAAAACAATCGAACGAACAAAATATTACATCCAGCGATTGGTTCGCTCGCTCTCTAAGTCGAAGACAAGCAAGATCAATGATCTGAATTTACATCGATGGAAAGAATATGGCGACATTCTTACCGACAGTCTTTGGGTTTTAGATAAACGTGGTACATCCGGGGCGCACAGGAGCGGTTATTGGGGCAACTTTATTCCCCAGATTCCCCATCAATTGTTAAGGCGCTATACGAAAAAGGGGGAGTGGGTCCTCGATGCTTTTCTGGGAAATGGAACGACATTGATAGAAAGCAAACGGTTGGGAAGGAATGGCGTTGGAGTAGAACTTTTGCCTAAAGTTGCGCACTCTGCCGCAAAGGCAATCGAGCAGGAAGATGATTTGTTCTCCGCTCGAACAGAAATAATAGTCGGCGATAGTTCAAGCTTAGATTTTAAATTGGAATTGAAGCAGCGAAATATTAAGAGCGTCCAATTTCTGATCATGCACCCGCCATATTGGAATATTATCAAATTTAGCGAAGACAAAAAAGATTTATCAAACGCAAAAACCTTGGACGAATTCCTAAATCTTTTTGGAAAAGTTGTCGACGCAACATATCCTGTGTTGGAGAATGGCCGATATTTTGCAGTGGTCATTGGTGATAAGTATTCCGGCGGAAATTGGATACCTCTTGGTTTCTATACGATGCAAGAAGTTCTCAAGCGCGGATATTCTCTCAAGTCCGTTATTATTAAGAATTTCGATGAGACAAAAGGAAAAAGAAATCAGAAAGAACTCTGGCGATATCGTGCATTAGTCGGTGGTTTCTATATTTTTAAGCACGAATATATTTTTCTGTTTAAGAAAGAGTAACAATGGCTGTCAGCCACGTATTCATTGTTGATGTCATTATATTTTAATGTAAATTTGAGTACCTTTTTTCAGTCGCCAACGCCAAAGATAATAAAGCGGTTATCAGAAAATTCTATTTTGCGTAATATCAATTAAATAATTCTGCGCCTTTCACTTAATATTTTAATGAGGAGGATTTTATGGCTAAGCGTAAAACTGTTTCTCGCATTAAAACCGGCTCTTCACAAAAACTTCGCTACGGTTGGTTACCGGATGTACCCGATCACCGCGATTTTCTCTTCGGTGCGGTACGCCCTGTAACTCTGGAAATTCCACAGCATGTGGATTTGCGTTCCACGTGCTCACCCGTGGAGAACCAGGGGAATCTCGGAAGCTGTACCGGCAATGCTCTTGCCGGTGCATTGGAATTCCTTGAAGAAAAGGATCGCATCCCCTTTGTGAACGTGAGTCGGCTGTTCATTTATTACAATGAACGTGTACTCGAAGGTTCCGTCAAATCGGATTCAGGGGCAATGATTCGTGACGGGATCAAAACATTGAAGCATCAAGGTGTCTGCGCAGAAAAAAAATGGCCCTACATCATTTCAAAGTTTGCCGTGAAACCGGGTCCTGCCTGTTACAAAGAAGCGCTGGATCACCAGATTACTTCGTACCGTCGCATTCTGACACTTGACGAAATGCGGAGATGTCTTGCTGAAGGATTTCCGTTCGTCTTTGGTTTTACGGTGTACGAAAGTTTTGAGTCGCAGGAAGTTGCGAAAACCGGTCTCGTGCCTATGCCGCAGCCGAACGAACGCTCCATCGGCGGACACGCAGTACTCGCCGTAGGATATGACGAAGCACAACAGCGATTCATCGTCCGCAATTCATGGGGAACCGGTTGGGGACAAAAAGGATATTTCACAATTCCGTACGATTATGTAGCCAACCGGAACCTTTCGGATGATTTCTGGACGATACGAAGAGGAGAGAAAATTTAAAAGAGCTGCACACAGCACAACATCACGGCGATAAAATGGGATATCCACCTTTTGCTAACAAGGAGCTTAACACGTAAATTAATCCTTGATATATTACGAAAAAAACATTACGGCAAACGTCGAATATGCTGATGAAATGGATGGCACTGGTTCTTTGGAATGAGTGAATTCTACGAGAAAATTCTACGTAACGAAGGTGCGTAAAATACGTCGGAAATAAATCTCCAATCGTTTTAATTCTCTCCTTGGCATCTCATCAACGTTTCCCTTTTTTCTGTTGTCTTACTTCCATCGTTTTGATGAGAAGGTCCAACATTTCTTCGTCTGTTTTCTCCGGTCCCGACTCAAGGAGCTTAATAAGTTTTTTCATGCGTCTCCTTGTCTGATCACTCATTTCTTCGGGAATTCTATCCCTCTTTTTACCGTATTCAGCAGACGCTTCCGCTACCATTCCCCGCTGTTCTTTTTCAGCCTTACCATCGATAATCCAGACAACATCGCAATCTTCCTTCATCAATTGCTCTATAAGGTTTGTCGGATCAAGCTCGCCGGAAAAGTACTTATTAACGTTTTGCGGCCAAATGCTCATTCGCTGAGCAAATTCTGCTTTACTCCACCCCTTCGATTTCCACCAAGACTCTAAACGATTGCCTCTTTCAGCCAACCTCAATGAGACAATATTTTTTATTATTTTTTTTCTTGACATTGCTAATAATTTATATTATGCTTTCCACAGCGTCAACAATCGCAGACTAAACGAAACATGACAAAGAACTTCGCCAAAATCAAGCTGATAGTAAATCAAGCAGAAATTGCCCGGCGCATGAACATAGACAGGTCGTACGTATGTCTTCTGTTCTCCGGAAAACGAGGGAGTGCAAAACGCATCGCGCAAATCAGGCAAATCCTTTTAAGAGAATTTAAAGCGTTCGAACGAAAAATAAACAAATATCCAGGAAGGAGTCGAAGGTATGAACGATCAATCGAAAGAAAAGCTTGCCGATGAAATTCGACAGATTGTCGCATCTCTGAACGGTAAAATTATGGAAGCGTATCAGTATCAGATTGTAGTTGTTGTCTCTCAGTCAAGCGGATTCTACTCGAACCTCTACGGAAAACCGGAATTGGTGACTGTTGAAATACGAGAAGAACTCGTATTGTAATTTCGCACCAAGAGTGCTCCTTCTTCTCCGTAACCGGCAAAGCGTCTCGAACCAAACGGCGGAGTAGTGAATCCGAAATGGATGAAAGAAAAGGACGGGAGGGGTTGCTATTGCTGTAGCCAATGGTTAATTTCTTCGCAGAGTGTCATCGGAAGATTTTATCCCAAAAGACATTCTTCAAGTATTTTTCTTGAAGAGAATAAAGGAACTCTGCGATGAAGCGCCTCACAATCAAACGAATTGCCATTAATACAGGCGGTGGCGACGCTCCGGGACTCAATGCAGTTATCCGTGCAGTGGTGGTTTCCGCAGTCAATCGCGGGTGGGAATGTTACGGCATTCGCGACGGTTACAATGGACTCTTGGAACCAAAAAAATATCCCGAAGGGGGACTTATTCCTTTGCCCAAATCGAAAGTACGAGGCATTACGCACCTTGGTGGAACAATTCTTGGCACCACCAACAAAGGCAATCCGTTACAATGGCCGATGAAAGGAAAAGACGGCAAGCTTCACGAAACCGATCGCACCGACGAACTGCTGAAGGCATTCAAAAAAAACAAGATCGATGCGCTTGTTGCTGTCGGTGGTGATGGTTCTCTTGGAATAGCAAATGTTCTGGCACAAAAGGGATTGCGCGTGGTGGGCGTACCCAAGACTATAGACAATGACCTTGATAAGACGGTCATTACATTTGGATTTGATACAGCGGTATCTTTTGCCACAACGTGCGTTGATCGCCTGCACACAACAGCAGAATCGCATCAACGTGTCATGGTGGTGGAAGTGATGGGCAGATATGCCGGTTGGATCGCTCTGGAAAGCGGTGTTTCCAGTACAGCAGATGTGATCCTGATTCCGGAAATCCCATACGATATTCACAAGATTGCACAGAAAATTGAAGATCGTGAAACAAGCGGTGCAAAATTTTCTATTGTTGTAGTTGCAGAAGGAGCCAAACCTAAAGGTGGATCATTCTCTGTTATTTCGAAAGAAATCGGACGGGCTGAGAAACTTGGCGGTGCCGGTGAGCGTGTAGCAAAAGAAATCCATGAGGTCACAGGTAAAGAAACGCGCTGCGTTGTGCTCGGTCATTTATTGCGCGGCGGAACTCCAACAACGTTCGATCGTCTTATCTCACTTCGCTTTGGAGCTGCCGCAGTGCGCGCTCTGGCCGAAGGACACCATGGAGTTATGGTTGCGCTCGATCCGCCAACAGTACGGTATGTGCTGCTTGCCGATGCAACCCATCGGATGAAAACCGTACCTCTCGATTGTGATATTATTCTTACAGCGCGTGATTTAGGAGTCAGTTTTGGAGATTGATCACGATGCAGTTTAAAACATATTTGAACTCATATGGAAAGATCGTTCCACGCTTTCTATTCTTTACAAATCTGATAGCCATGAGACAATTATCGGAGATAGTACCATGACGACACCAAAAGACAAAGCCCGTACAGAACGCACACAAGCAGATATCATATATGAACAGACGATCTTATTGGATTCTGCACTCGATCCGATCATCATACGGGATTTGGACGGAAATCTCATCTTCTGGAATAAAGCAGCAGAGCGTTTGTACGGTTGGACGTTAGAAGAGGCAAAGTTATTACCTATTCATCAACTGATTGCGACGGAGGATCAAGCAAAGTTCGAGCGGGGAAAAAAAGAATTTGCTGAGAAAGGGGAATGTGCGATCGAAATGCGCCAAAAAGCAAAAAACGGCCGGATGATTATAACACATTCCCGATGGTCCGTTGCACGAAACAGGGAGGGAAATCCTTATGGCCGACTCATTATTACTCGTGATATTACAGAACAGCGGAATCTTGAAGCTCAGCTTCGCCGTTCGCAGCGTATGGAAAGTTTGGGAACGCTGGCGGGCGGCATTGCGCACGATCTCAATAATGTGCTGGCACCGATTCTTATGTCCATCCAAATATTGAATACAAAAATTACAGATCCAAATCTTAAAAAGCTCATTGCAGCACTTGAAACCAGCACGAAGCGAGGCAGCGAAATCATTAAACAAGTACTATCTTTTGCGCGAGGCACTGAAAAAGATTTTGCACCTCAGCAATTGCGATATATTATATCGGAAATCGAAGCCATTATTAAACAAACATTTCCTAAGAATATCCAACTCCGCACCGGGGTTTCAAAAGACCTTTCACTGATATTAGGTGATGCAACCCAATTGAATCAAGTTCTGATGAATCTCTGTATTAATGCGCGCGATGCCATGCCCGAAGGCGGCCGTCTGACTGTGACTGCTGAAGACATGTACATGGACGAAAGTTATGCCCACTTGATACTTGATGCCCACCCGGGTCAGTATGTTATGCTCACGGTTGCTGATACCGGAACGGGAATTCCTTTGGACGTGCAGGAAAAGGTTTTTGAACCGTTCTTTACGACAAAGGAAAGAGGGAAAGGCACGGGACTCGGTTTGTCTTCCGTCTATGCTATTGTGAAATCACACAATGGACTTATTAAATTATACAGTGAGTATGGCAAAGGGACGGAACTTAAGATCTTTCTGCCAGCAACCCAACAGAAGGAACGGAAATCCGAAGTAGTTACAGATAAAGAACTCTTGAGGGGTCATGGAGAACGTATTCTTGTGATTGACGATGAACTTTTCGTATTACAGATATCGAAAGAAGTATTGGAGGTTCAAGGGTATAGTGTGATCACAGCGATGGACGGAGCGGAAGCGACCGCTCTTTTTGCCAGTGCGGAAAAAGGGTCTATTCAGCTTGTTATAACTGACATGAACATGCCGCTGATGGACGGTTCCTCGACCATCAGAGCGTTGAGAAGGCTTGATCCGGATCTCAAGATTGTTGTATCCAGTGGCCTTTTAACCAATGTGAATTCTGCAGGATTGGGGGGTCTCGATACTCAAGGGTATCTTACAAAACCTTACACTGCCGAACAACTCCTCTTGATGGTGCAGAAAGTTCTGAATGCAAAAAACAGTACAGAACTAAATAAGAGTTGATATCTATGTACGTGCTCTATTCTTCATGAGAATCTGAATGAACATGCAAGGACGACAATGCCATTAAGAATCTTTATTACAGGCGGAACATTTGACAAAGAATATAATGAACTGGACGGTAAACTATTCTTTAAAGATACGCATCTGCCGGAAATGCTGAAACTTGGAAGATGCAAAGTTCCGGTGCAGATTCAAACGTTGATGCTGGTAGATAGTCTTGAGATGACCGATGCGGATCGCCAGATCATTGTAGAACGATGCCAAAAATGTAAAGAAGATCGAATTGTCATTACCCATGGCACCGACACGATGGAAGAGACAGCAAGGGTTCTTGGCAAGAGTATTACACATAAAACTATTATTCTCACCGGTGCGATGGTCCCGTATAAGTTTGGCAGTTCGGATGGACTATTTAATCTCGGCAGCGCGCTCGCATTTGCCGAGACACTTCCCCATGGCATTTATATTGCGATGAACGGTCGCTGTTTTATGTGGGATAATGTGAAGAAGAACAAGAAGACTGGCGAGTTTGAAGAACTTCGATAAGGTAATTAAGATAAGAAGCGACAAAGCCCGCTTGATGCGGGCTTTACTATGTGTGGACGCTGTAGGGATCGAACCTACCGCCTTTCCGTCTCGTCAAGAACGAGACGGAACGCTCTGAACCAGCTGTTCAATATATGTTCTACTTTTTCTCGACTTAATCTCACGTTCACGTCTCATCGCTTGCGCGTGAGTCCTAAATGACTCTAAATACACAAGCTTCCACGGAATTCCTCGTTGGGTATAGACAGACCTTCCAGTATTATGGTAGTTTTCTATTCGATCAAGAAGGTCTTGTTTGTGCCCGACGTAGTAATGATCTCTGCGAGAACTGCAGATAATATTGGTGTACTACTGGCACTCGATGTGGACCATAGGTATCTCGTGGACGCTGTAGGGATCGAACCTACGACCTCCGCCTTGTAAGGGCGGCGCTCTGAACCAGCTGAGCTAAGCGTCCAATTTTTTATTTATTTGTGACTTTTAAAATTTACACAATCTTGTCCCCTATTGCAAATTTTGATTTTTTCTTCGACTTAACAAATTACATTATGAGAGTTGCACAACCTGTCGTGTCTGTCTCAGCTCTTTATTGATGGAGTTGCCTTTCACACCCGCCTTTCTTACTTTACAAGCGACTTGCAGAGGTTTCTTGCCTGAATGAACAGTTATTAAAATGAGAAAAGGAAATATACATGAACCAAACACAGAACGACGAAACTGGATTATCTGCTAAGATGGCGTTATGCCTTGCGGCAATGACGCTGGTAGGGATCGATGGAGAGTTTGCAAAAGAGGAGTTAGAAAAGCTCCGGGCTCTTATTCATTCCGATGAATCTGAATTTCTCAGAGCATTTAGTTTTTATAACGAGCACTCCATCGATGTCTGTATGAAAGTTATCGCTGCTCGATTGAATGAAGAACAAAAACAAATAGTGTATCGCGTTTTATACGATCTTGCACACTCGGATCAAGATCTTGCCAAGAGTGAGGAAGAACTCTTAAAACAGTACGCGACTGCATTTGGACTCGCTACTAATTTTATTGCATGGGTAAAAACCAAAAAGGATAAAAATTATGATTTAGCTTTGTTTAAATAACTCACTTCCAGCACAATATTGAAAGAACAATCACTACACACACTCTTCGATCTCTCGCATCCTATCATTGACCGTATGACGGTGTACCCGGGCGATGAACCGGCGCGGCTTGAAAAGATCAATGACTTTGCGCGGGATGGGTTCAATAATTTCCGTTTCACAAGCGGCATGCATGCGGGCACGCATATCGACGGGCCGATGCACATGACGAAACCCGGCAGCTTCATCGATGAACTTCCGCTGGAACGGTTTATCGGAACGGGATGCTTATTGAATGCTGTCGGGATAAAGGTTATTTCTTGTACACCAAAGTTCACATCCGCAATTGTCCCGGAAAGCATTGTACTCATCTATACCGGATTTGAAAAACAATTTGGCAGCGAAGAATATTACCGCGATCATCCTATCATCAGCATGGAATTAGCGCAGCTCTTTGTCAAGCAGCGGATCAAGATGGTCTGTCTCGATTCGCCATCACCTGACAAACATCCTCACGATATTCATTCTTATCTTTTGAAGAATAACGTTCTTATCGCTGAAAATTTGACCGGCATGGAAAAACTTCTGACAGTCAAGAAGTTCGAGATCATAGCATTTCCATTGCGAATTCATGCCGATAGTTCACCGGCGAGGATTGTTGCACGAATATTAGAGTGAACCTATGAACAGCAGCACACAGCCGCGGGCGCTACGGAAGTGCATTGAGACGATTCCATAGCTGTTCGGAAAATTCTCTCAACGATTTTAGCTTGCTATCTGCAATATCAAATCGTGCCTCGTTCCACTGTTCAGCCATCGGAATGACGACTGTTTTCATTCGTGCTGCCTTCGCTGCAATGAGTCCGTTGAACGAATCCTCAATGACTAAACAATGTGCCGGAGGAATGCGCAAGTGTTTCGCTGTCGTGAGAAATACTGCGGGATGCGGCTTACCGTATTCTTCCCATTCGGCAGAATGAACGACACTAAATGTATTCTCCATAGAAAATTTGTTCAGCACGGTTTTGATGAGTCGCATGGCTGAGGATGAGGCAAGTGCCGTTGGAATCCGGCGGTTTTTAAAAAACTCCAACACATCCATCACACCATCCAGCAGAACTGCTCGTTCACGAACACGCAGTTCCACACCGGTTAAGATCTCGCCGGAGACTTGTTCCAATGATTTATGATTCCAGGGATTCTGTGTATGACGGTACGCGACGACATCGCTCACCGGTAAGCCGGTGGTTTCAATACATTGTTCGCGTGTCAGGTGAATTCCTACCGTCGCAAAAACTTCCATTTCGGCTTCTTGCCAAAAAGGTTCGGAATCCAGCAGTACTCCATCCATATCGAAAATCACTGCATCGATCATTCTTTTCTCCATTTTAATCTAATAGAGAATAATCTGAATGGCAAGCGTACAAGCATCTTTTGTGTATTCCTTCTGTCAGGGGTGAAGCAGATTGAAACACTCCAGGTTTTTGCTTACTTTGTCTTTCATTAGTATCGATGAAAAGAATGGTGAAATACATGAAAAAGAATTCGAAACAACTTTCCGTCGCCACACGAGCGATCCATGGCAGCAAACTTTATGCCTTCAAAGGTCCCGTTACGACACCGATTTATCAAACTTCTACATACCGGTTTGAAACATCCGAAGATGCCATTCGGTATGCAAAAGGAGATCCGTCTGTGTATGTGTATTCGCGGTACCATAATCCCACGGTTCACGACGTAGAAGAGAAGATTGCACTTATGGAACATAGCGAAGCGGCAGCACTCTTCTCTTCCGGTATGGCTGCAATTACAACAGCGATTCTTGCTGTAACAAAATCCGGAGACAACATCATCAGCACTTCCGCGCTCTACGGCGGCACGTACCGCTGGATGCGCGACGAGCTGCCGAATCGAAACATCACTGTACATTTTGTTGATGCACAGTATTTGGAGGATATAGCACGAATTGCCGACGAACGAACGACTATCGTCTACATCGAAACTCCTACGAATCCCACGCTCAGTATTGTTGATATTTCTGAAGCAGTCCGATGCACGAAGAAAGCAGAAAAAAGACTCGGCCGGCGTATTCTTACGATGATTGATAATACGTTCGCTACTTTTCTCAATCAGGATCCATTTCAATTCGGTGTGGATGTTATTACGGAAAGCGCCACCAAATATCTTGGCGGGCACAGTGATATTCTCTCCGGTGTTGTCATCGGTAAGAAGGAGTACATCGAACAAGTGCTCACTCTAAGGAAGTACCATGGCAGCTGTGCCGATCCTTTTGCTGCATACTTACTTGGCAGGAGTCTGAAAACATTCGAACTGCGTGTAAGGAAGCAAACCGAAAACGCCCTCGTACTGGCACGCGTATTGGAGAAACATAAAAAGGTGAAACGTGTTCTCTATCCCGGACTCCCTTCGCATCCCCACCACAAGATTGCTAAAAAACAAATGACCGGATTTGGCGGCATGGTCACCATTGAAGTTAAGCCATCGAAACGATACTCACCTGTTGAGGCAGCAGCAAAAGTATGCGACACCCTGACCATTGGCGTCAATGCAATGTCATTGGGCAGTGTGGAGACACTCGTCAGTATTCCGGTCTATTCGTCCCACGTGTTTATGTCAGATGAAGAGTTGCAGCGTCATGGCGTTACGGCTGGGATGATTCGTATCTCTGTCGGTGTTGAAGGAATTGAAGATTTGATTGCGGATTTTGAAAAAGCATTGGCAGTGATTTGAGCTTGCGAATGAAGTGTGGTGCTTTCTATCTATAATACGAATCACCTAAATGAGAAAAATATGAATAACCGAATTACCGTATTTGTCATTGTTGGCATTCTCTTGCTGCAGTGTATCGCATTTGCTCAGAATGTTGTAATCGTTGTAATCGATGGTGCGAGATACACAGAGACGTTCGGTGCAGACTCTCTTTATATTCCGCGAATATGGACAAACTTGCGCCCTCTCGGAACGATCTGGACAAACTTTCGCAACGACGGAATCACAACAACCGATCCGGGGCATGCTTCCATCGCAACAGGCACATGGCAATCTATCGATAACAATGGCGTCTTCAGACCGGCACAGCCGACGATATTCGAATATTTCCGCAAAGCATCCGGAGCGCCGGAATCCGCAACAGCGGTCGTCGTCGGAAAACTTAAATTGGGTATTCTTTCTTATAGCACACACTCCGACTATGGGGCAAAATATAAAGCTTCTACTTCTTTCGGTAAGGACGACTCGTCCGTTGTCACAAACTTGAAAACGATGTTCCGACAGAATCATCCGAAACTTACTCTCGTGAACCTTCCGAGCACGGATTTAGCCGGCCATTCCGGTAACTGGACTCAGTACCTGTCTGCGATTCACGTTGCGGATTCATTGATTTATGATATTTGGCAAACGCTTCAGGCAGACTCACTCTATCGCAGCAACACGACATTATTTGTGACGAACGATCATGGAAGACATGACAACCTCCATGGAGGCTTTCAAAATCATGGAGATGATTGTGAAGGATGCCGACACATTATGCTTTTTGCGATTGGACGAGGCTTTCCCGTAAACACAGTCGTAACGAAAAGGCGCACACAATGTGATATTGCGCCAACCGCCGGAGAGCTTCTTTCTTTCCCGACACTTTATTCCACCGGAACAAGTCTTCTCCTCGATACAGCAACTGTCCAGCGATGAAGGGTACTCAATACTCGCAGGAGGCATATCTATTTTTCCATGTTGATTTCTCCTGACCATATTCGGCAATTTCTTGAATCGTTTCAGCGTCAAGAATGTAACAATAGGGATCTCTTTCCGGCCGGTGTTTTAATTCCACTCTTCGAGAGGAACGGCGAGTTGCACGTTGTGCTCACTCAGCGGACGGATGAAGTAGAGCATCATAAAGGGCAGATTTCTTTCCCCGGTGGGGTAAAGGATGAACAAGATACAACTATTATTGAAACAGCACTGCGAGAGACAGAAGAGGAGATCGGACTGCCAAGAAATGCAGTGAACGTGCTCGGTATGCTGAATGATTTCCAGATACCGAGCGGTTTTCGTATTACACCTGTCGTTGCGTTTCTTCTTTCTGTTCCTTCTTTGTCCGTCAACACAGCGGAAGTATCTCAAATCTTCGATGTCCCGTTATCCTTTTTCATTGATGTTCGCAACGAGCGTGTAGAGCGGAACGAACGTTCCGGAAAAATGATCAACGTTTATTTCTATCGTTATGGACAGTATGAGATATGGGGAGCAACAGCTGCGATGCTGCGATCATTCCTGCACGATTTGATGATATGGCTTGAGAACAAAAAGACTTTGTAAATCTGGCAATTCTTGATTATCTTTATTCCAGACAGTCATTGAACGACACGCAACAGGTCCTCATTTCGGGACAAAGGAGAATGAACGAATGCCACAACATAAATCAGCAGTAAAACGAACTCGCCAAAGTGCGCACCGCGCTGAACGCAATAAAGCACACCTTTCAAAAGTGAAAACATTGGTAAAGAAAGTGCGCTCTTCCAAGAACAAGGAAGAAGGGGCTGCAGCATTGAAAACTGCATCGAAGTATCTCGACCAGCTTGGTACAAAAGGTGTCATTCACAAAAATAATGCTTCCAACCAAAAATCACGATTGACAAAGTTTGTCAACAAAATAAAATAAAAAGTATAATCTTTGCTACAAATAAAAACCCCAAACCGAACCGGCTCAGGGTTTTTTACTTTTCAGTCGTAGAAGTGAATAAAGTTTTCTATTTACTGTTTTGACTTTTTAATTTCTCAAGTTCTTCAATTCGTTTTTCGAATCGCTCTTTCTCACCCGGCTTATTGCGTGCAAGGGCTTTGTATGCTTTAATGGCGTCATCAAACCAGCCTTGTTTAGCATAAATCTCTGCAAGTGTGGGTGTTACGAACCCCATACTCACCGGTAAATCTTGTTCGGATGCCGGCGGTGTCTCTTTCTGCGCTAAGTCAATCACAGGTGTGATCTTTCCCGCACTTTGTAGTTTATTTGCGATTTCTTCGATCTGGTTCTGTATGCTGGCAGACATAGGAAGTTCGGGAGGCGGAATTTGTGGCAGAATAATTGTTGTGTCGGTGGGGTATTTCTCCTGCGTAATAGTATCGTCGGTCTTATTCTGCAGATCCGTAGACATTGGAAGCTCGAGCGATAACCCTTCCGGCAGAACAATCGTAGTGTTACTGAGATAATCCTCCAGTGAAACAGTGTCTTCACCAGTGAGCTCTGTTCTCCGACGTGATGCATAGAGGGCAAATGATTCTTCCTCCGACGGTGCTGGTGTCAAGGTTTCCTGGTCGGGAGCCGACAGAGTAAATTCAAACCCGCTTGATGGTTCCGGTACCGATCTTGGTATGTCGGCAAATGCTGATGCTTGTGTTTCAGAGAACGATGGTGACTCCGGCATCGGGACATCAAATCCGCTAATCGATGAGGGTTCCGGCAAATCCGGAGTCTCGATCGAAGGCGCTGGAAATCCAAGAAGATCGTCTGTTGTTGTTGCAGGCGGTGCCTGCGTGATCGCATCAAAAAAAGACGGTCCGCTTAAGGAAGTGGGTGCCGGTGACAAATCAGGCTGTGGTTCTTGTGCAGGTTGATCGAATCCGCTAAAACTATACCCCGGTTCCGGGTGTAGTTCGGGGCTCGATGGAATTCTATATTCATCCAACGAGGGCGGTGTATATTTCGGTTCTAGAACTTCCGGTTGTACTTCTTGCAGTGTTGCGGTAAGGGTTTCATCTTCACTCGGCGGTATTTGTTCGAGCAGAGCTGTTACCATTTCATTTCGTGGAAGAAACTCAAGCACAAATTCAAATTCACGGCGTGCTTCCGCTCGCATGTGTAATGCGACTAACGCTTTTCCCTTTACGAGATGCCCTGTCGTGTAAAACGGATAGTGTGCCAGACCGGCATCGCACATGCGTAATGCATCTTCTGCGCGGTGTTGTTCAAGATAGAAATTTGCCAACTGCGCAAACAACGGCGACTTGGCATCCGGTCCAACTTTTTTTTCGAGTGGTGTAATTTGTTGTTGAGCTATTTCGGTCATTGTACTTGTTAATGAAGTTTCCGCGCCTCAAAAGCATGTTTCACGGAAAGCCACGAAACGCATGCGAATCCCATAAAATATAATAGCTGGAACGGCACCGCGGCTATCTCCAGGTAGTATAATGATGAAATCACACCGAAGAAGCAATAGATAGCAAGAAGAATTTCTATCATCACAACCCATTCGAATTTTTTCTTCTTACTGATGTACACATTCTTTTTCCACGTGTCTTCTTTATCATGAAGAGCAAATTTCGGGGTACGAACAAACTCGCTTTTGCGCTTGAAAAGACCTTCAAATACTGCGCGGGAATTGTTTACCGCAAATCCCATACTGCCCGCCATAAAAAGCGGGAAGAGCATGATCCGTCGGCGCCAATCGGGATAAACGGATTTCTGCGAAATAAGGTAGAACAGGAACGATCCGATGAATGCGATGACAAATATCGACATTATGGCAAAGTATGCCTCATGCCCACCTTGCTGTTTAATAAAGATGAGTGGTACGTTCAGTATACCCGCCAGAATGATAAACGGGAATACAATATTGTTCGTCAAATGAAAGGTTGAGTGAATTTTTATGCGCAGCGGAATATCCGATTTCCACACTTCCGGAATCATTTTGCGCGCCGTTTCAATAGCACCCTTCGTCCAGCGAAATTGCTGCGACTTCAATGCATTGACCTCCGCAGGTAATTCTGCAGGCGAAGTGACGTGTGCAAGATATTTAAATTTCCATCCACGGAGTTGTGCACGGTAGCTGAGATCCAAATCCTCCGTGAGCGTATCAGATTGCCAGTTTCCTGCATCTATGATTGTGGTCTTACGCCATACGCCTCCGGTTCCATTAAATTGAATAAAGAATCCTGCCTTGTTGCGCACATCTTGCTCAACGACGAAATGTCCGTCGAGTGCAAATGCTTGTGTGCGTGTGAGCATCGAATACTCACGATTCAGGTGCTCCCATCGCGTTTGCACAACACCGATTTTTGGATCGGTGAAAAAATACGGAATAGTTTTTACCAGAAAGTCTTTATTGGGGACAAAGTCGGCATCGAAAACCGCAATGAATTCTCCGCGTGCAGTTTCAAGTCCATGTTTCAGTGCGCCGGCTTTGTATCCTGAACGGTCTCTACGACGAATATGTTTGATATCGTAACCGAGCGCTCGGTAGTGTGCCGCAGCTTTTTCTACCAGATCTATCGTTTCATCGGTCGAATCATCCAACACCTGCACTTCCAATTTGTCTTTTGGATATTCAAGTGCGCATACTGCATCGATCAGTCGATTCGCAACATAGAGCTCATTAAACAACGGAAGTTGTACTGTTACAACAGGTATTTTCATCAAGATCGGTTGAATGTGTTCAAGACCTCGTTGTTTCATGTAATGATACACCATCACAAATCCATGTGCGCCAAACGCAAAAAGAATGAGCAACGAGAAAAAATAGAGATACATGACGATATCCGTAAATACCACGTTTTCGATGAATTTCTGCTGGAAGAAAAGTATTGTAAGTATCATATTACCATCCTGCGACTGTATCGTTAAGAATATCTTCTGTTAATTTTTCGACTGCTGTTTGTACACCCTCATTACGCTGCGTCAATCCACCGCCTGAAGGATAATTTCCCCAATCGCTATAACTTTTTTCCCACACTTTTTTGCGAAGCTTCAAATCTTGAAATGTCATTCTTACCGTCACGGTAATTTTTCTCAGTGTAACTTGATCGCCGCCCTGAAGTACTTCCGGGGCATCTTTTACATCGGTTATCACGCCTTCGAGCATGGAGTCTGCTGTATTACGATCTGTTAATTGAAGTGTATTATCATTTGTGAAGCGTTCTACCAATTTCTGCGTGAATAAATCCCGCAACGTCGGATCGCCATAGCCGCTCTGATCTTCCACGATAGGAATCGCAACGGTCTTCAAATGCGGAGGAACCGAACCGCCCTTGAACGAATAGGTACAACTAGAGAGTACTATGAAAAACGAAAAACAAGCTAAACCGAAAAAATTACGCAATATGCATGTTGCATGGTAGTTTTTCATTGTAACCCATAATCCTTAATTTTTCTGTAGAGAGTCCGCTCACTGATATTCAATTCCCTCGCTGCATTGCGTCGATTTCCTTTGTGCCGATCAAGCGCAGTTGCAACCATGCGCCGCTCCATCTCGTCCATTGTCAGAACACCGTTGCCGTTCTGCGATTGAGTGTGGTCGCTGTTTTGCAGATTGGTTCCGGACAGCCGATCTTCCAGTAATTCTTTCATTTCAATGATGTTCGATTTGAGTTCTACAAGCGCACGATAAATCAATTCGCGCTCGGCCTGTTCTACAGTTCTATTTGATACCACAGGAAGATTTCGGTCTGTCGTTACCTGTGTTTGCTCACGCAGATATTTCCGTACATCGAATTCATCAAGACGTTTCCCGCTTTCCAACACAAGCATGCTTTCGATGGCATTTCGCAACTCGCGAATATTGCCCGGCCAGTGATAGCTCATAAGTAATTCGGTCGCGTTGTTATTGAATCCACCAAATTGAATCTTGTTTTTTTCTGTCGTTTCTTTCACGAACTGTTCAACGAGCGCTGGAATATCTTCTTTTCGGTTCCGCAGCGGCGGTAAATGAATGTTCACCGAACGCAATCGAAAGTACAAATCAGGACGAAAGTGTTTTTGTTGAACTTCGTATTCCAGCAATTTGTTCGTTGCCGCAAGCACACGCACATCTGTTCTGCGTGCCTCGGATGAGCCAACACGCATGAACTCACCGCTTTCAAGCACACGCAGCAATTTCACCTGAGTTGCTAACGGCATCTCGCCAATTTCGTCGAGAAGGATGGTTCCGCCATCAGCAATTTCAAAATAACCACGGCGCATATCCGAAGCACTGGTAAACGCACCTTTTTCATGACCGAACAGTTCGCTTTCAATTAATCCCTCCGGAATCGCGCCACAGTTGACCGATACCATAATTTGCTGTGCTCGTTTGCTTGCTCCGTGAATGGCTTTTGCAACGATCTCTTTGCCTGTGCCACTTTCGCCGGAGATCAGCACGGTAATATCCGTCGGCGCCACCTGTCGGATGACATCCACAATTTCTTGCATCTCCGGCGATTGTCCGATGATGCCGTATGTTCGCTGGAATGCTTCCCGATCCGTCAACGTGAAACAACCATTGCTGTGAGGTTAAATTTCTTTTTCACTTTCGCGGCAAACTGTTTTGCTTCATTGTACGTCTGGAATTCACCGACCCAGACTTTGTGCAGCTTTTTTCCATGGCTGACGATTGTAAAAATATTCGAGGGATATCCTTCTTTCTCAAACTTTGCTTTTAATTCACCAGCATTTTGCAGTGTAGAGAAAGCGCCAACCTGTATGGTAAAGTTCGTTGCAAATTTTTGTATTGTTCCCTTCGGCTTTACGTCTGCCGGTTTTTCTTTTATTGTTGGCTTTTCTTCTGCCACCAGATTTTGTTCTGTCGCATATGCGGAAAACGGATATTCTTCTTTCAATTGTGTCAGCTTCTGATCAGCTGTCTTATAAAGACCGATCGAATAATAATATTGATAGAGTTTATAGAGTGCATCATCTGCCCATTCGCTCTTGGGAAAATTGTCGACAATATTTTGATACAACTTTGCTGCTTCTGTGCCGTCCGTTGTCAACACTGCTTGTAAATACATCAGACCAGGGTTATTTTGATAATTTGTCATTAGCGCTGGAAGTTCGGCGCGCACTGCTTCTCCTTGGCCTTTTTCTATCATTTCGAGACGATGATTGATATCGGGTTCCTGATTGCTTGTCTGAGAACGCAGAGAAGGTACAACAAGAATGAACACAAGTATCAAGGCGACAGCAATTGTTCTATTCGCTCTCATGGTTTTCAACTCTCTCGTGTTATGAATGCAGGGGGTTGATGAAATACGTGTTCATGTGTGCCGAATAGCGTTGCCGAATTCGCTCGCTCGATACGAACACCAATGTAATCGCCGACAGCATCGCCGTTTTTAGGGAATACCACCATTTTATTTGTATCGGTCCTGCCGCAGAAATCAGCTGTGGATTTTTTGCTTGGACCTTCTACAAGCACTTCTACAGTTTGACCGACCATTGTCCTATTTCGGTGTAAAGAAATGTTGCGTTGAATGTCAATGACTTCACTGAGGCGACGATTTTTCACTTCTTCCGGCACGTCATCGCCCATCGACCATGCTTTTGTGTTCTCGCGTGGAGAATATTTGAATGTGTAGGCTCCATCATATTCTACTTCCTGTAACAAATCCAATGTTTGTTGATGATCCTCTTCCGTTTCAGTCGGGAATCCGGTTATGATGTCGGTCGAAAGACTGATTCCAGGAATTGCATCTTTGATTCTGTGAACAAGACTGAAATAATGATCGGCTGTATATGTCCGATTCATCAATTCCAAAATTCTATCTGACCCGGATTGTACAGGCAAATGGATATAGTTGCAAATATTGGTTCGTGAAGCAATTGTACCAATCAGTTTGTCCGACATATCATGAGGATGTGATGTCATGAACCGTATGCGCAAATTTTTATCAACATCGGCAACTGCTGCAAGTAAATCAGGAAAATCATATGTGCCGTCCCAATACGAATTGACATTTTGTCCAAGTAATGTTACTTCCTTAAAGCCCCGTTGTGCGACTTCTTCAACTTCTTTAAGAACATTTGTTTGTGAACGGCTTCGCTCTCGACCACGTGTAAATGGCACAACACAGAACGTGCAAAATTTATCACACCCGCGCATAATGGAAATCCATGCGCTTAAATTATCTGTGCGAAGAGGAATAATATCGTCGTACTTTTCTACGCGTGAAAGTTTAACAGCGATTCCTTTGTCCCCTTCCTTCACTACTTCAATAAGCGCCGGCAATTTGCGATATTCATCCGGTCCAACTAGAAGATCGACAAAATCTTCGGACACCATCAAATTTCTACGTACACGCTCTGCCATACACCCTAGCACACCGATAACGGCATCCGGATTTAATTTCTTATAATGGTTAAAGTCCCCTAACCGACCGATGATTCGTTGCTCTGCATTTTCACGTACAGCACAAGTATTTATCAAAGCAACATCCGCACTTGAGAGAAAATCCGTACGAACAAAACCTGCATCATGCATAATGCTCAGCACAATCTCAGTATCGGCCATATTCATTTGACAGCCGTACGTTTCAATATACATTTTTCGTCCTGTTTGCATTTCTCTCTTTTCCGGTTTCATGATAATGAAACAATGGCAGACACACAATAAATTGCTACCATGATTAATGTTATTTAATCTTGAAGAGTTTGTTGATGTTCTGACAGATAACTTGTTTGTAGATTGCCAAATCGGCAGACATTGAATTTATGACAAATATAAGATTTGGGATTGATTGAACAGGAATGCTGTTGTATATTAGATACAAATTGAGGGAAGAGACTCTATAATTGCTCATATCAACAGTTTTCCAACCCTTTTAAATCAATTGAACAAATTAGAAAGAATACCATGGCAAACTTAATTGATGATATTAAAGCAAAAGCACGGCAATTGAAGAAACACATAGTTCTGCCGGACGCGATGGATGAGCGAGCGATACAAGCAGCAAGGATTATTGTTGATGAGAAAATTGCTAACATCTCTCTTGTAGGCAGTGAAGAAGGTATTCGTTCTAAAGCTCATCAACTTGGTGTTAGTTTAGAAAACGTTTGTATTGTGGATCCGGAGAAATCAAAAAAATTGAACGAATTTGTTCAGACCTATTTCAATCTCCGCAAAGCGAAAGGAATACAACAAGAACAAGCGCAAGCTGCTATGAGACAACCGTTGTTCTTTGGCGCAATGATGGTTCGTGAAGGATTGGCCGATGGAAGCGTCGCAGGTTCGCTTTCGACAACTGGTGACGTCCTCCGTGCTGGAATTCAAATCGTCGGACTTCCAGAAGGAATTACCGTCGTATCAAGCTTTTTCTTAATGATTTTTCCAAAAACAATTTACTCTTTTGCTGATTGTGCTGTCGTACCGGATCCAACTTCAGAACAACTTGCCGATATCGCAATTTCGACAGCAGAGAATCACAGAAAATTGACGGGTGAAGAACCGCGTGTGGCCTTGCTCTCATTTTCAACAAAGGGAAGTGCGTCGCATGTGCTTGTTGAAAAAGTACAAAAGGCAACTCTTCTCGTGAAGCAAAAAAAGGCAGACTTGGTAGTAGATGGAGAGCTACAGCTTGATGCTGCTATTGTCCCTTCCATCAGTTCAAAGAAAGCACCTGGCAGTCCGGTTGCAGGAACAGCAAATGTTCTGATATTTCCAGACCTTAATGCCGGTAACATTGGATATAAATTGACTCAACGACTTGCGGGAGCAGAAGCAGTCGGTCCGATCATTCAGGGATTAAAAAAGCCTTGTTATGATCTCTCACGTGGTTGCAGTGTAAATGATATTGTAAGCGTCATAGCAATCAACTCTGTCGCAGGAGCTGTTTAATAACCGCTTCTCCTTGAATGGAGCGAACTCGTCATGCATAGAGTTCAATCTCCGTGGGTGGTGGGGAGGCAGGATGACAATTGCTAAATCGATTCTCGTTTTTGTGGGTCTGACGCTAGTGATGATACCGGCATCATTCTGATGGCGTTATCTTAAAAAACAACATCCAGACTTGATGATCGGCATTTACTGGTAGATGGGGTTCTGTGTAGTGTAGTCATCTTTCTTCAACCCGTACTGACTAAAAAACCCTGAATAATTTATTGTTCAGGGTTGCTCAACTATTTCTTTCATTTTTAATACTGTTACTCTGTTGCACGTGCAAAACGCGCTTCATGCAATATCATTCGTAATGAAATCCTGTGGGTATCCCCAAGATCGTTCTCATTACCAAACCGGGCAAATGAATAGTCAATATCGAGCTTTCGTAAATGAAGCCCGGCACCCAATGTTAATTGCTTCACATCGTTGTAACCAATGCGTAGTGCGACGGTGTTTTTATAATCGAATTCAAGTCCCATATGAGGATCAAAGCTGATAGGACCTAGATTGGCGATGGAGGCAAACTGACGATTCTCAAAGCGTACATCCACATCAATCGTTGGTGCAAAACGTCCCTGAAAGAGGTCAATGAAATATGCTGTGCCAAGTTTAAGCGTTGGTGAAATTAATTCGTTCGTGCCCGTTGACCACGCTACAAGGGTGGTTGTCACATCCTGCACGTTAGCAGCCACAAACCAATTCTCCCTTGGTGAGTAAAGTACGCCGATGTCAAATCCTATTCCTGTTGCTGAAGCAACTTCTAATCCGCGGCGTAATATTTTAAGATTGATCCCATATGTTAAGTTATTTGACACACGCTTAGAGTAAGTAAAATACAAAGCCCAATCTGCTGAATTGAAATATGTTACTTTGCTGGGGTCAATATAATCTGTCGAGTCAAGAATTCCGTTTTGATTCCTGTCGACCAATGCATTGCGTGAATCGGGAATGCCGTCCACACCAAGCCGCATTATGCTTACCCCGAATGTCACATCAGTACCAAATGGAATTGCCACCGCGCCAAAATCATAGTTCTCTATTCCGCCAAATCGCTCATCGTGCATGAGCATAACTTCAGGATAATTGAGGCGTGCAAGCGCTGCAGGATTCCAGTATCCAGCGGAAGCATCATTTGCTAGAGCCGCATAAGCGCCGCCAAGTCCAAGCGCTCGTCCGCCGACACCGATGGAAAGAAATTCACCTGCGTACTTAGCAATTTGCTGGGCTGATGCGCCTTGAAAAACAAGAAGCACGATTAAAACTCTTTTTAAGATCTTCATAGAGCACCAAAAACAAAAATACCGAACTCGCTCAATCGCTGCGTGGTTCGGTGGATAACAACGTTCGAGAATGAGTGACGATGCACAAAACCAGCATTTCACAACTCTCTCACAATTGTCTATACGCGGTAATCCTTTTTTCTAAATATAAGGTAGAAGATTCCTTTGAGAGAATCAAGCCTACTCGATACGCTCTGCTCCCAATTCATGCTTGAGCATAGTAAGGATTGGATGTTCATTTATTGCAGGCACATTAGGGGAAATTCCATTTTCCGCATTTTTTTTGCCATTAGTTGACCCCGATGTCGTTACATAGATAGGTTTGACTGAAAGGTCATTGTTCGAAAGCAGAACCGGTTCGATAGCTATATGTTTGCCGACAACTTGATGAAGGGCACTCACCAAGAAATCCCTATGACGTTTGAGTCTTGAAAAATGATAAGCGTCAGGGCAGGAAATACGTACAATTCCTCCATGGACATCTATCACTTTTGTTTCCATTAACAAATTGCCTACTTCAATGTGCGTCTTCGATACATCGCTCACGAAATCAGACCATCGGGCAATCACTTCTTCTGATGAGATTGATTGAATTGTAGTAGAGGATGCAGCAACTCGCGGGGAGGAGTATTCTAATTTGTCGAGTTTCGAGACGCCTGCCAGCTTCATGAAGTCGGTACCAATGAGTGACGAATAGCTGACAGCTGATTTACTACTCAGATAGCCCGCACCAACTTCGCCCATCACTTTGAGTTCAGTGGAGAGAGGATTTTCACGCTGGGATGAATCAGCGGCACTCTTCGATAAGCTGCTATTGCTATTATTACTTATTTTTTTTTTCAACAACTCAATCTGTTGAAGTAATTCACGAATCTGTAAGGAGCTTTCCATTTTCACCATCTGGATCAATCCTGCTTCAAGACGGTATCGCGGCTGTACCGCCCATCGAAGCGCCTGATCGAGTTCATTCGTTTGTTTGATATAGCGAAGAATATCCTGCTCGGGAAATTGATGTGCCACTGCTTCATACCGCTTTTTATAATGTTCGGATACTTCAATAAGCTGCGTAGATTCTGTTGAACGCACAACAAGTAAATTGCGGAGATGTTCTGCCAACCCACCGATAAACTCACGCAAGTCGTACCCGCTCTTAATGACTTCATCTACTAATTGAATGGCCTCACGTATGTTATGATTTTTCAAAATGTCGGATACGCGAAAATAGATATCCTGATCGACCACGTTGAATGCTTTCAGCAGTTCGATGGTTTTGATATCTGTACCGCAAAACGAACGTACTTGATCAAAGATGCTTTGTGCATCCCGAAGGGATCCATCGGCACGCTTTGCTATCACCACAAGCGCATCTTCTTCGATAGTGATCTGCTCAGCCTTTGCTATAGCGGTAAGCGTGCTGACTATTTCTTCAATTGCTATGCGGCGGAAATCGAACCGCTGGCACCGAGAAAGAATGGTCATCGGGACTTTATGTACTTCTGTTGTAGCAAAAATAAATACCACATGCGTTGGAGGTTCTTCTAATGTCTTCAGAAGCGCATTAAATGCCTCTTTTGTCAGCATATGTACTTCGTCGATGATATAGATCTTATAGGAACCGTGAGTCGGTGTGTAACGTACGGAATCCCGCAAGTTACGAATTTCTTCTACACCTCGGTTCGAGGCACCATCGATCTCGATAACATCAAGACCGCGACCTTCGATAATTTCCTTGCAGATTTCACATGTGTTGTCGGGATTTTGATTGACGGGGGAGAGACAGTTAAGGGCACGGGCAAGAATTCGGGCAGTCGTAGTCTTTCCACACCCACGCGTTCCACTAAAGATGTACGCATGAGCAACCCGTTTGGATGCAATTGCATTTCGGAGCGTATTTGTTACATGACCTTGGCCAACGACATCGTCGAAGATCATGGGTCGCCATTTACGCGCTGTGACTTGATAACTCATTTCAATTCAAACCTAGAATAAGGGACACGAACATGAGAAGGATACAGAATTCAGAATCTAGAATCCAGAACTATTTTTTCTTTTCTGTCTTCCGTTTTTTACCGTCTTTTTCCTTCGTGCCAAATACATATTTCATTGCTTCTTCAAGCGTTTCGACTGCACTAATTTTTAATCCTTCTTTAACTTTGTCGGAAATTTCTGTGAGATCCTTCATGTTTTCTCTTGGAATCAATACCGTTTTGATACCGCTCCGCTGTGCTGCAAGAAGCTTCTCTGTTAATCCACCAATGGGAAGGACGTTCCCGCGGAGAGTGATTTCACCCGTCATTGCTACGTCATTTCGCGCGGGGCGATTGCTTGCCGCAGATATGATGGCCATTGCCATTGTTAAGCCTGCAGACGGTCCATCTTTTGGAATTGCGCCTTCCGGCAGGTGAATGTGAATCTCGCGGTTTTTATTAAACTCCGGATCAATACCAAATTTCTTTGAATTGGAACGAATATAACTTAATGCCGCCTGTGCCGATTCCTTCATCACATCGCCAAGTTGCCCTGTAAGTGTCAGGCGTTCTGTACCGCGCATAATCGTCACATCGACATTGAGAATTTCTCCACCAACGCTCGTCCAAGCCAAACCGGTGACCGAACCGATGCGCGGCTGCCGCTCAGCGGCTTTTGTTCGATACTTTGGAACACCAAGATATTTTTCAACACTTTCCGGAGTAACAAGAATATTCTTTTTTGATTTTTTCTTTTCCAGTTTACCGTTTTTCTGTCGTACTAATACCATTTCCTTTGCAACCTTGCGACAAATGGAAGCGATTTCGCGTTCAAGATTGCGCACACCTGATTCGCGCGTATATTCCTGAATGAGTTTCAATATTGTCGCGTCTTCGAACTGAACTTCTTTCTCTTTTAATCCATGTGCCTGAAGTTGTTTAGCGATAATATGCCGCTTTGCTATCTCTTTTTTCTCATGCTCAAGGTATCCCGGCAGTTCAATAATCTCCATTCTGTCCTGCAAAGGCAGCGGAATAGCAAACCGGACATTGGCCGTAGTAATAAACATCACTTTAGAGAGATCGTAATCTACTTCAATATAATGGTCATTAAACGCAATGTTCTGTTCCGGATCCAATACCTCTAACAGTGCTGACGAAGGATCACCTCGAAAATCCATGCTCATTTTATCAACTTCATCCATCAACAACACCGGATTGATGGCTCCGGCACGTTTCATCGATTGAATGATTTTACCGGGCATCGAACCAATATAGGTGCGTCTATGTCCGCGAATTTCGGCTTCGTCTCGCATTCCACCCAATGAAATACGGACGAATTTTCTGCCCAGCGCCCGAGCAATGGATTTCGCCAGCGATGTTTTACCCACACCTGGTGGACCAACAAAACAAAGAATCTGGCCGCGTATCTCTTTCACAAGATTCAGCACTGCAATGTGCTCTAGAATTCTGTCTTTCGGTTTATCCAATCCATAATGATCGGCGTCAAGAATTTCTTTGACATGAGCAATAGTCAAATTGTCTTTTGTTCTCTTCTGCCACGGTATCGATATGAGCCAATCCAGATAATTGCGAGTGACCGTAAATTCAGGAGACATGGGTGAAGTTTTTTTCAGCTTATTGAACTCCTCCATTGCTTTTATTGCGGCTTCTTTTGGCATCTTTGCGGCAGTTAATTGCCCTTTGAGCTTCATAAGCTCAGGAGAGGCTTCATCATCACCAAGCTCATCTTGGAGAATCCGTATTTGTTCCTGAATGAAGAACTTGCGTTGCGACTTTTGAATATTATTCTGTACCTTGGTGTCAATGTCGCGCTCGATTTTCAATATGTCCACTTCCGTATTGAGGATTTTTGACAACTCGTAAAGTTGATCACGCAAAGTTTGAGTTTGTAGAACACGCTGTTTCACATCGACGCTTTGAACAATATTTGAGGCAATATAGTACATTTTCCGCTGCGGCTCTTTGATGCCGTCATATGCCATAAGCACTTCAGGTGGAAGGTTCCGGTTGAGACGAATGTATTCAGTAAAGAGTGTAGAAACATGGCGGACAAGCGCTTCGATTTCGCGGCCCGCCGGCGGATCAATACGATTGATGACAATCTCCGCCTCAAGAAAATTGGGATTGTGGATGAACTTCTTGATGTTTGCTTGTGCAATGCCGTCTACCAAAATCTTCATCAGTCCGTTAGGAAGTTTCAGCATTTGAAGGATTTTAGCCACCGTACCTTCACGATAAACATCTTCTTCAGAAGGTTCGTCAACTGATGGATTTTTTTGCGCTACCAGGAGGATGTTTTTGCCGCGTTCAAGGGATTCGTTGGCAGCGCGAAGTGACGTTTCTCTTCCCACAAGCACAGGAAAAATCATATATGGAAATACAACCACATCGCGGAGAGGTAGAACAGGAAGAATATTGGGAATTTGATCTAATGTTTCAATGTGTTGATTGGATTTGGCAGTATCACTCATAGTCTTGGTATGTCGTTCACTCTAAAAATAAAAGAGGGCACGTCTGCCTGAGCAGACACACCCATAGTTTCCATTGTATCAATATACCGAGGAAATGGAGGAGAAGCAAGAAAAGCCCTTTGCCGAAAAACGTAGATTGCTCAGGGACAAGTATAGTTCTAATTCATACTAGACTAGTCACTGGCAAGCATTCCCCACCCATCAAAATTTGAACGATAACAATGGGCAATTGTTTCCATTGTTTCTGTCCATGCAATTATAACGTTCTCTTTCATCTGGAGCTTCTGTGTATGACCAGTGATAAGCCCCTTCAGATGGTTCATGAGATCAAGCGCATCATTTAATTCATCGGCGTAAAAAAAGAAGTCAATTCCTTTTTCATCTTCTTCCTTCGCGCCAACCATTTGAGAAAGCTCTAAGACACGACGTGTTACTTTTGCAGACAGGCTGTCATCACTCATTTTTTGTTATTCCTCAAAGACCATGATGCTCGCATTCTTTTGAATATTGCATCGAACCGTTTGATATATTTCAAATTCAAAATATACATCATAATGCGCTATTTAAAAATCTCACCAGTGGAGTAAGCTCTTCGCAAATCTTTGCAGTTTCCTTGACGAATGACGCCCGATAACATTTCGACTCCGGCCAAGAGACTCCAACAAAGAATTGTTTGTACTTCAACCAATCTGCCATTGGATGATTCTCTTCGTATCCCTTAGGAATGCGTTGTAGTTTCTCCCACCCAAATGGTGCAAAGAGTTTTTTAAATCGACGACTCTCCACAATGGAAAGAAATTCTTCCCCTCGTACTGCAATTGCCTTTCGGATTTTCTTCAGTTGATCGCTGTCTGGAATGTAGATACCGCCGCCAACATACAGTTCGCCCGGCGCTATTTCTATATAATATCCAGAGCCAACAAATCCTTTTGGTTTACCGCGCAGAACGAAATGTGCGGCAATATGAGTTTTGTACGGAGTTTTATCGGGGCTAAATCGAATATCACGGTAAATTCTGAAAATGGATCGTTTAGGATTAAGATCGAATTCCGGTGCAAAAAGAGAAAAGTGCGTTTGCAGTGCTATGATATATGATTGCATCGGTGCTTTCGTATACTCTTCGAATTCTTCCTTATGTTTTTCAAACCACTCTCTATTATTGTTGTGCTTGAGTTGTTTAAAAAATTTTATTCCTTCCTTAGGAAATCCTTCAAAGGGTGGATAGAGATCAAAATCCATCACTGGTATTTGAGACATAGTCCTGTTCTCCTACGAGATGTGATATTCTTTCCCATCGATTGCAGCACGAACAAAACCATTTGCTCGTTTCAACCTCGCTTTCGCCTCACTCAATGAAACATTTGCTTTGATCATAACGAGCGCCGATTTCACATGAAAATCTGATTTTGTTAAGTAATCCACTGCCTCATCATACGAGATACCGGTAATCGTCATAACAATTCTCTTTGCCCGTTCACGCAGTTTTAAATTTGTCATTTGAAGATCGATCATCATATTCTCATAAACTTTTCCGAGTCGAATCATGGCAGTGGTTGTAATCATATTAAGGACAAGTTTTTGTGCTGTTCCCGATTTCATTCGTGTTGAACCCATAATGACCTCTGGTCCGACTTCCGGACAAATGGCAACATCGATTGCAGAAACAAGGTCTACAAATTCCGGAAGATTGAATTTCGTGCGTGGATTTGTTGTCACATATATTGTACGTGCACCGCGCTGTTTTGCTCGTTTTACAGCTCCAACAACGTATGGCGTTCGAAGGCTCGCGGTAATTCCACACACTACATCATTCATTCCTACTTTTTTCTTATCGATATCACGTGCGCCATTTTCTTCTTTATCTTCAGCACCTTCCTGAGAACAAAACATCGCCTTATCGCCGCCGGCAATAATACCTTGCACTATTTTTGGATTTGTGCCATATGTCGGCGGACATTCCACCGCATCCAAGACACCAAGTCTGCCACTAGTGCCTGCGCCAACATAGATGAGTCTTCCATTATTTCGAAACGCTAAAAGCACAAGATCAACCGCTTTAGCAATATGTTCTATCTGTCCTTCGACTGCTTGTGCGATCTTTTTGTCTTCACTATTGATGAGTCGAAGAATTTCATCAATCGATTGCATATCTATACGCATACTAACAGAATTTCTTTGCTCAGTCATTAATTCCTGCAGCTGATCAAATAATGCTTTTGCCTTGGACAAGTTCATTTCTTTCTATTTGGTTTGACGATGATATTAGAAATGTACTACTAAAATCTTTTTATCTGAAGCAATGAGTTGTTCTGAACCGTTAAATATTAGGTCGATCGATTGTATATTAATTTGCTGATGTTTTCGTTTTGCGATTTCTATTTCTTCTGATACATTACCACCCTTAAATGCTAATAGGGCTGGTGGATTTGGATCTACTCGTCCATTACTATGCGTTTTTATGGTAATTCTATTTGGATCTGTGCTTTTGAGAAAGATTTTAGACCAAGAAAGGAGATCCTTTAATGGAGCAACTGCTCTGGCAATAGCAAAATCAAATTTCCTAGCATACTCTGGTTGCGAGCCGGCTTCCTCTGCCCTTCCCCACAAAGCATGTATATTGTTGAGTTTTATATCGCTTATCATCTGCAATACCGCATTGATCTTCTTTCCTGTTGAATCAATACAAAGCATAGAAAGGTCCGGGCGTAAGATCTTAATTGGAATTCCAGGTAATCCACCACCTGTTCCGATATCAACAATGGCGCTATTTTGTTTAATTTCTATTTTAAAGAGTGGTGAGATGCTGTGCAAAATGTGATATGTCCAAACATTCTCTTCATCTTTTCTCGAAATGATATTGATTTTCTTATTCCACTCTAACAAGAGTACTACATAATAATCTAATTGTTCAAGTTGGTCGTTGTTTAGAGTCAATCCATTCTTTATGCAAAGCTTGCGAAACCAAATCTTTTTCTCGGGATGCATTATCCCATTCTCCGATCAAAAATGTTCCGTTCCACGTGAAACGGAAAACTCCTAACTTCTGAGATATACCATCAGCACAGAGATGTCGGCAGGAGTAACACCGTTAATTCTTGATGCCTGCCCAATGGACACAGGCTGGATTTTCGTGAGCTTCTCTCGCCCCTCTGCCGATAATGACTTTACATTCCCATATTCAATATCATTTGGTATGTGAAGCATTTCAAATCGTTCAAACCTTTCTACTTCTTCTTTCTGTCTCTTTATATAGCCTTCATATTTCAATTCGATTTCGACTTGTTCAATCACTTCCTCATACAATTGTTCATCACAAGAAGATCGAAGGTTCAAAAAGTATGCAGCGGATGACAGAACTTCGGTTTGGACAAATTGTGAGAGTTTGACATTCGGTCGCTTGAGCAATTTTGCCATTTTTTCATTTTCTAAAATGAACTCTTCCCCGATCTTTCCAAAGAAAGGATTGATGTCTTTCGGAGCGATTGAAAGCCGATTTGAAAAACTGAGACCCTCTTGAATTAATTCTTCCTTCCTCCGCAGACGCGTTATTACTTCTTGAGAAATTAATCTTAGTCGATATCCAGTTTCCATCAATCGTCTGTCCGCATTGTCTTGTCGAAGTATTAGACGATGCTCTGCTCGCGACGTAAACATTCGATACGGTTCTTCGATTTCTCTATTCACCAGATCATCAATCAATACGCCAAGATATGCTTCAGATCGTTGTGGAATGATTGGTTCTTCTTCTTTAATATACTGAATAGCATTAATACCTGCCAAAAGCCCCTGTGCGGCTGCTTCTTCATACCCAGACGTACCATTCACTTGACCTGCAAAGAAAAGACCATTGACAAGTTTCGTCTCTAACGACGGTTTCAATTGATGTGGGGGGAAGTAATCATATTCGACTGCATATCCTGGTCGCAACATAATAACATTTTCCAATCCTGGTACTGTATGCAATCCTTCTAATTGAATATCCTCGGGCAGGCTGGTCGAATATCCGTTTACATATACAACATTCATATCATATCCTTCAGGTTCAAGAAAAAGATGGTGTCTTTCTTTATCAGCAAAGCGATTGATTTTATCTTCAATAGATGGACAATATCGCGGCCCTATTCCTTTAATTCTTCCTGTGAATAAAGGCGACCTATCAAAACCTTTTCTGAGTACTTTATGAGTTTCATCGTTTGTATAAGTCAAGTACATAGAAATAAGCTTATTCGATATTCTGGAATTTTGGAATGAAAATGGTCGTGGGTTTTGATCGCTGGGCTGTTCTTCTGTCTTAGAAAAATCAATCGTATTCTTGTCGATCCTTGGCGGGGTCCCGGTTTTAAGTCTGCCGCTAATAAATCCTATCTTCTTTAAGCTGTCCGTCAAACCATCGGACGACTGTTCTCCATATCTTCCCCCAACCGTTGACTGGGTTCCTGTATGCATTAATCCATATAAGAATGTACCAGAACATAGGATGAATGCTTTACAAGTAATTCTGGTTCCATTTTGAAGAACCACTCCTTTGATTTTGGGATTGCCTTTTGTTTTGGATTCTTCAGTAATTAGGACATCTTTAACAATTCCCTCTTTTATTTCCACGCCCAGTTGATTTTCTACTCGCTGTTTTGCCTCTCGAGAGTACCATTCACGATCACTTTGGCACCGTGGTGACCAGACAGCTGGTCCTTTAGATAAATTAAGCATCCTAAATTGAATCCCTGTTGCATCAGCAATCTTTCCCATCTCTCCGCCAAGAGCATCAATTTCTCTAACAAGATGGCCTTTAGCTGTCCCACCAATCGCCGGATTGCAGGACATTCTTCCAATTGCTTTTTTATCCATGGTAACCATCATTACCCGGTAACCCATTCTTGCGGCAGCTAAACTTGCCTCAATACCGGCATGTCCACCACCAGCAACAATGACATCAAACTCTTTATTTACCGTTTCAGACAAGGCTGAAGCTCCATTTTCGTTTCACGTGAAATCATAGTCTACTTGCCGATGCAAAATTTTGAGAAAATGCTATTAAGTATCTCTTCTGTTGTCACAAGTCCAATGATTTCACCGATTGCGTCAATTGCCCTTCGTAAATCAAGGGCAATAAACTCCTCGCTTTTCCTCGACCTTGACGATTCGAGCGAAGAAGACAGTCCTTCTTTTGCTCTTAGTAATGCGGAATAGTGTCTTTCATTCGTAATTGTTACAGATTCTCTGCTTTCTGCCTGTGATTTATCAAGAACATACTTTTCCAATTCGCTTATTAACAGCTTAATTCCCTCATGACTGATCGCCGATGTCTCGACTATAAGACCTTTTTTGATTTCATTATTGATTATCGTTTTTTTCGCTTTAAGATCTATTTTATTGTTTGCGATGATCAAACCACTTTGAGGATGATTCTTTCGAACATAGTCAAGAAATTCCAACTCATCGTTTGTTATAAGCTTGGTGCTATCGTGGACCAGTACAATAATGTCGGATGTCTGTGCAACATTCCAAGTCCTCTTTACTCCTTCACGTTCAATTAAGTCCTCTGTCTGTCGAAGTCCCGCTGTATCTATTATTCTGAAGAGCACTCCTGATATCGTTATTTTTTCTTCTATAAAATCGCGGGTCGTACCTGGTATATCTGTTACAATGGCGCGATCTTCATGGAGCAGTGCATTCAACAAGCTAGACTTGCCCGCATTGGGTACACCAACGAGTGCCACACGGACTCCTTCACGCCACACCTTTCCATACTTATAAGTAGATAACAGTTTTTCAATCGTTGATATACCAAATTCTATTGATTCTTCAATTTTTTTCTTGTCGATTAATTCTAAATCTTCTTCTACAAAATCTAATTCCAACTCTAATAATCCCACCGATTTTATCAACTGATCTCGGATTAATCGAATCCCTTTTGAGAGCGTTCCTTCTAACTGATCCAACGATGTCTTATATGCTTTATCGGACTGGGCTTGTATGAGGTCAGCTACTGCTTCTGCTTGGGAAAGGTCTATCTTGCCATTAAGAAATGCGCGCTGAGTAAATTCTCCGGGTTCTGCTGGACGAGTACCTGTTTCTAATAAACATTCCAAAACTCGTCGCGTTACATGTATTCCACCATGACAACTAACTTCAACTGTATCTTCACCAGTGAACGATGTTGGAGCAAGAAAAATCGTGCAAACTACATCGTCAACAATAGTACCCTTTACGTCGACAATATGACCAAAGTGTGCAGTGTGACTTTTCGCAGTTGCAAGATTTTGCTTTCCCCTGAATCGATTTGCTACGTTTCTTATTGCAGATTCGCCACTAACACGAATAACTGAAATTGCACCTTCGCCTATCGGAGTTGCGATTGCGATTATTGTATCTCTCAAGTGTCCTTTCATTTCCATTTTTTACCTGTTTCCAGAATATAATGTACGAAATGCCATAAATAAGAACGCCCTGTCGTTAACAAGGCGTTCCATAGAGGCACATTGTTTCTCTTGAAATTATTTTTTTAATCGAGGCATGTCTTTTGCAAATTTAAATATTCCGCCATGTGTCTTCTTTTTAGGTTCGATTTTTCGGAGGGGTTCATCATCATGCTGTTTGTTGATCAATAATTGTTGACCAATTGAAAGTATATTGAATACTGTGTAATACAGATTCAATCCAGCAGGAAAACCATTAAATAAAAACGTCATCATAACGGGCATCATCCATACCATAGCTTTTTGTCTTGGATCTTTTGTAGTCATCTTTGTTTGGAAAAACATTGTGATACCCATAAGCACTGCAATGCCGCTTATGTCTTGTATACCGACCAATGGCAGTTTAAAGGGTAGGCGATAAATGACATCGGGAATTGATAAGTCTGTTATCCAACCAACAAAATTTGCTTGTCTTAATTCAATGGCGCCGCGAAACACAGAATAGAGTGCATACATAATCGGCATTTGCAATAAGAGTGGTAAACAACCACCGGCCGGATTTACACCATATTCTTTATAGAGATTCATAATAGACTGATTCATCTTCTGTGGATCATCTTTGTACTTCTCACGCAGCTCATTCATCAATGGCTGGAGTTTTTGCATCTTCTTCATTGATTTCATTTGACTTTTGGACAATGGATGCAATGCCACTTTTATAAGAATGGAAAAGATGATGATAACCAAACCCCAATTTGGTATTACATAATGAATTGCAGTAAAAATTGGAAGCATGATATATTCAGAAATGGGGCGTATGAGCCATGCCCATCCCAAACTCATTATTTTTTCCAGACTTGTACCATACGACTTTAACTCACCGTGTTGTAGGGGACCCAAAAATACTTTGAACATACTTTTTTCACTTTGTTCTCCTCTGTACGGCATCTTCAGTGAAATACCGTACGACTCTAAGTACCCATTGTCTGGCATCGCGATGCGTGTTCCTTCCAAGTACGCCCCCTCGCTTACTGTGCCAACAGGAATAAGCGCAACTGCAAAATATTTATTGCGCGTTGCAACCCAATCTATGCCACCTGAGATTTCTTTTTGAATCTTTTGATCAACTTTTGACGCATCAATTTCGATGAGTTCGTTTGCAGTGAATGCATACGCAGCAGCAAAACTGGATTCATCTACGCTGTTGTGTTCAGCATAAGGAATTCCATGTTCCCAAGCTACTTCATATTGAAAATTCGACACAACTGAACCAAGATTCAATAATTGTATTTCTGTCTCGAACCCATATTCTCCGTTACGGAACTTCATCTTTTTCACAAGCTGTCCACCGTTTGTAGCGGAGAGTATGAATGTTACTTCAAATTCAAAGCTTCCTTCGAGTTGCACATGGCTGCTGGATGTGATAACATCAAAATAGAGGTCTTTTGTATTGACCACCCGTCCGTCGGATGTTGTAAGAAGAACAGCCAAGTCTCCTTTGTGTGTATAATCGACCAACTGAACCGGCTGGCCATCCCATGTTTTGAACTTCTTGAGCTCCCACTTACGAATTACCCCACCCCTCGAAGATATCTCTGCCGAATAATTATCTGTTTCAATAGAAATTATCTTTTCTTTTCCCCTTGCTCTCTCAGAGAAGAATTTTCCGTATGGATTAACCTGCTGTGTTTCTTTCGGTTCTTGTGCCTTTGGTTGAACTACTTTAATTGTGTCTTTTTCTTGCCCTTGTTTTGCGATGTGATCCGGTTGCTTTGGTTTTTGCTGTGGCGAATTGAGCCACATCCAGGCAACAAGTACGACAAAGATTAAAACGAAACCAATTGTTGATTGTCGATCCATAATAAATTTACCTTGATTCTACTTGTGAAAAATTAAGGAACGGGATCATACCCGCCCGACGTACTAAAGGGATGACATTTAGAAATTCTTCGTAGCGTAAGCCAAAATCCGCAGAAAACTCCATGGGCTTTAACTGCTTCGAGAGAATATTCTGAGCATGACGGATAAAACCGGCAATGATTAAACGGGAGTAGCGATGATATTGTATGTTGATACAGTCGAATGAGAAAAATAATTATGAGTTTCATTCTTTCGCTACCGGATCAATCCGCAAAAATCATTGAACAAAGGGCAGACAATGCTTGGGTTATAGATGAGAATCGCACCATAGTTGGCACGAATTCTGTGTTTCCATTATACATAAAAATGATTTCTATCAGCGTTCCCGAACTTAGTTGTCTAATGAAATCTGTCTTCTTGGCAAGAAACGCCTCTCTCATTAATCGCTTTAATCTGTTGCGGTGAGCGGCTGTTCTGATTTTCTTTGTAACTGTGTAACCAACATGCAAAGATGTTCTTTTTGAGAGCGATGATAATACAAAAGCTTTTATGGGCTGCTTTTCATACCTCTTACCTCGAGTAATGACTCTCGTGAACGTTCCAAATCCGCTTAGGATTTCAATGGATGGTTGTGTAGGAGGCATATGACCCCTGTTTTCAGGCGTATTTTTTTCTTATCGCTCATCGCTAACCGTGAGCTTTTTTCTGCCCGTTGCACGCCGCCTGTTAATTACTTTTCGCCCGTTTTTTGTTGCCATCCGCGCACGAAACCCGTGTGTGTTTTTTCTTTTACGTTTGTGAGGTTGATACGTTCGTTTCATATGAATATGACTCTCTCTTGTTCTACGGTCTTCTTTTATTAATTTAGAATAAATTTACTAAAATAATGACGTACAAACAAGGAAACCTGTACAAAGAATTTCTTCCATAATTTCGTGAGAGGTAAAAAAAATATTAATTGTAAAAATTCCACTTGCATGCTTCCATCATTGGTGCTATTATTAAGCCCGCTTGTTATGTTGATCGGCACCGTTGATAACTTGTGGAAATTGATGAAGTGTACATCATTGCTTTTGCGTGTTTATCGGTTTACCCTGTTTATTGTTTAATTATTGGTGACTTTTCATCCGACTGTAATCTGTGCACATACTTGTGGATAAGTTGTGTTTATTGTAATTTCCTTCGTGATTCGTTGGAGTGCATTATGACGTTGCCTGCTCATGCCGACCAATTTGTTGATAATCAAGTCCTCGCAATTAAAACTTGGGAACAATGCTTAACACTAATTAAAGATCAAGTTTCAACATTGAGTTTTAAGACGTGGTTTCAGCCAATTGTGCCTGTGAGATTAAATGAAAAAGATTTAACTGTGCAAGTGCCGAGTCAATTCTTTTACGATTGGCTTGAAGAACATTATAATACATTGCTTCGGAATACAATCACAGCGGTGATCGGTGAAACTGGTAGTCTTTTTTATGTTGTCACATCTGAGGAACATCCATCTGCATCTCCAGCGAATCCTGCTTTTGACCTTGTTCCTTCAACCATCGATTTCGTGCGTACGCAACCGTTTGCACCCCATGTTCCGCTTAGAACAGAGAATCTGCAATCTATCAGAAGTAATTTCAATCCTCGTTATACATTTGACAATTTTATCAAAGGGGATTGTAACCAGCTTGCCAGAGCAGCAGCTTTAGCTGTTGCAAACAACCCTGGCGGTACATCTTTTAATCCTCTTGTTCTATATGGTGGCACGGGTCTTGGAAAAACACATTTGATGCATGCCCTTGGAAATCATGCCGCAACCAATGGCAAAGCAAAGCGTATTGCTTATGTGTCTAGCGAAAAATTTACAGTCGATTTTGTTGAAGCAATTCAAGGCGATAAAGTAAAAGAATTTTCCTCGTTTTATAGAAGTATGGATTTGCTGGTTGTTGATGACATTCAATTTTTTTCCGGGAAAGAGAAAACACAGGATAATTTTTTTCATACCTTCAATGCATTGTACCAGCTTGGCAAGCAAATTGTTCTTTCCTCAGATGTTCCTCCAAAGGAATTGCGCGGTCTAGATGAGCGCTTGATCTCCCGTTTTCAATGCGGGCTTACAGCAGACATTCAACCCCCTGATCTGGAAACACGCATTGCTATCCTTCAAAAGAAAAGCGAAGAAAATTCTTTAGAGTTACCTTCAAATGTTATTGAATTTATCGCTGCGAATGTCAAAAAAAACATTCGCGAATTAGAAGGTTGTCTTATTAGCCTTTTTGCAAGGGCATCACTGGAAAATCGTGAAATTGGCATTGATCTTGCAAAAGATGTTTTACGTGTTATTGTAAACGATTTACGAGTACCGTTAAGTATAGATCAAATTCAAAAAATTGTTTGTGAGTTTTTTGATATTCCTGTTGATCTTCTTCGCGCCAAGACCCGTCGTCAGGAAGTTGTAATCGCAAGACAAACCGCTATGTTCCTTGCAAAAGATCTCACAAACTCCTCTCTCAAAACCATCGGCCTTCATTTTGGTGGAAGAGATCACAGCACAGTAATTCATGCATGTCAAGCTGTTGAGGATTTTTTAAAAACAGATATTATCTACAAACAACACTTAGATCAAATACGCCGAAAGATTGAACTCAACGAGTAATATTTACATTTCTTCTTAACGCAACTTGTAGATAACAGGTGTAATATTACTTTCTTGTTGTTGATAAAAAAATAGTTTCTGCAGTACTTCAATCTAAATAGTGAATACGTTTAAAACATTGTTCTTCATCACTATGTTTTCACAGTGGTAAGTTTGATTTTATACTTGTTTTTCTCGCTTTTTACTAAGTTTTAAATGTTATCCACATTATTAACATGTTTATTATAATAAATCTTTCTTTTTTAAAAACATATTATATTATTAGATATGGTTTATTGTGTCTCTACTAAAAAATTGGTAATTTTAATAAAATAAAAGACATTGTGATAAAGGAGTTATAGGAATGAAGTTTACTGTAGAAAGTAATGAACTCCAAAAAGCCCTGATGAAAATCAGTGGTGTTGTTCCATCTAAATCAACTCTTCCTATACTAGAGAATATACTCTTCTCACTCTCAAACAACTTTCTCTTACTTGTTGCTACGGATCTAGAAATCTCAATGTCAGCAACATTAGAAGTAAGAGGGGGAGAAGATGGTTCTATCGCCGTACCTGCAAAAAGAGTTATGGATACTTTGCGGGCATTACCAGATGCTCAGCTTGTATTTCATGCAGATATTTCAACAAACAAAATTCGAATGATGACGGAAAACGGTGAATATAATCTCATAGGTGAAACAAGCCAGGATTATCCAGCTATTCCAGCGTTTAAGGGTGAAAGCGAAATTGTGTTTGAGGGTTCTCTTATAGGATCAATGATCTCAAAAACTATTTTCTCTGTTAGCACAGATGAATTACGTCCAGCAATGACAGGATTACTTCTTCAAATAAAAGATGGCGAAATGTGTGCTGTTGCAACAGACGGACACCGATTAGTTCGTGTTGTTTACACAAAAATAGCACATGCAAAAAAGCATAAAGATATTATTATTCCGGCAAAAGCACTTATATTAGTGTCAAAAGCACTTGAAGACGGTACAAATACTCTCTCTTTTAACACAACACATATCAAATTCTCGTTCAAGAACTTTACACTTACTTCACGCCTTATTGAGGAGAGTTATCCAAACTACGAGAGTGTAATACCTCTTGAAAACGATAAAAAACTATCAGTAGATAGAAATGCATTATTGGCATCTGTTAAAAGAGTATCTCTCTATTCAAGTAACACCACGCACCAAATACGATTTTCAACGAAAACAAACGAATTGAAAATCATGGCTGAAGATGTTGATTTTGGTGGTGAAGCAAAGGAGCGGGTCGTGTGCAATTATTCTGCAGATAATTTGGAGATTGGTTTTAATGCAATATATCTTATGGACATTCTTTCGCACATTGATTCTGCTGAAGTAGTATTCAGTTTTAGCAGTTCCGTAAAAGCAGCAATCATTAAACCAACGACCATGAAAGAGAATGAAGATGTTTTGATGTTAGTCATGCCCATGCGTCTTAATGTATAGCTGAGAATCATGTGTTGTTGTAGCAGAGTGAATAGCCCCATCCTGAAGAGGATTTGGGGCTATCGCGTTGTAAATAAGGTGGTCTAGACTTGAATCTGCAACGCATCGTACTTGATAATTTTAGAAATCACAGCTCTACGCTGATTGATTGCTCTCCTGGCATAAATATTTTTTTGGGCAACAATGGAGAGGGAAAGACAAACATTCTTGAAGGGATTTCCTATTTTTGTCTCACAAGAAGCTTTTATGCTGCAAGTGATTCTGTGGTCTTGAAAATAGGCAGTCCCAGTTTTACTGCAACGGGTAAAATCTTATCTGATAGCGGGGTTGAGTATGAAATCCAGGTAGAGTTTGAACGAAAACTTAACCAGAAAACCATTACGGTGAACAAAGCGAGAGTAGACAAAGCATCATCACTGATCGGTTGGTTTCCCGTGGTCATTCTCTCACCAGAGCACAGCACGATAACGTTTGGATCTCCAGCGGATAGGCGGCGGTTTATAGATTTTGTTGTGTCACAGTCGAGCAGGATATACTTGGAGAGCCTGATAGATTACCGACGAATCTTAAAGCAGCGAAATAAAATCTTATCGGAGATCCAAACAACAGGCAGTGAAAACAGAGATGCAATTGAACCATGGAACGAGAGTCTTATTAGAGTTGGTTCGTCTATTATGAAGAAACGCAAAGAGTTTATTGAAGATTTCCACGGAATAATGGTTGATACTTATGCTCAACTTTCCGTAATGGGCGAACGGCCTGGGATAGCATATTCACCATCGTTTGAATATGCGGAGAACGATGGAGATGTAGTTGAGACATCATTTAAAAAAGCTCTTCAAAATCAATTTTCAGAGGAGCGACGCATTGGATACACACTTGTTGGACCGCATCGAGATGAGTTTATGTTCCAAATAAACGAGCTCCATGCGAAAAATTTCGCTTCACAGGGTCAACATAAAACATTTTTAGCTGCTCTGAAATTGGCAGAATTCTTCTTTCTGAAAAACAGATGCAGTGAAACACCCATCTTGTTGCTTGACGATGTTCTCAACGAGTTAGACGAGTACAGATGCCGGAGACTGCTAGAAGCAGTAGCCAACACAGGGCAAGTCTTCATTACTTCCACCGATGAGCACGCTCTCGACGGGTTATCCGTTGCTTCAGCCAATCCACGGAAGTTCTTTGTGAGACAAGGAAGAATTGAACGTGTCGAAGACGCAGCACAGATCAATTAAACCCATCGGCTTCGCACTTGATGAGCTGGTAAACAGTTTGGGGATTAAAAAGAAACTAAATGAATATAATGCGATTATTTATTGGGATTCGGTGGTTGGAAAGCAAATAGCCAAAATGGCAACAGCAACGCGTATTACACGGGGAGTGTTATTTGTTCATGTAAAAACAAGCACGTGGCGGAACGAATTAACACTGCGGAAAAAAGAGATCATAGATAAACTCAATACCGTTGTTGGACTCAACGCTGTAAAAGATATCAAATTTCACTAAATCAAAGAACTTACAATGGAAGTAAAGTGAAAGAAAACAAAACGAAGCAAGCAAAAATAAAAAGCGTTAGTACTGGCGATTACACGGCCGACGACATTACCGTCCTCAAAGGATTGGAAGCGGTACGTCGCCGCCCAGCTATGTATATTGGCGATGTCAGTGCGCGCGGCCTTCATCATCTCGTCTATGAAGTGGTGGACAATTCCATTGACGAGGCACTGGCAGGGTTCTGTAAAAATATCCACGTGTGCATCAACAACGATGGCTCTGTCACCGTCGAAGACGATGGGCGCGGTATTCCGACGGATATCCATACGGAAGAAAAACGGTCCGCGCTTGAAGTCGTCATGACAGTACTGCATGCCGGTGGCAAGTTCGACAAGAATTCGTACAAAGTCTCTGGTGGTCTTCACGGTGTTGGAGTGTCGGTGGTGAATGCATTGAGTGAACTGTTGGAAGTAGAAGTAAGTCGTGACGGTAAAATTTTCTATCAGAAATACAAAAAGGGCGACCCCGTTGCCTCTGTTAAAGTTATCGGGAATGCCGAGCGCGGCAAGACGGGAACCAAAACAACATTCATGCCCGATGGGACAATCTTTAAGAACAGGATTTTTAAGTTTGAAACAATTGCTGAACGTTTGCGAGAGCTCGCATTTTTGAATTCAGATGTTACGTTAAATATAAAAGATGAACGTAAGAATTCGAAACAAGAAGAATCTTTTCACTTCAAAGGTGGAATCATTGAGTTTGTGAAGTACATCGATGCAACGCGTCCATCTATAATGAAGAAAGTAATGTATGCAAAGGGAGAAGCAAAAGACGAAAACAATCGAACAGTCGAAGTCGAAATAGCGCTCCAGTATAACGATCAATACAATGAAAATATTTTTACCTATGTTAACAATATTAACACACACGAAGGCGGAACACACCTTGTCGGATTTCGTACCGCGCTGACTCGTACCTTAAATAACTATGCATCGAAGAACGGTCTGGTGAAAGAAGGCGGAGTGCAGTTGACAGGTGATGACTTTCGTGAAGGTTTGACCACGGTGATCAGCGTAAAGGTGCCTGAACCACAATTTGAAGGACAAACAAAGACGAAGCTTGGAAACAGTGAAGTAAAGAGCATTGTGGAATCGATCTTTGGTCCACAGTTGTCCGATTGGCTGGAAGAAAATTCTCCTGATGCAAAACGCATTATCGATAAATGTCTGCATGCGGCAGAAGCACGAGAAGCTGCACGAAAAGCACGAGACATCACCCGACGAAAAAATGCATTTGACGGCGGAGGATTGCCCGGCAAATTAGCCGATTGTTCTATCAACGATCCGGAACATTGTGAAATTTATGTTGTCGAGGGTGACTCTGCTGGAGGGAGCGCCAAGCAAGGGCGTGACCGGCGTTTTCAGGCAATTCTTCCGCTCAAAGGAAAAATTCTCAACGTAGAGAAAGCACGACTACATAAAATTTTGGAAAATGATGAAATCCGTGCAATTTTCACAGTCATTGGTGCTGGAATGGGCGAAACATTTGATGCCAGCAAGATCCGTTATGGGAAGATCATCATTATGTGCGACGCCGACGTCGACGGTTCGCATATTCGCACATTACTGTTGACACTCTTTTTCCGTTATATGAAGGAAATTATAGAATTGGGGCACCTCTATATTGCCCAACCGCCGCTTTACAAAGTGAAGAAAGGTAAACAAGAGTTTTATGCCTATGACGAAGAAGAGCGTGACGAAATCATCAAGCGCCTGAAGAGTGAAAAGAAAGGTAAAACTGAAAAAGAAGAACAGGAAGAGCCGCCTGCTGTCACTGAAGAAGGCGCGATAGTGAAAGAAGGCGGAATGGTGATCTCACGATTCAAAGGTCTTGGCGAGATGAACCCTGAACAACTATGGTCCACAACAATGAATCCAGAGACACGAACGGTTTTACAGGTGACAATTGAAAACGCCGCAGATGCTGACCGCACGTTTTCAATTCTCATGGGCGACGAAGTCGAACCGCGGCGCAACTTCATTGAAAAGAATGCAAAGTATGTGAGAAATCTTGATGTTTGATAATATCCGTACAGTCGTTATTAATTTCCAAACACCCGATCTATTGAAAACAGCAATCGAATCATTTCGAAAATTTTATCCAATCTCACAGATGACGATTATAGACAACGGATCAAAGGATAATTCGAGGGAAGTCATTGAGAGGATACGTCGAGTTATGCCGAAATATACGGCAACCCTAATGCTTGATTCAAATATTTATCATGGTCCTGCAATGAATCAGGCAATGAATGCTGTGAAAGAAGAATATGTTTTTTTTCTTGATTCAGATACAGAAATAAAACAAGGTGGTTTTCTCGAACCAATGCTGGCAGAACTTGAAACATCAGTAACCGCCTATGGAATTGGACGGCAGATAACGGTTAATAAACGTGGATTTGCTGCTGAAACAGGAGTTACATTACTTGCGCCGGCATATATGATGCTGCGCCGTCGTCTGTATCCAAATTTTCCACCATTCGAACATCATGGACAACCTGTATTAAAGAATTTCATCGCAGCACAGCAAATGGGATACACTTTAAAATCGTTTCCCATAGAAGATTTTATTGATCATCAGTGGCGCGGAACAGCCTCTCGCTTCGGTTATGGATTAGGGTGGAGGGGAAAAATTGATTTTGTTTTAAATAAACTGGGATTTTAATTTTACACAATGAAGCACAAACAAAGATAATCCATGGCAACAGTAAACGAAAAAATAATACCGGTAGACATTGAAGATGAAATGAAAGGATCGTACATCGACTACTCGATGTCGGTCATCGTGTCGCGCGCACTTCCTGATGTACGCGATGGTCTCAAGCCTGTACACCGGCGCGTATTATTCGGTATGCAAGGCCTCGGTTTGGCAAGCAACCGAGCGTATAAAAAAAGTGCACGCATCGTTGGTGAAGTGCTTGGTAAATATCACCCACATGGCGATACAGCGGTGTATGATACTATGGTGCGTATGGCTCAAGACTTTTCGATGCGCTATATGCTTGTGGATGGGCAGGGAAACTTCGGATCGGTTGACGGCGATTCACCGGCAGCAATGCGTTATACAGAAGCACGCCTTACCCGCATTGCGGAAGAGATGTTAAAGGATCTCGAAAAGAACACCGTTAATTTTGCACCGAACTTTGATGATACATTGCAAGAACCAACAGTTATGCCGTCACTCGTTCCAAATCTGCTTTGTAATGGCGCCAGTGGTATCGCAGTCGGCATGGCAACAAACATCCCCCCCCACAATCTCCGTGAGGTTATCGACGGCTGCCTCGCCTATATCAAAGATCCAGCAATCAGCAATGAAAAGCTGATGAAAAACATCCTCGCGCCCGACTTTCCAACAGGCGGCATCATTTATGGATATGGAGGTGTGAAAGACGCATATACGACAGGACGCGGTAAAATTATCGTACGTGCAAGAGCCAACATCGAGACCGGCAAAGGAGAGCGTCAGAGAATTATCGTTACAGAGTTGCCTTATCAAGTGAATAAAGCGTCGCTGATTGAAAAGATTGCCGAGCTCGTTACCGATAAGAAAATAGAAGATATTTCCGATATACGGGATGAATCTGACCGCGATGGATTACGGGTTGTGGTTGAACTTAAACGTGAAGCAAATGCTGAGGTAGTGCTCAACAATCTCTATAAGCACACACAAATGCAGACAACATTTGGCGTCAATCTCCTAGCATTGGTCGATGGTCGCCCCCAGGTATTGCAATTGCGCGAATTCATTCAGCATTTCATTGAGCATCGCAATGAAGTTGTTGTTCGCCGCACAAAGTTTGATTTAGATGAAGCAGAGAAACGCGCACACATCCTCGAAGGGTATATCATTGCGCTCGATAATATAGATGCCGTAATTGCACTGATTAAAAAGTCGCAGGATGTTGAAACAGCGAAGCTTGGCTTGATGAAGAAATTCAAGCTTTCCGAGATTCAGGCGAAAGCAATTCTCGATATGCGTCTCCAGCGGTTGACAGGTCTTGAGCGCAAGAAAGTGGAAGATGAATACCGAGAGATGATCAAGCTCATCGAGAAGTTGAAGACAATTCTCAAAAGCAAACAGCTTCAAATGAAAATCATCGAAGAAGAGCTGAACGAGCTAAAAGAAAAATACGGTGACGATCGACGTACCGAGATTATTTATAAAGCCGAAGAATTCCGCATTGAAGATATGATTGCAGAAGAAGAAGTTGTGGTAACGATCAGCCATGGCGGTTTCATAAAAAGGTTCCCGGTTTCAGGGTACCGGCGGCAATCACGCGGCGGAAAAGGTGTTACTGGAGCGGCAACACGCGAAGACGATTTTGTGGCACATATGTTTATCGCCAGCACACACAACTATGTACTTATTTTCACAAACAAGGGCAGGTGTCACTGGTTGAAGGTGTTTGAAATTCCGGAGGGCGGAAGAACCACGAAAGGCAAGTCGATCAACAATTTAATATCAAAAGATCCAAACGAAGAAATTGCATCGTTCATCGCCGTAAAAGAGTTCGATGAAAACCATTTTGTCTTCATGTTTTCAGAGCAGGGGCTGGTAAAAAAAGTGGTGCTTTCGGAGTTCAGCAATCCGCGGCGAAGCGGCATTGTAGCAGCAAACTTGAAAAAAGGAGATCAATTGACAGATGTGAAACTGACCGATGGTGGGCAGGATATTGTCATTGGCACTCATAACGGTCTCGCTATTCGCTTCAATGAAAACGAAATTCGTCCGATGGGACGTACAGCAACAGGTGTGCGCGGCATTCGACTTCGGAAGGGCGACAAAGTTGTAGGTGCAGTAAATTTGCAGCGAAAAGGAACGTCGATTCTTGTTGCAACGCAAAAAGGATTCGGCAAACGCAGCGAAGAGGACGAATACCGCACGAGCCATAGGGGCGGCAAAGGAATCTTTACGGTAAAGACATCTGAGAAGACCGGTAAAATGGTAGCAATCAAAGAAGTTGTTAATACAGACGACGTTGTCATTGTTACCAGTGATGGCATGGTCATTCGTCAACATGCGGCAGATATTCGTGTTGCTGGACGGAATACACAAGGTGTGCATCTCATTCGGTTGAAAGAAGGTGATTCTGTTGCCGCCGTTGCTGCTGTTGTGGCAGAGGAAGAAGAAGATAAGCAGCTTGCCGAAAAGGAAAAAATCCTCACGAATGGAAAATCTGCTCCACCAATGAAAGCCGACGACGGAGGAAAGGGGAATCTCAAGCATGAGAATCTGTTTGATCCAAAATCCGAAAAAGCAGAAATGAGAAAACAGTTTCCGCCGAAAAAGACCGAGAAGCAGAAGAAAGTAGTTTCGTCAAAAAAAAGCGAAAAGGAAAAAAGGGGCAAACGAAAATAAACTCGTTTCTCAGATAAAAAAAGCCTCTCACGGTTTTTTGAGAGGCTTTTTACTAAACTACCTCATCATACGTTTATTCAATGCATTGAATACAAGAAGATAATCTTTGAAATGGTTTCTTTCAAGCGGTAAATATAGAACGCGAAATGTTTCGGAAAAAGGAAAATGTATTCATGCTTGAAGGTCTAAATAAAGAGTAGGAGTAAAAGAATATTTGCAATATATTTTTTTAAATAGCCTCAAGTTCAAAACCATATTTATAACTAATTAGGCGTTTCCCCTGTTCAAAATTTTCTTTCCACGCCTTTTCTTTATGACTAATCTGAATAATATCCTCGGTAGATGTAGACGCAAATGTTTCAACAATAATATTTAATATCTTCAACTCATGTTCTGTAAAAACTTTTTGTTTAAATTTGCGTTTAGGATTTGGTTTGAATTGTTCTCCCAACCCACCGTTAGGAAATTCTGTTCTATAAACATCAACATCATCTTTGTTGGCTATGTACTCAAAGATTGAATTGAAATTGTTTGGAACTGGTCCCATGTCAATTGCTCTATATTGTATTCCACTTATAGAAAAACAGGTTTGTCGAAAACACGCAAAATCTGCATAAAATAATAGTTTATTGAGTTTTGTTTTCCATGGTTGAAGCCGCTCTGTAAAGAACACCACCATCTCAGTTAGTATTTTGAGGCTTGGTCGTTTGTATCCAGTAAGCTCATTTGGCAAGTTGCTACCAAGAAGGTACTTTTCTAATTCGATAATAAAGTGGGAATGCTTTTCTTCTGTACGAACGGTATCGATTGTTGCCAGTAGAACTTCTTTTTTCTGCTGATCTAGTACAGCGCTTTGTTCCACGATCTCCCGAAATATTCTCGGATCATTTGCCAGCTTTAATAATTTCCCATTTGACTCATTTGGTACTTCCCCATTTTCATAGTTACGATAAATGTTTACACCAAACCCTAAGGCTTCAGACATTTTCACAGCAGAGAGTTCATATTTTTCCCGAATGGTTTTTATTTCATCTGGAAATGGTAAATTATATTTCTGTCGGTATTCATTATAGAGTTGAATAAGATTTATTTCATCCAACTCTGTTGATGTAAATTGTTCTCCGCTATCTGTGCATAAATAATAATGGTACAACACCTGAAACTCTTCCTTTCGGAAAGTTAGTGTCCTCGTTTCTCTACGTAAAGTCATTTCCTTGTCCGTGATTGGACTTTTCATCATTCTTTCTCCTTGAATGGATATTGGAGAGGATTTTCAGCAATGTGGAAGGAAATACATAATACACTGGCGCCTGTGAAACCCATGGAAATTTTAATGAACACCTCTTGATTTTTTACTTCTTTTCCAAATATCCACATATTAGAACCCCCATAAAGAGTTTCCACCAGTGGCCCTTCAGAAAAGTCATCTGCGGATAAGTTGTTGAGTATATATTTTCTATCTATTGGTGTTATTTCAAGATCGGCAAGTGCTTGGGTATTCTTTGCGCGATCATCACGGAAAAGAATATTCCAAATTTTCATTTTCTCCTTAAAATCCTTGAGAAAACTATCTACTTGATCTTTAGTCGTCATTACATATGTTTAAGTTAAAGGAAGCTTAGTAGAAAAGCAACTATAAAGTTTAAATATATTTAATAATATGAAAAATATACAACTATAAAGTGGTTAAACTATACCCTTTTCAACTTTTTTGAGACAGAAAAATATGCTCATGCTTAAAAACATAAAAAACGTCTTCCAACGCTCGATAACGCCAAAGTTCTTCTTGGCTGCGTTTTGCGTTTGTTTACCTAAAATTCCTATCAATAATGGATTTGTTCAAAGACAATAGAAGTATTGTTGAGCACAAATTCAATGTAATTCAATGGCAAGCAATGTGGATTTTTTACTTTGAATTCTTTCAACGCTTCAATCAGTGCTTGATAGACATTGGTAGTTTTATCTTCAATCTTCTTTGCAATGAGAAACGGTTGAATATCGCTTATCCTGTTGGGGAGATAATACTGTTCTAACCAATCGACATATCGTTGGATTTGATACACAACACTCGCTTCTGCTTTTACAGCTTTAAGTTCAATTGGAACAATTCGACGATTTTGTCCATCTATAAGCGAAAGCATTACATCAATTCGTTGCATTCCAACCCCACAAGAAACCTCATTGCCAAGCCATTCCATTTCCCATTCGGCTTCAATTAGCGATTTGTCTAATGAAGCATTTGTTCCTCTTCCAATATTCTGAACAATATAGGCCTGTAAATGAGATTCAAACGCTTTATTCTCTTTATACTTCTTTATCAATCTGGGAAGAATATTTATGGGTTCGATTTTTCCAGTATAACGTTTTGCTTCAGCAATTGATTGAATTTCTTGATTTGCAGAATTGAACGTAAATCCATTATTGGGAAGCGGATTCTCACTATTCTTATCAAGGATAAGTTTGAATAATCTTTCACTCTCATAGATTGTGATCATTGTATTGCCGCGATTTCCTTTGAGTTTGCGATAAATCAAACTCCAAAGCATCTGGTTAGGCACCGGTGTGCTCTTTATTTCATCCAAAGCTTCCCACTCTGTCACACCTTTTGGATAAACTTGAAATGGTTTAAGTAGAATCCTGAATGTTAACGATTTATTCAATTCATTTCTTAAAAACTGTTTTGAATCGTTGTTATCTAAAAAGGACGGAGCTTCTTTTACTTTAAAAATACCATAAAACTTGCCCTCATAAATTCCTTCTCCCGCATTTTGCTGAAGGTAAAAAAGGACAAAATCATCTTTCCGTAAACGCTGAGAGTCCGCAATCATCCCTACCAGCAAATTCTCTCTTGCGTACGAAAGTTCTGATTCTGCTCTATTATGGAAATCAATTATATAGTCTTTGGCGCCCGTGCCTGCAAATAAATATTCGAGATGAAATTGAAATGTCTTAGTGTCGACAATAAAAACGTGGGTAGTAGACACGTCTATTCCTTTTTAAACAGGAAAATATATTCGTGCTTGAAAATATAGAACCCACCAACTAAAGCACGATAACGCCAAAGTTCTTTTTGGTTTCTCTTTCCTTTTGTGTCATCAAAATTCTTCACAATAATCGATTTTAGAGAATACTTTCTTTTTAATACTTCTTGCATCGTATAGAATCCGAGGGGAATCCAGTTTCCCGCTGAATATTTATCTCCAATGACAACAGCAAAATATCTTCCTTTATCCAATATCGGATAAGTGGCATCGACAACTTTTCCAAACATCTGTAAGAAATCGTCAATTGAAGGTGCATTTGAAAGATCTCGCTTATCTTCACTGAATTTGATAATGTCCCAATATGGAGGATGCATAATTAAAAATTGAACACTCTTTATATTGCGGTCTCTGAGCTCAGTATTAAAGTCTAATGTTGAGCTATCGGCAATAATAATTTCAGATTTTGCAGAAAAGAAATCTTCCTCTTTTTCGATTGCTTTAATAGCAGATTGCGCGACCTTTTTTTGAAGTTCTACACCAATGCCATTTCTCCCTAGTCTTTTGCTTTCAATCAAAGTGGTTCCGCTACCCAGAAAAGCATCTAAAACCCATTCACCTTTTTTTGTATAACGACGTAGTAATTGATGAGGAATTTGGGGAATAAAATTCCCCCAATAACCAGCACTGTGTGATCCCGACGAATCGCGTTTATCTAAATGCCAAAGGCTATCAGTAAAAATATCGTCATATTCTTTCCAGCGGTTGAGATTCAAATCATTAATTTTACCTGTTTTGATTTCCGAAATATTTTTTACAAGCCTTTGCAGGTAATATTTTGTTCTCTCCAAAGTTCTTGTCTCTAATATTTGATTTAAATCTCTGAGTAAAACATTCTTATTTAACTGCGTAGCGGATCCATTTACTCGTATATGGATTTGTCCGATAGGTGTGGCAGGATGTGTTTGAACGTTCTCTGAAATCTTAGTTATAGATTTCTTTATTTGAGGAAGATGCTCTTCTTTGAGAAGGTTCTGTACTTTACCTAATATATCTAAATAATTTGAGTCCACTGCTTTGTAAAATAACAGAATTCCCATTGAAAAGCTATGAAGAGATAGGAAGAATAATTTAAAATTCAATAAAGAAGTCTGTATTATTGCTGTAATATTTTTTTCTTATGAGGTTGCCTTGAACTCCCAAACCAACACCATCCTCACCATGCTTTATTCTAAAGCGAATCCAAAAAATGTCGAGGGAATGGCACGATATGGGATTAAAAGCACAGGTAAAATACTTGGCATATCAACGCCGTTTTTACGGTCGCTCAAAAAAAGTATCGGCAAGAATCATGATCTTGCACTCGATCTCTGGCAAACCGAGATACTTGAAGCCCGGATTCTCGCAGCTTTCATTGCTGATCCGAAACTCATGAGGAAAACCATCATTAATCGCTGGGTACGTGACTTTGACAACTGGGCAATTTGTGATGGTGTGTGTATGCATTGCTTTAGATATACTTCATTCGCGCATGATCTTGCTACAGCATGGCCGAAACGGAAAGAAGAATTCATCCGCAGGGCAGGATTTACGATGATAGCAACACTTGCAGTTGGAGACAAGAAATCTGAAGACAAAGTGTTTCTTCGATATTTATCGTTGATTAAGAAGTATTCGACAGACGGACGCAATTATGTTAAGAAAGCGGTTAATTGGGCGCTCAGGCAGATCGGAAAGCGGAATATGAAGCTCAATGCTGCCGCAATCAAGATGGCAAAGAGAATTCAGAGATTGGATTCCTCCGCTGCAAAATGGATTGCTGCGGATGCGCTACGTGAACTGAAAAGTGCGGCTGTACAAAAGCGACTGAAAAGAAATACACGTGGTCATATCAAAAAACCGAAACGGAATACTATATTGCGTTTTTGAGTTGTCGCACCCAATCACCAATTTCCGTGGCTGTGCCTGCCTGCGTAATTTTCTGAATAAGCGCGCTCCCGACTATGACACCATCTGCATGTTGAGCTATACGCTGGGCATCTTCCGGAGTTTTAATACCAAATCCAACCAACACCGGGTTCTTTTTTGCATTACGCTTCACTCGCCTCACATATGATTCGATATCACCGACGCCCGAACGACCCGTGACTCCGGTTGTCGAGACACAATATAGAAACCCCGATGAGATTTTATCGATCTCTCGAATTCGTTTGTCAGTCGTAGCCGGACTAACAAGAAGAATATCGGCAAGATGATGTTTGCGAGCGAGCGACAAGAAACGATCTGATTCTTCCAGTGGAACTTCCGGAAGAATAATGCCGTCAATACCGGATTTTCTTGCATCGGCAAAGAATTTCTCTACACCGTAGTGAAGAATGGGATTTAAGTAGCCCATTAACACCAGCGGAATATTCGTGTGTTTCCGAATTTCTTTCACCTGTCCTAAAATGTGCTCGAGAGTAATTCCGTTTTTGATTGCCTGTTGTGAACTTGCTTGTATCACCGGCCCATCGGCGAGCGGATCGGAGAAAGGCATGCCGAGTTCGATAATGTCAGCTCCAGCTTGAGCAAGTTCCAACACCAGCGGTACAGTAGATTCAAGCTGTGGATAACCGGATGTGAGAAAAAGTACAAGAGCTTTTTCATTTCGCTTTTTGAGCTGTGTCAGTTTCGTGGTAAGACGGTTCGTATCAAATTTTTTGCTCTTCACTTTACGCTTTTCCCTTCTGAATTCTGCGAAGCATACGTCATCATATCTTTATCTCCTCTGCCAGAGAGATTCACAACAATAATATCTTTCTTCGATGTTGTCGGCATAAGTTTTTCCAGATACGCAAATGCGTGCGCCGATTCCAAGGCAGGAATAATCCCTTCTAGTCGGGCTAGCAGACTCGCTGCTTCAAGTGCCTGCTTATCGGTATTAGATACATACTTCACTCTGCCGAGGTCTTTCAATTCGCTGTGTTCTGGTCCGACACCGGGATAATCAAGTCCCGCAGAAATAGAATGCGCTAACTCCACCTGTCCATTTTTATCCTGCAACAGGTAGCTGAGTGATCCGTGTAGAACACCGGGTGTACCTTTGGAAAGTGTTGCAGCATGCTTTTGAGTATTTAATCCGCAACCGGCTGCTTCCACGCCAATCATTTGAACATCTTCGCGGATGAATGGATAGAACATTCCCATTGCATTACTCCCGCCGCCGACACAAGCAACGAGTATAGAAGGAAGCTTGCCTTCATGTGCGAGCATTTGTTTTCGCGTTTCTTTACCAATGACCGATTGGAAATCCCGCACTATCATCGGATATGGATGCGGGCCAACCACCGAACCGATAATGTAAAACGTGGTATCAACATTTGTCACCCAATCACGGATAGCTTCGCTTGTTGCATCTTTGAGTGTGCAACTTCCCGTCGTTACTGGAACAACTTCCGCACCTAACATCTTCATCCGATGCACATTTAATTCCTGTCGATGAATATCCTCTTTTCCCATATATACGACACACTGCAATCCCATTTTTGCTGCGACCGTCGCAGTGGCAACTCCATGTTGTCCGGCTCCTGTTTCTGCGATAATACGTTTCTTGCCTGCGCGTTTTGCAAGCAGAATTTGTCCGATGGTGTTGTTAATCTTATGCGCACCTGTATGGCAAAGGTCTTCGCGTTTTAAATAGATTTTGCCATGTCCGTAGCGCTCGGTTAATCTATTGCCATATGTCAACGGTGTCGGACGACCGGCATATGTGTGCAACATTGCTACAAATTCTTTTTTGAATGTCGCATCTCGCTTGGCTTCGCGGTACAATTCATCAAGCTCGAACAATGCCTGCATCAATGTTTCCGGTACAAATCTACCTCCGTATTTTCCGAAGTAACCATTCTTATCGGGGTAATTATAATGTTGAAATTGATTTTTTGCTGAACTCACTGTTTTCATCTCCTCATTTCATTTATTCATTCTGCAGCGATCGAATTGCTTTGAAGAGCTTCTCAAGTTTATTTCTGTCTTTTTTCCCCGGTGTCGACTCGACTCCGCTGTTCACGTCTACCGCATATGGTTGCACCTTTTTCACCGCTTCGGCAACATTCTCATGTGTCAGTCCACCGGCAAGTATGATGCGACCGTATGCTTTCGCCTTGACTGCAATGTCCCAGTCAAATGTTTTGCCCGTTCCACCGAGAACACCATCAATGTGTGTATCCAACAAATAGGCCGATCCTTTATATCGCTGGAGTGTTTCCAGATTAAACTCTTTATCTACGCGGAACGATTTGTAGATCGGTACCGGGAATTTTGCCAGTTGCTTTGGTGATTCATTACCGTGAAGCTGCACGCAACATATTCCTGTTTCGTTGATTAATTCAAGAATTTCATCGTGTTCTGCATCTGCAACGACACCGACAGGAGTAACAAACGGAGGTAATTCCTGAATAATCTTCCGTGCCGCACTGGGACGAATATGTCTTGGACTGGTTTTCACAAAAATAAATCCAAGAGCATCAGTGCCAAGTTCCGCTGCAAGGAGTGCATCCTCCATGTTGGTGATACCACAAATTTTTACTTTCATTTCAAGATTTCTTTCTATGAAATCATTTTAGTGCTTTTATCGTGGCGTCAGGAGTTACCTCCTGACGTGTAAATGACTTCGTAAGTGTCTGTGTCAAGACGTAAATCTTGACACCACGAATCATATCAGATTTTACCTTCATTTGCTTTGCTCCCTTGATGGAGTCAGAAGCGCCTGCAATGCTTTGCCGGGACTCTCTGCACGCAGTAAACTTTCGCCCACAAGAATAGCATGAATTCCATGCACTGCCAAGTGATCAATGTCGGCTCTGCTTGAAATTCCGCTCTCGCTGACAATGATGATACCTTTTGGAATTTTCATAGCTACACGAAGTGTTGTCGTAACATCGACCGTAAAGTCAGACAAATCCCGGTTATTAATTCCAACGACCTTCACTTGTTTCAGATCGAGTGTTGCCAACTCTCGTTCATCGTGTACTTCGACAAGACAATCGAGTCCAAGCTTGTTCGCTTCGTCATGCAGATCGTGTAATTGTTTAGGTTCTAACGCCGCCGCAATGAGGAGCACTGCATCAGCGCCGAATGCCTTTGCTTCTGTAAGCTGATAAGAGTCAACGATAAAATCTTTTCGCAGAATCGGAAGAGCTACCGATGTACGAACGTCGGAAATAAATCGAATATTGCCTTGAAAATATTTCTTATCCGTCAATATAGAAATTGCACTGGCGCCGTTTTCCGCATATTCTCGGGCAAGAGCATAGGGATCAAAATTCTTTCGGATAACCCCTTTTGATGGCGATGCTTTTTTTATCTCTGCAATGATGCTCACCTCTTTACGATGCAATGCTTTCATCAAAGAAAAACAATGTCGTTGAAAACCGGGCATCTCTCTGAGTTGCTCAAGAGGCGTTGTTTTTTTTGAGACGGCAACTTCTTGACGTGTGTTCTTAAGAATATTTTCTAATATGCTCATACTCAATTCGTGCTTTGAATCAGTTGCTGTAATTTCTCTAATGCTTTTCCGGAATCGATCGATTCTTCGGCTTTCTGCTTTCCCTCTATAATAGTTTTGGTTTTACCCCCAATATAGATACCAAGCGCTGCATTTGCTATCACAACATCTCTCGCCGGACATTTTTTACCTTGAAGTACTTCCAGCGTAATCGCTGCATTATTGTTTTTATCACCGCCGCGGAGACTCTCAAGCGAGTGTACTGGAAATCCAAAGTCTTTCGGTTGCAAGCAATATTCTTTCAGCGGCTCGTTCCCATTCACCTCGTGTACTATCGTTCCACTGGAGAGCGTTACTTCATCCAAACCGTCGTCGCTGTGAACGACACATGCCTTTTCAGCTCCCAGTTTTTTCAACGCGCCGGCAAAAAGGGGAACAACTTGAGCTTTATAGACTCCCAAGAGCTGGCGTTTTACACCAGCCGGATTCGTCAGCGGTCCGACCATATTGAAAATACTGCGCACGCCTAATTCATTGCGTGGTTTTGCTGCATATTTCATTGCAGGGTGGAACAACGGCGCAAACAAAAATCCAATACCGATACGATTGATGCAGGTTTGCACAATTTCTGCTGAGCACTGTACGTTCACACCGAGCGCGGTGAGCACATCTGCGCTGCCGCTTTGACTGGAGACAGAACGGTTACCATGCTTCGCTACCGTTACGCCCGCACCTGCAACAACAAAAGAAGCCACAGTTGAAATATTAAATGTGCCAAGACCATCGCCGCCTGTGCCGCACATATCGATCGCCTTCGGGTCTTCGATGTGAAGTTTTATTCCATGCTCGCGCATAGTGCGGGCAAAACCGACAAGTTCATCCACTGTTTCTCCTTTTGCACGCAGAGCAATCATTATTCCGGCAATTTGCGCATCGGTTGCTTGACCTGTCATGATCGTGCTGAGAGCGCTCGATGCTTCTTCGACGGTGAGATGTTTTCCCGTCAGACATTTTTCTATGTAAGTTTTCATTGGATTTTATAAACCTCCAGCCAGTTGTGAAGAATATGTTGACCCTCCGGTGTGAGGATGGATTCGGGATGAAATTGAATTCCTTCAATCGGATACTTCCGGTGTCTCACGCCCATAATAATACCGTCGTGTGTGCGTGAAGAAATTTTGAGTTCATCGGGAAAATGGTCCGCTGAGATGACGAGCGAATGGTAACGTCCTGCGACCAGCGGACTCGGTACTGAACGCAGAATGGTTTCACCAGAATGTGTTACTTCTGATGTGCGTCCATGCATTAGCATCGGTGCATGAATGATCTTTGCACCAAACGCGAAACCAATCGATTGATGACCGAGACAGACGCCGAGAATGGGAATCGTTGCGCCAAGTTTCTGAATGACTTCCACTGTTACGCCGGCATCTTCCGGCCTGCCGGGACCCGGTGAAAGAATAATCCCTCGCACCGCGAGGGCAGAAATTTCATCAACTGACATATCCTGGTTTCTAATCACGCGGATATCCGGCGACATTTTGCCGACCATCTGCACAAGGTTGTATGTAAATGAATCGTAGTTGTCGATGACGAGTATCATTTTTGAACTCCTACCTGTCCGTTTCCGTTATGTACTTTCATCAATCCATTCGAAGCAGCGTTCAGTGCATCGAGCAGGGCTTGAGCTTTGTTCACCGTTTCTTTGTACTCCAGTTCCGGAACTGAATCCGCGACAATTCCAGCGCCCGCTTGAATTGTAAGCATTCCGTTTGCTGCGACGATGGTACGAATGGCGATGCACGTATCCAGCGCGCCATCGAAACCGAGATACCCGACAGCACCTGCGTAAATTCCGCGCCGTACCGGTTCCAATTCGTGAATAATTTCCATTGCACGCACTTTCGGTGCACCGGAAACCGTTCCGGCAGGAAAACAAGCGCGCAGTGCATCTAAGCTCGATGCTTTCTCTTTCAATTTTCCCTGCACTTCAGAGACTATATGCATTACATGTGAAAATCGCTTCAGGCTTTTAAACACTGAAACGTGGACACTTCCGAATTCACTCACACGTCCAATATCGTTGCGTCCCAGATCAACCAGCATCACGTGTTCTGCTAATTCCTTTTGATCGGAGAGGAGTTCTTCTCCCAATCGCGTATCGTCTTCCGGAGTTTTACCTCGCTTGCGTGTACCGGCAATCGGCATCACCGAGGCAATGTCGCCTTGCACGCGCACCAGCACCTCCGGTGAAGAGCCGATGAGTTTTACCGATTTGAAATCGAGATAAAAGAGATAGGGCGAAGGATTGATGATGCGAAGCGCGCGGTAGACGGGAAACGGATCGCCTGAGAACGGCAGCTGCACACGGCGAGAAAGAACGACCTGAAAAATATCGCCTTCGTGGATGTATTCTTTCGCGCGCCGGACCGATGAGCAAAACGCCTCGCGATCGGAACCATGTTCCACAGAAGAAGAATCACAATGGAAAGTATTTTCTGTTGACGGTGATTTACCAAGCTGAATGAAAATGGACTCGAGTTTTCGTTTCCCTTCGTGATATTGTTCGCTGAGAGGCTGCTGCTTGTCAAGAATGCAATTGTAAGTGACGGTCATCAGTTGATGCAAGTGATCGAATTTCACCACGATATGAAATAATCCAAACATTGCATCCGGTACATCCTCTTTGGTCGGCGGGTGAAGCGGAACTTTTTCTATTTCCTGCACACGGTCGTAGCCGTAGTAACCGAGAAATCCTCCTGCAAATCCCTGCTGTTTGCGGATCGCCACGTTCCGGTACTGGCGCGAGTATTCCTCCAGCACATCAATGACTTTTCCGCGCCGCCGTTCTTTCTTTGTTCTGGATTCGATCTCGATCACATCGCCTTTTGCTTTGATCAGCAGCAGCGGGTCGGTGCCGACAAACGAGTAGCGACCGATCTTTTCATCGGGTTCAACGCTCTCCAGGAGAAATGAGGGAGAAAGGTTAGAGCGAAGTGTCAGGTAAATCGACACGGGCGTGTACAGATCGGCAAGCATGGTTTCCACAAGCGGGATAACTGTGCGTGTGCCTGCAAGTTGTTCAAATTCCTGTTGTGTTATCATTGGTGGACGTCCTTAAAATAAAAAACCCTTCCAGGGTGATCCGGGAAGGGTTAAGATACATTCTTCGTATGTTTATGAGTTAACTATCCGTTTTCATACCTGTTCGTTTGGATACACTATTGCACCACCACCAACGGTTGTTTGAAGAGACGATATGATGAACGGATTGTGACATACTTTACGTTAGTAATATACATGATCCGTGGAAAGAAGTCAAGAGCCCATATAAAAGTTTTTTTCATTTATTTCAGATCCACTACACCATCGTTTGGATCGAGACACTTTGCCGGTTACGGAGAAACAGGAGTTCTTTCGTATTCTTATGATAGAAAGGAAAGAGATGGAGCCCGCAGACAACGAGTTAAAAGCGGACTCCATCATTGTGAGGCGAGGGTACTACTTATTTAATTCCAGATTTAATGTGATCGTCACATCCTGTCCGACTATAAGCCCGCCTGTTTCTGCGGTCTTACTCCATTTTAAATTATAATCAAACCGATTAATCGTTGTTGTTGCTTTCCATGCCGAGAGTAAACCTTTATCTGTTTTGAGTGTTCCGTTCAAGACCGCATCGAATGTCACTTCCTTTGTTACATCGCGCATCGTGAGATTGCCTGTGATTTTATATTTGTTATCGCTGAGTTTTTCAAATTTTGTGCTCTTGAATTTGATCTCCGGAAATTTTTCTGCATTGAAAAAATCATCCGACTTCAGGTGCTTATCCCGATTATCGTTTTCCGTGTTGATGCTTGCAACTTGAATAATGCCTTCTACCGTTGCGTCCGAAAAATCTTCTTTTTCGGATTTCAGGACAACCGAAAAATCCTTAAAGTTACCTGATACGCTCGAAATGACCATATGCTTTACGCTAAACGTGATACTGGAATGAACTTTGTCAAGCTTCCATCCGGATTGTGCTGTTACAAGTGCGGTCACAGCGAAGATGGCAAACAAAACAACTGCTACTCTTTTCATGGCAGAACCTCTTTAATAAGTGATTGTTTGGGTTAAAATACTTTTTACGGTTTTGTGAATAGTTAATTCATAGAAAAATGCATTGGTGTATAAACTGGATTATTATGGAACATCAACTCGACAATTTCGTACTGCATAAATTTGTATAACGGCATCATCTTGAGCGTTGTCTCAACAGCTTCCGATGATGTTGCAAGGAGTGTTATCCACAATGTTTCTCGATCCGATGACAAACTATAACTTGTCAGAATTCCTTTTTCCATCAACCGGCTCACTTCGGTCCGCTGACTCGGAATGAGAGATGCAAACTCTTCGTTAAACGATACGAAAAATCTTACGATGATCATGTATTCATTCATAGATAACTACCCTTTTTTACGATTACACCTGTCATGCCGGCACCTTAACAAATTTTTATGCAAGTGTATACGCAAGTAGAATCAATACTGCGCCGACCAAAGCGAAGTTTTTCATGAAGTTTATTGTCTCACTCATTTTTGCTTGCGGGTCCTCGACTTTCCAAGGTGCATGCATGATTAATGTAACAGGAACAAGAAAGAGAATAAGTGAAACAAATCCAAGTGCTGGAAATGTATTAAAAAGCACGCTTACACCACCTATCAATAAGAGCAGTCCTGAAAAAGCGACGGACAACCTTGGAGATGGAGTACCTTTGGATTTTGCATAGCCAGACATCATGTCAAGCTTTGTAAAATGATTAATTCCCCCAAAAATAAAATATCCTCCGAATAGTATCCTTCCGATATATAAAAGTGCCGTTTCCATGGTGAACCTCCTTTTCTATTTGTTGAGTACATTTATTTTGTTTTCGTTTTTACGCTGGGCCAATGTAAAGGTTTCCTGAATCAATACATGCAGCTGATTCATGAGTTTCGAATCAACCAGCGAACCATCCGGCAGAAAAGCTTCATGTGCAGAACGTATGAATACCTGAGGCTGAGGAACCAACTCGACGTTTAATGCTGTTAAAACCTGCCGAAGATGAAGCTGAGACCTCAGCGTTCCGAAAAGTCCTGTTGATGCGCCGAAAATAGCCGCCGCTTTTCCTGAAAAAGGATTTGTTTTGTCAGAAGCCCAATCGATTGCATTTTTTAATGGTCCGGGAATTGAATGATTATGCTCTGGAGTTGCAATCAGAAGAATATCGGCGGATTCAATTGCCTGTTTGAGTGTAACAACAGATTCAGGGAATCCATGTGCACGCAGGTCTTCGTCAAACACCGGCAAGGCAAGCGTTTTCAAATCTATCTCACGAACATCCGCGCCCAACTCAGAAGCTATCTTCTTTGCAATCTGAAGAGCTTTCCGGTTGAACGATTCGGTTCGCAAGCTGCCGGAGATTGCGAGAATATGTAATGGTTGAATTGTCATGCTGATGTCTTCAGTATGTTATGTAGAACACTGATTGAAGTTTAAAAGGTTCAAATTTCAAACACTGGTTTTAATTAGCTAGTTAACAGTTCTTAATTCTATGCCGAGCTTTTTCAGGAGAGACCCAAGTTCGGTTTGTTCAGTTTCTGTGAGCACGGATGCCAATTTTGCCACATATTCCGCATGCTGGATAAAAATATGGTTAAACAAGCGTTTGCCTTTCGGTGTTAAACGCACATAGAACGCACGCCGGTCTTCTTTGCTGACAGACCGTTCCACAATTCCTTCTTTTTCCAGATTGTCCACCACGACAGTCATATTGCCGCCGCTGACAAGATGCTTTTTGGTTAGATCGCCAATGAGCATCGGACCCAGGTGTCCGAGACATTCGACGACACCGAATTGTGCCGGTGTTAATCCGGCTGTACGAATATTTGCCGCAGTTAAATGGCTGAATGTGTCGTGCGCCCGTGCCAATTTTACCCAGAGAGAGAGGGCAAGATCAATTTTCTTTCCATATTGTTTCGTTGTTTTCATTGCTTCTCCTTTGAATTCAAAGTATTCAACAGCAAGATACTGCGGATAGTTCCCGATGGCAAGGAAAGAAAAACGATCAATTATTCGCGGGATTATCAACAAAAAGGAGCGAGGGAAGCCCCGCTCCTTTCTTTTATCAAAGGAATGAAATTTTTATGCTTTGTTTGTGGCAAAGACGCGAACCGGCAGAACCATACAATTCAGGGCTGCAAATTGCAAGCGACGTTGAATGGCATACGCTGTTTCATTGTGAAGAATCCGTTGGTACCAATGTTCACGCTCAAACACCAGCTTGCCAGCAAAGAAAATTGAATGCGGAAATTCTTTTGCAACCTGCGCCGATAATTTTTCTATTTCTTCTATAACGTCAGTTCCTTCGGCAATTCGGTAATCAGAGTTAAACCCTAATTGATTTGCAAACTTGACGTATTTTTCAAGATGTTTTTTCTGCTCTTCTCTCATCTCGTCCAATTCATTTTTTCCCTTTAAGGTGCTTGCATCTAAACTTACGACAGAAATAAAAATCATATTTTTGAAGTGGTTCGGGAAAAGACGCTGAATGGAAAGAAATGAATGAATTCCCAATCCGCCGTATTCCTTCACCATGAGGACGGCTGTATTTGCGTTTGGGATCGTTTTTGTCTGAACCCACCCTTCCATTGTAGGAATATCTGTAAGAACATCATCAAGTCGTTTAAGATGATCCCCGACTTTGTTATAATGGCGCTTGACTCTGAGACAGAGCAGAATAAGGAGGGTTGTAATAACTAATGTTACCCACCCGCCGACTGCGAACTTTTCAAAAATGCTCACGGTCAAAATTGAAAGACACAATACAAGACCGATTAAGTGAATTATTATATGTTTCGACCAATCGGGATATTTTTCGCGGTTCTTGATCCAATATCTCACCATTCCCATTTCCGAGAGTGAAAAAGTCAAGAATACATTAATTGAATACATCAGTACTAGTGTAGATGTGTTGCCTTTGGTAATTACCAAAGTAAGAATAGCCGCAACTGAGATGAGAGCTACTCCATTTTGCATTGTCAATCGTTCAGAAAGCGAAGCAAACCTGCGCGGCAGCCATGAGTCTGTTGCCATATTCCCCATGACGCGCGGGCCGTCGATAAATCCGGTTTGCGCTGCAACAAATAATAAAGCCGCTTCAGATGCAAGTGTAATAACAATGAACCACCATCCAACGGGAATATTTCCGATGACCCAGCTGCCAGCGAAGCGATCTAATAAAACTGCGTTCATCGTTTTACCGGGTTCCGGTTGAACATGGAAAAGAAGATAACATAACAGAATTCCACCCGCTGTTACGGCAAGGGATATTGCCATATATGCCATCGTACGCTTGGCGGTGTCGATCTTTGGTTCACGCATGATCTGGATGCCGTTGGATACGGCTTCTATACCGGTATATGTTCCTGCACCCATCGAATACGCGCGTGCAAATAAACTTGCCATGCCAAGAAGCCCAAGTGTTTTCAATCCGTTCGAAAAATCTGTATGCATTGTGCCGGCGACTTGTGTTGCTTCAGTGAGATGCAATCCGATACCGCCAAAAATGAGAATGACATGTGCGACAAGAAATACTAAGAAGATAGGCATCAAAATAGTTACTGATTCTTTAATTCCGCGCAGATTCAAAATCATCAAAAGACCGATAACTAGTGCCACTGCTATAAGTTTATACTGCAGCCAGTATGGTGGAAGAATGCTGAATATTTGATCCAAGCCGCTTGCAACAGATACTGAAATAGTCAGAACATAATCTACTAACAATGCAGATCCGGAAACAACGCCGAAATGTTTTCCAAGTAATCTGCTTGCAACGACGTAACCGCCGCCGCCGTATGGAAAGTGTTCGATAATGCGGGAATAAGCATAAGAAATGATAAACACCGTAAAAGCAGTTGCTAACGCTAATGCAATACAAAGATACGCATGGCCTTCTAGGGCTCGGAATGATTCATCCGGTCCGTAAGACGAAGAAGAAAGTCCGTCTGCCCCTAAGCCAACCCATGCAAGAAATGCGATGAGGGAAATTTGATGAAAAACTCCCGGGTCTTTAATACTACGGGGTGCACCGAGAATGGCACGCTTTACTTTAATAAAAAATCTTTTTTCTGAATCATCGCCAATAGATGAGGGATCACCATCTGAAGAACTATCGGTGCTGCTTTGTTCCATGTTCCTTCCAAGTTGTTCGAAATGACAGTTAAATTTACTATAAGGTACTGAGGAATCATTTGAAGTAATAGATTTTTTTTATAAAACCAGTAAAATGAAATTGCGATTTTTGTAAATAAATGGGGATTTTGAGAATATTTTTATTAAATCTTTATACATATCGGCTTTCTTTTTATATGGTTCCAATAACAGGTCCTCATACCTTTCTTATGTCCCTTGTGCCGCATTTTATTTCCTCTTCATTGGTTTCCTTCTGGGATTTAGCAATTTGGAACGAACATTTTTATCTAAGTCCCGATTTATCTGCCTTCAATCTCCTTGCTCTAAGATATCCTATGCTTGCCTCTTACTCCTCTTTCACACAATCTCATCACAAATCATCAAGCAAAACTTACCGTTTTTAATAATATTTTTATACTTCCTGCCTCTCTTTTTAGACCCTGTTGATTGCTTTTGTATCCCATCTCTTACCATATTAGAACCGCAACAATGAAAAGAAAAACTATGATGCAGGAAAATATTATTACACCGCTTCTGTCTGAAGAGGCGGTCACAAAAACTCAAAATGACAATTGGAGGAATCCACAATGATGTTGCTTAAACATCTTCGTACGTCAATCATCGCTATCATCGTGTTTACCGCCCTCACGGGAATATTGTACCCGCTGGCGGTAACCGGCCTTGCACAGCTAATATTCCCTAAGAAGGCAAACGGAAGCTTGATAGTAAAGGATGGAAAAACTTTCGGCTCCGAGCTCATCGGACAGCCGTTCAGCGACCCGAAATACTTTTGGAGCCGGTTATCGGCTACAGGTCCATTTGCGTATAACGCCGCATCGTCATTAGGATCAAACTACGGGCCGATCAATCAGGTATTTCTCGATGGAGTGAAGAAAAGAATCCAGGACCTGAAAACTGTCGACTCGTCGAACATGCAGCCTGTTCCGGCAGATCTTGTGACGGCTTCAGGAAGCGGACTTGATCCTCACATCAGTGTTGCAGCCGCCCTCTATCAACTTCCCCGTGTAGCCCGCATCCGAAATCTGAACCAGGATCAGGTTCGTTCGCTGGTGGATCAATACACCGAAGGAAGACAATTAGGTTTTCTTGGAGAACCTCGTGTGAATGTTCTCAAGTTGAATCTTGCGCTCGATGAAACTCAATCCTTATCAGGAGGAAAATAACCATGGACGACATTCTCTATATCGGCGTCGCCGTTGTATTTTTTGTTCTCTCGTTGGGACTTCTGAAGATGTGTGAAGTCCTTCAGCCCGAGGCTGATAAAAATGTTGAAGAAAAATCAGGAGGCACTGTATGAGCTTGCTCTATATTATTTCAGGAATTATCGCAGTTGGTCTCTTGGCTTATTTACTTGTTGCACTCTTGAAACCGGAGATATTCGAATGACACTCAATGGGATTTTACAAATCGTGTTTTATCTTGCAGCACTTACGCTGCTAGCAAAACCGCTCGGTGCGTTTATGGCTCGTGTGTACCAACGAGAAAAAACATTTCTCGATCCTATTCTTGGGCCGCTCGAACGTCTCATCTACCGATTGACAAAAATCAGTCCTGACGAGGAGATGGATTGGAAAGCAAATGCAATCGCACTGCTCATCTTCAATTTTATAGGGCTACTCGCCGTTTATCTTATACAGCGTGTTCAACAATTCTTACCGTTGAACCCGCAAGGAATGGCAGCCGTTACTCCAGACTCTTCATTCAATACCGCTGTTAGCTTTGCTACGAATACGAATTGGCAGGGCTATGGCGGGGAAACAACGATGAGCTACCTAACACAGATGCTCGCCCTGACAGTACAGAATTTTGTTTCTGCAGCGTCGGGGATGGCTGTGCTTGCTCTTTTTATCCGTGGGGTCGCTCGGCATTCTGCGATGACACTTGGAAATTTTTGGGTCGATATGACACGGAGTACACTATATATACTCCTTCCTCTTGCTATTGTCTTCTCGCTTATGCTCGTATCGCAAGGAGTTATCCAGAATAATTCTGCATATGTTACCGTACCTTTTCTCCAGGCAACAGCCGACACCGGCGGTGTGAAAATAACGAATCAAGTTCTGGCGATGGGACCAGCGGCATCGCAGATTGCCATCAAGCAGTTGGGTACAAACGGAGGAGGTTTCTTTAATGTCAATTCAGCGCATCCCTATGAGAATCCTACTCCTCTTTCCGACTTCCTGGAAGTGCTTGCTATACTGCTTATTCCCGCCGCACTCTGTTACACATACGGGAAAATGGTGAAAGATACGCGCCAGGGGTGGGCAATCTATGCTGCTATGATGCTGATACTTATTGCAGCGGTATTTTGGATGTATAGTCTTGAAGGTTCAGGCAATCCTAAACTAACGGCTCTCGGTGTGGATCAACAATCGACTTCCATCAATCCCGGTGGTAATATGGAAGGAAAGGAAGTTCGATTCGGTATTCCGAATTCCGCTGTTTGGGCGACAGTTACCACGGCTGCCTCAAACGGTTCTGTGAATTCCATGCATGATTCTTATACTCCGCTTGGCGGAATGATTACGCTTGTCATGCTTCATCTCGGAGAAGTTGTCTTCGGCGGGGTTGGGTCAGGCCTATACGGAATGCTGATCTTTGTGGTGGTTGCTGTTTTCGTGGCGGGATTGCTTGTCGGTCGAACGCCGGAATATCTTGGTCATAAAATTGAAGCTTATGAAATGAAAATGGCATCCCTCTTGATTCTGATAATGCCGATCACGGTTCTCGTTCTTACAGCGATTGCGGTTGTCACCGCTGCCGGAAAAGCTGGGATCATGAATCCAGGTCCGCATGGATTTAGCGAGATCTTGTATGTCTTCACCTCGCAGGCGAACAATAATGGAAGCGCTTTTGCGGGAGCAAGTGTCAACACGCCGTTTTACAATCTCACCGGCGGATTGGCAATGCTCATCGGACGATACTGGCTTGCTGTCCCGACATTAGCGCTTGCGGGTTCTCTTGTTAAAAAGAAATTGGTTCCGGTAAGTGAAGGAACACTGCCGACGCATACGCCGCTTTTTATTTTCTGGCTTATTGCGGTCGTTCTTATTGTAGGTGCACTGAACTTTTTGCCTGCACTCGCATTAGGACCGATCGTCGAACATTTCATGATGATGCAATAACGTACTCACGAGAAAAAGGAAGATAGTAAAATGGTAACGACATCTACACAGCAACTAAGGAAACCTTTAGGACTTAACGGCGAAATGTTTCGTCGTGCTTTGTTTGATTCATTTGTGAAATTGAATCCATGGTCGATGGCACGGAATCCAGTAATGTTTGTCGTGGAAGTGGGAAGCGTGCTCACTTTCGCGTTATGGATTCAAGCTCTGTTCGGCACTGGAGAAGCGCCTGCGTGGTACATCGGCTTTGTATCGCTCTGGTTGTGGTTTACGGTTCTCTTCGCAAACTTTTCTGAAGCATTAGCTGAAGGGCGGGGAAAAGCGCAGGCAGAAGCTCTGCGCCGTTCGCGTCGAGATACAACGGCAAAGCGATTACACGGTTCCAAGCGAAGTTCAAGTTTTGATGTTGTCACTTCGCCACAATTACAAAAAGGCGATGTGTTCCTTGCTGAAGCTGGTGATATTATTTCCGCAGACGGTGAGGTCATTGAAGGTATCGCTTCTGTGGATGAAAGCGCTATTACAGGTGAAAGTGCTCCGGTGATTCGTGAATCCGGCGGTGATCGAAGCGCTGTTACAGGCGGCACGCGCGTGCTCTCCGATTGGCTGGTTATTCGAGTGACAGCAGAACCCGGTGGCGGATTTCTGGATAGGATGATTCATTTGATTGAAGGAGCCAAGCGCCAAAAAACTCCGAATGAAATTGCACTCAATATATTACTTGCCGCATTTACCATTATTTTTCTTATCGTGTGCGTGACACTTCTTCCGTTCTCCTTGTTTAGCGTTGAGGTCGCAGGACACGGGGCACCCGTCACCGTAACGGTACTCGTTGCTCTTCTCGTCTGTTTGATTCCCACAACGATCGGGGGACTTCTTTCTGCAATCGGCATTGCCGGCATGGACCGAATGATCCGGCATAACGTGATAGCAACATCCGGCCGTGCCATCGAAGCGGCGGGTGACGTCGATGTGCTCCTCCTTGATAAAACCGGTACGATCACGCTGGGAAACCGCATGGCGACAGAATTCACTCCCGCACCGGGAATTTCAAAGGAACGATTGGCGGATGCAGCGCAGCTCGCTTCGCTTGCCGATGAGACTCCGGAAGGAAGATCCATCGTTATTCTTGCCAAAGAGAAGTATGGTTTGCGCGGCCGGGATATCCACGAGATTGCAGCACACTTCGTTCCCTTCAGTGCACAGACGCGTATGAGCGGCGCTGATATTCTGCCCGACGGAAAAAATGGAAAAAAAATTATCCGCAAAGGCGCATCAGACGCAATGAAAGCATACATCGAACATCAGGGCGGTGTGTTTCCTGCGGCCGTGCAGCAGGCGGTACAAGAAATCAGTCGGGTCGGTGCCACTCCTCTCGTCGTCGCGGAAAACAAAGAAGTCCTGGGCGTCATTCATTTGAAAGATATTGTCAAAGGTGGAATTAAGGAGCGGTTTGCGCACCTGCGAAAGATGGGAATAAAAACCGTAATGATTACGGGGGATAATCCTTTGACAGCGACCGCTATTGCCGCTGAAGCCGGTGTCGATGATTTTCTCGCTGAGGCAAAACCGGAAGACAAGTTAAAATTAATCCGCGATTATCAAAAAGGCGGAAGGCTTGTCGCTATGACAGGTGACGGCACGAACGACGCCCCGGCGCTCGCTCAAGCGGACGTCGCTGTTGCAATGAATACCGGTACACAATCTGCCCGCGAGGCAGCAAATATGATCGACCTCGATAGTAATCCGACAAAGCTGATGGAGATCGTGGAAATCGGGAAACAACTTCTGATGACGCGCGGGACACTGACGACGTTCAGCATTGCCAATGACGTCGCGAAGTACTTCGCCATCATTCCTGCCGCATTTGCAACAACATATCCTGTGCTGAATATGTTGAATATTATGAAGCTTGCTACTCCGGAAAGTGCTATCCTCTCTGCAGTAATCTTCAATGCACTAATTATTGTCGCATTAATACCATTAGCACTCAAAGGAGTAAAGTATCGGCCAATAAGCGCCGTGCAATTGTTGCGAAGACATTTGCTCATTTATGGAGTCGGCGGTGTCATTGCTCCATTTATTGGCATCAAGCTAATCGATATGCTGATGGTAGCAATGAAAGTGATATGAAGTTGATGATTCACCTTAATGAAATGTATATAAAGAGTTTAGAAATGAAAGCAAGAATCTCAAAAAATGTCGCCCTTTTCCTTTTGTTAGTTTGCGGTACTCTTTCTGCCGTTGCAACCCCGTCCACTATCATTTGGATACCGTCGGTTGATTTCCAAGGATATAAATCGTTTCATCTTGGCATCGATAATTACGCATACGATTTTAGAAGCGGAAAATCATTCAGCGGAACGGCATTCCCGACGGATCTCGGATTAACTGTCGGAGTGTTGCCCGATTCCATTGTGCAAGCGGAAATCGGCGTCGATTATTTTACACCGCAATTATCGCCATTCCTTGTGAATGCGAAGGTTGGTGTCCCGGAGGGACTGCTTGTCGATGGGTCTCCCGCAATAGCGGTTGGAGGATTTGGTTTTGGCTTTCTGAAAAATGTAACGGACTTTAACATTGTCTATGGAATAGCAGGAAAAACATTTCCGATTATAGGACGACTTGAAGTAGGGTACTTTTCGGGGAACAAGAAACTGTTGGTTGATCTTGCTTCCGGAAAGGCAGATAACTTCGGTATGTTGTTTTCATGGGACAGACAAATTCCAGAAATCAGTGAGAATCTCTGGCTTGCGGTTGATTATCAAGGCAGCAAAAGCAGCTTTGGTGCATTAAGCTATGGCTTTGCATGGTCGTTCTCAAAAAACGTGAGCGTTATCTTTGCACGGGATGTTTTCAATGCTGATCTCCCGAGCACCTTTACAATGCAATTGGATATTAATATTTAGCTAAATGTATTTTTACTGAATATTTTATGAGTCCGGGAATTTAATATTTCTCTAAGATCGGGAAAAACGTGACAGCACAATCGCAACAGTAATTCAAGATTCTGGCAAAGAACATTTTCATTCTGCTCATTCTTCCCCTCCGGTAATGCTCTTGTAGAGATTCAACAACCGAGTTTTTCTTGAAATAATAAAAGAAAAGTCGCACTAGAGCATTGTTATTTCGAAGCGCTTTTTTCATATGTCTTTCGTATATTTCACTATGTCCTTAGAAGATCAAAATCGTCCCGATCCTGATACGCTTCTTCATCTTCTCAAGAAAGAAGAAGAAAAGGAGCGAAAGGGGAAGTTGAAAATCTTTTTCGGCATGTGTGCCGGTGTCGGAAAAACGTATGACATGCTCAAAGATGCGCAAGTTGCAAATGCAAATGGGCTTGATGTCGTCATTGGATATGTAGAAACACATAAACGGTCAGAAACTGAAGCTCTTCTTACTGGTCTACCTGTCATCCCAAGAAAAACCATTGAATACAAAGGAACGATGCTCGAAGAGATGGACCTCGATGCGATCATTTCTCGAAAACCCCAGCTTGTCCTTGTCGATGAACTCGCCCATACGAATGTTCCTGGAAGCAGACATACGAAACGGTATCAAGATGTACTTGAGTTGCTCGATAATGGCATTGATGTCTTTACCTCGCTGAATGTGCAGCATCTGGAAAGCCGCGCAGAAACGGTTGCTCAGATTACGGGCAGCATTGTACGCGAAACCGTACCGGATTCGATATTTGAAGCTGCGGATGAAGTTGAAGTTATAGATATTTCACCGGACGAACTACTGAAGAGGCTTCTAGAAGGAAAGGTATACACACCTGAGCGCTCGAAGCGTGCTATCGAGAGTTTTTTTCGAAAAGGAAACCTTACCGCGCTTCGGGAAATGTCTCTCCGCCTGACAGCCGAACGCGTCGATCAACAATTACGGGAATATAAACAGACGAAGCGGATTTCAGAAACGTGGAAATCCGGAACACGGCTGGTCGTCGGTATCAGTGCGAGTCCACAATCCATCTCGCTCATCCGCTGGGCGCGCAGAATTTCGTACACAATGGATGCATCATGGGTTGCGGTTTATGTAGAAACATCGAAAAAAGCAACGGTGATGGAAACAGAGCAACTGTCGAAGAATATCAAGCTCGCAAGAGAACTTGGTGCAGAGATCGTCACGACTTCCGATGAAGATATAGCAGGTGCGTTGCTTCGGGTTGCGCGCGAGCAGAATGCGACGCAAATTCTAATTGGGAAGCCAAAACGGCGGGTACTCTTTGGATCGACGCGGCTCGTTAATGGTCTTTTACAAAAGAGTGAAGATATCGACATTTATATTGTCGGGCATGAAGAAGAAGGAGAGGAGAATCAACGACGTTCATTCCTCCAACGTATTCCTAAGATCCAATCCGGTTTTCCGCAGTATCTTTTAGCAGCGATGATAATTCTTGGTGTCTCACTTGCATGTATTCCTCTCGCTCGACTTATTGAATATAAGACGATTTCGTACATTATTCTTTTCGCAGTATCATTACTGCCTTTAAGAATGGGGCGCGGCCCGGTATTATTGGGCGCAGCTTGCGGTGCATTAGCGTGGGATTTTTTATTTATTACTCCGATATATACATTTTCCATCGGACACATTGAAGATGTGTTAATGCTTTTGGTGTTTTTTATTGTAGCAACTGTATCCGGAACTTTATCCGCGCGTGTTCGTGAAAGAGAACGAGCCGTCCGCCAGCGCGAAATGCGCTCTTCCGCTTTATTTGCATTGACGAAGGATCTTTCGTCCGCACATTCCCAGGATGAAGTCATTCAGGCAACAATCGCAAATATTAAGAAGTTCTTTAATGCGGACGTTGCCGTTTTTCTTGGCGATGCAGATGGTGATATGAGTCATCAAGCACATACAGCGAGTTCATGGAAACCGGATGAAAAGGAATTCAGTGTTGCAGCATGGACATACTGGAATGAAAAAAAAGCTGGAAAATTTACTGATACACTCCCCTTTGCACAAGCTACGTATTATTCCATGTCCGGACCCCGTTATCCTGTAGGCGTTATCGGCGTTCGAGTCCGTCAAAATGAAAAACTGGGCATCGATCAGGAAATACTGCTGGAAAATTTTATCTCTCAAATTGCTTCTGCCGTTGAGCGAGAATTATTGAATGAAGTGACCAAAAAATCCATTATCGTTGCTGAATCGGAAAAACTTTATAAAACACTTTTCAATTCCATTTCGCACGAGTTGAGAACACCCCTTGCCACTATCATGGGCGCTTCGGAAAATCTATTAGCGGCGAACCAGACACAAGTCTCAACAACTACGAGTGAGCTTTATAATGAAATTCATATTGCCGCTGAAAGATTGAACCGGCTTGTCGCAAATTTGCTGGATATGACACGGCTGGAATCCGGAATGATTCAGCCAAAATTAAACTGGTGCGATGTACGGGACATTATTAATGCAACGCTTAAAGGACTTGAACGGGAAATTGGCCAACATACGATAACGGTAACAACTCAAGAAGATCTTCCGCTGGTAAAATTAGATTTCGGATTAATAGAACAAGCATTGACAAATCTTGTGTATAATGCCTCGGTGCACACACCCCCGGGAACACAAATCGAAATTCAGGCTCTTGTCGAAAATGATCAGTGTAGTATCACCGTTGCCGACAACGGACCGGGCATTCCGAAATCAGATATTAATAAAGTCTTCGAAAAATTCTATCGTGCAGAAGGGACATCTACCGGCGGAACAGGATTAGGTCTGCCCATAGCAAAGGGTTTTATTGAAGCTCACCGTGGAACCATTTCTGTTCGAAATAGAATGCCGAGAGGGACAGAATTCAAGATTGAAATTCCCATGGAAATTGAACAAGCACAACAATGACGACGGCGCCGAAAATACTTGCCATCGATGATGAAATTCAAATTCGCCGTCTGCTTCAACTTACTTTAGAGCCGAATGGATATCAGTTAAAGTTTGCAGAAACAGGCAGCGCCGGCATTATTATGGCCGGTTCGGAGCGGCCGGAGCTTATTATTCTCGATCTTGGTTTGCCGGATATGGATGGAATCACTGTATTAAAAAGGATTCGCGAATGGGCAACCATACCAATCATCATTCTATCGGTCCGTAATACGGAAAGTGATATCATCGGTTGCCTGGATGCCGGTGCGGATGATTACCTGGTAAAACCGTTTCGTACCGGTGAATTACTGGCACGCGTTCGCACAGCTCTTCGGCATCGTCCCAGAAACCAAGAGAAAGAACTCTTTACAACGCAAAATCTTTCTGTAGACTTGGCCGCGCGCATTGTAAAAAAGAAAAGCGAAGTTGTAAAGCTTACAGCGACAGAATATTCTCTGCTTGCACTTTTTGTGCGTAACTCCGGAAGAGTTCTTACGCATAATTTTATTCTCGAACAAGTTTGGGGACCAACATTTTCTGAGGAAGCCCAATATACGCGAGTGTATGTCGGTCAATTGCGTAAAAAGATTGAAGACGATCCTGCCAATCCCAAAATTCTTCTTACAGAATCCGGTATTGGTTACCGGCTGAACGTAGAAGAATAGTGCTAGACAATTCACCGAAAAAAAACCATAAGAGCGACTGTCTTGGTTATTCAGAAGCATATGTACAATTTTGTTCTCTTTTCACATTCCTTGCATTTCCATCAAACTTTCTCTACCATAATTCCGAATTTCGAACCATCCATCTATTATAGAGTATTATGAAAAAATTGTGGTTTATTGTTTATAATTGGTTATTTATTCCTTTCTTCTGGACACTTTTGCAATTTACTGCACTTTTCAACTTCAAAATCCGACGGGGAGTTCAAGGGCGAAAGGGATTGTTTGAGAAAATTGAGTGTGATCTAAAAAGACTGAAATCAAAAAGACGCGTATGGTTCCATTCATCATCCATGGGTGAATTTGAGCAAGCAAAGCCGATCATTGCCGCTCTACGCAAGAAATACCACGACATCGGTATCATTGTCACATTCTTCTCTCCCTCAGGGTATGATCATTCAAAGAATTATAAACTTGCCGATATCATTACATATATTCCATTCGATACAAAGGAAAATGCACGTCGTTTCCTTGGCCTGCTCCAACCAACAGCAGCAGTTTTTGTACGGTACGATGTCTGGCCGAATCATGTATGGGAACTGAGCGCAAGAAATATCCCAACCTTCATCGCCAACGCTACAATGCGCACATCATCAGCGAGATTCTATCCATTCATGAAAAGTTTCCATCGATTACTCTTTAACGATTTCGTATCCATCCTTACCGTATCTGCAAAAGATGTTGAAGCATTTTCTCTGTTTGGATTGACACATCCCTCTGTTCAAGAGATTGGCGAGACTCGGTACGATCAGGTGTGGCAACGCAGCGCCGATGCTAAGAAGAAACATCTCATTCCGCTTTCTATTTTGAAGGGAAAAAAAATATTTATCGCCGGCAGTACGTGGCCTGAAGACGAAGAAGTGCTCTTGCCGACGATCAAGAAACTTTTAGAATACGATCCAAAAGTTCTTGCGATTCTTGTTCCGCATGAGCCAACGGAAGAAGCGCTGGAAGCAATTGAGAAGCAGCTTCCTTTCAAGACAAAATCTATTCGATTCTCTCTGCTGAACGATTATTCCCACGAACGGATTATTATTGTCGACAGCGTAGGAATATTGATGGCCTTATACCAGTATGCGGATATCGCATATGTTGGCGGTAGTTTCCGGCAGGGTGTCCACAATGTATTAGAACCGGCAGTCTACGGGATTCCCGTTGTCTATGGACCGCGACATACAAATTCTCAGGAAGCACAAGAACTTCTTCGTCGCGGCGGTGGATTTCTTATTAACGATCAACTGGAATGCTATAGGGCACTCCGTGCATTGTTTGATGATGTAAAAACGAGGACGACCGCGGGAAACGTGGCATTGAAATTAGTAAAAGAAAATATCGGTGCGACAGAACGGTTCATGGAACACCTTGCGAAAGTTTTATAAACCAAAAGAAATTAATCTTGAAATGATACTCTCATGAAAATAGCATACTTCGACACAATCTCCGGCATCAGTGGTGATATGACACTGGGCGCGTTCGTCAGCGCAGGTATTTCTATTGACGAATTGATTTCTGAACTCCAGAAACTCAAACTGCACGGATTCGAACTTTCGGCACAGCATATCACTCGAAACGGTATTGTCGCCGTTAAAGTGGATGTGATCATCTCCGAACAACCGCAGTACCATCGGCATTTGAAAGACATCGAAACGCTTCTTGACAAGAGTGATCTTTCCATGAATGTAAAAGAATGCACAAAGAAAATATTTCATGAGGTCGTGGTAGCAGAAGCAAAAGTTCATAACACCAGTATCGAAAAAGTGCACTTTCATGAAGTTGGCGCAATCGATTCATTGGTAGATATTGTAGGAGCGTCGATCTGTTTAGAAAAGCTTGGCATTCAAGCCGTCTATTCATCGCCGATAAAAGTTGGCAACGGCGGCATGGTGAAAACCCAGCACGGCATGCTCCCCGTTCCCACACCTGCAACGATGGAAATCCTCAAAGACTATCCTGTTGTATTGACTGATGTTCCATTTGAACTGACGACGCCAACCGGAGCCGCAATTGTCAAAGCGCTCTCGCAGGGTATGTTGACTACAGAAAAAATCCAAGTATCCACAATTGGTTATGGCGCAGGCGGGCGCGAGATTGAACAGCTTCCGAACCTTTTGCGTATTCTGATCGGTGAAATAGAACCGGAATACCTTGCTGATGAAATTGTAAGCATCGAAACTAATATCGATGATATGAATCCGGAGATTTATCCGTATGTCATTGAGAAGCTTATCACTGCGGGTGCGCACGACGCCTATCTTATTCCGATTGTGATGAAGAAAGGCCGACCCGGTATTCTCCTTTCAGTACTTGTGGAGCGTGCAAAGATCGAGAAAATCCTTGAAGTTGTTTTCCGCGAGACAACAACTCTTGGTGTGCGCATTCAACCGGTCGAACGGAAGAAACTGCCCCGCGCTCACAAGCAGATGAATACATCGTTCGGCATTGTTTCTGTCAAAGTGATCGTTGTGGAAGGGAAAGAGCAATTGCGTGTAGAGTTTGAAGAATGTAAACGAATCGCTTCAGAGAAGAACGTACCTCTTGCAGAAGTCTATCGGATTCTTGAACGTGAGTTGAATGGTTGAAAACGATTTATCCTTCCTTCATCGAGAATCGTTTATTTATCACTCTTCAGTAATTTGTGCAACAGTTTCTCGTCGATATCGCCCTCCCTGTTCCCATCGATCGCACCTTTACGTATCTCGTTCCGCCTGAACTTCAACCATCAATTCTTCCCGGTAAGCGCGTGCTCCTTCCCTTCGGAAATAAACGTCTCACCGGTGTCATCGTTGGATTGCCGGCAACGACGGATGTCCGTGGACTCAAACAAGTAACCGATATTCTCGATACGAAACCGACATTTTCGCCGGAAATGCTTTTGCTTACGAAGTGGATCGGTGAATACTATTTTACACCCTGGGGCGAAGTACTAAGAGCGGCAACGCCGCAAGGATTGTCGCAGGAAAGCAAGCAGACCATCCGATTGGTTACTCAAGACATTGAAGCTATACTTCAGGCAACGAAGAAATCTGCGCCGCGGCAGCACGCCATACTGCAGGCATTAGCCGATGGTGCACCATTGAACCTTGCGCAAGTCCAACGGAAATCGCACACGAAAAGTATTCATGCAGTTTTGAGCGAGATGCACCAACGCGGATGGATTTCTCTAACAGAAGAAATCGAGAAGCCGAAAGCGAAACCGAAGTTAGAACGTTTTGTTGCCATAACAGCCGGCGGATTGAAAATTGTTACGGATCAAACAAGCACAACATTACTTTCTGCCAAGCAGTTTTTCATTCTTGAAGCACTCAGGAAGGAAATATCTTCCGAAGTAGATGCTGTTGAAATCAATTCCTTTTTGCAGCGTCACCGCGCATCGCTCTCTTCTCTGAAGGCACTCGTGAGAAACGGTCTGTTGTATATGGGCGAGCGTGAAGTATTCCGGCGCTCAGAGTATGAACCAATCGAACCGCCGCCCATTATCACGTTGAATACACACCAGCAGCACGAACTCAACGAAATTGTTGCCGCAACGTTGGCAGGTTCATTCCGGGCATTTTTATTGCATGGCATCACTGGCAGCGGAAAAACGCAAGTGTATATCGAAGCAATTCGCAATGTCATTGCACTTGGTAAAACAGCGATTGTTTTGGTTCCGGAAATTTCACTCACACCGCAAACGGTTCGACGATTCAAAGCACACTTCGGCAATGATGTCGCGGTGATGCACAGTCAAATGTCTATAGGTGAACGGTACGATGCCTGGCGAATGGCGCATCAAGGGAAAGTAAAGATCGTGATCGGGCCACGCTCGGCAATTTTTGCACCTTTGGAAAACATCGGGCTGATCGTCGTCGATGAAGAGCACGACAGCTCTTACAAACAATACGATGCCGCGCCGCGTTACAACGCACGCGATGTTGCGCTTGTACGTGCATCGCACATCAAGGCTGTTGTTGTGCTTGGATCGGCGACACCGTCAGCGGAGAGTTATGCCAATGCCATCCATGAAAAGTACACACTTCTTGAACTTCCCAATCGTGTTGATACCGCCCAGCTTCCAACGATCGACATTGTCGATATGGCAAAAGAACGGCGGCGGATGTATGAAGATTTAAAAATAGAAATCAAAAAGAGTGCGAAGCCGTTTCCCAAGCGGTTGCCGGATTCTTCCATTTCGCAACTTCTTCAATCACAAATTGTCAAACGTCTTGAGCGCAAAGAGGGAACCATTCTTCTCCAGAATCGGCGCGGTTTCTCGCATGTTATGGAATGCTACGAATGCGGCTACGTGGAAAAGTGCGACAACTGCGAAGTCTCGCTGACGTTTCACACCACGAAAAAACATCTTCGCTGTCACTATTGCGGCTTTGTCAAGAAACCACCGACAGTCTGCCCAAAGTGCAGCAGTATAGAACTGCGCATGCATGCATTCGGTACTCAACAAGTACAGCAAGAATTGCAGGAACTCTTTCCAAAGGCAGTCATATTGCGGATGGATCGTGATACCACAAGCGGCAAAGGAGCGCACAATAAAATTCTGAAGCAGTTTGAATCCGGTGAAGCGGATATTCTCCTCGGCACACAGATGGTTGCAAAGGGGTTAGATTTTCCGCGCGTAACTCTGGTCGGCGTGATTTCTGCCGATACGCAAATGCTGCTTCCGGATTTCCGCGCCTCCGAGGGCACATTTCAATTGCTTACACAAGTCTCAGGCCGTGCAGGTAGAAGCAACCTTGCCGGTGAGGTTGTTATCCAGACATTGCAGCCGGATCACTACAGCTTGAAGCATGTTATCTTGCATGATTTCCATGGATTCTATAATGAAGAATTGGAATATCGGCGTGAACTGGACTATCCGCCATTTTCCCGGATTGTGCTTTTAGAATTCTCGGGGGAACGGGAAAATGAAGTTCACCATCATGCAAAGAAATTTGCCGAGTTTCTCGCCATGCACAATCAACAAAATCGCTTCATCATTCTTGGTCCCGCCGATGCCGCCATTCCAAAAATCAAGAATGTCTATCGCAAGCATATCGTGGTGAAAGACTTGAAAACCAGCGATCCTTCCGGTTCGTATCTTCGCTCTGCACTCCTCAAAGCAAAAGCACAGTACGAAGCATCCTCCATTGTCTCGAACAGAAAGATCAAAATGATTATCGATGTGGATCCGCAAGGGATGATGTAAATGGTACAGCGCGATCTTCTTTTCAAGAATATAAAACTGTCAATGCACTCGATGTTTGAGATTTTAAATCAGCCATCTCCATTAAATTTAGAACACCCGAAAAGAGTAAAACAGCTTTTAATAATTACGATTTTTATCTTTGTTTTCTTTATTGTTTATAAACCTTTCGGATTGAATAACGAGACATTTATTAACTGTATTAAAATGTCCGCTTACTATAGTGCGGTAGGGCTCGTGATAGGGATGATTAATGTAATTATCATCCCCCTTTTTTTACCAGGTTTATTTAAGGAAATTTCGTGGACTCTTAAAAGAAATATCGTTTGGGGCTTTTGGAATTTATTTAGCTTTACGTCTTTCATCTTCCTGGCGCACAATATTTATTACCAATTTTACAATTTCACCATTCAAGCATATGTAATGTCCTTCTATTATGTGTTTATTTTGGGCTTTCCTTTATCTATCTTATCAAGCATTCTCTATCAAAATTACCTCCTGAAGAAGCACCAAAGAATTGCAGAAACTCTTAATAAGAATCTTGCTGTTGAAAGTCAGTCATGTTCAGAAGATCACGTAGAGCTTGTGATCAACAAATCTAAGAAAGTTCACATCCCATTTCAAAAATTATTGTATATCGAAGCTGTAGGAAACTATATTAGTGTTGTTTATGATAACAACGGCATAAAAAAAATTATTGTACGAGAAACGCTCGGCAACATTGGGCAGAAAACCCACACTTCACAAAATATCGTTCGAGTACATCGTTCCTATCTGGTAAATCTTCATTACATAATGAAGATCACCGGTGATTCTCAGGGATTAAAAATACATTTAAAGGAAATTGACAATATTATTCCTGTATCAAGAAGTAAAATAAAGAATTTCAGAGAATTAGTTTCAAAGAATAAATAAACTCCTTCTGCAATTCGTCACATTTTCCTGCCGCTCATCCCATCGATCGATCGGTTATTGAGAATTCAACTGTATATTTAAGCTGATTGTTTGTCGTCGCTGTACACTAAGTTCAACATTATTTCATATATAATTTGGAGTGAACCATGAAAAACATATTTTTCTTATTTATTGTATGCGGTTATCTGAATACTGTTGAAGTATTTGCAAAGGATGATTATCTGATCAAGAATGTATCGGTCATTACTATGGAATCGGATAGTATACTTGAGCATACAGACGTCTTGATCTCGGGTAGTCGAATAACATCCATTGGCCATGGATTGAAGGTTGATAGTTTGAAATTGTCAGTTATTAACGGAAAAAATAAGTACTTAATTCCAGGGCTTGCCGATATGCACATGCATTTTTTTGGAGATTCAACTGCATTGCGACTCTACCTTGCAAACGGGGTAACAACCATTCGTTGTATGTCAGGAAAACCTGAATACATTAAATGGCGAAAAGAAATAGACGAGGGAAAGAAAATCGGTCCACAATTGTATTGCAATGGACCGCTGATGAACGATGTCAATTTTATTGCATCTTATATACCGTTATCTCCACGATTTATTTTCTTTGGAACTCCCATCATTTTGTTTTCAGGTGTATCCTACTTTCTCTTGCGATTCTTTTTTCGAAAAGGAATTAAAACAAATCCAAAAAGGACTTTTATCGAATTAGGATTACCGGTTCTCTGTATTGGTATCAGTTATGCGGTTACATGGTTCTTTTGGTCAACCCCACAGGTCGCTGGTGAAGAAGTGTGTCTCTTTGCGAAAGACTGGGAAGTACGAAAAGCTGTACGGGAACAGGCAGCAATAGGGTATGATGCAATTAAACCATACTCATCGATGACTCACAGTGAATTTATTGCAATGATGGAAGAAGCCAATAAGCAAAATATTCCAGTTGTTGGGCATATACCCGTCAGTGTGTGTATTGATGATGTAATAAATTATAAAATGGCTGGATTAGCTCACGTTGAAGAATTAAGGTGTCAATTTTATAAAGGGTACGACTTCAGCGGATGGAATATTCCTTACGATAAAATAGATACAACCGGTTTGGATAATATTACCCGAAGATTGAAGATTGCTAATATTTTCGTTACTTCATCATTAATTCCCTGTAAAGAATATATTGACAGGCAAATAAATGATTCTGTTTTCTTTAGTAAGCCAGAAATGAAATATTTTCCTTTAAAAACGCTCAGCAGATCTAAAAGGGAAGGATTTAAAAGTCGAGAGCAATACCCGGAAAAAGAATATTGGTTACTTACGACTATGTTCAAATCGTGCCACAATAATGGTGTACGAATTGTTTTAGGTACAGATTCCCGATGGGAAAATGATGTCCATGGTTTTGCGGTTCACGATGAATTGAAACTCTTGGTAGAAAACGGATTAAGCAATTATGAGGCTTTACAAACTGCCACAAAAAATGCAGCTATTTCGGTGCATGCTTTCAATGAATGGGGTTCTGTGAGTGAAGGCAAACTTGCGAATCTGCTATTGCTTGATAAAAATCCTCTTGAACACATTGAAAATACAAAATCAATTAGTGGTGTGTTTTTAAAAGGTACATGGTATGATCATAGAGCGTTAGAGAATATGCTTCAGGAGATTTATGAATACAATCGAAATAATGATAGGATTATTTCTGTACGCCCTTAATCAATTAAAATATCAATTATTTGCTTTTCATAGTAATGATAAATTGCTCTTGTAAATTAGAGAAGTTAAGAGAAAAGTTATTACCAGAGGTCACTATTATGAAGTGACTCTGATGATCGTATTGATATAGGTAATCTATACCAAACAAACATGTAACAATTCCTAAGGATATGAGGAGAATAGATATTTTGTTTCGGATGGATGACAACGGCAGTCGATGTCAAGGTAGATGCGTTTTACAGGAATCAATTAACTTTACTGTGAACTAATTCTGCGGCTTTTCTTCCGCTCATTACTGCTCCTTCTATTGTCGCCGGATATCCGGTTGCAGTCCAATCACCGGCAAGAAACAAATTAGAAAACGTAGTTACCGCCAGTGGGTGCATTGCTTCGAGTCCCGGTGAAGGAGAAAATGTTGCGCGTTTTTCTTTTATCACGACCGAATGAACAATATTCGCATTTTTTGCTTTCGGCAATACTCGTCGCAAATCTTCCATCGCGATAGCAATCAGTTCCTGCTTACTCAATTCTAAGAATTCCCGTGCTCCACTGATCACCAATAAGAGATGCTGTCCCTTCTCTTTCTGCTGTTCCACTGCTTCACGGCCCAAGTGCCCACGGAATTTCCAACTTTTATTAAATACCCATTGCACTCGCGTGTCGACCAAAGCAGCAAATTCTTCTTCCATGATGATCCGATCAAACCACAATTGAATTGAAATGATGGATGATGGTTTGAACCGATCCAAATCACAGATCTCTCTGGATGGTGTCTTCATCACCAACTCAGAACTTATACCGCTGTTGGAAAGTAACCGATCGAGCCCAAACCACGGGACAGCGCTTAAGAATACCTGTGCGTGAAATTCTTTTCCGTCTTTTGTCGATACAGAAAGAATTCTTTTGTCTTCAAAGTGAAATTGTGAAACTTCCTCACTCAACAGAACATCACCGCCGTTTCGCCGGATGAACTCTACAGCCGGATTCACCAGCACGTCGCTTAAGCCGGCATGGAGAAGAAGAAGGCTCGAATATTCACGCTTTCCTAAAAACGCTGCACGTAATACCCGAAACAACATCAGCGCCGAGACGTTTTTAGGATGGTTGTTCAACGCTCCGATGGTGATAACATCCCACAAGAATTTCCTGCTTAAGTCTGATTGCCCTAATTTTATCAGCCACTCTTCCACATTGAGCCTATCAAGTTCCTGCTCTTTGGAAAGCGATGTGTAGAATAATTGCTTTGCTACTCTAAGCATTTCCAGGCGGTTTTTCAGGGGAATGCCTTTGAATCTCATTAATCCTCCCAACAAGTGCAAAGGAGCTCGCAGTGGAGGACATGCGAGACGTAAAGAACTTTTGGATGGATGAAGAAACTCTATGCGAAGACTTGGTTGAAGCAAAGTAAGATATTCTGTTCCAATGATGCGCATATATCGTCGTGTTGCGTGGTAACATCCCATCATCAAATGTTGACCATTGTCTATCGAATCGCCTGTTGCAGCATCAATGAAGGAATAGGTTCGTCCACCTGAGTGCCGATGTTGTTCGAGCACCAGGGTCCTGTATCCGCGGGTGCAGAGTTCAACCGCTGCGCTTAATCCGCTTAATCCACCGCCGATGATGATAACGCTAAGTGTATCCATAATTTTTCTTCGTTCTGAGGATAAGAAAATATCATGTAAAAATCTTGATAGTGTTTGTATACACCTAAGTGGATACCCATAGGTGTGTAGATTTCTTGACATTGCGCACAAAAGTTATACTTTACTGCAGTTCCGCTTAAAATGGGATTGAAGCCTACCTACCTGTAGAGGCACACGAAAGAACGTGAAACAGTTTTTGACGCAACTTGCAGATTCACTGAATAAAGAACTTACACAGCTAAAAACTGTTCGCCGAGAGATACGTTTGTTCAGCGGAGAGCGTCTCGGTGTTTTTGCAGGATATACATATTATCGATTTGAGATTCCCGAAGATGTTCTTTTTCACACCACGGAACGTGCAACATTTACATTCGGACAGCAACAGCTCATCAAAGTAATCGGCAATGTCATTGCGATAGAAAATCAATACCTCACCGTAGCTTTGCCTCAGGATTTTGGCGAATCACTGCCGGAGACTCTCTGTTCATGGGACCATGAGCATGAACTAAAACCGACGATCGAACTGCTGCAAAAACTCGACATGAAATCATCGATCCCGTTCTTGCTTTTCAATCCTGCTGATAGTAAGAATAGTCATCTTGTAAATTATGAAGTGCAAAAGAACGATAAAACGCTGCCAGAACAAATTGAGGCTGTGAAAAAGATATGGCAGAACAGGGTCACGATGTTGTGGGGTCCGAGCTTTTCTGGTACGACTCAAGTACTTGTTCTCGCCGCGATTAGTTATATGAAAGCCGGCCGGAAAGTGTTATTCGTTTCACCATCCAATGATAATGTAGATACAGTGCTGTTGAAAACTGTTACTGTCGGCGAACAACTTGGCGTGAAAATGACAAAGTTTGCCGCACGCGTTGATCTTCCGTCGCCGGAATCATTCGAAGCAATAACTCAATATTCGTTCGAGCATCAGGTAGAAACGGCAAAGGAGGAGAAGCGCAAGGTATTTCAAGAACGAGTATCTCTCTGGAACGCTCACTGGCGGATTAAGATAAAGCAGATACTTAATGAGGATTTCTATAAGAAGGTGCAGGAAAAACGTGATCGCTTGGCAGATCTTCGCAGGCAGATCGATAAAATTTCCAAAGAAAAGACTCAACTGAATCAAACTATTGCCAACCTGGAAAATGCGTCACTCATCGAGCGAATGAAGAAAGGATTTTCCAAGCACGACCTTAACACCGCAAACGATCAGTTAACTCGCCAGCAACAGATATACAACCGTTTGTTGTCAAACCAACAAGCAATATCGAACGAGATTACGGAAACAGAGCTTGACGCACCGGTAACACCAAAAGAACAAATGGAGTTCAAAGAAATCGGGAAGAGAATTGATGATCTGGGCGGTTTGGAAAAAGTTACGAAGGCAATAGAAGATTTCGTTGCGGTGGATGAGCGGGCACTCCTTCAATCGAAGCTCTTCATTGCTACCGGTATTAATGCAGCTCTGATCGATCCTGCAATTCGGGGTCAGCAGTTCGATCTCGTCATTGTTCATGAAGCACAGCGCGTTAACCTGCCGACACTTGCGGCGTTGTCAACTCTGGCGCGTGAAAAGTTAGTCATTGCAGGTGATCCATTTGAAGTGGAACCGGTAACTGCCTCCAAGGACGAGGAACCCGATCCATTGCTTCAACGCGACATATTCCTGCACATTGCGCAGACGACGGAACTTCATCAGCTATTTGAGTGGTCGGCGAAAAACCCGCGCTGGTCGATCTTTATGAAATCGCAATATTCTACAACGCCGAAACTGTCGTCATTTATATCTTCGGTACTTTTTGATAATAAGATTAATGTTTTTGCTTCACCGATGGCGATAGGTAAAATTTATTTCATTGATACGAGCGAGGTTCGATCCCGTTGTAAGCAATATTCCGGCAAGAAAAAGAATCTTCCCTACAACGAACTCCACACCAAACAGGCTCTGGAATGTGTAAAGCACGCGATGATGAAACCGGGAAGAAATGCTCAAGACATCGGTGTCATTCTCCCTTTCGTCGGACCGACGCTGCATACCAAACTCCAATTGCGGATTCAAGGAATCAAGAATGTAGAGGTAGGCACACCGCAAAGCTTCTGCAACCGGCAGAAGCAGGCGATCATCTTTGATACCACGATGGCCGGTGTAGACTATACGATGCACTCAATTGATGATAAGATGGTCGGCGAACATAGGATTATGCGTCTCTTTAATACGGTTGCTTCGTGCGTCGGAGAGGACTTGTACGTTCTTGCGGACATGTCACACTTCAAATTTCTTTACCAGGATCGACTCTTTACGCGATTACTGCAATTACTCCAAACAGAGGCGGACGAACAGCAACCTTCATTTGTTGATGCAGCAAAGAAATTTGACGAATTGAGTCAGAAGGAACGAGAGGAAATATCCTCGCTGGTTTATAAGAAACCGAAAGCTATGACCCCGGTGACGCTGACACAAGCACCGAAAGCAAAAGTCGATCACGATCTTGAAGTACAAATGAAAAAGATGGCACGAGAATGGGAATCAAAACTTGCCGCTAATGCCGGACGAAATATCGAACGAGAAGTGTACATCAGTGTACAGCGTGTACTTGGCTGGCGCACCGATATCAACCTCGTGTCACAGTTTGTGGGTGGAGATTTGCTCTTCCGCAATTCTTTTGCCACAGAGAAGGCCTCGCGGAAACTGCCTTTGGATACATGTGAGAATGAAATACAATTTCGTGATGCGATGGAGCAATGGAATTTGATCATGTATGAAATGTCCGGCGGAAATAAAACAGATATGTCGTTCTTCGCAAGTAAAGGTCCAGAAGGTCGCATTCGGCATGACATTCGCAACCTTCATGCGTATTATTCCTCAGATGTCGAAGCCGCTATCGAAGAAGGCAAAAAGAAAATTGCTGTGGAGGTAGCGCGTGTATTTCAGGAATTGCTTGGCAAAAATAAACCTGACAATCCTGCCGATTGGTCAACTTCCTACCTCAAATTCCTCGCGCGACTTGAAGTGTATCTCAGTTGGATATCGGAACAAGTTCGCCGATAACTCTTTAGTACACTTGTATAACAACAAGAGAATACACGGGCTTTCTCGTTTTCGATGATCTCCTTGAAGGACTGGTCTTAATCGGTTATATTGGTGCGACCACTAGAAGGAAGATGCATGAATTTTTGGCAGTATATTTTTGATATTTTCACAATACTCCTGTTCATTTTTCTAAACGGTTTTTTTGTTGCTGCGGAGTTCGCAGTCGTTAAGACACGTCTCACGCAGATCGAACCGTTGGTTGCAAAAGGGAACTGGCGCGCAAAGATCGCACGTGAGATTCTTTTCCACACCACCGCATATCTCTCGGCTGCTCAACTCGGCATTACGATGACATCGCTCATTCTCGGCTGGATTGGTGAACCACTTGCTGCAGAAATGTTACTTCCCATATTTCAATGGATTGGTTTAACACAGCAGAACATTATCCACGGTGTCTCATTCGCAGCTGCCTTCACGCTCATTACCGCGCTCCACATCATTGTCGGTGAACAAGCACCGAAAGTGCTCGCCATTCAAAAAGCACGAGAAACTATTCTTATGGTTTCCTCGCCCATGCGGTTTTTTTTCTTTCTGTTCAAGCCGCTCATCACGGTACTCAACACTTCTTCCAATGGTCTGCTACGATTCTTGGGACTCCAGTCTTCCACGGATTCTGAATTAGCACACTCGGAAGAAGAACTTCGCCTGATTCTTGCCCACGATACTCACGTTTCCACTACGACAAGGAGCATCGCGCTCAATGCTATGGATTTTCATCAGAAGCAAGCACGGCATGCGATGGTGCCTCGAAAAGAGATCGTGGCGCTTTCCATTCAGACACCCATACAGGAAAATCTTGCTGTGATGCGGAAGAATAAGTTTTCCCGCTTTCCTGTATTCAAAGACACCATCGATAACATCATCGGCATCGTTTATACAAAAGATATTTTTAAGTACGATCGACACTTACAGCCGGACTTCACACTGAATTCAGTACTTCGTGACGCTACGTTTCTGCCCGAAACTGCAACACTTGAAAAGGCGCTGACAACGATTCTGCAAAAAAAAACGCATATGATAATTCTCGGTGATGAATATGGCGGAACAGCAGGACTCGTTACGTTGGAGAATGTGCTGGAAGAACTTGTCGGCAGCATTCAGGATGAATACGATCGTGAGACACCGGATGTAGTAAAAATCAGCGAGGATGAATATATCGTTGATGGCAGTATTACGACGAATGATGTTGAACGGCTCATCGCAGTCGAACTCTCACCGATGGATATCCGCTCTATCAGTGGATTCCTTATTGAACAGCTTGGGCATATTCCTTTGGTAGGTGAACAGGTAAGAACAAACGGAGTCGAGTTTACAACAGGGAAAGTTGTAGATAATGTCATCGAATCTATCCGTATTAAGAAACTACCGTTGCTAATCGACAATGGTGAAAAGTCGTAATTCTGAAAAATGATTTGCCTGTCTCATAATTCATACACCTTTTCTTATAGTAGCACCAGCAATCAAATTTTCTTTCAATGATAGCCGGAAGCAGCAGTGAAGATACCAATGAAGTCCTGATCGGTATGGGCGGATGGGAGTTACCGCCATTTAATCGCGTATTCTATACGACAAAACCGGAGAAAGGATTCCGCAAGCTGAAATACTTCAGTCGTTTTTTTGACCTCGTTGAAATAAATTCAACCTTCTATAATACGTCGCTCTCTGCAGCACAGGCGCATCGCTGGCTTAAGGATGTCGGTGAGAACCGGAGATTTGTGTTCACAGTCAAACTGTGCCGCGGATTCACGCACACATTTGATGCAACACAGAATGACGCGCTTGCAGTTCATCGGCTTCTCGATCCTTTGCGTGATGCAAAGAAATTTGGTGGACTGGTAATTCAATTTCCATCGTCCTTCAACAAGACGAGTGAGCGACAGGCGCATCTCGTTAAATTGCGCACGATATTCCCCGAAGACAGACTGTTTCTTGATCTTCGGCATATATCGTGGAACGAAGAATTGTTTTATCAATTCTGCCACGAGAACGGTTTTAATCTCATCAATATTGACCTTCCGCGTTTGCCTGGTCATATGCCATTGAACTCATTGGCGTGGGACGGTGTTGCATACTTCAGAATGATGGGACGAAATACAGAAGCTTGGAATCACCCTCACAGCGGTGATCGGTACTTGTACCATTACAGTGAGGAAGAGCTGCACGAGCTTGTCCAGAGAATTAAGCAGGCAAAGGCCCGCAAGGTATACGTTGTTTTCCACAATGATCGTCAAGCGTACTCTCTCGTGAATGGCCGTCAAGTTGAACATGTGCTGCATCCAACAAAACGTCTGACCGCACCAGCAAACCTCCTCGCTGCTTTTCCCCATTTGAAATCTTTTTGCGATCCAAGTATTTCAAAGAGCGATCTATTCTCAAATCCCCAATCACAAATCACGGATTAACATGGATTGGAATCTTCATCTTCAACCGCTTTTCAAAAAATATGGCAATCGCCGGCATCCGCTGGAATATAAAAACAAGTACCAGCTTGTTGTCATGGTTGTCCTTTCCGCACAAACAACTGATGTTATGGTGAACAAGCTGGCGCCCGAGCTTTTTAAGAAATTTCCTTCCTTGAAACATCTTGCAACGGCAAATCCGGAGGATTTGTATTCCTTCATCAAATCCGTACGGGGGTTTAGGAAAAAAGCAGATTGGCTTGTACGCATAGCAAAAGCTCTGGTTGATCATAAAGACATACCGCTCACGATCGAAGAATTGATAGAATTGCCCGGTATCGGTCGGAAATCTGCTAATGTAATTATTCGTGAAGCCGGAGGAGCACCGCAAGGTATTTTTGTAGATTTGCATGTTTTGCGGGTCGTGCCACGTCTCGGGATTACCAAGGAAGAAAAGCCGGAAAAAATTGAGAAGGTACTGATGGAAATCATTCCAGAGAAGCATTGGCATGCAGCAGGAATGTCTTTCTCGTATCTTGGCCGAGAGCTCTGCCGCCCCACGGATCCAACATGCACTCAATGTATGCTGAAGAAAATATGTCAGTACTATAACAATCAAAAATGATGCGGTTTCTCCGCTATGGTATTGCCATATAGTTCTCTTTCAGTTATCTTCCACCGTGAGGAATAGTGGACAGGCGTTCCAGTACATCGGAAAATATATACATTCAGATTGATCGGGAACCAATCAATCCAACATGTTGAAAAAGAACCTAATTCAGTAATCCCCTATCCACTTCATTTGATACTCATTCCTCTTTTCCGTATAATCGAAGGAACATATCACCTGCCATCATAAACGTATGCGAACTATGAAAAAGAAAACTATCGATTCAACAAATCATTTCAAACCAGCACCTTTTTATAAACCGTTACACATTCAAAAACTGCGCTGGCAGTGCGATCCAAAATCGCTGGGCATCAAATCCACCGATGACATTCGACCGACACGTGAAATTATTGGGCAGGAACGTGCTTTGCGCGCATTGCATGTCGGGTTGGAAATGAACCACTTTGGCTACAACATTTTTGTGACCGGCCTATCTGGAACCGGACGCACCACGACCATCAAACGTCTATTGCAGGATTTCGAGAAGAAACAGGGTGTGATGAAAGACCATTGTTACGTCTTCAACTTCAAGCATCCTGATATGCCTATTGCCATCTCATTGCCTTCAGGCCAAGGGCGGGGTCTGCAGCAGGACATGGATAATTTATTAAAAGAATTACTGAGAGATATTCCCGCAGTGTATGAAAGTCAGCGATACCAACAAGCTCGGAAAAAATTAGTCCAGCATTTTCAAGAACGGCAGAAAAGTGTACTGCAAGATTTTGAACGTCGTGTAAAGGAACACGGCTTTGATTTAGTGCAGGTACAGGTCGGAAGTGCGATGCGGCCTGACATTGTTCCGGTCGTGAATGGCAATCCGACAAGTTTGGATCAAGTGGAAGCACTTGTGCAAAAGGGTGAATTTGGCAAAGAACAATTCACAACGATGCGTGATGCGCTGACAGAATTAGAAAAACAAATGGCAACCGTTTTCCGAGAATTGCGCAACATCGAGAAGAAAGTTCAACAATCATTGAGTGAGCTGGAAGAACAACTCGTGATGCCGGCAGTGGACGGTGCTATAAGAGTGTTGAATGCCACATATGAGCAGCCTAAACTTCGTGCGTACTTTGAAGAAATGCGGACCAACGTCCGCGAACATCTTGATCGCTTTCGCAAACAACAAGTCGTTTCTCTAGCTCCGGAATCACAAGAGGAAGAAGAGGAAAAGGATGAATACATAGAATTTCAAGTCAATGTATTGGTGGATAATTCTGATACACAACATGTCCCGATTATCATCGAAACAAACCCAAAATACAAAAATGTCTTCGGCACAGTAGAGCGCGAAATGGAAAAAGGCAGTGTATGGCGTACCGACTTTACCAAGGTCAAAGCCGGTTCGCTTCTGCGAGCAGATGGAGGGTACCTCGTTCTGAATGCGCTCGATGCACTGATTGAACCAGGCGTTTGGCAAGATTTGAAACGCACACTGCGTACCGGCCTCATAGATATTCAGACGTACGATCCATTGTTTGGTTTTTCGGCTGCAAGTTTAAAACCGGAACCAATCCAGATTAATGTAAAAGTAATCATGATCGGTGATACCGATTTATACCACATGCTTTACTTCCGCGATGATGATTTCAAAAAGATTTTCAAAATACGGGCTGATTTCGACTTCGAAATGCCAAAGACCAAAGGAACAGTCATTCAGTATCTACGCTTTGTCAAGATGCTCTGTGACGACGAGAAACTCCTGCCATTTGACGCCACGGCGTTGGCACAGCTTATTGAGTTCGGAGTTCGACTCGCAGGACGCCAGCAGAAAATTTCTACTCGTTTCAATATTATCGCTGATGTGGCGCGTGAAGCTAGCTACTGGGCACGAAGAGAAAAAGCTACGGTTGTTGCATGCGGTCACATTGAAAGGACTATTGATGAACGCATCTACCGCGTGAAGCTGGTGGAAGAAAAGATTCAGGAGATGATCGATGATGGTAGAATTATGATTGATACGGACGGTGCAGAGATTGGTCAAGTAAACGGTCTTACTATTTATGATATCGGGGAACATGCTTTCGGGAAACCATCTCGTATCACTGCTCGTACGTCGCTCGGGCGCAGTGGTGTTATCAATGTTGAACGTGATGCGGAGTTGAGCGGTCCAACGCATAATAAGGGTGTCGCCATCTTGAGCGGGTATTTCCGCAGCCGGTTTGCACAAGACAGACCGCTGGTGATGGACGCGAGTATCACGTTTGAGCAATCGTACGGCGGTATCGATGGTGACAGCGCATCATCCACGGAAATTTATGCTATCCTTTCCAGTCTCTCGGGAGTTCCCATTCGTCAAGACATTGCTGTTACTGGTTCAGTGAATCAAAAAGGCGAGATTCAGCCGATTGGTGGAGTCAATCTCAAGATTGAAGGTTTCTACGATGTTTGCAAAGCACGCAGATTAACAGGAAAACAAGGCGTTATTATTCCGATTCAAAACGTAGATGATCTCATGTTGCGTGAAGAAGTGTACGAAGCGATACAAAAGAAACAATTTCAGATTTATGCCATTAAAACAATTGATGAAGGTATGGAAATTCTCACCGGTGTGAAAGCGGGAAAACAAAAGCCGAATCACACATTCGAGCCCGGCACTATCAATGCGCTTGCCGACCGGAAACTTCAGCGTTATGCCGATGATTGGAAGAAGTATGAAGGAAAAAACTAAAACAGCATGAATGCCGCACGCAACGCACTCCAGATTGTCTATCTGCTTCTGCTTATTCTTGTCGTAGGAACGCTCGGCTACCACTTTATCGAAGGGTGGTCTCTGTTTGACTCACTCTATATGTCAGTGATTACACTTGCCACCGTCGGTTATGAAGAGACACACCCCCCTGACAACCTACGGACGCATCTTTACGATGTTCCTTATTCTGGGCGGCATGGGAATCATCCTCTACGGTATCTCAGAGTTAACACAGTTCATCGTACAAGGGAGCATCAGTGGAATTCTCAGGAGACGGAAAATGGAACGCATTGTTAAGAAAATTTCACATCATTACATTCTCTGCGGTGCAGGCAAGAATGGGCATTATGTGTTGGAAGAACTTGTCCGGACAAAACGAAAAGTCGTTGTCGTTGAAAAAGATCCGCAAAAAGTTCAGAAACTTCTTGACCACGGTATCCCCGCTGTTGAGGGTGACGCTTCAAATGATGCCGTTCTTCGTGCGGCTGGAATAGACCATGCCATTGGACTTGTCACTACGCTGCCGGAGGATAAAGATAATTTGTTCGTCGTCATTACCGCACGTGGAATGAATCAAAAGTTGCGCATAGTGGCGAAGGTGGACAACATTGAAGTGCGCGAGAAGTTCTTCCGCAGCGGTGCCGATTCTGCAGTTTCCGCTCCGTACATTGGCGGATTACGAATGGCTTCGGAAATGATACGACAGGATGCTACGTCGTTTCTTGATACAATGTTGCGCGATGATTCTGCACTGCGTGTAGAAGAAGTAAAAGTAGGAACAACGACACACTACCGCGGCAAACCATTAAAAAAATGTGATGCGCTTCTTGATTCAGGTGTTGTACTCGTATCAATGCGCAAAAGTGCGGAGAAACGATTTGTCTTTAATCCTCCGCAATCCACCTTGCTTGAGAAGGATGATATGCTTGTTGTCATTGGTAATCCGGAACAGCTTGCTGGATTAAAAGCAAAATTATCAAGGTAATATCTTTTTCATACACGATCGGTGGACAGATTTCATTTTAAAGGAACGTCTTCGTATGCCATCGATTATTCCATCGCCATCCATTGTTAAAGCTTCCGGAAACAAACCAAAAGTGATCGAAGAATTTATCGGTCGCGTAAATAGTGGCACAAGCAATGTCAGTATTGCACGGATGAAAAGTCCTTGTGGATGGACTGAACCCGGTCAAACACCAGCGTTCGATGAATATACGGTTGTCTTACAAGGTTTGCTTCGAGTGAATACAAAATCTGGAACATTTAACATAACATCCGGACAAGCATGTATCGCCAATAGAGGAGAATGGATTCAATACAGCACTCCAGAAACAGGCGGCGCTGAATATATATCTATCTGTATCCCAGCTTTTTCATCCGAGAATGTGCATCGGGATGCTGATTCTCAGTAGTGTTGCTGGATTGGTGTTCGTTGAAAACTTCTACTTCCTGTTTGCTCCCTTGAAAGTGGTCAGAATAATTGCTACTATTTTCTTTGCATTGAACGGCATACCAGAGATTGAAGCGAAGTATTGGACCTTCCAGTATGAATTTTGAACAATTTGGTGAAGCGCTTGCACAGGCTCGATTGGCGAAGGGAATATCGTTGATAGATATTTCTGCTGAGACACGCATTAACCTGAAGTTCCTTGAAGCAATTGAACGCGGACAGTTCCAAGTTCTTCCACAGACATATATCCGCGCATTCCTCAGGGAATATGCTCTTAGCCTTAGTCTCGATCCCAATGACGTCTTGCAGCGATACAACTCCATTCAGCAGGAAGGTCGTTCTCGAAAATCAGACGAAGTCGTAACACAACACATTCCTGCTCAAACGAGGATATCCACAGGAGATATCAAGAACCAACTATTAAAGCTTTCGCCTATTCAACGGAACCTTGCCTTCGGAATATTTCTCGTTGTCATCGTTGTGCTGGTGATTGTTTTGGCAAATATGAAAAAGGAATCGGATTCTGTCAAGCCTGTAGTAGAAATTCCGTTCGATCGTGTCATCCGGGAAAGTGAAGCCGCACCTATTCCTCCACCATCTGTAGCCGTTGATTCCGTTCCTATCTTCAAAGCACCGCAAAAAGACAGCTTACGGTTGGAAGTTACGACGCTCGACTCAGTCTGGATTAGCCTTCTTATCGACGACACAAAAGGGGCAGAATACCTCTTCGCCCCAAACAGAAAGCGCATGTGGGTTGCAAAAGAACGTTTTGTTGTAACGATGGGAAATGCCGGTGGTGCAACCTTTCGGTTAAATGGCAAGGATATTGGATCGCTCGGAAAGCGTGGTGCGGTCGTACGTAACTCTGTCCTTACCGAAGCCAACCTAAAAAACTAATCACCAGCACGCACAGGCTGGTATGAACCCTTCCATTCAAAAAGAAATAGAAACACTTCGCCGGGAAATTTTTGATCACGACTACCGGTACTATGTACTTGCTCAGCCTACAATATCAGACGAGATGTACGACAAATTGATGGTTCGGCTGATCGAGCTTGAGCATCGGCATCCGGAGTTTATCACACCAGATTCTCCTACACAGCGTGTAGGTGGACAGTTGATGAAGGAGTTTCCTTCCGTTATGCATGCCGTGCCCATGCTGAGCCTTTCTAATACCTACAGTGAAGATGAAGTAAGAGACTTTGACCGACGAATTCAAAAGTTTTTAGAAAATGAACGGTATCGCTATGTGTGCGAATTGAAATTTGACGGTATTGCGATCAGTTTGCGCTATGAAAATGATTCGTTTGTGCAAGGTGCTACCCGCGGCGACGGTACGCAGGGTGACGATATAACGAACAATCTGAAAACAATTCGTTCCATTCCACTCCGGCTGAGACAAGTGAATAAAGCACCGCATACTCTTGAAGTGCGCGGCGAAGTGTACATGAACAGGAATGATTTTCAGCGTATGAATGAAGAGCGTCAGCTTGCAGACGAAAAGACATTTGTCAATCCACGCAATTCAGCAGCAGGTACATTGAAACTTCAGGATCCCAAAGTGGTTGCGCAACGGCCGCTGAATTTTATCTCTTACTTTCTCTCCACGGAAGATATTTCACTGATAAGCCATCACGAGAATTTGCGTCTTCTCCGAGAACTCGGCTTCCCCACAAGCCAGCACACAAAACTTTACAATTCTATCGACGGAGTGATCGAATATTGGAAAGAATGGGAACGACGCCGTGACGAACTTCCCTATGATATTGACGGTGTCGTCGTAAAACTGGATTCGCTTCATCAGCAAAAACGACTTGGCGCAGTTGCAAAAAGTCCTCGATGGGCCGTAGCATTTAAGTTTGCTTCTAGGCAAGCCGAGACCCGGCTCAATGTTATCCGACTTCAAGTCGGACGACTCGGGACAATGACACCAGTGGCTGATTTAGAACCTGTGTTCCTCGGTGGAAGTACAGTTTCTCATGCTACGCTCCACAACGAAGACTACATACGCGAGTTGGATATACGTTCCGGTGATATTGTTGTCGTGGAAAAAGGAGGCGATGTCATTCCAAAGGTGAGTGCTGTTGTGAAGAAAAAACGGCCTCATGGAACGAAGCCGTTCAAATTTCCCAATGAATGCCCTGAATGTCGCTCAAGACTCTTCCGACCTGAAGATGAAGCTAATTATTACTGCGAGAATAGCGATTGTCCAGCTCAGGTCAAAGGGCGAATTGGTCATTTCGCCAGCCGTGGTGCGATGGATATTGAAGGACTTGGCGAAGCGATAGTCGATCAATTCGTCTATCTCGGATTTCTTAAGAATTGTGCTGATCTCTACGATCTCCACACACAACGATCAGTGCTTCTTTCACTTGAAGGGTGGGGAGAAAAAAGTGTTCAGAATTTGCTGGATGCCATCAATGAAAGTAAGAAGCGCCCTTTTGGGAGGGTTCTCTATGCACTTGGCGTGCGTCACATTGGAGCAAGTATTGCACAACTTCTTGTTGATAATTTCCCAACAATTGAGCAACTTATAGCGGCATCGGAGAATGATCTGCAATCTGTGCAAGGTGTTGGTCCACGGATTGCGAAGAGTGTTATCCGGTTCTTTATAGACAAACATAACCAGCGTATGGTTCATCGTTTGAAAAAGGCGGGCGTGCAGATGAAAAGCACGAAAAAGCATGTTCGCAGTTCTCAACAATTCTCTGGCAAGAATTTTGTGCTTACAGGTACACTCACGTCAATGACGCGTGAAGAAGCAAAACAGAAAATAGAATCACTTGGAGGAAAAGTTGTCTCCAGCGTCAGCAAGAATACGGATTTCGTGATCGTTGGAGCCGAAGCGGGCTCCAAGAGAGATAAAGCACAAACACTCGGCATCCTCTTGCTTGATGAACAGAAGTTTCTTACTATGTTACAGAGCGAGTAATAATCCACCATCACCCACTTACTAGAGAGGGTACAATGTCGAAACCTTCGTTCAGTTTTTATATATCGCTACTTCTCATATGCATGCTTGTTGCCCCGGTTGTTGGGCAAACACGATACGGAAAACTCGGTATCGGAGTTGACGGCTCCATGCAATATATCCTTGGTGCCGGATCTGTGAATACTTCACCGGCATTCGGCGGCGGAGTTAATATGAGCCTATCTCTTATGGAAGGTCTCAGCCTCCGTTCCAAATTTGTTGTGAATCAACTCTTTTGGAAGAACGACGATAAATCATCCGTCACAACAGATCTCATGTCCCTCAATGGATATTTGAGCATCGACTTGATGCCGAATAGCAGCTTTAACGTGTTTCCCTTCGGCGGCGGTGGACTTGTTTTCTTTGATCCAAGGGATGAAAGAACTGGAGTGAGACTCTCGGGTGTGTCCAGTTTTGACGTGCAATATAGCGGCGGATTAGGCTTTGATTTTTTCCCAAACGAATTCTGGTCAATAACACTCTTGCCTGAATATGTTTTGACAAATTCACGATACTACAATGGCCCGTTGAATTCCGGTAATGATAGTTTTTTCCGGGTAAGTCTGCAAATCCGGTACTATTTCTTTGATGAGTCGTTTATCACAAAATTACTGGAAACTTATCGCGATCGATTGAAGCATAAGTAGACAGCAAGAGAGAGTGGTGTAAGAATGTTGGAGGGTTTTCGACGCAGAGTAGGATTATCTTACTCGCGATTACATTTTCGGAACAATCGCGATCGGATGATGAACTTCACCGATGCTTTGACTCGATCGCGCCGAGCACTGGTTATCTTTCCTGAATCATCTCTTGACGGTGAATCAGTCTTGACGCTTTTCCGTTACCTTCTCCGAAGGTTTTCTTCAGAGGGAATCATGGTACTCATCCGAGACGACCAACTCTTTTCTATAGCATCTACCCCTCCGTTGAAAACCCTTACATATTCAGCAAACGACATCAATACGTGGTTTGTGCCAAGACGTAAACTGCTCCAAAGAATAACGACCAACACATTCGATGTTGCATTGGACCTCAATATTGGACTCTCCCTGCCAAGTGCGTTTCTCTGCAAGGCATCCAATGCCCCTCTACGTGTCAGTTTTGCCAAACATGGTGGTGATCAATTTTACAACTTTCAGTTTCAGTCAAAAGGAGCCGTCGGCAATACACACTCGTACCGAAGTTTTCTAAAGTGTCTCGATATGTTTTAATACTTTTGTTGGAGTCTGCGTATGCGTTTTGAAACCAAGAAGAATGGAGTAGCAACGATCCTCAAAATTCATGAGCGTAAGCTTGATGCGACTATCTCACCAGAGTTGAAAGGAGAATTCGTCGTCCTTTGTAAGCGGCAACAGAAAGAATTGGTGATTGATCTTTCCGATGTGGAGTTCTGCGACAGTAGCGGTTTAAGTGCCTTACTCATTGCAGAACGAAAGATGCGGGAAAATGGAGGTATTGTAAAACTGGTAGGTGTCCAAAAGAAGGTTCTTTCTCTCATCAAAATCTCTCATCTCGATCGCGCATTTCAGATCTATAACACTATGGCGAAAGCTGTCAAGAGTTGATTACGATTCTGGTTCTCTACACATAAGGGTACTCTCAATTTTCAACGAACGAACTCCTTCAGTTTTATTGTCCACCCCCTCATTGTCAACACACCTTGCACCTTCAAGAGAATCAATGTAATTTGTTTTGATCTTGACAACAGTTGGAAATTTATTTTTGTATGAGAAAAAAAGCACGCGTACTAAAGCAAGCTGTTGAACAGCAATCTGCCACAACAGGGCTTGATCGTCAGATTCGCAACTACCTTGAATTTCTCCGGCTAGAAAAAAATCTTTCACCTCAGACACTGGTTTCTTACAAGTTTGATTTCGCTAAATATCGCAGTTACCTCATCCACTCGGGAGTTCATGCAGCATCTGGTGTAACGGAAGAACACATCGGTAAGTTTCTGGCGACGCTGCATCGACGGAACCTTACAGCACGAAGCGTTGCCCGGATTCTTTCGACGATACGCGGATTCCATCGCTACCTTCTTGGCGAAGAAGAAGTAAAGGACGATCCGACACAGATCATCGATTCACCCAAGCAAGAAAAAAATCTGCCGGAGGTATTAAGCATCGCCGAGGTAGATGAAATCCTGAAACAGCCAGACACATCCAGCCGGCTTGGTATTCGCGACCGTGCAATGCTCGAAACACTTTATGCCACCGGCATTCGTGTATCAGAACTTGTTTTCCTGAAACAATCAAATTTTATGGTTGAAGATGGACTGATTCTTGTTTACGGAAAAGGATCGAAAGAAAGATTGGTGCCCATTGGTCGTTCGGCACGGCAGTGGATTGAGGAATATCAGAAGCAATCGCGTGTTCATCTCGCCAAAGCAGGTAAATCACAGGATTATCTCTTTCTCAATATCCGTGGGACAAAACTAACACGAGATATGGTCCGGAAGTTAGTGGAAAAATATTCTTTTACATCTGGGATTGGGAAGAAAGTGCATCCGCACACATTTCGTCATTCATTCGCCACACACTTACTGGAAGGGGGAGCAGATCTTCGTGCTGTACAAGAAATGCTCGGCCACGCCGACATCTCGACAACACAAATCTATACGCACATTGACCGAGAGTATCTCAAAGAAGTTCACCGCACATTCCATCCGCGCGGGTAAAAGAAACCTTCCGAAAGTTTCTTGAGTTAGGACTGAGAGTACTTTCGGAAGGCGGTCACCCTACACAATGGTATCGCGCTGTTCTTACGGTGTTATCTTCCCTGCACGTAATTCTTTTGTGATTCTCTCTGCTTTATAAATTTGTTCCAGGCCTTCCAAAATTCCGGATGTATGAACGGAAACAGAACGGTTCTTCGTATCGTCATAAATGATGTTTCCCGGCAGACTTTCTATATTGCCGTCGAAGATTAATCCAACCACCTGTAAATCTTTATTAATCACCGGGCTGCCGGAATTTCCGCCAATAATATCGTTGGTTGAAATAAAGTTTATCGGTGTGTTCATCTTAAACGATGCCGGAGGATTAACCCAGCGCTCAGGCAATTTCCATGGGTCATGCTTGCCAAATGAATAGTATCGGTCATACATTCCATAAAACGTTGTGATGGGTGGTGCGATGGTGCCATTGTATTCATACACCTTCACCGTACCGTCAGCGATTCGAAGTGTAAAAGTGGCATCGGGAGGAATTTGTGTCCCGTAAATCTCGTACATCGCTTTACCCATTACCTGTACTGATGCCTGAAGTTTCTCATTCACTTCATCATATTTTCTCTGAATCTCCCTTGTGCGTCCTCGTGTTGCCATGATGAATGAAATTAAAGGATCGGTGGACTTCAAAATACTGTCGAATGATTCAGCAAGCAGTGCATCGGTCTTTTCTTTCGATGCCAAAAAAGAGTTCAGCGCTATTTGTTCTGCTGCCTGTTCGGGCGCTCGACCAGCCAACAATTTGTCGAATGCTCGAATTCTTCCCTTCAGCACTCTCTTCATAATCTCCAATCGGAAAGCAAGCAGTTGTTTCTCAATCTCCGTGTCGAGATTTATTGGATAGAATTTTCTCTTTGCGGATTCGGATAGTACGCCGGTCGAAGAATTCGCCGTGTCGACAAGATCTGCAGTAAGCGAGAAATACTTTGGAAAGTAGCGCCCACGAAACTTCAATGCATTGAGTTCTGGAGTTATGGTGGCAAGCTCAGCTTGATACTTTGCAATATCGCTCCATGGATCGCCATATTGAGTTTTGAGATCAGATTTGTTTGAAACAGCTTTTTTGAATTTCTTTTCAAAATCTATTTTTTTCGCCATCAACATGGGATCACGGAGACCGCTCAGGTATCCATTCACAGCTTTCCGCGAATTTTCTATTCCAAAAATTGTATTGAGATATTTCAACTTTTCTTCCGGATGTTTTTCAACATATGCCGAATAGATTGCGCCGACTCTTTCATACATCTCAAGACGTGCCGGATATTCGTAATCACGAAAGTACTCCAATTGTGAAATCGTTTGCAACCGATTCGTGGTGCCTGGATTTCCTATGACAAACACTGCATCACCATCCATCGCACCATCTTGACTGAAGCGGAAAAAATTGACCGTCTTCAATGGTTTACCATTATCGTATACACGGAAGAACGCGCAATCAAAATCATAGCGGGGGTAGGTAAAGTTGTCCGGATCACCGCCAAAGAATGCTATGGCATCTTCCGGCGCATAGACCAAACGAACATCTGTGTAGCGCTTATATCCATAGAGCGAAAATCGCCCGCCATTGTAGAACGATACAACATTAAATATCATCGAATCTCGCGGGGCAATGGTCTTATACTTTTCTGTATACTGTTTCTGGATTTCCTGTATCCGTGTTAAACGATTTGCGACCTTTGCGTTATCCGTAGAGCCGCTTTCAAACGCCCGCTGAACTTCATTGGTTACATCTTCCATCACTATCAATTGATCAATATAGATGCCGGATGCTCTCCGCTCTTCCTCCAGCGTGGGAGCATAAAAACCACGCTCTGCTAACCGTTCACCTTCTCTATTTACACTGTCCAGCGCTGAGCGCGCACAGTGATGGTTCGTCATGACAAGCCCATCTTCTGAGACAAATGATGCCGTGCAATTCGGAAGCCGCAGTGCAGAGAGGCGCGCTTTCTCAAACCACTCTTTGCTGGGAGTAAATCCATACGTTTTTCTGAAATAGTCTATCGGTGGAAAATCGAAAGTCCACATTTTACCCGTATCATATTGTCCGGCGTGAACCGTATCGAAATCAATATAATTGTATGCGTTGACCTTTATTGCTTGTTGAGTGGAACACCCATGAAAGAACAACACGAAAACAACAGGTGCAGTCCATAATTTCCAGAGAGTAAGTCTCATAAACACCTCATTCATATGTTTATTTATTTTGAAATGGGATTTAAAAAGTATGCAAGAACTGACTGATGCATGTTTCTTCTCAAAAAGAAAAAATATAAATTTCTGTAGTCTTAGGAAGATCCTGTATCATCATCATAAGTTAGTAAAATATTTTGAGAACACAATCAATTCCTCGTCACGTATTGAAACTAATATGTTGTCTTATCGTCAAACTATAACCGTGGTGACCATAGTAAAATAACGTGAAGCGAACAACAGTACAGGAGAAACAAGAAGTGGACAAAACAAATCATATTCATTATGGGAGGCAAATGAGAGTTGTTCTTCTTTGTGGATTTCTTATCGCAGCCGCGGCTTTTTCTGGCTGTAGCAGTTCGCTAAAACTCTCAAGTACTTGGCGGCAAGAAGATATTGTTATTGATGGTAGCGACACTGAGTGGCAACGGGGGTTGTATTACGACAAAGAATCCGACATTGTGTACAGCATCCGCAATGATGATGATTACGTGTACCTCTTTCTGAAAACACAAAACCGCACAACTCAAATGCAAATTATGAGAGCAGGCTTCACCGTATGGTTTGATGCAGATGGTGGCAATGACCATTCCTTCGGTATTCGGTATCCGCTGGCCAGGCAAGACGCACGCTCAGAATTTCAACCTGAGTCTGACGATGAACAGATGCATTCAGCTTCTGAGCAGGCATTATTGGAATTGGAAATTGTCGGTGCTCAAAAGGAAAATGTTCAACGCTTTTCTACGCTTGATGTACCGGGAATTCGCGTGAAGATCGGCCGCTCACAAGAAGCATTGGTGTATGAACTTCGAGTACCCTTGAGAAAGACACCACATACTCCTTTCGCTATCGGAGTCACTTCTGAAAATCGTATCGGCATTGAACTTGAGACAGAAGAATTCAATCGTGAAAAAATGAAAATGGGGGCGCACAAGAATGAAGGATTGAGCGGAAGCGAGCCAGGAGATTCACAGATGGAAGGCGGGGAACATGAAGGTCACGACTATTATGACGGCAGTCGTCGAAGCGATGTACGCGAGAATAAAGAAAAGCCGAGACAGTTAGGATTATGGCTTTCTGTGCAGTTGGCCCACACACCGGAGGCAGAACAAAAGAAGAAGAACTAGAACAACTCACTTGAACATTATCATTTGCATGACTTTTCGGAAGTCTTAGACGCCTTCAAAACGATTTCCCTATTGATGCCTCTTTGTAGGTTATTCTTAAAATCATTTGTACATTAATACGTCGTTTGAAATTGTCTTTATTCACTACAAGAAGGATATACATGATGACTTCTTCAGAGAAAACACTCCTTTCTTTCAGAATTATGTTCATTGTTGTATTCGTGCTGACAAATCTCTTCTTTCCCTGTGAAGCAAAAAAATCCCATCAACCGGCCGATACAACAGTAGCAAAGATCGATCTATCGGCACGATTTGAACACATCGCGCTGAATGTTCCTGATCCTGCTTCTATGGCCAAGTGGTATACAAACAATCTGGGGATGAAGATCGTGCGTGGAGGATTTGCTCCGAATGCATCTGCTTTCATTGCAGATTCCGGTATGCATATGATGATAGAGATTCTTCATAATATAGACTCCCCAGTGTTCGAATCAGCAAAAATTCATTATACATCCATCCACCTTGCTTTTGTTACGTCAAATATTATAGAAACTCAAGAGCAGCTTGTCGGAGCAGGAGCAACCATTGCCGATAGTTTGCGGAGATCAGGTTTTGACGCTGAGAGATCCGTGGGGACTGCCGATTCAATTTGTTGAGCGTGTCAAACCCATGTTAGAATTTACCGGATTGTACCCGGAACACTTTGCAATGAATGTTGTTGATTCTCGGAAGGAAGCAAAATGGTACGCAGATAATCTTGGTTTCATTGTCGTGCGGGAAGGATCAGCGCCTGGATATGGTATGTTTATTGCCGATGCAGGAAAAAATATGATGTTCGAATTGTACCAGAACAAGAATTTTCCTGTTCTGCAGTTCGATAGCATCGCTTATCAAACTTTCCACATTGCATTTGTGGTTCATGATATTCAAACAGTAAAGCACGCACTTGTTGCAGCAGGTGCGAAGGTTGCAGAGGATATAAAGAAAACACCCGGCGGCGATGACGTGCTGATGCTTCGTGATCCGTGGGGACTGCCGATACAATTTGTGAAACGCATTAATCCGATGATGAAATAATATTGTGATAAGTCTTTTGAATAAATGACCGTCATCCAATCGACAGGAGTACGGTCATTTGTATTTATACATTTTCCTATTCATCTGGAACATCCTATGCGTCCATGGAAGACACTGAAAAAAGAAACAATTCTCGACCACAGCAAATTTCTCAAGGTTGAAAAGCATACGATTGAATTACCGGACGGTAAAATAATTAGCGATTGGCCATGGATTGTATCGCCGGATTATGTGCTTGTCCTTCCCGTAACAAATCGGAACACACTCTTCCTGTTTCGCCAGACCAAGTATGCCGTTCAGGGAACTTCTCTTGCTCCGATAGGCGCGGATACCTTGAACCGGGGGAAGATGCACTCACGGCTGCAAAACGGGAACTGAGAGAGGAAATGGGATGTGAAGCATCGGAATGGATTCCTCTCGGCAGCTATCCCAATAATGGCAATCATGGCGGTGGCACGGGACATCTCTTTCTTGCGCTTCATGCTCACAAAGTCGGTGAACCTATTATCGACGATTTAGAAGAAATGGAACTCGTTGAATTATCAATTGAAGAAGTAGAACAGAAACTTGTAAGGAGTGAAGTAAAAGTGATGGGCTGGGTGGCGATGATTGCGATGGGAATACTTTATCTAAAGAGCGTATAGTGTTCTGCCATTTGCAGATGCGGTTGTAAGAAATCGTCTTTGAATGATATCGAACAAACTATCAGGCATTTTAAAAATAGTAGAAAAAAAATAGGTTTTGTAATTTTTTTTTTTGTACCATTTATATGTAATCCAATATTAGTTATTGGAGAAATGCCATGTCACCACATATACATCAAAAGGAAAAAAGAATTTTTCTTGTAGAAGATGATCTTACCTATCGCACATTAATACTGTCGGTTCTACGCAAATCAGGTTTTCATTGCACATTCTGTGTCGACGGAGATCATGCCTTGAAAAAACTGGAGCAAGAAAAATTTGATCTCTTAATTGTAGATTATCTTGTTCCCGGTCCCAACGGGATTGAAATTGTGCGGTGGGTGCGCAAACATGGGATGAATATTCCTGCTCTGGTTATAACAAATTATCCTTCCGATGAATTAAGCGAAAATTCTAAGACACTTGGACACACGAAATTTTTGGCTAAGACATCGTTTAGCATCTCAAGTATGCCAAAAATTATTCAGGAAATGTTGTCTAGCTAAAAGCTTTGATTTCCAAGCACTGACGAAAAGTTACTCCCCTGTAAGAGTTACTACTAAGTTTCTTGATCCTCCGTAATTTCGATGTTCGCAGAAATATATGCCCTGCCATGTGCCCAGATTCAGTCTCCCATCTGTTACCGGAATCGACACACTGCTGCCGAGAATCGATGCTTTGAGATGTGACGGCATATCGTCGGAACCTTCTGTGACATGCTCAAAATAGGAAGCATTTTCTGGAATCATTTTATCGAAATGACTTTCAAAGTCCGTGCGGACGGTTGGATCTGCATTTTCATTTAATGTGAGCGATGCAGATGTATGTTTGATAAAAACATGGAGAAGCCCGCTTTGGATATTCTGTAACTCCGGAATCTGAGAAACGATTTCAGAAGTAACGAGATGAAACCCGCGGTTTCGTGCACGAAGAGTTATTTCTTTTTGGATGATCATACGGATGATATTTGTGTTGCACGTTCCGTCAGATGCAGCCGAGTATAAGTGGGCTGCGAGTCTACTGTCCGATACTCGCTTTCTCCATTAATCGTTTTCTTGTATATGCAATCAATCCGCCGGCTTCGATGATGGCTTGGCGTGCTTTTGGTATTGGTTCGATATGGAATGACTTACCGCTTGTTTTGTTCACCACTTCCCCTGAGGTGATATCAAGCTCGTCACCTTCATTCGCTTCTATATCCGGACAAGTAATAATTTGTAACCCAAGATTAACGCTGTTCTGAAAAAAGATTCGTGCAAAGTTGCGTGCAATGATAATAATCTCGAGCCCCTTGAGCGTCGAGACCGCTTGCTCGCGTGAGGAGCCGCATCCAAAATTCTTTCCGCCGACAATAATACTTCCGGGAAGAACCTGTTTCGTGCTTAATTTTTCGTTCAATTCTTTGATGTCGGCAAACGCGTACTGCGGTGTCTCTGTCGGAAGTACCGTAGCCATATAGCGGCCGGGATAAATAATGTCGGTGGAAATGTCATCACCAAGTTTATAAATAACCTGTGACATAAAATTCTCCTTAAGCCGAAGTAAGAAATCTCAAATTCCAAATCACAATTCCAAAACAAATTCAAACATTCAAATTACAAAATTCAAACTCATGACAAATCAATAATTGATCTTACGCAGAAAACCCATATTTACAAATCATAATGAGAAATCACTCAATTCACCTCCCCTTTTTCCCCTCCTTGGCAAGGAGGGGATATGGGGAGGTCATGTTTTTTAGGAATAGAGCTCAATTGCTTATTGTTTTTCACTCCATGCATAATGTGAGTTGACCATTGTGATTTGTGTTTTCATAGTTTCATTTTTGTAGGGTCAGTGATGACACCTTTCATTGCTGATGCCGCAGCTACTGCCGGCGAGCAAAGGTACACTTCTGATTTCGGGTTGCCCATGCGTCCTTTGAAATTTCGATTGGTTGTTGAGAGTGCCACTTCCCCGTCTCCGAGTGCACCTTCGTGGATACCAAGACAAGGACCGCAGCCGGAATTCATTACCACTGCACCTGCTTTCATGAATTCTCCAATATATCCTTTTGCGAGCGCCTGATTGTAAATTCGAGCTGAGGCAGGAAAGATGAGCATGCGTACTCCTTGTGCCACCTTCTTACCTTTTATAATCTTCGCAGCAATCTCTAGATCATCCAACCGGCCATTTGTGCATGAACCGATGACAATCTGGTTGACCTTCGTGCCCTTCACTTCTTTGACCGGCTTCACATTATCAACAGTATGCGGACAAGCAATTTGCGGTTCGAGATTCGACACATCGATGTCGACGATACGTTCAAAGACTGCATCGTTATCTGGAACAACAAGATGAATCTTTCCTTTCATACCGGCTTCTTCGCGAAGGTAACGAACGGTTTCATCATCGGCAGGAACAATGCCGCTCGTTGCTCCTGCTTCCACCGCCATATTGCAAATGGCGAGACGACCGGAGGTGGACATGTTCTTGATGGTTGGTCCATGAAATTCGATCACCTTAAAATTGGCGCCTTCCGCTGTGAGCTTGCCAATAAGGTGAAGAATCAGATCTTTTGGTCCGACAAATTTTTTGAACTTGCCGGTAACATTCACTTTGATTGTTGCTGGCACTTCGACGTTCAGCATACAACCAAGTGCCCATACACTTGCCATCTCCGTTGCACCGATACCAAATGCAAAAGCGCCGAGCGCACCGTGACTGGTGGTATGCGAATCCGTGCCAACAATGACGGTACCCGGACGAACATAGCCGTTCTCTGGAAGTACTTGATGACAAATACCGCCCACATCCCCTCGTATGTCATGAAATTTAGCAATTCTGTTCGCCCCAACAAAATCGCGAATTCTTTTTTGGTTTGACGCAGTTTTTGAAGACTCTGCCGGCACACGGTGATCGAAAATGATGCTGACTTTCGACGGGTTCCAGATTTTTGGCGAGAGGCCTGTGTTTTGATAGACTTCAAGGAATTGGTTGATCACAAGTGCGGCATTTTCATGCGACATTGCGAGATCAACTTTCGGCTCAACGATATCTCCGGCTTTCACGGATGATAAACCTGAAGCTCGAGCAAGGATTTTTTCAACAACGGTCATTCCCATAAAAAACTCCTTGGAATGTAAGATTTCCAATTTTTTTCCTCAGCAAGATTTCCGATTTCTTTCTCAGTTTGGGCGCCGATAGAAATCGAAAATCCACCATTATTGTTTTACCAGCCACTCTTTCGCTTCTTCCATTGTGTTTGCAAGATAGAAATCCCTGCCAGTTACAGTTTTAATTGCCATCAGGATGATTTTTGACCACCCCGATATTCCGACGACAGAACTGGCTTTGACGTATGGAGTGTTATGCTGTGCGTACTCTTTAATTATGCCGGATATCTCTGTATCAAATCCGGTGTTTGTAACATTCGTAATGACGAGAACTGATTTTGGAGGATGCTGACGGATATTCTGCTTGGCTTGTGCAACAAGCTTATGGAACTCTGGTTTATCTCGTGATTGTAAACCTGCAATATCCAAACATAAAATAGTTTTACCTTTATGATCCAGTTCGTATACACCCGCCATCGTGTTGGCTCCTGCATTTGTGTAAGTTATTGATGGAAAGCGAAATAATGATAACAATAACAATGGTATATTCGCTTCCTGAACTTAAAATCTTTTTATCCGACAATCTTCTTAACGCCCTGATATTTGCCGTCGAGTCGGTCTTTAGGCAAGAATTCATTTTCCATAGTGCGGTATTCTTTTAAATCGACGAAATCTGTGTATTCCTCGAACGATGAGGCCCATTGAGTTTGTCCGGCCAGAATGCCCGTCGGCGATGTTTTGAGTGCAGTGAAGAAAGTCAGCAGCGCTTTGTGTGTCACCATAATCGATGCAACGGGTATCGATACGCGCCCGACTCTCATCTTTGCCAATTCAGGAATCGGAATCAGCTCGGTCTTCATACCAGAGATCGCATCCATGAGATTTACAGAAAGCGGACCTTTGATTTCCTTGACGGCACGTTGAATATCAGTTTTTGTCTTAATACCATCGATAAAAGCCAGGTCGGCGCCGGCTTTAAGATACAAGTTGCAGCGGCGGATGGCTTCATCCAATCCTGCGAGAGCGAACACATCAGTGCGCGCGTTGATGATAAAATCTTTATCTAAGCGATCACGTACCTGCGCACACGCACGGATCTTTCCAACCATCTCTTCGGCCGGAATCACTTCCTTGCCGGACATATGACCACAGCGTTTTGGGAAAACCTGATCTTCAATATTCATTCCCGCAACTTTCATAAGAATGAGTCTCTCGGTAATCCATGCGGCATTGATCGCATTGCCGCCGCCGGTATCGATATCCGCCATAACAGGAATGCGGACTGCTTGCACGATATTCCAGGTCATATCGAGCACGTCTTTCATCTGCACCAGACCGACATCTGGTTTCGCAAGAATGGATCCGGCCAATCCATAGCCGGAGACCTGAATTGCTTCAAACCCGCATTGTTCAATGACTCGTGCGCTGAGCGCGTCATGTGCACCGGGCACAACAACAGCGCGGCGTTTCATGATTGCTTTGCGCAAAACTGTAGTGGTTTTCATAAAAAATTCCTTCTCTAGAATGAATTTCTCGGGTTACGTTCTTCCACCATACGATGTGAAAGTAACTGATACTAATATAAGTGAGATAATGTATTAAGATGTTTTCTATTTTGCCACTGGTGGAGAATGAAGAAAGAGGAAAGAGGAAAGCGGAAAGAGTTTCTATGAAACGGATAATACAACCAGGTACAATAAAAAAGCCGATTCAAGATGCTTGAATCGGCTTTAAAGTGAAATGGATGCTTACATGGAGTAAAGAAAATATCTCACTATCTTGGCTAATTGAGGATCAGCTAAAATATCTTGATTATGATATGTCGTCCACAGATATTTGCCGGCCCCTAACCTGTTTTCAACAATGATCGGAATCCCCTGAGGTGATGACGGAGATCCTGGTGTACTGGCTATGACCGCATAGACCGTAGTAGTGCTGGATCCCGGCAAATCGGAATAGAGCTGATAGCCAAACAAAGAGTTAGGCCATTTGATGACCGTGTGTCCTAAAGCGGTAATCAGGCCCGCGCTAAGAAATTTGAGCGAATCCCCGGTGCTGGATCCGTAGCTAAGTGGCTCATTCTGATAATAGGGTGAGAAAATATATTGCAAATTCATGTAATTGTAGTGTCCACCATAGATTTTTCCACCTTGCCTTACGTATTGTCCATACACTCTTGCAAGCAACGGGTATTCATACTCATCGCCGCAGTTGCAATCAGAAAACACAATCGCATACCCTTTGAGGTAGTTCAACACAGCAACGGAATCACGTTCTACCCATGCTCGCATGGTATCAACAATATTGTGATCATACGTTGTATAGGCAACATTCGTGTCGGCTAATACGTCCTCTATCTGCTCGCAGCCGGCAAAGACCACTAAGGTCTTTCCCAGCGATGTGTTTTGCTGGAGTTTAATTGTCCCAACAGTTTGTGGGACATTAGTAGTATTAACTATAACCGTTATATTAATTGTTACCTGAAATACTGTTCCCATTGTTGCGCTAAGCTGTTGTTGTCCGGCAGGGGCCTGGATGGTTCCATTTCCGGCGCTATCTGTTAAAGTTGAAAATGTACCTGTTTGATTAGGAGGATTTACCAATGAAAGTGTTGCACCTCCTTGTGGCAAACCAGAAGGTCCGAGTACAGTCGCGGTTACTGGGTATGTGGCAACATTGGAACTCGGTCCTGTCGAACTTTTATCGCATCCGGCAATCATCAGCATACAGATGATGATAGTAAGCATGGAAAAAGGTGTTAGAAGTTTTTTCATACAGATAGCTCCTTTAAGTTAGTGTGTGATTGTATCGGTAATTATTTTATGAAATCAAGAGAAATGAATCGAGAAAAAAGACTCAATATGCAAAGCGATCAATGAACCTGTCCTAAAACATTTTTTATAGTATTCTTTGTCATAAAAAAGCATTCCAATATCCTGTATACAAGTTATGGTATATTATGAATTATTGAATTGACCTACAGCACAATGATAGAATTTTTATTGAATACAATATAAATACTTCCAAGTAAAATGTCTACATATTATTTACTCATTTTATTTTCGGATTATTCCGATGAGAAATCAGAAAAAAGGTAAAAACGATAAGGTTTTCTATGTTTTTTCAACAATTGCCTTTGCCATATCGAGTGTGCTCGCATTGCCGCCCATATCGTATGTGCGCATATTCCCCTCTTTAATGATGGCAGCGACGGCGTTTTCGAGTCGCGCGCTTTTCTCTGTCTCACCCAGCCAATCCAGCATCATCTTTACGGCAAGGATGGTAGCAATGGGATTCACTTTGTATTGTCCTGCATACTTCGGAGCGGAGCCGTGTGTTGGCTCGAACACTGCTAACTTGGTGCCAATATTTCCGGAACAACCGAACCCAAGACCGCCCACCATCTGCGCGCAGAGGTCGGAGATGATGTCGCCATATAAATTCGGTGCGACGAGCACATCGTAATGAAGAGGATTCTTCAGCAGCCACATCGTCATCGCGTCGATGTTGGCATCGTCCGTTTGAATTTCGGGATACTGTTTGGCGACATCCTTTGCAACTTCGAGAAACAAACCATCGCTCGCGCGCACGACGTTGGCTTTGTGAACAATGGTAACTTTCTTCCGCCTGAATCTGCGCGTAAAGTCGAATGCCGCTTTCACAATCCGTTCGCTTCCTCTTTTCGTGTTGATCTTGCATGAGATTGCATATTGGTCAACGGGAAGTTTGGCAAAAGGTGCAAATGGTTTTGAAATCTTGCTGAGGACATCAACCAATTCTTGTGGAGGCGGAGCGAATTCAACACCCGCATAAAGGTCTTCTGTGTTTTCGCGGAAGACTACGAGATCGATGCCTTCTTTGAAGTTGAGCGGATTGCCGGGATACGCTCTGCAAGGGCGCAGACAAGTATAGAGATCAAACATTTGCCGCATGCGAACGATGGGTGAGCGGTACGTCAATCCTTTCGTCTGAAGTTGGGGAATCAATTCGGCTTGTGCTGCTTTGACTGGTTTAGAAGTGATCGCGCCGAATAAAGCAGTGTCGACATTTTTCAGTAGATCAATGGTGCGTTGAGGAAATGCATCTCCTTCCTTGCACCAAAATTCCCATCCAATGTCGCCATGAATATATTCTGCATCAAGCTGGATTTTATCGAGGACGATCTTTGCGGCATCGAGTACGTCGACACCGATGCCGTCCCCGGGAAGCCATGCAATTTTATATCTTGCCATACGATCTCCGATAAAATATCGAGAGGTTCTCGAATGAATATTGTTTTGTGGATAGAAGGTACTGAATTTTGGATATAATTCATTCCTTTATTTGTTCAAGTAATAATTACTAGCTCCTTTTCATAACGTTTTAGACATTTTAAGAGTCAGCAGCGAGGAAACCCTTGAATCCTCTATAATAGTTGTTTACATTAACGCAGATACTTTTCTTTGCCTACAATACGTCGAACAAACTCTCAGGAGAATATATGAAGACCACGTTCTGTTTTCTTTTCTGTACAGCAGCATTCATCATAGAAGGATGCACACCGTTAACACTCCGGCCGGCAGATTTTTCATGGCCGATTGAAATAGTGGCGGCACCAGACAGCAGTGGAACTATCCAGGTAACGCGGTATAAAATTGCCTTCAACAGCAAGCCGCTTCTTTTTGAAGAGTTGCAGGATTCCATACATGTCACCAAACATATGCTGCATGTCGTACGCGACCAGAACGGGTACTACTTCATTACTGCGAAAGATTTCAAGAATGTGTATGTCTTTGTTCAAGGAGAAGGAGCGCTGAAGCTCGAAAAGAAAATTTCGGTATCTGAAAAAGGTCTCGAAGCTCCTGCGTTCAACCAGAGAGGATTATTCATTCAATTGGTCAATGAACAGAAAGAGAACGAACCGTCTATTCTCTTATCCAACGATGGAATTCAAAAAGGAGAAAAGAAATGAAAACAATACTACGTATCATCGCTCTTTTCCTTGTCAGTACCTGCTTCTTAAGCGCGAGACAAATGTCCGATCGATTGATCGTCAACAAATTTGAAGAATCAGTGAAGGAATTGCATCTCTTCGCCGATTCCGCGAAAAACGTGCAGGATTGCGCTGAGATCAGTGCATTGGCGGACGAACTCGAAGAGAAATATGCCGGAAAGAGGGACCTTCTTGATCGTGCTCTCTATCCGGATGATTTTCGTAAAACTTTTGAAAAGCTCAAAGGTAAATTAATGATCCGGCGGAACGATCTCGGCATCATCGAAACACAATACGTGCGCATAACGGAGCTGGAGATGCAGGTCCGTGGACTTTCGAATAAAGTTGATAGTCTTAGCCAGGAAAATGAAAGACTTACGAACGATGTAAAGAGACTGTCAATCACTGCTGCTACCGACAAATCTCATTTTGATTCGTTGCAGACGGTCATCAGCAAACTCCGGCAAAATTTGAAGGAGAGAGATCAATTGATCTTTTCTCTTGTGGATAGTCTCTTTCTGCAATACGACAAGAACATTTCAGATATGACGGATATAGAAAAACAGTCTATGTATGGGAAACTCGAACGACGTAATGTATTAACCAGTATTAAAAAATCAATTGAGGACAATCTGAAGTTTCTTCAATCAACCAATCTCACTCCGAATGATTATGTTGAGATTGCGCGTCAGAATAATCAGTTCACGAGCCGGTGGAAAGGTGTCAGCCCAAAGCTGGCGGACATTTATTTGTCTGGCAAAAAGAAAAATGGCGAAGTGGCACGGATAGATTCATTACTGGCAATATGGTCAAAGGAGGTTGATCGAAGCAATTGGACATCACTCAATACATTGTTGAGCCGGAACGGAATTGTTCTCAAGCCATTCAGCAATGGCGATGAATTTACATCGCATTTTACGGAATATATTGATTCCCTGGTCAAAAACACAAATCAAGAACCTGAAGATATTCGTGCAAAGCGATTTAATACCTTCAACGATGCTGTTTGGAAAAACAATCTTAAGCCGACATGGCTGCCGGTTTTGGTGGAATCAGGCAAATTAACGGTGGATCAGAAAAATAAGATTGAAGGGGCTGTAGATGATTGGCATTCCGCTGTCACGCCGTCTTCGCCAATAGTGTATATCGTAATTATTATTTTCATCCTCATCATTATCTTGGGGCTTGCTATGCGTTTTCGTAAGAAACCAACCGCACAAGCATAGCCGTACGATCTACTGGCTTCGCTGGATCTTGAACGTCCATCCCTTTTCCGAGGGATGGACGTTTTTATACTGTCACACATTGAATCTCTCTCGGATAACTTGTAGATTAGGCGTGAAGTGTCCAAACGAAGCCTTTGTATAAGCTTGATTTGAAAGACTTTAGGAAATTCCAGATGAAGCGCCAAAGATTCTTTTCACGTCAGCCATTGTACCTGCTGCAAGGTATCACCAGCAGACGCAATGCCATGCTGCTTCTGCGTATGTTCATCGCGCTGTTCTGTATCCTTGTGTTGTATTCTCTCTTGTTCCACTCTCTCATGCATATGGAAGGACGCGACTACAGTATTGTCAGCGGGCTCTACTGGACATTCTCGACAATGAGCACCTTGGGTGTGGGGGATATTACATTTCAACATGATGCCGGAAAACTGTTCACTATTCTTGTTGTCTGTACGGGAATATTGTTTTTGCTCGTGTTGGTACCCTTTACAATTTTTCAACTTTTTCAATCCTCAGCGAGAATTCCACGAGAGTTGCCCGGAGGGACACGCGGTCACGTTGTCTTGACGGAATATAATCCATTGACAAGCGCACTCGTTGAGAGATTGCAGCGGTACAATCAGCCGTATGCCGTATTGGTTTCTGATCTTGAAGAAGCAATACAACTTCGGGAGCAGGGAATTAACACCGTTGCAGGAAAACTCGACGATCCGAATACATTCAAAGAAATCCGAGTTGAACATGCTGCATTTCTCGTCGCCACGGGCTCCGATATAACCAATACTTCACTTGCATACACCGTCCGACGCGTTTCGGAAAATATTCCTATCATTGCATCAGCAAGTGGAGGATCGGCAGTGCGCATTTTGGAACGAGCTGGCTGCACGCATGTGTTGGCGTTAGATGAAATGATGGGGCAATCGCTCGCTCGCAGAATTATTGCCGGCGACGCAATGGCACATATTATTGGCCAGATCGACGACATGGTGATTGCCGAAGCGGCCGCAGCCGGAACGCCGCTGGTTGGCAAAACGGTTGCGCAGATTCTCACAACGCATCTCGTTGATGCATCCATCGTTGGTCTTTGGGAGGATGGTAAGTTTTCTCTCCCCACCGGCACTACAGTGATCACCACGAAAAGCATTCTTGTCATCGCGGGATTGCAGAATCATATCGATCGATACAACGAGCTCTTTTGTATTTACAATATCAGCAGCGCCCCAATTTTGATTGTCGGAGGCGGCAGTGTAGGACGTGCTCTTGGTCAAGTATTAAAGGGGCGCGAGATTGATTTCCGGATCATCGAAAAATCTCGAGCTTTAATTTTAGATGGCAAGCAGTATATCCATGGCGATGCGATAGACATAGATATTTTGGAACGGTCGGGATTTTTCCAAGCTCCTGCTGTTGCAGTTACAACGCATAGCGACCCGATCAACATCTACATCACAACATATCTCCGCCATGTACGGAAAGACATCCAAATTATCAGCCGCGCAACATTGGATCGAAATATTCAAACGCTGCATTCTGCCGGCTGCGATTTTGTTGTCTCACATGCATCTCTTGGCGCAAACAATATCTTCAACCTCTCGAAGCGCGGCAACATTCTCATGATTGCCGAAGGTGTCGATGTATTCCGTGTGAAAACTCCTAAGGCATTGGTCGGCAAGACAATCAAATATGCCTCCATTCGTGAAGAATGCGGCTGCAGTATCATCGGAATAAGCGCTAACGGATCGCTCATGATCAATCCGAATGCCGAGATAATACTTCCCTCCGATGGAGAAATGATTTTCATTGGAAGTATTGAATCAGAAGAGAGGTTCTTCCGAAGGTACAGGCCAAGAGAATGAAGAAGAAATCCTCGAAGGAAGCATCCAAAGATTTATCTGTTGAAATATCATAAAAGGCTCTTGGTTCATAAGGAATTCTCTGTTATCTTTAATAAGGTTTAGCAACTAAAACAGCACGATATCAAAGGAAACTTCAAAATGATCGTTACCACAGCACAACTTTTTAAACATGCCTACGGCAAATATGCCGTTGGCGCGTACAACATCAACAATATGGAGCAATCGCTTGGATTGTTCCAGGGACACATCGAAGCGCAGGCGCCGTTCATTATCCAAATCTCCAAAGGTGCCCGCAAGTATGCCGGCGTGAAGATGATCGAAGCAATCATCCGTGCCGCAGAACAGATGTATCCCGAAGCCATCTATGCCGTCCACCTTGATCACGGCGATGAGAAGACCTGCTACGACTGTATCGACTCGGGGTTCTATTCATCGGTGATGATCGATGCGTCACATGAAACGTTCGAGCAAAATATTGCAATTACAAAGCGTGTCGCCGACCGCGCACACGCTAAAGGACTTTCTGTTGAAGCTGAGCTTGGAAAATTAGGCGGTGTAGAAGAAGATATCAAAGTGGATGAAAAAAATGCACAACTCACCGACCCGGTTGAAGCGAAAGAATTTGTGCAGAAATCTGGCTGCGACAGCCTTGCCGTTGCAATCGGTACCAGCCATGGCGCATACAAGTTTAAAGGGCAGCAATCGCTTCACTTCGATCGCATTGAAGCAACCCAGAAACTTCTTCCCGGTTTCCCTCTCGTCATGCACGGTTCCAGTTCTGTTCCGAAAGACGAAGTCCTCCGCATCAATGCGGCCGGCGGCAAACTTGACCCATCGGCATGTGGTGTGAACGAAAATGAATTCAAGCGTGCTTCATTACTCGGCGTCACAAAGGTAAATATTGATACTGACGGACGACTCGTGTGGACACGTGTGCATCGTGAATTCTTCCGCGATGATCCGGCAGGATTCGATTTCCGCAAACCGGGCGAGGTTTTTATACAGGAATATGCAAAGTTCATCGTACACAAATCGACGAAACTCGGTTCGACCGGTCAACTTGCTTCACTGCGTACGGCGCTAAAAGCGAAGTAATTAACCGGCTTAACTATAGAAGAAGGTTTCCATTTCTCCGGCATCATCCGCGAGAGGAGAAACCTTCCTCCATATTCACGTTAAAGACTTACTGAAAGCATTCATTCCTTTTTCATTAACCAATCGTATAGTAGTTTATCCTCTTCGTTCTTGTTCAATAGATAACTTTCCTGCCGAAGATCTAAATCCTTAAAGATCTTTTTTGCCCATGCGCGAAAAGCAGGTGTACCAAAGGGAAGCATTTGGTACACAAAAACACGTAGCTCTTTTAACAAATCAGGTTTTTTCACAGCAATGTTCGCCAGGACAGTCATTGCAAATGCTTGTGGAGCAACAGCGGCTTTTGTATCGGAAATAAAATTGAAACATATATTTGCGACTGTTCCCTTGAGCGATGCCGGTATTTCTACATATTGTAATACACGCAACACATTACGCTGGATAGCACTATGGATGCCTGGTTCCTGCATTTTTTTTATCATGACCTTCAGCCACGGTTTAGCCATGTCCGGGTGGCGCTCACAGCAATGACCCACTACCCATGCGGAACGCCTTGAGATGTTTTGGTCGTTCAGTAAGAACAATCTCATCAATTGTGCAAACCGCTTTGAATCTGTTCCAATCCATCGGATGAGTTTATCAACCTGATGTTTAGAGCGGAGGATGCTGATTTCTGATTCAAGTTCCATGCTGCGATAAAATGCTGAGAAAATTCTAATTGGTCAAGAACTATAACAAATACCAATGGGGAAATTAAAAAGGGACGTTCAGTTGAACGTCCCTACGAAAGATTATTCCTATTTCGATTGCTTCATCATATCCATATCTTCCATCGGCAGCATGGGTAAAGGTTCACCATTGTGCTTTAATCGAAACTTCAATAGTTCTATGGTTGGATCGGTTGCTATTTTTGTTTCGATGCCAAAGAGTTTCGGCATGAACATACTGAAATCAATAAGACCCTTCTTCGGCATTTCAATAATGGTGACACTCTGATTCTTCTGAATACCAGCACGTTCCTTTGCAATGTTGACGGCAGTTTCCAATCCGCCAAGCATATCCACAAGACCGTTCTGTTTGCCATCAAGTCCGGACCACACCCTGCCTTGTGCAATTGATTCGATGTCGTCAGACTTCTTTTTCCGTCCAAACGCGACTCTGTCTTCAAAATCTTTATACATAATCCTGATGGACGATTCAACGTGTGCACGTTCCTCTTGTGTCAGATTTCTATCGGGTACTCTCACACCGATAAGCGGTAAGGTCATGCCAAATCCTAAATCAGCGTGCTCACCCACTTTTACAAAATCTGTAGAAATACCAAGCATCTCTTTGAATCCCTTATTATACATCCATCCACCGATAACACCGATAGAACCAGTGATAGTACTCGGTGCAGCAACTATCGTATCGGCATACATGGAAAGCCAATAGCCGCCTGATGCTGCAACAAAACCTTGCGACACGATGATTGGCTTCTTGCCCTTCGCTTTTTTCATTGCCTCTGCAATGTAGTCCGATGCTATTGCATCGCCCCCCGGCGAATCAATGCGGAGAACTATTGCTTTTACGCGCGAATCATCCACCGCCGCTTCAACATCTTTCACTAACCTACGAGCCGCTATGCCTTCATCCATATCGCAGACACCGAGCGCATAGATTACTGCAATACGCGGCGGCTCACTCCAATGATTATCATATGGTAAATTGAATTTAGCTAAGGATCCGGAAGAAATGAACGATGCATTACTCCCTGTTTCTTGCTTCACAAGTTCCCGTACCATCTCCCAGCGTCCGAGTGAATCTACGAGTCCTTTCTCTTTCGCTTGTTGAGCCAGGAACATTACTTCCTTGTTGACAAGTGTATCGAATTGTTCCGCTGTCATGCGGCGTGCATTGCTGATATCATTCCTGGCAATTTTGTACCAATCATCAATAAGTTTCTGCCTCTGTTCACGATCGGCATCCGACATATTATCGCGAGATAAACTTTCATTCGCCGATTTATATTTAAAGAACCGCCACTCGTCATATCCCAGTCCAATTTTTTCCATCGTCCCTTTCAGAAACGTCCGCCCCATTGAATACCCTTCAAGCATAATGATACCAAGCGGATCCATGACGATCTTATCTGCTATCGAAGCAAAATGATATAGGTCGATACCGCCGCGGTCGATGAAAATAAAAACTTTCTTTCCGGTTGTTTTAAAGTCCTTCAACTTTTCACGTAACTCCCACAATTTTTCCCGATTCACTTCCATACCGGAAGTGTTGATGGCAATACCGGCCACCGAAGGATCGTTCTTTGCTGCATCGATAGCATTAAGCAAACTGGTGAGTGTTTGCGTTTTGTCGAACCACTGGAAGCGTTGGTAATCGATGTCCCCGTTCAGATTCATTTCAACGTATTTATTTTGTCCGTTAAAGAATTTATCAAATACATTTCTGTCATATGCTCCTAACCGAATCCCGTATGAGTTATACGTATATTTCTGATTGCCGTCGTAGTGCGCCTGCGTTTCCAATCCTATATTCCCAAGACTGAATTGGAATCCGAGAGTGAACGCATCCGTATTGAAATAGCGGCCGGTAATTCGAACGCCGGGCATTGCTTCCACTACAACACCTGCGCTCCACATATCTTTATTAAGAAGCGGTGTACGATGAAGAATGTATTCAGCAAAAACAGTTACGAGTTCACTCTCAAACGGTCGTCCGGCGAGATCCCCTGCGACTTCATATCCTTTCGCATTGAGTGCGGCTGTATATGTAACTCCGGCAGAAACAAATGGTAAAGGACGATACAGCGTGCCCAAGGTGAGGAGACTCGATTTGTCGAACGATGAATTATTGGCAATCGTCCATCCATAGGATATTCCGGTGCTAAAGGTTTTATCACCCGTAGCCAGAGACAGACGATAATCAGCCACTGTTGCTCCTCCGACTTTCTCACGTACCATGCCAAACCCTGCACTAGGCAATCCAACAAACATTCCCCAACGATCTGTTGGGGCACTCGCATCATTCCACGTAAAAAGAATATCCGGTTGACGAACGTAGGAAAGCAAAGCCGGATTATCATACCCGTATAAACCAAACTTTAATGCACCGGGTGATGCAAGAAGAAAATCGTTTCGGTCATAGTATGGCGTAAAAGTTGATTGGGCAACGGCAGCGCAATAAACACTGAAAATAATAATTGATACAGCTATACATCGTTTCATCTTTTCCTCCGGAATATTAGTGGTGATGGAGCAATTTACGATAAATGTAGTAAAAAGGTATCCTTTCCACTGGATTCTTGAGTTGTCCAAAATGTTATGCTGATTCTTAAAATGAACTCATTGAGCTGTCAATCATATAAAATTTACTCATTGTCCTTCATCTCACGTCCCACTTTGCATGGAAGCAAAATCTTGTTTATTATTGCAGTGGAATTGATTATAGAAGGAAATTTTGGATGAAAAAAGAGGTTCGTTATGGTATTATTGGCTTTGGTGCGTTTGCGGAACGCACTATTGCACCGGCAATCCGAGAATCGCACAATTCGAAGTTGGTGGCAATTCAAAAGCGTTCACTTGCTGCCGCAAAGGAAAAAGGGCGAACATTCAACATCCCGTATGCGTTTGATTCGGTAGAAGCGTTAGTAAAACATCCGGATGTGGATGCAGTGTTCATCGTTTCTGCAAATTCACAGCACGCGCAGGAAACACTTACCGCCGCACCGATGTTCGGCTGATGGTTGGGCAGATGGTGCGTCTGTCACCGCTCATTGTTCGTATGAAGGAGCTTATCGAATCCGGTCTTATCGGTAAGGTGGCATTTGTGAAGGCGGAATATATGTACGATGCACGCCTTTCACTCCGCCGGTGGATGTGGAATAGAAAAGTGGCAGGAGGTGGTGCAACGTTTGATATCGGAGTGCACTGTTTGGATACAATTAGGTATCTACTGGATGACGACGTTGTTTCCGTAAAAAGCCAGCTTGCACCAATACCCACGGAGACAAGCACCGAAGAAACGACATTGCTTGCGTTAAAATTTTCTCAAGGAATTCCGGCCAGCATTTATTGCTCGTTTGTCACATCGTACAGGCGATCCATCATTGAAGTCATCGGTCAGGAGGGAACTCTCTCTGCTGAGAATTTTACAATGAGTAATCTTGCAGTGCCATTAAAGATCGCGCTTGGAAAAAATGGGGCAGCAGCAGAAGCAAGGGAAGAGGTTATCACCGTTCCTAATTTGTATGAGAGAGAAGTCACGCTTTTCTCCAATTCCATTCTCACTAACACTCTACCGCCTATTCCCGGTGAAGAAGGATTGAAGAATCAGCGCGTCTTGGATGCGGCGATGAAAGTGTGAAAGAAGGGCGACTTAGGAAAAAAGAAAAAAGGAAAAAGAGCGGACATTTATGGTCTTCAGTGGGAGAAATCCAGTGAACCCCGATTGTCATCGAAAAAAAGAAACGGGGAATGAAATAAAGTAGAATCCGGTGATCACCTCGGATTGAAGAAGAAGAATTGGTGCGATTTCTTGACCCCGTAGCGCCGCATGAATTGATTTTATTTATATAATCGAGTAAGTTTATTAAGAATATTTCCGCTTTAAGTTCTCTTTGAGGGCACAACTATGACAGAACAAATACAGCTTATTGCCGGCCGGATCAAAGAATTGAGAGAGATATCCGGTACATCGACCGAGACTCTTGCAAAGGATCTCGGAATTACCAACGAACTGTTCCTTAATTACGAAAGCGGTACGGTCGATATCCCCATCGGATTTCTGTATAAGGTTGCGCACAAATTCGGTATTGAACTCTCTGCGCTATTCAGCGGAGAAAATCCGCGGCTTCACGTATATTGCGTCGTGCGAAAAGATAAAGGATTAATCGTTGAACGAAGAAAGCAGTACAAATACGAACACCTGGCATATAATTTTATAAATAAAAAAGCCGAGCCGTTTATAGTCAGAATCGGACCGAATGAAGAGAATGCGCCGGTGGAATTTAATTCGCATCCGGGCCAAGAATTTAATTACGTCATCGAAGGAACGATGAAAATAATCATCGATGGCCATGAGATTATTCTGAACGAAGGAGATTCAATCTATTATGATTCGGTCTATACACATGCCATGAAAGCCCTCAACAACAAAACCGTCAAAATGCTCGCAGTTGTTTTATAACAAACAAGAGATGAATTATGCTTGAGAACTATCTTACGAAGACAGCCTTCGATTCCTATCAGGATTTTATCGAAAACTTTAAAATTCTCATACCTGAACATTTCAATTTTGCCTATGACGTTGTGGATAAGTATGCCCGTACCGAGCCGGATAAGATTGCTATGGTGTGGTGCGATGACAAAGCGGGCGAAGCGAAATTTACATTCGGACAAATGAAATATTACAGCGATAAGGCGGCGAACTTCTTCACTTCCATCGGTATCCGTAAGGGCGATCCGGTGATGCTTATTCTTAAGCGGCGGTATGAATATTGGTTCTGCACGCTAGCTTTAAACAAAATCGGAGCGATCACGATTCCTGCAACACATCTTCTCAGCACGAAAGATATTGTGTATCGAAATAACACCGCGGATGTGAAGATGATCGTCTGTGTGCCGGACCCGGAAGTGGTTCAGCACGTTGAAGAGGCGGAAACGAAATCGCCGACCTTGAAGCACAAAGCATTGATCGGCACAATACGCGCCGGGTGGCTGAATTTTACAGAAGAAATGGAAAAGGCATCGGATATATTTACAAGGCCTCAAGGAAACAATGCGGTGCGTAACGACGATATCATGCTTCTGTATTTTACCTCGGGGACGACCGGCATGCCCAAAATGGTGAATCACAACTTTGTGTATCCACTCGGACATATTCTTACGGCGAAGTATTGGCAGAACGTGAATAATAACGGGCTGCATTTTACTATTGCAGATACCGGCTGGGCAAAATCGGCGTGGGGAAAAATTTACGGCCAATGGTTGTCCGGGTGCGCGGTTATGACGTACGATTATGATAAATTCCATCCCAAGAACCTTCTGCACGTGATTGAAAAATATTCGATAACTTCATTTTGTGCGCCGCCGACTATCTATAGGTTTTTAATCAAAGAAGATTTGACGAAATACAATTTCCGGCACCTGAAATATTGTGTCGTAGCCGGTGAACCCCTCAATCCTGAAGTGTATAAGCAATTTTTAGACGCGACGGGAATCAAGCTGATGGAAGGTTTTGGCCAGACGGAATGTACTGTCGCTGTCGCAACGTTTCCATGGATGGAACCGAAACCGGGTTCTATGGGAAAACCGTCTCCGGGATATGATATTGATCTTCTTGGTCCGGAGAGGAAAGTGTGCGAAGTTGGTGAGATCGGCCAGATTGTTATCCGTACCGATAAAAGAAAACCTGTGGGAATGTTCAACGGATATTACCGTGATGATGAGCTAACAAAAAACGTCTGGCAGAACGAGATTTATTATACGGGTGATACGGCGTGGCGTGATGAAGACGGGTATTACTGGTTTGTTGGCAGGGCGGATGATATCATTAAAAGTTCTGGGTACCGTATCGGTCCGTTTGAAGTCGAGAGCGCTCTTCTGGAGCATCCGGCAGTTCTGGAATGCGCCATCACGGCTGTTCCAGATCCCGAGCGGGGGCAAATCGTGAAGGCGACAATTGTTCCTTCAAAGAATTATCATCCAAGCGATGAATTAGCAAAAGAGTTGCAGGAGCATGTGAAGAAAGTAACAGCCCCCTATAAATATCCTCGAATTGTAGAGTTTGTCATTGAGCTGCCGAAAACCATCAGCGGAAAAATACGACGCGTGCAGATACGGGATCAGAATCACATTGAATAGATTCTCTGGAATGAATAGCAAAAGCGAAGAGGATGTACTCGCGGAACAGAAAATTTTGTGTAAGGCAAAATGAGATTCGCATCCGACTTTGTTGCAAACCCGTTTCAAAGTGAACATCGAAACGGACTCAAAACGAGCGGGAACGACAATATTTATATTAGCCGGACTATCGATATGTCTTATCATCAACCCGACTGATATCTATCCCGTCTCTTAACATTCCAATCGTAATAACCGCAAATGTAAACACATTCGTGCCAAGTTCTAAGTGTCCTCCGAATGCCTTATCGGCATTTGCCAAGGTAATGTGTGCATGAACGCGCCCATCGATGATATAGCCGTTCATACTGAGAATATCGGCAGGGGCTGAAAGATCCTTCACATACATATTCTTTGAAGGGAAGGTGCGATTGCTGATTGTGTGAATGTGGTAATTGCGCACCGAACCTATACCGGAGAAAATGACAGCGTTGTGGATCTTATATTGCTTCACAATGCTGTCCATTCCAGCCAAAAGATCGGTTTGGTACTTGAATCGTACCACGAGAACACTATCGAATCGTGTACTCATTACGTGCGCATCCGGTACCATTCCGTTATTCGGCTTTGAATCTTCAACCGGAGTTGAAGGATTTGTAATCTCGGTTCGGGTTTGTTGGGCAACTGTTATGGTTGTTACTGCATAGAAAGCGAGTGCATAAGTGATCATTCGCATTATATATTCTCCCTGATAGTTTCGTCAAAAACAATATCAATATTGGTTTTCCTACAATATATAAATCTCTTGCTTCAACCTCTATTTTAAAGCAGGAGCGAAACAACCCAAAAACCTAGTTAGAGAGGGAACATTTATAACGCATTCTGCGTCTATCTTCATTCGTTCAATCTGGTTTTGTAATATACGGATGAAATGAAAAAAAATCGTATACAGTTCTTGAAAATGTGCATCATTTTTCATAAACTTATTCCGCTCCAAAGTACCAATATTTTCTGAACCATTACACATAAAACACCTATGGCAATAGCAGTACGAAACCTGACGAAATATTATGATACCGAGAAAGCAGTGAACGACATCTCATTCGATGTCAAGACCGGTGAAATTCTCGGTTTCCTCGGCCCGAATGGCGCCGGGAAGACCACCACGATGAAGATTATCACCTGCTATATGCCGCCGACTTCAGGCTCGGTGGAAGTAGAAGGATTCGATATTGCCGAGCATTCATTGGAAGTGCGAAAAAAAATCGGCTATCTGCCGGAAATGAATCCGCTCTATCTTGATATGAACGTTCTGGAATACCTTGAATACTCTGCTCGTTTGCATGGACTGAAAGATGCATTGTTAAAAAGCCGTCTGAAAGAGATGATCGATGTCTGCGGTATTGCCGTAGTTCGGCACAAAGACATCGGTGAATTGTCGAAAGGATTTCGCCAGCGAGTGGGTCTTGCGCAGGCGATGATTCATGATCCAGAAGTTTTGATTCTTGATGAACCGACCAGCGGTCTTGATCCAAATCAAATAGTCGAAATCCGCAACCTCATCCGCCAGCTTGGCCGCGCAAAGACCGTTGTGCTTTCCACACATATTCTCACGGAAGTACAGGCAACTTGTGACCGTGTCATTATCATTAATGACGGAAGAATTGTTGCCGATGGGACACTGGAGCAATTACAGCAAGATTTCCGTGGCTCGGAAAAGATTTCGCTGGAATTGAAATTGCCGGCAGGCAAGATTGTCAACGCAATGACGGATATGTATCCGAAGTTCAAAGAAATTTCACAGGTTGAGTCGGTAGAGTATGGCGGACAGGAAGGTGATCTGCACAAGTTCTCCATTCATACCGTCAAGGGAAGTGATATTCGCGAAGAAATTTTCCGCCGCGCGGTATCCGAAGGATGGATATTGTTGGAGCTATCGCGCAAAGCAACGAGTTTGGAAGAAGTGTTCCGCAAGTTGACAACCGCTGAGTAGCTGAGTCATACTAACCATAGGCTATCAAATATGAACATAGAACAGTATATGAAGGCGTTACCAAGCTTAAGCAATACAAATACAATTTTTCGGAAAGAGCTGCGTTCCTATTTCAATTCAGCAGTAGCATATGTCGTTATCGTGGTGTTTCTTGCTATTGTCGGCTGGGTGTATACGAGCAGTATGTTTCTGGTGAATGTTGCTTCACTCCGGTTGATGTTTGAATGGATACCGTTGGTGTTTCTGTTTGTTGTGCCGGCAATTACTATGCGCTTGCTGGCTGAGGAAAAGAAAGCGGGTACTATCGAACTGTTAACTACTAAGCCGATTCAAGACTGGGAAATTGTTGCCGGTAAGTTTTTTGCCGCTTGGATACTCATCGGTGTGGCGCTCCTACCGACGCTTATCTATTATATCACAATCGCATTTCTTGGCGATATTGATAATGGTCCTGTTATTGGCGGTTATATTGGTTTACTGTTAATGGCGGGTGTCTATATTGCAGTCGGGTTGTTAGCCTCGAGTTTAACCGAAAATCAAATCGTTGCATTTATCGTTGGCTTGCTGCTCATGTTTGCACTCTTTTTAATGGATAAAGTGCTCATCTTTATTCCGGAGTTTATGATAAGTGTTGTCGAATACCTCGGTATTGATTTCCATTTCTCCAATATCGCACGAGGTGTGATCGATACGCGGGATGTCGTGTATTTTCTTTCTGTTCTCGGATTCTCGTTGTATCTCTCGGTCGTCTCGCTGGAACGACGCAAGTGGTAATGCCAATATCCGATGTGAGAATGCCAAATGTATCATTGAAAACTGATTTCCGACTTCTATGAATACAAAAAAAACTCAAACACTTCTCCGGGTACTGTTAGTTCTCGGAATTTTGATTCTGGTGAACTTCATTTCTGTGCGCATCTTCGGTCGTCTCGACTTGACGAAAGCAGGAGTGTACACGCTTTCCGATGCAAGTAAGAACTTGGTGAGCAATCTTGATGATCGTGTAACAGTGAAAGCATACTTCACGGAAGATCTGCCGGCACCATATAATAACAATCGTCGTGCTGTGCTGGATATTCTCAATGACTACAAGTCATACTCGAAGGGTAATCTGCATTACGAGTTCATCAATCCGGAAGGCGAGAAGAATGAACGAGAGGCGCAGCAGGCAGGAATTCCTCCGGTCGAAGTGCAAATTGTGAAAGAAGATAAATTTGAAGTGAAACGTGCATTCCTCGGTCTTGTAATGATGTATGAGGACAAGAAGGAAGTCTTACCGGTAATACAAAATCTGGGCTCGCTGGAGTATGATATCAGCGCAGCGATCAAACGATTAACGGCTCGAACAAAAAAGCGAATCGGTTACACCACAGGTCATCAAGAAACGGCGCTGACCAGCATGCAGCACGCGAGTCAAGAGATCAATGCACAATATGAAACAGTACCGGTCGATCTGAGTTCAAATACTGCTGAGATTCCGCAAGATTTGGCGGCTTTACTTATCATAGCGCCTCAAACGAAATTCTCCGATACAGCGAAATATCAGATCGATCAATATCTCATGCGCGGCGGAAAACTGGCATTCCTGCTCAACAAAATGAATGTCGATCTTAATGCTCAATATAAAGTTGCACGGTCCATGGATCTTGGATTAGAAGATATGCTTGAGAATTATGGTATCCGCATCAACGGCGATTTAGTGCGAGATGCACAATGTGCCAGCATAACCGTGATGCAGAATCAGGGTCAATTTCAGATGCGAAGCCAGATTCCATTTCCCTATCTTCCCAATGCTGTCAATGTTGATCGGTCAAATCCGATTGTAAAAGATTTGCAGGGAATAATTTTCTTCTTCGTTAGCTCGCTTGATACAACTCTGGCGGCAAATAAAGGACTGAAAGCAGAAGTCCTCGTTCGCTCTTCTAAACATAGCGGACGGCAAAGTGGATTTGTTATGATTGATCCGTTTCATCGCTATACACCAGAAGAACTGGCAGAATCCAATATTCCGATGGCTGCGGTGGTGAGTGGTTCCTTTAAGAGCTTCTTTGAAGGAAAATCTCTGGTACCACACACGACCAAGAGTCCTGATACGCGTATTATTGTTGTGGGTGATGGCGATTTTATGAAAGACGATTTCGCGGGTAATCGCAGTAATCTGACATTCTTTGTAAACATTGTAGATTTCCTTGCCGACGACGCTGGTTTGATTACGATTCGCTCTAAGGACATTGATCAACCTCCATTGGAACAAGTCTCTGATGGAACCAAGAAGCTTCTGAAGTATGGCGCTCTCCTCTTACCGCCGTTCTTAGTTATTGGTTATGGTTTACTGCGGTGGAGACGGCGCATCGCGTTGAAACGATCGTTAGAAAGCCAACTGTAGGCATAAGAATGTAAGAGGAAAAGAACTATGAAGAAGAATACATATGGTCTGATTGGAGTGTTCGTTGTTTTGTTGATCTTTGCCTTTCTTGTTCTCCAAAAACCCGGAGAACAAAGTGCCAGTTCAGCGAGTAGGGGTTTTTTAACTAGTATCGATTCGGTGTCGGTGGACAAAATAGAAATCAAAACACCAACGCTTTCTCTTGTATTAGAAAAACGTGGAACGGAATGGTATATCGCTCAGCCGATCAACTATAAAGCAAATGAAACAAATGTCGGTCAAATCATTCATCAGATAAAAAACCTTGAGGTTAAAAGCACGGTTTCCAGCAAACCGGAAAAGCATTCCGTCTTTCAAGTTGATCAAACAGGAACAGAAGTGAAGGTGTATGAAAAAGGGATTGAGAAGACATCATTTGTTCTTGGTAAGATGGCGGCAAGTTACACTGAGTCGTACGCGCGCAAACTAAACTCCAATGATGTGTTCCTTGTCGAAGGGGCATACAGCTATATGTTTAGCCGTTCGATAAAAGAATGGCGTGATAAGACGATTTTCACCACACCGAAGGAAAGCATAAAGGAAGTGCAGTACCAATATGGTGATACGACATTTTCGATGGTATTCAAAGACAGCATATGGCTCATCGGAAAAGACAAGGTACAACAATCGGTGGTTGATGGTGTTCTTTCCTCACTTTCCAATCTTCAAGCAGATGACTTTATTGACAGCACACTATCGCCGAAGATCATGGCGTCGGTTATGTATGCCGGTGTACAGATTCGCTTCTCGTTTAACAAAACAACGAATAAGTACATTGTGCAATCTTCTCATTCATCTCAATGGTTTCTATTAGAACCGGGGAAGGCGAATCAGATTTTGAAACGAAAGAAAGAGATTGTAGAATTAAGCAAAAAGTAAGAATTCAGAAGTAGATAGTGATACGTTGTTACAGTGGTGAGACTATCAATAGATAGATTAGCCCTTCGCGAGGAGGGCTTTCTAATTATTGCTTTACCCATACAATTTCTTGCTTGCTGAGCCATTTTTGATTACTTTTTTACTTACTAAGGTATTGCACCTATCATCTCAAAATCAAAATCAGAGGTAAAAAGAACTATGACACGCATGTTTATTCTCGGAGTTCCCCTTTTTGTAGCTGTTCTTTTCATCGGTTGCGGGGCATCCAATCCCATTCTTGCTACTATCGGTGATGAAAAAATCACACTCCGCAGCTTTGAAGACAACTTTGTTAAAAACAACGGCGGCTGGGATACAAGCGCTGCTACGTCGTTTGAAGACAGGCAAAAATTTCTTGACCTGCTAGTAAAATTTAAGCTTAAGGTCAAAGAAGCACGCGCACAGGGACTGGAGAAGGATTCTGCTATTGTCAGCGAGATGGATTCCTATAATACCTCTGTTGCTCAGTCTTATATGATTGAGAAAGAGGTTGTCGAACCGGGCGTTCAAAAATTTTATGACAGAAAAAAGGAGGAAATACGTGCAAGTCACATACTCTTCCGTCTTCAGAGAAATGCAACACCTGAAGATACGCTAATGGCATATATACGCGCAGTGAATGCTATCGATCAAATCCCATATACTCCCTTTGATTCACTTGCATCTCGGTATTCGGAAGATCCATCAGTGAAGTCGAACCATGGCGATCTCGGTTTCTTTACAAGCGATAGGATGGTGCCGGAGTTCGGTGATGCGTGTTTTTTACTGAAGCCTGGAGAGTATACCAAAAGACCCATACGCACTCAATATGGGTATCACGTAATAAAAGTAACAGCTCGGCGGCCGAATTCAGGATCTGTCCGCATAAGCCACATCCTCCTTCGGTTCAACGAATCATCAAGCGATACTGCTGCAGTTCGTGATACTGTTTGGATGTTATATAAGCGATTAAAAAGCGGTGCTCGTTTTAAGGAAGTAATGCAAAAATACAGTCAAGATCCTCAAAGTGTAGCGAACAATGGCGACATCGGATTCTATGAACGCGATCGGATTCCGCCAGCGGTCGCAGATGTATTCTACCAGTTGCAAATCGATTCTATATCAGAGCCGATGAGGTTCAATTATGGTTATCATATTTTTAAACTCACAGAAAAAAAAGCATTACCATCGTTTGTGGAAATGCAGAAAGACCTTAAGAATCAGTACCAACAAGTGCGTTATCAGTATGATTATAAGAATTACGTAGAGAAGTTGAAAGCTCAATACCGTGTTCTCATCGATTCTACGGTTGTGAATATGTTGATTTCCAAGCTTGACACCACGAAGACAGCCGGCAATGAAAACTGGAAAGATACCCTCTCGACTGAAATGTTGAAAACAACGCTGATCCATTGCACAGGCCGCCCATTCAAAGTAAAAGATTTTGCCGATAAAGTAATAACAACAAATGAATATAAAAGCTATCGCTTAACTCCCGTAAATGTTTGGGTGCTTGTGACTAAGCTTGTCGATGTCGTGGCGCTCGAACAACATGCACGACATGCTGCAGAGAGACATCCTGTACTCGCTCAACTTCTGCAAGAATATGAAGAGGGAACGCTCCTCTATCGTATCGAACAGGACGAAGTATGGAAGAAGATTATGGTGAATGATTCGTTGTTGAGGGAATATTACAATGCGCACATGGAAAATTACCGCTGGCCGGAACGTGTCAACTTTGCCGAAATTTATACAAAAACAGATAGTATGGCGAAAGCAGCATACAAGAAAGTGAAATCCGGTAAGGACTTTATGGGTGTCGCACAAGAATATACCAATCGTCTCGGATATCAAGAGAAAAAAGGCGTGTGGGGATTCCAACTATTCACATTCAATGATTTATCATTGAAGGCATCAACGATGGCGATCGACAGCGTGACTGCACCGTTTAAATTTGAAACAGGCTGGTCTATCATTAAAGCATTGGGCAGGGACAGCGCACACGTGAAGACATTCGAGGAAGCAATACCGGAAGTTGCAAGTGCATATCAAGAAGTAGCATCAAAGCAGCGTGAGCAAGAATGGATTGAAGCGCTCAAGAAAAAGTATCCAGTGACCATCAATAAAGAAGCTCTGACAGAAGCGTTCAAGAGGAAACGGATTGAATCCCAGTAAATTTCTTCTCGTGGCTCTTTTTGTTGTTATAGCAGCCGGTTGTTCCAAAACGGAATCAGGTAAGACGCCTGTTGCCCGTCTTGATAATAAAACGTTGGCGTTAGAAGAAATCCGTGCGCATATCGATACTTCATACGAGCCATCGCCAGCACAAATTCAGCAGTACATCCAACGGTGGCTCACGGAAGAATCACTTTATCGCGAGGCAGTAGAACGCGGGCTGGATCGCTCAGATGAAATGAATCAGAAAGTAGAAGACGTGCGGCGCCAGCTTACCATCAATGCGTTGCTGGATAAAGAAGTGTATTCCCAGCAACTGTCAAACTTCTCTCCACAGGATATCCGACAGTACTACGATGCACACATCAAGGAATTCGATTTGATGCACGACATTGCATTGGTCAGCTACGTGCTCTTCAAGAATCGAGATGCCGCTACGGAATTTCGCAATCTTGTTTTGAAAGGAACACCGTGGAGTTCCGCTGTCGTTCAGCAAAAAACTTCTATATTGATGTGCATTGATTCATCGTACCAAACGCAGGCAACGTTTATGCCGGTAGAACTATGGCGCGTTGCCACGAAAGTGGCAATCCGTGAACTCTCCTTTCCTATTAATACTGATAACGGTTATTACATTCTGGTTGTCTGGAAATTTGTCAAACGAGGACAAACTACAGAATTACCGATGGTGGAACAGGAAATCCGCGGAAGATTGATTGTTGAGCGGCGACGAAAATTGTTTGATCAACTCATTCAGAATCTTCGTGCAAAACATGCAATTGAAGTGTTCGTTAACTCGACATCCGATTCCGGAAAGCCGAAAATCGAAGAATAGGGAAAAATATGAAATATGTTCAAATTCTTTTGTTGCTGACAATCCTCCTGATTCCATTAACACTATCGGCTCAGACTTTGATTGATCGTATTGTGGCGGTTGTAGACAAGGAAATCATCACGGAATCAGAGTTGAACGAGCGAGTGTCATTTCTTGCAATACAAAACCGCATTGATCCGAATCAAAAGGGATTACGTACTCAAGTGCTTGATGGATTGGTTTCAGAGAAACTTGTTCTTGCTCAAGCGTTGATCGACAGCGTCGAAGTGACGGATGATGAAATCACACATGCACTCGACCAGCAGATAGCAAATTTTGTCCGGCAGGTTGGTTCCGAGCAGCGAGTAGAACAAATGTACGGCAAATCCATAAGCCGCATCAAACGTGAATACAGAACGGAAATCAAGAATCAGCTTTTAGTACAGAAAGTACGCCAGCAGCGTGAAGCCTCGATCTCTGTCACACACCGCGAGGTGGAGGACTTCTTTACATCCTTCAGAGATAGTTTGCCGCAGGTTCCGGAAGAGTTTGAACTGGGCCATATTTATATTGTGCCCAAGCCCGATACAGCGGTAGAAGCCAAAACGCGGCAATTGATGCAATCGGTTCTTGATAGTATTCATGCCGGCGGTGATTTTGCTGATTTTGCAAAACGGTATTCAACAGATCCTGGATCTGCATCCAGCGGCGGCGATTTAGGATGGGAAAAGCGCGGAGTATTTGTGCGAGAATTTGAAGAGACCGTCTTCGGATTGAAAGAAGGCGATATCTCTGGAATTGTCAAGACACAATTTGGATTTCACATTATTCAATTGATTGGCAGGCGTGGAGAATCCGTGCATGCACGGCATATTCTCATGAAGATCGACAAAGGACCTGCAAGCGACTCTGCCGCCGTAGATACTTTGCGGGTTCTTCGGGAACGGGTACTGAAAGGCGAATCATTTGCAGAACTTGCAAGTAAGTATTCAGAGGATGAAGATACAAAATCAGTCGGTGGCGATTTAGGCACTTTAACTGTGGATCAGTTGCAACCGGATTTTGCAGGACAAATCAAGGATATGAAGGCGGGGGAAATAAGCGAACCACAGCGCACCGTGGTCGGAGCATCCTATGGATTCCACATTATTTGGATGCATAAACGAACGCCACCACATGCCATCAATATTCAAGATGATTATAAACGTATTGAGCAGCTTGCACTCTACATGAAACGTAATAAGCTCAATGCGGAATGGCTTGATGAACTGAAAAAGACTATTTACGTCGATATCCGCTTTTGATCGGCGGTGCACATAACACTTATCACGGGTACGCATGTGGCGAAAAACACAAAACCAAAAGGCGATGTCGAATTTGTAAATCAACTCGCGCAGGCATATAAAGACCTACGATCAGAAATCGCTCATGTGATCGTAGGTCAAGATATTGTTATTGAACATCTCTTTATTACTCTGCTCTCGCGTGGACATTGTCTGCTCATTGGTGTTCCGGGATTAGCAAAGACGCTCCTGATTAAAACACTGGCGCAAACACTGGATTTAAAATTCAGCCGCATCCAATTTACTCCTGACTTGATGCCCAGCGATATTACCGGAACGGAAATTATCGAAGAGAATGTATCTACCAGAGCGAAGGCATTCAAGTTTGTGCGTGGTCCGGCATTTGCCAACATTATTCTTGCCGATGAAATCAACCGAACGCCGCCAAAAACGCAAGCGGCATTGCTAGAGGCAATGCAGGAACATCACGTGACAGTTGCTGGCGAAACCTATATGCTCGATGAACCATTCTTCGTTCTTGCCACACAAAATCCTATTGAACAGGAAGGAACATATCCATTACCCGAAGCACAGCTTGATCGTTTCATGCTGAATCTTTGGCTCGACTATCCGTCATTTGCGGAAGAAGTTCAAATTGTCAAATCCACAACGAGTAAATATGATGCATCGGTCAAACATATTCTTTCCGCTCATGATATTGTTGAATTTCAAAATCTCGTACGCGGTGTGCCTGTGGCAGATAATGTCATTGAGTATTCTGTAAGGCTGGCAGATTCGACACGTCCATCATCATCAGATGCGCCGGTCTACATCAAGAATTGGATTCGGTGGGGAGCAGGTCCTCGGGCATCACAGTATCTCATTCTTGGCGCAAAAGCACGCGCAATTCTCCGCGGACGCTTTACCCCGGACATCGACGACGTGAAAGCAATAGCCGGACCAGTGTTGCGTCACCGTCTTGTGACAAGCTTCAATGCTGAAGCAGAAGGTGTTTCAGCTATTCAGATTGTTGAAAAATTAGTTCACGACGTGAAGTCATAACCGAAGTGTTGATTGCGAAACAACGTGAAGACATAAATGAAAAAGCGAACGCAGACACTATTCTGTGTGATGATGTTTCTGTCAGAGGTTGCGAGCGCGCAGTCTTCTTCACTCCAGCATACGTGGGTGTTTTTCTGCGATAAAGGTACAACGACACTTCAATCAACCAATCCCGTCCTGCTTGGTATCTCAGAACGTGCACTCAAACGCCGCACGAAAGTACTTCCTCCAGATCGTCTCATTGACCAACTTGATCTTCCTGTTTCGGAAGCCGTTATTGCTCAGATTAAACAAACAGGAGTCAAGATACGGACTATATCGCGATGGCTTAATGCTGTATCGGTGGAAGGGACGCAACAACAAATTCAAGCGATAAATAAATTGCTTCCAGTGGCTGCCACAGAACAAGTGATAGCGATGAATCACCCAAGACCGGTACCGTCTTCAAGTGTACCACCTACACCACTGTTTAAGAAAGCATTGGGTTCTCAGGGTCTAGACTATGGGCCATCAGCAACGCAGCTCACCAATATGAAGGTAGTAGACCTTCATGCAATCGGGATCATCGGTACTGGTATTCTCATCGGTATGCTGGACGATGGATTCAATAACTATCGAACACACGAAGCATTAAAGAATATCAAGATTGTTGCAGATTCTGATTTTATCCATAATATCAGTGATGTCAACAGACAGTCGTGGGAAAATTCTGAACAAGGCAACCATGGCGCAGGCACACTCTCTGCTGTCGGTGGATTTGCTCCTGGTCAACTCATTGGTGCGGCGTATGGCGCTTCGTTTCTTCTTGCTAAGACGGAAATGGATAGCAGCGGAAGCGTCGATTTTCATAGTGAAGAGGATACATATGTCGCTGGTCTTGAATGGGCTGAACGTCTAGGTGCTGATATCACTTCGTCATCGCTCGCATATAAGGATTTTGCGCCACCACCGACTTATACTACTTCAGATATGAACGGAAGAACGACAAAGGTTGCACAGGCTGCTGTAATTGCATCAAGAAAAGGAGTTTTAGTAGTGACAGCCATGGGAAATGAAGGTTACTTGAATAATCAAGGTTTCCATGCTGATACGACTCTATGGTCTCCAGCTGATGCCGATAGCATCATCTCTGTCGGTGCTGCGGCTTCCGATGGCGAGCTTGCATCATGGAGCAGTTGTGGACCGACTTCGGATGGCCGTATTAAACCCGAGGTTATAGCTCAGGGGATGGCGGTATATTGGGCGGATGGATCTACTACGACAGGTTATTCCCTTGTTGATGGTACTTCATGTTCAACACCGCTGGTTGCGGGCGCAGCAGCGTTAGTGCTCTCGGCACATCCAGAACTCACCAATATGCAAGTACGGCAAGCATTACTTCAGACAGCAAGACACATTAATGATAGCACAATCCAAACAACAGTGTACCCAAATAACTATTACGGGCATGGATTTGTGGATGCATTTGCTGCTGCGATGTATGACGGTCAAATTACTCCGATAGTAAACAAACTATATCAAAATTTTCCAAACCCATTTAACAGGGCAAATCCCACAAAGCTTACTTTTCAAGTTCCTATGCCAACGGATGTTGAACTGGTGGTGTTTAATCTTCTGGGGCAACGTGTAAAAACGATCTACCGAGGCCAAGTTTTTTCTAGTGACACAAAGCAATGGGATGGAACAGATGATCGCGGACGCCAAGTTGCTGCAGGCGTGTACTTTGCCCGTTTGAAAACACCAAATAATATGTTTTCAATCAAAATGCTGTATCTTAAGTAGGCGTTGCTGATGCCAGAGTTGCACTTCTCTCTTTCATTCCGTGTTGTTCTCCTTTTACTCGCTGGTATGTGTTCTGTTGCGATGGCAATGATTGTCTATCGCGTTACCGTACCGCCTGTTTCTTCGATAAAACGGATCGTCCTCATTTCTCTCCGTAGTTTTGGATTGTTTTTTCTGTTTCTACTTATCGGTGAACCGCTGCTCTCGCTTATCACGCACTCAGTTGATCAACCCATTGTCGCCGTACTTGTGGATAATTCCCAGAGTATGGCAATTAAAGATAAGGTGGGGCGAAGGGACGAGACTCTCAAATCGATCCTTCGTTCTTCGATATGGCAGCAGATCGGTAAAGACGGAAGAGTTGATTATTCACTGTTCGATGGAAAAGTTCGAAATCTAAGCGCGATCGCTGAGGATTCATTAACACTGAACGGTGAGGCGACCGATATTGCCGAAGCGCTAAAGTCGATCAAACGAACATCTGCCTCCTCCAATCTTCAAGCTGTCGTACTCATCACGGATGGCAACTCAACCGTCGGAATGAATCCGTTGTACGAAGCAGAAGAATTGGGTGTACCAGTGTTCACCATCGGTGTTGGCGATACGAGTGAGCAAAAAGACATTCTCATTCATAAAGTATTAACGAATGAGATTACCTATGTCGGCACCACAGTACCTGTAAATGTGATGGTGCACAGTGCGGGATTCGGCGGTGAACGTGCACAAGTGTCTCTTCGTGAAGGTGCGACAATACTTGACGAGAAATCGTTAGTGCTGGAACCCGGTTCACGGGATTATCTTGTTCCGCTTTCTTTCATTCCAGAGAAAGAGGGAATGCAGAAATTTGAGGCAGAAATTTCTCAACTCCCCGGTGAACTCGCACTGCAAAATAATCGCATGAGTTTCTTCACGAAAGTTTTAAAAAGCAAACTGCATGTGACACTCGTTGCAGGTTCACCAAGTCAGGATGTGGCTTGTATCCAAAACATGTTGACAGATGACAAGAATATTGAAGTGAAGACTTTCATCGAGCGGGAAAATGGGCGGTTCTATGAGGGTGAACTGACTGCACAAGGATTTGCTGAAGCTGATTGTTTGGTAATTATTGGTTTCCCAACCTTACGAAGTACTCCGCAGAGTCTACAAGTAATGTTAGCCGCTGAGAAGCCCTTGCTGACTGTGTTGAGCAGGACAATGAATTTCGACAAGTTGCGCACATTAGACCCGGTATTACCGTTCAGTGCGGGAAGTGTTGACGGTAATAATGAGATTCAAGTCTTCGCCAACGTTCCAGAAGCACAGCAGAATAACCCGATCTTGAAAATTGGTAATGCTGCCAATTCACTTGAGGTGTGGTCCAAACTACCTCCTGTCTTCCAACCGAAGGGAATATTCCGAGCCAAGGTTGAGTCCGAGATTCTTGCTACGGTTCGAATCCAATCGGCGTCGCTGAATGATCCTTTTATTGTTGCAAGAAATGTGAATAAGAAGAAATCTGTTTCTGTGCTTGGCTACGGACTGTGGCGCTGGAATATGCTGTCCAGTTCCGGAAGCGGAACAGAAAAAGTACTTGAGAGCTTTCTCGGTAATGCTATTCGGTGGCTGACAACGCAAGAAGACGCACGGCGAATTGTCGTTCAGCCTTCTAAGCATATTTTCACAACACAAGATGCTGTGGAATTTACTGCCCAAGTATATGACGATAGCTTTCAGCCTTTGGATGATGCTCAGATCGAAGTACGCGTACAACGTGGAAACGAAATGAGTCCGCTGGTACTGAACTCACTCGGCAGCGGTCAGTATCAAGGAGTGTATGATCGGTTGTCGGAGGGAGACTATAAATTTGTTGCAACAGTGAAAGTCAATGGCACACTCATCGGCCAGGATCAAGGTACATTCTCTGTCGGCGGCTTTGATGCGGAGTACCTTGAGACACGTATGAACAAATCGCTACTACAACAGATCGCTGCGCAAACAGGAGGGCGATACTACGAAAGCAATGAGTTTAGTTCACTTCTGCACGATGTTACCAGTTTACCCAATTTTAAAACACGGGAAGTCAGTAAGTCGGCGGAGATTGAAATCTGGAATTCTCACTGGATGCTTGCACTCGTCATCTTTGTATTTGCGCTGGAGTGGTTTCTTCGGAAACAGAATGGAATGCTGTAAGGAAGGAATTGTATGAAGTTATCACAATATCTGAAATGGCTCGCAGGATTTCTCATACTCGTCTCCCCTGTCTCGTATCTCAAGTCTCAACTCGAGCATCAGAATCATCCTTGGTGGGTAAGTCTTGGAGCAGGTCCTTCGCTGGTCGGCAGTACATTTTCAATGAATGCCGGTATGGTGTACTGTTATCAGCTTGAGCACAGCATGATCAGTGCGCGGATAATCGGTGTGACGAATAAAAATCCCACCGTTCAAGAAATTGATCCGACACAGGTAAACTACAAATTTTCCGATTATGGTGTTTTGTATGGTCCTCTATGGCAGTCGGAACAAGCATATGTTTCCATCGGTGCCGGTATTGGATTGGTACGTGCTGCGTATGAAACACCTGCGTCAATAGTTACTCATACGAGTGTGAGTTTGCCGCTGGAAGCGCAATGGTTCTGGCGTCCGACACAGTTTGCAGGAATTGGTCTCTATACCTATGCAACCCTGAATTTCGAAAAGTATCTCTTCGGCGTACTTATGTCTGTTCAATTAGGGATGTGGTGACTAACCTATTCTCAATTGTTCATCGTCCAATGCACTTCTCTCGATATTTATTTATCTTGGGTTCACGATGACACGGTTTCTTCTATCTTGCTTCCTTGTTTCTACTTTCGGTATCGGCATCGGAACTGCGCAACCGGTGAAAGCAGATACTATGAAAGCATCGATCTCTCAAAAGGACACAACGAAGCGTACAACAAACACAAGCATCGATACGCTTGTGAATTATACTGCGAGGGATTCCATTATCTATTCCCTCCGCACGCGGTACATGAATCTCTATGGTAAAAGTGAATTGCAGTACCAAACCATCGGTTTGAAATCTGAGCGGGTGAATGTCAATTGGGATGATGCGACGCTTGTTGCGTACGGCGTAGCCGATACGGTAAAAGCGGATTCCGTCATCGGTAAACCGATTATGCGTGATGGCAGCGAGGAATATCATGGCGATCAAGTGAAGTACAATTTTCGGACACGGAAAGGAAAGATTGCAATTGGCACCACGCAGATGGACAATGGCTACTATGTTGGTACGCAAATCAAGAAAGTAGAACAAAATGTCCTCTGCATTGCCGATGGCACTTATACTACGTGCGATGCCAAGGATCCGCATTTTTATTTCGAAAGTCCAAAAATGAAAGTATTTGTGCGCGATCAGGTGGTAGCAGAGCCAGTGCTTTTTTTCGTTGCCGGTGTACCGATTTTTGCGCTTCCATTCGGTGTCTTTCCTGCCCATGCCGGACGTTCATCAGGTATTATCACCCCTGCTTATGGTGAAGATGCCACCTATGGATGGTACCTGAGCCATATTGGATATTTTCTTGCAATAAGCGATTATTGGGATATAGCGACAATGTTCGATATCTATTCGCGCGGCCGATGGCAGAACCAAACAAACATTCGCTATGCGCTGCGCTATAACTTTGGAGGCAGCATCACAGCTCGGATTACAAGCACTCCCATAGGAGATCCGAGCGATCCCAATTATAATAAATCACGGGAATACTATGTAAACATTACTCATGGTCAACAAATCAGCCCATCGTCGCATCTGGATGTCAATTTTACATTTATGAGCGGCAATTACTTCAAGGACTTTAGTAATAACTTGAACGATATTCTCACTCAAAATGTCATTTCAGATGCTACGTATTGGAAAAGCTGGGAGTCATCAAACAGTTCATTGACCATCAATGTTCATCGTGAACAAATTCTTAATACCGGTGAAACAAACGAACAACTACCATCTATTACATTTTCGCAAGGAACAATTTATCCTTTTAGTAAAACAACTAAGACACGAGGACTTACCTCAACTACAGGATCGGATCAGAGCTTCATTGAGATGCTGGGCTTCAACTATAATGCGAATGCAAGCAATAGCCAGTCAAAAGTTCCTACGGTAGTAGATTCAGCTAAACTATCACCATCTGAGCAAAATCTTACAAACATAAATGATTTTCTAAACACCAAGACACAATCGCTCTCACAAGGACTATCTTTCTTGATTTCCCCCCCCAAGCTCGGATATTTCAATATAGCACCTTCGCTTTCTTTCAGTGATGCGCGGACATGGGCGCAAAATGCAACACCAATTCGCAATATCACAGATAGTCTACTCACTGACAGCACTTCTCGAACGAAAAATATTATAGGAACTGTGAACACCGGCGTGAATGTCAGCACCAAGCTCTTCGGAATGTTTCAACCTGACATTTTAGGTATAACAGCAATTCGTCATACTTTGACACCATCGTTCGGTCTCTTCTACAACAAACAAATTTATGGCGATAATATGCAGAAGTATTCGATGACAGGATCATTTAATGTAGGGAACAATTTTGAGATGAAAATACAAAAAGGAGACAGTACGAAAACAGAAGACAAAATCCAGTTAATCAATATCGGTGCGAGTACAAATTATAATTTTGCAGCAGACTCTATGAATTTTAGTCCTGTAAATATTACCTTTCGTACAGATATAGGACAGTATCTTGGTATTTCAGGAAGTGCGGTTTACAACCTCTATGACTTTGATCCGGCAGCACTCAATGGCAGTGGCGCGCGTGTAAATCGGTTTCTGTTGGAAGACAAAGGCAAGTTTGGTGATTTGACATCGTTCTCGCTCAGTTTATCTTCATCATTCAAAGGTGAGAAGAAACAGAAGCCGAGTAATACAGGTATTCCTGATAGTGTCATACGGGAACAAGAAATATCTTCCGGGCAAACGGGGTCTTCTTTAGGCCAGAAAAAGATTAATTACACAATTTATGACCGCGAAGATGCAGATTTCAGTATTCCTTGGAATGTTAGTATCAGCTTTACCTTTTCACAATCGCAGCCAACAACTCCACAAAGTTATTCTCGTCAATCTACTATGAATGCAAGCCTTTCTTTCAATCTTACGGAGAAATGGCAGATCTCTACCAGTGGCCAATATGACTTTGTTAGTAAACAGCACAATATTTATTCGGTCAACGTTACGCGGGATCTTCACTGCTGGCAGATGAACTTTTCATGGTATCCGATGGGACCTCTTGAAGGATATAGATTTGAACTGAAAGTAAAAGCACCGCAGTTGCAGGATATTAAGATCACCAAACAAAGCAGTGACAGGGGCGCTGCATATTAATAAATTGATTATTTGTGGATAAGTCAATGAAAGGTCTCTATATCAATGATACGAAATAAAAAAGTCGTTGTCGTTCTTCCGGCATATAATGCAGAAAAGACTTTAGTAACCACTTATCGCGAAATACCATTCGACATTGTTGACGAGGTTATCCTTGTTGATGATGCCAGTATCGACCACACGGTAGCAGTTGCGAAGAGCCTTAATATCCGTACGCTCGTCCATGCAAAGAATCTTGGTTATGGGGGAAATCAAAAGTCCTGCTACCGGGCAGCTCTTGAAGGTGGTGCGAATATCGTCGTAATGCTTCACCCTGATTATCAGTATACTCCAAAACTGATTCCCGCAATGGTGTTCCTTCTTTTGTCGGGAGAATATGACGTTGTGCTTGGCTCTCGTATCCTTGGAGGAAAGGCGATTCAGGGAGGGATGCCAATATATAAGTACATCAATAATCGCTTGTTAACACTTGTCCAAAATATTATGATGGGTGAAAAGCTGTCGGAATATCACACGGGTTACCGGGCTTTTACGCGGAAAGTTCTGGAAACAATTTCCTTGGATGATAATTCAAATGATTTTGTTTTCGATAATCAGATGCTTTCACAAATCCTGTATGCAGGGTTCCGTGTAGGTGAGATAACGTGTCCGGCAAAATATTTTCCAGAAGCATCTTCCATTAATTTTATTCGGAGTATGAAATATGGTTTGGGTTGCCTGAACACAGCAATGAAATTCAGATTGAACAAATGGGGGATAGGTCGCTTCAAGATGTTTGAAATGAAAGCTGATGTGAATTCAAGAACAGAATTCGTCTAGTTCTTCGAATTCCGGTACGATGATTCAAGCATACTTCCTGCCGTCTCCAACAACATGGTTGTCGTCGTTCTCCAATGCAAAACGGAGTCTACGATGGATTATGCTGCCCGAAAAAAACACAACGCCCGACGGAGAGAATCTAACAGGCGTTGATATTCTATCTGACAGCAAATTGTTAAAACTGCTTTATGCCGACTTTCGTTCCTCGTAGAGGTAAATTGGATCTTTCGCTTTGAGGATGGTATCTTTCGTGATGATGCACTTCGAAACATTGCTTCGTGAGGGCAGATGATACATCACATCAAGCATCACTGCTTCGATAATAGAACGGAGGGCGCGAGCGCCCGTGCCTCGTTCCATCGCTTTATCGACAACTGATTTGAGCGCGCTCTCCTCAAGTTCCAATTCCACACCTTCCAGGGAGAAGAGTTTTTGATATTGCTTTACGATTGCATTGCGCGGCTGTGTCAGGATGTTCAAGAGCGCAGTTTCGTCCAGCGGATCAAGTGTAGCGGTAACAGGTAACCGGCCTATAAATTCCGGAATCAATCCGTACTTGAGCAAATCATCCGGCTCTACTTGCTGTAAAATTTTTTCACGGGACTTGCTCTTCTTCCCTTTAAGATCAGCTCCAAACCCAACTGGATTTTGACTCACACGCCGCTCGATAATTTTCTCCAATCCATCGAATGCACCACCGCAAATGAAGAGGATGTTCTTTGTATTGACGTTAATGAGACTTTGCTCGGGATGTTTGCGCCCGCCTTTCGGCGGAACACCGGCGATGGTGCCCTCGAGGATTTTCAGCAGTGCTTGCTGTACACCTTCGCCGGAAACATCACGCGTAATAGAAGCACTGTCGCCTTTACGAGCAATTTTGTCAATCTCATCAATATAAACGATACCTCGCTCAGCTTTCTCAACATTATAATCGGCGTTCTGTAGCAGATAGACGAGGATCGTTTCAACATCGTCACCGACATAGCCGGCTTCTGTTAATGTCGTTGCGTCGGCAATGGCAAAAGGTACATCAAGAATTCGTGCAAGTGTTTGTGCCAACAGTGTTTTACCGGTTCCCGTTGGCCCAACGAGGAGGATGTTGCTCTTTTCGATTTCCACTTCATCGAGATTTGCCATTTGATCGCTTGCATCGATGCGCTTGTAATGGTTGTACACCGCTACTGCAAGTGTGCGTTTGGCATGCTCTTGTCCGACGACAAATTCATCAAGGGACTTCTTAATGTCAACAGGTGTTAGTGAACGACGGAAGCCAAACCGCCGCGCATTAATTGCCGCCATATTGTTCTTGATGATGTCAACGGAACTCCCAACGCAGAGGTCGCAAATATATACATCCGGTCCTGCGATGATACTGTTGACTTCTTCCGGCGTGCGCCCGCAGAAGGAGCACGCAATTTTTTCGCCTTGTCTAGGTTTTTGTGTCATATCGTTTCCGGCTTTTATTAAGTACCGGTAATTTGTGAACGATTATTTTTCTTTCTTTACTTCACCGACTCGCTTCACGAGAATATTATCAATCAATCCGTACTCTTTTGCTTCATCGGCAGCGAGATAATAATCTCGATCCGTGTCTTTTTCAACTTGATCAATTGAACGTCCGGTATGCATAGAAAGAATCTCGTTAATCCGTTTCTTGGTTTTGAGAATCTCTTCCGCTTGAATACTGATATCAGATGCCGTACCTTGCACGCCGCCCCATGGCTGGTGAATCATCACCCGCGCATTAGGAAGTGCTGTACGCTTTCCTTTCATTCCACCTGCCAGCAGCACAGCTGCCATACTTGCCGCCATACCCATACAGATGGTGGAAACATCTGGACGAATATACTGCATCGTATCATAAATGGCAAGGCCAGCAGACACACTTCCGCCCGGGCTATTAATATAGAGGTGAATGTCCTTATCCGGATCATCCGATTCGAGGAACAATAACTGGGCAATGGTAAGACTGGCGACTGTATCGTCGATAGGTGTGCCGAGGAATACAATCCGCTCTTTCAGCAACCGCGAAAAAATGTCGAATGATCGCTCACCACGACCGGTTTGTTCTACGACAATGGGAACGAGTTGATTATAGATTTCAGGATATGCCATAATGTTTTTTTCCTTTTCTCTTACACTTTTTCAGGGATTTCCTTTATTTTTGCAGAATCCACAAGAATTTTCAATAGCTTATCGCCGACAAGGCGATCTTTGATCTGTTCGGATGATTTGTAATAGCTGATAAGACGATCTTTCGGAATTTTAATTTTGGCAGATTCCGTTTCGGCCAACTTTTCAAGGTCTCCATCGGAAATGGTGATATTCTCTGCTTTGATCAACTCTTCGCGCAATAATGCCCACTTTGCCTGGTAGATGGCATACGCGCGGTTCTCTTTGTTAAATTTCTCGATGTTAAATTCATCCGGTAATCGTTTGTTGGGATATTCATTCTTCACTTCTTCCAACAACCCTTCAAGCACACTGCGTGTAAGCGATTCCGGCACCTGAAATTCATGAAGCCGGATAATTTCAGATGTTATCGAGTTAATCACCTGCCGCTCGGTTTTTTCCTTCCAATAGGCAATGATATCTTCCCGAATTCCTGCCCGTAATGAATCGACAGTTATGAACTTGTCTTTTGTGACCTTAGCGACAAACGCATCGTCCAGCGGTGAGAGTGTGACTTTTTGAATCTTCGTGACGATGATTTGTGTGTTGACGTTGTGTGCATGCTCACCGTGCTTATGTTCAAATTGCACGCGATAATTACCGCCCTTTCGCGCTTCTCTTAACGCGTCTTTAAATGGCTGCTCAAGCTGATCGTCGGCGAGATAAAAACGAATATCATCACTTTTCTTCCCGATGAGCGGAGTACCGCTGTCGTCTAAGTCCTGGAGGGTCGCGGTGACAATATGCTCTGGATCGGTGACAGCCTCCACTTCTTCCATTATAGCATTGATCCGCTGCAGACGAATGATTTCTTTTTCAACCTCGTTATCGGTTATGGCATGCACACTTTTCTCTATTGCAATACCTTTGTATTGTTTCACCTCTATGGTCGGACGGATATCATATTGAATCTTGCACCGAAAACTTTCGCCTCGTTTATAATTCATGTCGACGAGTACGGGGTCGCCGATGGGTTGCAACTCTTTTTCTTTTACAGCTTTGCGGTACATCTCGGTAGCGACTTCATTCAGAGAATCGTTTTCTATTAAATCGCCATAAAGTTTTTTGACGATGTCTAATGGTGCTTTTCCTTTTCGGAATCCGCGAATTTCGATTTTCTTTCGATACTCTAAATATACTTTGTCAAAATGAGGTGCAAGGTCTTCTGTTGTGGCGGTGATTTCCACTTCGCGTGAGACATCTGACAACGATTGAATGGTTACTTCCACGCTCAACTTCCTTTAATTTATAATATATGATTCGTGGGCACGGGGTGACTCGAACCCACATGGGTTTCCCCGTCCCGCAAAACCTCTGTGGGTAGAGGGGGAGTTGAACCCCCATGGATTACTCCACTAGCTCCTAAGGCTAGCGCGTCTGCCAGTTTCGCCATCTACCCGAAATCGTTTTGCGGGACGCGTCTGTCAGTTTCGCCACGTGCCCCTTTGTAAAAAATGCCCAATAAGCTGAGCGTTCTCTCATAAACGCCTGCAATTGGGCGTTTCAATATAAGAACCGATTGAATGAAAAGCAAAAAGGGATTCACCTTGGAATCCCTTTCGCAACATTTCTTGAAACATTGGATTCATCTGCCGGTTCGCTGGAGTTCGTTCAACTTTGTCAGATAATCGACTGCTTCCTGCCGCGTGGGATCCAAGCCAATGGCATTGTTAAAATACTCGCGCGCTTTTTGGTAGTTCTTTACATTCTGATGGGCGAGTCCAATCTGGATATTTGTACTATAGCTTTTTGAATTGAGTGCAAGTGCGCGTTCAAAACTTTGGATGGCGCGTGCCGGATCTGCTTCGCCGAGAAAAGCTACGCCCAAAGTATAATTAATTTCCCAATAATTGTTCCCTTTAGTAAGTGCTATGGAATACATGTTAATAATTTCTTTGAAGTTGCTCTGCTTCAGAAAGATACTATAGCTCTCGCGATAGGCGCTCAAATAAAGTGAGTCAATTTGATACGCACGTTGATACGAATAATTTGCCCGGATGGGATCGCCTGTACGACTGTAGAATTTTCCGAGCATAAAAAACCCGTACGCAAAATTCGGTGCAATCAATGTGATTTGGCGGTATTTGTCTTGTGCATTCTGAAGATCTTTCGCTTTTTCCAATTGTTCTGCTTCTTCGAACATCTTCATCACGTCCGGTGAAATACGTTGTTCGCGGTTCGCAATGACCACACGCATCACGTCAAATCGACTATTGATGTCCGGTTCGTAATTCGTTCGGAAGATATGGATAATCTCTTTCTTTGCGCTTTCGAAGTTGCCATAGTAATAATCGTTTACTGCTTTGAGCATTGAATAATAGGGCAGGAAAAAAGAAATGCTGTCTTTCTTGAGGTTTGGAAGAAAATCGATCGGAAAAATGGGAAGATGTGTTTGATACCGTTCATTACAAATGCGGATGAATGTCTCATACGACGACATGATGTCATATTTTGCCAACCGTGCCTGATATTCATCTGATATCTTCACTTTCAATTCTGGCGCAAGTGTGTCAGCAAAATTGAGAGATGAAAATGCCGATGCTAATGTTTCGATCATATATACATAAAGATAACCGTTTTTACCCGTTGCGGAGCCTTCGATAATCCATCGTACGTTCTGATCGTCCAGAATATGTTGGAGCGAATCACGAATACTGTTGAGATGGGCGAGTGAATTTCGGCATTGATTTAAAATAGGGGCGATAGTTGAATCAAGCGAACCGATGTTCCACTCGGACCGCGGTAGTGAATCGAGTATCATCTTAAAGTTCGGCTTAAACCCATCCATAAGGGCAATACGTGAATTCAAATCCATTTGTGCATTTGTAGCTGCCGCTTGGAATGACAAAGAAGTTTCATTATGAAAACTATCGAAACATTGAGTGCGCTTTTTCTTTGACTCTTCGTATTGAGGGAAAATCTGCAAGTTTTTGTTCCCCAGAATTTGCTCATAGAATCCAATAGCTGATTTGAATTGTTTCGCAGTTGTTGCGGTTTCGGCTTGCTTCGTAAGATCGGTGATTGTCGTAAAGCCCGGCCATAGTTCCTGCGGTACTGCATACTCAGCCTGATTCATTACTTCATCGACCGGATATTGGAACGTAAAGGGAAGGTTGAATTTGAACGTCTTTGAGAATCCAAGCAACATGGCATTGTTTCCCCCCTTGATCAGATCGCTCTTCCATGCAATGGAGATTTTATTTCCGTCTTGATTAATATTGATTTTAGAAATCTCTTCCTTTGCAAAATCCTCATCAAGCTTCCAATCTTCTAAAGGTGTCACAAGAAAGTAGAAAAACTCCCCACTATTAACGCTGTCGCTTGTTAATGGTTGTTGGCGATTTTGATTCGAGAGTTCGATCTTCAGTGTGCGAGGACCACCCATACCTAAGAAACCGGATTTTTCCTTAATTTTTAGTTGAACAGAGGGTGCCTGAGCATTGAGAATCGTCGCAACGCAAAGGATAGCAGAGAACAAGGACAAGAATCTGATGTTCATTTGAAACCTCGGACAGTCAAAGTGCATATGATGCCATATGAAATATTGAATGAATATAGAAAAACAGTGCCGCAGATGCAATGATTCACATACGGGAACTTCTTGAATTCCACCACATTTTTTGGTACCTATATCATAGGTGTTGAATGCAGATAGTATTTTTTGCCCGTCCCGCATCGCAGCGGGACGGATTGTTTTTGAAAGGACATTCTCTTGGATTCTCTTTATGTATTACCGATTCTGCTTTTTTCCATAGTTGTGCATGAAGTAGCACATGGATGGGTGGCGCTGCGTCTGGGCGACACCACAGCTCGTGATGCCGGCCGGTTAACATTTAATCCGATTCCCCATATTGACCCAATTGGATCTATTGCAATTCCATTGTTGTCGTTTATCTCTGCTGGATCTGTGTTTATTGCATGGGCAAAACCGGTACCAGTCAATCCGGCTCATTTTCGTAATTTTCATCGGGACGATATTCTTGTCTCCATTGCAGGTCCGTTCTCTAATTTATTGATGGCATGCTTTTGTTCGATTTTCTACATTCTTTCAGTGCACATTCTCGGTTTGATGACGCTGGCCGAAAGTGATCTTCAACGTGAAATGGCAACATTTGTGATTCGCATGTTCGCCGCCGGTATCACGCTGAATATTTTTCTTGCGGTCTTTAATCTGATTCCCGTACCACCGTTAGATGGTTCGCATGTATTATCATCGCTGCTTCCGGAAAAAATAGGCGAGCAGTTTCGGCAAATCGGATTCTTCGGAATTATTATTATTATTATGCTGATGCGAATAGCGCCGTTTCAGCATGCTGTTTTTTCTATTGTACTCACATTGCGCATGCCATTAGATATACTTATTGGGTTGTTTACATAAATGAGGAATAGAAATAGATATATCACGATGCTTTCTTATCAAGCGAAAATCTCAAATCGTACATGAATTATATAACATATAAAGAAAACGCCCTCACATGTGAAGATATTCCTTTAAAAGAGTTAGCGGAAGAGTACGGTACACCGTTGTACGTTTATAGCAAGAACCAAATCACGGAGAATTATCGATCACTCCGCGGCGCGCTGGGAGAAATGAATCACCTCGTGTGTTATGCGCTGAAGGCGAATGCGAATCATTCTATTTTAAAATTGCTCGCTGCAGAAGGCGCTGGTGCGGATGTAGTGTCTGTCGGGGAGTTGTATCTTGCGTTAAAAGCCGGGTTTACTCAGGATAAAATTGTCTTCGCAGGTGTGGGGAAACGAGAAGATGAAATCGAATACGCATTGACGCGGAACATTTTTTCCTTCAACGTTGAATCGGTAGCAGAACTGCACACGATCTCACGTGCAGCGCTTCGAATGGGTAAGAAAGCCCGCATTGCGCTTCGCATCAATCCAGATATTGATGCACAAAGCCATCCATACATTACCACGGGTCTACGATCGACTAAATTTGGCATCGAAGCGTCGAAGGCATTCGAGGTATATCAGTATGCAGCCTCGTTATCATCGCTGGAACTGATTGGAATTCATACCCATATTGGATCACAAATTACGAAAGTGGAACCGTTTGTCGCAACGGCGAACTATGTGGTCGGATTGATCGAGAAATTGCGTTCAGCTGGTATCAATTTGACGCATATTGATTTTGGCGGCGGTTTTGGAGTTCCGTACGCTGGCGCTGTTTCCCATGAGGCGCTGCCGCAAGAGGAGGGAGCAGACATGTCTGTGCCTTCTCCGGTGGAATTTCTCGCAGCAGTGTTACCCATTCTTCGGTCAGCCGATTGTTCTATCTGGATTGAGCCGGGACGTTCGATTATAGCAAATGCCGGCGTCTTAATTACACGTGTGATTTCTGTTAAAGAAAATTCGACGAAAAAATTTGTCATCGTTGATGGCGGTATGAACGACTTGCTTAGACCCAGCCTTTATCAGGCGTACCATCAAATCGTTCCGGTATCCATTGATACATACGAACATGAGAAGGTTGATATTGTTGGCCCGATCTGTGAAAGCAGCGATTTTTTTGCTCGGGAACGATTGCTCGCGAAACCCATTGCCGGGGATTATCTTGCAGTGCTCACGACCGGTGCGTATGGATTTGTGCTGAGTTCCAATTACAATGGTCGACCTCGTCCTGCTGAAATTCTCGTGAACGGAGATCGTGTGCGGATCATTCGTCAACGGCAGACCTTGGAAGATTTAGTATAATATTTTTTGGTTTGTTTTGACTGTGTCATGGCGACCAAATATTCTAGTCGTTCTTCAAATTTTCGGAGAGGAGTTCTGACACAGCATGATCTTCATTTATCAATACTGAGAAAGTGTATAGTTATGAAGATTATCTTCATAACTGCAGGGATGTTCTTTTTTCCGTGTTTCTCTGCAGCGCTCCATCAACAAACGAGTGATACAACCGGATGGGAACGAGTTCCTTTGATACTCCAATCCATCATTCCTCTGCAGTTTCCCGACAAGGATTTTCTTCTCACATCATCCGGTGCGGTCAGCGATGGTACTACAGACTGTACCAACGCATTTGCGACTGCAATTGACTCTTGTTCAAAAGCAGGCGGCGGTCGCGTAGTCGTGCCCGCAGGGACATATCTCACTGGAGCGATTCATTTTCAAAGCAATGTAAATCTTTATGTAGCATTGGGTGCTACGATTAAATTTTCGACCGATCCTTTGAAATATTTACCCGTTGTATACACACGATTTGAAAGCGTAGAATGTCTGAATTATTCACCGCTCATCTATGCATTCGAACAAACTAACATTGCAATTACCGGTGAAGGAGTTCTTGACGGACAGGCATCAAGCAATAATTGGTGGTCATGGAAAAGTTCAAGCAGTGCCGACACTACACTTTTAAACTCGATGGTAGCGGACAGCATTCCTGTAGAGCAGCGGATCTTCGGATCTGGTCATCATCTTCGTCCAAACTTCTTTCAACCATACCGATGTACGAACATTCTTGCGCAGGGCGTTTAAAGATTCTCCGATGTGGGGAATAAATCCGGTTCTCTGCCGGAATGTCTCTGTCCTCAATGTGACTGTTACTGCGAATAGCGGCGACACAAGACCCAATACAGATGGCTGCGACCCTGAGTGCTGCACAAATGTTCTTATCAGAGGATGTTCCTTCTCTACCGGTGACGATTGCATTGCAATTAAATCAGGACGAAATGCTGACGGGCGCAGAATAAATATTCCATGTTCAAATGTGATAATCCAGAATTGCATAATGAAAGATGGTCACGGTGGGATAACGATTGGGAGTGAGACATCCGGCGGTATCAACAATGTCTTTGCTGAAAACGACACGATGAACAGCGCAAACCTACAATACGCACTAAGATTTAAGACGAACACCCAGCGCGGCGGCACGATCGAGAATATCTACGAAAGGAACATCTCCGTGCTTACAGTGTCGAAATACATCATCTATATCGACTGTAATTACGGCGGTGAAACCGGGTTATTTATCCCCGTCGTGCGGAATCTCTATTTCGATAGTCTCGTGTGCACACAAGCGCCGAATGCATTGTACATGGTCGGGCTTGCCGCTTCACCGCTGAACAATGTCGTCCTCTCCAACTGCACCTTTACGAATATCAAGAGTTCATCGAACACGATTTCCAATATTATCGATCTGCAGTTTAACAATATCACGATGAACGGGAGTATTCTCACCTCGGCCAATGAGAAGTCCGGACAGAACGAACTTCCCGGCCAATTTCTCCTGCGGCAGAACTATCCGAATCCGTTTAATCCATCGACGAAGATCAGCTATCAGCTTCCTGAAGCCAGTCACGTGACATTGAGCATATGTGATATTATGGGACGCGAAGTGGCTGTGCTGGTAGATGGGAATAAGGGAGCCGGGTATTATACGGCAGTCTTCGATGGTGCGAGATTGGCGAGCGGAGTGTACTTCACGTGGTTGGTAGTGCAGCCGCAAGATAGTAAGCAGTTTGTCAAAGTGAAAAAGATGCTGCTTATCAAATAAGGATGAATCATATTATCAGAACATGCAAACGCCCCCCTTTTGAGGGCGTTGCTGTTTATGATACAGTTCTGAATCTATATCTCTTCCAAACAAAATACACCGGAATACCTAACAGCACAATCCCTAATCCCGGCCAGGTGTACTGAGGTTTAAAGATGAGCAGATCAATCGAAATAGCAACAGCGAGGAAAATGTAAACTATCGGTATGATTGGATAACCAAATGCTCTGTACGGCCGGTCAGCATCCGGACGTTTTTTTCGTAATATAAAAATCCCGGTCACTGTGAGAATATAAAACACCAGCACGACAAAAATGACATAGTCAAGCAAATCACCATAAGTGCCGGAGAGACACAGAAGACATGTCCATATGCATTGGACAACAAGTGCAGCACCGGGCACCGATTTCTGATTTAACATTCCTGCACTCTTGAAGAATAACCCATCCTTTGCCATTGCATAATACACTCGCGCTCCTGCAAGTATTAATCCATTATTGCATCCGAAAGTTGATATCATGATCATCACTGCCATAATAATTGCAGCACTCTCGCCGAAAATGACAGAAGCGGCTGCTGTTCCGACTCTGTCGCTGACGGCAAATTGAATTCCTCGTCCTACTGCATCTGTTGCTTCAGGCGAACCGGTCAAAGGCAGAACCAACAAGTACCCGATGTTTACGAGAATGTAAATGAGAATGACCGCTCCTGTTCCCAGCGCAAGACTTAACGGAATGTTGCGGTTTGGATTTGTGACTTCTCCCGCAGTGAATGTAATATTATTCCACGCATCAGCTGAAAAAAGTGAACCCACCATGGCTACACCAATAGCGGAGAGAAGCATCATGCCGGAGAGCGGCGAGATAGAAAGAATCTTGCTATCTGCTACTTGTGTCCAGGTCGCACTCCAAAATTTGCTGAAGTTTGCAGCGATGGCAAAGGTGTTTTGACCAACGAACAATGCGAGAAAAACAAATCCAAGAAGAGCGATGATTTTTGTACATGTGAAAATGTTCTGAACAATTTTTCCTTCCTGCAAGCCTCGCATGTTCACAGAGGTCAAGAGAATGACACTCAGAATTGCGAGAATTTGTGCTGCAGTAATGTGGAACTTACCGATGGAAAGAAGAATATTTTTTTCACTAAACCAGGGAATCAAAACACCCGTAAATTTTGCAAAGGCTACAGCTACTGCAGCGATTGTTCCTGTTTGAATGACCAGGAACAATGCCCATCCGTAGAGAAATGCAATGAAAGGATTGTATGCTTCACGGAGATAAGCGTACTGTCCGCCGACGTGAGGCATCATACCGGCAAGCTCGCCATAACTGAGTGCAGCAATCATCGTCATCACACCGGTGATGAGCCAAACCAAGAGGAGATATCCTGGCGCTCCAACAATCCGTCCGATATCCGCACTGACGATAAAAATGCCGGAGCCGATCATCGAACCGATGACGATCATCGTCGAATCGAGCAATCCGAGCCCGCGTTTGAATTCAGGATGAGCACTAGCAACAATCATTTAAATTCCGTTGAAAAGATTCAGTGGATTCACTCAGTAATCGAATTACTTTTGGTAATATTGTTTTAGCAGCTGATCCATAACCCATGTTGTTCGGAGGGCTGTTTCGCCTGTACTCGGACAATGTCCAATGCCGATGAGATCATCTACAACAAGTTGTATCAGATGCTGTTGAATATGCTGTGGATAAGCTACAGCGTACTCGGTTTCTCCATTCAGTGTTGTAAGCTTTATGGGTTGGGCGTCGAATGTCGAGAAGAAAATTTTTCCTTTACTACCGATGATTTCTGTGTTATCATTTTTCCGGAAGCTGGAAAAACACCATGTCCCAATTCCCTGAACTCTTGATTGAAATCTAAATGCTCCACTTACGATATCCTCCGCAGGATAAATGCCTACTTGGTTTGAGGCAAGTCCTTGAACAGATGTAATCGGGCCTAAGACGTAATCAAGAAAGTCCAACGTATGCGGGGCAAGATCAACGAATAACCCTCCGCCAGAAATTTCTGGGTGCACTCTCCATGGAAGTTCTTTTTCTGGGTCAATTGAATTTGGTTGAAAAAACAAGATATTCAAAAATCGGACATCACCGATTATTCCGGAATCGATTAATTCTTTGATTTTCAGGAATCGTTCTAGTGCTCTGCGATAATAAGCAACAAAAAGCGGCACCCCAGCTTTTTTACACGCTTCGATCATCGTTTGGCATTCTTCCGAATTCAATGCCATAGGTTTTTCCACATATACAGATTTGCCGGCTTGCGCAGCTCTAAGTGTGTACTCTTTATGGAACGATGGTGGAGTCGCAATGTATACGGCATCTACCTCGGGATCACTGATCAGTGCTTCAGCGTCGTCATACCATTTTGGGACATTATGACGCCGGGCATAATCTTTAGCGAGTTTTCCATTCCGACGCATGACAGCGACCAACGTAGAATTCTTAGCCTTCTGAAAACCTGGTCCGCTTTTGAATTCAGTAACATCACCGCAACCGATAATACCCCATCTGACCATATTCATTACGGGAAAACTCCTAACGATTCATATATAGAAAATTTAAGCGACCACTTCTTGAGGACGTTCAATGCAACTTTTGCCTATTTTTCTGATGATGGTACGATTACTTCACCCCGCCGAATTCGCGCTGTCACACAATGCCGCCGGCCATAACTGAAGTAGATAATGAAACCGATTCCCAGCCAGATAAACAAACGCCACCAGTTTTCTACAGGCAATGAAAACATGAGTATCGAACAACAAACAATACCGGCGATCGGCACAAAGGGTACAAATGGTGCTCGAAATGGGCGTTCTGCTTTGGGGTTGGTTTTGCGCATAATGAGCACTGCTGTACAAACGATCACGAATGCCAGCAATGTCCCGATATTCGTCAGCTCTGCAAGTATACGAAGCGGAAGGAGGGTTGCCATTGCAGCGACAAAAACTCCGGTGAGAATTGTCGACTTCCACGGCGTGCGGAATTTCGAATGCACGGCGCCGAAGAAACTCTCAGGCACCATACCGTCGCGTGCCATTGCTAAAAGTACCCGCGGCTGGCTTAACATCATCACGAGCAGTACGGAAGTAATGCCTGTAATGGCTCCGACATCAATGAGGCGTTGCGCCCAGGGTAATCCTTTCTGTGCAAAGGCATTTGCAACCGGAGCATTGATATCAATTTGATCGTAACGAACCATGCCGGTAATGATTGCAGAGACAGCAATATACAATACCGTGCAAATAAGAAGTGAGGCAATAATGCCGATAGGAACATCGCGCTGCGGATTTCGTGCTTCTTCCGCATGCGTGGAAACAGAATCGAAACCGATGTATGCAAAAAAGATAATTGCCGCGCCAGCGAGCATACCGAGTGGAACGCCATCTGCGCTAGTTTGCCCGAATAGTGTATGACCAAAGAAACTGATTCCCGTATACCCAAATGGAGCAAATGGCTTCCAATTATTCGGATCGATATAGAATACACCAACTACAATCACAAACAAGACAATAACTAATTTGATCGCAACAATTGTTGTATTAAATACAGCACTTTCTCTGATTCCTTTTACTAAAATGAATGTGATAATTGCTGTGATGATAATAGCAGGAAGATCGAGAAATGACCCGGTGGCAAAGAAGTGGCCGGCTCGCAAATCAAAATCAAACGGCGCGCTGGAGAATGAGTGCGGGATATAAACGCCAAAGCTTTTAAGAAGATCTTGAAAGTGAGCAGACCAGCCATGAGCAACGGCAGCCGAAGCTACTGCATATTCCAGCACAAGATCCCAGCCGATAATCCATGCAAACAATTCACCAAGTGTTGTATATGCATACGTGTATGCCGAGCCGGCAACGGGAGCCATCGAAGCAAATTCAGAATAACAAAGAGCTGCGAAAACACATGCCACGCCTGATGCAGCGAAGGAAAGAATCAATGCAGGGCCAGCTTTATCATGGGCACCGACACCGGTTAATACAAAAATGCCGGTTCCAATAATAGCTCCAACACCGAGACTGGTAAGGGTTACGGGTCCGAGTACCCGGCGCAGGCGATTCTCTCCCTTCATTTCTTCGAGGAGGAGGGACAGAGGTTTTTTTGCGAACAGTGGACTGTTCATGAAAATCGATCTCCAGTAATAAATGATGGGTCTGATGAATGATCCAGCTGCAAAAACCTACTGAGTTTTCCATCGAAACGCAATACTTCATTCCGACATTCGTTGCACCTCTCCACTCTTTTCCCTATCATATTCACGAAGTACGTGGGAACATGGAAAATTCAAATCAGAAAAATAATCAATTGTCTATGACAAAAAGCCAAGAACCAGGTAATCACAAAATCCGTATCGGTATCATTTTTGGCGGGCGATCAGTCGAGCATGAAGTTTCGCTTGTCTCTGCCTCATCTGTCATCAATGCGCTGGATAAAGAGAAATATGAAGTTGTTCCTGTCGGAATAGCGTCAACCGGACAATGGCTGAGTTCCGGAGAAACTCTTCGCCTGCTAAAGGAAAAAAAATCTATCGATAACGAACCGGAGCACATGCTCGTGCCTGACCCCCGCAAACAATCGCTGGTTATTCTCGGTGAGAGCGGCAGTACCGGGAGACCGATCGATGTTATTTTCCCTTTAATTCACGGCACCTACGGTGAAGATGGGTCGCTTCAGGGATTATTGGAACTCACAGATATTCCGTATGTCGGCGCCGGAGTGCTCGGCTCGGCAGTCGGAATGGATAAGGTCATTCAAAAAGAATTATTACAGCAGGCACATATTCCCGTATCGCCTGGCGTCTGGTTTGTACATGAAACATACAAAGCACAGCAGAAAAAATGTATCGCTGAGATTGAGCGAAAACTAAAATATCCGCTTTTTATTAAACCGGCGAACTCCGGCTCGAGTATTGGTATCAGTAAAGCAGGCAGCCGTAAAGAATTGCTCACATCGATAGAACAGGCGGCGCAGTTTGATAGAAAAATTTTAGTGGAACAGGGAGTAAAAAACGCGCGCGAGATTGAATGCAGTGTGCTGGGAAATGACAATCCTGCTGCGTCGGTCTTAGGTGAGATTGTTCCATCGAATGAATTTTATGATTACGATGCGAAGTATGTCGATGGAAAGACAACAGTAATCATTCCTGCAAAACTGCCGAAACCTCTTGCAAAGAAAATACAAATGTATGCGTTGGATGCATTTCGGGTCTTGGATTGTGCAGGTATGGCCCGCGTTGATTTTCTTGTGAATCGAAAAACAAATCGTATTGTTCTCAACGAGATAAATACTCTTCCCGGTTTTACTTCCATCAGCATGTATCCGAAACTCTGGGAAGCTTCCGGACTGTCATATTCCGCATTGCTGGATACATTGATTCAGCTTGCACTGTCACGGCATGCCTCAAAAAAGAAACTCAAAACAACCTACCAGCCGAAAAATAATTGGTACACATGAGTATAGGTTTGATGGACAATCAATTCTATAGAAATATCCAGCCGGAACGTCTCCTGAAACGAATTGCAAAGAAAGCGGCAAAAAATAAAAGACGCACGATACTTCTCATTCTTCTCTTCTTTCTCTTTCTCTACCTTTTATTTGATAATAAAGGGATCCTCAAACGACTCAGTCTCGAATCGCAGCACAATGAATGGATCGAGAAACTTAAAGCCGATAGTGCAGAAACCAAACGGCTCCAGGAACAGATCAAAGCGTTGGAGGGGGATAAGAAAACGATCGAAAAAATCGCCCGGGAAAAGTACGGAATGAAGCGAGAAGGCGAAACGGTCTATCAGGTGAAGAAAGAGAAATAAGGACTCTTCTCTATGACGTAGAGCTTGATGGATGAACCAATCTCTCAAAAGAAAAATAAAATTTTATTATGTCCGATTTGTTTTCTAAAGAAGAATCTCGATCTGCACGTCCTCCGTCAGCACCATTAGCGGAACGCGTTCGCCCGAAAACATTGAACGAATTTGTCGGCCAGGACCATTTGACTCAGCCCGATAAGCCGCTTCGGTTGATGTTGGAGAGCGGAGAGATTGCATCCATGATTTTCTGGGGACCGCCGGGAGTGGGCAAAACAACATTGGCGCGTTTGGTGGCACATTATATTCAGGCGGAGTTTCATCAGCTCAATGCGGTTGCAGCCGGTGTGAAAGACGTCCGCGAAATCATTGCTCGTGCCGAGAAAAATCTCAAGACACTAAACAAACGCACTATCCTTTTTATTGACGAGATTCATCGTTTCAACAAAGCACAGCAGGATGCGCTGCTACATTCGGTCGAAGAAGGGATCATCACGCTGATCGGTGCGACGACGGAGAATCCATCGTTTGAAGTCATCTCACCGCTTCTTTCACGGTGCCAGGTCTATGTTATGGAATCGCTGAACAAAGATGCGTTAAATAAAATTCTTGACCATGCACTGGAAAGTGATATAATTCTCTCGAAACGCAAGATAGAAATTGCTGATCGTGAATTCCTGATGCTTTTATCCGGCGGTGATGCGCGCAAACTTCTCAACGGGCTGGAAAATGCCATTCGCCTGACGAAGCCGGCCGCTGATGGTTCTGTGATGATCACCAAACAAAAAATTGAAGAAGCCTTCCAGAGAAAATTTACACTCTATGACAAAGAAGGCGAACAGCATTATGACATCATCTCGGCCTTTATCAAAAGTGTGCGCGGAAGCGATCCGGATGCCGCAGTCTATTGGATGGCACGTATGCTGGATGGAGGCGAGGATCCGAAATTCATCGCGCGCCGGATGATCGTGCTTGCTTCGGAAGATATCGGCAATGCCGATCCGTACGCTCTTACATTGGCAACATCGTGCTTCACTGCAATCGATTACATCGGTATGCCGGAGGCGCGTATCGTGCTTGCGCAAACGGCGGTATATCTCGCTTCATGCCCGAAGAGCAATGCTTCGTATCGTGCAATTGAAGAAGCGTGGGGTGACGTGCGAAATCTTCCAAATCTTCCAGTGCCTCTTCATATCCGCAATGCTCCAACAAAATTGATGGACGAACTTGGCTATGGGAAAGAATACAAATATAGTCACGATTTTCCCGGCCACTTTATTGAACAGCAATTTCTTCCGGATAATTTGAAAGAGAAGTTCTATTACAAGCCCACCGATCTTGGAAGGGAGAAAGACATACGCGAGCGGCTCAATCGATGGTGGAAAAAGAAGCAGCGGTAATTCATGTCTCTAGAACATATTCTTGCCTCTCAAGCCTTCAACCTTCGTAAAATTTTATTCTTTATCGGGTTTAATACCTCGGAGTTTACTTCGAGCTACCTTTTTCGTTTCTATATCACGAGTATGTGATCTTAAAAATAACAACAGAAGACCTTTGCGATGGGTTGACTTCTCCATCTCATGAGTAAATGCCTTGTTAAGGTCAATAATCGCTACCATTGAAATCACTATAAGCTCTGTAGCGAAAACGTTACAGCCAACTTGTTAAAATACTACAAGCAGGAATTTGACTAAATCGCAGCAAAGTTTTACCTTTTATATAGGGGACACATCTGCCGGTGGTGAGGTATTGATGTGAGGCAGCAGTGCTTTCACAGTTGCAAAAAACCAAAAATCCTACATTTACAAAACCTAAACGGAGGTAATGCCTATGTTTAAATAATACTGTTATGATTTCAGATTGATAAATTTGTATCAATTAGTGTATTTCTAGTTTGCCGATCAACCATTGATAAATTAGAAACGATGTAAACAGGTTCTTTTAGAAAACGATAGATAAATAATTCAAGAAAAAGGAGAATTAATAATGAAAAAAATAAAAGTTTTAAAACTTGCTTTCCTTTTTATAACACTTATAATGAGCAATAGACTTGAGGCTCAAACTCTCCCAAGTGTAGCATTCACTTATCCAACTAGTAGTGCTACTATTTATTGTACCACAGGCCAAACAAAAATGGATGTTGCTTTTAAATGGACTTGCAATATCGTTCCAGATGGAACAATGGGTAAATCTCAGAGCGGGTATACAGGTGATTATTACTTTTTTATTATTGTTGATGGTAGTCAAAAAATATTTCCTAAGAATTATAATCCTTGTCCTTACGATGTAGTTAATATGACACTCGGTGGACACAATGCAACGATATATCTGGTCCAATATTATTTTAATTCTGATGATGGTTCAACTACTGAAGATTCAACATATGACGTGGTGTTTTTTACAATTTCAACAAAATTTACTATTACAGCATCAGCAGGAACGGGTGGTACGATAACACCATCTGGCTCGGTAGTTGTCGTTCTCGGAGGTAGTCAGACTTTTAAAATAAACGCTAACCCAGGATATCGCATTGCCGATGTTAATGTTAATACTAATTCAGTAGGAGCGGTTTCAAGTTTTACATTTAACAACGTCATATCCAACCAAACAATCTCCGCGACATTTGCTATTAATACCTATACCATCTCTGGTTCTGTTGGCGTCAGCGGTGTCGTTATGAATGGATTGGGCGTAAGCACAGATGCAAGTGGAAATTACGCTGGCAAGGTTAACTACGGTTGGTCGGGTACGGTGACGCCTACGAAAACTGGGTACAGTTTTAACCCCACATCAAGAACGTACACTAATGTCACTTCGGACCAAGGGGGGGGAAACTATATAGCGTCGCTGTATATCACCGTGAATAATTCCTTTAACTCAGGTATTGTGAATGTTGATGGCTCGAATTATCCTTCTGGTTCAACTTTTTCATGGACATTAGGTAGCGCTCATACTTTACTGGCTAGTGATAATATAAGTTATATGGATGCGAATGATTATACTTACACATTGCATTTTGTAAATTGGACAACACCAAGTGGAATTGTTTCTGGTAATCCTATTAGTATTACACCAACAATCCCTGGAACATACACTGCTAATATTGAAGGAGTTGGCATTAGCGGTCCCTCTTCTCTTAGTAAGGGGAATCGTGCGACATATACAGCGAATGTGCCGGGCGGATCAGGATCATTTACATATCAATGGTACGAACTAAATGGACCTCCCGGATCAAGTTGGGTCTCCGGTGGAACAAGTCAAACCGAGACAATCGGAATGCTCCTGTGGAATATTTCAGTTCGTGTAGATGTTCACGATAATACTACCGGATTCAATGGAACTGCTTATTTTACTATCAACTATAATAGTGGCAGTAATGCGAAATATGCCAGTCCATCATTCCCTGGACAAGCTATCACAATGCAAGCTGACAATCCGACAACGTTTGCACTTTCTAACTATCCCAACCCATTTAACCCGACAACGACAATCACGTATCAATTACCCGAAGCCGGTTATGTTACATTGAAGGTATATGATGTTATGGGGCGTGAAGTTGCACTCCTTCAGGATGGAATGAAGGGAGTTGGGTTTTATACGGCAACATTTGATGCCTCAAGATTAGCAAGCGGTATCTATTTCTCACGGTTGATAGTTCAGCCGCAAGAAGGCAAGCCTATCGTTCAGACGAATAAGCTTATGCTGATGAAGTAGTTTCCGCCAGAGGCGGATGCCGCGCTCCGTTGCTGAAGCTTTGGAGCACCAGCGACCTTTGGTGCGGAGTATATTATTTGGTGAATAAAACCAAGGCGGTTCTGAAAAACGGGGCCGCCTTTTTTATTAATTCTTTTCGTTGATTTACTATGCGTTTGTGCTGGAGTGCTTACAATCCTGCCATTGCAGGTGGACATTCCTTGACATTCACCCGAAAATCCTCGAATATTTGTTCAGACAAAAAGAGCATGTAGGAATAATCCTAACCAAAACTCCGTCATTTTCGGATTCCTTTTGATACAAAATTATAGTTCCTTATATCTCACGAATGAAAATGTAAAAACGTTCTTTTTCTTTTCATACAAAACACATAACGATACTGCGTCAATCCCTGGAATAGAAGCGCTCGTATCGAATAAGGAGTGTACCTTGGGACGAAGAATTATTTTCTCTATATGGATGATGACACTTACCGTCGTTGCCGTCGTTTACTCACAGCAAGAATTATACGTAGAACATCTTCAATCTGTAGAAGCCTTCAAAGGGCCGGTTATGCGAGGCGCTGTTTCTTCCAAAGCAAATCTCTTGGCTGTTCTCTCTCGGGAAAAGATATTGAGGCTTTATGATATTCCTTCACTCAAGGAGAAATCGTCCCCCATCAGCACACCAACACATATGAATGCTTTATCTTTTTCCGCCTCCGGGAAAACATTAGCACTCGGTGCAATCGATGGACAAGTACACTTATTCGATGTGGCGACTGGAGCTATATCAAAATCGCTCTCGATACATTCGCAGGCAGTCAATGCGGTGGTATTCCAAGACGAAGGATGGATTTTTTCTGCAGGCGCAAACAAAACGGTGACTATCACAGATGCTGTCAGCGGTACTGCTATAGGATCTGTACCGGCATTTCAAGAAGAAATTACTGCGCTTGCTATTCAGCCGGATGCAAAAAACGGTGCGGTTGGGTTGTTGAAAGGTCAAGTCAATATCTTTTCCATCGGGACATTAAAGACGATTTCTACATTCAACGATGCAAAAGATAGAAGTACGACATTATGCTACAGCGCAGATGGAAAATATCTTGCCGCCGGTACTGCTGACGGAAAGGTACTTCTGTGGGATGCACAATCCGGTGTATTGAAAAATAGATATGCACAGAAAGGTTCTATCTGGTCTGTAGCGTTCGATCCAAAAACGCGATGGGTTGTTTCAACGTCGGCGGATAGCACAATAAAAATCTTCGACCTCGCGGCATCGACGAATGTGAAGACCATGACTGAGCATGATGGATATGCAACCTACGCGGTCTTTCTCAATGATGAAACGCTCCTGACCGGCACAAGTACGGGCCTCTTGAAGAGTTGGAAAGTGACTCTTACTCCACCGGATTCAATCAATCCGGGCATTGTCATGGAACAGCCTGCGGCGGGATCGGTCTCTACAAAAGTCTTTGCCCGGGAATATGAACTTCGAGGTTTGGTGTATGACGATACCAACGTAAAAGAAGTGACAATAAACGGTACAGCTGTCAAGCTCACGGCTATTTTTGCAGAAGATACGGCAAAAATTCCTGCTGGAATGAAATCCTCTTATCGTTTCAGCACTGTACTGAAGCTTGATTCTGTCGGGTTGATTCCATACGAGATCCGTGTTTCGGATAAAGCGAATCATTCCGTCAGTATGAGCGGAGAGATTCGGCGACTTTCGAAGGATCAAGCAGTGGAAATCGAAAACCCGGTGAACAATTCTGAGACCGGTGCGGTTTCTCTTCCGCTTAAATTTCGAACATGGTTCGATGTTTCTTCATATTCTATTTCATCCAACATGGTAGATATTGTAAACGGGCAGGAGCCGGGGTTCAAGGCAACAGGCGATGTCATTTCGGAAGATATTCCAATTGTCCTTGGTTATAATCAAATTCAATTATCGATCACAAGTAAGGCAGGCGACAAATTTTCAAAAACGGTTAGTGTTAATCGTACTCTATCAGCGCTTTCCGGAGTTTCATCTGTTTCTGGCGGGACAAAGAAAGAGCGCGGTGGTTCTGGTCCACAGCGGTGGGCGGTTGTTGTGGGAGTATCGGAATACACGAACCCTGGGATCCCGAGTTTAAAGTACGCCGACAAGGATGCAGAAGCGCTGGCAAATTTTCTCCGACGACCCGAAGGCGGCGGATACGATTCCGACCATATGCGAGTATTGCTGAATAAAGATGCGACACTTGCGAACGTGAGGGATGCGCTCATTAATTTCTTGAGTCAAGCAATTGACATGGATCTCGTGCTTATTTATTTTGCAGGACATGGCGCGCCGGAACCTGCACGTCCACAAAATATTTACCTGCTGACGAGTGATAGTGATCCAACCGCCCTTGGTACTACAGCGTTTCCCATGTGGGATATTCAGACCGTGCTAGCACGTTACATTAGCGCAAAACGTATTATTGTTTTCACTGATGCTTGCCACAGCGGTAATATCAGCGTAAACTTTGCAACACGCGGTGTAGGAGTGAGCGAGCAGAACTTGGTAAATCAATACCTTACGGATTTATCGAAGTCGAAAGAAGGTGTCGTCGTATTCACAGCGAGTGCATCCGGGGAAGTATCGCAGGAATTCCCGGAAATGGCTCACGGAGTCTTCACCTATTATTTGCTGGAAGGTATGGAAGGCAAAGCCGATTATGATAATGACTACACAGTAACAATCAATGAATTGATGCAATATGTAGAAGAACAGGTAAAACGTAAGACGCACGGCGCGCAGAATCCGACGCGGAGTCAAACAGCGTACGACAAAGAGATGACCATTTCAATTCTTCCTCACTGAAGAAAGGATTCCAATTATGCGCGATAGTATTCTTCTTGCGGTCGTTCTAAGTTTTTTAGTGGTCGGATTTCGATTCGGCGGACAACTAATTGCCTCTACGCCAACGATTCAGCAAAATGATGCAAACATCGAATTTGATTGGGCTTTTGGCGTCTTGGGATACAATGGGAAAACACCTGTCCCCGTTCCTATCACTCGTGATACGGTTTTAAAAAGCGGAGATGAAATTAAGATGATGGTGAAAATGACGAAAGAGTGTTACGTCTATGCCGTCTACCTTGATTCACAGGGAGATTTGACCCTGCTGTTTCCTTATTCAATCCGTCAATTACAGACCGATTATATCGTGGCGAAACCGTACTACATCCCCAAAGGTCGTAATTGGATGATGCTGGATAAAAACACAGGAAAAGAAATCTTTTTCCTCGTAGGCTCTACCGAACGACTTCTTGATCTTGAGGTAAAATTAGGAAATTACTTTTCTGCTGATCCTTCGAACAGGAAACCGCTCGCTGACGAAGTCGTTTCGGAAATCCGTGGACTTCGAAAACGGTATTCCACTTTTGCAACGATTGCAGAGAAACCGCTGTCGATCGGAGGGAATATCCGAAGCACAGATACGGTAAAAGTAGTGCGCCGTCCAGACGTTGCTGATATTGCCATACAAATTTCAGCAAAGAATTTCTACAGCAAGACTATTACCATTGACCATCAGTAAGAAACGAACGTTGAGGGACACGGTGATCATCATCGTGTCCTCTCTCTTGTTTGGACATCTCCTCTTTTGGCTTTTACCGAATGTCTTTGAAACATGGAACGCTCAGGCATTCGATCAGATTTTTGTCCTTCGGTACCAATATTTTCCTTCCCGAGTTCCGTACGATAGCACTATTATTCACGTCGTTGAAACGGATAGCAGTGTTCAAGTGTTATCGGGTGGTACATATATTTCACGACGGCAATATGGACAGATTGCACATAACATTGGTGAAATGCAGGCAGCCGCTCAAATCTGGGACTATATACAGCGTGCAGCACAGAGTGCAGAGGAAGACTCCTTCTTCATCGCCTGTAACAAATCGGCGGGAAACGTCTATTATGGAATGTCCCTTGACCCCAGAGACAAACCACTTTTAAAAAAGCAACCTCGACCTGCGTCACACTGGGAATATCTTTCGAGAACCAAATGGAAAGTACAGGTAGACGGGGATATTAGCACGATGTATGTTGGTGGGAATCCGATCCTCACATTTCCAGAATTGGCTTCGGTATGTCGAGGTTTGGGCTTTATCAATATGAATGCAGATCGTGACGGTGTGTTCCGGCGCGTTCCTCTCTTGATCCGGTACGACGATGCATTCTATCCGAGTTTTCCATTCAGAGCGATTTGTGACTACATGCATGTCAAACCGGAACAAATAATCCTTCGTCCGGGAACAAGTATAACGTTGAAAGGAGCATACCGGCTAGGGCAGCAGCCTCACGATATCGTCATTCCTGTCGATGAACGGTGTAATATCGTAGTGAACTTTGTCGGTCCATGGAGGCGTATGGTGGATTTCGAAATGGATCGGATCTATAACGTTTCAGAAGATCGTGATGCGATGGAGTATGACTGGAAACCGTTGTTCAAAGATAAGATAGTTGTTGTAAACATAAACGCGACTGGAGCATCGGATGTTCAATCGGTGCCAACGGATCCGTGGTATCCGCTTGGCGGATTACATGCAAATGTCATGAACTCAATCCTGACCGAGAATTTTCTTAAAGAAGCTAATACAGTTGAGAAAATAGGTCTCGAAATACTATTGTTGCTCATTGTTGGTGTGCTTGCTATAAAATTTTCTTCTCGCGGACTATGGATTGGTGCTCTCGTTCTCTTGGTCGGATATATTGTCTTCATCATTGGCATTTTCCTTTATGGCAATCTCATTATTAATCTTGTGCGGCCTATTCTCATCATGGTTACAGCAGTGTTTGGCGTGCTTGTCTATCGCTTTATTAACGAGGAACGGGAAAAAGAAGCCACACGCAGATCATTTGAATCCTATTTGCCGCCATCGGTGGTGAAACGTCAGCTTGCACATCCGGAATCGATCTTCGAGGTTCAGAAAAAAGAGCTGACGATCATGTTTACCGACATAAAGAGCTTTACCACTTATTCTTCCATAATGTCGCCGGATCAAATCCAAAATTTCCTTGCTGAGTATTTTGATGCCATGGTTCAGATCGTTTTCAAGTACGAAGGAACGGTCGATAAGTACATCGGCGATGGGCTGATGGTATTCTTCGGCGCTCCCGAACCGCAGGCCGACCATGCGGTACGCTGCGTAAAAGCAGCTATCGAGATGCAGAAAAAATGCCGCGAGCTGAAAGAGAAGTGGGTACAAGAGGATTTATTCCCGCTCAAGATCCGTATTGGTATCAACACGGGCGAAGTGGTAGTAGGGAACATGGGAACGAGAAAAAAGCTTGCGTACACGGTGCTTGGTTCAGATGTCAACCTTGCGAACCGTCTTGAATCCAATGCACCGGTGGAAGGTATTATGATATCCCGCCGTACCTATGATTTAGTCAAAGACGAAATTCCTACTTTTCCGCACGAACCTGTTCTCGTGAAAGGACTCGACACGCCGATTGAAGTGTACATCGTACCGGTGGACGAAACCACTCTGTAAACCGCTTGCTTTTCCCGCCGCCGTTTCTCATATTAGTTCTATAGAAATGTATTCCCATCATTCTCGTAAGTATGCGCGATTCAAAACTTCATACCAAAAGAAAACACTGGTCATCGGAAGAAGGGTTCCGATATTGTGAACAGATTGCACGAAGTCATTACGAAAATTTTCCTATCGCCTCTTGGTTCGTTCCAAAAGAAATTCGAAAGTACATTTGGGCAATTTATGCTTTTGCCCGTATCGCCGATGACTATGCCGATGAACCGGGCTATACTCTCGCCGAACGGATGGATAACCTCTTTCAGTGGGGACAGTATCTTGATGAATGCTATAACGGTAATCCGACGCATCGCGTCTTTGCTGCCTTAGCCGAAACAGTGGAGCGTTTTCAAATTCCTGTCGAATTGTTTCAAAATCTTCTTATAGCTTTCCGTTCAGACGTTACGGTGAAACGGTACGAAACATTCGAGGAAGTGCTGGAATACTGCAGCAACTCCGCTAATCCAATCGGGAGATTGGTGCTGCTCCTGTTCAATTATCGGAGCGAAACGATGATGGAGCTTTCTGATCATATCTGCACGGCGCTCCAATTAACAAATTTCTGGCAGGACGTATCTGTGGATTTGCAAAAAGACCGCATCTATCTTCCATTGGAGGATTTGGAAGAATTCGCCTATTCCGAACAGGATTTGTTGGAGAGGAAATTCGACAACCGGTTCCGCAAATTGATGGCATTCCAGGTTCAACGGACAGCGGAACTTTTTGTAGAGGGAAAGCCGTTACTATCGATGATTGGTAAAGACCTGTCGCGGGAGCTGAGGCTTACGTGGAATGGCGGCACACGAATTTTGCAGAAAATACACAAACTGGATTATAATGTGCTGATACAACGGCCTGCGCTTACCATGTTAGACAAACTGGGACTTCTCTTTCGTTCATTTTTATCGTAACTTAGAATTGTGCAAACAGCGGCATCCGTCATACCGAATTTCTCGCAGAATCGAAAGAGCAGTTTTTATTACTCGTTCCTCATTTTGCCGCGCCCGAAACGCGACGCCATCGAAACCATTTATGCCTTTTGCCGCTTCACCGATGATATTGTCGATGAAGCGGGAGACGAAAAGGAAAAGCATGCACTGCTGCTGCAGTGGACAGAGGAACTCAAGAGATCGCTCTATGGCGTTTCGCGTTACTCTCTGTTAAACAGACTCGCGGCCATCATTCATCGGTTCCATATTCCCATCGAACATTTTTATGAATTGATCAAGGGAATGGAAATGGATTTACGGAACACTCGGTATGGTACGTTCATTGAATTGGAGCAGTATTGTTACCGCGCCGCTTCTACGGTCGGGTTGATTTGTGCAGAAGTCTTCGGGTATACAAACGAGAAGACGAAACAGTACGCTATCAACCTTGGTATAGCATTGCAGCTGACAAACATTCTGCGCGACATCAAAGCCGATGCCAAGAGCGGACGCATTTATTTGCCATTGGAAGATTTAAGGAACTTCAAGTATACTGAAGAAGAGTTGTTGAACTTGACATATAACAATCGCTTTGTCGAATTGATGAAATTCGAGTGCGAACGCGCTCACGAATATTTTCGCCGCGCAAAAGCATGTCTTGCCGAAGAGGACAAGCCGCTTTTCACCGCCGCACGTACGATGGGAAACATCTATTATCTGCTTCTTCTTCGTATCGAGCGTGCTCACTACGATGTTTTCGCTAAACGCATTCGGCTCTCTTCGCCGCTGAAGATTCTTGTCGCGATGGCCATGCAGCTGCGGAAGAATTTTCCTAAGAATTTCCACCGCTACGTTCACGCGGAGCTTCCTGCGTAGATTGGAATGAAAAATTTCCAAGGGTTCTGTCAATATCATTATGACACAAGAGTTGCAATATTGCCTGATTGCAAGCCATCGCAGCCTCTACTACTTTTCCTTCGAGTAACTGACCTATGAATGAGGTGTCCATGAAACATTCCAGCATCAAGAAACTCTATTATTCCATCAGCGAAGTCAGCAAGATCACCGGACTGGAGCAGTACGTGTTGCGTTACTGGGAGACAGAATTTCCGGAACTCAAGCCCGCAAAGAACCGCGCCGGTAACCGTATCTACACCAACAAAGACATTAAGCTCATTATGCACATCAAGCAATTGCTGCGAGATGAGAAGTACACCATCGAAGGCGCCAAGCAGGTGATGAAAGAATTTACCCCGGAACCGGATACCGGAGAACAACTCGAATTGATCAACGTTCCACAGAAGAAAAAAATTCAGGACGAAGAGATCAAAAAAGAGATGATCGAAGTAAAAGAATTCCTGGAAGATATTTTAGTGAAATTAGAGAAATAGAAAAAAGTTGGTCGTTGGAAGAATTGAGATTTTTTTCGATGAAAACAGATTTTTATTTAGTGGAAAGAATGACAATCTTTTAGATAAGGAATGGATATGAACAAAGTTGCAAAACTTGAATTGGATAACAAGGTGTACGAATTTCCGATTATTGTGGGTTCAGAAGGTGAACACTCGCTGGATATCTCGACACTTCGAAGCAAGTCAGGATATATTACTCTGGATGAAGGATATGGAAACACCGGCTCTTGCCTCAGCAACATTACCTTCATCGATGGTGAAAAAGGAATCCTACGTTATCGCGGCATACCCATAGAAGAATTAGCAGAGAAATCGACGTTCGTAGAGACGGCTTACCTTATTATCTATGGCAAGCTGCCGAATTCTCAGGAAATAAAGGACTTTTCAAGTCTTTTAACGAAAAATGAGATGCTTCATGAAGACATGAAATTTCATTTCGAGGGATTTCCAACACATGCTCATCCAATGGCAATCCTTTCGTCTATGATCAATGCTGCAGGTTGTTTCCTTCCCGAAGTATTGAACCCTGATGAAGTTTTTCTGACGCAAGCTGCGCGACTTCTTTCTCAAGTACGAACGATAGCGGCTTTCTCCTATCGAAAATCGCTTGGACTTCCGATCATTTATCCCAAACCAATATACAAGTACACCGCAAACTTTCTCCATATGATGTTCTCTGAACCGTATGAGGATTACGAATTGCAGCCCGAAGTTGTGAATGCGCTCGATCTTATTTTCCTGCTGCATGCAGATCACGAACAGAATTGTTCTACCTCGACAGTCCGTATGGTGGCATCAAGTCAGGCAAATTTATTTGCCAGTGCAGCAGCCGGTGTGTGTGCGCTCTGGGGACCGCTCCACGGCGGTGCGAATCAAGCTGTTCTCGAAATGCTTGAAGATATCCATAGGTCAGGAGACAACGGATCACGATTCATCGAAGCGGCAAAAGATAAAGCGTCGGGAAAACGGCTGATGGGATTCGGACATCGTATCTACAAGAATTACGATCCGCGGGCGCGTATCATTAAGAAGAAATGCGATGAGTTGTTGGCGGTGTTAAAGCGAAAAGATCCGCTGCTTGATATTGCTAAACGTTTGGAAGAAACTGCACTGAGCGATCCTTATTTTATTGAACGGAAACTCTATCCCAACGTAGATTTTTACAGCGGCATTATTATGCGGGCAATCGGAATTCCGCTGAGTATGTATACCGTTATGTTCGCGATCGGGCGTATGCCGGGCTGGATAGCAAATTTTAAGGAGATCCATGACGCAAAGGACAGCCGTATTTATCGTCCGCGTCAGGTATATACCGGACCAACATTGACTCATTACACGCCGTTCCGTGAACGTGTGTAAGAATGTGAGTTTCTTTCGATCTTGGCAAAGAGATAATCAGAAATAGGAGTTCTATCTTACAGAAAAAGATGTTATGGTACGCCACAATTATTTTACTTATCGATGGTCATGCGTTCTGAGTGTGTTTTTCTTTCTTCCTTTAGTAGTTTTATTTGCACAGACTAATGAAGAACTTACATCGCTTCGATGGCATCAATGGGATGAAGGCGTTGCTGCGACACAGGTTTCAGGAAAGTATGTGTTGGTTGATGTTTATACCGACTGGTGCGGATGGTGTAAGAAAATGGATCGAGCGGTGTATGGTCATCCGCAAGTTCAACAATTACTTGCAGCGAGTTTTGTACTCATCAAACTGAATGCGGAATCGACCAATTTGATAACGAATGGCTCGAATCAGTACACAGAACAAGAATGGGCAAAAATGTTAGGTGTGAATGGTTATCCGACAACATTGGTATTTGATAAACGATTTCAACTCATCTCACGATTTAGCGGATATAGGGAGCCGGAGAAATTTATTCGTTATCTGAAATACATTCGCGGAAAATATTATACTCAGTACACATTCCAAGAATATCTCCACAGCGTTCATGACGATCAATAACGGGGCAGCATCGAACGAATGCGCGTAGTTACATTGTCCGCGGATTAGTCAAGATGCTTCATTGGCTTAGTGCCGTCATTATTGAGGAGTTGATTATATTTTCTACGGAATCTACAATCAGCGAAAAATTTGTTCATTTTGAAAGATTAACGTCTCGTTAACCTCTTATACTTAATGCGGTGCGGCTGGTCGGCACTGATACCAAGTTGTTTTTTTCGATGTTCTTCGTATTCCGAATAATTTCCATCGAACCACACTACACTGCTGTCACCTTCAAATGCTAGAATATGTGTCGCTACACGATCGAGGAACCAACGATCATGCGAGACGATCACGGCACATCCTGCAAAACCAGTAAGCGCTTCTTCTAATGCTCGGAGTGTGTTGACGTCAAGGTCATTGGTTGGTTCATCAAGGAGCAGGACGTTGGCGCCGTCCTTCAAGACTTTTGCAAGATGAACGCGGTTCCGTTCACCGCCGGAGAGTTTCCCGACCGGTTTTTGCTGATCGGTTCCGCTGAAATTGAATCGTGCCACATACCCGCGCGAGTTTACTTCGCGGTTGCCCAGCATAATAAGATCTTCTCCACCGGAGATTTCCTGCCAGATTGTTTTGTTCGGGTCAAGAGGCCGCATTTGATCGACGTAGGCAAGTTTCACCGTATCGCCAAGCTTGATTGTTCCCTCATCCGGCTGCTCCTGTTCAATAATGAGTTTGAAGAGAGTGGTTTTACCGGCGCCGTTGGGACCGATGACACCAATAATACCGCCGGGAGGGAGTGCGAAGTTCATATTCTCGAAAAGAATCCTGTCGCCATACGCTTTTGATATTCCAACTGCTTCGATGACAACATCCCCCAACCGTGGACCGGGTGGAATATAGATTTCCATCTCATCGTCGCGTTTATCGGCTTGTTCGGTAAGCATCTTTTCGTATCCAGCAATACGTGCTTTGCTCTTGGCGTGTCGGCCTTTTAGGTTGAGACGCACCCACTCGAGTTCTCGTTGCAACACACGCTGACGTTTTGATTCCTGTTTCTCTTCCACTTCCAATCGACGTTTCTTTTGATCGAGCCATGAGGAGTAATTGCCTTCGAAAGGAATTCCTTCGCCGCGGTCGAGTTCGAGAATCCACCCGGCAACATTGTCGAGAAAATATCTATCGTGGGTGACCGCGATGACGGTACCTTGGTAGAGTCCTAAATGATGCTCCAGCCAGGCAACAGATTCGGCGTCGAGATGGTTGGTCGGCTCATCAAGGAGCAACACATCGGGTTCCTGTAACAAGAGACGGCAGAGTGCGACACGACGGCGTTCACCGCCGGAGAGTACATTGATGAGTGTTTCCGGCGGCGGACAACGCAGCGCCTCCATTGCCTGCTCAAGTTTACTGTCGAGATCCCATGCATTCAGGTGATCGATCTTTTCCTGGAGCTTACTTTGTTTTTCCAACAATGTATCGTAGTCAGCATCCGGCTCAGCAAGCTGAAGATTCACCGCTTCGTATTCCTTCACCAAATTTACGATTTCCTGCACGCCTTCTTCAACAATGTCCTTGACGGTTCTTGTCGGATCAAGTTCCGGTTCTTGCGAAAGAAATCCAAAGGTAATCCCTTTTTGCGCTGTGATTTGGCCGAGATAGTCTTTGTCGATACCGGCAATTATACGAAGAAGCGTACTCTTACCTGCGCCGTTCAATCCGAGAACTCCAATCTTCGCACCGTAGAAAAAAGAAAGATAAATATCCTTCAGAATTTGACGGTTCGGTTTGACGACTTTTTCAACGCCGATCATGGAAAAAATAATTTTATTGTCACTCATAGATATTCCTTCAAAAGGGGGATAATAAATCTCTCCACTCACGAGACGAGAGGAACGAAGTATTTCTCTGCCCGTCTAATTATGACCATTCGTCCTCGGATATGGCAATTGCGTTGATAATATACGAAATTGTACACACGGTTACTAAAATGAGGTTAGAAATTCAAAGACGAATCCATACCATTGCGTGCGCCGCATGCGCATTCCTCCTGCTTGCGCCCAGCCTGCTGCTGTGCCAGCAACAGAAAAAACCGCAGGCGTTCAAAAGTGCAGAGACGGGGTCTGCTCTTCCATTCGTTCTTCCCTCAACGCTGGAGTATCAGCTTCTCGAGGAATTCGTCCTTATGCAAAAAGCGAACGCCGGAGAAGCTCCTGCGCAGCATGAGCTAGGATTGCGCTATTTGCTGGGGAGAGGATTTCCTGTCGATACTCCGAAGGCTGTGTACTGGATTCAACGGGCAGCCGATCAACAGCTTCCGCTGGCAGAATTCAATCTCGGACTGCTGTCAATCAATGGCGACGGCGTTGAATGGAATCCATTCAAGGCGTTCAAGTATTTTCGCGCAGCTGCAACACAGGAAGTTCCGCAGGCAGTGTACGTCCTCGGTTTGCAATACACGGAGGATTTTGTCGTTCCGCGCAATTGGCCAAGATCCTATCGCTATTTCAAGAAGGCGGCGGAACTCGGATTTGAAGATGCAAAACAAACGATGAAAGAAATGCAGCGCCGTGGATTCGATACGGTAGAAACAACCACTGCGCCTGATGAAAAAAGCACTACCGCACACCGCACTGCAGCAGATACGGGTGTCGCGCTTCTGTTCATCGATTTTCACACGGACACGGCAACCAGTGTTGCGGACACAACATTGATTCGCGAAGCGTACAAAGCCGTCGATGTACCGGCGGTGAAACAACCGGTTGCGGGCGAACAAGCACCGGCAATAGATTCGAGTGCACACTCATTCTTCCTCGCGTCGGCGGAAGCAGGTAATCCTGAAGCCCTGTGCTTGCTCGGCCGATGCTACGAACATGGATTGAATGTCCGGAGAGATCCTCTCCTTGCCGCAGTGTATTACCTCCGCGCACTTCATCTGGATTCCTTTCGTGCGCCGGCATTGCTCTGGAAGCTGACGAATTCGCAAGAGTTCGAGCGGGAGCTTGAATTTCAATCATCGAAGAGAAATCCGGACGCGCTGTATGTGTGGTCGGGATTAACATCGTTGGGTTTCAGCAAAATGTTGAATGAGAAGCAAGCGTTTGAATTGCTTTTGAGCGCCGCTGTGATGGAACACGTTCCATCGATGGTGGAATTGGGTTCATGCTATTTCGTCGGACGATGGACGCAGCAGGATCGCACAAAAGCAGCAGAACTATGGACACGGGCCGCGGCTTTAGGAAGCCGGGAGGCGCAGGTCCGTCTTGCGACTGCGAATGTGATAGGTCAGTTACACACACAGGATGCCGACACCGCGCTGGCATTCCTTCACACCATGGCAAAACAGGGGTCGTTGCTTTCAAGCTTGACGCTTGCCTATTGTGCCGAGCATGGAATCTGTGTGCCGCTCAACATAGGAGAGGCTTACCGAGAGTTTCACAAGTGCATGGAACGGGGAAGCGAGACCGCATACCATGCACTGCGCAGTATGCATGATGATATTCGCCCGCCGGATAAAGAATTTCAGATGACAGACTAAAGCAGAATAAAAACGGAGAAGAAAGAACTATTTGCTTTCCTACATTTGCATCGTACTGTCACATTCGGAATTCATATCGAAAAGTTATTGCCTGAGTAATACAATATAACCAATGTTTGCGTTTGTTGGTCGTTATCGCTGATTCTATCGCTATCCTCAGGCACAACTATACACTCCTTACAATAATCAATTTTGCTTTGATAGTGTTTGGCATTCCGTTTGCATCCTATATTATTGATTGATATGCAAGTACCATATTATATTGTCACATATATGTATATAAAAGATTTAGTACGGCAAGTTCTTCTATTGTTGATGTGATAGGGTAGGTATCAATGTCTTTTTGTAGAGAATAAAATGGTGACGAACTGAATGAACCTTTGGCCCAAGGATATGTTTTGCGAAAAAAATCTTTGACATTTTGATTTAAATAGCATTATGTTTCACTATAATGACAAGTAATAGGGTTATTCTGATGCATGCAAAGAGTATAATATTGCGTCGGTTGATGTTGTTTATCTTCACCGGTTTGTTTGTATTTTCTAGAATTCACGCACAAGAACCTCATGCAAGTCCGCTTCTACAATACATCCACAAAATATACACAAGCGACGACGGGTTACCGCAAAATAGAAGCAGGGTAATTGTTCAAACACGCGATGGATTTCTTTGGATCGGCACACAAGATGGCCTTGCCAGATTTAATGGCACGGCTTTCCAAGTGTACGATAAAGAGAACACACCGGCATTAAAACACAACGATATCACATCACTCTTTGAGACTGAAGATAACAGTTTATGGATTGGAACATTCAATGGACTGACACAATTCAAGAAGGGCGTTTTTACTTATCACCCAATACATACAGGCCCTGTCCGAGGATTAACCGCTGATCGTGCAGGAAACCTTTGGATAGGTACGATGAATAATGGAATCTATAAGTATAAGGACGGAAAATTTGATTCCATTACAACAGCGCAAGGTCTTAGCAACAACTCATTGAATATTCTTACGGTCGATAATCAAGGAAATCTTTGGGTAGCAATTAGCGGGAAGGGTCTCAACGTTTATCGGCATGGCACATGGTCGTTTTATAATACGAGAAATGGTTTTCCAAGTAATTCAGTTCGGAGTTTTTGTGTTGCATCTAACAACACAGTATGGATAGGTACAGAGAACGGACTTGTTAGATGGAAGAGTAGTTCATTTCGTACATATACAACTATAAATGGTCTTTCCGATAATATTATTACTTCTCTCTGTGAAGATAGATCGGGTGCATTGTGGATAGGAACCGAGCGGGGTGGAATATGTCGATTGAAGAATAATATATTCACCTCATATCGTACCATGGATGGCCTTTCAAGTGATTATGTCACAACTATATTGGAAGACCGCGAAGGAAGTCTATGGGTCGGTACATTTAATGCAGGTTTAAATCAATTTTGGAAAGGTAAATTTCTAAACTATACAACTCGTGATGGAGTGCCTGTCCGCACTGTTCGCGCAATGCTGACAGCCCATGATGGCACCGTTTGGGTTGGAACGGAGGGCGGCGGCGTGTTGCATTTTGACGGGAAAAAATTTGTGACATTTAAAAAGAATAAACTTCCCAGCGATTATATCCGCTCTCTCTTTGAAGATTCGCATGGCAACTTTTGGATTGGCTTGCGCGAAGGACTTGCGCAGTACCGTAATGGTAAATTTCATGTCTATACTATAAAAGATGGGTTATCGCAAAATTTTATCCGTGTCATGGGAGAAGACCATGAAGGATATATCTGGGCGGGAACTTATAATAACGGTATGAATCGATTTGAAAATGGACATTTTGTTAATTACCAAAAGAAAGGAATGCTGGTCAATTTAATTCGTTCCATCCTTGTCGATCACACAGGTGTCCTCTGGATTGGAAGTAACGAAGGGCTTCTACGGTGGCAAAACGGCTCAGTAACAATGTACACAAACAAAGATGGACTGCCTTCTGATCCTATCTTCGATATGATTGAAGACAGCGAACACACAATTTGGATGGGGAGTTACGGCGGCGGACTTGTAGGGCTGAAAAATGGAAAATTTACTTGTTATACAATGGCACAGGGCTTGTTCAATGATGTTGTAATGAAAATTCTTGAAGACAACTACGGCAATTTATGGCTGGGGAGCATGAAAGGGATAAGTTGCGTCAGTAAAAAGATGCTTGACGATTTCGCGAGCGGAAGGATTAACCGCATTCAGTGCACTTCCTATAGTTCTTCTGACGGTATGCTTGTGAGCGAGTGTACGGGTCCATCCGGATGCAAAACTTCTAACGGACGTCTTTGGTTCCCGACTCCAAAGGGTATCGTTGTTGTCGATCCAAAAAAATTACAGAAAAATAATCTCCCGCCACCGGTTGTTATTGAAAGAGTTGTCGTTGATAGAGTAGATTATTCGCCTTACAATTACGGACATTTTTCTCCTGGCAATGGACAAGCGGAATTCCATTATGGAGGAATGAGTTTTATAGCACCGCATAAAGTAAATTTCCGTTATATGTTAGAAGGATTTGAAAAAGAATGGAGAAGTGTGGGAACAAGACGCAGCGCTTTCTATACAAATTTACGTCCAGGAAAATACACTTTCCGCGTTACCGCTTGCAATAGCGATGGAGTTTGGAATGAGACTGGAGCTAGTTTTGCGTTCGAGCTGGAACCGCATTTCTATCAAACTTCTTGGTTCTATGGTATTGCGGTCATTCTTATGTGTGGAGCGGGCATTGGCTTGCATCATCTTCGTGTATTGCGACTCGTAGCAAAAGAAAAAATGCTTAAAGTATACGTTGCAGAAGCCATAACGAAAATAAAAGTACTCAACGGGCTTATTCCGATTTGTTTCAAGTGTAGAAAAGTGCGGGATGATCAAGGCTATTGGAAAGGGTTGGAACGTTACATTAAAGAGAATTCCGAAGCAACATTTAGCCATGGTCTTTGTCCAGAATGTGCAGAAAAATTACGCGAAGAATTTCTTTCAAAAAACAATGAAAAGTTAGGGGGTATTTTATCTCAATTTCTTCCTACAGACTTACCAAAGGACTAAAAATAAATCTATATTGAATGACATTCTCACAATCATTGTTCGTTTAAATGTGGTTTGATTGACAAGTAAAACCCTTTTATACTTCATGGAGTATGGTCTTAGATAGATATTAATGAAAATTAAAAATTTGACAGCCTCAAGATTGATATTGTTTCTCCTCACCAGTCTATTTGTACATTTCGGATCTCTTGCGCAAGAGCGACAAAATAAATGCCACTTAGTCATTGCCATTTTGAATGAGGCTCTGAGCAATCCTGTGAAAGGAAGATTATGAAATCTTTTCAGATCATAAAAGGTTTTATCATTTTCATTACTCTTATCGTCGCTTGGAATAATACTCTAGCGCAAAACAGAAATATGGTATTTAAAGAATTTTCAAAAAGCCAAGGCCTTTCAAATGTCTTTATCAATGTAATTTTACAGGATAAGCAAGGATTCTTATGGATTGGAACCTGGAATGGGCTAAACCGATACGATGGTTATAAATTTAAAGTATATAAATCTGTTGAAAACGATTCCATGACACTTTTTTCAGATGGAATAATCAGGTTAGCTGAAGATAATAATGGCAGGATTTGGATTATTTGTCACAACGGGCTCAGTATGTATGATAAGAATAAAGACAGGTTCGTACGTATTTGCCCTAATGACACATCAACAGGTATTAGTTTTACAAGATTATTGGTGGATTCAAAAGGAATCTTATGGATAGGAACTAATAACGAAGGCGTTTGGACTTTACCTGTCAATGATTCAACCGATTTCAGTAAAACAAAACCCCAATTCAAGCAATATAAACACGATAATAGTAATCCAAATAGCGTTAGTACAAATTCTATCTCTTGCATTTTTGAAGATAGAAAATCCAATGTCTGGATAAATGCCAATAATAAAATTATTGACAGATATAATCCACAAACCGACGACTTTAACCATTATCAGATAAATATTCCAGGTATAGAAAAACAGACCAATATTTTAACATTGCAATTAGAAGACTCCGCCGGTTTATATTGGTTCGGTTCTTTAGGTGCAGGTTTGATTTCATGGGATAAAGAACACAATGTCTTTAAACAATATTTATATAAACTAGGTAAAAATTCTTTATCCGCTAATATGGTAACACACGTCCGCCAGGCAAAAGACGGAATTTTATGGATTAGTACCGATGGAGGCGGAATTTCATTCTATGATAAAAAAACCGGTTTATTTGATTATTGTAAAAACGAAACAACAAATCCGAATTCGCTCAGCAGCAATGCAATCAATTTTACTTTTGAAGATAGATCGGGTATTATCTGGATCTGTACTTTTAATATGGGCCTGAACAAGTTTGAAGCGACTAATACGAATTTCAGACTCTACAAGCCTGTGCCTTTTGATAAAAATAGTCTGAGTTATAAATCGGTGACATCCATTCTAGAAGACAAAGATGGGAATTTTTGGATTGGGACTGATGGCGGCGGATTAAACTTTTGGAATAATAAAACTAAGAATTTCAGACATTTCCTTAACGATCCTTCTAACCCAAACTCTATTAGCGGCAATGTTGTTGTAAGCCTCGCAGAAGACTTTGAAGGTAATATCTGGATCGGAACCTATACAAAAGGACTCAATTGTTATAAAAGAAAAGAAGATAAATTTATACGATACACCAATATCCCAGGCGACCATTACTCACTTAGTCACAATAATGTATGGGCTTTATTGGAAGACAGCAAACATAATCTCTGGATTGGAACACTGGAAGGAACGTTGAATTTATTTGATAGGAAAACAAACAGGTTTTATTATTACAAAAACGAGCCAAACGATCCTAATAATTTTGTTGAGATGTATACGACCGATTTATTTGAAGATAGCCGTCATTGTTTGTGGATTGCCACTTCTGCTGGTCTGGAAATGGTAGAATTAAACAAGTATGATTTCAAAATATCTTCACCGAAACTTCATTTCAATCATTATAGACATAACACTCTAATGAACAGCATTAGTACAAATAACATATCATGTATATATGAAGATCATGAAGGTAATATGTGGTTTGGCGCTAATAGCGGAGGGATGAATAAGCTGAATACAAAAACAAATGAGTTCGCTCATTTTACTGAAAAAGACGGATTGCCAGACAATACTATTAGAAAAATATTAGAGGATAATGATAATAATATTTGGGCAAGCACAGAAAAAGGAATTTCAAAGTTTGATCCAAAAATAAAGTACTTTCATAACTACGACATGAATAATGATTTACCAAATTATTCTTTCTCAAATGCTATCTGTAAATCGAAAGATGGCAGGTTGTTTTTTGGTGGGTCGAATGGTCTTATTGCTTTCAATCCCAGAAGTTTAACAACCAATAATACTCCCCCTCAGGTAGTATTAACAGATTTTAAGATTTATAACAGTTTGGTAGCTGTTGGACAAAAAATAAATGGAAATATTGTCCTGGACGAATCGATCACAGAATCTAAAATATTAACACTTTCTTACAAAGAAAACTTTTTTTCATTCGAATTCACCGCGTTGGATTTTACAGATCCTGAAAAAAAACAGATATGCATATAAAATGGAGGGTTTTGATAAAGACTGGATTTATTCGGGTAATAAAAGAGAAGCAACGTATACAAATTTAGATCCCGGAGAATATATATTTCGTGTAAAGGGTTCGAATAATGATGGGATTTGGAATGAAACTGGGGCCTCAATCCAAATAATTATTACACCACCCCTTTGGAAGACCTGGTGGTTCTATGGCTTTATACTGGTTATTGTTGTAGGAATCGTGTTCGGTTTATACCGGTGGCGTGTGTGGCAGCTTTTAGAAAATGAAAAAGAACTCGAAAAGCGTGTCAATGAGTCATTAGCCAAAATCAAAATACTCGGTGGTCTTATTCCAATTTGTGCAAGTTGCAAGAAAATACGAAACGATAAAGGATATTGGAGTCAATTGGAAGAGTACATCAATGAACACTCAGAAGCGACATTCAGTCATGGTGTGTGTCCGGAGTGTGCAGAGAAACTCTATGGCGGGTATTTTGCAAAAATGAAAAAACAACAGGAAGATACTTCATCTTGATCTCTTCCGACAGATTCACCGAAGGAATAAGATTCCAACTCCTGCCACCGCCACACATGCTCCAACAATAGCCCGCCACGATAGTCGTTCACGAAAGAGAATCCACACGGTTGGCAGCATGAGGATGGGAACAATCGACATAATTGTTGCGGCGATTGCAACATTGGTCATCGAGATTGCAATAAGACTGAACGTCACGCCAAGGTAGGGACCAAGAAAAGCACCAAGCAACGTAAAAACCAATGCTTTCGGATTATTCGAAAATATGGCTACCGGCCGTGTAAATCGTCTTGTAAAATAATTCAGTGGTATGAGCACCAAGGTGGCGGCAAATGCTCTGATGAACGTAGCGATAAATCCATTCATTGGCCCTATGACGAATGCGAACTTTGCCAGGACCAATCCGCCTGCCTGACCCACCGCACCGAGAAAAGCGTAGAATACTCCTGCCATTGATACAGGTAAATGATGCGTTGACGCTTCCTTACGTTCAAGAATAACCAACATAATACCAGTAAGCGTGACGGACATTCCAACCATACTCATGAACGTGAGTGTCTCGCTAAGAAAGATAAATGCAAGCAGCGCAGCCACTGCCGGGGCAACCGACATAATAAGCATGCCGATCCGTGCGCTGTTATATTCAAATGATTTGAAAAGGAAGGTATCGCCGAAAACGAACCCGACCAAACCGCTCACGACTAAATATCCCGTCTGGATAATTGAAATGTCATCATGAATGTTCCAAACAACAATTGTAACAAAGAGGAGTAGAACAGCAGCGAGAAGCCGCACAACATTCACATAGACTGATCCAACATGAGTAGTTGCAGCAGCGAATGCAAGCGCGCTTCCCGTCCACATTATTGCGGTAATAAGAGCGCTCAGCTCACCGGCATAAGGCATAAATTTTTTAAGAATTTAATTCACGAAATCAACATTATCTCATTGCATGAAATGTATGGAAATGTTGTAAGAAAGAAAAATTGTATTGGAGCAAGAAAAAGAAACAATGCGGTTTGACATCCTTCCACTTTCCTCTTACCTTTTCTATAAGCGTAGAGAAATAGTATGAACTTTGCATCATATACTATCGTAAACACAATTGCAGCAATAATGCTATTCTTTAGTCTGACGACTGAAGTTTTGCGTGCACAAACACATCCCAACTTCGAGTTCTCGTTGGGAGTCGACTACAGCGCCGCCGAGCAGACACTTGATTTTTTTGATCACCGTATAGGCGATGCAGATCGTGTTGCGAAACTTCGCGGCAATCAACTTGCGGCAGCAACGAGCGTGATGCTGGCACGTACAGAAAAATCCCGCGATGACTTTCGTGACCAGCTTGAGCTAGCACGGAATATTACGAGATTCGAAAGTGATGTGTATGGTTTTTTCCCTGCAAAAAACCACATACCTGAGCTTCGAAAACTTCTCAACACTATTAAACAACGACAGCTTGATCGTCGTATCGTTGCTACGATCGCCTCATTTTTTCCGGAACAAGCAAAAATTTCTACTCGATTTTCGGTGTATCTTGTTGTGATTGGAAACGAACGAGCCACTGCGTTTGTGCGCCATGTTGTATGGAATTTTGACACCCCCACCTTTGTCAATGATGAGGAAGGGGAGCCTGTTATTGTTGTCAATCTTGCTCGCATGGTTGAAGGGCCGCCGAACGAACAAGCTCAGTTCATTGAAGTGCTGAGCACCACAGCACATGAATGTTTTCATGCCGCATTCTCCGTGCTGCAGAAATCCCTCCCTGATTCATTAAGACCGAGAAACATTGCCGATCAACTTCTTGACATCGTACAGAATGAGGGTATCGCGTACTACCTTTCTCTGCAAACGCATCTTGGAGGAGAGACGCCTTCCCGAAAGTGGTTTGACGAAACATCAAAAGCAGTGGACATGCTCAACCGTGTCCTTGGGGAAATGCTGTCGCCACATCTGACACGTGCACGCGCACAGGAACTTATAATGGATGCAAATCTTTCCGGTTCGTTCGAAGGCAATTACGGAGCTACTTCCGGTCTACGGATGGCATATGAGATTGATACCCATCTTGGCAGGCCGGCACTTACGGCAACACTTATGAACGGAGCTCGCTCTTTTATTTTGGAATACCAGCAAGCATGTTTACGGGATGGTAGTCTGCCCCAACTCGATAAACGGGTTCTGCAATTCGTAGGACAAAGTACTCGATAGAAATTGAGAAAAAAGTTAGAACCCTCTCTGAGTAAATATTGCTGCAATAATTGTTGGTACGAGGACGAGCGCCAGGAACATGGTCATTTCTTGAATTCCCAGTACCGGCAGGAGCACAGAACACGCAATCAACGCACCGACAGAAGAGCCGAGCACATCATAAGCATAAATACTTCCAAGATCTGTTGTGTGATGAGAATAAAGCCGATTGACAATCCCAAACAACATTCCGATGAGTCCGCCGCAAACCATAGTGACGATAAGTATGAATGGCATGGAATGCATGCGCAGCAAGAGATGTAACAACTGCGGCAATAAAAGCACAACACTCACAAGCGCAATGAGAACAACAAGCAAGACGAACTTCATCTTGTGCTTCTGAGTGATTCGTATAACGAACATCGCCCCCAATGCCAACCCAAGCATGGACACAGCCGACATCGCACCGAGCATTTCATAAATAGATCCGAACGTTTCTTGGAAATTCAATAAAAGGAGAAGATTGAGCGCCATGCCGATCATTCCTCCACAGGCGATGATGATAGTGAGTGCGTTCCGCTCCCGTTTTTCTATTTGCCTGCGACGGACAAGGATGATGATGAGCAGAATTCCCACAGCAAGAGCGCCAACAAAAAATATCCCCATACGAGTAATGGAAGAAAAAAATCTGTTGTCTCCATGCAGAAACCGATTCCAAAGCAATAAGTCGAAATAGTATGTTACAGGATCAGTATCAGTGTTCGCACGATAGTCTTGGATTGATTCTAATGTGTTTGTGATATATTTGATTCTGTCAGGTGGCATCTTTTCTTCAAACATGTACTTGGAAAAGTACTCTGCTGAAATTCCGGTAGTCGCATAGAGATGTGCAAGCGAATCAGGATCTTGTATGAACGGTCTTTCATTTCGTGATCCCATCAAAATGGCGCGGTCACCGGGAATGACTAATATATTCTGGAATACCTGTTTGAATGTATGATAGATGGAAGCATTCATGTTTTTCATTTCATCTGTAATATATTCGGCAGAGGAAGGAAAAGAAAATGCAAGAATACCATCTGATGTCAATCGGGTTGAACATTGCTGATAAAATTCCAAGGTAAAGAAGCGATTCAAGCTTGCCGTCGACGGTTCTCCAATGTTCAGGATGATAACGTCGAAGGAACGCTGCTTTCGAGACAGGAATTCACGCCCATCTCCAGAAATAATCTTGACACGAGGATCTCGAAGCGCTTGCTGATTTTGTTTGTCCAATACCGGTTCGACAAAGGGAAGAAGTGCGGGATCGATCTCTACGTACTCTATCTCTTGAACAGGATATTTCAAAATTTCTTTGAGTATGCCGTTGAATCCGCCGCCGAGAAGAAGCACATGCTTTGCATCAAAACGATGAACCAGAATGGAATGTATGAAGACTTCGGCTTCGTAGGTGTTGGGGATGTTGTACGCCGGACGCCCGTCTGTGTAAATCGTATATTGATTTTCCAGACGGAGAAGCGAGAGATTCTGGTATTTTGTATCAATCGATCGTACGAATGTGAGTTTATCATTGATGAGTGACCACTGGTATGCATCCATCTGGTGTTCAAGCGTACGGATTGGCTGGAGAAGAATATAATACAAGACGATGATACAAAGAAGAGCGGCTGTCTTGAACTGTTTCTTGCGCTTCAAACCATACCAAAGCGCCATACTCCAAGTACTGAAAAGCAAAAAAAACGCAGTTTGCAGAGTTGAAAGCAATGATGCAAGTACACATGAAAAAAGCAATCCACCGGCAACACTTCCGACAGATTCCAGCACATACGCCTTGTTCACACCTCGCCAGAGTTCTTCTCTTTCTGATGAGAACATCTTTGCACCAAGTGTAAACAGCATCCCCCACAAAAAGCATCCAACACTGAGAACCGAAAATGAAAATCCAAGAAGTTCCATCATGGAGAGGAATTCACCGGTTGGAGTGTGTATAAACGCTCGGGCAAACTTCACAGCGATGATTTGTACGAGCGTTACAACCGGCGTCAGGAAAATGAGAATAAAGAAAAGATACGAACTACGCTGCAATCTTTTAATCACCTTGTTTCCAACCGCACTCCCGATTCCGATCCAAACCAACCAGCAGGCAAAGATTATGCCGATGCTGAGTTCGTTGCCGTAGAAACTGACGAGGAATTCACGAACGAGAAGAATTTGTGTGAGGATTGAACCGAAACCGATATAAAAGAGGGATACGTGCAGTTTGAGTGTTTGTGGCCGATTCATGAGATATTACCAAACGCCGGGGATTTTTTCTCCGCAGAATTTGCACTTTCCCTTCACGATGTGATTGCTCAGGATTGTGAACACGCGCCGTTCGACGATGATTTTTTTGCACTTTGGGCAGTATGTGTTTTCTGCCCAGTGTCCGGCTACGTTGCCAAGATAGACAAACTTGATTCCTGATTCTTTTGCGATTGTGTGCGCCTTTTCCAGCGTTTCAGTCGGTGTGGAAGGAAGCTGGCTGAGTTTATAAAGCGGCGTGAACCTGCTGAAGTGCAGCGGCGTATCCGAGAGATTGTTGGAACATAACCATTCGCACATTCGTTTGATAGTATCGAAATTATCTGTCCATGTCGGAATAACAAGATTGGTGATTTCTAACCAGACACCTTCTTCATGGAAAACTTTCAGTGTCCTGAGTACCGGAGCAAGTTTGCCGGCACTGAGCTTTGCGTATATTGCATCGTCGAATATTTTCAGATCGATGTTTGCCGCGTTCATCACTTTACATAATTGACGAAGCGGTTTTTCGTTAATGTACCCAGCGGATTTCCAAACGTTGTAAATCTTCTGCTCTCTTGCAAGCTTTGCTGTATCATATGCGTACTCGTAGAAGGTTGTCGGCTCTGAATACGTGTAAGCAATAGATTCACAACCTGCATTAACGCACGCCTTAACGACTTCCTCCGGCATTAAATCGACGTTGTCGGATTCCTTCGGACTAACTTGCGAGATCTGCCAATTCTGACAATTGAGACACCGGAAGTTGCACCCAGCAACAGCTATAGAGAACGCGTGTGTCGTCGGAAGAAAATGGAAGAATGGCTTCTTTTCGATCGGGTCAATGTGCACCGCACACGGATTACCGTACGCGATGGAATAGATTTTTCCATTGCTTGCAACACGATTGCGACAGAATCCAACATCGCCATCATTCAGTAACAAACAACCGTGTGGACACTTTTCACATTGCAATCCATCGGCGGTTTTCGAATAGAAGCGCGCTTCTTTGCTAAACTTTCCTAAATCAGTGTTCGATGAGACAGAAAATACATTTGGTCTGTACACTCCAAGCGCAAGTCCACCTGCACAGAATGCGCACTGGCGAAGAAATTCGCGTTTGCTAATGAATTTTGGTTGTATAAATTCGTTTTTCATATTCATAAAAAGCCTTCAACATTAAAACGGTTGACAATGGACCACTCATATCTCACCACTTATTTTTTTTCGCTGAACACCAGTGCTTCATATACATACAACTCGGCATCTTTCCAGCCGTTCCAGCCGATACCGGCTTTATCCTGTGCGCAGTGGCCGAGAAATTCTTCCTTCGTCCATCCGGTTTCGGTAGCGACCTGCGGCAGAAATGTTCCGGAGTTCTGCCCTTTTCTGATGTAAATGCCATGCTTCCCTAATTCGATTTCATCTACGGAATAGATGCGCCGCATCGGTGTAAGTACGGAGATCTCAATTTCTAATTCTGGAATTTCATCGGGCTCAACCGGTGTGAATCGATAATCTTGTGTTGACGACGCGATTGCCATGTCCTGCACTACTTTGTGCAGCGGTTCGTTTGCATCGAAACGTCCGATGCAGCCGCGTAAATCGGCATGTTTTTTCAGTGTAACAAAAGCGCCGCATTTTGTTTTCAACGTCGGTGAGAGATCGTTCTCGTCTATCTCTAGGGTCTTGCGATTCTTTACATATTCAATGATCGTATTGCGTGCAATCAGCAGCAGTTCATGCTTGTCTTTATCGTTGAGCTTGAATTCTGTGCGCGTATTATTTTCCTTTAACGCAATAACAATCGCGTTGTAACCGACAACCCGATTTTTTTCACCGTACTCTGTGTCGCCCGAATTCTTATATTGAATGTGCGTAAAAGTGATATCCGGAATATTCTCAGTCATGTACATCAGTGTCAGCACACTCGTCCAGCCGCAGAGGCATGTGGCAAGATTGGAAATACCTTTCGCTTCGTATTTTTCCATTGACTGAATCAAATTATTTGGCACATTTGTTAGAATTGCATCTGCAGTTGCTTTATCGATATTCTTTGCATCATTAGACGATGGATAGTGCGAAAAATCTGTGCTGATAATGAATAGATTCTTAGAATTCAAGTATGGCTGCAATGCTTTGGCGATGTCCTTGCAAGTCTCCGGCGATTGTGTACCAAGAACGATAGGAACAATTTTGAAATCCTTCTTGAGTCTGTATTGAAGGAATGGCAGCTGTACTTCTAGGCTATGCTCTCGTGCATGAGCATCCGTGCGATTGGAAAAGACACTGTTTTCCTTAATGAGTTGGTTGGCAAGCTCAGTATTTACTTTAACAGTACCAAGTGGTGTGATAAAGTTGCCTTGCGAATAGACCGATGCACCTTCGAATCCAATGTAATGACTTGAACCCAAAATAAATATGTTCTCATACTCTTTTGAAGTATCAATCTGATTATATGCTGAAGCTGCCACTTCTCCCGAAAACACATATCCTGCATGTGGTGAGATAATGGCAATAACGTCTTTGATATTTCGTGATGGTACCGCCTTGGCAAAAAGTTGCTTCAGTGTTGCATTGAGTTCTTCTTGCTGAGCAGGATAGAACGATCCCGCAACAGCAGGCTGCCGGTCAATCTGTTCCTTTTGAGATTGGCAGTCGGTGAAGAAAATGTGAATACAAAAAATGAAAGGAAAGAAGATTTTGGCGGTATTCATAGATGCACCAATAGTTGTTTTATTGTTAGTAACTTAGAGAGAAGAATTCAGAGTTGCAAGATGTCACTCGTTGCTTCTCGCAGTATCGTTTTCTACATTAATTGTAATAGTACCATGGGTGAGAAGTACAAGTGAGTAATAGATTGAAATATCTTTTGTTGATTGTGTGCTGTTGGCTATCCCTTGCGGATGCCCAGCCTCGCATAGAATCCCAGTTTCGCATTGCACGCCTGAAATACAGTGGTGGGAGTGACTGGTACAACGGTTCAACAGAGGAAGTCAATCTGCTAAAATTCGTTCAACAAAACACCAACATCGATTGTGACCCGCGGTATGAATTTGTCGATCTTTCCAGCGATAAGCTCTTCTCGTATCCATTCCTCTTTATGACAGGACATGGCAACATCTCTTTTTCGGATTATGAGGTTCAGCGACTCCGCACATATCTTCAGAAAGGAGGCTTTTTGTATGCCGACGATGATTATGGACTGGATAAAGCATTTCGACGCGAGATAAAAAAAGTATTCCCCGACCAAGAACTTGTCGAATTACCATTCAGCTATGGGCTGTACCATTGTCATTTTGATTTCCCGAATGGTGTACCGAAAACACATGAGCACAATGGAAAACCACCGCAGGGATTCGGGTTGTTTTTTAAAGGGCGACTTGTCGTCTATTATACATATGAATCGAATCCAAGCGATGGCTGGGATGATCCGGAAGAACACGGTGATCCCGAATCGGTACGACAGGAAGCATTGCGGTTCGGAACGAACATTGTCGTTTGGGCACTGACACATTAGGCGCGATTGAGTGATTTTGTAATTGTATGAATAAAGTATGCAAGAATCTTCTTCTATATTGACAATGTTGTCGCATCGGTTGCATCTAGTTCGAAACAGACAGAACCGTGTGGATCTCCTTTCGAATACTCTCGTTTTTTGTACGGGTGTTCTCGTTCTAACGACCATTCTTGTTCTCGCAGAGACATTGTTCGATTTTTCCAAAATGGTGAGAACGATTATCGTTATTCTCTTTACTCTCTCACTTGTGTGTGCCGGCAGTTGGATGATCGTTCGTCCTTTCCTGCGATTGGTCGGTGCACTGTCATCGATCACAGAGGATGAGATCGCGAGACACGTTGGCGCGTTCTTTTCTTCTATCAAGGATAGGTTGTTGAATGCTCTTCAGCTTGTGAAAGAGATCGACTCCGTTTCAAAACTTTACTCAACGGAATTAATTGATGAAACATTCAAAGATTTTGCCAAAGAAATTCAACCACTCGATTTCACGCAATCTGTGAGAACAACTCATCTTCCCAAACATCGCCGCTGGCTGATGATGAGTCTCGGTAGTACAATCTTGATATTTCTCATGTTTCCCGCATCGGTCTCCGGTGCGGCATATCGATTGATTCATTTTACGCAAGAATTCACACCGCCACCGAAATATCAAATTGAACTTTCACCAGGCAATGAGGAAATAGTCAAAGGTGAGAATGTTGATGTGCGAGCGAAGGTAACTTCGCTTCTTCCGGAATTTACATTGCATACGAAGGAACTTATAATTTTCCGACAACAGGAGGGACAGGAAAACTATGATGAGTTGAAAGCGAAACCAGATTCTGACGGTGTATTCAATACAACATTCCAAACTGTTCGCACAACGACAAAGTACTTTGCCCAATATGCCGATGCTGAAAGCGAGCGCTATACACTCACTGTGCTGGATCGTCCATTGATACGGTCATTTCACGTTCAGCTCAATTATCCAGCATATACCAAAATTCCTCCTAAGATGATGGATGAGTTTGTCGGTGATGTTACGGCATTGACAGGCACACGTGCTACCATATCTGGAGCGGCAAGTAAATCATTAAAAGAAGCGGTTGTACAATTTGGGAATAATACAAAGGTACCGCTCACAACGCGGGGTGAAAAATTCTCTGCATCGTTTCCTCTCTCTTCAGATAATTCATACTATATCTCTCTTCTTGATGAAGAAGGATTGTCGAACAGCGAACCGGTGCACTACCAATTGAAGGTGGTAATGGATGAATTTCCCACGATTGCAATCGTCGAGCCGGGCCGTAACATTGATATTGCTGGCGATCAATCGATTCCGCTCTTTCTGAAAGCAAAAGATGACTTCGGATTTTCCAGCATGCGTCTCGGCTACAGGTTAGTGAAATCGCGTTACGAACAGGCACACGCCGAATATACGTTTGTTTCGATTCCTCTCCCCGACGCTCCTGAAGGTCAAGCTGAGTTGTCTTATATCTGGAATCTCACTAGCCTCAATCTTGTACCAGAAGATGTCGTCGAATATTTTGCAGAAGTTTTTGATAACGATGCGATCAAAGGTCCGAAAAGCGGACGCAGTAATCTTTATCTTCTCCGGCTTCCTTCATTAGACGAAGTATTTGCCGATGTTGATAAAGAGCATGAACGTTCAATCGATGATCTGAAGCAGTCACTTGATGATGCAAAGAAATTGAAAGAGAATATTGAGTCTATCAACCGTGACTTGAAGAAGAACAAAGATCCCGATTGGCAGACACAAAAAAAGATGGAAGAGATGGCAAAGCAGTACCAAGAAGTACAAAAGAAGCTGGAGAATGTGCAATCCCGTGTTGAACAAATGACACAGCAGATGCAGCAGCAAAACGTGCTTTCGAAAGAAACCATGGAAAAATATATGGAGCTTCAGCAGCTCTTTCAGCAGCTCGATGCTACGGAGTTACAGAAGACGCTCAAGCAATTGCAGCAGCAGATGCCGAACATCAGCAAAGAGCAGCTCCAGCAGGCGATGCAAAACATGACATTCTCTGAAGAACGTTTTCGTCAGAGCATAGAGCGAACATTGAACCTGCTCAAACGCCTCCAGATCGAACAGAAAATGGATGAAGTGAAAAAACGTGCGCAGGAGCTGGAAAAGTTAGAAAAGGAGTTGCAGGAAGAAAGTTCGAAGGCATCCAGCGATTCGCAGAAACAGCAAGAACTTGCGAAAAAACAAGCTGATCTTGCCAAGAAAGAACAGTCCATGGAACGCGAAGCCTCCGATCTTCAACGCCGAATGGAAGAGTTCTTTACTGAAATGCCCGCAGATAAGTTGCAGAAATCTCTGGAGCAATTGCAGCAGCAGCAACTGGATCAAAAGATGCAGCAAGCGTCACAGCAAATGCAAATGGGAAAGATGCAGCCTGCACAGCAAACTCAAGAACAGATTGGAGAACAACTCCAGCAGTTCAGTCAGCACATGGATGCAATGCAGCAGCAGATGCTTCAGCAGCAATCGCAATATGTGATGAACGAAATGCGCAAAGCGATCAACGATATCTTGGAACTTTCGAAAGATGAAGAAGCGCTGAAGCAGCAATCACAACAAGCACCACAGAATTCTCCGCAGCTTCGACAAAATGCGCAGGATCAACAGCGTGCAGCTCAAGACTTGAACAATGTTATCAAGGGGTTAAGCGAGTTATCGCAAAAATCCTTTGCTGTAACACCGGAAATGGGCAAAGCAATTGGTGAGGCATTGGCGCGAATGAATAACGCTATGCGCGCTTTGGATACGCGAAACGGTGCGATTGCGTCACAAGAACAGCAACAAGCTATGGCAGCACTTAATCGAGCAGCAATGCAGGTGGAGAATGCGCTCCAAGCAATGATGCAAGGAGGGAGCGGAGGCAGTGTAGGAAGTCTCATGCAGCAATTGCAGATGATGGCAGGTCAGCAAATGTCTCTCAATATGCAAACACAACAAATGGGCGGGATATCTCCGCAGCAAGCGGCTGAAGCGGCACGATTGGCAAAAGAACAGGGGGCAATCCAAAAATCACTGGAGGAGTTGGACCGTGAAGCACAGCAAAGCGGTGATCAGAAAAAAATGCTGGGTGATCTTCAAAAAATTGCGGAAGAGATGAAAGAAGTTGTCGGGAATCTCGAACAGAATAATGTAAATCCCGAAACGATCAAGAAACAGGAACGCATTCTTTCCCGGCTTCTGGATGCTTCCAAATCTACGCGTGAACGTGACTATGAAAAGAAACGCAAAGCAGAAACCGGTACACAATTGACGCGCCGCAGTCCAAAGGATCTGGATTGGAATTCGCTGGAAGGAAAAGGTCAATTACAGGAAGAACTGCTGAAAGCCCTGGAGCAAGGGTATTCCAAAGATTATCAGGACCTGATACGAAAATATTTTGAGGAATTAGAAAAAACCGAAAAGCCCGTATATTAGGTCAGCAGATCGACACAGAGTAGTTGTTTATGCTACAAAGACAACTCAAGAAGAAAGAAAATAAAAAAGTTGTTTAGGGAATTCTGGAGGTTTGTTCTGATTTAGGTTCTTGTCTTTTTTAGGAGGTATGGTTGCCGGACTGATTATGTATGGCAGCGAGATCTTCGATCCGCAGTCAGCTGGATTTGCATACTTCATTACGTATGGTATGAGTACATCGTTTATATTTGCTTTTTATCATGTCCGTGGACTTTCCAACACGATTACTGCAGCCGTTTCAGTCGGTGCTCTTCTTTTCGTTATGGCTACACTATGGATGCCCGTATTGAACGCCGCCATCTGGTCTTTTGGTGTCAACCTGTCGGCGGTCGTCATTGCGTTCCTCTTTGAGCGCAAGCTGGCGAATTTTAAACAATGGAAGTTTCTCTTCGCAGGTGTTTTTTACGGAGCTGTCTTTGTGCTCTTAACATTGTCGGTTGCTCTTCTTACAAAAGTACAAGCGTTGCCTCCGGCATTGTTTCAGAAGAATTATCTTGAGGGGCTCTGGCTAGGTCTCAGTCTCGGTATTGGTGTGGAATTAGCAGAGTCAATTATTCACTCTGTTGATCTGCATAAGCGCGCAAAGCATGAGGCACGGAAAGAGAATTTCTAAGCGGCAAACAAAGTGGCTGTGCAGGAAGATCGTTGCTTCCTGCACAGTTTTCATTATATCAAATCTCTCGCTTACCTTTACCAACTCACATGCCAGTGTTTGATTTGCCAATCGCCGTTGGCAGATTTCTTAAAAATGATTGTGTGAAACCGCGTTGGTCCACCCTTTTTGATTTGAGTTTTCAAGATCGCATATCCAATTGTTTTATCATCTGATATCCACATATGCGACAATTTAAATTCTGATTCAGGTCCCTCAACCAGTTTCACATCTTTATGCTCACCATTCAATACACCATACAAGCTTTCGTAATGTTTTCCATAGATAAGATATGCTTCAGGATTAATAAATCTCTTTACTGTTTTTAGATCATATCCTTTTAAGATGTGTTCAACTGATTTCAGTATTGATTCATACATTTCGCTCTGTGAAGTATTATCTTCTGGTTGTTCTTTTTCATCTTTGTATATCTTAAATCGGAAAGGAATAGTTATCCACACGGCAACCTGCTTTCCTTGCATTTGTGCCGGGGTAAATTTCCATTGCTTGACCGCAGTACATGCGGCTTCTTGAAATTCCTTTTTAGCTGCGGCTACTTCCTGTTCCCCCTGTAACTCATTTGGGGAAGATCCATCTATCTTTTCTATCTTTGCACTTGCAACATTTCCGTCGATATCGACAAACACTTTTAAATAGACGTTACTTTCCCAGCTATCTTTGAGCATAGATTCTGGGTATTTAGGTTCAACACGTTTGATAGGTACCGGAGCTTTATCAAAAATTGTTTCGGCCTGTGATGAAAAATCATCCTTTTTTTGAGAAAGCATTGGGACAGAAATACAGAAAATGCCTATTATGAAAGTGAAGATGATATGTTTCATTGTTGATGTCCTTTTATTGGTGGATGTCCGATGACCACGTAGCCAGCTACTTCCACCTCCGGAAGCGGAGTAAGGCACACAATGGTTTGTTGCGCTTGTACATGACGGTACCATAAAGAGGAAACAGATACAGTAGTAATGATGGAGATAATTATAGCTATACCAATGGTGCGGAAAGAATACTGAGCTTTTCTTTTATGCAAAAGTAAGTTCTGAAGTATCGGCTGCTTCACAGGCGAGGACATCTGATTCAGTACTCGTTGATCCAATGAAGCAGGGACAGTCATCTGCGACGAAAGTGTAAATATATTTCTTAGCGAGAGAGCATTTTTAAGAAATGTGCGGCAATGCTCACACACGCCAAGATGCACAAAAAGTTCAATCTCCGCAGTCGGCAGTAACTCGCCGTCTATAAATTGACTAATTTGTTCCTGATACAGTTCACAATTCATATAACACCTCTTTTCTGATAATCCTCTTCGCTAAATCTCAAATCTGTAATCTGCCCCCCTGTAATCTCAAATCTTTAATCTCCAATCCGATTTACTCATGAATAATACTCTTTCAGTTTCTTCGTCAATGCTTTTCGTGCTTTAAAGAGTCGAGATTTTACTGAGCTTTCTGTATCACCGGTGACTGTGGCGATTTCTACATACGAGAGCTGCTCATATTCCCTTAATAAGATCACTTCACGATATTCGCTTCTCAAATTCTGAAGTAATCGCTGAACGATCTCTGTAGTTTCTGCGGCTACAGTTAATTCATGCGGTGTCGTTTCATCCCAAATATCCTTATCGCTTTGAGTTCCATTTCGACGATGTTGACGTAAATGCATCATCACCTCATTACGGGCAATGCGGAAGAGCCACGGCAGGAATGAATCGACACTTTGAAGTTCTCTGATATTGGTATACATTTTCACAAATGTTTCTTGCGTCATGTCTTCCGCTGTATCCGAGTCGGCAAGCATACGCATACAATATCGATAAATACCTGTTTTGTGACGTTCATATAGATCTGCAAACGCTAAACGGTCGCCTTGACACAATAACTGAATTAGTTCAACGTCCGTTCTCAATTTGTTTCTTTTTCTCCATTATGGGAGTTGATATTTACATTGCTGGTCTATACGGACTCATATAGAAGATGCATAAAGTAGAAGAAAGTTGCTGTAATAAATTCTACAACGGTGGGCACGAAGATAACCATTCTTCTCGTTGCAACCCACGAACTTATTGGCTACATTTTTGATGAAAAATATGATAGCTGACTAAATTGTGATCCCTATTCTCCTTAGCGATACCGAACTTCATCTGCCCAATTTTACAGTCGTTTCTGCTTCAGCAGGAACAGGGAAGACGCATACGCTCACGTTGAAGTTGCTGCAACTGCTGCTTTCTCAGCGTATCCCAAACAATCGGCTGAATAATGTTTTAGCTATGACGTTCACAAAGAACGCCGCCGCAGAAATGCGCCAACGTGTTCTAGAGTATTTGAAAAAAGCATATCACGGCGACCGTGAGATTCTTGTACAGTTGCTTGCAATCGTTACAATGGACGAAGAACGGCTTCGAGCGCGATGCGGAGAATTAATAGAAACAATCCTTCAGGATTACTCCGCATTTCAGGTACAGACAATCGATAGCTTTATGGCGCGAATATTCCGGGCATCGGCGTTAGAGTTTGGATTCTCACCGACACTTGAAATTAAATTGAATAACCGTCCATTGCTGGATGCGGCATTTGAGCAGTTTGCGCGCGAGCTTTCCGTTGATCCTTCAAAGCGGTTCCTGCTTGAGCAACTCACAGACATTCTCGTTGAGAGTCAAAATACTTCTGCGCGTTATATTTGGAATCCATTTCAAAAACTCTCGGATGAAGTGCGAAAACTGTACAACACACTCAGTGCACAAACGAAAGAAGTGCTGCCGTTTTCTGATAATGGTCGGCAGATAAATGCAGTGCGGCAAGAAATTCTCGATACATTCCGTCAACTTCATACGTTTGTAAAAGAATCAGGATTGGAAATAACGAAGAACTTTGAGATTGTGATTGAAATTGCGGCTGCCGGTAATGTTGATGATTTGATCTATCGGAAGAGTCTCTATACTATTCCAGTGAAGCAGTCGGGAAAAATGAAAGCGCAGGCGGAAGAATGGAATGTTCGTTTTGCTCCGCTGCAGGAACACCTTCGCACTCTCGCTGCAGAATATATTGTACAACAAGCAAGAAATTATTACCGTCCGTATGTTGAAGCGCATCGATTGTTCGGCAGCACCATCGATCAGATCATGCGCCGAAACAATCAAGTTTCTCTCACCGATGTTAATCGTGCGCTCTTGAAACATATTTCGGAAGAAATTGTGCCGCAAGTTTATTTTTATCTTGGCGACGCGATCTTTCATTATCTCATCGACGAATTTCAAGATACATCACCGGTACAGTGGGAAGCTCTGATGCCCTTGTTTGGCGAAGCGCTCTCCAAGAATGGAAGTCTCTTTGTAGTCGGTGATACGAAGCAGTCCATTTATGCTTTCCGCAATGCCGATTGGCGCATTATGAAAAACGTAATGAAAAATATCGTCTTTCCCTCTGCGCCGTCTCATGTGCAAGAATTGGAAACGAATTACCGGAGTTTCGAGCGGATCTTAGATTTTAACAAATCGGTTTTTCATGACATTGTGCCTTCAACTATGGGTGGAGATGCACCGCACGCAAGCGGATTATCATCATTCAAACAACAGGTCAAAGAAGGCAACGAAAAGAAAGGATATGTCGAGGTTGTTTTGTTTGAGAAAGATATGGAAAAAGCACCGGAGCGCACGAAGATTTTAGAAATTGTGGCTGATTGCAAAAAGCGAGGTTACAGGTACGGCGACATCACTATCCTAACATCAAAGAACGAACACGTCGTTGCGATCAGCGGATGGCTCAACAGCGAACATGTGCCTTTCATTTCGCACAGCAGTTTAGATATCCGCGGACGAAAAATTACAGGAGATATCATCGCTCTGCTTCGATTTCTGGATTCACCCATCGACGATCTTGCATTTGTAACATTTCTCCTGAGCGATACATTTCATCGGTTGATTTCCACTACAAGTTTGTCTATAACCAAAGAACAACTTCATACGTTTATTCTGCAAATGAAAAAAGAAAACCGCAAAGCATCATTGTACGCATCATTTCGCGCGCAATATCAGGATGTCTGGAAACAATATTTTGAAGAACTGTTCACAGTTGTCGGCTACCTGCCGATGTACGACCTGGTATCGGAAATCTACAAGCAATTCCGATTGTTTGAATTGGCGCCGGCAGAGGAAAGCACACTGACAAAATTATTGGAGATCATCAAGAACTTCGAGGATGCCGGCCAGAACAATCTCAAAGATTTTTTAATATTCGCGGATGAAGAAGGAGATGAATCGGAATGGAATATCAATATTCCGCACGGCGCGGATGCCATTTCCGTGATGACGATTCACAAAGCGAAGGGATTGGATAACCGCGTTGTAATCGTTCTGTTGGAAGATTCAAAACCGAAACCTGACAATTTGTTTATAGAAGAAGACGAAGATGGTATACGCCTTCTCCGCATAACACAAAAGAATGCTGATTGTAGCGACAATATGAGGGCTTTATATGAACGCCGCATATTTGAGCAGGCGGTAGACGATTTGAATAAGCTCTATGTTGCATTCACGCGTGCAAAAGAAGAAATGTACATTATCAGCATCAAAACAAAGTGGGCTGATAAACCTTCAACACTTCTGCCTAAAACCGGATATGAGCGTTCGACAAAACAGAAGGTGGAAAAGCATGAGAATCCAGGCGAACTAACTGCAGACAAGTACCATTCGTCTGTGCGTAAGCCGGCAAGCATTATTTCATCGGAGAAGCTGGCGCTGTATGAACGGCGGCGCGGTGAAGCGGTCCACGATATACTCTCCCGCGTGGAATTTGTGGATGCGGACATTGAGGAACGTGTTTCATCAGCAGTGAAAGAAATTGCAGGAAGCTGGGATGAACCGGCAGATGCGGCACGTATCAAATCGTTAGTGCTGGAATTTTTGCGATTGCCGGAGATTGCGCCGTTCTTTACTCTCATCGATGGCAGAAAAATTTTGAATGAACAACAATTTGTAAATCTGGATGGGCAGTTGTTCCGTATGGATCGCGTTGTGGTGGATGCAGAGAGCGTGACGGTACTCGATTTTAAGACCGGAGACGATAAAGATGTTTATCGTGATCAAATACTTGGCTATAGAACCATTCTCCAGAACTTTTATCCAGGCCGCACTATCCGAGGTATGCTGGCGTTCGTGGACAGGAAAAAAGTACGGGCGGTTGCATGAACGAACGCATTGTTCTTAGTCCACACGAACATCTAGTCGAAACCGTTGCCGCTCATCTCAGCGCACAGGGAAGAGATTTCTCGACGAGTGCAGTCGTTTTTCCCGGAAAACGTCCGGCGCATTTTCTACGCAAAGAACTGGCTCGGCGCATAGGCGGCAGTTTTATTCCGCCCAAAATATTTTCCGTAGATGAGTTTATTCTCTCGCTCTATCAAAAACTCCATGCTCTGCCGGTTAAAGACTTAGAGTCAATCGATGCCGTGGTTCTGCTTTATCAAATTCATAGCGAGTTGAAAGAACGATTAGGCGGGGAATACTTTGCATCGTTAGAAGCTTTCCTTCCTATCGGACTGAAACTGTTTAGTGAATTGGAGGAGCTACATCTTGCCAATCTTACCGAGCAGAAGATAAAGGAATCACTTTCATCGCTCACATATAACCGGTTGTTCTCACTTGCTGAATATTATACACGGTTCTATGCGCTTGTCGAGGAAAAAGGATTTACGACGCGCGCTGTTCGCTACTCGGAAGTGGCTGATCGCATCGGCAATATAGATCTTGGAGAATACACGCAGCTTATTGTGGCAGGATTGTATAAGCAGACACATGCAGAGAAAATTATTTTTGATGATCTGGCGAACCGCCAAAGTGCATTGTTCGTGTTTCAGACAGATAAGACTGAGCCGGGAACGAAAGAGCCGGAGATTCATTTTTACAAATCATCCGATACGCATGGGCAGGTATTTGCACTCTCCGCGATTATAAATGATCAATTGGAGAAGAACAAATTGCTTGATGAACGCTCGGTGATTGTCCTACCCACGGCGGATGCGCTTTTTCCTGTTGTCCATCAAACACTTACCTTGATGCCCGAAGAAGAATATAACATCGCTCTTGGCTATCCCATGGCGCGCACTCCGGTGTACGGTTTCCTCCATAACCTGATGGAATTAGTGTGCACAAAGCAAGGTGAACGGTATTCAGCATCGCAGTACTTGAAATTTGTTTTGCATCCATATACAAAAAACATCCGCTTTGGTCAGCGTGCAGATGTTACGCGCATCCTTTTTCATGGACTAGAAACGATGCTGATGGAAGACAAAACAAAAATATTGGTTACACTGGAAGATATTGAGCAAGCAGATGAAGTTTTTAATAATGCAGCATTTACGGCTTCTGAATCCGGCACTGAAACAACACCAGAACAGTTGAAAGAACATCTCCGAAGCATTCACATGCACACTATACGAGCGCTGGATTCCATGGTCTCACTGAAAGAGTTTTCTCATAAAGCCATCGAGGTGCTCACATACATCTATGAGTACAGCACCGCTCATTTACATCCGCTCTTCCGTCCGTATGCTGAAGCATTTCTGCAAATGTTTCTACACCTGGAGCAATCGCTTGCCGGCGGCATGCCGTTCCGCGATGCATCCGGATATTTTAGTTTTCTCCAGCAGTATGTTGCACAGCAAGAAGTTCCGTTTTCCGGCACGCCATTGCGGGGATTACAAGTGCTCGGGTTGCTGGAAACGCGCAGTCTTCACTTTGATGACGTCTATCTTCTAAACGCAAACGATCATGTTCTGCCCGGCGGTATCGGCAGTGATATGCTTTTACCGCAGAAGCTTCGAGAGAATTTACAACTAGAAACGCACAGAGACCGTGACAAACTCAGTGAACATTACTTCAACCTGCTTGTGCGTGGAGCAAAGCGTGTGCATCTTTTCTTTTCTGAATCCGGCGAGAGTAGCAAAAGCCGCTTTATTGAACAATTGCTATGGGAACGGCAGAAGCGTGACGGAACGTATTCATCCGATCATTCTGTGCAGACGATTCGCTATCAAGTCAAGCTTGCTAACGACGCTGTTCCGGCCATTTCAAAATCGAAAGAATCGCTTGAGACACTTCGCGGATTTTCTTACAGTTCCAGTGCATTGGATACCTACATGCAATGTCCGATCAAGTTTTATTATCGATACATCATGCGATTGAAAGAGAAAGAAGAAGCAACGGAAGATATTGACAGCCAAGAAATCGGAAAGTTTGTCCATGAAGTGCTGAAGAAATTCTACGAACCTCTCTTAGGGAAAAAATTAAATATACATGATCTTGATATCATGCGTATGGAACAGTTGGTGAATGAATTTTTCTCGGAGAAATTTGGAACAGAACCGGTGGGAGCGTCCTATTTGCTGAAACGGCAAATCCAGAGGCAATTAAAAGCATTGCTTACGAATTACCAGAAATCGGTTATCGAAGTGAACGACGTGATAATACAGAGACTCGAAGAGAAAATTTCTGTCAATGCGTTTGGTGTAAAGTTTGAAGGAAAATTGGATCGTATCGAGCAGCGAAGCAACTCTATTGTCATTCTCGATTATAAAACCGGAGTGCCGCAGAGCAAAAAGCTGATTGCCATGAACAAACTCGATCTTAACGAACGCGAAAGCTGGAGCGAAGCGATCCCATCGCTCCAACTGCCGATATACCTGCTGTTATATAGAATTCATTCCGGTCTTACAACAGAGGAGATCATTCCTGCATTTCTTTACATTGGCGAAAGCCGATTGAGCAAGGAAGGTGAAATATTTTTTGTAGAAGATTCTGCTGAACGTGCGTTATGTTTTACGCAAGTTCAAAAGGTGATTGAACTCTTACTACAAGAGATGAACAATGCTGCAGTTCCTTTCTCGCCGCCTGCCGACCTTAGAAAAGCATGTCACCGCTGCCCATATACTGCACTCTGCGGCACTTCGTGGGTGCAAAGATGAAACGTGCAGGAGATTGAATAAAATTGTTTATTGAGAGTAATGAACGATTTTTTTACATTGAATAGACTCATTCATTAACCATAAGGAGCAACCATGAAAAATATTATTTTAAATGGAATGATACTGATTGTGCTGACTGTCGCAGCTATTGGTATTGTCGTTGGTCAAGGATTATACTGGGAAAGCACTACAACGATACCGATTGCCAACGGAAAGGAAATTCATTCTACATCATCCTACATACCGCACATGTTTAAGCAATCGTCGGAAAATAATGCATCGATTTTTCGCCTAGACAAGGAAATGATGTACCTCATAGACACACAGAAGAAAGAATATTCCGAAATGACCTTTGCAGAGATGGAGGCGTATGCAAAGAAAGCGAATAAAAAACTGGAAAAGATGAATGAACAATTAAAAAACATGCCTCCCGAACAAAGAAAAATGATGGAACAAATGATGGGGAAAGCAGCTATGGGAGGACAACATGCCAAAATCAATGTGATAAAGACCGCGGAAAGAAAAACCATTAGTGGGTACGCGTGTATCAAGTATACAATGAAAGAGGATACCGCCGAAGTGGGAAGCATGTGGACAACGGCCGACGTGCCCGATTTCAGCAGCATGCAAAAAGACTTTAAAGAATTTGGTCAACGGATGGCAGCTCAGATGCCGAATGGGGGAGAAATGGTTGCAGCAATGACGAAGATAGAAGGATTTTCTATTCAAACAACTATCGCAGGTATTACAACGACCGTTACAAAGGTTGAGAAGAAAGTGGCCGCCGCAAGTGAGTTTGAAGTTCCTGCGGGTTATAAAAAAGTAACTCCCAAAAACTTAACGGATGATTAGCATACAAAAAGTCAAGAAGATCGATGCAAATAGCACGCCATTGTTTTGCTTTATTCGGGTTTGCATATACTCCTCCGTGGAGTGTTAATGCCGGATTTATTGTCGGCGACGAAAAAACGCTTATAGTAGATAGTGGTCCAAACACACTTGCCGCGGCAACGATCAGGGGCTATGCCCGAGTGGTTCGACCATCCAATCAGTTGCTTTTAATCAATACAGAACGACATCTTGATCATATACGCGGCAATAGTCATTTTGCTGATTATGGTATTGAGATATATGGTCATGCTGGCATTCAACGGCAAGACTCTGAATTGAAAAGCGATATTGATGAGTATATAGCTTGTACTCCAAATGTTGTTCGGCGGGAGCGACAAGAAGCATCGATTGTCTTTACCGATACCAGAATTGTCAATCCGATTCATAAAATAACATCAGAGATAAAGTTCAATCTGGGAAATCTCAACGCTGAAGTTTTACTTACTCCAGGACATACTCCGACGAATCTCTGTGTGTTTGTGCCTGCAGATCGAGTCCTCTTTTGTGGTGATAGTGTCGTCAGTGGATATTTGCCGAACCTTGAGGGAGGCAGTGTCAGGGATTGGCAGCAATGGCTTTCGACATTGGATCGTATTGCAGCGCTTGAGGCAGAGGTGTTGGTGTGTGGACATGGACCGGTATTGCAAGGCAACAACGTACCGAAAGAAATCCAGCGAGTACGGTCAATCATTGAACAGGCTCTACTGGAAGAAAAAGCGCCAACATCATATGAATTGGAAAAATAAAAGTAAGCAAATTACTCGTGTTCACACTCCATTCAAAACTACTTGAAGAAATTATAAACTCATCTTGGATTATGCGCTCACTCAGGATGAGTACGCGGAAGACGGGATTTAAGATGTTCCCCATTGTCCAATGCTTTGAACAATATCTGTATCGTGCTTGAACTCCGATGTCAGATGGAATTCGATGTCAGGAAACATCTCCTGTGCTGTATGGAATGACCACGTTCCTTCGGCAAGAAAGACGGGATGATCATCTTTGTCGTATGCAATATGCGGATTCTGAAAAGAGAGAAAGCGTTCAAATTGTTCTCTGTTTACCGATGTGAACCAAAACGCCTTATAGACATTGAGCGACTGTAAATCGCACTCCGCACCATATTCGTGCAGCAATCTAAATTTAATAACTTCAAATTGCATCTCACCAACAGTACCGACGATCTTCACATTGCCTTGCTGGCGAAGGAAGAGTTGAGCGACACCTTCATCGGAAAGCTGCCGAATCCCCTTATCTAATTGCTTGGCCTTGAACGGATTTCTGTTGATAAGCTGTCGGAAAATTTCCGGTGAGAATCTCGGTATACCTTTAAAAACAAATTGTTCACCTTCTGTGAGCGTATCGCCGATCTTAAAATATCCTGTGTCATACAGTCCAACCACATCACCGGGCCATGCTTCATCGATAATACTTTTTTCATTTGCCATGAAGCTTGTGGGAGTGGCGAAGCGAAGTTCTTTTTCTAAACGTGTATGATAATAATATTTGTTTCGCTCAAACTTGCCGGAACACACACGGCAAAATGCAATACGGTCCCGATGATTAGGATCGAGGTTCGCATGAATTTTAAAAATGAATCCGCTGAATGAACTTTCTGCCGGATCGACCTTTCTGATATTTGTTTCCCTTGGTTGTGGAAAAGGAGCAATCTTCACAAAAGTATCCAAAAGTTCTTTTACACCGAAATTATTGATAGCGCTGCCGAAAAAAACCGGAGCAAGATATGCGTCGCGGTAATGTTCTTCATTAAACTTCTCATACACTCCCTCAATGATTCCAATATCTTCACGAAGTTTAGCGGCGGAATCAGCACCGACATGTTTATCAAGCAGCGGACTTGCAATGTCGTCAATGGCAACGATATCATCCGAGATGCGTGTTCTATTGGGGGAAAAAAGCTCCAATTGTTTTTCAAATAAATTGTACACACCCTGAAATCGCACACCGATGCCAATGGGCCACGTGAGCGGCCGCGTATGAATACCAAGTTCTCGTTCCAACTCGTCTAAAAGTGAAAATGGATCACGTCCTTCCCTATCCATTTTGTTAATGAATACGATCACCGGTATACTTCGCATGCGGCAGACGTTCATGAGCTTTCGCGTTTGCTCTTCTACGCCCTTTACACAATCGATCACAAGGATAACACTATCTACGGCTGTAAGAGTTCTGTAAGTATCTTCGGCAAAATCCTTGTGACCCGGTGTGTCCAAGATGTTGATCTTGTATCCCTTGTACTCGAAGCCCATCACCGAGGTTGCTACAGAGATGCCGCGTTGCTTTTCAATTTCCATGAAATCGGAGGTGGCGGTCTTTGTGATCTTGTTACTCTTCACTGCGCCTGCCGTGTGAATTGCGCCGCCGAAGAGCAGCAGCTTTTCAGTGAGTGTTGTTTTTCCAGCGTCAGGGTGACTGATGATGCCGAATGTACGGCGCCGTGTAAGTTCGTTATGTTTCATGAATAATTAATCTGATTAGAAAGCTTGATTCTTTTTGAGTACAAGAACAGCGAGGCATGGATGATGCCTCGAAGAATAGAGGAGAAGCTACGGTGGAGTAAGTTTCATGTGGCTCGAAAGCATGATCATTCTTGTATAAGATAAGAAAAGTTCAGGAGAGAGCCAAATCAGTTGATTCAAGAAAAAATGCAAAAATGAAAGGGAGAAGTAAAATCCTATCTGGAAACCCTTACTGTGAGAATGGTAAACAGTGAACCGTTTAAATAAAACCTGCCGTAAGATACAAAAATACTCGATATATATCATACGGCAGACTTATTATATATTCATATGTACTGTTATGATTGGAGATTAGAAGATATAGCCGCTTTCACCGTGCTGGCTGAGATCCAGTCCTTGCACTTCTTCCTCCTGTTGAACTCGTAATCCCATGGTCCAATCAAGTACTTTGAGAATAATCCATGTGACACAAAATGCGTACGCAATTGCTACTGCAACGCTTAAGAGTTGGACAAGAAAGAGAGACGAATTACCGAAGAACGCTCCATCGGCTCCGGCAGCATTGATTGCCTTCGATGCAAAGAGACCCGTTGCAAGTGCCCCAAACGTGCCGCCGACACCATGAACGCCGACCGCATCGAGTGAATCGTCATAACCGAAGAAGTTCTTTATGTTCACGCCAAAGTAGCAAATCGCACCCGCGCCCAAACCGATAGCAAGCGCAGCAAGAGGACCGACAAAACCGGATGCAGGTGTAATTGCCACAAGACCTGCGACCGCGCCTGATGCCGCGCCGAGAAGCGTTGGTTTGCCGCGATGTTTCCATTCCACAATGAGCCACGAAAGTGTCGCTGTTGCAGCTGCAATATGAGTCATTAAGAATGCAGACGTTGCAAGGGCACCGGATGCAAGAGCACTTCCTCCATTAAAACCAAACCAACCGAACCATAACAGTGTTGCACCAAGTATTGTCATGGTCAAATTGTGAGGAGGCATATGTTCATGCCCATGACCTTTGCGTTTACCTATAATAATTGCTGCTGCAAGAGCGGACACGCCGGAACTAATATGTACTACAAGTCCGCCTGCAAAATCCAATGCACCCAACGACCGAAGCCATCCGCCTACACCCCACACCCAGTGTGCGAGCGGCGCGTACACAAGAGTTGACCAGAGAAGAACGAAGACCAAATATGTGCTGAATTTAAAGCGTTCCGCAAATGCGCCTGAGATCAAAGCGGGCGTAATGATCGCGAACATCATTTGAAACATCATAAATGCTTGATGCGGTATTGTTGCTGCATAATCCGGATTTGGATCGAGTCCTACCCCATGCAAGCCAGCCCACTGCAAGCTGCCGATGACCCCATGAATATCCGGGCCGAAAGCAAGTGAATAACCAATTAGTATCCATTGCACTGTAACCAACCCTAATGCCACAAAGCTTTGCATAATAGTACCCAACACATTCTTTTGGCGCACCATGCCGCCATAAAATAATGCTAATCCCGGTGTCATCAGCATAACAAGTGCTGTGGACACCAACATCCATGTCGTATCACCAGTATCTATTCTCATAACGCATCTTCTCCTGTCTCTTCTGTTCGTACACGTATCGCTTCTTCTGCCGGCATGATGAAGATCTTTCCGTCGCCGACCTTACCTGTTTTTGCACAGCGGATGATGATCGAGACTGCTTCCTCTACACGTCCATCTGGCACAACGATTTCTAATTTGACTTTCGGCAAAAAATCTACCTGATATTCAGCTCCGCGATAAACTTCGGAGTGTCCTTTCTGCCTGCCAAAGCCTTTGACTTCTTGCATAGTCATTCCGCGGAACCCTGCTTCTTGGAGTGCCTCGCGAATGTCATCCACAGCATGAGGACGAACAATAGCCTCAATTTTTTTCATAAGGGACCTTTATTGTATTTTCTTGAATTGTTTTGAGTAAGGCGTTAGACATGTAATACCTTACTAACTATAGTAATTTAATAATTATTATTAAATAATCAAGGTTATATTGCATATAATTTGCATTCTATTTTTTAGGAGATAAAGGTAAAAATGCAGCTATCGGAGTGTTCGCACAGGCGTGATCGTCAAATGGAAAAATGAGTTTTGTTCAACGGGTGTAGCGTGTCTTACTATGGGAGAAAATTATTCTGGTGAGAGCATTCGAATCGAATCACGGGCAACAAAATAAAACCCTACGCCAATTCCAATGCAGCAAGTTACGATGCCGGTGATATTGACGATCATGGCGATGTCTTCAGCATATTCCATCGTTCCAGTATAACTCAGGAGCCATTGCCAATCGTGGATTGCGGCGTGAGATATCAAGTGTAATCGTTTATAGGGCGCGTCACCGATGTAAATGGAAACATTCACCAAGCTTTGACCTGTCCAATACAAAGTAAAGGGAATTGATCTCAAGGTTGATCGAGCAAAGACAATGACGGTTGCAACAGGGATGATAACCTGAAATAAGGAACCGCCGAGAAATTCTATAAATCTGCCGAAAATACTGAAGACCAGGTGTCCTGTTTCATGGATGAATAGATCGATGGTATCAATGACCCAAATGACAAACGAAACTTGATTGCGTGTCTCATTCTTTTGGTAATTCGTTGCAAGGGAATAAGTGAAATAGCATACGCAAAGAATGCAGAAACAATATATTATGAGATAAAAGATATTCATATTTAATTTCTACGAGGAATTTAGTTTTTCCAATATACTGATTCTTTCTCTGATGAAGCAAAGGGGAAAATACGATATCGATTGACATCCTTACTCTTTCCTTTTACATTCTCTTTGAACGGTAACATAGGTAACGAAAACTATGAAAATCTATTTCGAGTGTTCTATTCCAAAGACACTATTACTTGTTATGGAGTTTTGCCTTTCTACTGCGTTGTTGGCGCAGTTGCACACTGGCGACATTGATACTGTACAAAAGATAAAGAGCAAAGTCATCGTTTCAGAGAATGGACGGTTTCTTCAGTACGAAGATGGCGAACCGTTCTTCTGGTTGGGTGATACGGGCTGGCTGTTGTTTGAAAAATTGACGCGTGAAGAGGCAACACGCTATTTGGAAAACAGAAGAGCAAAGGGATTTAATGTGATTCAGTGTATGGTGGTTCCTGCAATGCCGCTTGTGAATGTCTACGGTGATTCGGCGTTCGTAAAAAATAATTTATCTTGCCCGTGTATTACAGATGGGGAAAATTTCACCGATGCACGACAATACGATTTTTGGGATCATATAGAATATATTATTGATGAGGCGGCGAAGAACGGTATCCGCATTGCGCTTGTTCCCCTGTGGGGCAAAGTTGCCAAACAGCCGGAAACGACTGTGGAGAATGTAACTATGTATGCAAGGTGGTTGGCAAAACGTTTCGGTTCCAAACCAAATATATTTTGGATTAATGGAGGAGATCTTCGCGGAGATGTTCGTCCGGAAATATGGAAAGCAATTGGAACTGCACTTAAAGCAAACGATCCGAATCATCTTATCACGTATCATACGTTTGGAAGAACACAATCATCCACGTGGTTTCATAATGAATCGTGGCTTGATTTTAATATGTTTCAATCGGGACATCGCCGGTATGATCAACTCAAAGGCGATGGTGCTGAAAGCTGGAAAGGTGAAGACAATTGGCGATATGTTTTAGAGGATTATACAAAGAATCCACCTAAGCCAACTCTTGATGGCGAGCCATCATATGAAAATATACCACAGGGTTTGCGCGATACAACTCAACCGTATTGGAATGCACATGACTGTCGTCGATATGCATACTGGTCGGTCTTTGCCGGTGCGTGCGGACATACCTATGGTGATAATGCTGTTATGCAAATGTACAAGCCGCGAGATAAGAATCGCGCTTATGGGGTACGTAATTATTGGTACGAAGCAATAGATGATTCTGGATCGTTTCAAATGCGCTATCTTTCAAATCTGGTTTTATCCCGACCATACTTTGAACGCATATATGATTCTACACTCGTTGTTGATCAGGGAAAGCGTTATGAGTTTATTGCGACAACAAGGGGTAAAAGTTATCTCTTTGCTTATACATACACAGGACGATCATTCACGATAGCAATGGGGAAAATTTCCGGAAGTGAAGTCCGTGCTACATGGTACAATCCCCGTAATGGCACAGTGCAGGAGATCGGAACGATGAATAACTCCGGAACAATGTACTTCCAACCTCCCGGAGAAGAACGGAATGGTAATGATTGGGTGCTAGTGCTTGACGATTCTTCAAAGGGATACTCAAGTCCGGAGTATGAAAAGGTACATGTGAACTGAAGTTGATGACCAATACACTTGAAATATTGAATCTAAAAAAATCCCAACGCCAAAACTGGCGCCGGGATTATACAGACATAGAAAATTATCGGTTCGGTTTTTAATCTATGCCAACAACTTATGTTTGCTACTCATTCTTTATTTTATCTAATAATTCCGCTGCCTCTTTCCTAAAGACGTCATCATCTTCATCTTCTTTTGGTAGAGAAGCGATCTTCGTCAAGTATTCACGCGCTTTTCCGTACTCATCCATCTCTACATAAGCACGAGCACAATCAAGGCGGTACATGATAAAACTCGGCCGCAATTCAATTGCTTTCTCGTAATTCTTTACAGCATCTTCCATATTTGCCCAGCCAATCCCAAGCGGCCAGCGAATAAATTTTGGTTTCTCGCACACTTTCGCATTCGTTCGTCCGAGCACATAATAGGCTCCTGGTCCTGTCGAATCCAAGGCAATTGCTTTCTCGCAATCGGCTTTTGTTTGTTTCACGAGGTCAAGAGATTCCCAAATGCCTCGGAAGAGGGCAATACGTCCGTTTGCTATTGCTTCCCGTGTATAGCCCATTGCTCCTTTCGGATTGACAGCGATAGCTTTCTTAGCGAAGTCCAACGACTTTTCATACCATTCCAATTGTTTTTGTTTCTCCGCATCAGTCTTCTTGGGAAGATGTTCGCCGATATCGACGTACGTGCGACTCAATCGCCAGAGGATTTCATAATCGTTGGGGGAAAGAGCAAGCGCCTCGTTATATTTCTCGAGCGCTTTTTGGTTGTCGAATACTTTTTCAGAAAATTCATTTCCTTGTGCGATGAGTTGGCTGACATGAGTGGAATCGTCTGTGGCTAATGCTGCAACCATACTTGTTACCGGAACAAGAAATCCGGATGTAAGAATCAATAGGAGAGAAGTCAATGTCTGTTTCAAAGAATGATCCTCCATAATAGATGAATGAAAATGAATGGCTCTTGAAGATATGCGAGATTGACTATGATGGTTTTACGAATTACGCACTTGCAACTGCTTAATTTCATCGCGGATCTGTGCAGCTTTTTCATAGTTCTCTTTTGCAATGGCATCGATAAGCTGCTGCTCTAATTGTTCAAGCTTGGATAGCGGAGGTTTCGATGTATCCGGTTGTTCGGGTTTCGCCTTCGGGGGAATTCCTTTTTCTCCTTCTTCACTTTCAGAAAGGAAGGAGGCTTCTGCCATCACTTTCTCAGCGACAAATATAGGCGCACCGTAACGAACAGCTAATGCAATTGCATCGCTCGGACGCGAATCGATTTCCTGTGTGTCAAGATTTAGACGGGCAAAGAATGTGCCTTCACGCAGCTCGCTAATATAGACATCGACCAACTCACCACCCAGTAAATCGATGAGATTCTTCATCAGATCGTGCGTCAGCGGACGGGGAGGTTTAATGCCTTCCATCTCCAGTGCAATGGATTGTGCTTCGAATGCACCGATGATGATCGGCAGACGGCGCGCTCCGTTGACTTCTTTCAATATCAACGCGTATGCCCCGCCGCTGGATTGACTGCTGGACAATCCCAATATGTCTACTTGAATTCTGTCCTCAACGGACATATTATTTCCCGAGAAGTTTTTTTATTTCTTGCGTCAGTGCAGGAACAATTTCAAATGCATCTGCGACAATGCCGTAATCGGCTGTCTGGAAGATGGGTGCGTCCTTGTCTTTGTTGATAGCAACAATATACTTTGAGGAGGACATACCTGCAAGATGTTGAATTGCTCCCGAAATAGCAACAGCAACATACAATGACGGTGAAACGGTTTTTCCCGTTTGTCCGACCTGTTCGCTATGCGGACGCCATCCGGCATCGACCACTGCGCGTGAAGCACCGACGGCTCCGCCGATGGCGTCTGCCAGGTCTTCGATCATTTTGAAATTCTCTGCGGCTTTCAAGCCGCGTCCGCCGGAGACAATGATATCGGCTTCAGCAACATCTAATTTACCGGATGCCTGTGTTATTTCGATTGTGATTGATGTAAAATCAGAATCTGTCAGAGGAATATCCACAACTTCGACGTTTGCTGCAGTACCACTGCTTGTTCCTGTGGTAAAAACATTTGGGCGGAGGGTAAATACCTTTACAGCAGAGTTGATCTTTATGTCCGTCAATGCTTTGCCGCCATACACCGGCCTTGTTGCAATAATGTTTTCGCCCTCGACTTTCAGTGCGATGCAATCGGACGCAATGCCGGCATCAAGTATTGCAGCTACACGCGGTGCACAATCTTTGCCCATCGCTGTTGCGGGAAGGAGAACTATCGATGCTTGTTCCTTCTTTACCACTTCTGTAATGACTTTTGAATACGCTGTGGAAGAATATTTTTCCAGCTTCGGTTGTTGGACCGTAAGAACTCTCTGTGCTCCATATCCGCCTAATTCACCGGCGATCGCTTGCAACTGATCGCCAATTACGAGCGCAATGACCTCGCCACCTGTTTGATCCGCAATAGTTCGTGCCGTGCGTACAACTTCAAATGCGGACTTCTTAAATTTATTATCTCGTTGTTCTGCAACTGCTATGATTTTCATATAAATCTTATTTCGCAATAAAAAAAACTTTGTCTGTTAAATCACTTTTGCTTCTTCGTGAAGCAAACGTACCAATTCTGTGACTGCGCTCGAATCAGTTCCGACAATCTTGCCGGCGCTCTTTGAAGGAGGCTTACGCAATGCAACAACCTCAACCTTCGGTTGTGCAATTGCCGGCACTTTCTCTTCAATCGGCTTGCTCTTGGCTGCCATAATTCCTTTGAGTGAAGGATAACGCGGTTCATTCAATCCTTTTTGCGCCGTGAACACCGCCGGCAATGCGGCCTGAACTTTTTCTTTGCCCCCTTCGATCTCCCGTTCAGCAATGGCAGTGCCGTTCGTGATTTCCAATTTTACAGCGACAGAAACGGACGGTAATCCCAGCATCTCGGCTGCCATTGTTCCAACTGCAGCGTCATCCGAATCGACAGATTGTTTGCCGAAGAAAATAACATCAGGCGAAATTTCTTTCAAATAATCGGCGAGAGCACGTGCAACGGAGAAAGAATCGCGGGGAGAGTCGTCTTTTAAAAGCACAGCCTTATCGACTCCCATTGCCAGTGCCTTGCGCAGTGTTTCCTTATGTGCGTCGCTGCCGAGCGAGATGGCGATAACTTCGCCGCCGTTTTTTTCCTTAAGACGGAGACATTCTTCAACGGCAATCTCATCATATGGATTGAGAACGAACGTAATGCCTGTTTTGTCGATGTTTTTCCCGTCGACAGCAATTGTGATCTTTGCTGCGGTGTCGGGTACATGATTAATACAAACTGCAAGCTTCATGTTTTTAATTTTTAATGAGTAACTAATGATTGGTTAATGTGCGATATGCATACTCTATTTTACTGACTGTTTCTTATTCAAAATATGAAAGTTTTCAGAAACGAACAAGTCCATCTGCACTAATCAAGCTTATTCTCTAACAGCAAGGTGCAGAGTAATGGTTCCGTTGTTCCAAGGTTTATAACCGATGGAAACAAAGCAAGTCCAAACGAATTCTTTCATAATCAAATGCACGTTTTTGTAGTGTGCTCGACAGTATTAAAAGTGCCGAAAGAAATTGAAAAATTCATTGTAAAACCATTGATCTTGAATGCGCAGCGTCCTTGGTAAAGTATTTCTAGGGTACGTAAAATAATGCTTGACACTGAACAAAAGTTTTTGTAATCTTTATCAGAGTAAAGCATGAAAAAACCAAGCATTAAAGAAATCGACGATCTCTATACCGCCATCCTCAAGTTGGAATCGGTGGATGAGTGCCGCCGGTTCTTCGGTGACCTCTTAACGGAATATGAAGTCAAAGAATTTGTAAAACGCTGGAAAGTTGCGCGTATGCTGGCTGAAGGTATCCCATACACGCAGATTGAAGCGGAAACAGGGCTTAGCACGCGCACCATCGCCCGCGTAGGCTTGTGGCTCAAGAAGGGCAAAGGCGGATATGCAATGATGTTGAAACGAATGGAAAAATAAATTTTTTTGGACATTACACTTTATTAGGATAAAGTATGCTAGCAACCAATGGAAGAATGAAAATAGCAATTCAACGGAACGGACGTCTCACCGATGACTCGGTGGCGCTGCTCCGCGCATGCGGACTGAGCTTCGAATTTCTAAAGCAAAGCCTCTATTCACCATGCCGTAACTTTGATCTAGACGTATTGGCAATCAGGGACGACGATATTCCTGAATATGTGCAGGATGGCGTTGCAGACCTTGGTATTATCGGCGAGAATATTCTCCAAGAACGGAATGCACGCGTGCACACACTTGCGCCGCTTGGATTCGGCGGGTGTAAACTGATGATCAGTGTGCCACAGCGGTCGTCTGTTCGTAAAGTGTCCGATCTGAAAGGTAAGCGCATTGGTACAACCTATCCCGCTATTCTCAAGTCCTTTCTTAAAGCAAATAAAGTGAAAGCTGAAATTATCGAACTCAGCGGTTCGGTAGAATTAGCGCCCAGTCTCAACGTTGCCGATGTTATATGCGACATTGTCTCAACGGGAACGACAGCAAAGATGAACGGTTTGCGTACATTATGTTCAGTATTAGAATCGCAAGCAGTGTTGGTAGCAAATCCGACAGCAATGCGCGATAAAATGAAGCGGACACTGATTGACCGGCTGATGATTCGTGTGCGCGGCTCTCAAGAAGCACGCGGCAAACGCTATCTCATGATGAATGCGCCGTCTGATTCGGTGCAGAAATTGAAACGTGTCATACCAAGCTTGAAAAGTCCAACTGTAGTACCTCTTGCCCAACCGGGCATGGTTGCCATTCATACAGTGGTAGCAGAAGATGTATTTTGGGATGTCATGGAGAAACTTAAAAAGGCTGGTGCCAGCGATATTATTGTTGTGCCCATTGAAACTATTATCCGATGAAGATTTTTCTTGAAAATAAATTGACGAAAGAAGATCGTCGCGCTCTTTTGCGGCATGTAAGCCAATTTCAGCGTGAGACAGATACGACCGTTAAAAGCCTCTGTCTTGATATCAAACGGCGCGGGGATATAGCCGTGCGTGAGTATAGTAAGAAGTTTGATAAGACAGAAGTGAAAGCGCTTCGTGTGTCAGCGGAAGAATGTGAATCAGCGAAGCGATCTCTTTCTCCCGAATTTATGAGCGCAATAACGGTTGCTGCAAAGAATCTCCGCACGTTTCATGAATCTCAACGATGCAGCACACAGAGAGTCGAAACCATGGAAGGAGTTGTGTGTTGGCGTGAAACGCGTCCCATTGAGCGGGTTGGCTTATATGTCCCCGCGGGATCAGCGCCGTTGCCATCAACGGTGTTGATGCTCGGTATTCCCGCAAAGCTTGCAGGATGTAAACAAATCATCTTATGTTCGCCGCCGAAAGCGAATAGCTCTGTCGATCCGTTCGTACTCGCAACTGCGGCAATGATTGGAATCGATGAAGTGTATAAAGTTGGAGGTGCACAGGCAATCGCAGCAATGGCGTATGGAACCGAGACGATTCCCAAGGTGGATAAAATCTTCGGTCCTGGTAATCGGTACGTGGCCGCAGCAAAGCAATTTATCTCGACAGATCCTGATGGTGCTGCGATTGATTTACTGGCGGGGCCGTCCGAAGTCCTCATTATTGCCGATGATGCAGCAAATCGGGATGTTGTCGCGTATGATTTAATCTCGCAAGCCGAGCATGATATAGATGCTCAAGCCGTGCTTGTCACGACCAGCGAAGCTTTGGCAAAAGAAGTATTACGTATCTTGCCGCAGCGGGTATCCGAATTTCCCCGCAATGGATTCATTACAGCCGCACTGGAGAGAAGTTATATCCTTGTTGCCGAATCGCTGGAATCCGCGGTCCAATTTTCTAACGACTATGCACCTGAGCATCTCATCGTGAACATTCTTCATGCGGAATCCATTGTTCCGTCTATCGTTCATGCCGGCTCTGTATTTGTTGGATCGTTTTCACCGGTCACTGCAGGCGATTATGCCTCCGGCACAAACCATACTTTACCGACCGGTGGTACAGCACGATGGGCAAGCGGTGTGTCGCTCGATAGTTTCCAGAAATATGTCACGTTTCAATCTATTACGAAATCCGGTCTTGAGGGTATTGCATCTACGTTGACCGCCTTTGCCGACACAGAGGGTCTGCAGGCGCATGCGCGTGCAGTGACTTCCCGACTTTCACCCAAGTGAGATGATCTCATGAACATTGAATCGCTTATACGCGAAAATATCCGTGCTTTGAAACCATATCACAGCGCGCGTCAAGATTATCTTTCCGGCATTCTGCTCGATGCGAACGAAAATTCTTTTGGCGGCGTCATCACGGTCGAGAACCTGTCGTTGAACCGCTATCCTGATCCATATCAGCGTGAAGTTCGCACGGTACTCGCGGCGATGAATGACGTCGCTTTAGAGAATGTGTTTGTCGGCGTTGGATCTGATGAAGTGATTGATTTGATTGTTCGTGTGTTTTGCGAGCCGAAATGGGATTCCGTTGTTTTGTTGGAGCCAACCTATGGCATGTACCGTGTTGCCGCTTCAATCCAGGATGTTCAAGTTCGTTCGTGTTTGTTGACGGAAGAGTTCCAGATTGACCTTGATGCAGTAAAGAAAATGGTCGACGCCACTACAAAACTTATTTTCTGTTGTTCACCGAATAATCCAACTGCCAATCTTTTACATGACAAAGATATTTTAGCATTGTGTAAGCTTGGAGCTATCGTTGTTGTTGATGAGGCGTACATCGATTTTGCAAAAACAGAATCTCTGGCGAAACTTGTTCTTGACCATCCGAATCTTGTCGTGCTCCATACACTTTCCAAAGCCTGGGGACTGGCAGGAATTCGTCTTGGGTATTGCATCGCGGATGCGCTTATTATTTCATATCTCATGAAAGTGAAGCCGCCTTACAATATTAATGCACTGACAAGCCGCACGACGCTGCAAGCACTGAGCAAAGGAGTAGAGGTTCGTCAAACGGTCAATGCGATCATTCGGGAACGTGAGTGGCTTTTTGAAGAGTTGGGCCAGCTCTTGTGTGTTGAAAAAGTATATCCCACGGATGCGAACTTTATTCTCGCCCGATGCACAGATGCAACAGCGCTCCACCGTATTCTGGCCGGAAAGAATATTATCGTTCGTAATCGCAGCACGGAGCCGCTCTTGAAGAACTGTCTGCGGATTACCGTCGGTACACACCGTGAAAACGAAATGCTTATTCAAGCGGTAAAGGAGTACTATGCATGAATGTTGTCTTTCTTGATCGAGACGGAACTATTATTGTCGAACCACCTGATGAGCAAATAGACACACTGGAGAAATTAGAAATGATTCCCGGTGCTATCCAGGGAATGCGGCTTCTTCAGAATCGCGGTTATGTGCTAGTGTTGGTGACGAATCAGGATAATCTTGGATCGGCGGCGTATCCGCAGAAATCCTATGATCTTGTTCAGAAGAAGTTGATGGGTCTGCTCAACGGAGAAGGTATTCAGTTTGCCGGTGTGTTCGTATGTCCTCACAGTTCTAAAGGTACTTGTGATTGCCGAAAACCAAAAGCAGGTTTAGTGAGTGAATTTATACGAACAAACAATGTCGATCTTGCTCGTTCGTATGTCTTTGGAGATCGTGAAACAGATGCTCAGCTTGCACAGAACATTGGATGTAAATCCGTACGTTTAACGACGGATGCATCGACGAAAGCTGATTTTAAAACGGAGAGTTTTATAGAAGCTTGTAATTTCATCGTACGACAAGCTCGTTCAGCAGCAATTCAACGCACAACTTCAGAAACGAATATTTCTATAGAAGTCAGCTTAGATGGCACGGGCAGTCATGAAATTTCTTCAGGTATTGGTTTCTTCGATCATATGCTTTCCTTGCTATCAAAACATTCTGGTATCGATATGAATATTCGCGTGAAGGGAGACCTTCACGTGGACGAACATCACAGTGTCGAAGATACGGGACTTGCTCTGGGCGAAGCAATTCGACAGGCACTCGGCGATAAACGCGGTATCGAACGGTATGGATTTCTTCTGCCGATGGACGAATCCTTGGCGCAGGTGGCGTTGGATTTGGGCGGACGTCCGTTTTGTTCATTCAATGCACTGTTTGAACGAGAGAACGTTGGCGAGTTTCCCACAGAACTGGTAGAGGATTTCTTTCGCGCTTTTGCAGATGGATTGCGCGCGAATCTCCATATCACTGTTACCGGAAGAAACGATCACCATAAGATTGAAGCAATCTTCAAAGCGGTGGCGCGTACATTGCGTCAGGCAGTTACAAAATGCGAACAGAATGCGGATGTATTGCCATCGACAAAAGGAGTCCTTTAAGATTTAAAAACAAAGAATTGAGATTTGAAGATTATCGATTTGGCGAATTACGATAAACAATAAACTCATAAACTCGATACTCGAAACTGAAAAACTGATTACTGAAAGCTGATAACTCTTTGATTGGAATTATAGAATATGGTGCCGGGAATATTCGCTCTGTGAGCAATGCTCTCAATCGCCTTAGTGTGCAGCATTTCATCTCCAATAAACACCATGAGTTGAATAAAGCCGACAAACTTATTTTTCCTGGAGTTGGTGAAGCGCGGAGTGCGATGGATGCACTGACTCGCGTCGGTCTTACAGATTGGCTGAAGGAAGTGAGCGTACCCTTTCTCGGCATCTGCCTAGGAATGCAATTGCTGTTTGACCGTACAACGGAACGCAGTACAGATTGTCTCGGAGTACTTATAGGTACAAATGAACGGTTCAACAGTGAGCAATCGGTTCTGAAGGTGCCGCATATGGGGTGGAATCAAGTTCAGCATAAAGGAAATTGTTCATTGTTTGCGGGCATCGCACCAGGTGAACATTTTTATTTTGTTCATTCCTATTATGCACCGCTTGTGTTGGCGACCATCGGTACAACAGAGTACGGAGTGCAATTTACATCAGCATTGCAGCAAAAGAATTATTACGGTGTTCAGTTTCATCCGGAAAAATCAGGCAGGATCGGATTACAACTTTTAAAAAATTTTGTTGAGCTATGCTGATCATCCCCGCAATCGATATTTATGACGGCAAGTGTGTCCGTCTGCGCCAAGGCGATTACAAGCAGAAGACGGTCTATGCTGCATCTCCTGAAGAAGTGGCTCAGCAATTTGCAGATGCTGGTCTCCGATTCTTACACGTTGTGGATTTGCAGGGCGCGAAAGAGAAGAAGGTCGTCAATTGGGATTCTATCACTTCTATCCTTGCAGTGCCGGGATTACAAGTGGAAATTGGCGGTGGAATCCGCACAACCGAGGATATTCGGCGGCTCATTGATATTGGTGCGTCGCGTGTTGTCATCGGCAGTGTAGCGGCGAAATCACAGGAGTTAGTGGAATACTGGATTCAGCAATTTAGCGTCGATCGTATTGTTGTCGGCATGGATGTAAAAAACGGTTCGGTAGCAATCAGCGGCTGGCTGGAAGATAGTCGTCTTGAACCGATGAACTTTGTGCTCGATTTAATACGGCGGGGCGCAAAAATTTTCATCTGCACAGACATTTCGCGTGATGGTATGCTTGGCGGAGTGAACATTGAATTCTTTCAAAACCTCAAATCTGCCTTTCCGCAACTTTCCATCATTGCATCAGGTGGAATATCCACGCTTGCAGATATTCAAGCATTGAAGCAGTCTGAGCTTGCCGGAGTCATCGTCGGGAAAGCTATCTATGAAGGCAGACTGCCGATAGAAGAACTGGCAAAGATGAATGGTGTTGAATGCTGACGAAACGAATTATTCCATGTCTTGATGTGAAGGATGGTCGCACAGTCAAGGGAACGAATTTTCTGCAACTGCGCGATGCCGGTGATCCGGTGAAACTTGCGGCGCGTTACTCAGACGAAGGTGCGGATGAATTAGTGTTTCTCGATATTAGTGCAACACTTGAGGGACGAAAGACATTTTTACAGATGGTGGAACGCGTTGCAGCGGCCCTTCAAATTCCGTTCACCGTCGGCGGTGGTATCAGTACCGTGGATGATGTGAGTCGGGCGCTGGAAGCCGGTGCAGACAAAGTCTCGCTCAACTCTGCAGCGATTGCTCGTCCTTCGCTCGTTGATGAAGCAGGCAAGCGTGTTGGTTCACAATCAGTTGTTGTGGCTATCGATGTAAAGCGCACGAAAGACTCATGGACAGTCTGGACGAAAGCTGGTACAGAACCTACCGGAAGAGATGCACTGTTGTGGGCAGATGAAGTGTTTCAGCGGGGTGCAGGTGAATTGCTGGTAACATCTATGGATCGCGATGGTACGACTGCCGGATATGATGTTGAATTGTTGCGTACTCTTTCGGACCGGGTTTCTATTCCGTTAATCGCCTCCGGAGGAGCCGGCACACAAGAACATGTACGAGACGCAATTCTTCTGGGCAAAGCAGATGCAGTATTGGCGGCGAGTATTTTTCATTATAACAGAATATCGATTTCAGAATTAAAATCATTTCTTCATAATAATAACATTCCGGTGCGATTGTGATTGACAAACTAAACTTTGAAAAGCTGAATGGACTCGTTCCCGCAGTCATACAAGATGCTCGGACGAATCAAGTATTGATGGTGGGATTCATGAATCGGGAAGCCCTTGAGAAAACGCTTTCCGATAAGAAAGTGACATTTTGGAGCCGCACAAAACAGCGGTTATGGCAGAAAGGTGAAACTTCCGGAAATTTTCTTGAATATGTTTCCGTGCAAAAGGATTGTGACGATGATTCGCTTCTCATCAAAGCAATTCCTCATGGACCGGTCTGTCACACAAATCAATTTACTTGTTTCGGTGAAGATGAAATTGTAGATACTGGAAGTCTCCTTCATCGGTTGGAAGAAATTATTCGTGATCGTCAACAAAAGATGCCTGAAGGGTCGTATACATCGAAATTATTCAAAGAAGGCACTCCACGCATTGCACAAAAAGTTGGCGAAGAAGGGGTAGAAGTTGCGCTTGCCGCAGTGTTAGGAGATAAGAAACGTCTCACGGAAGAATCAGCCGATCTTTTATTTCATCTCCTCGTGTTATTACACCACCAGGGAATGACGTTGGAAGAGGTTATAAAAGAATTGCGAAAGAGAATGAAGTAAGTATTATTCTTCGTGCACAAACTCGTATCCGGCATGCTGCAACGCCTGTGTTGCTTTCACGAGATGTTCTTCCAATAAGAAAATATAGTCGGAGTGGAAGGTAGATACTACAAACACGCTGATGCCTGTTTTTGAGAGAGGTTGAAGGAGGGCAGTGAGAATACCAGTTGCATCGTGAGGAATTTCCCCGCTGGTACGCAAACATCGATAACCAATCTCTTGTTGAACATTATTTGGCGCCATGAATTCAGGACTGAAGATGGTGAGGTCATCATCTGTTCGCATCACAAAACACATCTCGCCTTTGGTAAAGACGGATGGAATCTCAGCAAATTGCGGCATCTTGCTGATAACGAATTTTTCATTCAGCAGCTGAAGCTTTAATTTGTGATCCATTCAAGTGTCTCCTGAATCTCGTGCCAGGACGATTCATCTTTAATTTCTTGCTGAAAAGATACGATTTCTCTACTCATGACGCAAGATTTTTTCTTTTGGAGAAGAAGAAATTCGGATCCTGAGATGAAGGATGCGCTATGATTGTTCTTCGTCCAACCTTAAGAATACCCTCCTGTTGTGATTATCTAGAGAGATACTAACTGTGTATTTGGTATAGTGTTTGGAACAAAATTCAAGAGGAATTGCCGAGCAGTTTACAGAAATTAGGCGAAGATTCGGGTGTTTTCAGATCTTCTTTCGAAGTTCAATTCCTGTTCGAAAATGATTATATTTACTAGGGAGATTGACAATAAAGGAAGAACAATTCATGAGACTATCAATCAACATCGACCATATTGCAACACTGCGCAATGCACGAGGCGGAAGTGATCCCGATCCGGTGAAAGCGGCGCTTCTCTGCGAAAAAGCAGGAGCGGTTGGCATTGTGTGCCATCTGCGTGAAGATCGGAGGCATATCAAAGACGATGACGTTCGCCGACTGCGTTCTCTCATAAAAAAGAAACTCGATCTTGAAATGGCAGCAACTGAAGAAATTATTGGTATTGCTCTAAGAACCAAACCCGATCTTGTTACACTTGTGCCGGAACGACGCCAGGAACTTACAACCGAAGGCGGACTTGATATCGTAATGCAAAAGAAATTTTTTGCCGGCGTTGTCAAACAGTTTCATCAGAATCGCATTCCTGTCAGTCTCTTCATTGATCCCGTTGAAGCACAAGTGCGAGCATCGGCGGATATCAGCGCAGATATGTTTGAAATTCATACTGGAGAATATGCTGAAGCGAAGACTGCGGGGGAAGTAAAAGAACAGCTCGAAAGAATTCAGGAGATGGCAACTCTTGGAAAATCTCTTGGACTCGGCGTGAATGCAGGTCACGGATTAGACTACTCCAATATCAAACCGGTTGCAGCCATTAAAGAAATTGATGAAGTCAGCATCGGCCATGCTGTTATCGTGCATGCACTTTCTGTGGGATTAGAATTAGCCGTGCGGGAAATGGTAGGGTTGATAGAAGAACAATAAAGCATCCCTCGAAATGAACAATTGGAATATCAATGTCTATATAGCATTGATGAATGTTCTGAACCACAAGAATGTATTTTATTACGAATACCGCAGCGATGGAACGATAGAGACCGCATATCAGTTCGCCTTCTTCCCGGTTGGAGGCATAGAGGTAGAATTTTAAAATCGCATTTGACCGGAAGAACATTTCCTGCCATATTAGATGAATACACAGCGGTCGGAGAGAAATCCCCAACCGCTGCAAACTTGAGATCATTAATTCAGGAAATCGTTTTGCCCGGCAGAATATTCGTAATCGCAGTTCTTCTTGTGCTGTATCTCGCACCATCAACCTTTGCACAATCCACAACACCGCCAATGGCGGATTCTTCTTGTTCTCCTCAAACCTGGGTATATATCGGCGTTGGTGGTGCTGTGCTCTTGACTGCTGTGATGTTTCATTACGATCAGCAGATCTACAACGATCTCTACAAGTTGAAGATGCACAATCCAGCGGTGAAAAATATCAGTCCGGTAATTACGAATCTTGGTGATGGATCATTTTCGATGGGATTGTTTGGCGGTTTTGTCGGATATGGATTGATTTTCACGGATGCAAAAGCGTGTGAAGTCGGAAAGATTGGCATTGAGTCATTCCTTCTTACCGGTGTGACGGTGCAATTGTTGAAAAATCTATGTGGTCGCGAGCGCCCGAGTGCGGCAACACGCGACGGCGGATTTTGGCATGGACCGTTTTCATATTTGCGCGAACCCAAAGGTGGAAGAGGAATTTCTTCATTCGATTCATTTCCGTCCGGGCATACAGCAACAGTGTTCGCCGCTGTCACAACAATATCAGATTTCTATATGGAATCCTGGGTTCCTTACACATGCTATTCTCTTGCCTCGCTTACTGCAATCAGCAGGATAACAGAGAGCACACATTGGATGAGCGATTGCTTTGTCGGTGCGATCATTGGTTATTACGGAACAAAGCTTATCGAAAAGTGGAACTATGGCTCCGGCAATATCACGCTTGTGCCGCAAGCGGATGAACATCAATATGGATTGCTTCTCAGTGTGAAGTTCTAAGGAATAATATGAAGCAGTTAAGGATACTTTTCGGGTTCTGGTGTGCACTTTCTATGTATTCTGCGCACATCTGTTGCGCACAAAATGGAAATCAGCCGGTAACTTCAGATTCGGTTTCTGCCATACACACTACAGCGTTCGATGAAGTTCAATGGTACACGATGTTTGCCAACATTCCTCGCGATTGGAGCAGGTGGTACGATATTTCCTTTCGGAAAGAACGAGCGAACGAATGGATCGTTATCGGCGGATTGACACTTGCAACATTTCTTACCGATGACATTACGTATACTCCGGCAGCACGGTTTTACAATAGTTCTCCCGATGCAAAAAAGTGGAGCGATTTCTGTGCAAATATCGGTGATGGCACAACGCAGTTTGCTCTTGCGGGAGCAATGGGTGCGTACGGTCTCATGTTCAAGGATCAAAAAGCATTGCGCACTGGAAGCCAAATCGTACAAGCAGTGCTGGCTTCCGGTGCAGTTATTCAACTACTCAAACATGTCACCGGAAGAGAAAGTCCGTTTGTTCGTACTTCACCGACCGGCGTATGGAAAATTCTGCCAAACCAAGTGGACTATCATCGCTACGTGCCGCACTTCGACGCCTATCCATCCGGACATATTTGCACATCCATCACTACCGTTATCGTCGTCGCCGAAAATTATCCTGATGTGAAATGGATTCGCCCTGCAGGGTACGCATTTACAACACTTGTCGGACTTGGAATGCTGAGTAATGGTATTCATTGGGTAAGCGATTATCCACTCGGGTTGTTTATCGGGTATTACTTTGGGATGCTTGCCGCACACCCAGAAGGAGTGCCGGTGATGGAATCTGGTGATGGTCGACTGAAAGTACATATTCTTCCAAACATCACACCGATGGGAACAGGTGCAACATTGTCGATGACGTTTGAATAATTGGCCACCGGCAATGGGAACGAAAGTATTTATCGTTTGAAAATATTTTTTTAGCGGTTTAGGGGATTTACTACTTATCTTCTCCAAATTTTATTAACTCCACAACTTAAAAGATGTCCCTAGTAAAATCCATGATGGAATGGACCACCAATGAAGTGGGAGCAAAATAATCCGTGCAAAGAACGAAAGAATGCACTATCTTACTTATAGATAGAGAGATTATAGAATAAACCATCTCTCGGAAAATAGTTCCCGACATGTCAACATTTTTTCAGTCAACAATACAGATCCTTGCGTGCGAATTATTCAATTCGTACGACTCCTATAAAGCAAGCGGTATTTCATCCAGCCGCTTCATACAGGCGGAAATGTTACAATGGCTGCATCTATTCAAAGATCAGTGTCTCTTTGGACAATCTGTCTTGGGCACATCTGCCGAAGGAAGGGAAATCGCGCTCTATAGCATAGGAGATGGTTCCGCGAAAGTAATGCTCTGGTCTCAAATGCATGGCGATGAACCAACGGCAACGATGGCACTCATGGACATCTTCAGTTTTTTTACAAAGAATCCGGAACATATCGCAACAAAAACCATCCGCGAGAAACTGACACTGTTGGTGATTCCGATGCTCAATCCGGATGGGGCCGAACGTTTCACCCGCCGCACCGCTCAGATGATAGACATAAATCGCGATGCATTGGCATTGGTGACACCGGAAGCAAAGATTTTAAAAAATACACGCGATAAATATCAGCCGGAATATGGATTCAATCTTCACGATCAGGAGCCGCGGTACACGGTTGGGACGACAAGGAAAATTACGGCCGTTGCATTGCTTGCTCCGGCTGCAGATGAATCGCGCGGAGACAATCCGGTACGGCTGCGGGCAAAGAGAGTCGCTTCGACGCTTGCTCAGGTATTGAATCTTTTCATTCCTGAAAATATTGCGAAGTGGGATGATACATTCTATTCGACCGCGTTCGGTGACAACATTCAGAAGTGGGGAACAAGCACAGTGCTGATAGAGTCCGGCGGATGGCGCGGGGATCCCAACAAATTTTTTATTCGCAAGCTCAATTGTATCGGTTTGTTGGCAACGTTGTATGCGATTGCTGCGGGAGAAATCAGTAAAGTAGATGTTGCTATGTACGAGCAGATTCCATTCAATATGAAATTAGGATATGATTATATCATCCGGAATGCGGTGCTCAAATCGAATGGTCAGATTGCTCCAATCCGGGTCGATGTCGGTATCAACTTCAATAAACGCATCAATACTGTGACGGGTCAAATAGATGAATTTGCGACTATTGTTGAGATCGGCGATCTCAATGCATTCACGGCGCTGGAGAAGGAAGTCAATGCCAACGGTGCTGAATTAGATGCTGATCTCATCAAATTGGAACATTCATTCTCAGCCGGCGAGATAGAATTACTCTTCAAGCGAATGTGAACATCATGGCTCGCAAACTACCAAACCATTTGTCGAATCCTGCTGTCTCGAAAGCATTGCTCAAGCGGCAGAAAGAATTTGAAACAGAGGCGTTTCCGCATAAGGATATTCTTTTCAATTTTGCATTGCGTACCACAGGCGACAAAGACGACGCGCATGATCTGCTGCAAGAAACCTTTATGAAAGCATTTCGTTTCTGGGATAAATACGAAAAAGGAACTAACATCCGCGCATGGCTTTTTCGCATCATGAAAAATACCTACATCAATCGGTACAGAAAAGAAACTCGAGAACCGGGGATGGTGGACTATGACGACGTTGAGAATTTTTATGATTCCATTCGCGATGACAGCACAGATTCCAACGACCTTCAAAAGAGAATGTACAGCAATATGTTGAGCGATGAAGTGACGGAAGCACTGCAATCGCTGCCGGAAGATTTTCGCACCGTAGTTATTTTATGCGATATTGAAGGATTGATGTATGACGAAATTTCTGAATTTCTCAATTGTCCTATCGGAACCGTGCGTTCACGGCTGCATCGAGGCAGAAAGATGCTTGAAGAGAAGCTCTATAATTATGCAAAAGACCGTGGTATCATTACCGAAGACAAGTTGAATTAAATTCCCGTCTTCTGTTTTTCATCTACCTTCTCATAATCTCATACTCCCATCAGCAAACGGTGACCCAATCTTGGCGGCAATCCGGAATTTAAAATCTTACGCATTGCTGTTTCTACATCGTATTGACTGCGGATATTTTCGTACGACCACGTATCCGTATCGAATGTACTAAAGCTTAAATCCGTTATTCGATCGCGCGGCTGACCAACACTTCCAACATTAACGAGATAGCGTTCGCCTTTCATCATGCTGCGGACTCGTCCGGCGGTGGAAAATATTGTCGGTGTATGTGTATGTCCGATGAAGCAGAGAGATTCTGAAAAACATTGAAGAGCGTTTGCTGCAGCATTGTCTTCAAGAATATATTTCCATTGTTCCGGATGGCACGGTGAAGCATGCACAAAAAGAAGATCATCTTTTTTTATGGAAATGGAAAGTGTACGAAGGTAAGAAATATTTTCTTCGCTGATTCGCTTGCGGGTCCACTCAATAGCTGAACGGGCATCTTCTGTGAAGTGCGCGGTGATGCTCTCGTTGAGTAGTGCTTCATCGTGGTTGCCTTTGATGACAGAGTTGCACCGTTCGCGGATAAGTGCTAGACATTCGTTCGGATTCGCACCATAGCCGACAATATCGCCAAGACAGATAATTTCATCCACGGATCGCTGGTCGATGATTTCCAGCGCTTTTGTCAGCGCTTCAAGATTAGAATGAATATCGGAGATAATTGCGTATTTCATTATCCTAATAAATGAATATAGAAAAACGTCAAATAGAGTGCAACCGAAGTTGTTTTCGCATAAAATGAATGAGGATTTTTTTATTCAGGCAGCGATTGCATCGTGTCTGTTTATGGTTGAACTCTATGAAAACGCGCGGTATATTAACACGCACTGATAATTACTCTACACCTGAGCTTTGCTGCCATGAAAGAAAAAAAATTCATCGCGTTAACCTCCGTTGCTGCTGCAGTTTTTCTGACGGGGTTCAAACTCTATATTGGATGGCGGACGAACAGTCTTGGCATTCTCTCTGAAGCAGCGCACTCAGGTCTTGATTTGATAGCCGCGATCATCACGTTGTTTGCCGTGACTATTGCCGACCGTCCTGCTGATGAAGACCATCAATATGGCCATGGGAAACTGGAAAACATCTCTGCTTTCGTTGAAACACTTCTCCTCGTGATCACCTGTGCATGGATCATCTGGGAAGGTGTCAGCCGTCTTCTTGTCCAAACGCACCATGTTGAAACAAACATTTGGAGTTTCATTGTGATGGGCACAGCGATCGTCATAGATGTCAGTCGGTCACGGGCACTCTATCGAGTTGCCAAAAAATATCAAAGTCAGGCATTAGAAGCCGATGCTCTGCATTTTTCCAGCGATGTCTGGTCGTCGCTCACTGTTATCGGCGGATTGTTCTTTGTCTGGATCGGATATCCGATATTCGATTCCATTGCTGCCATTGCTGTTGCATTGCTGGTTCTCTTTGTCAGCTATCGGTTAGGCCGTCGTACTATCGATGCGCTGATGGATCGCGTGCCGAAGAATTTGGTAAAAGAAATTGAACAGGCAATAAATTCAGTGGACGGTGTGGAAGAACTGCGCAAGCTTCGCATTCGTCCTTCCGGTACTCATATTTTTGTAGATACGGTTGTTGCTATCCGTCGAACTATTCCCTTTCAAAGCGCTCATGCGATTATGGACAGCATTGAACGAAGTGTCCATGCTGTCCATGCGAACGCCGATGTGGTTGTTCACTCGGAGCCATTTGAAACGAGGGATGAGACCATCGTCGATAAAATTCGAATGGTTGTGATGGACAGAGGACTTCGCGCACCGCATAACATCGAAGTGCATTTGACTGATGGAAAATATTTTATCGATTTTGATGTAGAATATGCGAAAGGACTCTCGTTTGCTGAAGCACACGAAATATCATCGGACATTGAGCGGCAGATTCAGAATCAACTTCCATCGGTCGGGAAAGTGACAATTCATATGGAGGAGTATGAAGCGAACGAACATCCTCTCCACGATGTCACGAAGAGAGAACATGCGTTGTCCTCAGAAATTCGCTCGATCACCGAGCAGCAGAAAGATGTGTTGTCATGCACGGAATTGATGCTGCTGCAGGAAGGAAATAAGTACAATGCAACACTGACTTGTCAGGTCGATAAAACTAAAACACTTGACGAAGTACACCAGATTATTTCTGAGATTGAGGCTGTACTCTTCCAACACTTCAAACAATTGCGGCGAATTACAATACACGCTGAGCCAAAGTAAGCCATTAAGCCTTTGAGTAGTTGAGTATAAAGTCGGATTCCCTTTTTACTCAACGACTCATTTGCTCAAAGACTTATTGGCTCTATCATGTTTTTTGCTGTTTCTTCTTTGCGGCGGGGAACAGAACATTATTGAGAATCAGCCGGTAGCCGGGTGAGTTCTTGTGCAGATTCAAATCGGTTGGGGGGTCGCCGACGGCATGCTGGTAGGCTTCGGGATCATGCCCGCCGTACCACGTGAATGTGCCTCGCCCGAAATTGCCGTGGATGTATTTCACTTCTTCCGTTCCTTCACGTTCCGCCAGAATGGTAACATTTTTCTTAATCAAGCTTTTTTTGAACGCAGTCGTCTGCCCCATAAATCCTTTGATGATATTGACATGGTCTTGCGTTAACATCGTTGGAACAGGATCGTACTTTGCAGAAAACTCGAACAGTGTAAAATAATCGGTGTTTGGGTCACGGATTGGCGGCGGATCGCTTGGAGGGATGTCGATATCGGAATATTCATATCGGAACGGATTCATATCGATCGTAAAATTCTCGAATGCAAGTGTCTTGCTGAAATCGAGCTTGGCCTGTGCGTTCCTGTCCGGTGGATCGCCGTCGAACATGACATCGGCAATGTCTACATTTTCTGCGGCAAGTGCGATATCATAACTGTCGGTTGCAGAGCACATGGCAAACATAAAACCGCCGCTGCCTACAAATTCCTTGATAGAACGCGCGACAGCTTTTTTTTCTTCTGATACTTTTTTATATCCGAGCCGCTTTGCCTCGCGCTCGTACAGCATTTGTTGCTCAATATACCACGGTGCATTCCGGAAGTTGGAATAGAATTTTCCATACTGACCGGTGAAATCTTCGTGATGTAAATGAAGCCAATCATATTCGCTCAGTTTTCCGGAGAGAATTTCTTCATCCCATACTTTCGTGTAATGGATCTCTGCATACTCCAGTGCCATCGTCACTGCGTCATCCCACGGTTTGAAGCCCGGCGGGGCATAAACCGCAATTCTCGGTGCTTTTTCCAGCCTCACTACATCTTGATTGTTGTCTTCACGTTGAACTTCGGCATAGATCGATGCGGCATCGCTGGCAGCGAGTGATTCGAAGAATACACCGCGAACGCGGCATTCACGAGCTAGTACATCGCTGTAATCCATCATGAATGAACCGCCGCGGTAATTGAGCAGCCAATCCACTTCACCGTTTTTTTCCAGCAGCCAAAACGCAACGCCGTACGATTTAAGATGATCTGTTTGTTGTAGATCCATCGGGATGAGAAGTTTGGATTGGGCGATGAGAACGGAACAACATGTGCTCAACAAAATAAACATGGTGCCTAGTATAAAACTATACGTTGAAAATCTCTTTTGATATTTCGTAACTCTCATACTTAAGTTATTTATCTTTCTCATTAGATACATTTACTTGGTAGTATGTTCCGAAACTGCTATTGAGTTATATGCCATTGCGTTTAACAGCAGAATACGATTCTTCATCGGTGGATGTGTCGCAAAGAGATCTGCCCACCAACCTTCTTTCTCGTTGATTCTTTTTCCTAGAGGATCGACAACGCACATATGGGCAATTCCTTTTTGAAAGGAAGTCGTCGGTTCGGCGGCATTCTCGATTTTTATCAATGCATGAGCGAGCGCTTTGGGATTCCGTGTGAGTTCTGCGCCTCCAGCATCTGCAAGGTATTCACGCTGACGCGACACTGCCATTGCAACAATGCGTGCGATCAATGGAGCCAAGATCAATGTAAGAAGCCACCCGACTAAAAAGACAACACGTAAAACCCCTCCTGCACCAGGCACGCGACTCCCGGCAAATCCGCCGAGAAGTGCGCTCTTCTTCATCCATTCAGAAAGCAGGAGGACTGCACCAAAAAGGACGGTGATTGTTGTCATTAAACGTGTATCGGAATTGCGGATGTGACTCATCTCGTGTGCAATGACGCCCTGGAGTTCTTCACGGTCAAGTATTGCAAGTAAGCCCGTTGTTACAACAATAGAACTTTTCGTTGGGTCTGTGCCAATAGTAAAAGCGTTGGGATCGGAATCGTTTACGACATAGATAGAAGGAGTTGGGATGCCCGCAGCAAGGCTCATTTCTTTTACAACATCGAATAACTCGGGTGTATCATTGGTTTCTTCATTCAAACTTGTTGCCTGAACAGACCAGAGCACAGAGTTCATTCCCCAGTGTAAGCTTGTAAGAATTGATCCTATACAGATTATAACGGCTAAAATTGTTCCTATCGGCAGGTAGCGTAATAGATGGTAGTTGAAAAAAGCGGGAAACAACTTATGTGGAAAAAATTGTAACATAAGCAAGATAATCAACATCATGGTCGTAAGGACAATGTACATGGGCAACTTGAAAAAATCCGAGTCATCGTCATCATCGGCAAATGCTTGCGGTTTTTCCATAATCCTTCTGCGGCTCTTCGACGGAAATTCCAGATGCTGGATATAACCATCAGGAGAACGAACGGAAGCATGATGAATCGTACTGGCGAATCAACTGTTAAGAAGACATCAAATCCTACACCGATAGCAGCAATGAGAAGGATGAATACCACAATGAGCAGCCACGTCATCCGCCGGTTATGCTTCTGTTGTTCGTAGATGTTATGTGCATGTCTGAGAATGGGTTCAGACATTTTTCTTTCCTTATCGAGACCTATCGGGTTTCATTACCCTCATGATACTCATTAGAACGAGAATAAAAAAGGCGATTCAGCAGAGACTGAATCGCCTGAGAAAAATGAATTTCCTCTGAGTGTACTTTGAGGAAATTCAATGTTTACTAAAAATACACCGCTAAGGTCAAAAGGCCAGAATTGGCAATTCCAATTGCGCTGCTGCTACCTTGCTTTGTTGTGACTGTTGGAGAGCCGGGAGTTGATACTTCCACATCTTTAAGCGAAGTTGAAGTAAAACCAAGCTGATATTCAGCTGAAAGGCTAACCCCATTTGTCACATAGTATTCTACGCCTAGAAGCGCTCCGATGCCAATCGAGGTTGATCCATTGGCATTCTTTGTTGTTGTTTGGATAAGTGTAACACCAGCGGGAGCTGCATCAGAGGTTTTCGATTCTGTACTTTCTGTGCTAAACATTATACCAGCACCAATATAGGGGCTTATGCGACTTTTAGTAAAGTGTAACTCAATTGCTCCGCCTACACCAAATGTATTATCTGAAGTTGTAGCGTCCGCAGTTTGCCAACCAGCCGGTGCATTAGGCGGAGTTTTTGTGCTTAATAGCGCAAGCTGTACCATACCTCGCACTGCCATATAATCGGAAAGGTACAATTTTGCACCAAATCCTCCTTGATATGTTCCGGCACCCAAGTTAGAAAGGCCACTGAACGAAAAAAGCATTCCTTTGCTACCTGCAGATGGTCCCGGGGGAATATCCTGTCCAAATGATATTGATCCCACAAGGATAAGGATTGTAAAAAGTATTGCAACCTTCTTCATAACTTCCTCCTAATATTTTGTTGAATAAGTGGTTGGTGTGGAATGTTGTTTGTAACACAAACGTTCTACTATTCATAAAACGCAAGTCAATGTAAATATCCAAACTTACAATGTCAATAAATATTTCTGAATTGACTCATAATAAAAGACACCGAAAGCAATTCAAAGAAGAGTCGTTGCTTCATAATATATGTCGCCATAGGATTTTCTGAAAGTTATTCTTTTAGCGAGAGATCGACTGTCGGGACTTCACGCTCGGCGGCATCTTTTACCTGAAACAAAGGAAACTCCTTAAAGCCCAGTGATGATGCAAAGAGATTGGTGGGAAATATTTCGAGCTTTGTATTAAACGTTGTCGTGATGTCGTTGTAGAACTGGCGTGCGAATGAGATTTGATTTTCCGTGGTTGTCAATTCTTCCATGAGTGGCTGAACGCTCTCGTTTGCTTTCAAGGTAGGATAATTTTCCACGACGGCAAAAAGCTTTGAGAGCGCCGATGAGAGCATATCTTCTTTCTCAATGCTCTCGGTAATATTTTTTGCACCGACAGCCGCTGCACGAGCTTGAATGACACCTTCCAGGGTGCTCTTCTCAAACCCCATTTGCCCTTTTACCGCATTAACAAGATTGGGTATGAGATCATGCCGGCGCTTAAGCTGCACATCAATTTGCTTCCATGCATTGCGTACCTGATTGCGAATCTTGACGAGAGAATTGTAACTACCGACGAAAAGAAGAATGAGAATAATAACGAAAGCGAGAAGAATAAAGAATGGCATGGGTTCCTCCAATAGTAGTTTAACTCGTTCCGCTGAAGTATAACAATATTTTCAATAGAATGAAAATAATTTTACAAAAAGGAGTTCTAAAATTTACGGATTTTTTGTGTTCGAGTCTTGATTTCACAGACAGATATTTGTGAGTCAGGTCAAACACTGTCTGTGCGCCAAGAATTAATCTAATCGAGTTTCAACATAAAATCTATCCATTATCTGATTTAAATCTTCAACACTTTTAGAACACCGGATAAGTTTGCCCTTGTGCTCTAACAAAATATTTGCCCTGCCTCTCAGGCAATAAGAAGAGGACATTACATCACAATAGGCGCCGGTATCAAGAATACCTAAAACATTACCCTCTCTAATCTCAGGAATTTCCCTGGGCTGATCCTGAGTGAAGGTGTCGCCGGTTTCGCATACATTGCCATCAACGGCATAAACCTTGAGAGGACCGTTTGGATTAGAGACATTAATGATCTCATGATATGCATGATAGAGTTTTGGCCGGATCAATGTTCCCATGCTGGCATCAGTATAGGCATGGAGAATGCCATTCTTCTCTTCAATAGTATTCACCTTCGTCAAAAGGACTGTTGAATCGCCAACAAGGCTCCTGCCAGGTTCGATGATTAATCTATTTATCCTCACACCGCTCTTCTCGACCTCTTCACTGATTATTTTCGCATACGTATTGAAGGGAAAAGACTCTTGAGATTCTCTATACCTGATGCCCGGACCTCCGCCAACATCAAGATTCAGATTTGTAAAACCATGCGCCTGTAATTCATTCATGACATCGAGAGTATTTTGCAAAGCGATCCTAAAACTATTAACATCATTACCAAGCCAGCCGGAACCAATATGTATGTGCAAGGTGTCAGGATGAAAACCATACTCACGGGCAGCTAAGAAAGTAGCAACAACCTTATCCTGCTCGATGCCGAACTTTATAGGAACACCATCCTCATTTTTTAAACCGGCAGTGATAACGTCAGGATTATGGCCGGCTCCAACATTCGGATTTAACCTGATTGAGAGATTCAAGCCATGAATATTCCATTCATCTCTGTGCTCTCCAAGTTTTTTAAGCTGAGAATTAGAATCAATGTTGATTTTGTAACTGCCAAACTTCACAAGCTTTTCAAGATCATCTTTGGAAACAGAGGTGCCTGTAAACATGATTTTTTGCCTGGGGATTCCACGTTGCTCCGCAAGAACAGCTTCGTTCGGAGATACAACATCTGCACCCAAATCAAGCATTGCAATGAGATCAAGAATCTGAGGGCAATAGTTTGCCTTCACAGCATAATTGATATCAACAACACCGGTATAATTCTTTGCAAATGCATCCCTGATAAGTCTCACCTTATCTTCAATCCTTTTTCCATGAGTAAAATATAATGGAGTAGGATTAAACTTTGCCAGTTCATCTAAATTACAATCCTTAAACGAACGGGACCAAACCCTGTTGTCCCTAACATCAAAACCTTTAAAAAACCACCAATATTGCTTCTGAACCATAGACCACTTGTTCTTTCATCGTCTTTGATATCTATCCAGATTACACGACGCTCATATGTGGAAATAATATAGTGTATAATAACCATAGAGCCAATTTTGGAAGCATTCTCATGAATTTCTAAGCAACGTTTCTCAGAATAATAAATCCGGCTGTAATAATGAGTGCGCTGCCGATACGTTTTTGTGGAAGCCGACTCTCTCTACGCTATACACCATCTCCCCTCAGCAACCGTATTCTCTTCCTCGCCTGTTCCGCGTAGAGTGAATTCGGAAATCGTTCCAGTAATTTTTCGTAGGCTGTTATTGCCTGTGCTTTATTGTGCAAAATGTTTTCAAATATTTCTGCAATGCGGAATTGAGCCCTGTCTTTGAGAATGCTTAACTCAATCGAGTCAGCGATAAAACGAAATGCCGCAATTGCTTCGTTCGTCTGCTTCAATTTCAGATGAAGCTCGCCAATTTTCATCATTGCATCATCGAGAAGCAATGTCGTTGGGTACTGCTTAACAATATACCGGAAGCGACTGAGAGATTCGGGATATTTCCTTTGGCGCATCTGTAAATCGGCTTTTGCAAATTCTATCAATGCCGGCAAAGAGGAAGTTTTATTTTCCTGAATAAAATATTGGAGTTGTAATGCATCGTTTGTAAGATCGGCGTTGAGGTTTGTGTCGAACCGCTTCAACAGTGAAAGCGACGTATCGAAGTGTGCTTCAAAGTAATTCAATTCAACCAATTTGAATATAGCCTGATCTTGATAGATGACGAGCGGGAGTTCTGCAATTCTCTCGAATTCCTTACGCGCTCCGACAAGGTCGTTGCGCGCTATCTGTACCTCGCCGTTTTTGATCGCGGCATCGTAAAGAATGTTCATGGTATTGGGAAATTCTTTGATCTTGTTAAAAGCGCTCAGTGCGCCGTCGAGGTCAAAGAGTTTTTCGAACTTTATAACACCGATGCGAAATAATGACTGCACGGCGAGGTCGGGATGATCTTGTGCAGCGGCAATGGATTCATATATTTGAATTACTTCCCGGTATGTTGGCTGCGATTCTGGCGCAAGAGTGTCGGCTTCATCGCTTAATTCTTCAAGAGCGCGGGCATACCCAAAGCGTGCATACGGAAGTAACCCGCTTTTATCGAAACGGTCGATAATTTCCTTGAATGCCTCTGCTGCGGCTGCCGAAGCGTGTTCCTGATTCAGCTGTTGTGCAAAGTTGAATAATTCACTGCCGTTGGCGTTGGCGAGACGGTCGATAATGCGATAGTGTTCAAGGGCAGAATCGTACCGCCGTTCTTCCATCAAGAGCCAGACATACAAACGAAGGAGCGCAATATTATCTGGCGAGATTTTCACTTCTGCCTTCACGATCTCTGATGCCGCCCGGAGAGCTTCCGGTTTGAGAATAATGGTGCTGAGCCGTGATTGCACGAACGATAATTGATCCGGATTTTTTTTCACGAGACGAATATATTCTTGAGTTGCCGAAGTGTATTGCTGCAGTGCAGCATAAAGGGTTCCCAGTTCGTCTGCAAAGACGACATCGCTTTTGCTCATCGTTCGCCCGTCAATATATGTGCGGATACATTGTTCATATAACCGATGCTGCATCATTTCATTAGCAACAATACGGTAGGATTGTACGTTGTTGGGATCAATAGACAACACAACCTTCCAGACAGAATCCGCGGCAGTTTCATTCCCTGAATCATAATAAAGTCCGCCAAGCGTTGTCATGAGATTGATATCGCGCGGGTGCGTGATGAACCACCGGCGAATAATGCCAATTGCATTATCGTACTCTTTCAGTTGAGTATAACTTCGCCGGAGACCATCAAGGAAAATAAAATTCGTAGGTTCGGATGTGTACAGTTCCTCGTATAATGCGACTGCGCGCTCCCATTCATCTGCTTCTTCAAAATTTTGTGCGAGTCGAAGCTTCATCATTTTGTCAGCATCTTGTGGAAAGACAATGTTGGAAAAAACAAAGGTAAATGTGAACAAGAGAGCAATATATCCGATTTGTCCTTTCATTCCTTCCCTTCTTCTTATTGTTTGTTCCTTATCTTTCCATCAATATACAAAAAGGAGATCCGATTTGCGAAACAGCTATTATATAGAGGATGGAAATGGTTTCCTTGACATGCCTTCCGATTTTGATTACCTTAAATTTGAACGTCATGAGTCAAACTCCAAAGAATATAGCCATTCTTGGTTCGACCGGTTCGATAGGTCGCAACAGCCTATCGGTCATTCATAATCTTTCAAACCGATTTTGCGTTACATATCTTTCCACCAACACGAACATCGAGCTGCTCCAAAGCCAGATAGCACAATTTAAGCCGCGCGGTGTCGTTGTGTTGGATGAAGCAAAAGCCGATGCGCTGCGAATAATTGTAGGTGATTCGGTTGAAGTCCTGACCGGACGCGAAGGTCTTCTGGAAATAGTTCGGCGGGATGATGTCGATATTGTCCTCAATTCCCTTGTCGGATTTGCTGGATTGAAGCCGACTATCGAAGCCATCAAACATCGCAAAAACATTGCGCTCGCGAACAAAGAAACCCTCGTCATAGCGGGACAGTTAGTAACTTCTCTGGCGAAGGAATACGGTGTTTCACTTCTTCCTATCGACAGCGAACACAGCGCCATCTTACAATGTCTTGCCGGCGAAATGTGGAGCCGCATTGCCAAAATTATTCTGACGGCGTCAGGCGGACCATTTTTGAATATGCCGAAGGAAGAATTTGCTTCTATTACAGTGGAGAAAGCTCTGAATCACCCCAACTGGAAAATGGGAAATAAGATCACGATTGATTGCGCAACGATGATGAACAAAGGGCTGGAAGTGATTGAAGCGCACTGGTTGTTCGACATGCCGACGGAACGTATCGATGTAGTGATCCATCCGCAATCCATCATTCATTCGATGGTCGAGTTCATTGATGGTTCGATCAAAGCACAGCTTGGCTTACCGGATATGAAAATTCCGATTCAGTATGCTCTTACCTATCCCGATCGTGTTCATCTGAGCGGAGGCAGAATCGATTTTCCGAAACTTCACACGTTGACATTTTTGACTCCGGATCGCAAAAAATTTCGCTGTCTGCAATTGGCATACGATGCGATTGCTTTAGGTGGAACTGCTCCCACCATTATGAACGCCGCAAACGAAGTTGCGGTTCAGGCATTCTTAGAAAGAAAAATTGCATTTCATCGAATTCCTGAACTTATTGAACAGGCACTTGCCAGCCAACCAAATCATCTTTCACCTGATTTAGAGCACACGTTTCAGAGCGATCACAAGACACGGGAATACGTACGAACTTTATTATAGCCTACTGTGTTCAAAGATATTTAAAGCCCAAGAGTGAATTGAATTTATGACCATATTGAGCACATTATTCTATTTTATTATTACTATCGGCATTCTGGTGCTGGTGCATGAATTCGGCCATTTTCTTGCCGCAATTTCATGCGGAATGCGTGCCGAAGTCTTTGCTGTCGGTATGGGTAACAGGTTGTTCGGCTGGAATAAAAAAACGCAATTTTCTTTCGGCAAACTTGCCGACGATCTTGATCTCGAAGGGAATACTGACTACCGCGTTGCTTTATTTCCCATTGGCGGCTATGTAAAAATTGCGGGTATGATTGATGAAAGCTTGGATACGGAATTCTTGAATAAAGAACCACAGCCATGGGAATTCCGCTCCAAACCAAAATGGCAGCGCGCTATCGTACTTTCCGCAGGCGTGCTCATGAATCTTCTTCTCGCTGTCTTAATCTTCTGGGGAATTATTTATTACCAGGGCAAGACGATCCGTCCGGTAACGGAAATCGGTTACGTAACGCCAAATAGTTCCGCTGCTAAATCAGGTCTGCATGTTGGTGACGAAATTCTCTCAATTAATGATCATCCGATACAACAATGGGATGAAATTGAGGGCTCCATCTATACAGAATCAGTGACGCATGATCTTATCTTTCACCTGAAGCGTTTAGGTGCAACCATTACTGTTACGATTCGCCGTACAGACGTTCCTGATCTTTCAGAAGAGCGATTCGGAATAAATCCGATTGGAGAAGTTCCACTTATCGTCGATGTTGATAAGGAAAAACCTGCAGGAAAGATAGGCCTTCAGCCGGGAGATACGATTATCGCGGTCAATGGAGTTCCGGTTAGTGCCGGAGTGCTTCCTGAACTCATTCGCTCAAATAAAGGCAAAGAAATTCTCCTGGCATGGGCACGCGGTGAACAGAAGATGACTGCAAAAGTGACTCCGAATTCGGAGGGCAGAATTGGTATTCAAATCGCAAGCGTCTATCAAGGACCGCTCAAACGACAACAATACGGATTTTTTGAAGCGCTTCCGGCTGGTGTTCAAGAACTTCAATTTACCAGTGTTCTCTTTCTTTCCAATATGTACCAAATCATAGTAGGAAAGGCTTCGCTCAGTAAATCGATGGGCGGACCCATAAAAATTGCACAAATGGCAAAGAGATCAGCAGACAGCGGATTTATAGAATTTTTTGGATTCATCGGTTTGTTAAGTATTAGTCTTGCCTTGCTTAATATTCTTCCATTTCCCGCGCTTGATGGTGGACATCTTGTTTTTTTGGCCTATGAAGCTGTATTTCGACGGGAAGTGCCAAGTAAAGTGAAAATTATCATTCAGCAAGCGGGATTTATCTTATTGCTTGTGTTTATGGCGTTCGTTCTGTATAATGACGTCATTAATTTTTAAGACACCTCCCTGTGATAGTTGTCAACATGCATTATTGCTTCATCGATTACTATGAAGTCGGCAAATCAATAATCCAAAGGAGCTCTAGGCTATGAAAAGCATCCGTATGAAATTGGTCGTGTTCATATTCATTGTGCTCATCTTGGGACCGTGGTTCGCGCCTGCTCACGCACAGAACACAAAGGGTTCGATAAATACTACGCTCAACATCTCTGAATATGATATTCTTTATCTAACTGATTTTATTGATGCAAAGACACAGAAATTGAATTCCACTGTCTCCGGGTTTTCTGTGGATCTTGCACTCAATCCGCAACAAGTTCTGCCACCACAAATCCGCATCTATATGAAAGTGCTCGTTCAGTTGCGGGGTGATGCTCATCCTGAACAATTGTTAGAAGGACTTTCAAACGATATCCCTTTTACCGGAAGGCTTACGCTTACTGCACGTGACTTCGTGGCGGCTGCAGGTGGAATTGCCGTACTCTATCCACTTTCCGGGAACTCAGATATCGAAAATTCGGATCTCAAGAAAAGAATATCAGATTTTGCACAAACGACTGCTGCAGCACCTCCAGGAACATATCAGATTGCTGTAAAGGTGCTTCCACAAGGTGCCACGGATCCAAGTAATTCATATGGAGGGGACTCAAAAACTATCGTCATTCCATATTCAGCGGTGGATGAAGTCTTTGTAGAAATCAATGACCCCAGGAATGGAAGTTACTCCAATAATTTAGCGCCGACATTCAGTTGGACATCTACAGAACCCAACGTAACCGTTCGTGTCTATGTAGCAGGATTGAATGATCGCTCACCTCAGGATGCGCTCACCGGAGGTAATCCGTATCTAGAAGAAAATGTTGTTGGAACAAATACGCTTACATATCCGGCAAATGCACAACGCCAACTTCAGGAAAACAAAGCGTACGTTCTTCAAATAGAAGCGAACGTCTCATCCTCTCGTGGTCCGATGAAAAGTGTAAGTCAACCGGTCGTTTTTCGGATCACGAATGATAATCTCGGAAACATCCTTGATTACTTTTTAAATTCTGTTTCCGGGAATGCATCGGCAACCTATTCTACGCTTCGAGCAGAACCAACGAAATGGATACCGTGGTCCCCCTATGGGAACATTACGTTAAATGGTACTATGCTTTCAGAAAGCGACCTGCAAGAGTTACTGAAAGACCTCTCCACTCAGCAAGATGTGAAACTCGAACTAAGTGTTGAAAACCAATAAGCGTTAAAGGAGAAGACCATGACAAAGAAGATTATCGTAGTCGGTGTTTTTATACTCCTTGGAGTGTTTTCGCTGGGGCAAGTAGGAAAACAAGACAAGAAAGATATCTCTGCCTACATAGTGAAAGTCATTCGGGATGTAAATATGAAATCTCCTACAAAGGGATGGCAGAAGGCAGTTCCGTTGAGCACATTAAAGTCCGGCTATGAAGTGAAAACGGATAAAGGATCCTTGGCGATGATTCTTTTTGCGGATCAATCGAAACTGATTCTCCGTGAAAAATCTATTGTCACCATTAAGGGTGAAGTGAAGGGAAAAGAAATTCTCAGCCGCAGTGTTCATATGGATCGCGGGAATATAATTTTCGATGTGAAGAAAGCAGAAACAGAACAATTCCGATTCTCATCTCCTATTTCTGTTGCGTCTATTCGCGGAACGCTGGGCGGTTATGTTTCCGGCGGCAATGCGGATTCTCTGACTATTGTTGAGGGTCTCGCCGAATTTACAAATTCCATATCCGGTAAAAAGGGATCTATTGGTGCAGGACAAACCGGTGTTGCTGACAGTACCGGCAAATTCAATGTCAGTAAAGCAAATGCACTGACATTGAATAATATAAGACAGAGTCAAAACTTGGGAGATATCGACTCTGGCGGTATTGGTCCGGAGTTCGGTCAACTTAAATCAAAACAAATAGGTTCAGTGCGCGCTAACTTATCTTCGTTTCAAGGAAAAGCAATAGCTGCCAGCCTCTTTTATCGGATACAGAATGTACAAACGTTTACGGAACTTCCCTTAACCATTACAGGGCAGATTGCAACGGGTCAATTGCCGGCGAACAAAGTAAAATATCCAAAACTTGAATATTATCTCTCTATCAAGCTGAATGATGGTTCTATAACGCTCGTACCACAGGATGGAACAACAAAACCAGCCGTTGTTCCGGTAGCGGCAGTTCAGTATGAACTTCGCATACCGGGTCAAACCGGTTCTTTACAAAAGAAAGTAATCGTGTTAAAATGGAATGAATAAGGATACTATTATTTCAGGTCTTGCTTCACATAGATGCTTTTTTTAAATTGAACGGCGGGTGTAACATAACTCGCCGTTTCTTTTTGTCTTCGATTCAAAAATTCAAGCAGTACACATCATTGAAGGTAATTGACATGAACAAGACCCTCTCCAAAACCTTCGTCTTCTCGCTCTTACTCATCGCGATATTTCTTCCGGTTGTATATGGGCAGGTCAGTCAATATGTTATCGAAGTCAAAGTACCGGCAGCCAATGAGAAGACACCGCTTTCACTCAGCGTAGAACTGACACAGAATACTCAGATTCGCAGAGTAGTGCTTCACTATCGGGAATTTGGAAAAACGGAATTCAAAGAAACGGACATGCTCCTCTCCGGGCGCACAGCAGTTGCAACAGTACCAGCCGAGGCAATGACACCGCCATACATTGAGTATTATATCAGCATGCAGCTTGCCGATAACAAACAAGCAACATTTCCCTCTGAAAGTCCTGAAACGAATCCACTGAAAATTCAAGTCAAAGAAGTAGATGTGAAAGATCTTGAAGTGCGTTTCCTAAGCCCTGAACCCGGTGAGACACTAGCGGCAGAAGATCTTGCCGTTGCTGTATCGTTGATGTACGCTTCAGATATCGTTGATAAAAGGCGTACTCGCATCTACCTTGATGGAGCAGATGTCACAAGCGAAGCGTTACTATCAGACGATGTGCTGCTGTACAGCCCAAAGAATTTTGATAAGCCACTCAATTTTGGCGCGCACTCAATTAAAATAGAACTGAAAGATACGCTGGGAAATGTGTATTACACGAAACAGGAAAATTTCAATCTTTCCACGGCCACAGCTCTGGAAGAACAAAAATCTTTGCTTCAATATACCGGTAATGCGCAGGCTGAATTCCGGAACGAGAAAGTTGATTCTGCTACGACAAACTATGTACGCGGGGATGTTCATCTGGGAGGTTCGTATAAAGACTTCCTCTTCAGCGGGGATGTGCACTTAACGAATGAAGAAAAATCGTACTTACAGCCGCAGGATAGATTTCTTGCAACATTCCAGGAAGCTGATTATGCAAAAGTGCAAATTGGCGATGCTTATCCACAGTTTCCTTCGCTTCTTGTGAGCGGCAAACGCGTGCGTGGTATTACGGGTTCAGTCACGTTGGGTTTTTTCAACCTCGATGTATCGTATGGAAAAACAGATCGTGCAATTGATGGGACGATAGGTGGATTAATCAGTTATGGTGATTCTTCTGCAGCCTCGAATCGGCCAAAAGAAACAACATTTGAAAGATTTGGAGGACAAAATCCAGATTATGGTACACCTATGGATACACTTTTTTATCGTATGTATACTTCTGGTACCTACGCACGTAACTTCCTGGCAATACGTCCAAGCTTTGGCAGCGGGGAGAACTTTCAATTCGGTCTCACCTATATGAAGGCGAAAGACGATATGGGTTCTATTGTGTACGGAGCGTATCCAAAGGAAAACTTAGTTGTAGGCGCTGATTTACTGCTTGCATTTGATAATCAGAAGGTGAGGTGGGCAAGCCAGGCAGCATTGAGTCTTGAGAACAATGATATCTCGCCAGGCAGCTATACTGACGAAGAGATTGATGAATTTGAAGGTGTCAATGATCCAACGAAAACACCTCAGCAAATTGAGGATGCCAAGAAAGAAGCCGATGATTTAAAAAAGATTGCTAAGATCGTACGTTCCTTTATTACCGTTAATTCTGGTCTATCACCACTGAACCCGATAAAAGGAATGCCATCTCTTGCGGTCGAATCGGAACTATCGTTGAATTACTTGAACAATTATCTTCGTGCTATGGTGTTCCGGAGAGGTATTGCATATGCATCGTTCGGCAATGATTTTGTTCAGAACGATATTGCCGGTATCAATATCTCCGACCGTGTCCGGATGTTCAACAACAAAATCATGGCGAGCGTTTCGTACGAGACCAAAAGCAATAACACGCAGAATGATCCAATGACACCGACAACAACGTACAATACATTGAATACATCTGTAACAGCATATCCAAGTGCAGAGCTTCCATCGTTTACCATTGGATATGGTTTTAATACACGCACGAACCCAATCGATCTATCTACCGATACGACACAAATCGATTCACTCAGCATTGCCAATGAAAAGACCGACCGGTTTTTTGTTGCCATGAATTATGATTTCCAGATGGTTGTACGGAATAGTTTGACGGCATCAGTCAGCATAGCAAACAAAAAAGACAACACATTTTATAAACGTGATCAGGACAATTTTAATTTTTCTACTTTCATGTCCTCGTTTTTTTCTATTCCGCTGCAGACAACCATTGGAATCATTGTAAGCCATACTGCAGCGTATTCTGCGTGGGATTCGGTACAACAAGTATATTTGAAGACTACACAGAAACAAACGGCGTTTAATTATCAAACTATTTCACTCGGCGCACGATATCGGATAATGAACGACCGGCTCAATCTGCTGGCAACAGTAGCCCCATCGTTCGGTGATTTTAAACGGCTTCTTCTACAAGTTGGCGGCGAGTATCAGGTAAGGGAAAATCATTTTCTCGTCAGCCAGTTCGATTTTATCAAGAATTCCGACAGAACGAGTGATGCAGTCTTTAGTATCTTATATCGGTTTATGTTCTGACGAACCCAGTGAAGTAACGAGAGCTTCGTGTCTATTCTTTTGCGAAGAAACACGAAGCTTTTCCTCCCGCTCATCTCAAAAGGAATCAGAATTATGGCTTCCTATGAATTCAAGAAAAAGATCCTTCCCCTTCTTCTAAGAACTGCAATCGGATTGGGCATCGGTGTGTTCGTTGTCGTTCTCGGGCAAGGATGGCTTTTCGAATTGAACTTTTTGAAAAACATTGATCTGCTGACGATTGACTTTCGTTACCAGAGCAAGTACGAACGCGAGGCACAGCAACGCGATCTCAGCAAGGATGGTAATGTTGTGATCATCGGAATCTCCGACGAGGATCTTAAAGCATTACCGGAACCGTTTCCATTTCCCAGATCCTACTACGCTCATCTCATCGAAAATTTGAATCGAGCCGGCGCAAAAGTGATTGTGCTCGATATAACTTTAGGGTCGCCAAGTAAAGATACCGCGGGTGATAGCGTCTTGCGTGAAACATTGAAAAAATATGATAATGTTGTGCTCGCCACGGAGGTGCAAACAGGCGGCGCGAATAAACAGTATGACGTGCGCGCGACCGAGCGATCCTATGATGATAATATCTTCTATGGTGTCGATAAAAACATCGGTGTGGTAAATATTTATAAAGATCGCGATGATGTGTGTCGTTCCTATTTCCCGATGCTTGATGTCAAAGGGTTTTTAACTCCGTCACTCGGCTTTGCAGCTCTCAATCGAGTTTACAAATTCAAGCCAGAGACATGCGTTGGCTTAACAGATCAATTCTTTATTTACCGAGACCGCACTATTCCACGATATCAAAGCACTACATTTTTGCTCAACTACTACGGTCCAGTGAAAACATTCCCTTATTATGATTTCTCAAAAGTCATAGACGATTCATCGTTTAAAACGAAGGACGAAATCCAATATGAAACGGATCTTAACTTGTTCGACGAAGAGATGATGAGTAAGTTCAGGAATAAAATTGTATTGATCGGCTCTGTGATGCCGGAAGAACGCGATTTCCATAATATTCCGTTGTACATAGAAGAAGGAGGCAAGAAAAATTATACAATGAACGGCGTGGAGATTCACGCTACCGCTATTCAGAATGTGATCGATAAAAATTTTATCTCGACGGTTGATCCGGTCGTCGAAAGTACGATTATCATTCTCCTCTCACTGCTTAGTTTCGTTGGATTGCTGGCATTGAAACAGATTCATGTGCGGCATATCTGGCTGCTGGAAATTTGTGCTTTTCTTCTCACAGTTGTACTCATCGGTGCAGTATTTGAAATTTCTATCATTACCTTTATCAATAGTAATGTGTTGATGAATGTGGTGAATCCAAGCTTTGCGATCGTGCTTGCGTATTTCGGCACGGCAGTTTATCAGTACCTGACCGAGCGGCAGCAAAAAGCAGTCATCAAGAATATGTTCGGTCATTATATCAATCCTGCTGTTGTGAACGAGTTGGTTGCAAATCCGGAAAAAGCAAGATTGGGAGGCGATCGCTGTGAACTGACGGTATTCTTCTCTGATATCGCAAACTTTACGAACATTTCCGAACAGTATCATAGCAAGCCGGAAGAATTGGTAGCGCTACTCAATGAATTTCTGGATGAGATGACCCGCCTGGTGCTGAAGTACGAAGGAACACTGGATAAGTATGAAGGCGACGCGATCATGGCGTTCTGGGGTGCTCCGCTTCCGCAGAAAGACCATGCTCTTCGCACATGCCTTGCGGCGTTGGACATGCAAAAACGATTAGAAGTGCTTCGAATCAAATGGACGAAGGAAGGGAAGCCGGCGCTCACGGTGCGTATGGGGATCAACACCGGCATTATGATTGTCGGAAATATGGGCGGCAAGGATCGATTCGACTATACCGTGATCGGCGATAGTGTGAACCTCGCCTCGCGCCTTGAAAGCGCCAATAAGCAATACAAGTCGAATATTATGATCAGTGATTTTACATATACACACGTTAAAGAAAAAGTAATTGTTCGGGAGCTTGATTTGATTCAGGTAAAGGGTAAAAATGAACCGGTGAAAGTGTATGAACTACTCGGAACTACCAAGATGGAGATGACCAACAACAAGCGGCAATCTTTGGAGCTGTACCACGAGGGACTGAAGCTCTACCGTGCACGTCAGTGGGAAGAAGCGAATGCTTACATGCAACAAGCGTATTCGCTCGACGAGACCTGTTATGCCGCACAGATTTACGCCGAACGTGCGAGCCTGTACAAACTGACTCCGCCTCCGGCTGATTGGAACGGTATCTTTGTCATGACATCGAAATGATTTTGAAAATGTAATTATTATGAGAAGTTGAGAAAGCCCGGTTCCGCGAAAACGGAATCGGGCATTGTGTTTCTTACATCTTTTCAGCCCATCCACCAGGAATATGACAGGCAATCTACCGACCTTGGAAATACACGATAAGCGAATCAGAGGTCATGGTTTCAATTCTTGGTATGTTGTTCAACTCTTGAAAACCATTACAATTTGTCCGACCGCTTTCAAGAAAAGACTTTATTTCTCGTCCGGCGAGGAAATGGATACAAATAATAAATACTATCGATAGTATTTTTTACTTAGGAATATGTTTTTGGATTTCATTTACTAAACCAGGAGGGCCGGCTATTCCAAGTTGTATTGCTTTTTGACAGTGCTCCCACGCCGATTGATATTGACCCGATTCATAATAAAGGTATGAAAGGTTGTTGTGTGCGTTGCCCATTGCAGGATCTAATCGCAGGGCTTCTTGCCATGGTTTTTCGGCGTTCATTTTTGGTTGGGCATTGTAATACAAGATACCGAGATTATAGGGAATAGTTGCATCTTGTGGATTACCCTTGATTGCTGCTAAAAAGTTTTCTTCTGACGAGAGAAATAATCCCCGTGAAAAGCACGCAACAGCGAGTGCATGATGTAGATCTGAATCATGCGGGTTTGATTTTAGTTTGTTTCTTAAATCATCAATGATTTTACATAAATCCTCTTTAGAAATTTGCGCGCGGTCGCTTTCTTGTAATTGTGATCTGCCTTGAAATGCCTTTATTTCTTGGTCAAGTTTTTCAGGAATAGCCATTCTTGTGATATCGCTATACCGTCTTGGTTCGTTCGGTGATGTTAGAACATCATATTCGCTGAGCGTAAGAGAATTCTTGAAATTGAACGTGTGTATATAGCTAAGCCATCCTAAAGAAATGAGCACAAGGAAAAATGTTGGAGGTAAAAATCTTTTAAAATAAACTAACCTGTTTGTATAAGACAAGGAAAGGAGAACAAACAATATTCCCATAAACGGAAGATAAATTCGATGTTCATAAAATTTTGGTAATGTGTCAGCGCCCAAATAATGGTAGAATGTTGGGACAAGAAAAGCGAGAAACCATACAGCACCAAAAATGATAATCTTCCAATCTCTTCGTTCAGAGAGAAGAATAATGAATATCATTACAACAGCAGCGAGTATACCTATGGTGATATGTATGTCATCGAAGATTGGTGCAAACGCAAGATTAAAAGGCCAGAATATTTTTCCTAAATAATAAAGTGCGATCGGAAAACTCGATAAAACCAATACAGCCGCTTGGAACTTGTTCCCAATAGGTGCAACCATTGCAGCAGACCGCAAAATGTACCAGTTGAACAGTACAATTCCCCATCCGACAAAGAAGAGAATCGTGGTGATTGAGATTATTTCTTTTCCCTTCAAATTATAAAAAAACAGCATAGCAAGGACCGGAAACACGACACTCGTTTCCTTTGTGAACATGGCGCAAGCGAAAAAGAAAAGATTTAGAAAATACCATCTCATATGAGAGGTTGAAAGGAATTTTATAAACGATATAAAACATAATAAAATAAAAAAGGCAAGTAGAGAATCGTTTCTCCCTGGAATCCATGCAACTGTTTGTGTTAATGCAGGGTGAATACAAAACACAAGCGTCCCGAGAAATGATATAGATCTTTTAAAGCCTATCACTTGAAGGGTAACAAATAGAAGACTACAGCATGCACAGTGCAAGATAATATCAATCACATGGTAGCCAAAAGGCATTATTCCGCTTATTTGTGCGCTGAGGATAAGAGAAATTGTCAATAAAGGACGATATAAATTTCCCCCCTGTCCCTGGTGACTCGCATCTTCCAAAAAAGCATGGCCTATATTAGACAACTTGTTTATATATGGAAAGCTTTCAACTATAAGGAAGCCATCATCATGATATGTGTATTCAGAGAAAGTGAGTATCTGCAAATAAGGTAAAGAAGCGATAAGCGCAAGCCAAGCGTACGGCCGCCAGGAGCGGAGGAAGAAATCGCGAACTTGAGAGTGCTTATCTATAGCATTCATTTTAATGATTTCCTGTGGTTCAACTCAGGTTTTTGATGATAGTCTCGTGACTAGAAATTTTATCCCTTGCCCTCAAGACGCTTCTAGCAATTTACAATGGCTAATATAATCAACGATAGAAACAATTCCAATCGAACATAGGAATTGTGACATTGCGGTGCCTCCTCACTCGGAGCACTGATACATCCGCATTGAATCCTCTCAATCCTGCAATTACTTTGTACAGAAAAAAAAACATGAACTTATTGCGTTCTGCAGGCAGGCTTTCTTATCTGTTGTCCAATATCAGACGGATTGCTTTGGAGAGTTCTTCAATAGGGTAGGGTTTTTGGAGGAATGCATCGACCGCCTCCCGCCATTGGGAGACATCCATGTCTCGATCACTATATCCGGTGGAGATGATCACCGGAATCTTCGGATCAATTTCCTTTAATTTCTCAAAGGTTTCTTTCCCGCTCATTTTTGGCATGTTGAGATCGAGGATGACAACGTCGAATCTCTTTTTCTTCTTGAAGAGATTAATTGCTTTTCGCCCGCTGTCAACAATTGTTACATGATATCCCATGCTTTCAAGCATTCCGCCGATGACACCCGCAACATCCTTTTCATCATCGATAATAATGATCTGTTCCGTGCCTCGTTCGAGTTTTGAATGCTGAATGTTTCTCCGGAGATTTTCTGATGCAGGCAATATGGGAAAGTGCATAGTGAATTGAGTGCCATGCATGGGTTCGCTTTGAACAGTAATGAAACCATTATGAGAGTTTACAACACCATATACAACAGAGAGTCCAAGTCCCGTTCCTTTCCCTCGATCTTTCGTTGTGAAAAAGGGCTCAAAGATATGCTGTTGTATGTCCTTATCCATCCCAATACCCGTATCAATAACAGAGAGAGCAATGTAATCACCTTTCAGAATTTCCGCTGCACCAGGAGTGTTTTCCTCAATGTGCTTCTTTTGACTCTGCACCGTAATAGTACCACCATCCGGCATTGCATCGCGAGCATTGATGAGCAGGTTGAGAAGCGATTGCTGCAGTTGTCCATCCTCTCCACTAATGATACATACTTCCCTTATCAGATCTTTCTCAATACTAATTTTTTTGTCAATGCTGCGCTCAAAAAGTCGAAGGGTTTCTTCGATGATGTCGTTGACGATGACCGGTCGAAATTGAACATTCCCCTTACGGGCGAATGTCAATAATTGTCGTGTCAGGGCGGCTCCTCGTCGGGCAGCAGTCTCGATGATGTCGGCAAATCGATACCAGCGGTCGTCGTGTTTCATCTTACGTTTCATAATAGACGTGGAGCCAAGAATGGATGTGAGAATATTGTTGAAGTCATGGGCAACACCGCCTGCAAGATTCCCGATGCTGTCAATGCGTTGCGCATGGATAACCTTGGCTTCGAGATTTTTCTTTTCTGTGATGTCACGGGCAACGGTGCGAACCAATGGTTGTCCGGCTTCATCTCGAATAAAAGAGGCGTTGACACTGACGTCAATCAACTCACCGTTTTTTGCCAGCATTTTTTCTTCAAGCCCTTTAACCTCAAGGTTGTTTTCGAAAATGTCGTGCAATAAACGTTGTGCTTCACTGTGGTATTCCGGCGGATAGAACTTAAGAATGGATTGGCCAATTATTTCGCTTTTGCTATATCCAAGTCGTATTGCTTCTGTCTGGTTACAATTAGTGATGATACCAGATTTATTCACAATGCGGGACATATCCGGGGAATGTTCAAAAAGATCAATGTAGCGCTCCTCTGATTTACGGACCCGCTCAAAGAGCGTCGCATTCTCCATGGCAACGCCAATTTGGTTGGCAAACGTCATAATAAAGTCGATTTGTTTGTTTGCAAAAGCTTCTGGATTTTTACTTGCCAAGACGATCAATCCGGACATTTGGTCCTTCATCATTATTGGCACAGATGCCCATGATCCAATGCTTCCATATTCCCATTCGGAGTTCTTGCTTGCATCTGATTTGATTTTTCTTGGACGTTTAGCAATTCGCGGAGAGCGGATCCAAAACATTTTTTCCTGATGTAGATCGTCTACTGCTTCAATAATTGAAATGTCCAGTTCCTCAGTTCCTCGGGAAGCTTTGAGTAAAAGCAGGTCACCCTCAACGCGGTAAATCCATCCGTATTCTACGTTGAGCAAACGTCTCATTTCATACAATGCGTTTTGAAGAAGGAATTGAACGTCAATAGCTCGATTGACGGATTCGGCAAATGTGTTTAAGGCAAGCAGTTCTTGCTTTTGTTCTTCGAGCTGTCGTCCGTACTTCAGCGAAAAGAAGACGATAATAAAACCAAAGATACCGACAGTTAAAATACTTCCGAATAGTAGCCATTCGATTGTACGACCGCTTGTTATTCGTACGACCCAAATAGTAGCGAGGGTTACGACGACAGCGACAGTAACCACAATTTGTGCTTGATCGACAGGCCCAAGAGAGACGCGAAATTTCCGAAGATTTTGGAAGCTTACCATATTCTTTTAAGAGAGGAAATATGGTATTTGAGTAATTGTGCTTCCATAAGACCCTATTCAGGCAATAAAAGCTTGCTATACGGGTAAATGCTTGGAGAGAACAGAACTCACGTCGTCTTTGTTGAATGGCTTCACCAAATAATCAACAGCTCCAAGAGTCCGCGCCACTTTTCGGGCGTCATAATCATCAATCGCTGAGAAAAAAATAACGGGGGTGGAAGATGCTGTCGGAATACGTTTCAGGTTGTCCACCAGATCAAAACCATTCATATCCGGCATACGTACATCACTGAGGATTAAGTCTGGCTTATAGTTTGTAAGTGCCTTCAGTGCTTCTTTTCCGCTTCCAGCAGTATGAACATCATAGCCACAATTTCGGAGAATATGCGAGCTAATTTTGAGCCACGTAGGCTCGTCATCGATGATGAGAATATGTTTTTTGATTTTTGAAACCATGTCGACTCTGATTCTATAATTCTTTTTCTTTCCTATGTCCAAGATACGAAGGAGGAGATTGGAAAGCAAACCTTGCCTGGAAATGGGGAATACTTGAACAAATTGAAAGTTGTGGTAATTCCGTTCTGTGTAATCTTGACTGCAGAAGGTAATTTGTTCCGCATCTTCAAGAGCTTTATAAAGCGTTTAGGTGGAAAAAGAGGGAAGATGGATTAAAATTTAATGCCATTCGGTTGGTACGGAACTTGGAGATATTGTACTCGTTGAACGAAATGAATAATTAACATAATTCACTTTATCACTAACAATTTACTGGAGGATTCATCATGGGACAACAACAATTATTACTTATCATCCTCGGCGTTATCATTGTCGGTATCGCAATTGCCGTCGGATTGAGCCTGTTCGCCGCAAATAGTGTTCAGGCAAATAAAGATGCTATTACTAATGATTTAAACAATATTTGCGCAAATGCGTATCAATACAGAATTCGCACGACATCTATGGGCGGCGGTAATAACAGCTATGCAAACTATACTATTCCAACAAGACTGTCTTCGAATTCTAATGCTACTTACTCAATATCTGTGGCTGGCACACAGACTGGGATTACAATTAAAGGCTTATCTGGACAAGATGGAACTTCCTATGTCACTGCAGCAATAGATGTCAACGGTAACGTGACCCAGACGCCCAGTGGTTTTTGAGTAGCTGTAAACTTCACACCTGAAAAGGGCATAGAAGTTTTTACTGTCATCCCAACCGTCTTCTGCGTGAAGATGGTTGGGTTTTTTTTGACCAATTTTGCGCTTCACTGAACTATTGTCTATCTATTTTACCTCTTCCTGCTTATACTTTACTGTTGGAATAATCCCACACAATGTCGTTATCCACATAATACGAAGAGACACTTTTTATTTTAACAACCTTTTTGTATATACCTATTATGAAACCAAAATCCAAAGTTATTGTTGTTTTGCCTGCTATCAGGCAGAGAAAACCTTAGAACGAACTATTTGTCGACTTTATCCAAAACGGCTACTTCGATGTCATGCTTGGCACTCGAATACGTACAAGAAAGGAATCCTTGGCAGGAGGAATGCCGCGCTATAAGTATTTCTCTAACCGAGTTTTAACACTCATTGAAAATATAATAACAGGACAAAATCTCTCTGAGTGGCATACAGGCATGAGAGCATACAACCGCCAAGTGTTGGAATCGATTGATTACATGAAGAACTCTGATGATTTTGTCTTCGACAGCCAGGTACTATTTCAAATTGTGGAGCACGGTTATTGAATTGGAGAAATACCTGTACCTGTTCGTTATTTCCCGGAAGCTTCAAGTATTAATTTCTATCCCAGTTTACGATATGGAATTGGAACCGTTGTCACTGTATCGAAATACTTAATCAGAAAATTATTCTGATCTTAAAAATTCTTCAATTGTATTTCGGGACTTATTTTTTGTCAAGATGTCCTCAAAGGAAGACAAATAAATAACTCGCAGCAGCAGTGTTTCCTTTAAGCTGCAAAGCAAGTACAGCATTCTATAATGAGATTCAAGACACTAAATATTTTTCTTCCATTCATTTTTCTTTTTTTTATCATTCTTTCCACAATTATTTTGCGAGTACGATTATTAAATGTTCCCCTTGAGCGCGATGAAGGTGAATATGCGTATATAGGGCAACTGATTCTTGATGGAACGCCGCCTTACGCCGAAGCGTATAATATGAAATTCCCCGGTATTTACTTTATCTATGCCGGAATATTATGGCTTTTCGGTGAGACACACATGGCAATCCATTTTTGTCTTCTCATTGTTAATGTGATCTCGATTATCCTCCTTTTCATTTTTGCGCGTACAGCGTATGATGATTGGGTTGCGGCAGCCGCTGCAAGTGCGTTTGCACTCTTGAGTATGAGTTACCACGTTCAAGGATTTTGGGCAAACGCAGAACATTTCATTTTACCCTTCGTCATCGGTGCTCATCTTCTTTTATTTTCCGGACTGAAAAAAAACAGAAAAGATTATATTTTTTTCAGCGCCGTCTTATTCAGTTGCGCAGCCATTGTGAAACAACAAGGCGCATTTTTTGGTATTTTTGGGTTTACAGTCTTGCTTATTTCATTATGGAAAAACAAGTCATTCGATAGAAGAATTTATTGGAAATACATATCAATGTTCGTTGGCGGTGCGGTTATTCCACTTATCGTGTGCTTTTCCTATCTCGTTTACGCAGGAGTTTTGGAAAAATTTTATCTTTGGACATTTGCCTATGCTAAGGAGTACAGTTCCCTTGTGCCGGCGACGGATATTTGGTACTATTTCTTTTCATCTTTTCATCCTCTCTGGCAACATACAATACTCATATGGATTATAGCCGGTGTTGGGTTGATTGCTCTCTTCTTTAAGGCACAATGCACACAATCTCGTATTTTCGTTTTGGGATTGACTCTTGGAGGCGTTGTAGCCCTTTCTGCTGGTTTCTATTTCAGGCCGCATTATTTTATCCTTGTGCTGCCCGGTGTCGCCCTGCTTTTTGGTATTGGAATTCGATTCATGTACCGTGTTTTTTCTGCTGCATCGTCACCTCTTGTTCGTTATTTCCCGCCGACTTTTATTATTACGTTAACATTGCTGAGCACTCTCATTGCCCACCGGGACGTCCTCTTTCAGTATTCACCTGATAGGGTAACGAGAACAGTATATGGTTCATATCCTTTCACGTATTCATCTCTGATTGCGAAATTAATAAGAGAGAAAACTTCAACGGAAGATAGGATAGCAATCATTGGGAATGAACCACAATTTCTATTTTATTCTCAACGCCGGTCAGCGACGTCATTTATTTATACTTTTTCTCTTGTAGAAAATCAACCTTTTGCAGAACAATTTCGTCATGAAATGATTCGTCAAGTCGAGTCAGCCGCACCAAAACTTCTCGTCTATACACATACTATCCTCGATTATTTCGAAAAATCAAAGGGTCAAAAGGAATTAGACGAATGGTTTTTTGGATTTGCAAAGTCACATTATAATCCAATTGCTCGTTTTGAATATATACATGATGACACTCTGCTCATTACAGATCCGACGCTCATGTTAAATATGCCGACGCATTTATTTTGGATCTCGATATACGAAAGACGAAAAGATTGAAAAATCATTTATTCGATAACACGCTGTTGGAATCGGCAGCAGGGGGGGAGTCATATACGTTCAATTAATCGTTTCATTAGAAATCTGGCGTGCAAGTCATTACCGCCCGATTTTTTTATAGTGAGCACTGAAAAAAGGACTTTTAATGTTAGTCGGATTACCCATCTGACCACATTTTAAGGGCAGTAATGATTCCCATTCTACGTTTAGAAAGCTAACTGCATAAGAATGTTTAGATAATAAATAAGATTTGCGATTTGTCTTTGACTCATCTACCTTAATAGTTATAACCTATGGCTGACCGGACGGCGAGGAGGATATCATGCAATTTGAAAGCTCATAACCCTTTATCCCGAATTATCCGGATCGGTACCGTCAAGCATATTTACATATCACGATGAGAACACATATGCAGTTTCAATCAAAAACCGCTGTAGTTTTATTTTTTTCTTGTGTGCTGTATGTCCTTTGTGCCCAGATAAAGACTCCATTCCTCCGCTACGATGAAGGATTTGCAGTCTTTAATGCAACACGTATTATGGACGGTGATGTGCCGTACAAAGACTTTTGGACGATTTATCCCCCGGGTCAGTTTTATGTTTTAGCGGCCATTTTTAAAACTTTTGGTACTAATTTACTTGTTGCCCGCATCTACGATACGATTGTACGTTTTGTAATAGTGATTTGTGCATATTTGATTGCTAAGAAAATTACATCTCATTCTTTAGCTTTGCTTGGGTGCGCTGTTACTGCTCTCTTGCTTGGATTTGCTGATTCCTATGCTTACGCAGTTTTTCCAGCAATGGCACTCGCCCTTTTGTCAATTTTAAGCATGCTTCAATATACACAAACCGGCCAACGGCATTGGGCTCTCTTAGCCGGATTGCTTATAGGTTTAGTCGCTTTCTTCAGGTGGGATATTGGACTCTACACTGGTATAAGCGTGGCTTTCACGATCATACTTTCCCATTTTTTTCAAATGGCTCAAGAAACAAAACTCCCTGTCAAAGCATTATTGAAACCATCCGAACTACTAGTGACATTGTTCGGCGCGACTTTATTCATTGTAATTCCCTGTTATGGTTATTTAATCTACAAAAGCGGACTTAGCAATTTATGGACACAAGCAGTAATTTTCCCAACAAGTGCATTGCATCATGAAGTGCGCTGGTTATCCTATCCATCATTAATCCCTTCCGGCATTCCATTCACATTGAGCATTTTTACGTACATCGCCGCAAATTCAGAATTTTCGAATTGGCTGCGGTTCTACAGTCCTCTGATTATATATGGTATAGCGATTTATGATTTCATTCTTTCCCTTTTTAAAAAACGTATTGTTTTGAATACATTTTTTTTTGGTACAACAGCACTCACTATTCTGGGAGTATTGTTGTTTGCCCAGGCGCTTAGCCGCTACGATTACATCCATGTCCTCCCCAGCTCGATGATCGCATTTCTCGTGGTCATTCCGATTATTCGACGTGTAGTAATTCATATTCATAATCTCGTTCTCAAATGTTACTTTTTTACGGCTGTCATTGTTCTGATTATTCTCTATTTTCATTTCCCTGTAAGAAGTTTTTTATTTTCCACAAAGAACTTTTCGCCATTGGGCTGTTATTCCCACATAGAGAGAGCAAGCTGCATTTCTATAAGTCAAGATCAGGAACATGCGATTGATTATATTAGGTTGCATACTCAGGACGGTGAATCAATATTTGTGGGTAATCAAAGGCATGACCTTATCTCTATTAATGATATAGGGTTCTATTTCCTCTGCAATCGCCCATGTGCAACGAAATATCATGATTTGTTTCCAGGCGTTGTTACAACACGTTCAGTACAGGAAGAGATCGTGCATGATATTCAATCAAAAAACGTGCGTTGGATAGTCCTGGTGAATGTACTTGAATCCTGCGAGCCGAATGCTAGTGCCGTTAGCAGTGGCGTTCTTTTTCTTGATGACTTTATCCGTTCCGTCTATGCGCCAATAGTAAAGTTTGGTAATTATGAGATCTGGAAAAGAGTAAAAAAGTAGTTCGTTAAAAACGAATAGTTGCATCCGAAGTCGCAAACATGCGGTGCGACATCTCCCGATCAAAAGTATGAACAGAAATTAAATATTAAGAGTCAACCCTACATGCGAACAAGATTTATGACTTATTCATTGATTAAAAAACGCAACAACTCTCTCAAGATTTTTGAACACCCCAGAATACCTACTTTTTATAGTTATTTTTGTATTCTTTCGTAAATGACCACACGATCTTCTTTTGTCGCTGTTCGGTAGAGATGGTTTTGAGGATCTTCCCGATTCTCATAAGGAGTATCAGGAACATCGAGAACAATTTTATGATAATTTGACCAAGTAATTTTGTTGGATAAATAATCTGCAACCATTTTATCTTTTTCACAAATAATGTGTTTTCTGAAAATTACCCAACGAGCATGGCTGGCTCTCTCTAAATTTTCTCCAGTCAATCCTCCGATAACACGCAAGCCAGTATACCACTTGACAGGCATGTCGCCGTATGAAATGGCAACTGTATCAGTGGGTTGCGCATATTGGCGTAAATGGTCAACGATTCCCTCCATAGGTCCCATGAAATCATGAGTAAGTTCAAAACAGTAATTTGACAATGGCTGAGGAAAAAGAATAAGAAATAAACCGACACATCCTAAAGCCGGATGAGCCTGAAATCCCAATTCGATAATTTCCGCAATGACGATGGCGCAAACAGGTAAGACAGGTACGAGATATCTAAAAAATGAGTTCGGGGCAGTGACAGACAATGTAATTAAAATAAGTGCCCCGTATATACAATAAAAACCTATGTACATTTTTGTATTGTTCCAAACAACACTTATACTTTTCCTATGCCAAACCACGACGATGTATAAAAAAATCAAAAAATATATTGGAACGACATATTTGAGTAATTGGCGAATAAACTCAATCAAGAATGTCTTGGAAAATTCTTGATTGAACAGAAATTGGCCATAACGCGATTGATATGATATTTCAGAAGTATAGATTATCCATGGAAGGACGAAACACATGACGCCGAAAATGGGACTCAACATGCGTTTGAAAAATTCCTTTTTTGTTAAAATTAAATGGATCAACATGGAGACAATAAAGATAGCGCCATAGATCATCTGGACGTGGAAAAGAATAACAGTGCAAAACATGAGAAGGATTCTTGCGTATTTTTTCGATTGCAGGAACAAAAAATACGTCCAAATACATCCCGTCGAAAAAAAAGCTGCCATGCTATAATAACGACATTGGCGGGAAAGAAGCAAAAAAGGAACCATCAGCATCAATATACCTGCAGCTAAGAGTGATGCCCGTGTTCCCTTTCCTGTTGAGCGTACCGTCCAGAAACATAAGAGTACCGTTCCTATGCCAAAGAGGGCATCCGGCAATCGAGCGGCGAAATCAGATTGGCCAAAGAATTGAAAGAAGGCGGCATGGATATAGAACGGAATCCATGGATGCCATTTATAGACTCCTCCTTTACCGTTTTCTGCACCTAATTCTTGCGAAAAGGAATTCTTATCGTCATGACCGTATGGGATTCCGCTGGTAAGTATTGATCTGGATATTAATGCTGTTTGAGCTTCATCTTGCCAAAGGAAATGTCTACCGAGATTAGGTAAAAATACCAATGCCGATGCAATAAAAATTAAAAAAGGTAAAAAATAATAGGAGTGCTTTTTTTCCATGCGATCGTCATATTGGTTCGGTGTAAATGAAAAATAACCCATACAGCTGGGAAAGGACAATATGTTCCCAAAAGCATTGCTCTACTATGGTAATTTCTTACTCTATCACATTTCTTATCGTGCTTTCAGTAATATTTATGCTTCTCTCAGATCGATGATTCTATGCAAGAACGAATTTGTGACTGCATTCTGTATCTTTTTAAAATATAAATAAAAACTGTTGTTTTTCTTTTTCTTTCAAGTACCTACCATATCGATTGTAGTGTATTGACATCAATTAATCAAGTGTTAAAAAAGTATTATTTATTGTATTTATTCTATGGTGCTGTTCTATTTAAGAGACCAAATTAAAATATCGTTTGATGAAAATGGTGCATTCGTTCTGCCTTGTAATATAACTGCGGTTCGAATTGTATGTCTGTTTATAATTTTGCGAAGTACCATACTCACTTTTCCATTTTTGGAACAATTCTGTACAATGTGCCGTCTATAAAACTGGACCGATAGACGGATTCGATGTTACATAAGAACATGTCTTATCATTGAAAGGACAGAAGGCCATGAGGACAATATTACGATTGATGGGGTGCATATCGGTAGTGCTCCTTCTAACAATCGGTACTATGCTGAATGCAAGCGGCAGACTATCGGCCGGGACACAAAAGAAAGAAAAGACGAAGGTATCAGGTTGGATCGGAGTCATGGTCCAGGATGTAAATGAGAAGATTGCACGAAAGGCAAAGCTTGACTCTGAAGAGGGAGCACATGTAAATGAGGTTCTTGAAGACAGTCCGGCAGACTCTGCAGGAATTCAAGAACATGATGTCATAATTGAGTTTAATGGAAAAAAGGTGTTTGACTCAAATGATTTGGCAAAATCAGTACATCGAACTCTGCCTGAAACTAAAGTAAGCCTCTTAATCGTCCGCGATGGCGAAAAGAAAACGCTTCATTTGACGGTCGGTAAGAAAAGAGATTCGCAGTATTGCATGCTGGGCGGAATGCCTCTCATGCCCGATGTGCATGTCTTTGTAGGTAATCGCATTCTTGGGTTGCAACTTCTCGCACTCAATGAACAGCTTGGTGAATACTTCGGCGCGCCGAATAACGAAGGAGTGTTGGTGGAGGAAGTGGAAGGTAAGAGTACTGCTGAAAAAGCGGGATTCAAAGCCGGCGACATCGTTATCCGTGTCGGGGAAAAAACAGTGGATGCAGTGGTAAAAATTCGGAAGGAACTTCAGAAATACAATAAAGGTGATACTGTGGAGTTTGAAATCCTGAGAAGAAGTGCAAAGATAATACTGAATGTGGAAATGGAAGAACAATCATATATCCAGAAGAATTTCTTTTTGCGGAAACCCCATATTCGAATGTTCCGAACGGACCCGTTCGATGATGCAGAAATGCGTCTTGAAATAGACGAATCTCAACCCGAAATAGATCAATTACAAAGAGAGCTTGAGAGGTCGACCAAGAATTTTAAAGACTGGGAGCATGAGATTCAAAAGCAGGTACAACGGTTTTCACTTCCATTGCCTGATCCGGTGAAATTGTAGGTCTTCTTTTTTGCTTCATTTTTTTAAAAAATGCCCAGCGTACTAGAAATAGTCGCCGGATTTTTTTTTCGTTTACTAAGCGCCTTGCCAATCACAGAACCTTGACGTACCTTATATTGTCATTATGCCCGAGCTGTCGTTCCTATTCTCGCAATATGGGCGCGTTGTTGATCTGCTGCCTGAGATGGTACTCATCCTGGATGATGAAAACAGGATTCTTGACACCAATAAAACTGCAGCGGATGAACTTGGAGTCGTTGCCCAACCCTCTCGTCCGAAGTATATCTTCGACATCATCCCCGAAGATGAGCGGATTATCTTCAGAAGAGTGCTTCCATTTTCCGACCAATTGAATTTTGAAACAAAATTTTGCAAGCGGGACGGATCGACCATCGATGTAATGGGTCTGGTGCGTCTGTTGCGGGTGGGTCAGGAAAAATATTGGATTCTTTTCATTCGTGATGTCACGGAAGAAAAGCGAAAAGAGCTCGACCTTCTTCGTTTCTCCAACGTCATTCATAATACCATCAATCCTATTCAAATTACTGATGCCGACGGAATGATGGTGTATGTTAATCCGGGATTTGAAAAAGTGAGCGGCTATTCCAGTGCGGAGTTAATCGGAAAGAATCCGAAAATTCTTCGCAGCGGAAAACATAGTAAAGAGTTCTGGTCTGAAGTGTGGAGACACATCATCTCCGGAAAAGTTTGGGTCGGAAGAGTCGAAAATCGACGAAAGGATGGTAACCCTTTCTTTACAGAATTAGTGATTTCTCCCATCGTTGATTCACATGGTGCAATTGCAGGTTACCTGGGAGCTCATCGGGATATCACGGAACAAATCATTCTCGAGCAGCAGCTTGTTCGATCACAGCGAATGGAAAGTATCGGCACGCTTGCGGCTGGTATTGCCCATGAAGTTGGCAATCCATTGACCGCCATCTCGTCGCTCGTACAGGTTATTCAACGAACAAGTACTGATGGATTTGCCAATGAGAAATTGGAGCTTATTAATAGTCAGGTGAATCGTATCGCCCGCATTATTCGTGAGCTTGTGGATTTCTCTCGTCCATCCACGCATGTCGTAAAACCGACAAATATCAATCGCATTGTCAGAGAAGCACTGAACATTGTTCAGTACGGGAAGAAAGTGAAGGACATCACATTTACACTCGAGCTTGATGAACAGCTTCCGGAAATTGCTGCCGTACCGGATCAGATCGTTCAGGTCTTCATCAATATCCTGATGAATGCAGTTGATTCGTTGGATGGTCGCCATGGTATCATCACTGTGCATAGTCGAAAGAATGAACACGAAGTCGAAGTGATGATACGGGATACCGGAAAAGGGATTGAACCTTCAGCATTAGAAAAAATCTTTGAACCGTTTTATACCACAAAGACCACAGGTCAAGGCACAGGGCTGGGGTTGTGGGTAAGTTACGGTATTGTCAAGAGCTTTGGCGGTGATGTCTTTGTTGAAAGCATCCCTGAACAGGGAAGTATATTCACCGTATCTTTTCCATTGAAAGGTGTATAATGGCGCAGCGTATTTTAGTTGTTGATGACGAACAAATAATCCGTGAATCCCTCTCCTTTATTTTAAAGAAGGAGGGATATAGCGTTGAAGAGGCAGGTAACGGTAAGGATGCATTGGCGAAACACGAATCGAACGCATTTGATATCATCATCACAGATATCGAAATGCCTGAGATGAAAGGTGTTGATCTGCTCAAGCAGATTCGTCAGCGGACACCACAGGCATTGGTCGTCATTATCACAGCATTCGGGTCTGTCGAAACGGCAGTGCAAGCGTTGCGTGAAGGTGCTGCGGATTATATTCTGAAACCGATTAACTTTGATGATCTCTTATATCGTGTAAAAAAACTGTGCGACTATCATGCACTGGTTATTGAGAATTCACTGCTGCGTCAAGAACTTCAGCGCACGTATGACTTCGAACAAATTATCGGACAGAGTGTACCGATGAAAAAAGTGTTTGAGGTTATTAAGCGAGTTGCTCGCAGTGAAGGTACTGTACTGATTACCGGCAAGAGCGGTACGGGAAAAGAGCTTGTTGCGCGGGCTATTCACTATAACAGTCCGCGGCGCGAAAAACGTTTCGTACCAATCAACTGTGGTGCAATCGTTGATACGTTATTTGAAAGCGAACTCTTCGGACATAAAAGGGGATCTTTCACCGGCGCGACCATGGACAAAGAAGGTTTGTTGAAAGTTGCCGATGGTGGGACCGTGTTTCTTGATGAAGTGAGCGAAATTCCAATTCAACTTCAGGTGAAGCTGCTGCGCGCCCTTGAGCAAAAGGAAATTACACCCGTCGGTATGACAGATCCGATCAACATTGATGTGCGCATCATTGCAGCAACGAATCGAGATTTACGCAAAGAAGTGGAAAACGGTAAGTTCCGCGATGACTTGTACTATCGTTTGAATGTCGTCGAAATTGATTTACCATCGCTTAAAGAACGGCCAGAAGATATACCTGTCCTCGCGCAGCATTTTCTTGAAGCATTCAAAAAACAAATGAGCAAACCGATTCAAGGTTTTGCCAACGAAGCAATGCGTGCCTTGCTCCAGTATCAATGGAAGGGCGAGGTACGGGAGTTGGAAAACGTCATCGAACGCTCTGTCATCTTTTGCGACGAGGATTTCATCGGAATTGACCATCTTCCAGAATACATGAGGCCTGCGGAAGATATTTCTAATGTTTCTTCCGGTCACGGGTCGTTGAAAGACGCAGTAAAAAGCTTCGAACGGCAATTCATTCAGCAAACGCTTGCGGCATATGGGCAAAACAAAGAAGTAGCAGCCAAAGTGTTAGGTGTCAGTCTTTCTTCGCTTTATCGCAAAATCGAAGAGCTACAGATACTTACCCGTTAAACCAAATTCTTAGATTCCATCCTTGAGTCTTTCAAGGTCAGAAGTGTTGGATCCATTCGGCTACGATCCCTTCTAATTTGTAGGAAACCCTCCTGAGGTAGTTTCCCAAAACCAGCAAACCATGCATGGTGGGAAGCACAAGTCACGCAGAATCATCCATAAATTGGAGGTGTACGCCACATTGGTATTGGCACATTCCTTGAGAATAATCACTTTAGATAAGCGGTCATTCATCTTTACTGAGAGACTCACATGAAGTTACGTTGGTGGATTGTAGGAACTATTGCCGTCGTAGCAAGCGGTGTGCTTGTTATGAAACACTTTGCGGAGAGCAAGGAAAAGTATCTCCGTCTTGTCGATAACAACAATGAAAAGAATTACGATGAATTTCCGGCGGATATCTACGAATCGGAATTTGAAGGCACAGAATTTTTGATCTAATTCCGGTCGGTGTAAGTCCCAAGTAAAAGAGAACTCATGTCCAACCATAGTGTACCTGTTTTGAGTGAGAGACAGCAGCTGTCGCGGTGTGCCACGGTGATCAAGAAACGCGTGCTTGTTTTCAGTCCGGATGCAGACCTTGCGCGGTTTCTCCTAATGAACCTTGAGGATAGGTTTCAGATTATTCGTGAACACCGGTTGGAACAATTTGAACAAGCGATCAAAGAAATTTCACCAGATCTTGTTCTGATAGATCTCTTTACATTTTCAATCGACATCGTCAAACAGCTCGATATTGTACGCCGAACAGCAGTCACGGTTCCCATCATTGCACTGCGGGCATATATGTCTCTTACGCCGGAGATAAATAAGTCCATTGACGATCTCGCCGATATTGTCTTTTATAAACCGGTTGATGGTGAACTTATTACACAAGCGATTGAAGACTTATTGAAATAGCACCATCAGAAGACAGCATGACAATTGAATTCTTGCAGAATTGAACTTGTGGTAGATATAATAACTCATATTGTAGAATCACACAGCAATCTTGTAGGTATCCTGTGAAAATTTTCATATTTGAACGCGCTGAACTTGATAATCTCATTGAAACTCTCAAACGTCGAGGTTTCAAAGTCATCGGACCGACTGTGCGCGATAGCGCAATTATTTATGACGAACTTACCGATGCCAACGACCTTCCTATTGGTTGGACAGATGAACAAACGAACGGCACATATCATTTAAAACGAAGAGACGATGCCGCCGTATTTGCTTGGGCTGTCGGCCCACAATCTTGGAAGAAGTTTCTTTTCCCCCCTATCCAAAAAATATTTGCTACGCATAGAAACACGAAAGGGCTTGATTTCCCGAATTCAAAGAAACAGGTACCGCAAGAATCTCCACCGATAAAGTATGCCTTCTTCGGAGTCCGTTCATGCGAATTAAACGCGATTGCTATTCAGGACAAAGTGTTTCTTGGCGGTCCCTTTATTGATCCTCTCTATCAACGAAAACGTACAGGCGTATTCATTGTTGCGATAAATTGCAGTCAAGCAGGTGGAACATGCTTTTGCGTATCGATGAATACCGGACCAAAAGCAACAACCGGATTCGATCTCGCACTGACGGAAATTTTGAACGATCAACATCATTACTTTGTCGTGGAAGCTGGAACAGAATTAGGAGAAGATATTCTTAAAAATGTTAAGTGCACAAAAGCAACAGAGGAAAACCTTGCGGCAGTCAAGAACATCACCGAGCAAACCGTGACGAAAATGGGTCGCTCACTCGATACCGCGAATCTGAAGAATATTCTCTATCAAAATTCTGAACACCCACGCTGGGAACGTACTGCCTCACTTTGTCTCACGTGCACAAATTGTACGATGGTCTGTCCGACGTGTTTCTGCGCCACAGTGGAAGATGTGACCGATCTTGCGGGTAAACAAGCAGATCGCATACGTAAGTGGGATTCCTGTTTCACACTCGACTTCTCGTACATTCATGGTGGAAGTGTTCGCACGTCTGCCAAAGCCCGCTACCGACAATGGATGACACATAAACTTGCATCGTGGGTAGATCAGTTCGGTACGTTTGGTTGTGTTGGATGTGGACGATGTATTACGTGGTGTCCGGTCGGTATTGATATTACAGAAGAAGCGCGTGCAATTCGTGAAAATCAGCCAGAGGGGTCAACGCCAATGAAGGAGAAAAGTTATGGAAGACCTTAAAAAAATCCTTGCAGAACATCCATTCTTTAAAGGACTTGATGAAGAACATTTTGCGCTCATAGTCGGTTGTGCATCGAATGTACGCATCGACGCCGGTAAGATGATTCTTCGAGAAGGTGAAGAAGCGAATCACTTCTACCTCATTCGTTCGGGAAAGGTGACACTCCAATTGATGACGCCCAATAAAGGGCCTGTCATCATTGAAACATTAGATGAAGGAGACATTCTTGGCTGGTCGTGGCTTGTACCGCCCTATACTTGGCACTTTGATGCAAAGGCGTTGGACCTTACCCGTATGATCGCCCTTGATGGAAAATGCTTGCGTAATAAGTGCGAGAACGATCATCATCTCGGGTACGAATTGCTGAAGCGTTTTGCCGACATTATGGTGAAACGATTGGAATCCACACGTTTACAACTCTTGGATATCTATGGCGACCGCTCCTGACTTACAATCTCTTAAAGTTGATTATAAACGGAATCCGATGCTTCCATGGCCATTTCAAATTCGGCGGGTGAAGCACGAAACGGAAGACACCTTTACTATTGAATTACAGCCGTTAGGCGATTTAGAAGAGTTTACTTTTTTGCCTGGACAGTTTAATATGATCTATGTATTCGGTGTCGGAGAAATTCCAATTTCTATCAGCGGTGATCCGGCAAATCCGCGTATACTCGTACATACAACACGTGCCGTCGGTGCTGTGACGAAAGCGATGGATAAAATGCGCCGCGGAGATATTCTCGGCATTCGTGGACCATATGGAATACCATGGCCGATAGATCATGCGAATGGAAAGGATGTCGTATTCGTGGCCGGCGGTATTGGACTTGCCCCTCTTAGGCCAGCGCTTTATGAAGTTGTAGCGCACCGTGAGCGGTATGGAAAAGTTGTGCTCTTGTATGGGACACGAACCCCCTTAGATGTTCTCTTCCGACAGGAACTTGAAAACTGGCGTGCGCGATTCGATCTTGAAATCTATGTCACAGTTGATCGTGCAATGAGCGGCTGGCGTGGAAATGTCGGCGTTGTTACGAATCTCATTTCTCGGGCTCCTTTTGATCCGCGTAACACAATGGCATTTGTTTGTGGTCCGGAAGTGATGATGCGGTTTACAACAATGGAATTGCACAAACGCGGTGTCGATAATGAGCATATTTACGTTTCGATGGAACGCAATATGAAATGTGCTATTGGTTTGTGTGGACATTGCCAATTTGGTTCGGTCTTCGTGTGTAAAGATGGCCCGGTGTTCCGATACAGCCAAATTAAAGATATGTTGGTGAAGTGGGAAATTTAGTCCGCTGGGAGACAAGAAAAGTGCTGGTGGTTACAACATAATCGAAGGTTGGAAATACAGCTTCCTCAGCAAAAGAAAGAGTACTCAGATGTCGAAAAAGAACACAACAGCCGTGAAAGCGGTGACACAGAAGAAGATCCGGAAACCGAAACTTGCCGTCTGGAAATTTTCCTCCTGCGACGGCTGTCAACTGAGTCTGCTCGACTGCGAGGATGAACTTTTAGCTGTCGCTGAGCGTGTTGACATCGCAAACTTTCCGGAAGCATCTCGTATGGTTACGAAAGGTCCATACGATATCTCGCTGGTAGAAGGTTCCATTACAACACCACACGATGCTGAACGAATCCACCAGGTGCGGCGTCAATCGAAAGTTCTCATTACAATTGGCGCATGTGCAACCGCCGGCGGCATTCAGGCACTCCGTAATTTCAAAGATGTGAAACAATTCATCGCAGCGGTTTATGCCAATCCAAAGTTCATTGAGACGTTGAATAAATCTACACCGATCGCAGATCACGTATTTGTCGATTTTGAATTACGTGGTTGTCCAATCAGCAAGATTCAATTAGTAGAAGTCATCAATGCATATCTCAACGGTCGAAAACCAAATACGCCTTCACATGCAGTATGTGTCGAATGCAAACGACGTGGTATTACGTGTGGTCTTGTGGCGCACGGCCCGATATGCCTTGGTCCGGTGACGCAAGCGGGTTGTGACGCATTATGCCCATCATATCATCGCGGTTGCTTCGGTTGTTTCGGACCGAAAGAAACACCGAACACCTCAGCGCTCAGTACATATTGGAAAACACTAGGAGTGAAGGACGACGATTTGGTACGTCTGTTCCGTGGATTCAATGCCTATGCCGAAGCATTCCGAAAAGAGAGTGAAGCGCATGAAAAGTAAAACACTGAAAGTTGATTACCTTGCCCGTGTGGAAGGTGAAGGTGGATTGCTTGTGAAAGTTAGCGGCAAGAAAGTCACCGATGTGAAATTCAACATCTTTGAACCACCGCGATTCTTCGAAGCATTCCTGCGTGGAAGATTGTACAGCGAAGCGCCGGATATTACCGCACGCATTTGCGGCATTTGTCCGGTGGCGTATCAAATGAGTTCCGTTCATGCGATGGAGCACGCCTTCGGTGTTACGGTGGATGGGCAGCTTCGCGCACTCCGTCGGTTGCTTTACTGCGGAGAGTGGATTGAAAGTCATGCATTGCATGTCTTTATGTTGCATGCCCCTGATTTCCTTGGCTATGCTGATGCGATCCAAATGGCGAAAGATCACGGCCCCGTCGTCCAGATGGCACTGAAACTTAAAAAGGTTGGAAATGATATTGTTGCTCTTGTTGGTGGAAGAGAAATCCACCCAATTAATATTCGTGTTGGTGGCTTCTATAAACTGCCGACGAAAAAGGAGCTTGAAACATTAGTTGAGCGATTGAAGTGGGCGGTCGATGCTTCCATCCAGACAGTGAAGTTTACTGCCAAATTACCGTTTCCTGAATTTGAACGTCCCTACGAATATGTCGCCCTTCGTCACGAGCGAGAATATCCATTGAACGAAGGACGGCTTGTTTCCAACAAAGGATTGAATATCGGTATCCACGAGTATGAAAACCATTTTATGGAAGAGCATGTCTCGCATTCCAATGCACTTCATTCGATTTTGAAAGAACGAGGCGCATACTTCGTGGGACCGCTAGCGCGTTACAATTTGAATTTTGATAAATTGACTCCCGTGGCTCAGGATGCTGCCAAATCAGGAGGCATCGGAAAGGGGACGAATAACCCATTCAAGAGTATTATCGTACGGGCTGTTGAAATGCTCTATGCATGTGAAGAAGCGCTCCGTATTATCAAAGAGTATAAGATACCGGAGAGGGCGGTGGTGGATATCGAACCAAAACTCGGCACCGGTTATGGCTGCACAGAAGCACCACGCGGTATTCTCTACCATCGCTATCGTTTAGATGAGCGAGGAATTATTCTTGATGCGAAGATCATTCCACCAACATCACAGAACCAGAAAACGATAGAGCAGGATTTGCGCGAGTATATTCCGTCACGCATGAATCTCTCGCAGGAAAAACTCACGTGGCAGTGCGAGCAGGCGATTCGGAATTATGATCCATGTATCTCGTGCGCAACGCATTTTCTGAAGATTGAGATCGCACGTGAATGATATATCTGAAACACAACGCACTTCAATATTCTTTCAAGGGACATCTCTTTCTCTCGGCAATACATATATGTTACCGACTACTCAGCCGCAAGGGTAACCTTAAACGTCTCTGGTACACATTCATCATTTTATGGAGGTGACGCATGGCGAAGCTTGGCGATATGATTGATTACCTGAAGAAAAACAGTGTGTGCTATGAAGTAATAGAACACGCTCCTGCGTTTACAGCGCACGAGGCTGCGGTTGCATCGCATGTGCCGGATAAAGATTTAGCAAAGACACTCATCGTTCAGAAAGACGACAAATATTGCATGGTCGTCATGTCGGCTGACCACCGGCTGGATGAACATTTGTTGGGGAAAGCAATAAAAGCGAAGCAATTACACCTTGCACACGAGGAAGATTTAAAACCACTCTTTCCGGATTGTGAATTGGGTGCAATGCCGCCGTTTGGTAATTTGTATGCTCTTCCCGTGTACATCGATAAATCGTTGACGAAAGATGACGAGATTGTCTTTAATGCATGCTCGCACACTAAATCGATTCGGCTGAAGATGAACGACTATCTGGGATTGGTAAAACCGGTAATTGCGGAATTCTCACGGTCGCGGTTTGAGATTGAAGAACAATAATGATCGAGAAAACTTCCGAAGATTCTAAGAGCGTGATCGAAAATAATCTTCGGAAGACTCTTCTCATCAGTGTCGGCAATGAATATCGCAGTGATGATGGGATCGGGCTGGTAATAGCGCGGGCGATTCGAGAGAAACTGCTTCCGTCTGTTATTGTAAAAGAAGAATCCGGCGAAGGCGCTGCCCTCATGGAAGCCTGGCAAGGATTTCAGAATGTTATTATCGTGGACGCAGTTTCGTCCGGCGCAATGCCCGGTACTATTTTCAGAATAGATGCAAATACAGAGACAGTACCGATAACGTTCTTTCATTATTCAACACATGCATTCAGTGTTGCAGAAGCGGTTGAATTGGCGAAGGTGATAAATACATTGCCGTCGAGGCTCTTGGTTTACGGAATAGAAGGTGCGGTATTTACCGCAGGAATCAAAATCTCGTCCAGAGTGAAGGAGGCAGCAAATCAGGTGATCGAACAGATTATAGGGGAAATCGAAACAGCAAACCGATAGCAGTAAATGAAAAGCTATTTTAAACAAGAATATCATTGTCTATTTAACTAAGGAAAAATGCATGCAACTTTCCACTCCAACATCGGTTCATTCGGATGAAGAACCCCATAACCTCGAGAAAATGAAGAAGGTTGTCCGGCGTATCAAGTTCGAGGCAGAGCTTGACCACGGTTTTGGTGAACACATCGCCGAGAAAGCGTACGGGCAAAAGCTCTTGGGCTGCATCCAATGCGGCACATGCAGCGCAACGTGTCCGCTTTCGCACTATATGGATTTTACACCGCGCAAAATTATTGCCATGACGCGTGCGGGTTTTAAAGAAGAAGTTTTAAATTCACTCACAATCTGGCTTTGCTCCTCGTGTTATTCGTGTACAGTTGAATGTCCGCGACAGATTCATATTACAGAAATTATGTACGCACTGAAGCGTGAAGCAATCCAGCTTGGTTTCTACCCAAAGCGGTTGCCTATCCCTGTGCTGGCGCGCGAGTTCTACAAGCGTGTGCTGAAAGACGGGCGCAACACTGAAAGCTGGCTCCTTGTGAGCCTGTATCTGCGCACAAATCCATTTGCAATGTTCAAAGAAGCAATCCTAGGAATGAAATTATTTTTCCGCGGTCGGCTTACGATACGTAGAGAGCGCATCAAAAGACGCGATCAACTCCACGCTATCCTTGGGAACACGAAAGGAGGATCGTACTCATGAAGTACCTCTATTATCCCGGTTGTTCTCTCCGTAGCACCGGTCGTGCATATGGAGAATCGCTTGAAGCAGTTTTCAAAGCGCTTGAGATTCCGATGGAAGAATTGGACGATTGGAATTGCTGCGGTGCCACATCATACGTTTCTATCGACGAAGTAGACGCCTTTGCGCTCGCCGCACGCAATCTTGCATTAGCCGAAGAACAATATTCGGATGGAAAAATTAATCTGGTTGCGCCCTGCAGTGCATGTTACCTTGTTTTGTCAAAGACCGAGCGATTTCTAGAAGATAATCCGGAGGTTAGCGCAAAGATTAATTCGAAGCTAAATAAAGCCGGACTTCACTATAACGGTCGTGTTGATGTTCGTCATCCGCTGGATATACTTGTGAATGAATACGGCATAGAGAATATTACTAAACACGTCAAGACTCCTCTTAAAGGTGTCAAAGTTGCATGTTATTACGGCTGCCAAATTCTGCGGCCATATGCCACATTTGATAATGCGTATCGGCCGGAGAGCATGGATATGCTCGTAAAAGCAATCGGAGCAGATCCTGTTGATTGGTCTTTAAAAACTCGCTGTTGCGGCGGAAGCTTAACAGGAACAATTCAAGAAGCCGGCTTGCGTCTTAATCGCTTGTTATTGAAAGATGCACAAAACAGCGGCGCTTCTGTTATTCTCACCTGCTGCCCGCTCTGCCAACATAACATGGAATGTTATCAGCAGCGAATTAACCGTATGTATGATGAAGAAATTGATATACCAGTAATTTATTTTACGCAATTGATGGGTGTTGCGCTCGGTCTATCAGAAAAGGAATTGGGTATGCAGAGACTGTTCAAGAAGCCATCGCTCAAACGGTTTACGTCTCAGAAAGGAGCGATGGCAAATGCATGGTAATGGACAAAACGGAAACGTTCGTATCGGATTCTACGTTTGTCATTGCGGGCATAACATCGCCAGCATCGTGGATGTGAAAGCAGTTGCCGATTATGTGAAGACACTGCCCGGCGTCGTTATCTCGCAAGATTACAAATATATGTGCTCCGATCCAGGACAGGAACTGATCCAGAAAGATATTAAAGAACATTCGCTTAATCGCATCATCGTGGCGTCTTGTTCGCCATTGCTGCACGAACATACTTTCCGCACGGCAGTGGAAAAAGGCGGACTCAATCCTTATTACTTCCAGATGGTGAACATTCGTGAAGACGTTTCTTGGGTACATACTGATAGGAACGCTGCGACAGAGAAAGCAAAAGATCTTGCGCGTGCTGCCGTACAACGTGTATTCCATCATAAAGCGCTGGAAACAAAACATGTGAAGATTCATCCCGACGTGCTCATTGTTGGTGGCGGTATTGCCGGAATTCATGCAGCGCTTACACTTGCAAACGCTGGTAAAAAAGTTTATCTCGTGGAAAGAGATCCGACGATCGGCGGACATATGGCGATGTTCGATAAAACATTTCCAACACTCGACTGCGCTGCGTGCATTCTTACGCCGAAAATGTCACAAGTGAAAAATCATCCCAACATTACAATGTGGACATATTCGGAAGTGACAAAGGTAGATGGATATGTTGGCAACTTTAAAATAGCCGTCAAAAGAAAACCACGCTATATCAACGAGGAATTGTGTGTCGGTTGTATGGATTGCATAGAGAAGTGCGTCTATAAAGAGGGAAAGACACCGGACGAGTTCAATGTTGGCCTTAGCAAGCGGAAACCGATTTACATTCCATTCCCACAAGCAACTCCGCAAATTGTTGTGATTGACCCGGAAACCTGCATCGAGTTTAAATCTGGTCGTTGCAAAAAGACATGCGTGGAAGCGTGCGACCGTAAAGCAATTGACTTCAAACAGCAAGAGGAAATGAAAGAGATCGAAGTCGGTACAATCATTCTTACAACAGGGTTTCAGACGTTTAATGCAAATAAAATTCCATACTACGGCTATGGAAGATACCCAAACGTTTATACGTCACTCGAAGCTGAGCGTCTTGTCAACGCTTCCGGTCCAACGAGCGGTGAAGTAATTCTTCGCGATGGCAAACATCCCAAATCAATCGGTATTATCCATTGTGTTGGTTCGCGTGATAAGAACACAAATCGTTGGTGTTCACGCACATGCTGTATGTACTCACTCAAGCTGGCGCACCTTCTGAAAGAACATACCAGTGCGGAAGTTTATAATTTCTACATAGATATGCGAACACCAGGTAAATCGTACGAAGAATTTTACGACAAGCTGCTCGAAGAGAACGTGCACTTCATCCGCGGCCGTGTTGCAGAAGTAACCGACTGTCCAGTGCGTCCGGATGAGGAAGGGAAGCTTATCATCCGCGCCGAGGATACGCTGATCGGTATTGTGCGCCGTGTGCCGGTGGATATGGTCGTGCTTGCTGTTGGCATGGAGCCTCAGGCAGATTCACAAGATGTGCGGCGGATGTTTAATATCTCATGTTCTACAGAAGGATTCTTCCTTGAACGACATCCCAAACTCGCTCCGGTGGATACATTCACAGACGGCATCTTTATTGCGGGAGCATGTCAGGGACCGAAAGACATACCCGATAGCGTTGCACAAGCGGGCGCGGCTGCCGCTCAAGCGCTCACACTCATCGACAGCGGAGAGATTGAACTTGAGCCGAATACTGCTTTCGTTGTTCAGGAAGAATGCTCGGGCTGCCGAACGTGCCTGACTATTTGTCCCTACAACGCTATCTCTCGCGACGAAGTCAAGCAAAAAGCGTTCATTAATGAAGCGCTTTGCAAAGGTTGTGGCACATGTGTCGCGGCATGTCCGTCTGGTGCTATTAAACAAAACATGTTTGAAGATGAAATGATCTTCAGTGAAATCAGCGGTCTCCTGGAAACTATACCGGCGGCTTGCTCCTGAAAAATGAATTGGAGGAATTGAAATGTCAATAGGAGTAGAACAACCAAAAACAAACGGCTGGGAGCCGTGCATCGTTGCGTTTTTCTGCAACTGGTGCACGTATACGGCTGCCGATCTTGCCGGTGTCTCGCGCCTGCATTATGCCCCGAACGCGCGCATCATTCGCGTGATGTGCTCAGGGCGAGTCGATCCGCAATTCATTCTCGACGCTTTTTCCAAAGGAGCCGATGGTGTTCTCATTGGCGGCTGCCATCCAGGCGACTGCCATTATATGGAAGGCAACTACAAAGCGCTCCGTCGTATGCAACTGCTCAAACGGATGATGAAAGACATGGGAATCGAAGAAAAAAGATTTCGTCTTGAATGGATATCTGCATCCGAAGGCGAACGAGTCAAGACCGTTATCAATGAGATGACGGAGCAGGTGCGTGCACTTGGCCCCCTTGGGCTGCCGAAAAAGTTTGCAGAGTGGGATAAGGAGCTGGAATCGCTTGAACACGAAATCAACGGAAAGGGGAACACAGTCCATGCCAGATAAACCTAAAGTTGCTTTCTATTGGTGTGCCTCCTGCGGGGGTTGTGAAGAATCAGTTGTCGATCTCGCTGAAAACATTCTTGATGTGGTTGCTGCGGTAGACATTGTTATGTGGCCTGTTGCGATGGACTTCAAGAAAAAAGATGTCGAAGCTATGGCAGATGGTTCTATTCTTGTCTCTTTGGTGAACGGAGCGATTCGAACTTCAGAACAGGAAGAGATGGCAAAGCTCATGCGGAAAAAGAGCAAACTTATTATTGCGTATGGCTCCTGTGCACACACCGGCGGGATACCCGGGCTTGCCAACCAATTCGAGCGAGAAGAAATACTTCGGTACATTTACGAAGAATCTCCTTCGACGGTGAATCCGCAGAAAACACGACCGGAACTTGAAGTTATAACGAACGGAAGTTCCGTCACGCTTCCAAATTTCTTCAATGTCGTTCGTACACTGGATCAAGTGATCGATGTCGATTACTATTTGCCCGGTTGTCCGCCAACTCCAAAGTTGCTGAAGCAAGCACTTGAAGTACTCCTTTCCGGCAAATTACCGGAGAAAGGAGCTGTTCTCGCTCCGGATATTGCACTCTGCGATGAATGCCCGAAGAAAGATACAAAACCAAGTGATTTGAAATTCACGGAATTCAAACGGCCGCATTGGATGCAGATTGATCCGAAAGTATGCTTGCTGGCTCAAGGCATTCTCTGCATGGGACCGGCGACCCGCGGCGGATGCGAGGGTGTTTGTATTTCAGGGAATATGCCATGCACAGGCTGTTTCGGACCTCCATCTCGAATAAAAGACCAAGGTGCAAAGATTCTCTCCGCTCTCGCTTCACAAGTCGAGGCAAGAGATGAAAAAGGGATCGATGAGACGTTGGCAACTATCCCCGACCCTGTTGGCACATTCTATCGATACGGTTTACCAGCATCACTCTTAAGGAGAAAAAATTTTTAGGCAATGGTTCTTCAAAAGATACAGGATAAGCACGTAAACCCATTTCGTCTATGCAGTGAAGAGAATACCATAACTGGTTAATACAAGGAATTAAAATGGAAGCCACAACGACAACGCGACGTATAACGATTGATCCTATCACACGGCTCGAAGGTCACGGGAAGATTGACATCTTTCTCGATGACAAAGGCGAAGTGACGAAAGCCTACTATCAAATTCCTGAGTTACGCGGTTTCGAGATTTTCTCAAAAGGACGACCTGCCGAAGATATGCCGCAAATCACCAGCCGTATTTGCGGTGTCTGTCCGACAGCGCATCACATGGCAGGCACGAAAGCGTTAGATGATCTCTATAAAGTTACCCCTCCGCCAGCGGCAAAGAAAATCCGCGAATTGATTTACAATCTTTTTATGCTCGAGGACCATGCACTCCATGTGTACGTTCTCGGCGGTCCTGATTTCATCGTTGGTCCGGATGCACCAAAAGAACTGCGCAATATCGTCGGTGTGATTGGCAAAGTTGGAGTCGATGTCGGTAAGAAAGTGATCTCGATGCGCCGACGATTACGTGAACTCATCAGCTATCTCGGCGGGAAAGTGATTCACCCGGTCTTCGGCTTGCCGGGCGGTGTGGCAAAAGGAATCGCACCGGAAGATCTGCCGAAGTTTAAAGAGGTAGCTAATGATGGATTGGAGTTTGCAAAGTTTACGCTGCAAGTATTTAAAGATATTGTACTAAAGAACGACCACTACATCAAAATGATTACATCTGATACCTATACTCATAAAACGTACTACATGGGTTTGGTGAATGAAAACAACAAAATAAATTTCTACGATGGTAAAGTCCGGGTTGTCGATCCGAACGGAAAAGAATTTCTCAAATTCGTCCCACAGCAATATCTTGAACATATTGCAGAACAGGTTGAGCCGTGGAGTTATGTGAAGTTCCCGTACCTCAAACAAATTGGATGGAAAGGATTTATCGATGGAGCCGAGAGCGGTGTGTATTCAGTTGCTCCGTTGGCACGTCTCAATGCATCCGATGGCATGGCGACTGCCGAAGCTCAAACGGCATGCGATGAACTCTACAAAACGCTCGGTGGAAAACCGGTACATATGACACTTGCCAACCACTGGGCACGCGTGGTAGAAATGCTGCAGGCCGCAGAGAGATGTGTTGAACTCGTGAATGATATTGAAATTACGAGCAAAGATATTCGCGTTATTCCCACGAAGACGCCAACGGTCGGTGTCGGTATTGTTGAAGCGCCGCGCGGCACACTGATTCATCACTATGAGACAGATGAACGAGGGTTGATTACAAAGGTGAACCTCATCGTTGCCACAGCGCACAACGGTGCACGGATTGCCATGGGTATTGACAAGGCGGCAAAGGGACTCATTCATGGCGGCAAAGTAAATGACGGACTTTTGAATATGATCGAGATGGCTTTCCGAGCGTATGATCCATGCAATGCTTGTGCAACACATGCACTGCCCGGGGAGATGCCCTTGCTTGTTCATATTCTGGATAAAAGTGGCAATCTCATTGATGAACTGAAACGGTAATTCTTGTAGGTCGAACTTACGTTCGACCTACATATTAGGAAACCTATGGATACAGCATCTCTTGTTCTCTTCGTCATCGGCACCATGGGAATAAGTATCTTTACGCTGCAATTCTCCATTAAAAAGAAGCGTCCCCACGGCATCCCGCGCTTTTTTGCATTTGAGAGTATTCTCTTGTTAGTGCTTCTCAATGCTCCGGTTTGGTTCGATCAGCCTCTTGTATGGAACCAACTCATCTCGTGGATATTACTACTTGTTTCTATCGTGTTCGCTGTCTTGGGTTTTCTCCTTCTGCGTCTTATTGGTAAACCACAAGGCGATTTCGAAAATACATCAAAACTCGTTACAGTCGGGCTTTACCGCTTTATTCGCCATCCTCTGTATGCTTCGCTTCTGTTTTTAGGGACAGGAATATTTCTTAAAAACATTTCGATTATTACTGCTCTTCTTGCTTTCGTTAATGTTGTTGCGCTGATAGCTACCGCTAAGCGAGAGGAAAAAGAAATGATAGGAAAATTCGGCGGGGAATACATCAGTTACATGCAAAAGACACGAATGTTTATTCCATTTGTAGTGTGATTCTATATTGGAGGATACTATGAAAAAAAGTGTTTGTCTTTTTTTATTGTTGAATACAGTAGCAATGATTTTAATGTTTGCCCAACCGGCACACCGTGATACTGCAGTGTTCATTGAGAAAAAGAATGAATTTTACGATTCTGTCAAAACTTCACTCGATACATTTTATAAGAAGGATAGCACCAGCAAGAAAGAGATCTCCGTAAATTTCGAAGCCTTCAATCCTCCTCACTCGATACAGGAGTTTAAATCATATTGGCACAATCAGCCCATATCACAAGCTGTGTCCGGAATGTGTTGGTGTTTTTCAACAACGTCGTTCTTCGAGTCTGAGATCTATAGACTGAGTAAACGTGAAATTAAATTGTCTGAGTTATATACGGTTTACTGGGAGTATGTCGAGAAAGCGCGCGGGTATGTTCTGGCACGCGGAAAACAGGAGTTTGGCGAAGGTTCTGAATCAGATGCAGTGATACGAATTTGGAAGAACCATGGAATTGTTCCTGCGTCTGCTTATACAGGCATGCTGAACGGTCAGCCGTTCCATGATCATAGTAGAATGTTTGCGGAACTCGATGCATATTTAAAATCAGTGAAAGCATCGAATGCTTGGGATCTGGAAGCTGTTGAGCGGGTGGTGAAAGCGATTCTCAATAATTACATTGGCGCACCGCCTGAAAAAATTTCCATCAATGGGAAAGAGATAACACCACGAGAGTACCTTGAAAAAGCAGTAAGACTCGATCTTGATGAATATGTCGAGCTTGTATCGTTCGCCGACCGGCCGTATTATCAATGGACAGAGTATGATGTTCCTGATAACTGGTGGCATAGCAAAGCATACTTCAATGTTCCTCTGAGTGATTTTATGTCTGCAATAAAGAATGCAATTCGCGGTGGTTATACCATGACTATCGGCGGAGATGTCACAGAACCGGGTATATATGGACATGCAGGTATAGCTGTTATACCCACATTCGATATTCCCCCACAATACATTGATGAATCATCCCGAATTTTTCGATTCAAGAATGGAACGACAGGGGATGACCACGGTATCCACATAGTCGGGTACTTAGAAAAAGATGGAAAAGATTGGTACCTGATCAAAGATTCCGGCTCCGGGTCGCGCAATAACTCTCATCCGGGATATTATTTTTATCATGAAGATTATGTGAAATTGAAGATGCTTGGCGTTATGCTTCCTAAGAGTGCCATGCGTGATATTGCTGCCAAGATGAGATAAGAAGAACCAAATCTCATAGATTTGCGTTTCTTAGATTCAAGAATTTGACGCAACAAAATACCAGGAGAGGTACTTTGTTGCATAATGAAAACATATAAACGGCTATCGACTACTGAACGAGAGATCATCAACAAATTCTCGGCAGCTGTTCTCCAGAAAGCATATCCACGACACGCGAGCCGCCGATGCGTGTTTTCATGATCACAGTACCATGATGGTCGGCTACAACTTCACCAATCAGTGTCGCATTTTTGCCAAGAGGATGAGCACGCATGGCTTTCAAAATATTGTTGGCCGCCTCTGCTGAAACGAAGGCTATCAGTTTCCCTTCGTTGGCAACATAGAGCGGATCAAAACCGAGTAACTCACAAGCACCACGAACTTCCTCGCTCACTGGGATGTGCTCTTCTCTTATAGATATACCAACCTGTGCACTTTCAGCAATTTCGTTCAGCGCAGATGCGACACCGCCGCGCGTGGGGTCGCGCAAAACATGAATTTCCGTACTTGTTGCAAGCATGGTTTCTACCAATCCGTTCAATGGAGCACAATCGCTTTCTATTTGTGTCTCGAACTCTAAGCCTTCCCGTACCGACATGATCGCAATACCATGTTCAGCGATCGATCCACTCAGAATGATTTTATCGCCCGGTTTTGCATATTTCGGATTGATTTGAACTCCATCCGGAATTATACCAATACCTGACGTGTTGATAAACAGTTTATCTCCCTTACCGCGGTCCACGACTTTCGTATCGCCGGTTACGAGCTGTATACCGGCTGCTTCCGCTGCCTGCTTCATCGAGAGCACCACGCGCCATAAATCTTCCATCGGCAATCCTTCTTCAATAATGAAAGCGGAGGAAAGGTACAGCGGACGTGCACCGCACATGGCGAGATCATTCACCGTTCCATTGACGGCGAGAGTACCGATGTCGCCGCCGGGAAAGAATATGGGGTTAATGACGTACGAGTCAGTCGAGTAAGCACATCGTGTGCTGCCAAGAGTGAACATTGCACCATCGTGTAATGGATCGAGGAGATCGTTCTTAAATTGTGATATAAATATTTTTTCGATCATCTGGTGCGAGAGCTTGCCGCCGCCGCCGTGTGCCAGCAGAACATTCTTGTACTCCGTCAGCGGTAACGGGCACGTGAAGCCATCATTCAGGTTCATGGGATTTTCATTCATGAGGATTTATTTCTCTTTCTCTCGTGCAATTCTTCAGCTCCCGAAATCTTAGTTCGTGTCCAATGCCTTCCTAATCTTTAAAAGAACTTCTTCAATGATATACGGTTTTTGGAGGAATCCCTTTACCCCTGCATCTACTAATTTAGCCTTGCTATCAGGCTCAAAATATCCGCTGGCAAAGATAATTTTTACGGCAGGATTGATTTCTTTCATTTGCTCGAATTCAGACACTCCTGTCAACTTTGGCAATCCCATATCGCTGATAACAAGCGCAATTTCACGTGAATGCTGTTGATACACTTGAACTGCTTCTTCTCCGTCCTTTGCGGTGAACACGGTGTACCCATTTGATTCGAGAAGGATTTGCACCATATCCAGCAGAAGAGTCTCGTCTTCAACAAAGAGAAGCGTTTCATTCCCGCCGGAAATCTGCTCTACACCTTGCTCATGAGATTCGAGTGCAGTACTGCTTTCTTGTGGTACGGGGAAATAGAGAAAGAATGTCGTTCCGCGTTCAAGAATGCTTTCGACATTGACAAAACCATGGTGTGCTTGTACAATACCATAGACAACTGATAGACCCAGACCGGTTCCTTTTCCTTTCTCTTTTGTTGTAAAGAATGGATCGAAGACCTGATTGCGAATTGCCTCATCCATTCCCATCCCGGTATCGGAAACGCTGAGGCTTATGTACCATGGGTTCGTTGCAGAGGGAAAACGCCCTCTTAATTTCTCGCCGGTTATCTTTTCTATTGCAATGGATATCTCGCCGCCCTGGGGCATTGCATCGCGTGCATTGACGCACAAATTGAGAAGTGCCTGATGAATTTGTGTCTGATCTGCTTTGATGTACGGGAGATGTTTTTCTATACTTGTGTTGAAAGTGATGATTTTGGGAAAAGTCTGCTCCAGCATCGATACTAATTCCTTCACAAGTTCGGAAATGCTGAGTGGTTCGAATGAGATATCGGTTTTGCGGGCAAATGTGAGAATTTGCCGGACAAGCCCTGCACCCCGATCGACGGCTTGTCTTATGGCAGTCACTCCATTGGAGAATTTTTCAGGATTATCTTTAATTGAATGAAGGATGGAGGAATACCCGAGGATAATTGCGAGGATATTATTAAAGTCATGCGCAATACCGCCCGCCATCGTGCCGATGCTTAAAAGTTTTTGCGATTGTATTAATTCTTGCTGGAGCTTTTTTTGTTCTGTGATATCCTGAAAAACTTCCAGCATCGCTTTTTTCCCTTCGTACATCATTCCAACTTGACTGATCTGGAAGATTTTTCCGCCTAAGATTCCCGTTGTTTCGATAACGTCAGGTTTTCCGAAGGTGATCCCTTTCCGTAACGGACAGTCGACACATTGCTGATTATCGTCTTTATACACTTTCCAGCAACACATATCTACCACGTCAACAGCAAGCATTTCCTTCATAGCTTTACTGACGAATAAAATATTTCCCTCTTCATCAACAATGTTCATTCCGAAAGGCATCGTTTGGATAAGCAATTCATTGAATGCAAGCGTTTGGCGGAGTGCTTCTTGTGCCAAGCGGTTCTGCGTGAGATCAGTGAAAAAGACGAGAGTATCTTCGCCAATCGATGTGAAGGAAGATTCGATGTACTTTGTAGAACCATCTTGACACGTGACGACAGATTCCAGCGGTTCAACGACGCTCCCTTCGCGCTGCGCTTCTACAAGAGTCTCGCACCATTTTATTTCGATCTGATTGCGATATTCCTCAACCGGATATGCAAGTTGCCACCACGCATCCATCGAAGGAACATCTTCTTTGTCATACCCGAAAAGTTGTGCGAACCTATCACTGACATATTCGAGCTTTTTTGATGGTCCAGAAAAAACGGCAATTGCAACAGGAGAAGACTCGACCAACATTTTGAAGAGAGATTCACTTTGCCGCCGAGCCTCCTCTGTCTGTATGCGTTCAGTGATGTCTCTCGAAAAAACTGCGATTCTTGTTACTTTTCCTTGTGCATCAGTGATCGGATAGAGTGCATTTTCTAAATGCATTCCGAACAGCTCATCTTCAAAGTGGACCGGTTTGCATATGCGAAGAACTTGATCGATGACTGCTCTTCTTGACTTCACTATTTCTGGTGGGAATAAGTCATCAACACAGACGCCAATCAATTCACCGATGCCTTTTCCAAATCTCTTCGCTTCGGCTTCGTTCACAGCGATGATTCTTCGATCAATATCTAAGAGATATGCTGCATCACTTGGTGCATTCAGGAGTGCATGTGCTGTCTCTTCGCTCTCACGCAGAACTTCATCTGCTTGTTTTTGCATGGTAATATCTTCAATCAAACCATCATATGCGATAGGAACGCCCTTGGCGTTTCGTTTGAGCACTGGTGTATTTTTTACCCATCGGAGAGAACCGTTTTTATGAACGATACGGTGCTCGAGAGGCAGTACATCAAATCCAGAAAGTATTTTTTCTGTAAGATTTGTTACAATTTGTTTGTCTTCTTTATAGATCATTCGATACCAAAGATCCGGATCGGCTGCATATTCTTCCGCCGTATAGCCGGTTACTGATACACATGCCGGAGCATGGGTTGTGGAAACAAGGCGACCAGATTCGAGTTTTACGGAATAAATATAATCGGTTACTGATCCAACTAATCGTCGGAAACGCTCTTCGCTTTCTCGCAACGATTCTTCTGCCCGCTTTCGCTCAGTGATATCCCGAACAACAACTTGTGCCGCTGATTTCCCTTTATACAGAAAAGGGCTTGCACCTACTTCGACATCGACCGAAGAACCATCCAAGCGTAAATACTTTTCTTCGATCATCGGTACAGGTGATTGTAACTCTTTCACGTGTTTTATTCTCTCTGCAACAATTTCACGATAATCAGGGTGCATGAGATCTACAACTTGTCTCCCGATGAGTTCTTCTGCACTTTTCGCTCCAAACAAGCGGATACCTGCACTATTAATAAACTCAATGTTGCCTTCGCTTTGGATAAAAATTGGATCGGGCGAAAGTTCAAAAAGTTGCCGATAACGTTCTTCGCTTTGGAGCAAGGCATCTTCGGCAATCTTTCGTTCGGTGATATCCTCAACCATTGCGAGATAGTATAAGAATTGTCCGTTTTCGTTTCGAACAAGAGTAACAGTTAATGATCCCCAGACAATCTTCGTATCCTTTCGTACATACCGTTTTTCTGTCCTGTAAACCGGAATTTCTCCATTAAATAATTTGCGCATGGCTTCTGCACTATTTGAGATGTCTTCTGGATGCGTAATGTCTCGGAAAGTGAGAGATGTAATTTCATGTTCGGAATAACCCATCATTTTACAAAAAGCGGTATTGGCTTTCGTGAAATGAAAATCTAATCCAGTAATGACCGTGCCAAATGGGCCTTCTTCAAATATTCTTCGGAATCGGTCCTCATTTTCCTGCATCGCCTGTTCAATCCGTTTACGCTCGGTGATGTCACGAATGATGCTTTGATAGAACCGCACCCCTTCAATCTTGATGAATCGCGAACTGTCTTCAACAGGAAACACCGTGCCGTCTTTTCGTCGATGCTCAGACTCAAACACCATGCCGTTTTGCTTCTCAACTTGTTTCATTTGCATCTCACTCTGGGAGATGGACTCAGGTGTTCGAATGTCCCGGATATTTAGTTGGAACATTTCATCACGTGTATAACCGTATGTCCGGCAAGCCTGATCATTGACTTCAACGATTCTGCCGTCCATGTTGGTAAGCATAATAATGTCGTTGGCATATTTGATGATATGATCGAAATGTGTAACAATTGCCTTGCGATCCAGCTCTGCTTCGTACTGCTTACGGAAGAAAATTGTGCGTTGATTCCGCCACCAGAGACCGATAATACTGCCGGCTGAGAGGATGAGAAGGAGCATTCCAATGTTCACAATCCATATTTGTGAACGAAGAGGCGCATAAATTTCTTCCTGGTCAACTTTTGCATTCATGTACCAAGGAGAATCGGGAATAGGTCTAATCGCTGCAAGCACAGGAACACCGCGATAATCAACACCCTCTACGACTCTTTTGATACCACGGACCGCCATCGAAGCGGGAAGCTGTTCGTCAGAAATTGGCAGTCGCAATGTCAGTGTCGTATTCTTTCGATGACGAAGTTCACTTAAATAGACGATGCTGTCTCCATCTTGTTCAAACAAGATTGTCTCAGACGTGAGGCTTGATGTTGGCCATGTTTCGATAAGAGGAAAAAGAAATATCTCTGGATCGATGCGCAGCATGAATACGCCGATGAGAGCGCTGTCATGTCGATCTGGGGAAAAAAGAGGCACCATCAAGTCCATGTGCGCAAGAGGGAATGGCCCTGATTTGTGCAAATCTGAAAGGATCACTTTTCGCCGACGAAGAACTTCTTGAAATAATGATTGAGCTTGAGCGCCGACTGAATCACCATCGCGTGACACTGCAAGCCGGACTTTTCCTTTCGCGTCGAAAAGGACGGAGGATTCATATCCGACTTTAACCCGATAGGATTCCATCACTGTGAGAAGTTCTTGCTTTCGATTGGCTCCGACAGAAGTTTTCAAAAATGTTTCAAACGCTCGCAATAGAGGAACGTTGTGACGAATGAGTTCGCCGTCTGCGATTCGTTCACGGCGCCACTGACCAATTTGATTCATTTTTAGATCTGCAATGGCAATGAGGTAGTTTTGCGCCTCCAACTTGATACGCTCTTGTTGTTTTTGATAGAAAAAATATCCTGTGATGAGAATGCCTGCCACCAAGAACAAGAAGACGCTGATGAGAAACCAAGAGGTTGTCTGGATGGATAGACGTTTATGCATATTCCGTATCCTTTCTTAACGCTCAGAAGTCATTACGCAAAATCTTCTGCATTGAATATCGTTTCACTGACGCTTCGCTCCATAGCGATAATATGCTGCGCACGCTCCTTCGGAGGAAACCATGGGTGCTCCGAGAGGATGTTCTGGTATACATTGTACACCAAATGCAGAGCAATCGTGCGGTTTCTTCAGCCCTTGCATCACTTGACCTGCAATGCACAGCGGCGACTCGTGTGTCTGAATAGCTGCAACATCGAATATATTTTCCGCATCAAATGCAGCATACTCATCGCGTACACGGTAGCCGCTTTTAGGAATTAATCCAATGCCGCGCCACGCGCGATCGGTTATCTGAAATATTTTATGGATCAGCTCTTGTGCAGGACGATTTCCTTCCCGCCGTACAGACCGTGAATATTGGTTCTCGACAACTGAGCGACCTTCTTCCAACTGTTGCAGCGTCATGAGAATCCCTTGAAGAATGTCGACAGGTTCAAATCCTGTAACGGCAATCGGAACATGATATTTTTCTGCAAGCGGAAGGTATTCTTCATATCCCATGACCGTGCAGACATGCCCTGCAGCGAGAAATCCTTGCACGCGATTTGCCGGCGAAGAAAGAATTGCTTCCATCGCCGGCGGCACAAGCACATGCGAGCATAGAATCGAATAATTTTTTAATCCAAGTTGTGCTGCTTGCCAGACAGATATGGCATTTGCCGGTGCCGTGGTCTCGAAACCGACGGCAAAGAATACAATTTTTTTATCAGGGTTCTGCTGTGCCAGCTTTACTGCATCAAGGGGAGAGTAGACGATGCGCACATCGCCGCCTTGCGCTTTGACAGCGAGCAAATCTTTCTCCGAACCGGGTACTCGCAGCATATCGCCGAATGATGCGAAGAGAACATCTGCATGCGAAGCAATGGCTATAGCCTTATCGATGATTTCGAGAGGAGTAACACAGACCGGACAGCCTGGTCCATGAACCAATGTGAGTGAGGAAGGAAGCAGATCATCAATTCCGGATTTGACGATTGTATGTGTCTGTCCGCCGCAGATTTCCATAATTGTCCATGGACGAGTACTGACAGCATGGATACGTTCAATATACGCTGCAGCTGTCCTACCATTCCGGAATTCATCTATGAACCGCACGTTCCCTCAATGTTCTTTTGGAATATAAGTGGTTGAAATTTTGCGATGAGGCACCCCTCTTTCTATGTATCACTACCAATACTAAGAAAATCATTCTCAGAGTGCAATGATGAAATGTAAGGAAGGAGAGGGTAACAAAAAAACGAGTGATGTATTTGATTTGATAAATAGCTATACAGGATCAATTTCTGCATCTAAGGATTCCCCCATTTGTTCGAATAATTTCAACGTTTCAAGTGCCTCAGTTTCATTCATTGTACTGATGGCGAAACCGACGTGAACAATGACATATTCACCGATTTTCACTTCGGGCACGAGCTCAAGGCAGACTTCTTTCTTGATGCCGCCAAAGCTCACTTTACCCATAACCGGTGAAACAGTTGAGTCAATTTCCACCACTTTTCCGGGGATTGCTAAACACATCATGAACTCCTTTCCATCTTCAATGTTCTCATTCCTGAATCCATAATCAAGCCCTATTTGCGTTCAGTGAACGTAGAGCGGCGTAGACTTGTCCCAAGGCAATCCCTCCGTCATTCGGCGGAACTCGTTGATGCCAGTACGGTCGAAATTCCTCTTCCTGCAATCGCTTCACTGCCCGTTCTGTAAGATATCGATTTTGGAAACATCCGCCTGAAAGAACGACACGCGGTTGACCGATTTTTTTTGCGACGGCAATGATAATTTTCACGAGCGTATTGTGAAATTTTGTCGCGATGATTGGTGATGCGGTATTGTGACGAACATCTTCGAGAATTCCATTGATGAATAGAGACCAATCGATAATAGTAAGTGATTTTTGATTTTCATTTTCCAATTGAGCAATATGTTTTTCAACCGGCATTCGTCCATCGTCCATCGTAAATGAATATGATTCTTTTGTTTTGGATTGAGCGGTAAGGAACTCCAACTCCATCGCCGCCTGACCCTCATAGTTCACTCTCTGCTGCAGTCCGATCAGCGAAGCAACAGCATCAAAGATTCTGCCAACGCTCGTGGTGACGGGCGCATTCACTCTCTTTAATAACACTTGATTGATGAGCTCAAGTTCCGAAGGTGTGAATGCTTGCAGTGCAGGCAAGTCCTGTTGATGAAAAACATCATCACCAAAGAGTTCATACAACATCCCCAGTGCCGTACGACGCGGTTCTTTGATGGCTTTTTCTCCACCCGGCAGCCGAAACGGACGGAAAGTCGCAACGCGCTCAAACGATGTCTTTGTGGCGAGTAAAAATTCACCGCCCCAAATCGTGCCATCAAGTCCATAGCCGGTCCCATCCCACGATACGCCAAGTAATTCACCTTCAAGTTGATTCTCTGCCATACAGGAGGCGATGTGTGCATCATGGTGCTGAACTTCTAAAAGTGGAATGCCGGTACTCCGGGCAAATTTTGAGGAAAGATAATCAGGGTGAAGATCGCAGACGATATATTCCGGTTTGCAATTGTACATTGTCTGAAAGTCGGTGACAACACAGTGAAATGCATCGAGCGATTCTTTTGTTTCTAAATCGCCGATATGCTGGGAAATGAAAACATTTGAATCCGATGTAAGTGCGATTGTATTTTTCAAATGTGCGCCGACGGCAAGCAGGGACACAGCATGCTGTGCTTTTATAGTAATGGGTAACGGCGCATATCCTCGGGCTCGCCGTATGACCAGCTCGCGTCCCATCATGACGCGCACAATGGAATCATCTATATGCCGAACAATGGGGCGATTGTGAACAAGGTATACATCTGCAATTTCGTGAAGACGGTCGAGCGCTTCATGTTCGTCTGTGCAGATTGGTTCATCGGACAAATTTCCGCTCGTAGCTACAACAGGGAATCCAAGCTGGCCCATTAAAATGTGATGCAAGGGTGAATAGGGAAGCATGCATCCGAGGTATGGATTATTGGGAGCAACAGAAGTTGAAATGGAAGATGGGAGATGAACGTTAGAGGGTCCAATTTTATTTTCATTTTTTTTATTCTGTCTTCTGTCTCCTGACTTCTGAATTCTTCTCAATAACACAATTGGAGATTCAGGGGAAAGCAAAAGACGTTCTTCGAGTTGATCAACCTCACATTCTTTTTTCACATCTTCCAGCGATGGAAACATGAGTGCGAACGGTTTTTCTTCCCGATGCTTGCGCTCGCGCAAACGTCTAACGGCTTCATCGTTCCTCGCGTCTGCCATCAGGTGAAATCCGCCGATACCTTTCACGGCAACAATCTTTCCAGCTTCAATCGCTTTGGCTGCTTGTAAAAGAGCGTCGTGTCGTTCGGCTAATTTCTTCCCGCCGGCATCCCATACTTGAAGCTGCGGCCCGCACGCGGGACATGCATTTGGCTGTGCATGAAAACGCCGATCGATCGGGTTTTCATACTCTGTTCGGCATTCGGGACACATCTTGAACTTTTTCATCGATGTATTGGGGCGGTCGTACGGTATTGCCTCTATAATAGAGAAGCGAGGCCCGCAGTTCGTGCAGTTGGTGAACGGATAGAGGTAGCGGCGATTCGATGGACTGAAGATTTCTTTTAAACAATCAGGGCAAATAGCGATATCCGGCAGTATGATGGTCGTTTTGGCGCCGGTGGCATCACTTTCGCGAATTTCAAATTTTTCAAATCCGATCAGATCAAGAAACGAAAACTCTAAGCTCTGGATGAATGCGCGCGGCGGGATTTCCTTTTGCAGACGAAGGAGAAATCGGTCGACTGTTTCTTTTGCACCTTCAACTTCGATGAAGACCCCCTGGGATGTATTTGAAACCCAGCCGTTGACGCGCATTTCTGCGGCAAGTTTGTACACAAACGGCCGGAACCCGACGCCCTGCACAGCGCCGCGGATGGTGACGGCGAGCCGAAGAAACGTGTCGGTATGTTCATCAGACTTCAAGATCTATGTCCTATAGTATGAAACGTACGAAACGTTCTCTTGAGTTTCAGGTTTTTTGATAGCTCTAAGTTAAACTAATGGATTGATAAGCTTTGCCCTTGTCAGCCTTGAGAGATCGTTTTTGAAGGGGCGCGTCTGCGACGCGCCCTGATAAACGAGATTCCGGCATCCGTTTTTGTAGAGACGCAATCGCATATAAAAAAGGACACACGCTTTGCGCGTGATTGTAACGGGTCTCCGGCTGCCTGGATAGAAAAGATACTAAAAAGGAATGTCATGCCCGCATGTTTCTAGCGGGCATCCAGGTTTGAGTATTCTTATGATAATTCTATCGCCGCTTTCTTTTGACGAAAAGAAAGCGGCAGAAAGAAACGCATGTGAAATCTGGGTATCACTGCCTTCGGCAGAAATGTGTTATCTCAACGTGGAATTCAGATTCAGTATATAACTTGTATTACGTTTAAGATATATGAATTGGAAATAATAAACATCACCTTGCCTTGACTTCGTTTACTTCTATCGATTTCGCAGCTAATGTATAAATGATTAAAAGAATAAGTCATGCCCGCGGATTTTAAACGGGCATCCAGAACCCTGGACTCCCAATTGAAACATTCGGGAGTGACAACTGATTTTTTTGAAATGGCTTCTAATAAAATCTTAATAATGGGTGCTTGCTTTTTGCTTGAAGAAAGAACATATTTGCTGGCGAGTGGGGATTTCCAAGAAGTTTAAATTTTCTATTCTTTTATTTATGCTGGATGGCGTTTAAGCGAGAGTGTGTGAGTGAAGAGTCTTGTCGGCCTATCCAGCCTATTACGCACTAAAGGTAGACTGAGACTCACGAAGCGATGCCTTTGGCAGACCTAATCACATGTTAGGCAGCATCAATATAAATTTATCTATATGATTATTCTAGATTTTTGGGTGACTTATACTCGTTCAACTTTTCGACAAGAAGATATACGGTTGTACAAGGATTTGAACTTGAAGGTGGGATGGCTCTTTCAGAGAAGTTATTGGACAATGTTTTTGCCCAAGCGATAGCTTGAGTTTGATTTCCTAATCTTGACAGAGTCAAATACATATCTTCGGAATTTTTCACATATGTTCTATCAAGTAGTTGGGACAGTTTGCTTTTATATTCACCTCGACTCATTTCAGTATTTCTAAACTCAAAGTGCAAAATAAACCATAACTCGAATGCCTCATTAGACCATGCACATTTGATTTCCGCAGCTTGTGCTTTGTGGATGGCGTTGTCAAAGTCATCTGCTTGAAAGCTGTCTCTATCAAAAACTACCCATACCTGATCAAAAGAGTAACCACCAATGGCATGCTGATCTCTTACATTAATAGCTGTATCAACAAGACTGAGTGTATTCATTCCTTCACCAAGTATTACAACATCTATAACGTGAGGAGGTAGTTCCTTTATAAAAGCTTTAAAATAGTTTGGTTCAGTTTTCTCTCCCTCGCAGACTATCAAAAAACGTTCTCGCTCTAATCGAGCTTCTAGTATTCTATTTCTACATTGGGACCTTTTTAGGAACCATTCCTTTTCTTGGTCTGTAAGCTTTACAGGTCTTCCCATTGTTCATCCCTTTACCAGCATGTCCAAGTCACCTAGAAAAGGCACAGCTCCATATCTACCTCGGATATAGTTTTTTTCAACGTCGGCATCATTCCGCACTTTCTTACCATCAGGTAATTTGAATTCAGCAAGTGAATATAAATCCGTTGCTGATTCATGATTCTTTTCAACAAACCAAATCTGATCACGACGCAAATTAGCATATTGCAAGAGATTTGTATCATGTGTAGCAAAAATTAATTGTGCATTTTTTAGATTTGCTCGAGATGAATTAAACAAGTTTACAATAGCCTTTGTAAGTAATGGATGGAGTTTCGCATCCAACTCATCAATACATACTATATACCCTTTTTCAAAACAATCCAAGATTGGTCCAGCAATGTGAAATAGTTTTTTTGTTCCTTCGGATTCCTCAGAAGAGAAATCTAGATTAACTACACCTTTCTTCACACCATCCTCAAATTTTCCATGGATTGAAGATATTTTTATTTGTTTCGTAATTGATCTTTTCTGTTTTGTACTATTATCTTGTTGTTCTAATTTGGAAAGTTCTTCATTTGGCAACTCACTTGCAACAAGATCTTCTATTCCAACGTCTGCCCCTCTTATCAGATTTAGCAATTGCTGCCGACTTTCCTCTTTTTGTAAAAGGGAAGTTGTAAAATTTATATAATGCTGATCACGTAATCCATGCAGTGCTCTGAATCCTAAAAACCATTTAATAATTTTTACTGCAATTTCCCCGTTGAATTGAGCCACAACAGAAAGAAAGAGTGCATTGTTTCTAGTTTTTTCTTCTAATCCATTACCTTCTTTAAAATCCTCAGTGATCTCAATGCTATCACCAGATCGCAAAAACAATGGTCTCTCTTTTTGTTTCTCTGCAAGGAAGAGCCACTCTTTTTGAACGGATTTTCTATCCACCTCAAAACCATATCTGTAACGAAGATTATCTATCAAAAAACAAAGTTCAAAGTGACTTGGTGCATTCTCGGTTGCCACATCGAATTTAAAAGGGGTCACTCGTATTTCGTCACCAATTTGTGTTTCTGTGGCAGAAGTGAGAACGAAAACTCGTGCAAAGCCCATTGCTCGGAGAAGATTAGATTTGCCCCCAGCATTTGCCCCGTATATAGCTGCGCTTTTCAGAAGACGAAATTGTCCCACTTGGAACGTATTATCTTCAAGGAATTCCTTTATTGGATTTGCAGCAATCATGCTCAGCCGAACAGGGTCTTTAAAAGATAAATAATTGCCCACTTCGAACTCGATAAGCATTTTAGTTTTCCTTTTGTTAGTTGTTCACAAATACAACTTAATATTGGCATCTGTGATGCAAAAGTCAAGCTATTTTTGTGATTATATCACAAAAATCTTGGACAGAGAGTTTTGCTCAAATTTTACCAAAATTTCCACATATTTTTGTAGTTTGTCGATCATATAATTATTAAATATCATTAAAAATGGGGTTGCCCAACCACTTTAAAGAGAAAGAATATTTATACTATGGTATCAAATATTGATTCCCAACGCGAAATAGTCCGCCACACAATTGCGACTATGGTTTATCGCGGAGCTAAAACATTACGCGGTGCGCCGTTGGATTTTGAAAAATTCCGGATCAATCCTCAATCAAGAACACCGGTTGAAATCGTTGCACATATAGGAGATCTTTTTGATTGGGCTTTGACAATAGCAAAAGGCCATGGAGTGTGGCACGATTCTCCGCCGCAAGCCTGGGATCGTGAAGTGGCTCGCTTCTACGCATCCGTTAAAGAATTCGATACATATTTGGCGGGTGATTCAACGATCACTTGCCCTTTAGAAAAGTTAATTCAGGGTCCCATAGCCGATGCAATCACGCACGTCGGCCAGCTTGCCATGCTCCGGCATCTTTTTGGTGCTCCGATCAGAGGCGAGAACTATTTCTTGGCGGATATCGCGGCTGGACGAGTCGGTCCGGAACAATCCAAACCTCGGAGGGAGTTCGATTAGTTTATACCAAATTATTTGCGCTGCCGGCCAACCTCTCTCTCCAAGACAATAGAAATATTGAGCGGCGTGGAAATGGAGACGCCAATATATTTCTTGGAGAGCAAGCGTGAACATTTCAAGAAAAGTTATTTATTCTTATGAAAAAAAGTGTTTAATTGAATTGAATTCTTACAAACAATTTCAAGAAAAGCTCTTTGACTATGAAATGGGATGAAGATATAGAATGCATGGACCGCGAGCAGCTCACCAAGCTGCAGAGCGAACGATTGTCTGCACTGGTAGAACGAATCTATTCTCGTGTACCGTTCTATCGGTATCTATTTCAAAAAAAAGGAATCGAACCGGGCGATATTAAAAGCGTGGATCAGTTACAGCAGCTGCCGTTTACCACTAAACAAGATTTGCGCGATAATTATCCTTTCGGCCTGTTTGCTGTACCTGTGTCGGATGTTGTTCGGCTGCATGCCTCCAGCGGAACAACCGGAAAACCGACGGTTGTGGGATACACGCGAAAAGATATTGATATCTGGTCTGAAGTCGTTGCACGTACACTCACTTCTGCCGGAGCAGGCAAGAACGATGTACTGCACGTTGCGTACGGGTACGGATTGTTCACAGGCGGACTCGGCGTGCATTACGGTGCAGAGAAAATCGGTGCAACGGTCATTCCGATGTCCGGCGGCAACACACAGCGTCAATTGCAATTGATGCAGGATTTCGGCTCTACGATTCTCGCCTGCACGCCGTCTTATGCTCTCTTTCTGGCGGAAGCAATGGCGGAAGCGGGAATGCCAATCGAATCATTCAAGTTGAAAGCCGGCGTCTTCGGTGCAGAACCGTGGACAGAAGAAATGCGCCGCGAGATCGAGAACAAATTGAAAATCAAAGCGATCGATATTTATGGATTGAGCGAAGTCATCGGGCCGGGAGTTGCGTCCGAGTGCATGGATCAATGCGGACTGCATGTGTTTGAAGATCATTTTATTCCGGAAATCATCGACCCCAAAACGCTCGAAGTGCTTCCGTACGGTCAAATCGGTGAGTTGGTCTTTACATGCGTGACAAAGGAAGCCTTGCCGCTGCTCCGGTACCGCACACGCGACCTGACAGTATTGAATGCAGAGAAATGTTCATGCGGCCGCACACTTGTTCGCATGAAAAAATGTTTGGGCAGATCGGACGATATGCTCATTATCCGCGGCGTCAATGTGTTTCCATCTCAAATTGAAACTGTGCTTCTTGAGATGAACGAAACCAAGCCGCATTACCTTCTGATCGTTGACCGAGTGAACAATCTCGATGTGCTGGAAGTGTGGGTGGAAGTCGATGGACAATTGTTCTCGGATGAAATCAGAAAGCTAGAAGACCTCAAGAAGAAAATTCAGCACAACATAGAATCTGTCTTGGGCATTACTGCGTTGGTGAAACTTGTTGAACCGAAAACCATCGAGCGCAGTGAAGGCAAAGCCAAACGAGTAATAGATAAAAGAAAATTAACGTAGGGTACTATGAAAATCAAACAGCTTTCCATCTTCCTGGAAAATAAATCAGGACGCCTGACCGAAGTAACGGAAGCGCTAGCTTCTGCACATATTAATATTTCTGCATTCAGCGTAGCCGATACGGCTGATTACGGCATTCTCCGGATGATCGTCAACAAGCCGGAACAAACAGAGCAATTGCTGAAGGCAAAGGGACTTTCTGTTCACATTACGGAGGTCATCGGTCTGGTGGTTCCCAACGAACCGGGAGGATTACATAGAGCGCTGCAAATTCTTTCCTCTGAAGGAATCAGTGTGGAATATATGTACGCATTTGCCTTGAGCGATCGTGCGACAGTCATTATCCGTACCGAAGCAGTCCAACAAACCATCACGGTTTTGCAGAAGCATAAAATGGAATTGCTCAGAGCAAGCGAAATTTATGAAGTTTAGAGAAAAAACCCAAAACCCAAAACCCAAAACCCAAAACCCAAAACCTAAACCCTAATCAAATCTGAAATTCAAAGTCTATGATTCGTTTTTCCAAAGCCGTTTCATCTCTTCGCACATCAGAGATTCGTGATCTCATGGGACTTGCAACCAGCCCGGACATTATTTCCTTTGCCGGCGGGATGCCTGGGAATGAACTGTTTCCGGTGGAGGAGATCGATGAGATTTACAATCACTTGCCTCTTGATATCAAGCGAACGGCTTTTCAATACGGTCCAACTCCCGGCTATCCGCCGCTTCTTGAATCGTTGAAAGAATACCTGAAAAAGAAAGGAATGCCGGTTGAGACAAACAAATTGATGATTACGACGGGATCGTTGCAAGCGATTAACATTCTCGGCAAAATATTTATCGATCCTGAAGACACGGTGGTAACGGAGAATCCATGTTTCATCGGCGGCATCTCGGCATTCAAATCGTATCAGGCGAACATCCATGGCGTCGACTTGAATGAAAACGGCATTGATGTTCCATCGCTCAAAGCGTATCTCGATCGAAATAAATCTGTGCCTCCAAAATTCTTATACATCACTCCGAATTTCCATAATCCGGCCGGCACACTGTACACAGAGCAGCGCAAGAAAGAACTCGTGTCCGTGCTGAAAGAGCATGATCTGCTGTTGATTGAAGACGATGCGTACGGCGAATTGTATTTCGATGAGGAAGCTCGAAAAAGAGTTGTGCCGATGAAGACATTGTACGAAAAAGAACTGAAGATCTGTTACACGGGGACATTCTCCAAAATTCTTGGTCCCGGTTTCCGGTTGGGATGGATGCTTGTGCCGCAGGAAATTTATCAAAAAGCGGAACTTGTCAAACAATCGATGGATGCCTGTTCTCCCAACTTTACGCAAGTCTTGGCGAATGAATTCCTGCGAAGCGGCAAGATGGAAAAGTATATCGAGCGGATGCGTGTGATATATAAGAGACGCAAAGATACGATGGCTGCCGCAATACGAAAATATTTTCCAGCAGAAATTACTTGGACAGAACCGAGAGGCGGATTTTACATCTGGTTGAAATTACCGCCGCAGCTTGATATAATGGCAGTACTCAAGAGGAGCATTGAAAAGGGAGCGGTCTTTGTTGTCGGGAAGACATTCGATCCGGCAGGGAAGGATAATTCTCATTTCAGATTGGCATATTCACACACGCCGGAAGAGAAAATTGAAAAGGGAATTCAGATTCTTGGGTATGCGCTGAAGGAAGTGTTGACGGTCGTAAAATAACATGCTGCGATTTTGAATTTCAGCAAACAAATCGTTGATCCACAATTTAATTCATTGAACTTCCTCATACTCTTCGGTATATTGTCACGTTATTATCACGGAATGCAGTGTGCTGAAGCCCAAGAAGTCGCTCGGACAGAATTTTCTGCAAGATGAAAATATTCTCCGCAATATTGTGGAAAGTCTCCATCTGTCTTCCGGCAATGTGGTTATCGAAATTGGCTCCGGTCAAGGCGCGCTGACCAAGTATCTTGTCGATCTTCCGATTACGCTCATCGGAATTGAAGTTGACAAGCGGGCGATAGAATTGTTGCAGCACGGGTATGGCACAAAGATGACTATACTCCACGCCAATGTGTTAGATGTTGATCTTCTGGAAATATCACAGAAGCATCAGAAAAAACTCAGAATTGTCGGTAACATTCCGTATTATTTAACAAGTGAAATTCTTTTTTGGCTCTTCGATGCGCGAAAGGTTGTCACCGATGCAACCATGATGATGCAGTTGGAAGTCGCGCACCGGCTTGTTGCTTCTCCGAAAAATAAGGAATACGGCATTCTGTCAGTTTTCACGCAGTTCTATACTGAGTGCGAGATGCTCTTTAAAGTTTCACGCAATTGTTTCTACCCGAAGCCAGAAGTAGATTCCGCCGTTGTGCGATTGAATTTCAAAGACCAATTGCAGCAGGTTAATGAAAAGTTATTTCGTTCGATTGTCCGCGCAACATTTGGAAAGCGGCGAAAAATACTGCGCAATGGATTGAAGTTTCTGGAATTGGAAGATACGGTGCTTGATCAGATACCATTTGATTTGAAGAAAAGACCGGAAGATTTGAACGTGGATGAATTTATATTCTTGACTAATACTTTGGAGAAAATTTTAAATTCGGGATCCTAAACTCTAAACAAAGCAAAATGGCAGAAAAATCAAAGTATTCGTTCATTTATTTTTTGAGTTTTAGTATTGTTTAGTATTTAACGGTTCGATATAAGGATATCGTATTTTACCATGACACCCAAAAAGTTAATATCTCACCTGTCTTCCGTTGATGTTGTCTCCATCGTCTTCTTATTGTTTCTCATCGGACTCAATCTTATTTTCTTCAGCAGGGTCTCTGTTTGGCTGGAAATTATTGCCATCGATGTAGCGGTGATAGCAATAATTTTCATATTGGCATATTGGGCTGAGACAAAAAAGTCCAGGCTCTTCATCGGTTTGCATCGCTTGTACGCGTATCCTTTTATTCTCTTTGTTTTCAAAGAGATCTATTCGATGGTGCGCCCGATTCATCCGATGGATTATGATTGGCTCTTTATTTCCATCGACCGGTGGGCCTTTGGTGTCAATCCAACTCAATGGATGATGCAATTTGCCAATCCGGTGTTGACCGAAATATTTCAGATCGCGTATTTTTCGTATTATATTCTTTTCATTATGCTTGGAGTAGAACTCTACCGCAGGTACACAGTTGAGGAGTTCGATCATGGTGCATTTCTTGTCGTGTATGGATTCTATCTTTCCTACCTCGGGTATTTTCTATTGCCGGCGATCGGACCGCGATTCACGCTTCATGATTTTTATGCAATCAACAAGGAGTTACCGGGACTTTTCTTCACATCGTGGATGAGAGATTTCATCAATGCTGGCGAGTCAATTTCGTTTCGCATGACAAACGCAGCAGAGTTTGTTCAGCGCGATGTCTTTCCCAGCGGTCATACGGAGCTCGCACTCATTATCGTTTATGTAGGTCATTGGTATAAGCTCAAGACACGCTGGATCATGACTGTCCTTGCCGGATTGCTCATTGTAAGCACAGTCTATCTGCGTTATCATTATGTTGTTGATCTCCTGGGCGGAGTTCTCTTTTTTGTGTTTACGATTTGGAGCGGCAAGAAAATTCAATCTTGGTGGGAAAAACAAAGAAAAATGTAAAAGGCGAAAGGAGATAGGAGCAGGAAGAAAACATATTGTTAAAGACTAAAAGCTTGATGCTCATTGCCATGTTGCACATCACATCAAAATGCGATAAGTTTTATGAACACATCATCGGTAGACTTACGATAGAAATAAGAGATACAGATGACGCACGAACAAATTCTCTCTGAACTTGAGCAGCTTGCATCCAACTGCGGAATCTCCATCCGTTACGAAAAAGGAGATTTCGATGGCGGCTATTGTGTACTGAAAGCGGAACGCCTCATTGTTATCAATAAACGGTTGGCACTGGCACGCCGCACATCTGTGTTAGCGCAAGGACTTGCAGAAGTTGGCATTGACGAAATGTACCTGAAACCAGCTGTGCGTGAATACATAGAAGATGAACTCGCACGTACAGCAAAAACCTGATTGGCATCATAAGACCGTACAAATATGGAGAAAATCTCAACAAACAAATCTCAATGGTTAAAAAAATTCAAAACGACAATATCCGAAATGAATATGGAATTTGAGCTTTGAAATTTGGATATTGTGTGTGATGTATTGCTTTGGATTTGAGATTCTTACTTTCTGATTTCAGAATTCTGACTTCTGTCTAAGGACTTAGCAAAGGAAAACAACCATGCGTATTCTTATTATCAATGGACCGAATCTTGATATTCTCGGCAAACGTGAACCGGAAATTTATGGTGCTATGACTCTGTGGGATATCGAGAATAGGTTGAAGGAAAAGTTTCCGAAAGTAAAACTAGAATTCTACCAATCGAATAGCGAGGGTCCCATCGTCGATGCCCTGCACAAAGGGCTGGATGGTTCCATTGGCGGTGTCGTGCTGAATCCCGGAGCTTTTACGCATTACTCATATGCCATCCGCGATGCCGTTGCTGCGTTGAAAGTTCCGGTCATCGAAGTGCACCTGAGTAATGTCCATGCACGTGAGGAATTCCGGCGTAAGTCGGTCATTGCACCCGTGTGTAAGGGAGTTATTACCGGCTTCGGTGCGCGGGGGTATGAGTTGGCGGTGGAATTTATTCTAGAACAGAGCTGAGAGTGCTGGGGAACAAATGTTGAACGGTCAATTGCTGATCGCTGAAAGCTAAATGTTATCATGCTCAAAGCCGTCATTTTCGATTTAGATAATACACTTGTCGATTTTATGCTGATGAAAAAGCAAGCAATCGATGCAGCTATTAACGCTATGCGTGATGCAGGACTCAAACTCTCTACTGATGAAATCCGCCAGCGTATCGATCAGATTTATAATGAGCGTGGAATTGAATTCCAAAGTGTCTTCGATGAATTGCTCTATCGCGAGTTCAGCAAGGTCGATCATAAAATTCTTTCCGCCGGCGTCATCGCATACCGCCGTGCGCGGGAAGCAGCGCTTGTTCCGTATCCGCACGTCACGATGACACTCATCAAACTTTCGAAGATGCAGTTAAAACTCGGAGTTGTTTCGGACGCACCGGGCAAAGAAGCGTGGCTTCGCCTTTGTTATCTCAACTTTCATCACCTCTTCGATGCAGTTGTCACATTCGATGATACCGGTATGCGGAAGCCAAATCCGGAGCCATTCCGAAAAGTATTAGAGATGCTGCAGATAGAACCTGGTGAAGCTCTCATGGTGGGAGATTGGGCTGAACGCGATGTGCTTGGTGCGGCACAAGTTGGGATGAAAACAGTTTTTGCGCGCTACGGCAACACGTTCGGTACGGAGATATCCAATGCCAATTATGATATTGATGACATCACTCAGCTCATCGATATCGTCAAAGAGGAAAATCGGAACGTGCGACTATGAGTAAGATTCTCGGTATCGGTGTGGATGTAGTCGATGTGCAGCGCATGAAAGACGTGCTGGAGAAACAGGGAAAAGTGTTTCTCGATAAAGTGTTTAGCGACATGGAAGTGACCTACTGCAAAACCCGTAAGAAACCATACATTCATTTCGGGGCACGGTTTGCCGCCAAGGAAGCAGTGGCAAAAGCCATGCGCACTGGCTGGAGCGGGGCGTTTCATTGGAGAGATATCGAAGTCGTCAACGATCAATCCGGAGCGCCGCACATTCTGTTATCCCGCGATGTTGCCAAAGCTTTGGACCAGTGTACAGTGCATCTCTCGCTCTCTCATACCGACAACACGATTGTTGCTTTTGTGGTTCTGGAAAGTAAAAAGTAGAAAGAACAAAAAACGTCTTAAATCAGCAGTCGTGAACAAATTTCCCATGCCAAATCATTCTAACCATGCCTACGGGAATTTGACTTCTTTTCAAGAAATACATTTTCTGTATGTGGAACAATTGAGCGACACGTTGCTGTTTTAGTCCGTGTTTACCTGTTACGAATAATAAATATTTCTTCTCAAGATATATATTTACACGATCAATACAAGGAGGTTGTATGTCATTGTTTAAAGAATTCAAATCATTTGCGATGCGCGGAAACATGGTTGATATGGCGGTCGGTATTATTATCGGCGCATCGTTTGGAAAAATTATAAGTTCGCTCGTCGGCGATATTTTAATGCCCCCAATCGGCTTGCTTGTCGGCGGGATGGATTTCAGCAGTCTTGGCATTACCGTGAAGGAAGCTGTTGCGGATCATCCAGCAGTGGTGATTAAATATGGAATGTTTATCAATATCTTTATCGATTTTCTGATTGTTGCATTTGCAATGTTCATTATTATCCAGGCGATGAATCGGTTGGTGAAGAAGCCGGAAGTCGTACCGGCAGGCCCGATAACGAAAGAATGTCCGGAATGTTTGATGGTCATCCCTCTTAATGCAAAACGTTGTGGACATTGTACGACCGCTCTTCAATAGTATCCACATCTGTTATCATACGAGGAATGTTATGAAAACCATGATATCGTTGTTGTTATTGATTGCTGCAAGCGCCGCTCTGGCGCAGGAATCCAAACCTGTAGTATCTGCATCGGCCGATACGTCGTGGAAACATACAATGATACTGAGTGCAAACATTACACAGATATCGTTCACCGATTGGTCGCAGGGTGGTGAGAATGCACTTGCGTACGCATTGTTCCTTGAAGGCAAGTCGGCGTACGCGAAAGATGTAATCGAATGGGTGAATGAATATAAATTCGGTTACGGACAGGCGAAGCTTGGGACACAGACCATCCGCAAGACAGATGATGTGATCGATCTTGGAAGCGTAATCATCTACAAAATCGGAACGATTATTAATCCATATGCATCTGTGTCTTTGAAGACGCAATTCACCGAAGGTGTCACGTATGATGCAGCCGGTCATGCCGTACCGGTCTCGAATTTTTTTGATCCGGCATACATTATACAATCGGCAGGTGTCGGGTACCAGCCCGTTCCGGATGTTAAGACACGATTGGGTGCTGCTGTGCGTGAAACCATCGCAAAGACTTTTGCCAGTAAATACTCTGATGATTTGACAACGACTTCCGAGGTAGAAAAATTGAGAGTTGAAATCGGCGTGGAATCGGTGACAGAAGTCGGATGGACAGTGATGGAAAATGTTGTTCTCAATGCCAAATTAGAAATCTTCGCACCAGTGATGCATTTTGATCGAACCTCCGTTCGAAGCGATAATACCCTTTCGGCAAAAGTAAATAAATTTCTTGCTATGAACCTGAATGTCTGTCTTATCAACGACCCTCAAGTGCAGGCGAGGACACAGATGAAACAAACTCTTGCGTTAGGATTCAGCTACATGCTGATGTAAAGAGAGAGTCATAGTCTGAAAGAAGGCCCAAGAGTTTGTTGAACGTTCGGGCTTTATTAATGGAATGAGAGGACATATCCCCACATACAAAAAAGGATTGGTATGAATCAGAAAGAAGTAGTACTTGGCGTCGATATTGGAGGCACCAACACGAAATTTGGCTATGTCGATAAAAGCGGAAATCTTCTCGCTGAAAGAGAGATGCCGACAGAAGCGCATCGACCGGCTGAAGAATTCTTTGAACGGCTTCACCACCAAGCTGAAATTCTCTTTGAATCAAAGAAAGAAAATTTAAAGCTTGTGGGTATTGGACTGGGCGCTCCGAATGGCAACTACTACAAAGGCACCATTGAACAACCACCGAATTTGAGTTGGAAATTTGTTGATGTTGTTGCGTTGTTGCATCGCTGGTATTCAATTCCTATTGCCTTGACAAATGATGCAAATGCTGCTGCACTGGGAGAGATGTTGTTTGGTGCAGCGAAAGGAATGAAAGATTTTATTGTCATTACGCTGGGGACAGGACTTGGGAGCGGCATCGTGGCAAATGGAGAATTAATCTACGGCCATGATGGTTTTGCAGGAGAAATTGGTCACACCATTGTCGATCCGAACGGACGTCAGTGCGGCTGTGGACGACGTGGGTGCCTGGAGACGTACGCATCAGCAAGCGGAATTCGGAGAACGGTTGAGGAACTCCTCAGTGCGACAATGCTTCCAAGCGAACTTCGTGGAATCGGTTTTGAGACTATCACGTCAAAACGCATCTTCGAAGCAGCACAGCGCGGAGATCGACTTGCGTTGGAAGCATTTGAATTGACAGGACGATATCTCGGATTGAAACTTGCAGATTCCGTTGCTCATACAAGTCCGGAAGCCATTATTCTTTTAGGAGGATTGGCGGCTGCGGGAGATTTTATTTTTGTTCCGACGAAGAAGTACATGGAGGAATTTCTTCTCAATATCTTTAAAAACAAAGTGCGGTTGTTGCCATCAGGTTTACCACAGGGCAACTCTGCTATTCTTGGGGCTGCTGCACTTATATGGAAAGAATTGTTGAAAATGTAATTTGACAATGGGAACATGAACCCATTCTCTCATAAAGGTGAGAATAAACTCTTTCGAAATTGTGTTATTGATGTACGCTTTGTACTCATTGGCAAAAAAGAATTGCAATGAAATCTTCTTTATGCTTTCTCATCCGTCAGTTACTATTTCTTTTCTATGTATTGCTGTATAAAACGTACGCAATGCAAATGATAGAAAGATTGATCTTGTTTTAGAAGAATCGCTTTGTGTTCCAGTCCTAACGTGACTAATGATGAATAAATCAACATGCGTGTTGTCGAGTTCTAAAAATATTGTCTAAAGAGCTGTAATATCGACCCTCAATTTTGATGTGATTTTTATCCTGATACTCCCAGTGGAAAAAAAATAAATCACGAGTGTTTTTAAATTGACTATCTCTATTGTGTAAGGAAATATGATCCTCTTTTATTAAATTTTAAATTTTTTTAAATTTATACTTGCAACTTGTTTGAATAAACCTTAATTATTAATAAGAAAGTGAAGCTCACTAATTAATTCATTGTGCAAGCGAGAGATAAGTAACATCTCATCGATCGTTTTAAGGGATTGATAGGCGGAACACCGACCGAGTATCAAGTTCCCTTCTTTAGAAATCCTAATTGGTGACCCCAATTTGTAAAAATTGATCAGCATCAAGTGCTGTAGTATGTAGATGCGAGCGAATTGTGAAATCTCAAAAACAAATACGGCTATGGGTAGGACAAAATAGTGATCAAATAGATGATGAATGGATGACTCGCAAAATAATTGTTTCCATAGGACTGTTTCAACACAAAACGGAGTCGGTCAAGACTATTATTTAAAATGAAAAATCAATCGATCAAAATTTCTCTCTTTCATTGTTCAAACTCAATTTCTCCCGAAGAAATAAATCAAATAAGTTCGCAATTGGGTGAATTTGAATTAAATACCATCAGTGTGCCCTGTTCCGGGAAAATCGCCACTGAATATATTTTAAAATCTATCGAGACGGGATCCGACACCGCGATCCTTGCCGGCTGTATGACGGGTGAATGCAAGTTTCTTCAAGGCAACCTCCGCGCACGTAAACGAATAGACGCCATAAACGACCTTTTAAACGAAACAGGCATGGGAAGCGATTGCGTCTCGTTTATTCAAATCGATAATAAAAATAAAACCGAAAATATTATAAATGAATTATCAAATTGCATCCGGCAAATAATAAATGAACAGGAAAAAGTAACAGAAACATTCTAAGACAATACAATGGACAGCTTGCTAGCAAAAAAAATTGAAGAAGGGGATTTCATTGTTACTGCCGAATATCTTGCCGGCACTAATATTGATTCCGATCCTATCAATAAATCACAAATTTCAGGTGTTCTGGCGGTGAATGTAGCAGATAATCCGTATGGCCCTATTATATCAGGATTGGCATCGGCGGTAAAATTAAAACGGGCAGGAATCGAGCCGATATACCAAATTGTTACCCGTGACCGCAACCGGATCGCTCTTCAATCCGATATATTAGGTGCCGCATCGCTGGGTATTAAAAATTTATTATGCCTTTCGGGATACCACCAAAGCATAACGGAGATTCCGCAATCGGCAAATGTATACGATATCGACTCTATTCAACTGATAGACATTGTAACAAAGATGAACAATGAAGGGGTCCTTCTCAACGGCTCAAAAATCGGCGGCAAGTTTTCTATGCTTGTCGGTGCGGTTGCGAATCCCTATGTAAGGCCCCTTGAACTTAACATTATGCGATTGGCCAAAAAAATTAGGGCCGGGGCAAAGTTCATACAGACACAAGGCGTCTTTAATACTACCGATTTTCATGAATGGTTAGACGCGGCATATCAGGAAGGTCTAACTGAGAAGGCCGCATTCATAGCAGGAATTTATCCGCTTGAAAGTTATGACGAAGCAATCAGTCTCCTGAAAAAACACACCGATTTTTATATACCCGAGTCGCATATACATAGTATGAAAGATGCCGGCGGCCCCGCCGAACAAAAGAAGAGAGGCATCGCAATCTGTGTTGAAACGATCAATAAAATAAAGGAAATGAAAGGGTTGAGCGGCATCCATATCATTTCGGGCGGGAAAGAAGATATTATAAATGAAATCATTTCTCAAGCTGGATTATAAATAGTTCAGTATGCCTGAAAAATATCATATTAAGACTAGCCATGTTCTGCCCAGGCTTCCCCGGATAGGGAAATGCGGAGTTGTGGACTGGCGCGAAGACTGTGCGCGATGTCATAACTGCGTAAAAAAGGCTTGTGTGTACGACAAATACCGGGAAGAAAGCACATTCATCAGAGATTTAGACGAAGTCCATACACTCTATTATGAATGCATGGGATGTTTTTCATGCGTCCAGAATTGCACGAAAAATTTATTGACGCTGGCATTAAATTCAGAATATCAAAACCTCGGCAATGAATATTGGACACCACAAATTTTGAGCACTACATGGTTAGAAGCAGAGACGGGAAAAGTGCCGGTGTCAGGTGCAGGATATAGGGGAAAATTTTCGGGCCCTGGTTTTGACTCGATGTGGACCGATATGTCCGAAATTGTCCGCCCTACACGCGACGGCATTCACGGAAGAGAGTATATCAGCACATCCGTTGATATAGGCAAGAAACCGTCCTTCCTGAATTTTCAAAACAATAAATTAGAGACAGTCCTTCCTCCTCTTATTTCTATTCCTTTCCCTGTTATTTTTGACATGTCTTCCGAAAAACATACGCTTCCCGTTCTCGAGCCTTGCATGATTGAGACAGCAAAGCAAACAGGCCTTATCGCTATTATCGACTCAAAGAAATGGAAATCGATAAAGCTGCATAACAAAGAGCAATACCTGAAAAATATTGCCTTCTTTTTAAGTCCGGATGGGCCTCAGATACCAAAAGAAACTCTCGATAAAACAATGCTGGTGGAAATTCCGGACAATAAAAATATCGAGCAACAAATCGCATCGATAAAGAAAACTCATCCCGCAATAATTATTGCCGTGCGGATATTCATGGATGAAAAAGTCGTAAAGCGTGTCGATGAATTGTCAAGAATCGACATTGAAGCCATTCATCTGGTTGCCGATCTTAACGGCAATGAAATGAACGCAAAAAATCCCCGGTTCATGAAGGAAATTGTTCGAGAAGTTCATGAATGCTTGATAAAAAATGAAAAGAGGGATGAAATAACTCTCATTGCCGGAGGCGGAATCGGTTTATCCGAACATGTCGCTAAAGCTATTATATGCGGCGCCGATCTTATTTCAATGAATCTGCCGTTGTTGATTGCAATTGAGTGCCGTCTGTGTGAAAGCTGCAGGCCCGGCGATTACTGCCCGGCAAAATTAGACACGGAAATCGATTTGCAATACGGGGCCGGACGCATGACCAATTTAATCGGCGCATGGCATTGGCAATTAGTAGAACTTATGGGAGCAATGGGAATGCGGGAAGTGCGCAGACTTCGCGGCGATGTTGGGCGCGCAATGTTTAAAGACGAAATTGAAGAAGAAATTTATGGGCCGATCTTTAGAAAATAAAATTAACCTGGAAGAGATACTCCCCGGCAACACTTTTAAAACCCGTGTTCCCCAGGTCGAGGTCGAAAGAAATATTAAACCGGCTCCTTCGAGGTACCGCAATGAAATCGCAAAATATCTCATCTATCGCGATGAAGAGAAATGCATAATGTGCGGTACGTGCGTTAAGACATGCACAAAGGGCGTTCATGTCATGAAAAAAGGTTATAAATTATTTTCTACTCCATTAAGCTATAAATGCAATGGGTTCGTTTGCGAGAAAACTGAAAATTTTTGTGTTGCAAAATGTCCTAACGGTGCTTTAAGATTGATAAAAAATCCGATGATGGAAGTTATGGGAGATTACAGATGGACATCGGATATGATTCTTGCGACATGGAGAATGGCTGAAACCGGAGAAATTCTTCCCGAGGATTCCGATTTTGTATATGAGACCGGCGACTCCGGCGGAGGATTCGATAGAATTCGAATTGTGTTTCCTGACAAGCCCGCAAAAGTCGACTCCGATGAAATTGATATAAGTCTTGAGTTGAATAGAAGAAACGACGGCAGGCCGAAGATAAAAATTGATGTGCCCTGGTACGGCGGAGGGATGTCATTCGGCTCCATAAGCAATGTTACACAATTGTCGAAGGTCAGGGCAGCATCTGCTTGGAATACTTTCTCTTGCTCCGGCGAGGGCGGTTACATGGAACGCTTGAGACCGTATGACGACCATATGATAACACAGGTTGCTACCGGACTTTTCGGAGTGAGGGAAGAAACGATACAAAGAGTTCCTATCGTCGAATTCAAATATGCCCAGGGTGCAAAGCCCGGTTTAGGCGGCCACTTGCTGGGCACGAAGAACACTCCCGCGGTTGCAAAAATGCGTGAAGCTGTTCAGGGAATTCCATTGTTCTCTCCGTTCCCCTTTCACAGCGTCTATTCAATCGAAGACCATATGAAACACATCGATTGGATAAAACATATAAATCCGAGGGCTCTCATTTCTACAAAGGTTTCTACTCCAACCGATGTCGATATGGTTGCCGTTGGAAGTTATTATGCAGGCACACACATAATACATATAGACGGGGGATATGGAGGCACTGGCGCTGCCCCTGATATAGCCAAGAAGAATATTGCGATGCCTATAGACTATGCGATTCCGAAAGTTCACAGTTTCCTTTCAGCCGAAGATGTACGTGACGCCGTTGTATTGATAGCAAGCGGCGGTATACGCAATTATTTTGATATCGCAAAAGCGATTTGCCTTGGTGCCGACGGAGTTGTTATCGGAACTGCAGAATTGGTAGCGCTATGCTGCCTCAGATGCAGCAGGTGCGAAAGCGGCAAAGGCTGCCCCCGAGGCATTGCGACAACAAATCCGGAACTTGCTTCCCAAGTGACAATTGAATGGGGGACACAGCGGATCATTAATCTTTACAACGCATGGGCGACCGGACTAAAAGACATATTAAGGCGCTTAGATTTGAAATCCATTAAGGAATTGCGCGGAAGAACGGACTTGTTAATACATTTGGATATCTCGAAGAAGCAAAATTAACATTCATATTGAAATTATGAATACTAACAATATTAAAAATATTCTTCAATCGAAAAGAAATCTCAATAAGACGCTTCAACTGCCTGTTAAATCGATCGCAATGGAAGCTGAAGGCGGGTGCGGAGTTGTAGGATTTTGCTGTACCGAGCCGGTTCCGGGTAAACATATCCATGAACCTTCACGATTGATGCACAATCGCGGCAATGGCAAAGGCGGCGGAATAGCAGCGGTTGGTTTTGTTCCCGAGCAATTAGGCGTATCAAGAGAAGTGCTCGACGATTGCTATATGCTCCATATTGCATTTCTTGATCCTTCCGCTCGCCCTGACGTTGAAAAAAAATATGTCGATCCTGTGTTCGATATAAAGAAATCCGCAAAGCTCGATACGGTCGACGATTGGAAAAGTGTTCCCGGGCTTGAAGTTAAGCCGCCTGATGTATACCGATATTTCGTACGCGTTAAAGACAGCGCTTTAAGTACATTTATATCTGAAAACACTTTTGCGAACCTTGACCGGCGAGATGTTGAAGATGAGTTTGTGAACCAAAATAGCTTCAAACTCAACCATGAATTTTATGTTTCTGCGAAAAAACAGACGGCTTTTGTAATGTCACAGGGACGCAATATTATGATCCTGAAAGTTGTCGGTTATGCTGAAGCTGTAACACAATATTATAAGATTGATGATCTTCGTGCTCATGTCTGGATTGCACATCAAAGGTATCCAACAAGGGGCCGGGTTTGGCATCCCGGTGGTGCCCATCCGTTCACAGCGATGAATATGGCACTGGTACACAATGGCGATTTTGCAAATTATCATTCGGTAACGGAATACTTAAAACAGCGCAACATATATCCACAGTTTATAACCGATACTGAAGTATCGGCGCAAATGTTCGATTTATTGTCTCGAATATACAAGTACCCGGTAGAATATATAATAGAGGCGTTCGCACCGACGACAGAACTTGACTTTGACCGCCTGCCGAATGAAAAACAGGAAATCTACCGGGCAATTCAATCGACACATATGCATGGTTCTCCGGACGGGCCCTGGTTCTTTATCATCGCACGCAATCTTATAGAGAACCGCAAATTCCAATTGTTGGGCATCACAGATACAGCCATGCTGAGACCTCAAGTCTTTGCGTTTGTCGACGGCGAAGTTCAGGTCGGAATTATCGGCTCCGAAAAGCAAGCCATTGATGCAACGCTTGAGAGTCTAGCAAAGGATGATAAACGAATTTGTCCGATTGCCGATAAATACTGGAATGCCCGCGGCGGGAGCTATTCCGACGGCGGAGCTTTTATGTTTGATATTGTCCCGGATAATAAAGGCAACTACAGGCTTGAATGTAAAGATAAATTCGGCAATCCAGTTGTTATAACTGAAAAAACTGAAAGCTGTGATTTTACAAAAGAAATTCCGGACACAAAAAATAAAGAGCAAATCGGAAAAATAATTAACGAATATGCCTCTGCCGGAAAATATATTTTTGAATTTGTCAGGGACAACATTCCGCAATGGTCATTCGACGATATCCGTACTGCATGCCGGGCAATGAGAGATCTCGGCAAAAACAATGAATTTACATCATATATAATCGATACTCTAACTTTATTAAATGACAGACATTACCTGACAGGTGCTAAAAGACGGTCGCACATTCTTCAAATAATTCGGGCCGAGCTGAATTCATTATTCATGAATATTCCAAGGTTGCGTTCTGAAAACGACGAATTGTCCGAATACCGTTTTGTCGATTTTGAAACAAGAAGCGAGCTGCGCGAACCAAAAGACAAAGAAAAAACACTGGTGGTAAATTCAAAAAATTTTCCGCCGGAAGGCAGTGAATGCGATGCGATGTATCTTGTCAGAGCATACAAATTAGGCTGGAAGAATTTTATCCTCTTTCATTGCGCAGGCCAGCGTTATGTTGGATGCGGTTTCGGACCCGAGACCCATGACCTGACAATCGATGTTTACGGCAGCTCGGGTGATTATCTTGGTTCCGGTATCGATGGAATGACTCTAACCGTTCATGGCAACGCCCAGGACCAGTTAGGCCAGATAATAAAGCAAGGAAAATTAGTTATTCATGGTGATGTCGGCCAAACATTTTTGTACGGCGCCAAGGGAGGTTCTATATTTGTGAAAGGAAATGCCGCTGGCCGACCAATGATTAATTCTGTTGGAAGGCCCAGGATTGTTATCAATGGCACAAGTCTCGATTTTCTCGGCGAATCATTTATGGCAGGCGACCCTCATAATAAAGGCGGCTTTGTAATCCTCAACGGTATGAAGTTCAATGAAGAAGGTCAGGTTGTGCCTCTGCCGGAACCATATCCGGGAAGCAATCTTTTTTCTCTTGCATCAGGCGGCGCCGCTTTTATAAGGGATCCTAAACGGCAATTAATATCAGAGCAGTTAAACGGCTGCATATTTTCTCCCTTTACGGAAAAAGATTGGGAATTAATTTTACCGTATCTGACAGAGAACGAAAAACTCTTCGGGATTAAATTAGATGATTTATTGACAGTGAACGGTAAAAAACTGAACCCGATGAAAGTGTATCGCAAAGTTTCACCGAGTATCGAAGGCACTCCGTCTACGCCCGAACAAGATGTTTATGGTGAAGAAGAGGAAGTTGATGAACTCGCCGAAGAAGTGCTCGAATAATAAAAAATAATATTTCGAACTATATATGCCCATTGTTATAAGTAAAGAAAAAATAGATTCCGGCTTACTGCAATCTGTTAAGGAAATTTCCGGTGTTGATATTTCCGGGTGTCTGCAATGTAAAAAATGCACGAATGGTTGTCCGGTAACAGCGTTCGTCAAAGTGCCTCCCTCGGAAATAATTAGGAGGCTGCAGTTGAACGCAGCCGATTCTGTCTTAAACAGCGATCTGGTATGGATGTGCGCTTCCTGCGAAACATGTTTTTCGCGCTGCCCGATGCAAATTGACATGGCAGCCGTGATGGATGCTCTGCGGATCATCTCAGTCAAGAAAAACGCAGCCAAACAGAAGGGCAACGTTCCGCTGTTTAACAGATGGTTTCTGAAAACAATCAGCATATTCGGCAGGACATACGATCTGGGGATGATTGCAGCATATAAAATTGGATCCGCGAACTATTTTCAGGACACGGATAAATTCCCAATGATGCTTCAAAAAGGGAAAATCGCATTATTTCCATCTTTCAAAGCCGATAAAAAATATGTGAAGAGAATATTTAAGAAAAAGAAGTGAGGCAGACCCTTTACCAGCTTTATAGAATTTAAGAAAGCCCGGAAAAAAATTTTGGAGAATTGCAAGCAGATGAAATATGCGTATTATCCCGGATGTTCGGCAGAGTCCACGGCGCGCGACCAATATATGTCGATACGAGAAGTCTCAAAAGCTTTGGACATAGAATTGATGGAGCCGAAGGGTTGGACTTGTTGTGGATCGACACCGGCTCACCACACAGACAGAATTCTATCAATCGCGCTTCCTGCCGCTAATCTTCTTCTGGCAAAAAAAATGGGTCTCGATATGGTTGTGTTTTGTGCAGCTTGCTATAACAGAATGAAAGTCGCAAACTACGAAATTCAAACAAATCCCAAAATCAGAAAAGAAATATCGGATTCATTGGGAGAAGATTACGATGGAAATGTAAACGTTCATCATTTTGTAGAAGTGCTTATCAAAGATATTGGAATCAAGAAGTTGCAGGAAGCCTTTACACATTCATTGGACGGATTAAAGGTGGTCAATTATTATGGCTGTCTGCTCGTGCGTCCGAATAAAGCGACTCATTTTGATGACCCTGAAAATCCAACGATAATGGATAGTCTGGTAACAATTATGGGCGGTGAGAGTATCGATTGGCCACATAAGGTTGAATGCTGCGGCGGAGGATTTGCCCTTACCCGGACAGATATCGTCATCGAACTTTCCAACTCCATTTTGGGGATGGCAAAATTAGCCGGAGCCCAATGTATGGCTGTCGCCTGTCCGATGTGCCAGGTAAATTTAGATTTAAGGCAAAGCGATATAAATAAGACAAAAAGTACAAACTACGATATCCCGATTGTTTATATAACTCAGCTTGTGGGATTATGTTTGGGCATTTCCCCCGAAAAGCTAGGTATGGATAAATGTGTCGTCTCTCCAAAACCGATTATCGAAGCTGTCATAAGTAATTAACAGAGAAAGATTTATTCGTGAAGATTGAAAAGAAAAAGATGACAGGTGCCGTATTGGTGGAAGGCGGAGGTATTGCGGGTGTTCAGGCGTCTCTCGATCTTGCTAATTCCGGATACAAAGTCTACCTTGTGAACCGCTCTGCAACTATCGGCGGTATGATGTCTCATCTCGATAAAACTTTTCCTACAGGCGATTGTGCAACATGTATCGTTTCACCTAAACTGGTCGAATGTTCCAGAAATCTTAATATAGAAATTCTCACGCTTTCGGAGCTGGAAAAAATTGAGGGAGATCCGGGAAATTTTAAAGTCACAATAAAAAAATCACCGCGATTCATTAATGAAAATATTTGTAACGATTGCGGAGAATGCACGACGGCGTGCCCGGTTGAAGTAAGCGATAAATTTAACCGTGATCTCAGCACACGGAAAGCGATACAGAAGTATTATGCGCAGGCAGTTCCCAACAAACCTAATATATTGAAGCTCGGACATTCTCCCTGCAAAATGAAATGCCCGGCTCATGTCAATGTTCAGGGATACGTTCAATTAATAAAAAAGAAAGAATATCTCAAAGCTGTAAATCTTATTCGTGAAAGAAATCCACTTGCCGCTATATGCGGACGAGTCTGCCCTGCTCCATGCGAGACAGCCTGCACGCGCTCCAAAGTTGACAGCTCCCTGGCAATCAGACAATTAAAAAGATTCGCATCCGATCAGGAAATAAAATTATATAAATCCGGGAAGTTGAAACTGCCAGAACAAAAAAATCCTCCTTCAGATGCAAAGAAGATCGCTGTTGTAGGTGGCGGGCCGGCAGGATTAACTGCGGCGGGCGATTTGGCTGAGAAAGGATTTGCTGTTACAATATTTGAATCGAGAGATTCCGCGGGTGGAATGCTTTATTGCGGGATTCCCCGATATAGACTTCCGAAAGATATACTTGACTATGAAGTAGAGTTGATAAAACACAAAGGTGTTAAAATTGTTCTGAATTGTGCTATAGGTAAGGATAAAGCTTTTTCCGAATTGAGAAAGGAAAATGAGGCAGTGTTTATCAGTGCCGGTGCCCATGTCAGCAGAAAATTAGGCATAGGCGGCGAAGATAAAAAAGGCGTGAATTATGGTGTAGAATTCCTCAGGCAAGCAGCTAACGAAAAGGACATGCCACAGGTTAAGGAAAATGTCGTGGTTATCGGGGGAGGTAATGTCGCAGTCGATGTGGCAAGAACTGCGCTCAGATTGGGCGCTAAAAGAGTAGAACTCATTTCGCTCGAACAGCGCAATGAAATGCCTGCATATAAAGACGAAATTGAATCAACCTTAGCGGAAGGTATTGTAATACGAAACGGATGGGGCCCAAAACAAATACATGGCAACGGATCTGTTACCGGAATAGAACTGAAGCAATGTATTTCCGTATTTGATTCAAACGGCAGGTTTAAACCGTCTTACGATGAAAATAAAACTCTTGCAATCGATGCCGATCAAGTAGTCGTAGCCATAGGGCAGATGGTAGATGGCGATCTTACTAAGCACATCGGGATCGATATTGAACGCGGATGTTTCAAAGTGAATCCTTTAACTCTTGAAACTTCGGCGGAAGGAATCTTCGCAGGCGGCGATAATGCATCGGGTCCAGGCAGTGTCATAGAAGCCGTTGCCGCTGGAAAACGGGCAGCAGAATCAATCGGACGCTATCTGAACAATGAAGATATGCTGCCTGACCGGTTTGAACATTCGTTGAAACCATTTCCGGAAGAATTGCTTCCCTCTGTAAAAAGAGTCGAAAAGAAGAAACGTGCTTCAGCCGATGAACTGACAGTTGAAAACCGCATAAATAATTTTAACGAGATCGAACATCCTTTTTCAGAAGACGATGCAATTAAAGAAGCTGAAAGATGTTTGAACTGTGCTCAATGCTCTGAATGTATGGAATGTGTTTCGGCGTGCGAAAAGAAAGCGGTCGATCACGGTATGAGCGAGGAAAAAGTAGAACTGGAAGTAGGTGCGGTCATACTTACTCCCGGCTTCGATGAATTTGACGCGGAGCAAAAAGGAGAATACGGATTTAACCGCTATCCGAATGTTCTTACCAGCGTCCAATTTGAGCGTATGCTTTCTGCTGCAGGTCCGTATCTTGGCCATGTTGTACGTAGGGACAACGGCAAAGATGCCAAACGGATAGCATGGATACAATGCGTGGGTTCCCGCGAATCAAAACCCGGAAACGAATATTGCTCATCCATATGCTGTATGGCGACAACCAAACAAGCCATGATTGCTTCCGAGCATCTTGGCGGGTTGCAGGGGACGATCTTTAACATGGATATCAGGGCGCATGGAAAAGATTTCGACCAGTATTATGAGCGCGTACGGGCAATGAAGAATATCGAATATGTTAAGAGCATGCCATCTCGAATTATTCAGATCCCCGGCTCGAACGATTTACGATTAGTCTATGTTGACCCTCTAAAAGGTTATACTGAGAAAGAGTTTGATCTCGTTGTGCTGGCTGTCGGTCTGGAACCGAAAATATCTGTTGCTGAAAGTATACGCAAACTTGGAATTGAAATTAACGAATACGGGTTCTGCAAAACAGACAGGCTGTCGCCATTAGTGACATCCAAGCCCGGCGTGTTTGTTGGAGGAGCATTCCAGGAACCAAAGGATATTCCTGAAACAGTTATGCAGGCAAGCGCTGCTGCCGCAATGGCGATGGAATTATTGTCATCTTCAAAAAATACTCTCATTACTTCAAAAGAATATCCGTACGAACATGATGTTACCGATGAAAAGCCAAGAATAGGCGTATTTGTCTGTCACTGCGGCATCAATATAGCTGGAACTGTTGATGTGGAAAAAGTAACGGAATCGATCAAGAATGAACCCGGAGTTGTATTTGCCTCGCATACGATGTATACCTGTTCCGATGCGAGTTTATCAAATATAAAAGAGCAAATAATAAAGGACAGGTTAAATAGAGTTGTCGTTGCTTCGTGCACTCCGAGAACACATGAGCCTATTTTCCGCGAAACCTTGCGGGAAGCGGGACTTAATCCCTACCTGTTTGAACTGGCAAACATCAGAGACCAGTGTTCATGGGTTCATTCATCCGAACCTGAAAATGCGACTGTAAAAGCAATCGAGCTTGTAAAGATGTCCATCTCGAGAGCATTCAGGTTATTGCCCCTTGAAGGAGAGAAAATTCCGATTCACCAAAATGCCGTTATTATCGGAGGCGGTATAAGCGGAATGTCCGCAGCGCTTTCGCTCGCCGAGCAAGGCTATGATGTTGAATTGATCGAGAAGTCTTCCCAGCTAGGTGGGAATTTGGCCCTTGTTCATTCCACTCTCGAACACGAGAGCCTCAATGCTTTCAAAGCTGATCTTATTGAGAAATTCAGCACGCATAGAAACATCGACTATCACCTGAATTCTACAATTGAAAGTGTTACGGGCCATATCGGGGAATTTAAAATCAATATTACAAAGGACGGCAAACCGAAAGAATTTACCTGCGGAGCTATAATAATTGCTACAGGTGCAAAGCCCTCCGAGACAAAAGAATATGCATATGGAACCGTCAAAAACGTAATAACACAAGTAGAATTGGAGAGTTCGCTTAACATCGGTGAAAATAAAAAAAGAGGCCAGACGTATGTGATGATCCAATGTGTGGGTTCGCGCAATTCGGAAAATCTATATTGCAGCAGAATTTGCTGTTCCATGGCAATTAAGAATGCATTAAAAATTAAAAGAGAAGATCCGACTGCAAACATTTATATCTTATACAGGGATATCAGAACGTACGGATTCAGGGAAATTTATTATAAACAAGCCCGCGAAGCCGGCGTGGTCTTCATAAGATATGATGAAAACAATCTGCCTGTCGTATCGGATGTCAACGGCGTGTTGAGTTCAGTGAAAGTGGAAAGCCCGGATTTTCCAGAACCTATTCTCATAGAAGCCGATCAGCTTATCTTAAGCACAGGAATTAAAGCTGAGAAGGACAATAAAGTACTTTCAAATATGCTTAAGGTGCCGCTTAATGCGAACGGATTTTATGTTGAAGCCCATATGAAATTGAGGCCTGTAGATTTTACTACAGAAGGATTGTTTGTCTGCGGATTGGCCCATTCACCCAAAATGATCGACGAGAATATTTCGCAGGCAAAAGCTGCTGCCGCTCGTACTGCAACGATTTTATCAAAGACTCATTTGGAAGTGGGAGCACAGGTTTCGATTGTAAATCAAAATAAATGCATATCGTGTATGACATGTGTGAATGCCTGTCCGTACGGCGCTCCATACTGCAATTATAACCACAAAGCAGAAATTGAAAGAGCGAAATGTATGGGCTGCGGAATATGCGCATCCGAATGCCCTGCACGTGCAATTCAACTTCATCATTTCCAGTCGAACCACTTCAAGGCTATGATAGACAATTTATTTAATATAGAAGAAACCGTATAAAGATGAACGATAAGACATTTGAACCGAAAATAATAGCCTTTTGCTGCCATTACTGCGCTTATGCATCGGCCGATTTGGCCGGTTCGATGCGGCTGCAATATCCATCAGGAGTGCGTATAATTCGTACACCCTGCACGGGAAGGCTTGAAGTGGAATATTATATGAGAGCATTTGAAAACGGCGCTGATGGCATACTTGTGGCAGGATGCCTCGAAGGCGGATGCCATTTTATAGAAGGAAATTTGTTCGCTAAAAAGCGGGTCAGCGCTATCAGGGACATCCTTCAAGAAAGCGGCATCGAGAAAGAACGCCTGCGAATGGTAAACATATCTGCTGCAATGGCTACTAATTTAGCGGCAGTCATAAATGAAATGGTAAACACAATTAAAGAACTCGGTCCCAATCCTATTCGAAAAACAAATAACGGGCCGGACATTGAATTTAAAGAATTTGAAACGCTTAATTCACGGCAATAAATTATTTTAATAAAATGGATTTACAATGATAGTCGCTCAAAGAAAAAAAATACCGGAAATATTTAATGTAATTCAAGAACACAAAAGTGTTTTGGTTCTCGGATGCGGTACGTGTGTTACTGTATGCCTTGCCGGAGGCGAACGCGAGGTTTCAATCATATCCTCGGCGCTAAGAATTGCATCACGCAAAGCAGGCAAGAAAATTAAAGTCAACGAATTTACTATTGAACGCCAGTGCGACAATGTTTTTATAGAAGGCGCTACTGAAGAAATCAAGAAAAACGATGCGGTCCTTTCATTAGGCTGCGGAGCAGGAGTACAGGCTATAGCAGAACGTTTTCCGGATACACCGGTCTATGCAGGACTTGATACGGCTTTCCTGGGAATTCTCGAATCGAGAGGTGTATGGACGGAAAAGTGTATGCAATGCGGAGAATGTGTTTTATCTGATTTTGGCGGGATATGCCCGATAACACGCTGTGCAAAACATCTGCTCAATGGTCCTTGCGGCGGCTCGCGTGAAGATAGATGTGAAATCCGGGCCGATCAACCATGTGCATGGCAACTCATTTATAAGAGGTTAAAAAATATCGATCAGTTAGATAAAATTGCTAAGGAGCATCCTATCAAGGATTGGAGCAAAAGCATTGATGGCGGCTGCCGGACAATAATTCGCGAGGATCACAGGATATAAAAAGTACTCTTTGCGACATGAATTTTATGGTCTTTAATCCATTTTTGATTTGCGGTAAAGATGGTTTTCATTTTCATAATGTATTGAAGACTTTTCTGTTGTTGTATAATTCCGAAATTGCATGTTTTCCATGCCATATCACCATCCGTGCAAGTACCATCATAACCGGTAGATAATAGAATTCTTTTATAATATAAAATCGGATTCAATCATTTTAGCCGATTCATTTTCAAATCAGCTTTACCTTTTCCCAATTATTTCAATGTGTGTCAAGTAGTAAGTTAATGTTGCGGACTGCCTCCAACCAAGCACACATACCATTGAATGAGGAAAATAGCCCATTATAACCAAACGTGTCTTTTTGATTATTCCCCATTTTTTGTTTATCGTGATGCAATTACGGCTGAATAGATTACTAAAATTCCGATGCTTGGGTGAACAGCGTATTCCGACCAAAGTGTTTTTCATTTGAAGGTATAAAATGAAAATTGTAGAAGTTCGGGAGAAGACGATCTCCATCGCTTCATCTATTACGAATGCATATATTGATTTCTCAAAAATGACATGCTCGGTTGTCGCATTGATGACCGATGTTGTGAGAGACGGCAAACCGGTTATTGGTTATGGATTCAATTCAAACGGGTGTTATGGTCAAGGTTTGCTCATGCGCGAACGATTTTTCCCGCGCCTTATGGAAACCGATCCCAAGACATTAGTGAACGATGCCGGAGACAACCTCGATCCGTTCCGCATCTGGTCAACTTTGATGAAGAACGAAAAACCCGGAGGTCATGGTGAGCGATCTGTCGCTGTTGGTACGATCGATATGGCGGTATGGGATGCCGTAGCAAAAATAGCAGGTACGCCTCTCTATCGTTACCTTGCCGATCGTTATCGTAACGGCAAAGTGGATTCCAAAGTGTGGGTGTATGCGGCCGGCGGATATTATTATCCGGGTAAAGATATGACTGCACTCAAGAATGAGATGAAGAGTTATCGTGACGGCGGTTATACTGTTGTCAAAATGAAAATCGGCGCTGTTTCACTGGATGAAGATATTCGCCGTATCGAAGCGGTGCTCGAGGTAGTCGGTGATGGAAAATTTCTTGCAGTCGATGCGAACGGACGCTTTGATCTCGAAACGGCAATTGCGTACGGAGATGCGATGAAACCGTATGGATTGTTTTGGTATAAAGAAGCAGGAGATCCCCTCGATTATGCGCTTCAGTCTGAGCTTTCCAGGCAATATCCCTTACCTATGGCAACAGGCGAAAATCTTTTCTCGCATCAGGATGCACGTAACCTAATCCGCTACGGCGGAATGCATGCCGACCGCGATTGGCTTCAATTCGATTGCGCACTCTCATACGGGTTGGTTGAATATTTACGAACTCTTGATGTTCTTGAACAGAACAAATGGTCCTCACGACGGACATCAAATGTCTTTGAATATTGCAGCAGGTTTGCATCTCGGTGGCAATGAATCGTATCCCGGAGTCTTCCAGCCTTTCGGCGGCTTCGCAGACAGAATTGCAATCGAGAACGGATATGTCGGTTTGCCGGATGCCCCCCGGCGTCGGTTTCGAAACCAAGTCCGATCTCTTCGCTTTGATGAAAATGCTCAGCGATTAATTGTGTGCACGAGCAAGAATATTTTTCGAAGATGTAAAAGCTGTGGAATTCAAGCATGTTGAATGAACAACAAGACGATCAGATGATTTTCTGAGGTGATATGGATAAAAAAAAATAAATCGAAAACCATTTTCAGTCATCTTTATTTCCAGGTACTCTTGGGTGTTTTGGCTGGGATCATCCTGGGTCTTTTCAATCCCGGATTGGGTGAAACTCTCAAGCCGCTTGGTGATGGCTTCATCAAACTTATCAAGATGCTGCTTGCCCCCATTATTTTTGGAACCATTGTCGTCGGCATTGCTAAGATGGGGAGTATGAAAGAAGTAGGACGTGTCGGAATAAAAGCTCTTGTTTATTTTGAAATAGTCTCTACCATGGCTCTCATTATTGGACTCGTCGTTGTCAATGTCCTGCAGCCGGGAGCCGGAATGAATATTGATCCCGCTACGCTCGACACAAAATCGCTTTCCACATACACTTCAGCCGCAAAACAACAGGACGCTGTTGGATTCTTCATGGATATTATTCCGACAAGCGTTGTCGATGCATTTGCAAAAGGAAGCATGCTGCAAGTGATCTTGTTTTGCGCTTCTTTTTGGTTTGGCGCTTGCACAATTTCCCAATCGGGGAAAAACAGTAGTCGACGTCATCGATTCTATTCTGCACGGTTTATTCGGCATCGTGAAAATGGTTATGCGTTTGGCTCCGATTGGAGCTTTCGGCGCAATGGCTTTTACTGTCGGCAAGTACGGCTTCAGCTCGTTAATGTCGCTCGGCAAGTTAATGGCAGGTGTGTACATTACCAGCACAGTCTTTATTGTCTTTGTTCTCGGCACTATTGCATGGATGAACCACATCTCCCTTTGGAAATTTCTTAAATACATGAAGGATGAAATTATCATCGTCTTTGCAACATCTTCGACGGAAGTTGTGCTGCCGCGTATGATGGTGAAGCTTGAACAGCTCGGCTGTTCAAAACCTGTCGTGGGATTGGTTTTACCGACAGGTTACACCTTTAATGCGGATGGCACGTCAATTTACCTGACTATGGCGGCAATCTTCGTTGCACAGGCTACGAATACTCATTTATCTCTCTGGGATCAACTCCTTGTATTGGGTGTGTTGCTCTTTACCTCAAAAGGTTCAGCCGGTGTTGCTGGCGCCGGATTTGTAACGCTTGCCGCAGCACTATCTTCGATAGATAAAATTCCGGTTGCGGGTATGGCGCTGCTTCTTGGTGTGGACCGCTTTATCAATGAAGCAAGAGCAGTGACAAACCTTATCGGCAATGGGATAGCTACCGTTACCATCGCTCGCTGGGAAGGAGCGTTTGATGAGAAGCGAGCACAATCTATTCTCAATGGAGAACTGAACGAATCTCAGACAGAGCTTTGATGATGCGATGATAAGATCAATCCGTTTTGCTCGAATAAAACAGATTTCTAAGCACACCTAATTGATAAAAAAATCGTACGAAAGCAGATTATTGTAAAGTGGCTGATAATAGGTGGAAGTCATATGGTAATCAAAGTCCCAACGAGATTCGAACTCGTGTTCCAGACTTGAAAAGCTGAACGGGGCCTAAAACTTGCCGATTTCAAAGAAATTGAGACATATTTTTCTTACAAAAACCTTCAAGTGTTAGCACATGTGTTAGCAGCTACCTCTGATCAAACTAACACGTTCATTATATATCAAATGTAGAAAGTTTTGCCTTGCTTCGCAAGTAATTCATCGTGAAAATCTATAAAACAAACTTTTTTCTTCTCACCTTGCATTAAAAATAACATTTGGAGTCTGTAAGACTCGATCTTCGAAATGTTTCAAATGATTGCAATAAGATGTCGAAATCATTCATTGATTAAGAAAATCCAGAGGATTGAAAAAATATTTTCTCAACTCTTGTTCGGAAAAACAGACTAATGAATAAGAACCAAACATTCTATCAGGGTGGGTACTGGTAGGATTCAAGACAACCGGTTTTGTTCTTAGTATCTCAAGGTGAAAATGATCAAACTGTCTACCATATTTTTTTAACTCTTCACTATTCATAAAACGGCCTATAGGCCGAAGCGGATCGACCTGCGAATGTAGCTCTACACAAATACCTGCAATATGTTCATAGAGTGACCATACTTTCATACCGTTGAGGTCATGTTCAATAATCAATTGTGCATACGGCCCATCTATTCGTTTACTAATCACTAGTCCTTTTGCTATTGGATAAATTGGTTCATTGATATAGTTGTTATGAGGACGTTTGATATCTATCCCGGTGTGAAGATGAGAAGGGATGCCTGGTCTGGCCTTTCTTTTTAAACCAAACTGTCCTATCTCCGTCAAAGTAAGTTTTTTTATGGAATGACGGTCTTCAATTTTAATTGGAAGAAAGACTTGGCTCTTGAAATCGAGGAATAAGAATGCTACGACGATGAGCAAATGCGTAAATGGTGTGAAGGAGAACATTCCTTAAGGCACATTCAATCGTTTATGTATCTTTTCATTCCACATTGATTATCACAGATTGACTTTTCACTGCTTGGTTTTCTAAGAGCCCACATAATTGGAATTGATAAATCCCTTTTTGTAATGTCCACTGGACACCGTCTTCACCAAAAGGCATTTTCTCTTTACCATTGACATAGAGCATAACATGGGATATCGCCTTTGGGATAAATCCAGAAATGGCGATAGTCTGATATTCAGGGCGAAGCACGGGGTCAATTTTAAAATAATCACCAGTATTCGGCGAAACGATTGTTAATCGTATTACGCGAGTATCACCAACAGAATTATGAACAGGAGTAGCAGAGGGAGGTGGTAAGGACAAACCCTCAGAAGATGACCACGTAGTATATTCTGAGGGAAATATTTCGTACACCTTCGTACTCTTTTTTCCTTCATTATCTACTATGAGATATTCTTTATGAACTGTACAATGTTCGACAGGTGTCTTCCCTCTAGGAAACCATTCGGATATGGTTTTTCGACAAGCGGTGGTAGGAAGTTTCCCTGACCGCGCACAGACGTTGATCTTTTCAAGCTGCTCCGGAATAGAAAAATCTACAGGCGGCTGACCGTACGGGGAGGAATGCAAGTACGTCATGACATCCGAGAAAATCGGACCTGCACCGCTTACCCCGGAAACAAACCGCATCTCTTGTCCATTATAATTTCCTACCCATACACCAATGGTATACTTTGTTGTGTATCCCACCGTCCAATTATCTTTGTAATCTTTTGTTGTCCCGGTTTTTACAGCACATTGAAATGGAAAATGAAAATTTCCACCAAAGGCAGGCCGACGGGCAACGGGATCTTTTAAAATATCCGTAATAAGATAAGCATCTGTCTCGCTATATACTCGATGAACTCCTCGCGGTTCGCTTGTTACCGTGAGTAAAGTCGATGGTTTCCAAATGCCGCCATTTGCAAACGACATATAGGCTGTTGTGAGTTCGAGTAAAGAGATTTCTGCATTTCCAAGGGTAAGTCCATAGCCATAGAATTCGGCATCCATATCAAGAGAGGTGAACCCGACATCTTTCAATTTATCCAATAGAGCCGATTTCCCGACAGTTTGAAGAGCGCGGACCGCAGGAACATTGTAAGAACAGGCTAATGCGGTTCGAAGTCGTACCGGGCCATGAAAATGTTTATCATAATTTTCGGGAACATAATCTCCATGGTGATCGGGAATTGCTGTCGGAATATCAGCCAATAACGATGCCGGTGTGAGACCGTGTTCCAGTGCTAATGCATACATAAACGGTTTTATGGCCGAACCTGGTTGACGAAGTGAGGTAACTCCGTTTACTTGACCATTATGAATACGATCAAAGAAATCTGCGGATCCAACCAGTGCTCGTATTTCCCCGGTTCTATTGTCGATGACAACCACTGCAGCATTATGAACATTTTTCTTAGCAAGCTTCTTTAAATGGCCGCGTATCAACCATTGCACCTGCAGCTGCAATGGATAATCGATAGTTGTACGAACCGATCCATTCTCTGTAGGGGGATGCATTGCTTCAATCATTTCTGCAACATGTGGGGCTTTGAAGTGTGCTTCGGGTGGAACAAGTTGGATAGGCTGGATTATTGCCCGATCAAATTCTTCCTGCGAGATTTTCTTTTGTGCAAGCATCCTTATCAAGATGCTTCGCTGGCGTATAAGGGCATCAGATGCATTCTTTGCCGGATTCAGGTAAGAAGGTGCGTTAGGAAGCGCTGCAAGAAAGGTAGATTCAGCCAGTGATAAGTCGATAGCCGGTTTTGCAAAATACCAACGGGCAGCCGCTTCAACACCGAACAATTGATTACCATACGGCGCACGGTTCAAATATTGTTCAAGAATTTTTTCCTTTGAAAACATGCGTTCCAAACGGATGGCATCCCATATCTCAATGATTTTTGACCTGAGTGTTCTCGGACGGTGATATACATTACGGATGACCTGTTGTGTAATGGTCGAGCCGCCTGAGCGGAATTGCATGGCACGAATATTATCCATGACGGAACGGAGAACGGCTATAGGATCAAATCCTATATGAGAATAAAATCGTTTATCTTCGACAGCCACAGTTGCTTGCTGCAATGAGGGTGCAATGGACGACAAAGGTTTCCACTGGCCACGCCCTTGTTCATCATTTAGAAATTCCCGAAGAACAATCCCATTTCGATCCAGGATGCGTAATGATTGGACCGATTGACTGCTGAAATCTTGTTTTGGAAGGGGAATGAAGAATGAGAATATAATCCCGATAAGAACAAGAAGACTGATGATTCCGATCCATCGAATAATTTTTCTTTTCATACGATTGCAATAACCCTCGCAATTCAGGGGAAACCGCGAGGGTTCATTGATCTAAAATTACTTAATAATAACTACCTTGGATCCAGTCTGGCCGAACACTTCCGGTTCATACATACCTTCCGCGTGTGTTGCAGGCATCTGATACGAACCGCTGCGTGTAACTTGAACCAGATATGTGTAGGTGTGAGGTCCTGCAGTGAAATAATCTCCAAAGAGCGCTACACGGTCATCATATTTTTCAACGTGTTGAAATGCCTGTTCATACCACCAACGATCGCTTTCTCCTTCTTCTCTACCTAAATTCGCTGCGGTCGTCTGAAATGAAGTGTTTACTACTTCCATTCCTGCAGGCACCGGATCTTCGACAACCACAAAGTGTCTGTCCTGGTTGCTTGAAACAGTCAAAGTAACCTTCATCATGGTTCCGGGAATATAGGTCTCTGATGTAGTACCGTCCAACGGAGCGATTGTTTTAACAATGGAAAATCCTTCGTCTTTTGCTTGAGTTTCGCCTTTGGGATAATAGTTCATTCTCAAGCCATAGTACAATCGTCCGGGGCCATCTTTTGCTATGTGAACAGGATAATTCTTCCCAAGAGTCAATTGCGAGAATGGAATCGTGCCTGATGCTATACGGAATGTCCGTCCTTTGAAAAATTCATTCAGAATCGTCTTTCCTTCCAGCGCCACAGTCGCACGGAAATTCGGTTCATTTTTCTCGTAAGCCCGCATATAGGTGGCAAGAGCATCCACGACATATATGTTTTCCTGAGTTGTTCGCCACCGTCCGATACGCTGTTCATCAACCAACCAGCGTACCACTTTGGGGATGAGCGGATTTTCAGGTTGTGCTTCTACGAGAGCCTGCATAATTAATGCTGTAGTGCGTGTATTGGAATCAAAGCACCACCATAAATTGTAATCGCTGCGTTCTTCAAAATGAGCGGAAATAGGTGATATCTTTGCCCGATTCATTAAATCTCGTGCAAGGTCATCCATCATTGATCTGTTTCCATTCGCTGCATTCAACGCTCTCAAAAGATATGCTTTTGCGAAGAGAGGCATGTTGGTTCGTTCGTTATATAAATTTTCCATATAACCAAACTCCGGTTTTCCGGCGAGAGCGAGTGTATAGAGAATGAGGGAACGAGTCGTTTGGCTAACGATATCTGAATAATAATAATCTCGCTCTTCTCCGCGAAGCACGCGTCTGAGATATTCTAGTCCATTGGAAAATGTGCTTTTGTCAATTTTGTACCCATTACGTTGCGCTTGTACTAATGTGTACATAGCATACGCAGAAATATATACATACGTTGGGCCGTCATTTTTCCAATATGAAAATCCTCCATTACTACGTTGGAAAAGAGGGATTTCATCAAGGGTTTTGGATACCACTTCCTGATAGTCTTTATCTTTTAGAACTTCAAAGTGGAATGCCTCAACCAGATCTTTTGCGAGAATCATAGGGAGAATGGACGAGGAACGTTGTTCAAGGCATCCGTACGGATAATAAAAGAGATAGGATATACCGCCCGAGAGCCCTACCATGGCAGTCGAGGCTGCCGTTACTTCCACTTCCCCAGCATCAGAATATGCATCAGCCGGCGGGATGATGTGTTCTTCGGTGCTTGGCTCCTCTGAAGATTCTGAGAGTGCAACAGACTCCCGTAACCGAGGCGCGTTGACTGGAATTGTCCATTGCAGTCCATCATTATTGTTCTCACTCCGTGCTCGGAATATGAATTTTGCCGTGCCGATTTTTTCTGCTTCGAAATCAAATAGTGCTTCTTTGGCTTGACCGGGCTGAAGCGTATAAGAAGTCGTATCTTGATGGTTCCACTTTAGGCCTTGTACAGCGGTCGTGAGTGTAATGGATTGTTCTTTCTCAGAATAATTCATAATCACAACTCCGCTTTTAAACCTATCTCCTACCCGGGCAAATCTCGGAAGGGAGGGTTGGAGGAGAAGAGGCTTGTTCACCGATAATGAATTCTCTCCATACCCAAAGTCGGAATCTTTGGTATGTGCAACACCCATCATCTCAAAGGCGGTAAGATTATCCGGTAGTTTGAATTTTACAGCTGCATTTCCTTGTTCGTTGGTACGGATTGAGGGATTCCAATACGCTGAAGGACGGAAGTTCTTTCGAATGCCATCAGCGTCAGGCACATCTAAGCCGGATTTTACCACTGCACCTCCGCCACCGACCTCTTGTCCTTTTTCGTCATAACTGCGCTGTTCAATGATATGCATCCTTGTTTCTGTGGTGACAACCGCAAGTCCCCGTTCCTTATAGAAAGTATCAAATGGATCAGGCAACCTATAACCGATTAAGTTGAGCACACCAAGGTCGGCGACACTAAGAGTTACTTCTGCACTTTTCGGTTTCCCGTTGATATCTTTTACATTGATTTTCATTTCGACCGTATCACCGGGACGATATTCTTTTTTCCCCGATTCAATTGAGACATTCAAATTCTTGGTCCTCGGATTTACGGAAAGTGCAACATATCCAACCTTGAAAGACGGGCGGCCAACATCTCCCTCTTCCCGTGCTGTCGGACGATCGGTACGGCCTTGCAGAAGGATCACAGAAATAAATATATTGGGTAAATAGTCATTTGTGATGGGGAGATCGATTTGCGGGGCACTGCCGACAAGCGTGGTTGTAAAATGCTTGAGTATTCCTTCCCGTTCCACAGTTACAAGTGCTGTAGCGGTTTCATAAGGATTTTTGACGATAATGTTTACTGTTTCACCGGGCTGCAGGGAAGTTTTATTGGCGACAAGATCAATGCGATCGTTGTTCGAACGTTCCCATGCCACATACCCGGAACCGCTTGCATAAAAGTATGTTTGTGTTCTTAAAGCATTTCCGCGCTTATCCGATCCTGCGACATCTACATAATAGAACCCGGGGCTTTTTGGAACAAATTCCCGGATATAAGGTTTTTCAGTCGTGAGAACAATACTTGAATCGATGAGTGAATCAGCAGGCGTAGAATACCATGAAAATCGTCCGCCGGTTTCAGCCTTGCGAACTGAATGCCATACACGCTGGTAGATAGTCACTTTGAGGGATTGATCGGTCTGCAATTTTCCATCCGGAGCAGCCGCTATCAACGAAAATGTGATGGTAGAATCGCATTTCACAAATGTTGATGAAGGACGGATACCGATGTAATATTCACCGCCATGGACCACTACCGTAGTACGTCCGGTGAGGGTCTGACGCGTGGGGGAGGTGACTTCACCTTCAAGCATGAGCGAAATAGTACCCTGCAGCTCACCCACTCGAAGAGGGGATTTGACTTGCACTGTTCCGAATTCATCCAGAACTGTGTCGATGTTTTGTAATTCTCTGCTCTGGAAGTTTTGTTGATAACGTGTCAGCCATCCCATGGTCCCAAAGTAATATCCATCAAATCCTGGCGGAGTAAAATATCCGCGGGATGCAGTAAGTCTCCACTTAATGTCCTCTTCTTTCATGGGTGCTCCAAAGAGGTATTTTGCAGTAATAAATCCGCTGATGGTATCACCGATGATATAACTTTCCTTGTTAACCTTGGCAATAACCTCAAACTCTGCAGGCCGAAATGCCTCGACGCGGAATGATTGATTCCCCAATCGTTTCCATGTTTCTTTTCCGGCCTTCTGTACTTGATATTCGAGGACCATCGAATAATTTCCGAGAGGAGCGTTGGGTTTTAACATAAAGTCCGTTGAAAAAGACCCGAATGGAGACAGCTTTTGTTCCTCATTGTATACCTCTTCATTTCGAGAATCCTTAATAATCAGACGCACATTCAACGATGGGACTATTTTCCACGTACTTTCGGTCCGAACGCGAACGATTCCCTTGATATCGACTCTTTCATCCGCCTTGTATAATCCACGATCGGTAAAGAGCACCCCTTCATATTTTTCCGGTTGAGCATTCCAATCATAATTGAGATCGAATCGATATGGTTGAATTCCTTCATTCCATTCCGATGAAGTAAATGCAACCTCTGCTCCTTTTCTGACAATGACCCATTGACGCGGCTGCGAGGTTTCTTCGTATGACTCTTCATCTTCTCCGCCATACGAATGTGTTACACCTGCCATTTTTAATTTTCCCCAGCCGGGGGTTTTCACGAGGCCGTTGTTATCAGTAGTCCCTGACCAATATACCTTATTACTATCGTCACGGATTTCCACGGATGCATGGGGAACGGGAGTAGCATCCTTCAGATTCGTCACCCAAATCAGATTCGACTCGGGAGAGAATTTCGCTGTAATGCCATAATTGGTTACCTGCACTAGTGTTTTCAAATAAGCAACTCGTTCTTCATTCATATCGTCTACTTGTATGAATGCAACACCGCGGCCGTTTTTCCCCAGAACATCATCAAGATCTAACGGTCGGACGCAGACAACATTCTCAGTCGAGTTTGTGGCAATTGTTTTAGTTCGAGTAAATTCTTTCGCGTCTGCACCGGCATAACGTGGGATAATAAGTGTTCCCTCCTCTAAAGCGATATGTTCATAATAATCCCATGACATTTTACACATCAACGGAACGATATGATTGGGATCGACGGCACCCATTTGTACACGAAATGAATCCATATTCATCGTGGTCACAGGAAATTTATGTGATTCATATCCCTCAAGGATACCGATTCCTGTTCGAGTCCGCACGAATGGCTGATACGATTGCACATGAAATGAAAACGATTCATCATTTTTAAGAATATTGCCATATCGATCATGGAGCCCAGCTTTGATGAGTCCGGAATAGTTCGAATCCGGCAGCAACGGAAGAGGAATATAAATATGAGGAGATGGGTACGTGTTTTCATAATACTCTTCTCGTGTTTTCATCGAAGGAGTAAATGAAAGAGCATTCATAACGTCTTGTGAGGTGACACCGTTTGAGAATAAGAACGTTATTCCTGATTGCGGATAGATTTCATCAGGCTTCTGTTGAATTCCGAGAAATTTCAATTCGCCAAATGTAGTAAAGCTCAATATGTAAGGTGCTATCATCCCGAGTGGCCCTTCTTGACCAAGAGCACCTGACTGCACAGTAACAGAGACTCGTCCATCCAAACCAAATGGTTCTTTAGATTTGAGAATTACTACTTGTTCAGGATGATTTATCTTGTCTTCCGCTGTTGCCTGTTGTGATGTGTACATCGGATAGATATCGACTCCGTTGTTTCTTCGAATAAGAATTGATGTCTTTCTTGCTATCACTTCTGCAGATACCGGTTGATTGAACCGAATGAGAATAGTGGTGTTTGTATCAATATGATCTTGATTATTGTAAGGTGAACTCCATGTAATCAAGGGACGAGGGGTCTCAAATGTCCATTTTATTTCCTGTTTGAGTTTATTCCCCTTCAATGAAGCTGTGCCCGCCGGAATAGTAATGGTAAAGGAAGTAGAATAAGGGAGCGGCTGATCAGGAATAAAGGTAAGAGTAACCGTTCCCATCCATCTATATTTACCTTTAACCTTCGGCTGAATAATCATTGGACCCGAACTCTCGTCGACAGGAATTGCCTGCAAGGCAACCATTGGTTCGCTGAAGGCTACTGCTATTGTCTGTGTTTGGTCGAGTGATGATGTGGCACCCGATGGTGTGGTGGTGAGCACTTGAAGATCTTTCTCTTGTGCGAATAAAGAAAAGGCAAAATGCAATATGAGGAATGCGGTGGCGATGTATTTATTCATGGCAGCGTCTCACTCTCTAATGATGACAATGGTGAATTAATTGCATTCATGATTATACCGGGAACTGAAAAGAATACGTAGATTTAATGGCGGGTGATGTACCATACTCAAAAGTTCTCGATACATAAAAGGGTAAAGTAAGAACTGTGGGGATAAAGATAGAAGAGTGTTATTGAAATTTCAAGTTCTTTTTGATTCCCTTCAACAAAAAAAGTCTTTCGATGCCTACTCCCAATATTATTTGCCTGACTGTTCGAGTCGTTTCTGCTGTACTGATCCATCTCCGATCACTGTCGACGGATGAAATAATAAACATCGTTGGATTGTTTAAAAAGAGTTGGGCATGATACACTCATGCAAAAAAGTGTTGACAGAAGTGCAAGCAAATAAGAGGAATGCGCTTAAAACATCGTGCCCCCAACGAGATTCGAACTCGTGTTCCAGGCTTGAAAAGAATGTTGGTATTAAAAAACCGTCAAAATCGATAATATTTTACCCAAAATCCCTGTCAAGTGTTAGCACAAGTGTTAGCAGCTCCCTTTCTAAAAAACCAACACGTTAATTATGCGAACAAGATAAAATATTTCTGAGTCTTATGCAAATAAATCCAATGGTTCAAACAGATTCAGCTTCATTCGTGAAATTGCCGAACGAGTAGTTGATCAAAACAATAAGCTTATTCAAAAACTCGAATCGCTGATAGGAGAAGGAGTGCCGTTCTGACTCACTTGTTCATCTTATTGCGGATAATCTAAGCGGTGCGATTAAATAAATCCCCATCTACCTGGTATAGAACAGCCGTTCCTAAAAAAGGATTAATCCTTTTTCCATCCTTTTGGGCGATTGTCTTCCCATAGATCTCTCCGTAATTTAATTCACATTAAATACGATCTAAATTCGCATAATGAAATCAATTGTGAGACACAGTATAGCTTTCGGGAGAGTTCTCACTCTCGTATTCCTCCTTGCAAGTTCGCGCTTTACGACCATCTTATTTATGTGCGTGAGGGAAGCAGATAAGGCACTGCCTGAAGCTGGCATGTCCATCTACAATGTAGACGGCTGCCACTCAACCGTAGTTTTCAGTGGTCTTAGAATTGTTATGGCATTTGTTGAAAAGGATAGTAAGGTGCAGAATGTTGAAGTTCTTCCTTTGCTTACCTCTCCGTTTGTTTCACCTGCACCGGGTAACACCTCATCGTGGTTTAGCTACTCCTTTTTTGAAAGCGTTTCTCCACCCTCAGTGGAGAAGTACGTCCTTAACGAAACTTTCCTGATCTAACTATTGCTATGGTAGCCTTGCCGTGACACGACGTGGAATTACTCCATCTTCACGTGACCACGCTGGAGGCGATGTTGCTATACTCTTCGCTCTTGAAGAGCATCGTAAAAGAAGAAGAATAGAATTATTGCAGAGGAACAAAATAGGTCAACAGCAATTTAACAATGTTATAGAGCATTGGATAAAAAAAGGAAATTGGACAAACTGTCGATAATTTAAAAGGTGAACTTATGTTACAAAATATTAAACTACTATACGGCAAAAAGCTCGCCGCTTTGGATGGCGATATCGGCCATGTGAAGGACTTCTACTTTGACGACGAGAATTGGGTTATACGCTACCTGGTCGCAGACACGGGATCATGGTTAATGGATCGCCTCGTTTTACTTTCTCCCCATGCTTTTGGAAAATTAGATCAGTCCGAAAAGACGCTGGAAAAGACGTTACAGATAAAGCTGCGTAAAATGCAGATTGAAAACAGTCCTTCAATCGATTTGCATAAGCCGGTTTCCCGCCAATACGAGATCGAATACTATGGTTATTACGGCTGGCCTGCTTACTGGAATGGCAACGCGATTTGGGGCCCTATTAACTATCCGGTAGTTTTGCCACCTACGAAAAAGGAGATGAAGATTTATAAGAAGTATCACCATCGGGACGACAAGCATCTCCGAAGCACTCAAGCGGTAACCGGTTACCACATTCAATCGGTTGATGGAGAGATCGGTCATGTGAGCAGCTTTCTCGTGGATGACAAGAGTTGGGAGATTCGTGAACTTGTTATCGAAACAGGCCACTGGTATTCGGGCAAGGAAATCCTGATCCCGCCCAGCAAGGTCGAACGAATCAATTATGATGAATCGAAAGTGTTCGTGAACCTGACTATGGCAGATATCCAACAGACAGCAGAAAATGACATTCCCCAAAGGATACGTATTTGAAAAAGCAATACGAACATTTGTGGGCTATTATCCTGGCAGGTGGTGATGGTCTTCGACTGCGCGAGTATTTAAAAACGAATCGGAATATTGATCGTCCGAAACAATTTGCGAATATCGTTGGAACGCATTCTATGCTTCGGCATACCATTGAGCGAGCGAAGCGCATTGTTCCACTTCAACGCATGCGTATCGTCGTAAACAATCAGCATTTGCAATACGTTCATGCAGAGATTCCGGAGCCGGAGAGAAAATCCCTTGTCGTATTGCCGTGCAATCGTGAAACGGCGGTGAGTATTCTGCTTACAGTTGTACAAATATTGGCACAGGATCCTTCTGCATGCGTTACCGTGTTCCCATCGGATCACTTTATACTGGAAGAAGAACGCTTTATGAATTTTGTTCAATCTGCTGTGGATTATGTCCATCGCTGCCCCGAGACAATCGTACTGGTCGGCATTCCTTCAAAAGATGCTGATACAAATTACGGATGGATTGAACCATCTTCATCGTTCTTACGCAATCAAGGAAACCGATTCTATTCTGTTGAACGATTTATTGAGAAACCACAGGCAAAACTTGCCAATACATTACATACGAAAAAATGTCTCTGGAATTCAATGGTGTTCGCTGCACAGGCAGAGACATTGCTGCATCTCTATCGAAAATCATTACCGAAGGTGTATCATCAAATGAACTTAATGAAACAATTAATTACCTCACCAGGCGGAATTGAAAAGCTGGATGGTCAATTCACGAGGTTGCCATCGTATGGTTTTTCTAAAACTATCCTGGAACCAAACGCAAAACACCTCCGTGTTATTCGGGCTGAAGGTGTTGTTTGGAGCGATTGGGGAAATCAATCCCGTGTCACGAGCGATCTCTCAAAAATGGCAATCGGATTGCAGTGATTCAAAAGAATTATGGAAAATCTAATATGAAGTTTTTCTTGAAAAAGTGAAAGGAAGATGATGGCGCAGAATACAATTGAAAAGATTGAGGAGAAGATTCGCGCAAACAAATCTCTCAACGAAAGCGATAAGACACAGCTCCTGAGTCTTCTGGCAGCATTGAAGCCCGAAATGGCGAAATTCTCGAATGACCAGGCAGAGCATGCAGAGAGTGTCGCTGGATTTATCGAACGCTCAACACACGAAGCGCTGCGGCAGCAAAAGAATCCGACGCTATTAAAATTAGCGATTGATGGGTTGTCGGCTTCGGTGAAAGGGTTTGAAGTATCACATCCGCAATTAGTTGAAAATGTAAATTACATAGCGAGTGCATTGGCAAATATAGGTATCTAAATAAAACGAGGTGAACAGATGGAAGAAAAACAAGTAGTCGTTGGCGAATATGAAAATGAAATAGACGCTGAAATTGCAAAAGGACATCTCGAATCGTCCGGCATCCAGGCATCTGTAATTAAAGACGATGGCGGTAGTATGCTTCCATCGATGCAGATTACGGAAGGTGTTCAATTGGTGGTTACTGAATCTCAGAGTGAGAAAGCCAAGAAAATACTCCAAATATAATCTTATTAACCGTATCAAAGAAAGAATACAATTGTGAAAAGAACAGGTATGATCATCATCCTCATTGGTTTGTTCACGACCTTCTATTCAGGTTTTGGTCATATCATGAGAGAGAAGATTGCAGAATTTATAAAAATGGAACCAACAAAGAATATCGAACACACTATCTATTGGCGATCGTATGCAGGCGTCGGAATGATTGTTATCGGTGGCGTCATTCTCGTTCTTGGAATGAATAAAAAAGACGAAAACGAAATCTTAAAAAAGTAACACGGGTATTTAGGATGGAGAATATGTGTGCAATCGATTACTGACCTTGCTCGAAAGGAAGGAAACATGACTGATCTCCCGATAATCTTGCCGAAGACGCCGAGACTCATTGGGGTCGCTGCTGACCACGGAGGTTACGAGTTAAAGGAATATCTGGTTAAGACGTTGCGCGAGGCCGGTTATGAAGTAATCGATTTCGGCGATGGACAGCCGAAGTTAGACGATGATTATCCGGATTTTATCGTGCCGCTTGCCCGTGCAGTTGCTCGCGGGGAGGTGAATCGCGGCATAGCCATTTGCGGTAGCGGCGTAGGGGCGTGCGTTGTAGCCAACAAAGTGTCAGGTGTGCGTGCGAGCTTAATTCATGAAACTTTTTCGGCTCATCAGGGAGTTGAGGATGACGACATGAACATGATCTGC